>Ga0308170_10000085_pt1 | contig 197506 bp, 161 predicted proteins | sample PhyBR2_2_FD_202136 | JGI IMG/M metagenome (GOLD analysis project Ga0308170, IMG submission 202136) | Phyllosphere microbial communities from UC Gill Tract Community Farm, Albany, California, United States - DLSLSB.R2 | ecosystem: Host-associated > Plants > Phyllosphere > Unclassified | place... | reverse complement strand
GCAATACGTCGGGAACACGCTGATCCGCATACACCTCCGGTCGGGTGTAGTGCGGGCAATCCAGCAGACCATCCGTGAAGGAGTCTTCCTCCGCGGAATCTACATGCCCTAAAGCTCCAGGCAGCAGTCGCGTAACCGCATCTATCAGGACCATGGCCGGCAGCTCACCGCCAGATAACACATAGTCGCCAATCGACCACTCTTCATCGACATGAGCCTCAATAAAACGCTCGTCGACGCCTTCATAGCGACCGGCAATCAGGATAAGTGCTTCTTCCTGCGCCAGTTCGCGGACCGCAGACTGATCCAGCTTGCGACCCTGGGGCGACAGGTAAATCACCTTCGCCGCCTCCCCCGCTGCTTGCCTGGCCTGAGCCAGCGCGTCTTCCAGGGGTTTGATCTTCATCACCATGCCAGGGCCACCGCCAAACGGGCGATCGTCCACAGTGTGATGTCGATCAGTGGTGTAATCCCGCGGATTCCAACAGGTGAGCTGCAAGAGCTCCTGCTTCACCGCACGGCTGGTAATGCCGTATTCGCTGATGGCGGAAAACATCTCCGGAAACAGCGTGATGACTTCTATGCGCAGGCTGGCCATTGCTTAGAAATCCGCGTCCCATTCCACCTTCATCTCGCCTGCAACCAGATCGACGGCCAACACACATTGCTCCGTATAGGGCAAAAGGCGTTCGCGATCATCCAGACTGCCTGCGCAGGGCTTGACCACCATTACATCGTTTGCGCCGGTTTCCAGAAGATGATCGACCTTCCCGAGCAACTGCCCAAGTCCGTCAATGACCTTCAGACCTTCAAGCTGGTACCAGTAGTACTCGCCGTCGGTCAATTCAGGGAACAGATTGCGTGGCACGCAGATCTCATAACCCGCAAGAAGACGTGCTTCTTCACGGTCATCAAGACCCTTGAGCTTCGCGACCAGGAACTTGTCGTTCCCGCGTCCACTGACCAGCTCGACCTGTTTCACATTGCCTTCGCGCTTGAGCGTCCAGGTTTTGTACTGCAACAGGTTTTCAGTCGGATCAGTAAAGGAATACACCTTCACTTCGCCGCGAACGCCATGTACCGAGTAAATCTTGCCGATGACGATCAGATCGTCGGCAGAAGCTGGCGTCGCGTTCATATTGCTCAGGCCGCAGCCTTGGCAGATTCCTTCAACAGCGAAGCAACACGCTCAGAAGGTTGTGCACCAACGCTCAGCCAGTAGGCCAGACGCTCTTGGTTCACGGACAGACGGATTTCCTGACCACGGGCAACCGGGTTGAAGAAACCGATTTGTTCCTTGTGGGAACCGTCGCGTGGGTTACGGCTGTCGGTCACAGTCAGGTGGTAGAACGGGCGCTTTTTGGAGCCGCCAAGGGCAAGACGGATTGTTAGCATTGAACAATTTTCCTGTAGTCGGTGCTGCAAATCTAAGATGCACAGCGGGCATGGGTGCCCGAAAGGCCGCATATTCTAAGGAATATCCGGATATTTGCAAATGACTTTTTCCGGCATGCGCCGAAGGACTGCCAAAGATCTGCCATGGAACCGCCAATTACGACGGCGTTGAACGCCTGCCTGAGCAAGCCATCGGGACGGTTGCCCCAAAGAGGAACGCGCGGGCCCTGAGCCCGCGCGATGCAATTTACATTTTGGGCATACCGCCGCCGGGCAACATTCCGCCCATGCCGCGCATCATTTTGGCCATGCCACCCTTGGTCGAGAACTTTTTCATCATCTTCTGCATCTGCTTGTGCTGCTTGATGAGGCGACCGATGTCTTGCACCTGAGTACCCGAACCCATGGCAATGCGGCGCTTGCGTGATCCACTGATCAGCTCGGGGTCGCGACGCTCGGCCGGGGTCATCGAGTTAATGATGGCTTCCATCTGCTTGAACTGCTTTTCAGCGGCGCTCTGGGCATTACCCATTTGCGACAGGTTGACGCCGCCGATGCTCGGCAGTTTGTCCATGAGCCCGCCGAGGCCGCCCATGTTTTTCATCTGTTGCAGCTGATCGCGGAAGTCTTCGAGGTCGAAACCCTTGCCCTTCTTCAGCTTCTTGGCCAGCTTGTCGGCCTTGTCCTTGTCAAGGGTCTGCTCGGCCTGCTCAATCAGGCTGAGCACGTCGCCCATGCCCAGGATGCGCGACGCGATACGGTCCGGGTGGAACGGCTCGAGCGCCTCGCTCTTCTCACCCATACCGATGAACTTGATCGGCTTGCCGGTAATGGCACGCACCGACAGCGCAGCACCGCCACGGGCGTCACCATCGACCTTGGTCAGGATCACGCCGGTCAACGGCAACGCGTCACCGAACGCCTTGGCGGTGTTGGCGGCGTCCTGGCCGGTCATGGCGTCGACCACGAACAGCGTCTCGGCAGGCTTGACCGCAGCGTGCAGCGCCTGGATCTCGCCCATCATTTCGGCATCGATGTGCAAACGGCCGGCGGTATCGAGGATCACCACGTCAATGAACTTGAGCTTGGCTTCCCTGATGGCCGCTTCGGCGATGTCCACCGGCTTCTGGCTGATGTCGGACGGGAAGAACGTCACGCCGATGTCGTTGGCCAGTGTTTCAAGCTGCTTGATCGCCGCAGGACGATAGACGTCCGCCGACACCAGCATCACGGTTTTCTTTTTGCGTTCTTTCAAAAACCTGGCGAGCTTGCCGGCCGTGGTGGTCTTGCCCGCACCCTGCAGGCCTGCCATGAGGATGACGGCCGGCGGCGTGACGTTGAGGGTCAGCTCTTCGTTCGCGGCCCCCATCATCTCTTCAAGCTCGGCCTGGACAATCTTCACGAACGCCTGGCCCGGGGTCAGGCTGCGCGACACCTCGGTGCCGACGGCGCGCTCCTTGATGCGATTGACGAAGTCCTTGACGACCGGCAAGGCGACGTCGGCTTCAAGGAGCGCCATACGCACTTCACGCAGAGTGTCCTTGATGTTGTCCTCGGTCAGCTTGGCCTTGCCAGTGACCTGGCGCAGCGTCTGCGAGAGACGATCTGTCAGATTTTCAAACATGCGTGATCCTTTGGGTTCGTGCTGAACACCGAATAGTGCGGGCCGGCCCGTAACGGCCTTTCCAGTCGGCCGCCGAAATCGCGGCGCCTGCTGTTTATAGAAGCACTATAAGCGCGGCTGAAACAGCGGTCGGCGAGCCTGTGGCTTGAGCAGGTCGCGGATTATAGCGAAGAGTCCCGCGCACGGACACTACGGCGTCTGCTTCTCTGGTCTTTCGTGACTTGCGGGTTATATGCCAAACTCAGCGCCTTTCGGGCACGCCCAACAGGATCTATGTTCCCCTTGTCACCGAGTTTGCTCTTCAGCCTCGCCGCCGCTGTCTTTTACGCCGCTGCGACCGTCTACCAAGGTGCGCGCCTGCGTCAGGGCAAAAAGGCCGACAAATGGCTGCTGTGCCTGATCGGCACTCTGGCCGTCGCCTGCCAGGCCAGCGCGCTGTTTGGTCAACTGGTACGTCCCATCGGTCTGGGCCTGGACTTTTTCAGCGCCGCCAGCCTGATCGCCGTTGCCGTGATCATCGTGACCATGCTCGCGTGCATCCGGCTACCGGTCGAAATCCTGCTGATTCTGTTGTTCCCGCTGGGGCTGCTGACCACGCTGATGGCGCAGTTCGCACCGGCCGGCACCCTGCAGCCGATCATCGAAGAGCACGGCATCATCAGCCATATTCTGCTGTCGATCCTCGCTTACGGCATGTTCACCATCGCCGTGTTTCAGTCTTTGTTGCTGTTGCTGCAGGACCGCCAGCTCAAGAACAAGCATCCCCTGGGCCTGATAAAAAGCTTCCCACCCCTGCAAACCATGGAGAGCCTGTTGTTCGGCTTCCTCTGGGCGGGCTGGGTTTTGCTCTCGATGTCGCTGATTTCCGGCTGGCTTTTCGTCGAAAACCTCTTTGCTCAACACCTGGTGCACAAAACGCTGCTGTCGATCCTGGCGTGGGTCGTCTTCAGCGTTCTGTTGTGGGGCCGTCATCATTTGGGCTGGCGCGGGCACAAGGCGATTCGCTGGACGCTGGGCGGTTTTGTACTCTTGATGCTGGCTTACTTCGGCAGCAAGCTCGTCCGTGAATACATCCTGCACATCTGACGGGCATTGATCATGGAAAACCTGCCGGCCGGCTCAATGCTCACGCTCCTTGCCCTGCTTACCCTGTGGTCGGGGCTGTTGGGAGCGGTCGAGGCTGCGCACCACAATCTGCGCGCCATACCTGTCAATCCACGCTCCAGCGAGCCGGCCAGGCCGGTACTCGCGTTCAACCTCAACAGCCTCATCCTCGGCAATACGCTCCTCAAAGTCCTCATCACCGTGCTCGCCACCCTGCTTGCCATTGGCGAGGGCTATGTTCATGCCCCGCTGCTGGCCTGGATGGGTGTTGCCAGCGCGCTGGTGGTGGTGACCGAGTTCATCCCGAGAAAGCTGGCGGCGCGTCGGCCTGAAGCGATTCTGCTGCTGGGCAACAACGTGTTGCGCATCCCCGTTCGGATATTGCAACCGCTGACCTGGCTCTACAAAAACATCGCCAAACTGTTGTTGCGTCCTTTCCTGTCCAGGCGTCGCGCTGACAGCGTCGATGACGAGGACGACCAGCGACCGCCGGTTTATCAGGACAACGAAAGTCAGTTTGGCCGCGCCCACATCATCTCCGGCATTCATGCGCTCGACACCATGACCGTCAATGACATCCTGGTGCCGCGCAGCGAAGTGGACGGCATCAACCTCGATGACACGATCGAAGAGATCACCGACAAGCTGATCATTTCCCGCCACACGCGCCTGCCGGTCTATCACAACGACATCAATCAGGTCGAAGGGGTCCTCAATACGCGGATGGTCAGCCATTTGTTGCCCCGCAACGAGCTGACCAAAGAGGCGCTGCAGGCGGCATGTTATGAGCCGTACTTTGTGCCCGAAAGCACGCCGCTGCAAATGCAGCTGCTCAATTTCCACAAGCAGCAGCGACGCATGGGCGTGGTGGTCGACGAGTACGGTGAAGTGCTGGGCATCGTCAGCCTCGAAGACATTCTTGAGGAAATCGTCGGGGAATTCGAAAGCGAGCAGGCCATCGACAACCCGCACATTCAGCCCCAACCTGACGGGCGTCTGGTGATCGACGGTGCGGCGTCGATTCGCGATCTGAACAAGAGCCTTGCCTGGCACCTCCCCTCCGACGGTCCGAAAACCCTCAATGGTCTGATCACCGAAGCGCTGGAGACGATTCCCAGCAGTTCGGTGTGCCTGAAAATCGGCCCCTACCGCCTGGAAATCCTCGAGACCGAAGACAATCGCGTCAGCCGTGTGCTGATGTGGCTGAACACACGTACCAAGGACGTGATCTGAGGCATGCAGCGGAGCGCTGAAACACTTGTTTCGGCGCCGATCCCCTTCCTATAATCGATCCGCTTACCCAGCCCCGCCGATCCGCGTGCTACCCGCACAATGCGCGATCCGGCCAGTCACACAGCCTGACCGCTCACGCGACCCTGGCCTGCGCTCCGATCCCGAGCTCGCCACGCGCCTTTGCCCGCATCCGGGCTAGTCTGTTCAGCGCTGGACCCAACAATAAATAACGATTGCCACAGCGCGCGTACGGATTTTCGTTCCCCGCTAACAGGCGATACGACTGCCAGGGATCTCCGCATGACCACTACTTCCGCCCTTCCCGCCCGCGAGCAGAGCGAGGCCCGCCCGGCCAACTCTGCAGCGCGCGTTGCCACCGCCAGTTTTATCGGCACGGCCATCGAGTTTTATGATTTTTACGTGTACGCCACCGCCGCTGCGCTGGTGATCGGGCCGGTGTTTTTCCCGCAAACGTCCAGCACCGCGCAGATGCTGTCGGCTTTTCTGACGTTCGGAATCGCGTTTCTTGCTCGCCCGCTGGGTTCGGCGCTGTTTGGCCATTTTGGCGACCGCATCGGTCGGAAATCGACGCTGGTCGCCTCGCTTCTGCTGATGGGGGTCTGTACGACGTTGATCGGCGTGCTGCCGGGATACGATGCCATCGGATCATGGGCGCCGATCCTGCTCTGTGTGCTGCGCTTCGGTCAGGGCCTGGGCCTTGGCGGTGAATGGGGCGGAGCCGCCTTACTGGCGACCGAAAACGCTCCCAAAGGCAAACGAGCCTGGTTTGGCATGTTTCCCCAACTGGGCCCATCGATCGGTTTCCTTGCCGCCAACGGGCTGTTTCTGACGCTGGCCATGACGCTGGATGACGAGCAATTTCGCTCCTGGGGCTGGCGCGTGCCGTTTCTGCTCAGCGCCGTGCTGGTCGTTATCGGCCTGTATGTGCGCCTGAAGCTTGAGGAAACACCTGTCTTCGCCAAAGCCATTGCCCGCCACGAGCGCGTAAAGCTGCCCATCGCCGAGCTGTTCGCTCAGTACTGGGCACCGATGCTGCTGGGAGCAGCCTCAATGGTGGTGTGCTACGCGCTGTTCTACATTTCGACGGTGTTTTCGCTGAGCTATGGGGTGAAGACGCTGGGCTACAGTCGGGAATCGTTCCTGGCGATGCTGTGTTTCGCCGTGCTGTTCATGGCCCTTGCGACGCCGCTTTCCGCACTGGCCAGTGACCGCTTTGGCCGCCGGCCGGTGTTGATTGTCGGCGGCGTGCTGGCCATTCTGTCGGGTTTCCTGATGGAGCCGTTGCTGACCCACGGCACCACGTGGGCGGTGACGCTGTTCCTGTCCATCGAGCTGTTTCTGATGGGCGTCACGTTTGCGCCCATGGGCGCAATGCTGCCAGAGCTGTTTCCCACGCGCGTTCGCTACACCGGCGCGTCGGCGGCTTACAACATCGGCGGCATCGTCGGCGCCTCCGTCGCGCCGTTCTTCGCACAGAAGCTGGTGGAGATGGGTGGCTTGAGCTGGGTGGGCGGCTACGTTTCGGCAGCAGCGCTGATCAGCGTGATTGCCGTGCTGTGCCTGAAAGAAACCCGGCACGCGGACCTGGATACGATTGCCTGAGCCCACCGGAAACGTACGTGTGGGAGCGCGCTTGCCCCCGAACGAGGTGTATCAGTCACCGCTTATGAACCTGACACACCTCATTCGCGGGCAAGCGCGCTCCCACACTGTCAGCAGGTAGCGGTTGACATAGGCAGGTTTGATCCAGCGTCTTCGTGCGCACAGCTATCAAACAAAAACGGCGCCTGTGAGGACGCCGTTTTTTGTTCGAAGTTGACGCTTAAAGCTGAACCTTCACGGCCATCGAAGCACGGGTGGCCTTGCGCCGGGCGTCATCAACCGACTCGTCACGCGCCAGCGCCACGCCCATGCGCCGCTGACCGTTGACTTCTGGCTTGCCAAACAGACGCAGCGCGGTGTCCGGCTCGCTCAGCGCCTGCTCCAGATTGGCAAACGCGGTCTGCGTGGATTGGCCTTCTACCAGAATCACTGCCGAGGCCGATGGGCCAAACTGGCGGATCAACGGAATCGGCAGGCCCAGAATCGCGCGGGCGTGCAGCGCAAACTGCGACAGGTCCTGAGAAATCAATGTCACCAGACCGGTGTCGTGGGGACGCGGCGACACTTCGCTGAACCAGACCTGGTCACCCTTGATGAACAGCTCGACGCCAAAAAGGCCTCGGCCGCCCAACGCTTCGGTCACGGCCTTTGCCACTCGCTCGGACTCGGCCAACGCCACCGGGCTCATGGCCTGTGGCTGCCAGGATTCCTGATAGTCGCCCTTCTCCTGACGGTGGCCAACCGGTGCACAGAACGTCGTGCCACCGACATGGCGCACGGTCAGCAAGGTGATCTCGTAATCGAAGTCGATGAAGCCTTCGATGATGACTCGACCTTTGCCGGCGCGACCGCCCTCTTGGGCGTAGTCCCAGGCCTTCTGAATGTCAGCGTCGGTTTTCAGCAAACTCTGGCCCTTGCCCGACGAGCTCATGACCGGCTTGACCACGCACGGGAAGCCCAAGTCTTCAACGGCTTGCTTGTAGTCTTCGAACGTGTCGGCGAAGTAGTAAGGCGAGGTTGGCAGGCCCAGCTCTTCAGCGGCCAGGCGGCGGATGCCTTCGCGGTTCATGGTCAGCTGTGCGGCACGAGCCGTCGGGATGACCGTGAAGCCCTCGGACTCCAGCTCGACCAGCGTCGCCGTGGCGATGGCTTCGATTTCCGGGACGATGTAATGCGGCTTCTCGGACTCGATCACCGCACGCAACGCCGCGCCGTCGAGCATGTTGATAACGTGGCTGCGATGCGCGACCTGCATCGCCGGAGCATTGGCATAACGGTCGACGGCGATCACTTCAACGCCCAGACGTTGCAGTTCGATCACCACCTCCTTGCCAAGCTCGCCGCAACCGCAGAGCAAAACGCGGGTCGCGGTCGGCGACAGTGGAGTTCCGATTTGAGTCATCTCAGGTCCTCGTGGAGCAGGTCGAGGGTCGCTCGCCGTGTGCAAGCAACCGCAGGGGAGAAAGGCGCGCAATTTACCATGTTGGCAAGGCAAAGGGATGCAGCAGCGCAGGGATGAGTCAGCGGCGGCGGGCGTCGCCGTTCACCGAAAACATCATGCCGCCCGCCTTCGCCCGCTCGTCACAGGCCGCGAGCACGGCGCGGCGTGCCGGGTTGTCCATGCGGCTCCAGCCGGTAATCTCGGCCACGGTGCGCTGGCACCCGGTGCAGACGTCCGCATCGTCCAGCGAGCAAATGCTTACGCACGGCGAGCGGACCGGCTTTTCATGGGCGCTCGTTTCGGCGATCGGGGAACCTGGGATCGGGGAGTCGGGGCTGGGCATCAGTCTTCCTGTGGCGCCAGGTCACGCGCGTAACGTTGGGCGTTGTGGACGTAATGGGCGGCGCTGGCTTCGAGCATTTTCTTTTGGGCCTCGGTCAGCTCGCGGACGATTTTACCGGGCGACCCCATGACCAGCGAGCCATCGGGGATGACTTTGCCTTCGCCGATCAACGAATTCGCGCCAATGATGCAGTGCTTGCCGATCTTTGCCCCGTTGAGGATGACCGAGTTGATGCCGATAAGCGTGCTGTCGTCCACGCTGCAGCCATGCAGCATCACGTTGTAGCCGACGGTGACGTTGCGGCCAATGGTCAGCGGCGAGCCCATGTCCGTGTGCATCACCGTCCCGTCCTGCACATTGCTGTTCTCGCCAATGTCGATCAGCTCGTTATCGCCGCGCAGCACGGCACCGAACCAGACACTCGCATTGGCCTGCAAGCGCACATTGCCGATGACGGTCGCAGTGGGCGCGATCCAGCTGGTCGGGTGGGCATCAACGCGGGATTCGCCCAGGCGGTACTTCATGACGTGCTCCTTGTGGCCAAACCTGGCGCGGCGGGTCAGGATTTCAGCGTATGGATGATGGATCGAGCGGGCGCCTGGTTGAGGTTGATGCCGCTGTCGAACAGCAGGTTCATCAGCTCGACGATCATGATCGCGGTCAGGCCCCAGATCTTGTACTCGCCGAACCGGTAACTCGGCACATACCAGCTGCGCCCCTGGTAGTCGATGCGATGGGTGTGTTCGCGAACGTCCTGCCGAAAGAACTCCAGCGGCACGCTGAACACCGCTGCAATTTCAGCATCATTGGGCGTGTATTCAACGAAGTCGGGAATAAGGCCGACGTAAGGCGTCACCTTGATGCCGTGCTTGGAAATGAGCGGACTCAGCGGGCCGACCACTTCCACCAATCCGGGCGGCAGGCCGATCTCCTCCTGTGCTTCGCGCAGGGCGGTAAAAATCAGGTCCGGGTCTTCGGGGTCCCGACGCCCGCCGGGAAAAGCCACTTCGCCGCCATGGGTCGACAACCCGCTGGCACGCAAGGTCAGCACCAGCTCGGGTTCTTCACTGCGAGTAATGGGCAGAAGCACGGCGGCTTCGGGGAAGCGCGCGTCCGTCTCCAGCCTCACCGGCGTGTGGCTGCTCATACGGAGAAGAAGCTCATCCAGCATGGGAATTCTCGATCGGTTGCCTGCCCGGCATCATGCACCAAAGCTTCGACGCGCCCAAGTGTTGCCAGACACGCCATACACCTCTTGCCGTGTACCTGCGCAACAGCTCAAGATAGCCGCTGACTTCAGGAACCCGATCCGATCATGAAATTCTGCAGCAACTGCGGCGAAAAGGTCATTCAGCGTATTCCCGAGGGCGATAGCCGCCCGCGTTACGTGTGTGAGCACTGCAACACCATTCACTACCAGAATCCCAACATCGTGGCGGGCGTCGTACCGGTCTGGGGCGACAAGGTGCTGCTCTGCCGTCGGGCCATTGAGCCGCGGCTGGGCTACTGGACGCTGCCGGCCGGGTTCATGGAAAACGGCGAAAGTGTCGAGCAGGCTGCGCGCCGTGAAACGCTGGAAGAGGCCTGCGCCGAGGTGGAGGACTTGCAGCTGTATTCCATGATCGACGTGCCGCACATCAATCAAGTGCATATTTTCTACCGCTCCAACCTCGCCAGCCCAGAGTTCGCCGCAGGCGTCGAAAGCCTTGAGGTGAAGCTGTTCGACGAAGCGGATATCCCCTGGACTGACCTGGCCTTCAATACGGTCAGACGTACCCTGGAATGTTTTTTCCGCGACCGGCGGCATCAAGATTTCCAGGTGCGCACCGATTGTCTGTCTGTTACTCCGCCGCTCAAGACCACTTGATCAACACGATGGCGCGCGCTTGCCGCGCAGGCTTCAGGGATATCCTTTTCATGCGTTGGTTGCTTGCTGTTTTATGCCTGTCGTTTGTGCCGTTGTCCCAGGCTGCGTTCACCCAGACCATCGTGCCTAAAGGCAGCGAACAGAAGTTCGTTGGCGGCAAGGTCATCGACACCGAAAACATCGCCGACCGCACCATCGATAAAGTGTTGGTGCTCAAGTCCGCGCATCAGCTGCAGCTGATCAGCCGTGGGGAGGCGTTAAAGACGTACCGAATTTCCCTGGGCAAAGCGCCCAAGGGTCCCAAGTTGCAGGAAGGCGATCAGCGCACACCAGAAGGCTTTTACTGGCTGGACTGGCGCAAGACCAGCGACGCCTACAATCTGTCGCTGCATATTTCCTACCCCAATATTTCTGACGCCGCACGCGCACGCCGCGAAGGCGTGAAGCCGGGCAGCATGATCATGATTCACGGCACGCCGATCAACGAGGACTATCCGGAGTGGTACTTCCACACGCTGGACTGGACCAATGGCTGCATTGCCATGCGCAACAGCGATATCCGTGAGGTGTGGGATCTGGTGAAAGACGGCACGATGATCGAAATCCGGCCTTGAGGATTGAGGTGGGGCGACTGTAGGAGCCGGCTTGCTGGCGAACAGGTTGCCTCAGTCAGCATTTCCGTCATGATCCAGCGAGTTCGCCAGCAAGCCGGCTCCTTGGGGTCATCGGGCGCAGCAGCTGAAGCAGGCCAATTCGACCCGCTAGATACCTTCCAGCTTCCACACATCGTATGCCGGTACTTCATAGGGATGACTGCGTTTAAGCGCATAAACCGCCTGCTCGATCAGCTCGTCAGCCACAACGAGCTCGACCTTCCATTCCTGAACCTGCTCGACCTCGCCGGCTCGCCCGATGAACGGCTGACTGCCGTCCAGCGGGCGGAACTGGCCCTGGCCGAGCACTTGCCATGAGCAGCAGTCGTAAGCGCCGATTCGCCCCGCACCGGCGGCGAACAACGCGCTTTTGACCTGCTCCACATGGCTGGGCGGCACAAAGAACGCCAGCTTGTACATCGCGATCAGTTAACCCAGACGCGCGCGTTGCGGAACATCCGCATCCACGCACCGTCCTCGGTCCACTCGTCCGGGCGCCATGAGTTGTTCACCGCGCGGAACACGCGCTCAGGGTGCGGCATCATGATGGTGACGCGACCGTCGAGGGTGGTGAGGCCGGCAATCCCGCGCGGCGAACCGTTCGGGTTGGCCGGATAGGTTTCAGTGACTTTGCCGTGATTGTCGACGAAACGCACCGCAACGGTGCCGGACAGGTCGGTTTCAAGCAGCGCGTCCGGCGACTTGAACTCGGCGTGACCTTCACCGTGAGCGATGGCGATCGGCATATGCGAGCCGGCCATCCCTTGCAGGAAGATCGATGCCGATTTCTGGATCTCGACCATCGCCACGCGCGCCTCGAACTGCTCCGAGCGGTTGCGCACGAAATGCGGCCAGAACTCGCTGCCCGGAATCAGCTCGCTGAGGTTGGACATCATCTGGCAACCGTTGCACACACCCAGCGCAAAACTGTCGCTACGGGCGAAGAAGCCCTGGAACGCATCGCGTGCACGGGTGTTGAACAGCGCGGACTTGGCCCAGCCTTCGCCGGCGCCCAGTACGTCGCCGTAGGAGAAGCCCCCGCAGGCGACCAGCCCTTTGAAGTCATTGAGGTCAACGCGACCGGCAAGGATGTCGCTCATGTGCACGTCAACCGAGGCGAAGCCGGCACGGTCAAAGGCGGCTGCCATCTCGACCTGGCCATTCACGCCCTGCTCACGCAGCACCGCCACTTGCGGGCGAACGCCTTTCTTGATGTAGGGCGCAGCGATGTCGTCATTGACGTCATAGCCCAGCTTCACGCTCAGACCCGGATTCTCTTCTTCCAACAGCGCATCGAACTCCTGATCCGCGCACTCGGCGTTGTCGCGCAGACGCTGGATCTGGTAGCTGGTCTCGCTCCACTGACGCTGGAGCAGGCGGCGGTCGCCTTTGAAAACACTCTCGCCTTTCAGGCTGACGGACACTTCGCTGTTGTTGATCGGCTGGCCGATCACCGCAACGCAATTCTCGCCCAGACCCGCAGCACTGAACTGTGCGAGCACAACCGGCGTGGCGTCCTGACGAACCTGAATCACCGCACCCAGTTCTTCGTTGAACAGAATGGCCGCGACCTTCTCAGGCGTACCGGTCAGGGTGCCGAGTTCAAGATTCAATCCGCAGTGACCGGCGAACGCCATTTCAAGCGCAGTGGCCATCAGACCACCGTCCGAACGGTCGTGGTAGGCCAGCAGATGGCCATCCGCGTTCAGGCCTTGAATGACCGCGAAGAAGGCTTTGAGGTCTTCGGCATCGTCGACGTCCGGCGCGACGCTGCCCAGCTTGCCGTGGGTCTGGGCAAGAATCGACGCACCCATGCGGTTCTTGCCACGCCCCAGGTCGATCAAAATCAGATCGGTCAGGCCCTTGTCCATGCGCAATTGCGGGGTCAAGGTCTTGCGGATGTCGATGACCGGGGCGAAACCGGTCACGATCAGCGACAGCGGCGAAGTCACAGTTTTTTCAGTGCCTTCGTCGCTCCAGCGGGTCTTCATGGACATCGAGTCCTTGCCGACCGGAATGGTAATGCCCAACTCAGGGCACAGTTCCATCCCAACGGCCTTGACGGTGTCATACAGGCGCGCGTCTTCGCCCGGGTGCCCGGCAGCGGACATCCAGTTGGCGGACAGCTTGATGTCGGAGATCTTGCCGATACTCGACGCCGCGATGTTGGTCAGGGTCTCGCCAATGGCCATGCGCCCGGATGCAGGCGCATCCAGCAGCGCGAGCGGCGTACGCTCGCCCATCGCCATGGCTTCGCCGGTGTACACGTCAAAGCTGGTCGCGGTCACGGCCACGTCTGCCACCGGCACCTGCCAAGGCCCGACCATCTGGTCGCGATTCACCAGGCCGGTGATGCTGCGATCGCCGATGGTAATCAGGAAGCTTTTGCTCGCCACCGCCGGGTGATGCAGAACGCGCTGGACGCTTTCTTCGATGTCGAGCGCGCTCGGATCGAAGTCGTCGCCCAACTCGGCTTCACGCTCGGCGGAACGGTGCATGCGTGGCGCCTTGCCGAGCAGCACTTCCAGCGGCATATCAACCGGGCTGTTGCCGAAATGACTGTCGGTGACGGTCAGCTGCGGCTCCTCAGTCGCCTCGCCGACCACCGCAAACGGGCAACGCTCACGTTCGCAGATGGCTTTGAAACGCTCGAAGTCAGGGGCGCTGACGGCCAGCACATAACGTTCCTGGGATTCGTTGCTCCAGATTTCCAGCGGCGCCATGCCTGGCTCGTCGTTGGGCACGTTGCGCAGCTCGAAGCGGCCGCCGCGACCACCGTCGTTGACTAGTTCCGGGAAAGCGTTGGACAGACCGCCCGCGCCGACGTCATGGATAAACGCAATAGGGTTGGCTTCGCCCAGCTGCCAGCAGCGGTCAATGACCTCCTGGCAACGGCGTTCCATTTCCGGGTTTTCACGCTGCACCGAGGCGAAATCCAGATCGGCCGAGCTGGTGCCGGTGGCCATGGAGGAAGCCGCGCCGCCGCCCAGACCGATCAGCATCGCCGGGCCGCCCAGCACGATCAGCTTGGCGCCAACGGTGATTTCGCCCTTCTGCACGTGCCCTTCGCGGATGTTGCCCATGCCACCGGCGAGCATGATCGGCTTGTGATAGCCACGAACCTCGTCGCCATGGGGCGTGCTGATGGACTGCTCGAAGGTACGGAAGTAACCGGTCAGGGCCGGACGACCGAATTCATTGTTGAACGCCGCGCCACCCAGCGGGCCTTCAATCATGATGTCGAGCGGCGTGACGATGCGCTCGGGTTTGCCATAGGGCTTTTCCCAAGGCTGCTCGAAGCCCGGAATGTTGAGGTTGGAAACGGTGAAACCGGTGAGACCGGCTTTCGGCTTGGCGCCGCGACCGGTGGCGCCCTCGTCGCGAATTTCGCCGCCGGAGCCGGTGGATGCACCGGGGAACGGCGCGATCGCCGTCGGGTGGTTGTGGGTTTCGACCTTCATCAGGATGTGCACCGGCTCCTGAACCGCAGCGTACTCGCGGGTTTCAGGATTCGGGAAGAAGCGCCCGGCGACGCTGCCGACGATCACCGAAGCGTTGTCCTTGTAAGCGGACAGCACGCCTTCGTTGTGCATCTGGTAGGTGTTCTTGATCATGCCGAACAGGCTTTTTTCCTGGCTCTGGCCGTCGATGTCCCAACTTGCGTTGAAGATCTTGTGGCGGCAGTGCTCGGAGTTGGCCTGGGCGAACATCATCAGTTCGATGTCGTGCGGGTTACGCTTGAGGCCGACGAACGCGCTCACCAGGTAATCGATTTCGTCCTCGGCCAGCGCAAGCCCCAGCTCGACGTTGGCTTTTTCCAGCGCGGCACGGCCACCACCCAAGACGTCGATGGCGGTCAGCGGTTTCGGCTCGGCATGGCTGAACAGGCTCGCCGCCTCTTCCAGCGCGCCCAGTACGATCTGGGTCATGCGGTCGTGAAGCGCGTCGGCAATCAGCTGCGCGTCGGCGTCGCTGAACTGGCCCTGCACATAGAAAGCAATGCCGCGCTCAAGACGCTGGATCTTGGTCAGGCTGCAATTGCGGGCGATGTCGGTGGCCTTGCTCGACCATGGCGAGATGGTCCCGAAACGCGGCAGGACCAGGAACAGGTGGCCCGCAGGCTCCTGAACCGGAACGCTCGGACCGTACTTCAACAGGCGCGCAAGCACTTGTTGCTCGTCTTCGGTCAGGACACCATCGACCTCGGCGAAGTGGGCGAATTCAGCGTACAGGCCACTGACAGACGGAACTTTATCGTTCAGCTGCGCAAGTAATTTCTGGTGGCGGAAGGCGGAAAGGGCGGGAGCACCACGCAAGATCAACATCGTCGGGACAGCCTCGGGAAGGGGGTGTGCTTTGAGGCCGTGCATTCTAGCGTAATCGGTCAGCGTCGGCACCCGAAACCACGGCCGGACATTCATCCGAATGTCGGCGAGGGCGCCTGCCTGCGTTGGCAGGTAACATTTCCGCTGCTCTATCAGACGCAACCTGCGCTGTCGAGATATGGCGGTATGGCTCCTTTGCGTATACTGCACCGATGTTTTCCCTATCAGATTTCCGCCCACGCTGTGCCAAGTGGCTCATCGCAACCGGAATCTTCCTGCTGCTCGGCGCGTGTGTGGAGAAACCCACCACGCTGGAACGAGTCAAGGAGGATGGCGTTTTGCGCGTCGTCACCCGCAACAGCCCGGCGACGTATTTTCAGGACCGCAACGGTGAAACCGGTTTCGAGTACGAACTGGTGAAGCGCTTCGCCGACGATCTGGGCGTCGAACTAAAAATTGAAACCGCCGACAACCTAGACGACCTGTTCGACCAGATGAACAAGCCCGGCGGCCCGGTGCTCGCGGCAGCAGGGCTGGTCAGCAGCGAAAACCGCGCCAAACAGGTGCGTTTTTCCCATTCCTACCTCGAAGTGACGCCACAAGTGGTGTACCGCAATGGCCAGTCGCGCCCCACCGATCCGGGCGATCTTGTCGGCAAGCGCATTCTTGTCCTGAAAGGCAGCAGCCATGCCGAGCAACTGGCGGCGCTGAAGGTGAAATATCCCGGCATCAATTACGAGGAGTCCGATCAGGTCGAGGTCGTGGACCTGTTGCGCATGGTGGACGAAGGCCAGATCGATCTGACCCTGGTGGACTCCAACGAACTGGCCATGAATCAGGTGTACTTCCCGAATGTGCGCGTCGGCTTCGACCTCGGCGATGGCCGCGATCAGCGCTGGGCCGTTGCTCTGGGGGATGACAACAGCCTCCTGAACGAGATCAACACCTTTCTCGACAAGATGCAGAAGAACGGCATGCTGCAGCGACTCAAGGATCGTTACTACGGTCACGTTGATGTTCTCGGTTACGTCGGCGCCTACACCTTCGCCCAGCACTTGCAGGAACGCCTGCCCAAATACGAGAAGCACTTTCAGACCGCTGCCAAGGCCGAACAGGTGGACTGGCGCCTGCTGGCCGCCATCGGGTATCAGGAATCCCTGTGGCAGCCGGGCGTGACCTCAAAAACAGGGGTGCGCGGCCTGATGATGCTGACCCAGAGCACGGCGCAAGCCATGGGCGTGTCGAACCGGCTCGATGCCAGACAAAGCATTCAGGGCGGCGCCAAGTATTTCGCCTACGTCAAAGAGCAGCTCGACGACTCTATTCAGGAACCGGATCGCACGTGGTTGGCGTTGGCGTCCTACAACATCGGTACAGGCCACCTGGACGACGCGCGCAAGTTGGCGGAAAGCGAGGGGCTCAACCCGAACAAGTGGCTGGACGTGAAGAAGATGCTGCCGCGGCTGTCGCAGAAAAAGTGGTACAGCAAAACCCGCTACGGCTATGCCCGAGGCGGCGAGCCGGTCAGTTTCGTTGCCAACATCCGGCGTTATTACGACATCCTGACCTGGGTGACCCAACCGCAGATGGAAGGCAGCCAGGTCGCCGAGGGCTCGTTGCATGTGCCGGGTGTCGACAAAACGAAGCCGTCGGAAGAGAAAGCGCCGCTCTAACCAGCGCTACGCCTTCGCACGCCGCATCCTGAAAAACTCGCTCAACATCGTCCCGCACTCCTCCCCCAGCACCCCGCCCTCGAACAGTACGCGGTGGTTGAGAAACGGCTGCGTGAAAAACTGGCCCTGGCTCTGCACCACCCCGGCCTTCGGCTCGGTCGCGCCGTACACCACACGGCTGATGCGCGAATGGACGATCAGGCCCGCGCACATGCTGCAAGGCTCCAGCGTCACATACAGCGTGCTGCCCGGCAGGCGGTAATTGCTGACCGCCTGCGCCGCCGCGCGGATGGCGACCATTTCAGCGTGCGCACTCGGGTCGCTGCCGCTAATGGGGCAATTGAACCCGCGGCCGACGATTTCACCGTTCTGTACCACCACCGCCCCCACCGGCACCTCGCCCAGCAATGCGCCTTCTGCGGCCAATGCCAGTGCTTGCTGCATGAAATGCTGATCGCGGCTGCGATCAATGATTGTCGGCTGACGCATCATGAGACCTCGATAGCGGCCATGAGACCGGTTTCCATGTGATCGACTACATGGCAGTGAAACATCCACACGCCGGGGTTATCAGCCACCAGTGCCACGCGCGCGCGCTCGTTGCGCCCCAGCAGATAGGTGTCCGTGAAATACGGAATTACTTCTTTGCGACTGGAAGCGATGACTTTGAAGCTCATCCCGTGCAAATGAATAGGGTGCTGATACTGCGTCATGTTTCTCAGCTCGAAAATGTAGCTCTTGCCCCGTTCAAGCCTGGCGATGGGACGGTCGGCGCAGGTCTTGTCGGTGATGTCCCAAGCCTGTCCGTTGATCTGCCACAAGCTGGGCGGCTTGCCGTTGTCCACGTTCACCGACACCGAGCCGACCCACTCAAAATTGAAGTTGAGCTTCTCGGCGTTGGCCAGATCAGGCTCGGCGACAGGGTTGGCCGGAAGTTCGGGTGGCCATTGGCCGGGCGCATCGCTGTTTGCGACCGAGCGGAATGTGCCGAGCCGGACAGGACCATTGCGCAGGGCAAGGTCCTCACCGGCTGCAGGTGCCTTGATCGCCAGACACATCCGCATGCCCGGTCCCAGCCAGTAATCCTTGCCCAGCGGGCGGGGTTTGACCGGATTCCCGTCCAGGGCGTAGATCATCGCGTCCGCGCCCGGGAGGTTTAGGCGGTAGGTCACGGTGTTGTCGAGGTTGAGGATCCGCACGCGGGTGATCTGTCCGGCCGGCAGCTCAATCACACCCTGCGGCACGCCATTAATGGTCGACAGGCGCCCGGCCGTCCCCTCGCGCGCCGCCTCGCGAATCACGCTGAAATCTGTAAACGCGCCCTCCTCGTCAACGTGCCAGCTTTTCAGACTGACGACGCGCTCGTGGGCAAAACCGGTGGGCTCGCGCTCCTCGACGATCAGCGGCCCCACGAGCCCGCGGCCCAGTTGCTCACTGCTGCTGACGTGGGGGTGATACCAATAGCTGCCGGCATCCGGGACGCGGAATTTATAGTCGAAGTACTCGCCCGGTTTGACCGGCAATTGCGAGACGTAGGGAACGCCGTCCATCTCCAGCGGGAGTCGGATGCCGTGCCAATGAATCGTTGTTTCAACAGGCAACTGATTGATGAAGCGCACCCGCAGCCAATCGCCTTGTCTGACGCGCAGTTCGGTACCTGGTGCCGAGCCGCCGAAGGCCCATGCGGGCGTCTGATGCCCGGCAACCAGCTCGACGTCCAGCGGCGCGGCGATCAGTTCGTAATCGTGCCCCTCCCCCGGCCCGCGCTTGCCCAGCCAGTATCGAGAGGCGCCACCCGCCCCAAGCCCGACTACGGCGAGGCCGGCCAGGCCCTGAAGGATCTGTCGACGGGTGAATGACATGTAAAAAAAGACCTCTACCACCGCTGACCGCACCCGTGAACGGTGCGAGGGCCGTCACGATACACCTGCACCTACAGAAATTTAAGGCGACGGCGCAGGCAATACATATTTAGTACCAAATGAATCGCTGATCGCGCCAAGCTTGTCGTCCTCATTCATCACGGACGACGAATATGACAACCGCACCAAACACCCCGCCTGCTGAAGGGCCGACGCAGGATCGCGCCGCCCTCGTTGCCATCAGCCAGCGTCTTGTCGACGCTTGCCCGGACATGCGCGAAATGGCTCGCAGCATCGCGCGCGATATCCTCATGCGCTATACCGGCCAAGACATTGAACCGGACTCAGTGTATTGGCACCGCTTCCACACCGCCGTTAACAGCTCGCGCTCGTTCAGCGGCTGGCAGCATGTCGATGCGCCCTATCAGTCCATGACCCTGCCGCAGTTGGTCATGAGCCGGTTTAATCCGCAAGATCAGGACAACGCCGACACCCTGCAGATGCTCAGCGGGTTTTACACCGCCGGCGCCGCTGCCGACGTGTTTGATGAACGTAGTGAGGTGAGGCTGCTGCCCGTACAAGTCATGCGCGATTTCTGGGCTGTCGATTTCAAGTCGGCCTTTCATGCAAAACTCAGCGCGTTCTGGCGCGACTTTGCCGACGACTTTCGCACCATGGCCAAGGCCAACTATCTCGCCAGCGCCCTGCAAGACCATCAAGCCGGTTGGCTGAGCGATGAAGACCTGAGCTCCGTGCTTGCCGCTGCAAACATCGCCCCCTCCGTACCGGCGAGTCTCGCGGCGTTACAAGCGAGCGCGCCGGCCGGCCACGCCGTTGGCGTCTGGACTTTCGACGTCATCGGTCATGAAGCCAGCGACATCCTACGCATCGTAACCGCCGATGGCCGACAAATTCTCTATACCCCCGGCGAGGTGCAGGCATTTCATGCGTTCGACACGCCTGAAGAACTGCACAGGTGGCTGCTGACGCAGAACAACCGCACCGAGCGACGCGCGCGCTTTATGGGCCATTTTCCTCTATCGGCCCATGGGGAGGCTGATCAAAACATCGGTCTCTACCATGGTCTCGACGTGCTTTATACGACATGGGGCGCGGCGCAGCCTGGCGTGGTCAATCAGCACAGCCGAGTGGTAGCGGGCGATCCGTTTACCCATCTACGCGACTCCATCCGCGCACGAATGTTTGCCGACGCCGGCCTGGCCCTGCATTCCAATGGTGACTTGCGCAAACAGCTGTGGATCGGCTATTTGCGAAGCATCTCGCAGCTGTCAGGCGCACTGGCTGCCGTTGACTGGCCGATAGCATTGGCGGCGGTGGGCGCAGGGCTGGCTGACATGGGCCTTAATATCGATCAGGCCCTGAACGGCGCGAGCACGGCTCAGCGCAAGTCGGGCGTCATCGGCGCGGTGACTGCGGGCATCGACGTGCTATTCAACAGCACGTTCTTCCTGGGTGGCAGCGCTGAATCCGAGGGCGGTGTGCTTGAGCCGGTCACCGCCCCCGCACTCGAACCGGAACCAACCCCCGACGTGGCAGAGGCTGAGCCGATGGAAGCATTCGTCGAGTCGTCCCCTGCTGAACCTGAACAGCTAGAGCCTCTGGACCGGCAGGCTACGCTGGCAGCCTTCGAGACCAACATGCTGTTGGATGGCTTTGCACCTGCCAGTACGGAAGGCCGCATGAAGGGCATTTACCAGACCGAACAGGGCGAAACCTTTATCGAGATCGATGACCTCGCGTATGCCGTGCGCTACATCAATGAGCTCAAAACATGGGCCATCATTGATCCGGAGAACCCTTACTCCTTCTATCGTAACCTGCCCGTTAAGCTGAACAGTGCCGGTGCCTGGGAGCCTGTTGCAGTCTCGGCCCTCAAGGGCGGCGGCAAGGTGCTGGGGAAAATCTCCGGCGTGCGTGGCGCCCGCGTTGCTCAACAACCGAGCACTTTGCCGAGCCCCTACGAAATACCCCCTGCGCAAAGAGCAGCGCTTATGGAGGGCGCACAGGCCGGAGGCCGACTCGTCGACGAACGTTACGGCGGCCTTGGGCTGGCCACTCGAGACCCTTATGAGGGCTTCAAACGCATACGGCGATTGCTCCGTGACGACGCCGATGCGTTCATCTCCACGTTCGAATTACCCCTGCGTCCAGAGCTGCCACCACTAACGCCCGACGCTCCGTTGAAGACCACCCTTAAGCAACTGTTCAAACGCGCGTCGGGGCTGATTATTGGCGAAAGCCACGCCGACGCAGGCAGCAAGCAATTCCTGATCGAACACATGCAACTGCTGACCAAGCTCAAGGTGAGAACCCTTTACATGGAACACCTGCTGACCGACTTTCATCAGGCGGATCTGGATGTTTTTTCCAGGAGCGGGAAGATGTCGCCCGAGCTTGAAGATTACGTTCATGCGCTGGACAAGGGCCATCGAACTGACCCCACCGGCAAGTACACCTTTATGGCAGTCCTTAAAGCAGCTCGGGAAAACCATGTTCGCATCAGGGCCATTGATTGCATGGCCAGCTACCGCGTAGACGGCATGCCGGATGCCGAGCAAACAGCCCGTCAGAAGATGATGAATTACTACGCCAAAGGCGTCATCGATGCAGACCGGGCGGCGCGAAACGGGATGAATTGGGTAGCACTGGTCGGCAACTCCCACGCCAACACCTACATGGGTGTGCCCGGTATGGCTGAACTGGAAGGAGCTTTTGGCTTGCGTGTTGAAGATGCGCATGCCATCGAGTCACCGGGCATTACCCCCGACCCGGGCGTCGAGATGTCCAACTCAATGGGCCGCACTGCAGGCACCGTCAAGAGTGATCTGCGCCTGCAATACCTTCGCGAAGCGGTAAAACCCGCACCCGATCTTGAGAACAAACTCACCCGCGCGGGCATGTTCACTGTTGAAGCAGAGGGCAAACGACTGACGCTTGTACACCGCAGCAATGAAGGGACCGCTGTCCGAACGGAGATTAAACGCGAAGGCAAAAAGGTTTACATTGATCGGCCGAAATGGCCACGGGTGAGTGGGCGCCGGTTTGATTCGCTTGGCGATCTGTCGTTGTCGTTGGAGCTGATGGGGATGACGTTGGTGCGTTGAGGCTTAAACGCAAAAAGCCGAGTGAGACGCGGGTGGTCTCACTCGGCTTTTAGATCCGAGCCTGTGAAGGTTTAGATCAAAGCGGGATCACTCCCACTCAATCGTCGCAGGCGGCTTGCTCGACACGTCATAGGTAACGCGGGAAATACCTTCGATCTCGTTGATGATCCGGCCGCTCACCGTTTCCAGCAGCTCGTAAGGCAGGTGCGCCCAACGTGCGGTCATGAAGTCGATGGTTTCCACGGCGCGCAGGGCAACGACCCACGCGTAGCGGCGACCGTCGCCTACCACGCCAACCGATTTAACCGGCTGGAACACGACGAATGCCTGGCTGACTTTGTGGTACCAGTCGGCTTTGCGCAGTTCTTCGATGAAGATGTGGTCGGCGCGACGCAGCAGGTCGGCGTATTCCTTCTTCACTTCACCCAGAATGCGCACGCCCAGGCCCGGGCCCGGGAATGGGTGGCGGTAGACCATGTCGTACGGCAGGCCCAGTTCCAGGCCCAGACGACGGACTTCGTCCTTGAACAGTTCGCGCAGTGGCTCGACCAGTTTCAGGTTCATTTCTTCCGGCAGGCCACCCACGTTGTGGTGTGACTTGATGACGTGGGCCTTGCCGCTCTTGGCGCCAGCGGACTCGATCACGTCGGGGTAGATGGTGCCTTGGGCCAGGTACTTGATGTTGTCGAGCTTGTTCGACTCGGCGTCGAAAACGTCAATGAAGGTGCGCCCGATAATTTTGCGCTTCTTCTCGGGATCGCTTTCGCCGGCCAGGTTGTTGAGGAACTGGTCCTCGGCGTTGGCGCGGATCACCTTGACGCCCATGTTCTCGGCGAACATGGCCATGACTTGCTCGCCCTCGTGCAGGCGCAGCAGGCCGTTGTCGACAAAGACGCAGGTCAGTTGGTCGCCGATGGCTTTGTGCAGCAGCGCGGCAACCACAGAGGAGTCGACACCGCCCGACAAGCCCAGCAGCACGTTGTCGGTGCCGACTTGAGCGCGAACCTGGGCGATGGCGTCCTCAGCGATCTTCGACGGGGTCCACAGCGCTTCGCAACCGCAGATGTCGAGGATAAAGCGCGAGAGGATGCGACCGCCCTGCTTGGTGTGGGTCACTTCCGGGTGGAACTGCACGCCGTAGTAGCCGCGGGTGTCGTCGGCCATGCCGGCGATCGGGCAGCTCGGGGTGCTGGCCAGCACGTGGAAGCCTTCAGGAATGTCGGTGACTTTGTCGCCGTGGCTCATCCACACGTCGAGACCGAAAACCCCATCGGCGTCGACGTGGTCTTCGATGCCATCCAGCACGCGGCTCTTGCCGACGATGTCGACACGGGCATAACCGAATTCACGCAACTCGGAACCGGCAACCCGGCCACCGAGCTGTTCGGCCATGGTTTGCATGCCATAGCAGATGCCGAAGATCGGCACATTGAGGTCGAACACCGCCTGCGGCGCGCGCGGGCTGTCGGCGACGTGGACGGACTCGGGGCCACCGGCGAGGATGATGCCTTTCGGCGCGAATTCGCGGATCGCTTCGTCCGACATGTCAAACGGGTGCAGTTCGCAGTACACGCCGATTTCGCGAACGCGGCGGGCGATCAGCTGGGTGTACTGGGAACCGAAGTCCAGAATCAGGATGCGGTGGGCGTGAATGTCGAGGGCCATGAGAGGACTCTAGATAGAGCAGCTTCAAGCCTCAAGCTTCAAGCTGCAAGGTGTTGGGGGCCGCATATCCGTAGCGGCAGCCCGAAAGGCAGTGCCGCTACAGATCGCTTGTAGCTAATAACTATCAACTTGCCGCTGGAGGCGTCAGCCGACCCGGTAGTTCGGCGCTTCCTTGGTGATCTGCACGTCATGGACGTGAGACTCGGCCATGCCGGCACCGGTGATGCGTACGAATTCAGGCTTGGTACGCATTTCGTGGATGTCGGCGCTGCCGGTGTACCCCATGGAAGAGCGCAGACCGCCCATCAACTGGTGAACGATGGCAGTCAGCGAGCCCTTGTACGCAACGCGGCCTTCGATACCTTCCGGCACGAGTTTTTCCGCGCCGTCGGACGAGTCCTGGAAGTAACGGTCAGACGAGCCCTGGGCCTGGGACATGGCGCCCAGCGAACCCATGCCGCGATAGGCCTTGTACGAACGGCCCTGGAACAGCTCGATCTCGCCCGGTGCTTCTTCGGTACCGGCAAACATCGAGCCCATCATTACGCAGTACGCGCCGGCAACGATGGCTTTGGACAGGTCACCCGAAAAGCGGATGCCGCCGTCGGCGATCAGGGGAACGTCAGTGCCTTCGAGTGCCGAAGCCACGTTGGCGATGGCGCTGATTTGCGGCACGCCGACACCGGCGACGATACGCGTGGTGCAGATGGAGCCAGGACCGATGCCGACCTTGACGCCGTCAGCGCCCGCTTCAACCAGTGCGCGTGCAGCGGCGCCGGTGGCGATGTTGCCGCCAATGACCTGAACGTCGGGGAAGGTTTGCTTGACCCAGCGAACGCGGTCAATAACGCCTTTGGAGTGGCCGTGCGCGGTGTCGACGACGATGACGTCTACGCCTGCAGCAACCAGCGCACTGACACGCTCGCCGGTGTCTTTACCGGTGCCGACCGCAGCGCCAACGCGCAGACGACCCTGATCGTCTTTGCTCGCCAGCGGCCAGGCTTTGGATTTCTCGATGTCCTTGACGGTCATCATGCCTTTCAGCGCGAACTTGTCGTCGACGATCAGGACTTTCTCGAGGCGGTGTTTGTGCAGCAGGTCGCGCACTTCGTATTTGTCAGCGCCTTCACGAACGGTGACCAGACGCTCTTTGGGCGTCATCACTTCGCGAACAGGGATGTCGAGGCGGGTTTCAAAGCGAACGTCGCGAGAGGTCACGATGCCGACGAGCTCGCCGTCGTGCAGGACTGGAACGCCGGAGATGTTGTGTTGACGGGTCAGTTCGAACAGGTCGCGAACGGTGGCGTCAGCCTCGATGGTGATCGGATCCTTGACCACACCCGCTTCGAACTTCTTGACCTTGCGCACTTCGGCAGCTTGCTGCTCGACGGTCATGTTCTTGTGGATGATGCCGATGCCGCCTTCCTGAGCCATGGCGATTGCCAGACGGGCTTCAGTGACGGTGTCCATAGCGGCGGAAACGAGTGGGATGTTGAGTTCGATGCCACGGGTCAGTCGGGTTTTCAGACTGACTTCGTTGGGAAGCACCTCGGAATAACCGGGCACAAGGAGAATGTCGTCGAATGTAAGGGCTTCTTGGCTTATACGCAGCATCGCTGGGCTCCCGAGCGGGAAAATGGAAGCGCGCCATTGTACCCAGACACCTGCACTATCTCAATGTAAAGATCAGCCTATTTACCTAATGAGCCGGATGACTGCGGCCAAAAACGGCGGCGAAGGTTACATCCTGACTTGGACGTGGGACACCGGACGGTCCATACGCTCGGCAAACGCCTCGATAAAACTGCTTTTGAAACCCGCATCCAGCCAGTTGTTGAAGATGAATCCCAGGTTCGAGAACCCGCACGGCTCAAGGAACAGAAACCCGTTGATGTCGTCCTCATGCCGGCACTCGGGGCACATGAAGTTATCGGTGTGGCCCGGCATCCAGTCTTCGAGGCTGTCGAACAGCGCTTCGCCGATTTCACGCCGGCATTCCGGGCAGCCTGCTTCCTCTTTAAAGCCTCTCTGCGGCGTGTAGATGCAGCGCTTGAGGACGATCTCCAGGCCGTTGACCGGCTGACCAAAAGGCAGTGCATCCGGTTTTTCGACAACGCGCCGCGCACCAGGGGCAATCGCGTAGGCCATGCGGTTAAAGCTGCGACCGCAAGTCGTCAGCGACTCCTCTACCACGTTCAGCTTCACCAGCCAGCGCAGAATCGCCCGCGCCTTCGCTTCGTGCGCAGGAAAGCTGGAGATTTGCGGGACGATGATGCTTTGGGTGTCCATGAAGGGCCTGTCTGACGAGTATTCGGGGGACGGCAGCTTAATCTCGCTGTCGGTGACGTCAAGTATCGCCGCCAAGCGGTGCGCCTCACACCATCTCATCTGGTGAGCCGTGCCCCAATGCCTTTATGATGCCCGTATGATCAAAGACCCTTTTGCAAGACTCGGCCTCGACCGGGACGTCCTGACTGTCAGCCAGCTCAACGGCCGCGCACGCGTGCTGCTGGAGGATGTGTTTTCCAGCATCTGGGTTGAGGGCGAGATTTCCAATCTCTCTCGGCCCGCCTCCGGGCACGTTTACTTCACCCTCAAGGACGCCGGCGCTCAGGTGCGTTGCGCGCTGTTTCGCAGCAACGCGGCGAGGGTGCGTCAGGCACTCAAGGACGGCCTGGCGGTCAAGGTCCGCGGCAAGGTTTCGCTGTTCGAGGGTCGTGGTGACTATCAACTGATACTCGACACGGTTGAGCCTGCCGGTGACGGCGCGCTACGCCTGGCCTTCGATGCACTGAAGGAAAAGCTCAACGCCGAAGGCCTGTTCAGCGCCGAACGTAAAGTGGCCCTGCCGCTGCACCCCAAACGCATCGGCATCATCAGTTCGCCGACCGGTGCGGTGATCCGCGACATCATCAGCGTGTTTCGGCGTCGCGCGCCCCGGGTCGAGCTCACGTTGATCCCTACCGCTGTCCAAGGGCGCGAGGCCATCGGCCAGATCGTGCGGGCCTTGCAACTGGCGGACGGGCGCGGTTTCGATGCATTGATTCTCGCGCGCGGTGGCGGTTCGCTTGAAGACCTGTGGTGTTTCAACGAGGAGGCTGTCGCCCGCGCCATCGACGCCTGCGTGACGCCCATCGTCAGCGCTGTGGGACACGAAACGGATGTTTCGATCAGTGACTTCGTCGCTGACGTTCGCGCACCCACGCCCTCGGCTGCCGCAGAATTGCTGGCCCCGGATTCAAGCGATTTGCATCGCCGGGTCGACAGCCTGCAACGTCGTCTTATCAGCCGCATGCAAGACCGACTGATGCGCGAGCAACTGCGTCTGGACGGTATCTCACGCCGCCTACGCCACCCCGGCGAGCGCCTGCGTCAGCGCGCGCAGCGGCTGGATGACCTGGACATGCGCATGCGTCGGGCGTTCGAGCAGCAGATGCACAAGCGCCAGGTGCGCATGAGCCATCTGGAAAGCCGGCTGGCCGCGCAACACCCAGGGCGCACGCTGATGTTCTTGCGCCAGCGTCTGGCGGTGCTGGCCGAACGACTGCCACGTGCGATCAGGGAAAACCTTAAAAGCCGGCGCTTGCAGCTGCAGAGTCAAGTGCAGACCCTGAATGTGGTCAGCCCGCTGGCCACCCTCGGTCGGGGCTACAGCATCTTGCTCGATGAACGCGGCAGAGCCATTCGGGCGGCGGAGCAAACCCATCAAGGCCAGCGTCTGACCGCGAAACTGGCGGACGGCGAGCTGCAAGTGCGCGTCGAAGACAATCATCTGACGCCTGTCACCCTTTCACTTCTGGATTGATCAATGCTGCCTCTCTTCTCCCGCTCGCTGGCCGCTGTCGCGCTGTCTCTTTGCGCCGCCATGTGTGTCGCCCTGCCCGCCCACGCTGACAGCTACATCTCCCGCTTGCTCAACAAACCGGTGCCAGGCGGCGTGGCGGTGGTCGACCTTGGCCCGGCAGCACAAGCGCCCAAAGCCACCTGGCAGGGCAAGCCGCTGCTGGTGGTCAAAGATGCAGACGCACGCTGGCTGGCCATCGTCGGCATTCCGTTGACCATCAAGCCCGGCACCTCACAGGCTGTCAGCAGTGGCGGTCGCAGTCTGCCGTTTGTGGTCGCCAGCAAGAACTACCCCGAGCAGCGCATCACGCTCAAGAACCAGCGCCAGGTCAATCCCAATCCGGACGATCTGAAGCGCATCGAACAGGAGCTCGATGTGCAGGTTCGCGCCTACCGCACGTTCAGCCCTATGACGCCGAGCAACCTGTTGATGGACAAGCCGGTCGACGGGCCGCTGTCCAGCAAATTCGGCGTTCGCCGCTTCTTTAACGGTGAGGAGCGTAACCCGCATGCGGGGCTGGATTTCGCGGTCCCGGCCGGCACCCCCATCAAGTCACCCGCTGCGGGTAAGGTGATCCTGATCGGCAACTACTTCTTCAACGGCAATACCGTGTTTGTCGATCACGGTCAGGGTTTCATCAGCATGTTTTGCCACATGTCGAAGATCGACGTGAAGGTGGGCGATGCCGTGCCGCGCGGTGGCGTGGTAGGACGCGTGGGCTCGACCGGGCGCGCGACAGGGCCGCATATGCACTGGAACGTTAGCCTGAACGATGCGCGGGTTGATCCGGCCATCTTCATCAACGCGTTTCAGCCGTAATGGGTGAGCCACCTGCCTGAAGCAGCCAGTTTCAAACAATCTGCTTATATTCATATTGAGAAAGTGTCGTCTGGTTGATTGTTTCGCGGGCAAGCGCGCTCCTACATGAGCTGCGTTGTACCAGCCAATGAGCACCGACAATTACGTCGCGAAAGTCGACCGCATATCGCAATAATCCCTCATCTAATTCTTCTTAACGACAGGAACTACCAATTTTTTCCAACCGCTTGCCAGCTTTCACCCCATTGGTTACGTTTGGCGACATGAAAACCGCCCACACCCTGATTCTGATGCGCCAACATCGCAGCCTTTGCCTCGTCAGCGCGCGACTGCAAAGCTGATCGCAGCGACTCGACGCGCTTTGTGCAGTGTTACTCTCGCATCAACCGGCTGGCCGCCTTCTCCCGGCCCTGAGTACAAAAAGGATTATTCAAATGACCATGCTCAACGATCCCTCGACCAAGTACCGCGCCTTTCCCGTCATCGATCTGCCTGACCGCACCTGGCCTTCCAAGACCATCACTGCGGCGCCGATCTGGTGCAGTTCCGATTTGCGCGATGGTAACCAGTCGCTGATCGAGCCCATGGATGCGGTCAAAAAGCTGCGGTTCTGGAAGACGCTGGTTCAGGTAGGCGTCAAGGAGATCGAAGCCTCCTTCCCTTCAGCGTCGCAGACCGATTTTGATTTCGTGCGCACCCTCATCGAAGACGGCCACATCCCGGACGACACCACCATTCAGGTCCTGACCCAGGCCCGTGAAGACCTCATTGCGCGGACGTTCGAGTCCCTGCGTGGTGCTAAAAAAGCCATCGTGCACTTGTACAACGCTACCTGCCCGTCCTTCCGCCGCATCGTCTTCAACCAAGACAAGGAAGGCGTCAAAGCGATCGCGGTGAATGCCGCGCAGTTGTTCGTCAAATACGCCGCACAGCAGCCCGAGACCCAATGGCAGTTCGAGTACTCGCCCGAGACATTCAGCGCAACCGAGTTGGAGTTTGCCAAGGAAGTTTGCGATGCCGTCATCGAGGTCTGGAATGCGACCCCGCAGAACAAAGTGATCCTCAATCTGCCAGCCACTGTTGAAGTCGCCACCCCGAATATCTACGCCGACCAGATCGAGTGGTTCTGCCGCAACATTTCTCGTCGTGACAGCGTGATCATCAGCCTGCACACCCACAACGACCGTGGCACCGGCGTCGCCGCAACGGAGCTGGGGCTGATGGCGGGCGCAGACCGCGTTGAAGGCTGCCTGTTCGGCAACGGCGAGCGCACCGGCAACGTCGACCTCGTAACGGTTGCACTGAACATGTACACCCAGGGCCTGAACCCCCAACTCGATTTTTCCGACATCGACGGCGTACGCAAGGTCGTTGAAGAGTGCAACCAGATCCCCGTGCATCCGCGCCATCCGTACGTGGGTGATCTCGTGCACACGGCGTTTTCCGGCTCGCACCAGGACGCCATCCGTAAAGGCTTCACTCAGCAAAAAGAAGGCACGCTCTGGGAAGTGCCTTACCTGCCAATCGACCCTGCCGACATTGGCCGCAGCTACGAAGCCGTCATCCGGGTCAACAGCCAGTCTGGCAAAGGCGGGATCACTTACCTGCTCGAACAGGAATACGGCATTTCTCTGCCACGTCGCATGCAAATCGAGTTCAGCCAGGTGGTGCAAGGCGAGACAGACCGCTTGGGCCTGGAGATGACGGCTCAACAGATTTACTCGCTGTTCAAGCGCGAATACCTGCAGGCCAACAAGCCCTATGCGCTGGTCAGCCATCGGTTGCAGGAAGAGAACGGCAACAGCGCCGTTGAGGTGGTGGTGACCGGTATGAGCGACAGCGAGAGCAATCTGCGCTGGAAAGGCACGGGCAACGGCGCACTGGAAGCGCTGGTCGCCGGGCTCCCTGTATCTGCGGAAATCATGGACTACAACGAACACGCTATCGGCGCTGGCACGACGGCAAAAGCGGCTGCGTACATCGAGCTGCGCGTGAATGGCGACCGCGCGGTGCATGGCGTCGGTATCGACGAGAACATCACCACGGCCAGTTTCAAGGCACTGTTCAGCGCACTTAATCGTGGCTTGCTGCAGGCTGATGCGACGAAGGCGGCGTAACGTTCGTCGCGTCAACGACACTGCAATGAAAGAGGCCCTGAAGTGCGAACTTCAGGGCCTTTGCGTTTACATCTTCGCATCAAGCGGTGGTGTCGACTTTGACTTTCATCAAATTCAACAGAGACGCCTGCTGCGCCCCCAATTGGGCCATGGTCCCGGAAATCTGCTGCTGGATGGCCATAACCTGCGCCGCCCGCTCCTCATCCGACGCCTTGCTGTTTTGCGCTGCTGCCAACATAGCCTGCTGCTGCTCGAGAATTTTCTGGGTTTGCTCGATTTGCTCTTGCAGCTGCTTGATCATCTGCTCCTTCATGCTCGGCGCGTCGCCTGACTCACTGGGGCCGGACGCCTTGGCGTCGCCATACACATTGCCACGCAGCTCGACACTGGCAGCCTTGGCGTCGCTCTTGGCAGAGTCGTCGGTTTTGACGGCAGCCGTAAACACGCTGGAGTAAGCACCCAACGAACTGGTGTTGATGGTGGTCATGATGAACTCCTTCTGAGGTGCCCTTTGTATCGGCCAGCGTACAAATACCTGAAGTCGAATTCTTTTCCGGCTGACCGTGCCACGCCTCATTCGCAGGAGCCAGCTTGCTGGCGAACCCATGTTGTCAGTCGATGCGAGGACAACTGACCTCACGCCTTCGCCAGCAAGCCGGCTCCTGCAGCCAGATGCTACACGCGAGCCCCCAACAACCTATATGCCACGCACGAGAACGCCCCACGACCTAAGTCATGGCGCGGTTTTGCCTTTAAATGAGTGAATCAGGCGGTGGTGTTGATGCTGCCGGATTTCTGAAGCTGCAAAAGCGCCGCTTGCTCGGTGGCCAGGCTGGCGGTGGACGACGAGATCTGGCCCTGAATGGCCATCACCCTCTGCGACTTTTCCTCGTCGCTGCCCGCTCCTGCCTGAGCAGCAGCGAGCTGCTGTTGCTGCTCTTGCAAGCGCTTTTGGGTCTCCTTGATCTGCTCTTCCAGCTTCTCGATGGCCTGCTCACTGGCGCTCGAAGAATCCGACGCACTGCCAGCACCGCCAGCGCCACCTGCAGCGGGCGGCGTCGATGCAGACGCTGAACCCGTATCTGCCGTGGTTGAAATACTGCTGTCAGCCGCTTCGGCCGTGACACCTTTCTTCACCGCAACGGTGAAGCTGGTGGAGTACGAATTCAATGAGGACGCGTTAATGGTGGTCATACCGATCTCCTGTCTGGGTACACCGCTATCGACCGCCCACTCTTCAACTCCATGGCATTACTGTATCTGGAATGTATCGGCGTCGAGATAAGCCGGAAATTTCTCCCGGTATGCGGCCAGGCTTTGCGCCGAAAGGCTGACCTGGAACACGCCATCCGCCTCGCCGATGTTGAGCAGGCTCTCGCCCTGGAAGTCCAGCACCTGACTGTCGCCTGTGTAGGCAAAGCCTTTCCCGTCGATGCCGACACGGTTCACCGCAGCGACGTAACACAGGTTTTCGATAGCCCGCGCTGGCAGCAAGCGGTTCCAGTGCAAACGCCGAGCGCCGGGCCAGTTAGCGGTGTAAAGCAGCAGGTCGGTGTCGACGGCGTCACGGCTCCACACCGGGAAGCGCAGGTCGTAGCAGATCAAAGGCCGTATGCGCCAGCCCTTGAGCTCGAACTGCACCTGACGCTCGCCCGGACTGTAATGCTCGTGCTCGCCAGCCATCCTGAACAGGTGACGCTTGTCGTAGTGCAGCAGCTCGCCATCCGGGCGCGCCCAGAGCAGGCGGTTGCGGTGGCTGCCATCGGCAGCGCGAACAATCACGCTGCCGGTAATGACAGCGTCCAGTGCCTTGGCCTGCTGCAATAGCCATTTCACCGTCGGGCCATCCTCAGGCTCGGCCAGTGCTTCGGATGCCATGGTAAAGCCGGTGGTGAACATCTCCGGCAGGACCACCAGGTCCGCCCCTTTGGCTTGCTCCAGAAGCTCTTCAAAATGCGCGTGGTTCGCTGGCGCGTCATGCCAGACGAGCGTGGTCTGCACCAGCGCAATGTTCAGGTTTGGCAGTGTGCTTAGATCGCGCATAGTTTTTCCGCCGCCTGACGCAGCGTCTCCTCCCGCTTGGGGAAGCACAGCCGAATAAGGCGCTGGCCTTCGGGCGGGCTTTGATAGAAAACCGAGATAGGGATGCTCGCCACGCCGTGCTCGCGGGTCATCCACAACGACATGTCTACGTCGTTGAGGTCCGGGCGGATCTGCGAATAATCGACGAGCTGAAAGTAGGTGCCACTGGCGCGAGTGAAGCTGAAGCGCGAAGCCTCCAGCCGATCACAGAAGTAGTCGCGCTTGGCCTGATAGAACGCGGGCAGCTCATTCACGTGCTCGGGACACGCGGCCATGAAGTCGGCCAGTGCCCACTGCAGCGGCGTCACTCCGCAAAACGCGACGAATTGATGAATCTTGCGCGCTTCGGCCGTGAGCGCAGGCGGCGCCACGAAGTAGCCTGTTTTCCAGCCGGTGACGTGATAGGTCTTGCCGAACGAGCTGACCACAAAAGCGCGCTGGTAAAGCTCCTCATGGGCCAACACGCTGGCGTGCTGCAGGCCGTCGAACACCAGATGCTCGTAGACTTCATCGCTCAGCACGTAGATATCCCGTTCGCGAATCAGCGCCGCGAGGCGGTCCAGCTCGTCCCGGGTGATGAGCGCGCCACTGGGGTTGTGCGGTGTGTTGATGACGATCATCCGGGTGCGCGGACTCAACGCCGCCCCAAGCTTCTCCCAGTCGATGGCGAAGCTGCCGTCCTTGAGTTGCACATGCACGCAGCGCCCACCGGCCAGCTCCACGGAAGGCGCATAACTGTCGTAGCAAGGATCGAAAACGATGACTTCATCGCCAGCACGAACAACCGTCTGGATGGCGCAGAAGATGGCGTGGGTCGCGCCCGGCGTGATAGTGATTTCGCTGTCAACGCCCACTTCGCGGCCGTAGCACCGACTGATCTTGGCGGCGACTTGCTCGCGCAACGCTGGCAAGCCGGCCATCGGCGCGTATTGGTTATGGCCGTCCATGACGCGGCGGCAGAGGGCTTCACGCAACGCATCGGGGCCGTCGAAATCGGGAAAACCCTGAGAGAGATTGATCGCCCCTGTTTCGGCGGCCAGCTGAGACATCACAGTAAAAATGGTGGTGCCAACGTTCGGCAATTTGCTGGTGATCATGGGTTTTCCTGCTCCACACCCGGCTCCTGGACGGCACGGGGATCAGCAGAATAGCCCAGATGTCGCGCACAAAAAAAGGCGCCATTGGCGCCTTTTCCGGGAAAGACCCTTACACACTCAGCGCTTGTCGCGGCGCTTCTTGTCGGCCTTCTTGTGGTGCGACATCATCCGACGCTTCTTGTTGACCTGGCGGTCGGTCAGCGTGTTCTTGTTGCCTTCGTACGGGTTCTCGCCGCCTTTGAACTCGATGCGGATCGGCGTACCGACCAGCTTCAACACCCGGCGATAGGTGTTTTCGAGGTACCGAACATAGGACTTCGGCACTTTCTCGACCTGGTTACCGTGGATCACGATCAATGGCGGGTTAGCGCCACCGAGGTGGGCATAACGCAGCTTGATGCGGCGACTGCCTACCATCGGCGGTGCGTGCTCGCTGACCGCATCTTCGAGGATCTGGGTCAGGCGGCTGGTCGGCCAGCGGGTAACGGCCGACTTGAACGAGTTCTGCACCGATTGATACAGATTGCCCACGCCGGTGCCATGCAGCGCCGAGATGAAGTGAATGTCGGCGAAGTCGACGAAGAACAATCGGCGTTCCAGCTCGACCTTCACGTAGTCGCGTTCGCTCGGGACCATGCCATCCCACTTGTTCAGTGCGATGACCAGGGCTCGACCGGCTTCAAGGGCGAAGCCCAGCAGGTTGAGGTCGTGGTCGACCACACCTTCGCGAGCGTCCATGACGAAGATGACCACGTTGGCGTCTTTGATCGCCTGCAGCGTTTTGACGACCGAGAATTTCTCGACTTCTTCGTGGATCTTGCCGCGCTTGCGCACACCGGCGGTGTCGATCAGCGTGTACTTTTCCTCGTTGCGTTCGAACGGGATGTAGATGCTGTCACGGGTAGTGCCGGGCTCGTCATACACGATGACGCGGTCTTCACCGAGCATGCGGTTGACCAGCGTCGACTTGCCGACGTTAGGTCGGCCGATGATCGCGATCTTGATGCCATCCTTTTCGCTCGGACCAGGAATGCGCTTGGCTTCCTGGCCTTCGGCGACGACTTCTTCCTCTTCGCCTTCTTCGGCTTCGTCATCGTCTTTGGGGAAGTCACGCAGGGCGATTTCCAGCATCTGCGTGATGCCACGACCGTGGGCGCCAGCGACGGGAATCGCGTCACCCATGCCCAGCGGGGCAAACTCGGCGCGCGCCATGTCAGGGTCGATGTTGTCGACCTTGTTGGCAACGACGTAGGACGTCTTGTTGCGCTTGCGCAGGTGCTCGCCAATCATCTGGTCGGCGGCGGTGAAGCCTGCCTTGGCGTCAACGAGGAACAGCACGACATCGGCTTCTTCAATGGCGAGCAGTGACTGCTCGGCCATTTTTTCGTCCATGCCGTGTTCATCACCGGAGATACCGCCGGTGTCGATCAGGATGTAGGTACGCCCTTGCCACTTGGCCTCACCGTATTGGCGATCACGGGTCAGACCGGACAAGTCGCCGACGATGGCGTCGCGAGTCCTGGTCAGGCGGTTGAACAAGGTGGACTTGCCGACGTTCGGTCGACCCACCAGGGCGATTACGGGAACCATGCGGCTCTCCACTTCGTTATTTCAGAAAATACAAAAGCCGCTGCAAGGCAGCGGCCGGAGTTCGGAGCGACACCAAAGCGTCGCAGGCCCCATTGAAGCGGGGCCGCCAGGGGAAGCCAAAACTCGACCTCCCCAAGCATAGACAGCCACTACTTGATCGTCAGCGCTTCCAGCTTGCCACTGTTGCCGAAGACGTAAATGGTGCTGCCCGATACCAGCGGGCGAGCACGCAGGCCATCGCTGTCAATCTTCTCACGGGCGACGAAATGGCCATCGACCTGGCTGAGCAAGTGCAAATACCCTTCCATGTCGCCAACGGCTACGTAGCTGGAGAACACTTCCGGCGCGCCGAGTTGGCGACGGGCCAGCAAATCATTGCTCCATAGACCGGTAGACGAACGCTCATCAATGCCTTCAACAGTGCCATTGGCCAGCGACACATACACGCTGCCGAAGCCTTGCGCCACGCCTGAATAGCTTGATGCGTCACGCTGCCACAACACGCGGCCGCTCTGCAGTTCCAGACCCGCTACGCGGCCCTGATACGTCGCGACATAGAGCGTGTTGCCCGACAGCAGCAGACCGCCGTCGATGTCGACTACGCGATCGAGCTCGGAACGACCTGTGGGAACGGCAACGCGCTGCTCCCACGCCGGGACGCCGTTGTTGATGTCCAGCGCCACGACCTTGCCGGTCGACAGGCCTGCTATCGCCAGAGATGGGGTGGCGATCGGCGCACCGGTCCCGCGCAATGTCAGAACAGCAGGACTGCTTTCGTAGATCCAGCGCTGATCGCCAGTGATGGCGTCATAACCGATGACGCGGTCATCCTGAGTCTGGGCAACCACGACACTGCCGTTGGTGGCCGGAGCGGACAGCACTTCGCTGGTCGCCTTGGCTTTCCACTTCTGCTCGCCGGTGGCTTCGTCGAGAACGATGACTTCGCCGCGCAGAGTGCCCAGCATGACCAGACCGAAACCTACGCCAACGGCACCGGACACCGGTTGCTCAAGCTCTTTTTTCCAGACCACGTCGCCATTGCTGCGGTTGATCGCCATGACCAGGCCGTTGGCATCGGCAGCGTAGATATTTTCGCCGTCGATGGCCGGGACCAGCATGTTGTAGATATCGCCCTGACCGTCACCGACGGAACGGCTCCACAGCTTCTGCAGCGTCACCTCTTCCTTGAAGTCGACGAGTTCTGCCGGAGGCAATTCTTTCTTGCTGTTGCTGCTGCAACCCGCGGCCAGAATGGCCAGAGCCAGCAATGCTGCATGTTTCCAACGAATCACGTCACGCATCCCCTTTCGCCAGATCGTCGAGCTTCATTTGCAGACCGCCAACAGCCGCTTCTTCTGAAAGCGCTGCCTTGGCCTTTTTGTATGCAGCATACGCATCATCGGTACGACCCAGCTGAACCAGCAGGTCACCGCGCAATTCTTCACGGCTGGCCGCGAATGACTTGTCGGCCTGGCCGTCGAGCAGCTTGAGGGCGTCATCAGCCTTGTTCTGCGCTGCCAGTACCCGCGCAAGACGCTGACGGGCGATTTCACCCAGCGTCGCACTGGCCGGCTTGTCAGTCACGGATTTCAGTTCATTGGCAGCGTCGTCCAGCTTGCCGGTGTCCACCGCCACCTTGGCCACGAACAGGCTGCCGTACTGCGCATACGCGGTGCCGCCGAATTCGCTTTTCAGCTTGCCGGCGATTTCCGCAACGCGCCCTGCGTCGGCCTGCCCGCTGGGCGTCAACGCGGTTTCCAGCAGTTGCTGATAAAGCGCCGAAGCACCTTGCGCCTGGTTGTTCTGATAGCGCTGCCAGCCTTGCCAGCCCAACACCACGATCACCGCCAGCAGGCCGCCGGTCACCAGAGGCTTGCCGTTACGCTGCCACCAGTCCTTTACGGCAACCAGCTCATCATCATCGGTACTCGACACCCCAATACTCCTATTCGCTCAATCGGCTTTTATCTGCTTCAACCCTGCACGATGCAGGCGGCCAGGTGCTCGGACAGAGCATCCCAGGCAATGTTTTGTTGCTCGCCCTGACCACGCAGCGGCTTGACACCCACTTCCTTGCGAGCCAGCTCTTCATCGCCAAGGATCAACGCATAGAGCGCACCGCTCTTGTCGGCCTTCTTGAACTGGCTTTTGAAGCTGCCCGCACCGGCATTGACCTGCAGACGCAGCCCCGGTGCCTGATCACGCAGGCGCTCGGACAACGCAAGGGCTGCCAGTTCGGCGGCCTCGCCAAAAGCGCAAACATAGACGTCGACGGTACGAGCGATTTCTTCGGGAATCTGCTCAAGGGTTTCCAGCAGCAGCACAAGACGCTCGATGCCCATGGCAAAGCCCACGCCCGACGTTGGCTTGCCGCCCATCTGCTCAACCAGACCGTCATAACGACCGCCTGCGCAGACGGTGCCCTGGGCGCCCAATCGATCGGTCACCCACTCGAACACGGTCTTGCTGTAGTAATCCAGGCCACGCACCAGTTTGGGGTTGATCACGTACGGGATACCCGCCGCATCCAAACGCGCCTTTAGGCCCTCGAAGTGAACACGGGATTCATCGTCCAGGTAATCTGCGAGCTTGGGCGCATCGACCAACACCGCCTGAGTTTCAGGGTGTTTGGTGTCGAGGACACGCAGCGGGTTGGTCTTCAGACGGCGCTGGCTGTCTTCGTCCAGTTGCTCATGACGGGCAGAAAGGTATGCGACCAGCGCTTCGCGATAGCGGCCGCGCGCTTCGCTGGTGCCCAGGCTGTTGAGCTCAAGTTTGACCGCCCCGCGGATGCCCAGCAGGCCCCACAGGCGCCAGGTCAACACGATCAGCTCGGCATCGATGTCCGGGCCATCCAGATTGAACACTTCGACGCCAATCTGGTGGAACTGGCGATAACGGCCTTTCTGAGGACGCTCGTGGCGAAACATCGGCCCGATGTACCAGAGCTTTTGCACCTGACCGCCGCCGGTGATGCCGTGTTCGAGCACCGCGCGCACGCAGGCGGCCGTGCCTTCAGGGCGCAGGGTCAGCGAGTCGCCGTTGCGATCGGCGAAGGTGTACATCTCTTTCTCGACGATGTCGGTGACTTCGCCAATGGAACGCTTGAACAGATCGGTGAATTCAACGATCGGCATGCGGATCTGGCGGTAGCCGTAGTTATCCAGCAAACGCGAAACAGTGCCCTCGAAATAACGCCACAGCGGCGTCTGGTCAGGCAGGATGTCGTTCATGCCACGAATGGCTTGCAGAGACTTACTCACAAAAATTCCTTGGAAACTGGGTTAGCCGCGCGCGATCAGCGCTGCGTCGGCCTCGACCTTTTCGGCCGCTCTCTGGCGGATCAAACGTTCAAGCTGATCCACAAGATTGTCATTTGTCAGTTTTTGCGCCGGCTTGCCGTCAATGTAGATGAGGTTCGGTGTACCGCCGGTGAGGCCGACATGCGCCTCCTTGGCTTCGCCGGGCCCGTTCACCACGCAACCAATCACGGCCACATCCAGCGGCACGAGCAGGTCTTCAAGGCGCCCTTCCAGTTCGTTCATGGTTTTGACCACGTCGAAATTCTGCCGCGAGCAGCTTGGGCAGGCGATGAAGTTGATGCCACGGGAACGCAGGCGCAGCGACTTGAGGATGTCGTAACCGACCTTCACTTCCTCCACCGGATCGGCGGCCAGGGAAATACGAATGGTGTCGCCGATCCCCTCGGCCAGCAGCATACCTAGGCCGACGGCCGATTTCACTGTGCCCGAGCGCAAACCGCCTGCTTCAGTGATGCCCAAGTGCAGTGGCTGAACGATTTGCCTGGCAAGGAGACGATAAGCCTCGACCGCCATAAACACATCGGACGCTTTGACACTGACCTTGAAGTCCTGGAAGTCCAGACGGTCCAGATGCTCGACATGACGCAAAGCGGACTCGACCAGCGCAGCCGGCGTTGGCTCGCCGTATTTCTTCTGCAGGTCTTTTTCCAGCGAACCGGCGTTGACGCCGATGCGAATCGGGATGCCGCGATCACGAGCAGCTTCAACCACCGCACGTACGCGGTCTTCGCGGCCGATATTGCCTGGGTTGATCCGCAGGCAGTCAACGCCCAGCTCGGCAACGCGCAACGCGATGCGGTAATCGAAATGGATGTCCGCAACCAGCGGCACCTTGACCAGTTGCTTTATCCGGCCAAACGCCTCGGCAGCGTCCATATCCGGTACCGAAACGCGGACGATATCGACGCCAGCGGCTTCCAGGCGGTTGATCTGCGCGACAGTGGCCGCAACATCATTGGTGTCGCTGTTGGTCATGCTCTGAACTGCGATCGGGGCATCGCCACCGACCGGTACCGAGCCGACCCAGATTTTACGAGATTCGCGACGCTTGATCGGAGATTCGCCGTGCATGACTTATTGCCCTAGCTTCAGGCGAGCGGTTTCGCCACTGGTGAAAGGTGCCACATCAACCGGCTGCCCGTTATAGCTCACCTGCGCGCCACGGGCGAAACCCAGACGCAGGGTCAACGGCGGTTTGCCGTTGACGTCAAGGCTATCGCCCTTGCGCTTGAGGCCGCTCATCAGCACTTTGCCGTTGCCGTCGGTGACCTGCGTCCAGCAATCGGACACGAACTGCACCTGCACACGGCCGGCACCCGCCGGAACCGGCGCAGCTTCAGTCGGAGTGCTTGGCGCGGTGTTCACTGGCGCCGTGGTAGCAGGCGTTGGCGCTACGGTGGTGACCGGCGCGGTTTGCGTCGAACCGACGTGTGCAGACGCAACCGGTGCGGTGGTTGATGGGGTATGAGGAACAACAGCGCCCTGAGCGGTGCCAGTGCTGCTGGAAGGGGTCGGCGTTTCGGGCGCGGTCGCAGGCTCGGCGTTGTTCAATGGCAGCGGAGTCTGACCGCCCTGCCCTTGCGCAACGGCCTGGTCTTCCGGCTCGTCGAGTGGATGAATCTGAGTGGTACCGTCGGCGCTTTCGACTTCGACGTGCTCCATCCCCAGATTGGTGGGCTCCTTGCCGCGCAGTGTGGCCTGGTCCTGCCACCAGACAAAGCCACCGCCTATCAACGCAATCAGCAGCAAAAGGCTGACGATGCGCAGGATATTGTGAGACAGGCGCACCGGTTCTTCGATTCGGCCGAGCGCGTGGACGCTGCTGCCCTTGCCGTCGGTGCCGGTGTATTGGTCGAATGCATTGACCAGCGCAGCCTGATCCAGATCCAGCAGCTTGGCGTAGGCACGCACATAGCCCCGGGCGAAGGTATGGCCCGGGAGCTTGTCGAAATCGCCGGCTTCCAGGTGAGTCAGAGAGTTCACCGTGAGGTTGAGCCTCAACGCCACATCTGGCAGCGACCAGTTCTTGCTCTCGCGGGCCTGACGCAATGTGTCGCCTGGGTTCGTGCGAGTGGCTGCTACAACTTCGGGATGCGCCGCTTTCATCATTGCTCCGACAGGTATTGCTGATATTCCGGCGTACCGGGATAGAGTCTTTTTAGTAGCAGCCCGTAACTGGCTGCTTTATTGCGATCGTCGTAAACCTTCGCCAGCCGCGTGCCAAGCAACAGGCTCCGCGCATTCTGCTCGCTCAACTGGCTGAAACGATCATAGTAGTCGCGCGCCGGCACATAATGCCTGTCTTCGAACGACAACTCAGCCATTTCCAGCAATGCGCGGGGCTGTTGACGATCCAGACGCAAGGCTTTATCGAAATGCTCGCGGGCGGTCACCCGATCACCCAGCATCAGCGCCGTCATGCCGAGGTTTTCAAACACCCGGGCGCGCTCGGCGTAGAGGTTATCATCGGCCGCCTGCTCGAAGCGCTCGTAAGCTTCCTTGTAGCGCTTCTGCTGGTAGAGAAAACTGCCGTAATTGTTGAGAATCCGGGCGTCTTTCGACCGCGCTGACAAGGCCTTCTCGTAGTACTGGTTCGCCAGTTCCGGCTCCATCTCGGCCTGGAACACCAGAGCGAGGGCAGCATTGGCGTCAGCGTCGGAGCCGTTCAGCTCGAGCGCCTTTTTAAGGGGTGCCTTCGCACGCTCCATCTGCCCTTGCTGAAGATAACCCAGGCCCAGCTGCACATAAGCCTGACGAGCTTCCTCACGCCCCTTGCTGGTGCTCATCGGATCGACGTTGCCGGTGGACACACAACCTACCAGCATCGTGGCAAAACAGAGCAGCAGCGCAACGCGCAGGGACATAGAGATCCTCTCAGTCAATTTCGCAATCAGTTGCGAGCCGAAGCAACCTGCGCGACGTCGGCATCGGCACTGAGTTCACGCACGGCAATATAACGCTCGCTGCGACGTGTGCGGTCCATTACCTGCCCGACCAACTGGCCGCAGGCAGCATCGATGTCCTCACCGCGGGTCGTGCGCACGGTGACGTTGAAGCCGGCTTGATGCAGCAGATCCTGGAAACGACGGATCGCGTTGTTGCTGGGGCGCTCGTAGCCCGAATGCGGGAACGGATTGAAGGGGATCAGGTTGACTTTGCAAGGTGTGTCCTTGAGCAACTCGATCATTTCGATCGCGTGCTCAGGCCTGTCATTGATGTCCTTGAGCAGCGTGTACTCAATGGTCAGCACGCGCTTTTCGCCCAATGCAGACATGTAGTTGCGGCAGGACTCGAGGAGCATCTTCAGCGGGTACTTTTTATTGATCGGCACCAGCTGATTACGCAGCGCATCATTCGGTGCGTGCAGCGACAGGGCCAGCGAGACATCAATGTGCTTGGACAGCTCATCGATCATCGGCACTACGCCGGAGGTGGACAACGTCACCCGACGCTTGGAAATGCCATACCCCAGGTCATCCATCATCAAATGCATGGCGGATACGACATTGTCGAAGTTCAGCAATGGCTCGCCCATCCCCATCATCACCACGTTGGTGATGGCACGGTCGACGGTTGCCGGGACACTGCCAAAAGATTTGTTGGCAATCCACACCTGCCCGATCACTTCGGCGGCAGTGAGGTTGCTGTTGAAGCCTTGTTTGCCGGTGGAGCAGAAGCTGCAATCCAGCGCACAACCCGCCTGGGACGAGACACACAGCGTGCCGCGCTTGCCTTGCGGAATATAAACGGTCTCGACGCAGCTGCCGGACTCTACACGTACGACCCATTTGCGGGTGCCGTCGGTGGAGATGTCCTCGCTGACGACTTCAGGACCCCGAATTTCGGCACGGCTCTGCAGCTTCTCGCGCAGGGCCTTGCCGACGTTCGTCATGGCGTCGAAGTTGTCGACGCCAAAGTGGTGAATCCACTTCATGACCTGACCGGCGCGGAAGCGTTTCTCCCCGATAGACTCGAAGAATTTTTCCATTTCCAGCCGGGTCAGACCCAACAGGTTGATTTTGCCAGTCGATTCAGTCATGGATTCACCCTCACTCGCAGCAATAGCTTAGCGAGTGGTTACCTCGGTAGCAGCGAAGAAGTACGAGATTTCACGAGCAGCAGCCGCTTCGGAATCCGAGCCGTGTACCGCGTTGGCGTCGATCGAATCAGCGAAGTCAGCACGGATGGTACCGGCAGCGGCTTCTTTAGGGTTGGTAGCGCCCATCAGTTCGCGGTTCAGAGCGATGGCGTTTTCGCCTTCCAGAACCTGAACGACAACCGGGCCGGAGATCATGAATGCAACCAGATCACCGAAGAAACCACGAGCGCTGTGCTCAGCGTAGAAACCTTCTGCTTCGGCTTTGGACAGTTGCTTCAGTTTCGAAGCGACAACGCGCAGACCGGCTTTTTCGAAACGAGTGGTGATCTCGCCGATGACGTTTTTGGCAACAGCATCAGGCTTGATGATCGAGAAAGTACGTTGAACAGCCATGGTGTAACTCCAGAAGCAGTGATTATTGCGAAAAATTAAACCCGCGAATTATACGCGGGTTTGATGTTATTGCCTAACGTGCAAATCTGATCAGTCGATTTCGTCGGCCCAGAGCGTCTGGACAGCTTCGAGTACTTTCTCGCCGACCCGCCCGGAATTATCGTCGAAATCGGGCAGTTGCTTGATCATCTGTTGCAGCTTGGTAAAACCTACCGAGTAAGGGGCAACGCCAGGGTGAGCCTCGGCGAGTTCTTCAGCGATGCGTTGTACGTCATTCCAACCGTAACTCATGACAGCTTCTCGATCAGTGCGGCGCTTCGGCTGCGTGGTTGAGCGAATATTTCGGAATTTCAACAGTGAGGTCTTCGGTACCCACCTTGGCCTGGCAGGCGAGACGCGAGTGAGCTTCAAGGCCCCATGCGCGATCGAGGAAATCCTCTTCCAGCTCGTCTGCTTCTTCGAGGGTGTTGAAGCCCTTGCGAATAATGCAGTGGCAAGTGGTGCAGGCACACACGCCGCCGCATGCGCTCTCGATCTCGATGTGGTGGTCGTGTGCGAGCTCCAGAATCGACTTGCCGACTTCGGCCTCGACAACCATCCCTTCCGGGCAATGCTCGGCGTGTGGCAGAAATGTAACCTGCGGCATCAGTTATTCCTCAATCTCATTCAGGTTGCGTCCGGACAGCGCGGCTTTCACCGTCGAGTCCAGGCGGCGGGCGGCGAACGCATCAGTCACCTGCGACAGACGCTTGGTCTGCTGCTCGATGGCCGCGCCGTCGACGCCCTTCATCAATTCACGAAGTTCTTCCATTTGCAGGTTGATGACCATGCGCTCTTCCGCATCAAGCAGACGCTCGCCATCGGCCTGAAGCGCGCCTTCTACCGCCTCAAGCAAACGCTGAGCATCCACTTGCTGCTCACGCAAGGCGCGAGCAACCATGTCATCGCCGGCATACTGGAATGAATCCTTGAGCATGCGGGTGATTTCGCCGTCAGTCAGCCCATAGGAAGGCTTGACCTGAATGCTGGATTCCACGCCCGACGCCAGCTCGCGAGCCGAGACGCTGAGCAGCCCGTCGGCATCGACCTGGAACGTAACGCGAATCTTGGCGGCGCCGGCGACCATCGCGGGAATGCCACGCAGGTCAAAACGCGCCAGTGAACGACAGTCGCTGATCAGTTCACGCTCGCCTTGCAGCACGTGGATCATCATGGCCGACTGGCCGTCTTTGTAAGTGGTGAATTCCTGCGCACGGGCAACCGGGATCGTCGTGTTGCGCGGAATGACTTTTTCCATCAATCCGCCCATGGTCTCCAGGCCCAGGGACAGCGGGATGACATCCAGCAACAGCAGCTCGCCGCCATCACGCTTGTTGCCTGCAAGGGTGTCAGCCTGAATCGCTGCGCCAATGGCAACCACTTGATCCGGGTCGATCTCGGTCAGTGGCTGGCGGCCGAACAACTCGCCCACCGCGTCGCGAACGCGAGGCACACGGGTCGAACCGCCGACCATCACCACCGCCTCAACCTCGTCCAGCTCGATGCCGCAATCGCGGACGGCGCGGCGACAGGCTTTAAGGCTACGCGCGATCATCGGCTCGATCAGTGCGTCGAACGCAACACGGGTGAGGACGCCCTGCCACTCGCCGTGAGCGACACTGACAGTGTCGGCGTCGGTCAGGGCTTCTTTTGCTGCACAGGCAATTTGCATCAGGCGGCGCTGGGCAGCCGGATCCAGGTCATCGGACAGACCAGCTTCGGCGATGATCCACGTTGCAATGGCGTGATCGAAGTCATCCCCACCCAATGCGCTGTCGCCGCCAGTGGCCATGACCTCAAAGACGCCGCCAGTCAGACGCAAAATCGAAATATCGAAGGTGCCGCCGCCCAGATCGTAAATGGCGACTACGCCTTCGGCGTTCTGATCAAGGCCATACGCCACAGCGGCAGCCGTAGGCTCATTGAGCAGGCGCAAGACAGTGAGGCCGGCCAGCTTGGCCGCGTCTTTGGTTGCCTGACGCTGGGCGTCGTCGAAATACGCAGGCACGGTGATAACTGCGCCGACCAGTTCTCCACCCAGTGTTTCTTCAGCGCGCTGGCGAAGCACCTTCAGGATGTCCGCCGAAACTTCAACCGGGCTTTTTGGCCCCTGCACGGTTTCGATGAATGGCATGTGGGATTCGCCACCCGTGAAGCGGTAAGGCAATTGCCCACCCAGATGCTTCACATCGGAAATCCCGCGGCCCATCAGGCGCTTGACCGAAATAATGGTATTCAGCGGATCGGTGGCAGCGGCGGCTTTGGCGGACTGGCCGACCTCGACGCGATCAGCGTGGTAGCGAACGGCAGACGGCAGGATCACCTGGCCTTCCGCATCGGGAAGGGGCTCGCTGATGCCGCTGCGCAGAGCAGCCACCAGCGAATTAGTGGTGCCAAGGTCGATACCGACAGCCAGGCGACGCTGATGAGGTTTTGGAGCTTGGCCGGGTTCGGCGATCTGCAGTAGAGCCATTGCTTTTCTGATATCACTGGCGAGCCGCCCCAGAAGGACGGCGCGGGGTTAATCGTCGAGGCGCTCTTCGAGCTGGCGCACTTCGTAGGAAAGCTTGTCGAGGAACTGCATGCGGCGCATCAGCCTTTCAGCCTGATCACGCTGCGCAGCATCGTCCCAACAGGCCGCGAAGCTTTGGTTCAGTTCTTCCTGGGCAACCTTCAGCCGGCGCTTGAATACCGCGACACCTGCGAGGTCCGCTTCATCCTGAAGGTCTTCGAGCTCTTCGCGCCATTGCATCTGCTGCATCAGAAACTCGGGGTCCTGGACAGTGACCTCAAGCGGAACTTCGCCTTTCAACGCCAGCAGATAACGCGCCCTTTTCGGAGCACTCTTCAGCGTCTGGTAGGCGTCGTTCAAGCTGGCGGAGCGTTCCAGCGCAACCCGTTGCTCGCCCTCGGGGGCGTCTGCAAAACGGTCGGGGTGCACGCTCCGGGCAAGCTCACGGTAGCGGGTCGCCAGCAGGTCGAGGTCAAGATTGAATCCCGGCTGCAGGTCGAATAAAGCGAAGTGACAAGGAGTACCCACAGTAAGCCTCAGACGTTGAAGCTTTCGCCGCAGCCACATTCACCGCGCGAATTGGGATTGTTGAACTTGAAGCCTTCGTTCAACCCTTCCTTGACGAAATCGAGCTCGGTCCCGTCGAGATACACCAGGCTCTTGGGATCAATGATCACCTTGACGCCATGGTATTCGAAGACGGTGTCTTCGCTCTCCGGCTGATCGACGAACTCAAGCACATAGGCAAGACCCGAACAACCGGTCGTACGAACGCCCAGACGAATGCCGTCACCTTTGCCACGCCCATCAAGGGAGCGGCGTACATGATTGGCGGCCGCTTCGGTCATACTGATAGCCATCGGAACTCCTTACTTCACGCAAGTTACTTAACGCAGCGAAACACGCTCTGTTCAGAGCAGGCCTTTCTTCAGCTTGTAGTCGCGAACGGCCGCCTTGATAGCGTCCTCGGCGAGCACCGAGCAGTGAATCTTCACTGGCGGCAGCGCCAGTTCTTCAGCCAGCTGAGTGTTTTTGATGGTCTCTGCTTCGTCCAGAGTCTTGCCCTTCATCCACTCGGTAGCGAGGGAACTGGAAGCAATGGCAGAGCCGCAGCCGTAGGTTTTGAATTTGGCGTCTTCGATGATGCCTTGTTCGTTAACCTTGATCTGCAGACGCATCACATCGCCGCACGCCGGAGCGCCGACCATGCCAGTGCCGACGTCTGGATCTTCCGCATTCATCTTGCCGACGTTGCGGGGATTTTCGTAGTGGTCAATGACCTTTTCGCTGTAAGCCATGGTGCGTTCCTCATCAGTTACAAACGTCGCTCTCGGGGCACTCGGAACAGGGGTCCACGAGTGCCTCAGGGGGTGGCGACTTCGAAATTAGTGCGCCGCCCACTCGATCTTGGAGATGTCGACACCGTCTTTGAACATGTCCCAGAGCGGCGACAATGCGCGCAGCTTGGTAACGGCCTCGCAGACTTTCTGCGCGGCGTAATCGATCTCTTCTTCGGTGGTGAAGCGCCCGAACGTGAAACGGATCGAGCTATGGGCCAACTCGTCGTTGCGGCCCAGGGCGCGCAGGACGTAGGACGGCTCAAGCGAGGCCGAGGTGCAGGCGGAGCCGGACGATACTGCCAGATCCTTGAGCGCCATGATCAGCGACTCGCCTTCAACGTAGTTGAAGCTCAAGTTGAGGTTGTGCGGCACACGAGCAGTCATGCTGCCGTTGACGTACAGCTCTTCGAGATGAGCAACCTGCTGGTAGAAGCGATCGCTCAAAGCCTTGATGCGAACATTTTCGGCAGCCATGTCTTCCTTGGCCACGCGGAATGCCTCACCCATGCCAACAATCTGGTGCGTCGCCAGCGTACCGGAACGCATGCCGCGCTCATGACCACCGCCGTGCATGGCGGCTTCGATGCGTACGCGAGGCTTGCGGCTGACCCACAGCGCGCCGATACCCTTAGGACCGTAGGTCTTGTGGGCAGAGAACGACATCATGTCGACCTTGAGGTTAGCCAGGTCAATTTCAACCTTGCCGGTGGACTGTGCGGCATCGACGTGGAAAAGCACGCCGCGGGCGCGGGTCATTTCGCCGATTGCAGCGATGTCGTTGACGGTCCCGATCTCGTTGTTGACGTGCATGATGGAGACCAGAACGGTGTCATCACGCATGACAGCTTCGATCATGGACGGCGTGATCAAACCATCGGTCGTCGGCTCGAGGTAGGTGACTTCAAAACCTTCACGCTCCAGCTGACGCATGGTGTCAAGCACGGCTTTGTGTTCGATTTTGCTGGTGATCAGGTGCTTGCCCTTGGAGGCATAGAAATGAGCCGCACCCTTGATAGCCAGGTTGTCAGACTCGGTTGCACCGGAGGTCCAGACGATTTCACGCGGGTCGGCGTTGACCAGGTCAGCGACCTGGCGGCGAGCATTTTCGACCGCCTCTTCAGCCTTCCAGCCAAAAACGTGGGAGCGCGACGCCGGGTTACCAAAGTTGCCATCAACCAGCAAGCAGTCGCTCATTTTCTGTGCAACGCGCGGATCAACGGGGGTCGTCGCGGAATAATCGAGGTAAATTGGCAATCTCATTGAATATCTCCTATCGGGCAGGCGCGCCGCGCGTTCATCTGCGTTCACTCAACGGCGGATGTTTCAATCTTGTCCAGTGGCTGCGTCTTGCTACCGCAACGGCGCAAATCCTGACGTTGGGCGACTTCTTGCACTTCACGACGAGTGACAAGGTCGGCCAAGCTGATACCGCTTAGAAACTCGTGAATCTGCTGACTGAGGTCGCACCACAGATGGTGGGTCAGACAGGTGTCGCCAGCGTGGCAATCACCGAGCCCCTGGCAGCGCGTTGCGTCAACCGATTCGTTGACCGCGTCGATTACCTGCGCTACCTGAATGCCCTGCATGTGGCGGGACAACTGATAACCGCCGCCAGGACCGCGCACGCTGGAAACCAGATTGCCGCGGCGCAGCTTGGCGAACAGTTGCTCGAGGTAGGAGAGGGAAATCCCCTGCCGCTCGGAGATGTCGGCCAGGGACACTGGCCCGTGCTGCGCATGCAATGCCAGGTCGAGCATGGCAGTCACAGCGTATCGGCCTTTTGTAGTCAGTCGCATGGCGTGTACCGCGGAGGTTCGGAATGAGGGCGAGTATGCTATTCCCGAGTATTTAAGTCAACTATAAGACCTAGTGGAATAGTCGGGATTACCCGCAAAAGCGCGGCCGCATCATATCAAAACCGCCCCCCTATTGGCACGCCTGCTGTGTTACGGCGCTCCGTGGCGCTTATTTGCCAGCAACCGGAGCCTCACTGCGCTCCTTCATGCACTCGAACACTTCCTGACGCAGCTCGGGCAGTTCCTTCTCCCGGTACTCGCCGCCCAGGCTCTTCAGCGCCCGGCCCATGTCTTCGACGCGAACGTCCATCGCCTGAAGGTGGTCGAGCAGTTGCCCGATTGCGCGCGCGACAGGGTCCGGCATGTCCTCGCTGACGCCATAGGCATCGAAGCCGAGCTTTTCTGCGATGGCCTTTCGCTTAGCTTCAGCCTGATCATCCGACTTGACGATGATCCGTCCCGGAATGCCCACCACTGTCGCGCCGGCAGGCACTGGCTTGGTCACCACCGCGTTGGAGCCGACCTTGGCGCCGGCGCCCACCGTGAACGGCCCGAGCACTTTGGCACCCGCACCGACCACAACCCCAGACTCCAGAGTCGGATGGCGCTTGCCCTTGTTCCAGCTGGTGCCGCCCAGCGTTACGCCCTGATAAAGGGTGACGTCATCGCCGATCTCGGCAGTTTCGCCAATCACGATACCCATCCCGTGATCGATGAAAAAACGCCTGCCGACCTTTGCCCCAGGATGAATCTCGATACCCGTCATCCAGCGACCGAAATTGGACACCATGCGTGCAGGCCACTTCAGCTCGTTGCGCCACAGCCAACCAGACAACCGATGCAGCCAGATCGCGTGCATGCCGGGATAGCACGTCAGCACCTCAAAGGCGTTGCGCGCAGCGGGGTCACGGTGAAAAACGCTTTGAATGTCTTCTCGAAGGCGCTCGAACATCACTGATCCTTCCGCTTATAAGGCTCACCGTGAGCGGCTTTCTGCGTCTCGGTCAGAATGCCGCGCAAGATGCTCATCTCGGACCGGTTGACGCCGGAGCGTCCATACAGCCGCCGCAGCCGCGCCATCAGGTGACGAGGCTTCTCCGGATCGAGGAAGCCAATCGTGACGAGAGTGGATTGAAGATGCTCATAGAATTTCTCCATCTCATCCATCGTCGCAAGCTCGGTACTGCGCACCGAATTGACCTCGAATTTTTCGACCTTGCTGGCCTGCCCCTCAGCTGCAAGCCAGGCCATGCGGGTCTCGTAGCTCAGCACCTGCACAGCGGCAGCGAGGTTCAACGAACTGAACTCGGGGTCTGAAGGGATATGCACATGGTAGTGGCAGCGCTGCAGCTCTTCATTGGTCAGGCCGGCGTACTCACGCCCGAACACCAGTGCGATTTCTTCACCCTGCCCAGCATGCTCGACGGTCTTGACGCCCGCCTCTCGGGGATCCAGCAGCGGCCAGGGGATACGACGGTCACGGGCACTGGTGCCCAGCACCAAATTACAGCCCACCAGCGCATCTTCCAGCGTTGCCACGACCTGAGCGCCTTCAAGAATATCGCCCGCCCCGGAGGCACGGGCATCGGCTTCGTGGTGTGGAAACAGAGCGGGATCAACCAGCACCAGCCGCGAAAGGCCCATGTTTTTCATGGCACGCGCAGCGCCGCCGATATTTCCGGGGTGGCTGGTACCGACCAGGACGACACGAATATTTTGCAGCACTGGTGAAGTCTCGCTAGCAGGTGAAAAGGGGGACGAATGTTACAGAAGCGCTTGCCTCAGCGCCACGAACCTTGCGCCCGACCCTCTTGATACTCTCCTGAAATGGGGAGCGCCACCCTCGTTCCGTTGCTGCCAACCCGACCGGACGCTTGGCAAAGTCGGTACTCGCGCTGGAAATCGTCCAAGAGAACCCATAGAATGGCCGGCTCTCTTTAACGACCTAGGTGATCCATCCATGCAGCCCATGCTGAATATCGCGCTGCGCGCCGCCCGCAGCGCCAGCGAATTGATTTTCCGCTCCATCGAGCGCCTGGATACCATCAAGGTCGACGAAAAAGACGCGAAAGATTACGTGACCGAAATCGATCGCGCCGCCGAGCAGAGCATCATCACTGCACTGCGCAAGGCGTACCCGACCCACGGCATCCTTGGCGAAGAAAGCGGCCTGCACGAAGGCAGCGGCGAAGGCACCGACTACCTGTGGATCATCGACCCGCTGGACGGCACCACCAACTTTGTACGCGGCGTCCCTCACTTCGCGGTCAGCATCGCCTGCAAATACCGCGGCCGCCTGGAACACGCTGTTGTTCTGGACCCGGTGCGTCAGGAAGAATTCACCGCCAGCCGTGGTCGCGGTGCTGCACTGAATGGCCGTCGCTTGCGCGTCAGCCCGCGCAAGAGCCTTGAAGGCGCACTGCTCGGCACAGGTTTTCCGTTCCGCGAGAACCAGCTCGATAACCTCGACAACTACATGAACATGTTCCGTTCGCTGGTCGGCCAGACTGCCGGCATCCGTCGCGCAGGCGCCGCGAGCCTCGATCTGGCTTACGTAGCTGCCGGTCGCTTTGATGCGTTCTGGGAGTCGGGTCTGTCTGAGTGGGACATGGCTGCAGGCGCTTTGCTGATTCAGGAAGCGGGCGGTCTGGTCAGCGATTTCAACGGCGGTCACGACTTCCTTGAAAAAGGCCACATCGTTGCCGGCAACACCAAATGCTTCAAAGCCGTACTGACTTCGATCGCACCGTTCGTTCCGGCTTCGCTCAAGCGCTAAGCCCGGCAACGCACAAAAAAACCGGCCATGTGCCGGTTTTTTTGTGCCGCATTTCCCTCTCGCTCAAACAAAAAAAAGCACCCAAAGGTGCTTTTTTGTGTAGCCGTGGTGCTTATTGGCCCGCTTGGCTCAATTCCAGCTGGCCGTCTTTGTTGACGGGAATCTTACCGCCTGGATCGCGATCCATACGCACCTGCCCGACCTTGTCGTTAAGCTTGTACTTCACGTTGTAGCCGACCACTTTGTCGCTGATATCGTTGACGGTGTTGCAGCGCGATTCGGTAGTCGTATAGGTATCACGACTTTGCATACCCTCCTGCACCTTGTTACCGGCGTAACCTCCACCGACAGCGCCGGCAACTGTGGCAATTTTCTTGCCGTTACCGCCACCCACCTGGTTACCGAGCAGGCCACCCGCTACGGCTCCGATAACGCTCCCCACGATCTGATGCTCGTCCTTCACCGGGGCGCGGTGAGTGACTGCGACGTCTTTACAGACCTGACGAGGGGTTTTGATTTGTTCTTTCACAGGCTCAACGGCGAGTACGTCTGCGTACTCCGGGCCGTTATTTTTTACGAGGCTATAGGTGGCCAAAGCACCACCGGCGGTCACACCGACAGCACCCAATACAGCACCAATTAGCAACGACTTGTTCACGTGAACCTCCTGACGATATTCAGCGCGATCGCTCGCACTACTCCCAGCCTTGGAGCACAAAAAAAGGCGCGAGTTCACACTCGCGCCTTTTAAGGTGATGGCCGGTTACCAGTATCGGTTACGGAAGGTCATCCACTTTGTCGACTGTCACGGGCGGCAGCAGGTCTTCACTGCGCAGATTCAGCCAGATCAGCACCACGTTAGCGATGTAGATCGACGAGTAGGTACCCGCCAGAACACCGATAAACAGCGCGACCGAGAAGCCATGCAAGCTGTCGCCACCAAAAATCCACAAGGCGACGATTGCCAGCAGTGTGGAGATCGAAGTCGCCATGGTCCGCAGCAACGTCTGCGTCGTCGAGATGTTGATGTTCTCGATCAACGATGCCTTGCGCAGCAGGCGGAAGTTTTCACGCACCCGGTCGAACACAACGATGGTGTCGTTGAGCGAGTACCCGATGATTGCCAGCACTGCGGCCAGCACGGTCAGGTCGAACGTCACCTGGAAGAACGACAGGATCCCCATCGTCACCACAACGTCGTGAATGAGAGACACAATCGCCCCCACCGCAAACTTCCACTGGAAGCGGAAGGCCAGGTAAACGAGAACCCCGCCCAGCGCCAGCAACATGCCCAGGCCGCCCTGATCACGCAGCTCTTCACCAACCTGAGGGCCGACGAATTCAACACGTTTGACGGTTACCGGGTTGTCGGCACCGGTCTTGCGCAGTGCTTCGGCCACCTGCGAGCCCAGCTGCGGGTCTTCACCCGGCATGCGGACAAGCAGGTCAGTGGTCGCGCCGAAGCTCTGCACAACCGCTTCGGTATAACCGGAAGCCACCAGCTCTTCGCGAACCTTGTGCAGGTCGGCAGGACGCTCGTAGGTCAGCTCGATCAGCGTACCGCCGGTGAAGTCCAGACCGAAGTTCAGCCCTTTATAGAACCAGCTGAACAACGCCACGACGGTGAGGAGCATGGTAACGGCGAACGCAATGTTGCGAACGCCCATGAAGTTGATAGTACGTTTCATGGCAGCCCCTTAAATCCACAACTTCTTGAAGTCACGACCGCCAAAGATCAGGTTGACCATTGCGCGGGTCACCATGATGGCTGTGAACATCGAGGTAAAGATCCCGAGGGACATGGTGACCGCAAAACCCTTCACCGGGCCTGTGCCCATCGCAAAGAGAATGCCACCGACCAGCAGCGTCGTCAGGTTGGCATCAAGGATCGCGGTATAGGCGCGGTCGAAACCTTCGTTGATCGCACGCTGCACTGTCATGCCGTTGGCAATCTCCTCACGAATCCGCGAGAAGATCAGCACGTTCGCATCGACCGCCATGCCCATCGTCAGAACGATACCGGCGATACCCGGCAAGGTCAGCGTTGCCCCCAGCAGCGACATCAGCGCCAGCAGCATGACCATGTTGAAGGCCAGCGCCACGGTCGCGATCACACCGAAGAAGCGGTAGATGGCGATGATGAACAGCGAGACGAACAGCATGCCCCAGAGGGAGGCGTCGACGCCCTTGGTGATGTTGTCGGCACCCAGGCTTGGACCAATGGTGCGCTCTTCAGCGAAGTACATCGGCGCAGCCAGACCGCCAGCGCGCAGCAACAGCGCGAGCTCGGAAGACTCACCCTGGCCGTTGAGGCCGGTGATGCGGAATTGAGCACCCAGCGGCGACTGGATAGTCGCCAGGCTGATGATCTTTTTCTCTTCCTTGAAGGTCTGAACCGGCACGTCTTTTTCGACGCCATTGACCATCTGCTTTGTATAAGTGGTGGTCGGCTTCTGCTCGATGAAGATCACCGCCATGCTGCGACCAACGTTCGCGCGGGTGGCGCGGCTCATCAGATCACCACCATGACCGTCCAGCTTGATATTCACCTGCGGACGGCCGTGCTCGTCAAAGCCGGCCTTGGCATCAGTCACTTGGTCACCGGTGATGATCAGACCACGCTCGACCGGCGCCGCTGGGCGACCACCCTCGCGGAACTCGAACATCTCGGTAGTGGCTTTGCTGTCGTCGGGACCTGCACCCAGACGGAACTCGAGGTTGGCTGTCTTGCCGAGAATACGCTTGGCTTCTGCAGTGTCCTGAACACCCGGCAGCTCGACCACGATACGGTTGGCGCCCTGACGCTGAACCAGCGGCTCGGCAACACCCAGCTCGTTGACCCGGTTACGCACGGTGGTCAGGTTTTGCTTGATCGAATACTCACGAATCTCGGCGATCTTGGCCGGCGTCATCGCCAGGCGCAGGATCGGCATTTCGCCGCGATCGCTGGTGGTGATATCGAAATCGGTGTAGTCCTTGCGGATCAGAGCACGGGCCTGTTCACGGGTGTCAGCATCGCTGAAGCCCAACTGGATAGCGCCGTTGTCCTGCGGGAGGCTGCGATAACGCACTTTTTCTTTGCGCAGCAGGCTCTTCACTTCGCCTTCGTACACGTTCAAACGCGCACTGAGGGCCTTGTCCATGTCGACTTCCAGCAGGAAGTGCACACCGCCGGACAAGTCCAGACCCAGCTTCATTGGCGTAGCGCCGATGCTGCGCAGCCAGTGCGGAGTGGTCTGAGCCAGGTTGAGTGCGACAACATAGTCGTCACCCAGCGCCTTGCGCGCGACATCTTTGGCTGGGAGCTGGTCTTCCTGCTTGGTCAGACGCAACAAACCGCCCTTGCCATTCTCGGCCAGAGACGCGCCCTTGACCGCGATGCCAGCATCGGTAAGCGCTTTGCTCACGCGATCCAGATCAGCCTGATTGACCTGCAGTGCAGTACTTGCACCGCTGACCTGAATAGCCGGGTCATCAGGGTAGAGATTGGGTGCGGAATAAATAAAACCGATCACCAGCACTGCCAGGATCAGGATGTATTTCCACAGAGGGTATTTGTTCAACATCACGCCGCCTGCTTATAACGCGGGGCGCCTTGCGCGCCCCGTCGATTGGTAAAAGACTGGAATCAGATGGCTTTCAGAGTGCCCTTGGGCAGGGTGGCAGCGATGGCGCCCTTCTGGATCTTCAGCTCTACGGTGTCGGACACTTCGATAACAACGAAGTCATCAGTCACTTTGTTGATCTTGCCTGCAATGCCGCCGGTAGTGACGACTTCATCACCTTTCTGCAAGTTGCCCAGCAAGTTCTTTTGTTCCTTGGCGCGCTTGGCCTGTGGACGCCAGATCATCAGATAGAAGATGACCAGAAAACCAACCAGGAAAATCCACTCGAAACCGCCGCCCATAGGGCCTGCAGCAGCAGGGGCAGCCGCATCCGCGAACGCGGAAGAGATGAAAAAGCTCATTTAACACTCCAGTTGCATATTTTAATAATAGGAAGCAGAAAGACCGGATTTCGCTCAGTCCAATAACGGCGTCGCAAGCCCGCGTTTGGCATAGAACGTGTCGACAAAGGCGGCCAATGTACCTTGTTGAATAGCCTCGCGCAAACCAGCCATAAGCAGCTGGTAATGGCGCAAATTGTGGATCGTATTGAGCATGCTCCCCAGCATTTCGCCGCACTTGTCCAGGTGATGGAGATAGGCGCGGGAGAAGTTCTTGCAGGTGTAGCAGTCGCAGGTCGGATCCAGCGGCGACTCATCGTGACGGTGAAACGCATTACGGATTTTCAGAACACCGGTGTCGATGAACAAATGACCGTTGCGCGCATTACGCGTAGGCATCACGCAATCGAACATGTCGACTCCGCGGCGCACACCTTCAACCAGGTCCTCGGGCTTGCCTACACCCATAAGGTAACGAGGTTTGTCAGCGGGCATGCGAGCCGGCAGGTAGTCCAGGACTTTGATCATCTCGTCCTTGGGCTCGCCGACCGACAGGCCACCAATCGCCAGACCGTCGAAGTCGAGTTCACTCAAGCCTTCCAGCGAGCGCATGCGCAGGTTCTCGTGCATGCCGCCCTGAACGATGCCAAACAACGCCGCCGTGCTTTCGCCGTGAGCAATTTTGGAACGCTTGGCCCAACGCAGCGACAACTCCATGGAGGTGCGCGCCACGTCTTCATCCGCCGGGTACGGTGTGCATTCGTCGAAGATCATCACGATGTCGGAGCCGAGATCACGCTGAACCTGCATCGATTCTTCAGGGCCCATGAACACTTTCGCGCCGTCGACCGGGGAAGCGAAGGTCACGCCCTCCTCCTTGATCTTGCGCATCGCACCCAGGCTGAACACCTGGAAACCGCCGGAATCGGTCAAGATCGGACCTTTCCACTGCATGAAGTCATGCAGGTCGCCATGGCCCTTGATCACTTCGGTGCCGGGACGCAGCCACAGGTGGAAGGTGTTGCCCAGAATCATCTGGGCGCCAGTGGCCTCGATGTCCCGCGGCAGCATGCCCTTGACCGTGCCGTACGTGCCAACCGGCATGAACGCAGGCGTTTCGACAACGCCACGGGGGAAGGTCAGACGACCGCGACGCGCTTTGCCATCGGTGGCCAGCAGCTCGAAAGACATACGACAGGTGCGACTCATGCTTGATCCTCTGGGGCCGATTCCGTCGGGGTTGATTCTTCGGGGGCGGTCGGCGCGGGATTGCGGGTGATGAACATGGCATCCCCGTAACTGAAAAAGCGGTAACCGTGCTCCACCGCAGCCGCGTAGGCCGCCATGGTCTCGGGATAACCGGCGAACGCCGAGACCAGCATCAACAGCGTGGATTCCGGCAAATGAAAGTTGGTGACCAGTGCATCGACCACGTGGAAGGGTCGGCCCGGGTAGATGAAGATGTCGGTGTCGCCGCTGAACGGCTTGAGCACGCCGTCGCGTGCGGCGCTTTCCAGCGAACGTACGCTGGTCGTGCCCACGGCGATCACCCGACCGCCGCGCGCTCGACAGGCCGCTACGGCGTCGACCACTTCCTGAGTCACCTCAAGCCACTCGTTGTGCATGTGGTGATCTTCAATACGCTCGACGCGTACCGGCTGGAACGTGCCCGCCCCGACGTGCAGCGTGACGAACGCCGTCTCGACGCCCTTTTCGGCAATCGCACTCATCATGGCCTGGTCGAAATGCAGACCTGCCGTCGGCGCTGCCACCGCACCGGCGCGCTGGGCGTAAACAGTTTGATAGCGCTCGCGGTCGGCATCGTCGTCAGGACGGTCTATATAAGGAGGCAAGGGCATGTGCCCGACCCGCTCGAGCAACGGCAGCACCGGCTCGGCAAAACTCAGCTCGAACAGCGCGTCATGGCGCGCGACCATTTCGGCCTCGCCGCCGCCATCAATGAGGATGGCAGAGCCGGGCTTGGGCGACTTGCTGGAGCGCACATGGGCCAACACCCGGTGTTGATCGAGGACGCGCTCAACCAGGATTTCCAGCTTGCCGCCCGAGGCCTTTTGCCCGAACAGCCGCGCCGGAATCACACGGGTATTGTTGAAGACCATCAGATCACCGGGGCGCAAATGCTCCAGCAAATCAGTGAATTGGCGGTGTGCCAGCGCGCCGCTTGGCCCGTCGAGGGTCAGCAAACGGCTGCTGCGTCGCTCCGCCAAAGGATGGCGCGCGATCAATGAATCCGGGAGCTCGAAGGTAAAGTCAGCGACACGCATGATGGGGTTCGTCTAGCAGGGCCGGGAAGTTTAGCGGAATAAGTGAAAATTGACCATGAAACATGATTGACCAACGGTAGGCTCATCTCTATACTTCGCCGCCATTGAGCCCTGATGGCGGAATTGGTAGACGCGGCGGATTCAAAATCCGTTTTCGAAAGAAGTGGGAGTTCGATTCTCCCTCGGGGCACCAAACAGCAACACCTTCAAGTGGTTACCTCACTTGAAGCACAAAAAAACCGGCCACGTCTGAGCCGGTTTTTTTGTGGGCGGGATTTGGTGGGTGCTATCATTCGACCGGGTGCTTCACACGGTGAAAACCATTGGCATACGGACTGACCCCTTCCCGGCTAAAGCCGGTCCTACTGCGACCTAGCACTTAGTGGGACAGTCAACATTCCAGATTCATGCAGCGCCAACCACATGATCAAGCGGTATCGCGACCTAACAACCCCAGCCGCAATACCCTCCCCTCAAAAGTCCTGCGAAGTCGGGCGCAGCACAATCTCGTTAATGTCCACATCACCCGGCTGCTCAATCGCGTAGGCAATTGCGCGGGCCACGGATTCGGCCGGGATCGCTTGTTTGTAGAATTCTTTCACTACATCCGCGCTTGGCTGATGGCCGCTTCCCAGCTTCAGCTCGGAGTCTACGGCGCCGGGTTCGATGGTCGTGGTGCGGATCTTGCCGCCGACTTCGTGACGCAGGCCGTCGGAGATGGCGCGAACGGCGTATTTGGTGCCGCTGTAGACGGAGCCGCCCGGACTGAAGACTTTGATGCCCGCTACCGACGAGATATTAATGAAGTGGCCGGAGCCCTGTGCCTCGAACTTCGGCAGTGCAGCGGCGATGCCATAGAGGACGCCTTTGACGTTGATGTCGATCATGCGGTCCCATTCATCGACGCGCAGCTCGGAAATGGGCGCGATGGCCATGAGGCCGGCGTTGTTGATCATGACGTCCACACGGCCGAAGTCACGGACTGCGTTATCCACCAGCGCCGCTACCTCTTCTCGGCGGGTGACATCAACGGTGTAAGCCGATGCGTCGCCGCCCATAGCCTTGATGTCTTGGACGATGGCGTCCATGCGTTCCTGACGGCGTGCGCCCAGCACGACCTTGGCGCCGAGTTTTGCCAGATGCCGCGCGGTGGCTTCGCCCAGGCCGCTGCTTGCGCCGGTGATGACGACGACTTTGCCTTGAATGCCGTTGCTCATTTCGTTTCTCCAGAAGTGCAGGAAGTTGATGGAGGCCAGTTTGCGGTGGATATTCTGGTCAGGAAATGGAAGAGTTCGGATTTGAGAATTCCACTTTGTGGAACGCGAGCGAGCAAACGATGCTGAACCGAATGGAAATGCTGAGGATTTTTCTGGTGGCCGTGGACTCGCCGACGTTCAGGGAGGCCGCCACGCGCATTGGCACTTCACCGCAAAAGGTCACTCGCGCGATCAAGGAGCTGGAGCGGACCTTTGCCGAGCCCTTGTTCCATCGAAGTACACGGCAGGCTCAAGTCACGGCGTACGGAGCAGATGTCGCGCGACAGGCGCGCGCGACCCTCGATCAGTTCGATCAACTGTTCGCCGCCCATGCAAAGGATCAGGTGACCGATATCGTCGGCCGAGTGGGCATCACAGCGCCACACTCGATCGGCAAGCTCTATCTGGCACGGTTTCTCAAACCGTTGCTGCAGGACCATCCCGGACTTCGAATCGAGTTGAGCCTGGATGACCAATTGACGGACGCCGTAGCGTCGCGGATCGACATCGGCATACGCATCGGCACCGTTCGGGACCGACGCTATATCTCGCGCGCCGTGGCGAGTGTGCCACTCAAGATTGTGGCGTCGCCCTTGTTAATCGCGAAGGTTGGCGGGCCCTCCACGCTCGAGGAACTCAAGCGTCTACCACTGTCGACGCTCATTGATCGCAATAATGGAAGGCCGTGGCCGTGGTTTCTCTTGGATGGTCAAAGCTATCTGCCGCCTTCGCCCGCTTTCAGTTGCGATGACCCGGAAACCGAACTCGAATTCGTACTTGCAGGCGTGACATTCGCACAGATGCCGCACTTTCTGGCGGAGGCGTATCTGCGCGACGGCCGCCTGATCGAGGTATTGACCGATCAGGCGCCCCCGCCCATGGACCTCTCCGTTTACCGAACGCAGTCAGGACCGGTCCCGCCCAGGGTAAGGCTCGTCTACGATCACCTCATCCAGTGCCTGAGTGACCCACAGACGTTTCCCTGACAATCCCTCGAACACCGCGGGTCACGCTGTACCTGCCGCAGCAGATGCTTGGGTCGTGGCCTCACATTCTCCGTATAACAAACGAACCGAAGACGACACCGCCCGGTCGAACGCTGCGGCACTCCCTCGGGCATTCGCTGATTACCCCCAGCGTGCCCCCTTACCGAAAACCACCGGTCTTCCATGTTCGAACACATTGACTTCAACTATCTGCTCGCCAATTACGGATATTGGGCCATCTTCATCGGTTGCCTGCTGGAAGGCGAAACCATCCTGATTCTGGGCGGCCTGGCGGCGCACCAGCACGTGCTGGAATGGCAGCAAGTGCTGATCTACGCCACCCTGGGCGGGATGCTTGGCGACCAGATTCTTTTCTGGACGGGCCGCCACTTCGGACCACGCCTGCTGCCACGCTTACACCGCCAGCAAGCGACGATCGACCGCGTTTCAGACCTGATCAAGCGGTATCCCACTGCCTCGATTTTTGGGGTCCGATTCCTTTACGGCATGCGCCTGATCGGCCCGCTGGTCATCGGGGCGAGTCGCTTGTCCCCTGTGCGCTTTGCGCTGATCAACCTGCTCGGCGCCGCAGTCTGGGCGAGTCTCTTCCTGGCCGCCGGGTATTGGGCCGGGGGTTTTCTGGAGGAGATGCTGGGCAACCTGAAACCTTATCGCCTGCCTATTTTCATTGGCGTTATTGTGGTGGGCGCAGGCGTTGCGCTGTATCGGCATCGTCGTGCTAAAACCCGACCTGCCCGGCAAGCGGCCAAGCGGGCGAAAGACAAGCCGCCCTCCTCCGCCGCATAACGCTTCCCATCTGCGTCGCCCGCCTCTATAACGGCAGACAGGCATATGTCGCAAAGGGGCTACTCGATGAACACACGCATCGCCGCCGGTTTGCTGTTGAGCATGGTTAGCGTTGCGCAGGTCCAGGCGGCGGAGACGCCGTCGCGTCTGGACACCGTGATGCAAAAAGGCCAATTGGCCGTTTGCACCACGGGCGATTACAAGCCGTACACGTTTCTCAAGCCCGACGGCCAATACGAGGGCATCGACATTGAGCTGGCGCAGTCGCTGGCGAAGAGTCTGGGTGTGACGATCGAGTGGGTCCCGACGACCTGGAAAACGCTGATGCCCGACTTCACTGCGGGCAAATGCGACATGGCGGTGGGCGGAATTTCGGTCACGCTGGAGCGGCAGAAGAAGGCTGCGTTCAGCGACACGCTGGACATCGACGGCAAGGTGCCGCTGGTTCGTTGCGAAGACGAGTCCAGGTACCAGACCATAGAGCAGATCAACCAGCCAGGCGTGCGACTGATCGAACCTCAGGGCGGCACCAACGAAGCCTTCGCCCACGCTTACCTGCCCAATGCCAGCCTGTCATTCCATGACAACAAGACCATCTTTCAGCAGCTGCTGGACAAGAAGGCGGACGTGATGATCACCGACGCGTCCGAAGCCCTTTACCAACAGAAACGCATGCCCGGGCTGTGCACGGTCAACCCGTCGCACTACATGCAATACGGTGAAAAAGCCTACCTGCTACCGCGAGACGACATCGCCTGGAAAGCCTACGTTGATCAATGGCTGCACCTGACCAAGGCAACCGGCGCCTACAAGAAAGTCGTGGGTGAATGGCTGGCAGTGCCGTCGGAGTAAGGAATGAAGATGACGCCCGTGAAAACTCGGCGCAGGACCCCAGCGCGTACATGAAAACGACCCGAACCATCACCCGCGCGTTTTGCGTCGAACTGCAGCAGGAGCTGTCCATCGTGGCGGCGAGGCGAGAATACTTTTCTCAAGAGCTGCCTCGGGCGCGCTTCAGTTTTCTGTGCTCGTCCGAGCCTTGCCGCGCCTCGGGCGTCAAGATCACCGGCGTTCGCTATGACGTGAAACCTCAGGAACATCTGACTTTTGTCGCCGCGCACTACCGGGCCAATCCGAACTACGAACATCACCCCGATTGCGAGTGGGTCGATCCCGAAGTGACGCTGCCGGCTGCAGACGAGACCGAGGCCGAGAGCGAGCTACGGAGGGTCAAGCGCAAGCTGGACGATTACATTGACGTGTTTGACCCCACAGTCAAAGAGCGTCCAAAGCAGACTGCAACCGCAGGGAAGGCCGACACTAAGCCCCCTGAGTCAGCCAAGGACCCTTCGTCCTCGACGGACATCCTGAAGGCTAAACAGGACAAGCAGAACCGTACGAGCAATCTGGAGCGTCTGGTCGACAGCTTTCGTCAGGCTCAGTCGTCTTTGAGCAAAGAAGAGCTCGCGCTGCTGACCTTGCGCGTTCCGGGCCTGGGCGAGGTGTCATTGCGGGCTTATTTTCGCCACATCAAGTTCGCGCAGCTGAATGACGACCGTCGCGTCCTGTACGGCGGTGGGTTGGTCGAGCGGTACGGCATCGGCTTCAAATTTAAATTCTTCGACCGCCTGCAAGGCAAGCTGGTGACGCTATACGTCTCACCCGCGCAAATGCAGGCTTATCGCTCCAGTCGCTACCTCAGTGAGCTGCTGAGCCATGCTGATGAGGTGCGTTTCTTTACGGTCTTTGCGCTGGGCACACTCGTGGCCAGCCCATCCGGGAAAAGCGTCAGCGTGGAGATTGAAGACTTGCGCCACCTGGCCATCGTGCTCGGGCCGGCCAGGGATGGCGCAGATCCCGCTAAACCCGTTCTGGAAAGCTAAACCGACGCTTGATTCAGGTCGAAAAAAACCCGGTTGCTCTCGCGAGCAACCGGGTTTTTTTGACTTCATTCCGGAGGACTAAGGCGCTGCGTAAGTGACCAGCAACTCCTTAGTTACCTGAAAATCCAGCGACATCGCCACGCTCAATGCAGTGATCGTGAAGATGGAGAACACGAACAGCTTACGTGCCCAAACGGTATCGTCCTTGGCTTTGTAGCCGGTCCAGGCCATGTACAACCAGTACATGCCCATCGCCGCCGCAACGGCCAGATAGTTGAGCCCGGCGTAGCCGCCGAAGGTCAGCATCAAGGTCGCCAGCAGAAACGCCAGGATGTAGATCAGGATATGCCGCTTGGCAACCCGGATCCCGCGCTTGACCGGCAGTACCGGAATCGAAGCGGCGCGATAGTCGTTGAAGCGGAAGATCGCAATTGCGTACGAATGTGGCATCTGCCACAGACTGAACATCACCAGCAATGTCAGCGCCGCAAGGTCAAAGGTGTTGCTGACCGCGACGTAACCAATCACCGGTGGCATTGCGCCTGAAAGGCTGCCCACCAACGTGCCATGCACCGACTTGCGCTTCAGGTACAAGCTGTAGAAGCCGACGTAGATCACGAAGCCGATGACGGCAAACAGCGCCGCCAGGGCATTGGCCTGGGTGTACAGCAAGCCGACACCGAGAATGCCCAGCACCGTGGCGTAAATCAACGCCAGCTTCACTGACACCAAGCCCTGCACCAACACACGGTTTTTGGTGCGCTCCATCTTTACATCGATGTCTCGATCGATGCAGTTGTTGAAGACGCAGCCAGAAGCCACTACCAGCGAAGTCCCGATCACCGCGGCCAGGAACAGGCCGATGTCGACATGCCCCTTGGACGCCAGAAAAAAGCCACCTGCCACCGAAAGCACGTTACCGAAAATGATCCCCGGTTTGGTGATTTGGATAAAGTGCTTCAGTGACATCAGGTTTTCCTCACTTCGCCATCATGGCGGTGTGAATGCTGAACATGATCCAGGTGCTCAAGCCAACCAACAACACAATCACAAGGCCAGCGAAGGCAAACGCGATAACGTTGTTGCGCTGTGCTGCCGAGCGGTCGAGGTGCAGGAAGTACACCAGGTGAACAATCACCTGAACGGCTGCAAAGATCAGAACGATCCAAAGCGTGGCCACTTTCGAAATGGTCGGGAACATCACCAGCCCGAAAGGAATCGCGGTCAGGATGATCGACAGTACGAAACCGACCATGTACGACTTGAAGCTACCGTGGCTTGCAGGTTCGTGGCTGGCAGCGTCGTGGGAATGATGTGAATTCGCCATTTAAATGGTCCCCATCAGATAGACAACGGTGAACACGCAGATCCAGACAACGTCCAGGAAGTGCCAGAACAGGCTGAGCATGCTCAGGCGAGTCTGGTTGGTATTGGTTAGACCGTGCTTGGAGACCTGATACATCATGATCGCCATCCAGATCAGACCACTGGTCACGTGCAGGCCGTGGGTGCCGACCAGCGTGAAGAACGCCGACAGGAAGCCACTGCGGTTAGGACCGTAACCTTCGGAGATCAGCAGGTGGAACTCATTGACCTCCATACCGATGAAGCCCAGGCCGAACAGGAAGGTCACGAACAACCAGCCCAACACGCCCGACTTGTTGCCCTTGTGCATCGCCAGCATGGCGAAGCCGTAGGTGATCGAGCTGAGCAACAGGCAGGCGGTTTCGCCAAGCACGTAAGGCAGTTCGAAAATGTCGTGGCCCGCAGGACCGCCTGCAACGTTGTTAACCAGTACGGCGTAAATGGCGAAGATCGACGCAAACAGAATGCAGTCGGTCATCAGGTAGATCCAGAAGCCGTAGATTTTCATCTCGCCGGCGTCGTGGTGACCATGGTCGTGCTCGTGGTCATGACCGTGGTCGTGACCCTTCGCACCATCAAATACTAAGTTCGACATTGTTTATGCCTGCTCCAGCTTGTTGACAGGAGTGTTTGTCTGGTCGTTGCGAACCTTGGCCAGGATCGCGTGCTGCTCGCCTTCGATACGTGCCACTTCGGATGCAGGCACCATGAAGCCCTGATCGTCGCGTGCAGCGTGAATCACGAAGTAGACGATGGTACCGATCAGACTGACAGCGGCCAGCCAGAAGATGTGCCAGATCATCGCGAAACCGAAGACCGTCAACAGCGCGCCCATCACCAGACCTGTTGCCGTGTTGTTAGGCATGTGGATGTCGGAGTACTTGGCCGGAACCTTGTACGCCTCGCCATCACGCTTGGCGGCGTAGAACGGGTCGATCTCGTTCGCTTTTGGCAGCTCTGCAAAGTTGTAGAACGGCGGTGGCGACGAAGTGGACCATTCCAGGGTGTGGCCATTCCATGGGTCACCGGTCAGATCGCGGTTCTGCTCGCGGTCACGAATACTCACGTAGATCTGGATCAGCTGGCAGGCAATACCCATTGCAACCAGGACGGCACCTACGAAAGCCACATACAGATATGGGGTCCACTCCGGGTTTTCAGTGGTGTTCAGACGACGAGTCATGCCCATGAAGCCCAATGCGTAGAGCGGCATGAAGGCGACATAGAAACCGCTGATCCAGAAACCGAACGCTGCCTTGCCCCACTTCTCGTTCAGCTTGAAGCCGAACGCTTTAGGGAACCAGAACGCGAAGCCTGCGATGTAACCGAATACGGCACCACCGATGATCACGTTATGGAAGTGCGCGATCACGAACAGGCTGTTGTGCAGTACGAAGTCAGCACCCGGGATGGCCAGCAGAACGCCAGTCATACCGCCGATGGAGAACGTCACCATGAAGCCCAGGGTCCACAACACGGGCGCGGTGAAGCGCAGACGACCCTGATAAATCGTGAACAGCCAGTTGAACAGTTTCACACCCGTCGGGATGGAGATCAGCATCGTTGCCAGACCGAAGAAGGCGTTGACGCTTGCACCCGAACCCATGGTGAAGAAGTGGTGCAGCCAGACCATGAAGCCCAGAATCGAGATCGCACCAGAGGCGTAGATCATCGAGTGGTGGCCGAACAGACGCTTGCCGGTGAACGTCGAGATGACTTCGGAGAAGACACCGAACGCCGGCAGAATCAGGATGTATACCTCAGGGTGACCCCACGCCCAGAACAGGTTCACGTACATCATCGGGTTACCACCCAATTCGTTCGTGAAGATGTGGAAGTCCAGGTAACGGTCAAGCGTCAGGAATGCCAGGGTGCCGGTCAGGATCGGGAACGAAGCCACGATCAGGACGTTGGCCCAGGTGCAGGTCCAGGTGAAGATCGGCATGTCCATCAGCTTCATGCCAGGCGTACGCATCTTCAGGACCGTCACCAGGAAGTTGACCCCGGTTAACGTTGTCCCCAGTCCTGATAGCTGTAGTGCCCAGATGTAGTAGTCCACGCCCACGCCCGGGCTATAACCCAGTTCGGACAGCGGCGGATAGGCAACCCAACCGGTACGTGCGAACTCGCCAACACCCAGAGACACGTTGATCAGAACCACGCCGGAGATCAGCAGGTACAGGCTCAAGGAGTTCAGGAACGGGAAAGCCACGTCACGAGCGCCGATCTGCAGAGGCAGAACGATGTTCATCAGACCGGTGAAGAACGGCATCGCCATGAAGATGATCATAATCACACCGTGAGCGGTGAAGATCTGGTCATAGTGTTCAGGCGGCAGGTAGCCAGGCGATCCCTCGACGGCGAGCGCCTGCTGGGAACGCATCATGATGGCGTCGGAGAAACCACGCAGCAGCATGACCATCGCGATGATGATGTACATGACGCCGATTTTTTTGTGGTCGACAGATGTCAGCCACTCGGTCCACAGGTAGGTCCACTTTTTGAAGTACGTGACCAGCCCCAAAACCGCCACGCCGCCGATAGCGATCATGGCAAGCGTGATCATGACTATCGGTTCGTGGAACGGAACCGCGTCCAGACTTAATTTACCAAACATCGTTTACTCCTCTGCCTGCGCAGCTGAATGCTTACCCATTTCCATCCCTTCCGTACCCGCCACTTCTTTCTTCTCGTGGACAATCTTGCCCGGCTTCATACCTTCATACTTGTCGATGATGATCTGGAACAGGTTCGGAGTGACCGAGGAGTAGAGTTCAACGGGATTACGCTCGCTGGGCTTGGCCAGCGCAGAGTATTCAGCCGTTGCCAGTTGCTTCGGTGAATTCTTGACGTCGGCAACCCAGGCTTCGAAGTCAGCCTGCGAGGTGGCAGTCGCCTTGAATTTCATGCCGGTGAAACCTGCGCCACTGTAGTTGGCGGAGATGCCGTCGAACTCGCCATTTTCGTTGGCGATAAGGTGAAGCTTAGTCTGCATCCCGGCCATCGCGTAGATCTGGCCACCCAATGCAGGGATAAAGAACGAGTTCATGACCGAATCAGAGGTGATTCGGAAATTGATCGGCGTGTTGGCCGGGAACACGATCTTGTTGACGGTGGCAATGCCTTGTTCCGGGTAAATGAACAGCCATTTCCAGTCCAGGGCGACCACTTCGATGGTCACTGGCTTGACGTCGGATTCGAGCGGACGGTAAGGGTCCAGCGCGTGGGTCGACTTATACGTGACATAGCCGAGAACGATGATGATGGCCAATGGAACCAGCCAGACCACCAGTTCAATCCGGGTTGAATGCGCCCAGTCAGGCGTATACGTCGCGCTCTTGTTGGTAGCGCGATACTTCCAGGCGAAGATGATGGTCATGAAAATGACCGGCACCACCACCAGCAGCATGAGCAAGGTGGCAGTGATGATCAGATCACGCTCTTGAATGCCGACATGGCCTTTTGGATCCAGCAAGGTGTAGTCGCACCCGCTGAGCAGGAGCATGCTGAAAAGGGCCAAGAAGCCAAAAAACCTGGGGTACCTTTTTTTACTCATCTCACGACCTCTAAAAGCAGCTTTCGCATCGCAGTTGGGTTTCGACCGCCAACACTTCACCCTGCCAGGTGCTGGCAAATGCTTGGATTGAAAAGGGGCCTGTCAGGAAGCATGTGGCCTCGCAACATTTCCGGATTTAACTGTGGATTCTTATTCGAATGGTGGCACCCGCCTAGGCGGACCAAATCCCTTGGCGCAGACATTCAAAACGTAACTCGGGAGGCCATTCGAACCGCGTCTACCGAAGCGAAAAGACGCTCCATGACCTCGATTTACACCGTCCCGCAAATGAGGGGGTGGCGTGAATTGGGGGCGATTGTAGATACGTAAAGTTTTATTGACTATAAGTTTCTGCGCAACAGTTAATTTCGTATTCAGTAAAAATGCGGTGTTATGTCGCACCCTGAATCATCGCAAAGCCCCTGTTTTGTTGAAGCGAAACGGAGGCTTTGTTACGCAACGCTTTGTAATCAGCGTGCTTTCATCCGGTTGCGAATAATTCCCACCGGGACCAGCACAACGGTGAGCACAAAAGCCACCAATGCCCACTGAGCCAGAGACAAACCCAGAACTGGCGGATATGGCGTCTCACAGAACCCGCCCACCTGAAAACCGAGCGGAAACAACGATGCCAGGGGCAGACCGTCGACGATCGGCTGCAGCACATCGATGCCGCAGCTCTCGGTCGGGTGGGTCTGGATGTAGACGTGACGCCCGGCGGCCAAAAGCCCGCCCACCGCGCTTAGAACCACCAGCGCCTCACAAATCGTCAGGCTCACACGCCCTGGCATTGCAACACCGATGAAGGCAAACACGGCAATGAACAACAGCGCATACCGCTGCAGAATGCACAGCGGGCAAGGGGCCTCACCCAGCACCACCTGCATGTACAACGCTCCGCCGATCAAGGCCAGGCAGATGATACCCAGCAATACCAGGAACCGCTTTTCACGCCGCAGGTTCAATATCTCGTCAGTCATTCACATACCCTTTGAATTGGAGTCACCCGGATCGGCGGTGCAGAGTGCGCGGGGCGGGCCCGCCGCAAAGGCAGCGATTCTAGCACCGTCCCGACATCTCGTTCATCGAGCGGCAGGCGATGCAGCAATCCGGCCGGCTTGCTCGCCACCGCCATTACCTGGCGATGGTGGACACGCATGCATTACCCGGGCGTTAACACTTCAATTCAAAAGCCATCGTGCGCCTTTGAGCCCCCTTCTTATATATAGAAGCGTGCGGCCTTTTGTCGCACTCCCGACACAACGCCCCGCCTTCCTATATATATGTAGGATGCGTCTAATTGTCGCAGCGACTATTCCAAAGCTGCCGCAGGACCAAAGAACTCATAATGCACCTGTGCGTCGGGGACGCCGGCTGCTTTCAATTGCCGCTTCATGGTAGCCATGAAGCCTTTCGGGCCCAGAAAGTAAGCATCGACGTCGCGGCTCTCCGGCAGCCAGCTCTCCAGTCGCGACTGATCAAGCAAGCCTGTTGCATGCGCCGCCGGGCTTACGCCGTCATCCTCGGCGTAGCAGTAGAAACGCTTGAGCTGCGGATGCTGGCTTGCCAGCGTTTCAATCCAGTCTCTGAATGCGTGCACCGAGCCGTTGCGCGCGCAGTGGATGAAATGGACAGGGCGCCCCGTTTGCAACGCCGCTTCAAGCATTGCCAGCGTCGGCGTGATGCCGACCCCTCCGCTGATCAAAACCAGCGGCTTGTCGCTGTCGGCCAGCGTGAACTCCCCCGATGGCGGGAACAGGTTGATGTTGTCGCCTACCTGCAAATGATCGTGCAGGTAATTCGACGCGACGCCGCCGGGTTCGCGCTTCACGCTGATGCGGTACTGATTGTTGCCAGCCAGCGCCGACAGCGAGTAATTGCGGCGTATTTCCTCGCCGTTTACATGAAGCTGCATGCCGATGTACTGGCCGGCCGTGAACTGCAGAATGGGCTGACCGTCTGCCGGGGCGAAATAGAACGAGGTGATCTCTGCGCTTTCCGGGGTTTTGCCGACCACCTTGAACGCACGTGCGCCACGCCAGCCGCCGACCGCCTGGGCTTTCTCGTCATAGATCGCTTTTTCTGCACCGATCAGGATGTCAGCCAATTGGCCGTAGGCTTTGCCCCAGGCGCTTATCACTTCATCCGTGGCGATTTCCGCGCCCAGTACTTCGCGTATCGCCCTGAGCAGGCATGTGCCGACGAGGGGGTAATGTTCAGGAAGAATCTGCAGCGCCACATGCTTGTTGATGATCTTGGCAACCAGATCGCCGAGTTCGTCCAGCTGATCAATGTGACGGGCGTACATCAGCACGCCATTGGCGAGCGCACGGGGCTGGTCGCCATTGGCCTGGTGAGCCTGATTGAACAAGGGACGCACTTGCGGATACTCATTGAGCAGCGTCTGGTAAAAATGAGTGATCAGTGCTTCTCCCCCGCTTTCCAGCAGTGGTACGGTCGATTTGACGATGGCACGATCCGATGCGGTCAACATTGAAAACTCCTGAGGGTGATGTGTAAGGGATACCTCGGTATTTCACGAATCGTGCCATTGGCGGGGAGCCATAAAATCAGCGGTTTCGTGGCTCACCAGTCAATTTGACCTGCTAGCAGCTGTGGTCAAAATGACTCCGTCAGCGTCATTTTGACACTTAGCGTCAAGGACCGAGAGACGGGCCGAACGGCCTCTGGCGGCAAAACCGTTAAAGCCTGGGTTGAGCGGGTCGATAAACCGTCATCGAAAGCTTTTGGCCGATTCCACGCGGCCAGGCAACGCATCACAGAAGGTTTATATGTCCAAGAACGTCCGCGCAGATTCACTCTCGCTTCTGCTGTTCACGTTGCGCAGCGGAAAATTGATGGCGATCAACCTGCTCAAGGTCAGCGAGATCATCCCCTGCCCTCCCCTCACGCGGCTGCCGGAATCGCATCCTCACGTCAAAGGCGTTGCCACGCTGCGCGGCAACCCGCTGTCGGTTATCGACCTCAGTCGTGCCATTGGCGAGCGTCCCCTGGAGGATCCTGCCGGCGGCTGCCTGATTGTCACGGACGTCAGCCGCTCGAAGCAGGGGCTGCACGTGCAGGCGGTCAGCAAGATCGTTCACTGCCTGACCACCGACATTCGCCCACCACCCTTCGGCTCAGGGAACAAGTCATTCATTACAGGCGTGACGCAGGTGGACGGGACGCTGGTTCAAGTGCTCGACATCGAAAAGGTGATCCACGGTATCGCCCCGGCGCGGATCGTCGCAGAACCGGCCGAGTTGCGCAGCGAGGACGCTGCCGTGCTGGCCAAGGCTCGCATACTGGTGGTTGATGACAGTCAGGTGGCTCTGCAACAATCGGTTATCACCCTGCGCAACCTGGGCATCGAATGCCACACAGCCCGCAGTGCCCGCGAAGCCATCGATCAATTGCTGGAACTGCAAGGTACCGCGCAACAGATCAACGTCGTCGTGTCGGACATCGAGATGTCGGAGATGGACGGCTACGCGCTCACCCGGACGCTTAGGGAAACGCCTGATTTTCAGGAGCTGTACGTGTTGCTGCATACCTCACTGGACAGCGCGATGAACGCAGAAAAGGCCAACGCCGCAGGTGCCAACGCCGTTCTGACCAAGTTTTCCTCGCCCGAGCTGACACGATGCTTGATCGAAGCCGCACGCACGGTCGAAGCTCAGGGAATCTGAGCCCTTGCGCAGACGACGCCTCCGCCGGGCATTACTGGCTGATGCGTCGGGACCTCGGCGCTGCCACGGTCGATGGGGTCTGGCCCGCCGACGTGCGTCAGGTGCCACTTACCCCACAGAATGCCGCTGCCGTGCACCAACTGCTGGTAGCGGGGCGCGAGCACGGCGGCGGCCGTGTCGCGGACTTCCCCGTATGGCGGGATGCTTTCGACACTGATCCCGAATCTGACCGGAGCTTGTGCTTGATCCTTGAAGATGCACAGGGCGTGGTCGCGGTGGCGCACTGCTGGACCAGCGCGTTTATCCGCAATCTGGTGGTACACCCCCGCGCGCACCGTCGCGGTTTGGGTCTGGCGTTGCTGAACCGGGTATTCGCCACCTACCGTCACCGCGGTGAAGGGCATGTCGATCTCAAGGTGATGGAAAGCAATCTGCGAGCACGCCGGCTGTATGAGCGCGCCGGTATGCAATATATTCAGCGCCACGAACTCGACCCGCGCTGAACCTGCGCCGGGGCCGATTGCTCACTCGCGACATGGAGACGCCTGCCTGTGAAGATGCACACTGCGCTGTTGCTCGTTCTAATCGCCGCCGCTGCTCAAGCCAGCGCTTCCAGCCCTGACGCCTGGGCAGCCTTCAACAAAACCCTGGTCGGCAGTTGTGTCAGCGCCAGTTCGCTCAAAAATGCCAAGCCCGCCGGGGCCGACGCCGCCTTCGACGACAGCGTCGGGCTCACCGCGCTGTTGATCAAAGGCCAGTACAAACAGGCGTTCATGAAAAACAAGACCGGCACCGAGCTGTGCCTGTACGACCGCAAGAACAAAAAAGCGCTGATCACCGAGTGGGACAACGTCACGACGTTGCCCAGGAAATAAGGCAAGCGCCCGGATGAGGCGTGTCGCGATCGTACTGTTTCCCCACGTCCAGTCGCTGGATGTGGCCGGCCCTCTGGACGTATTCGCCGAAGCCAATCGCTTCCTGCCGCAGGCGGATGGCTACGAAATTGTCACCATCGGCGTGGCGCCCTACCCGATCGTCGCCTCCAATGGCATGCCGCTAGGTGCGCAGTATTCGCTGGCTCAAGCACCGCAGGACGTTGATATTCTGCTGGTGCCCGGGGGCCCGCTCTTGCCGGACAGCGATGAGGTGCCTGCCATCACCCGATGGCTGCAGGACGCCGTGCCCCACGCGGGGCGCTACGGCTCGATCTGCACCGGTGCTTTCATTCTCGGACATGCCGGACTGCTCGATGGCAAACGGGCTGCGACTCACTGGAGCCACGCGCAGCAACTGGCCGACCGGTTCCCTCGCGCGCGAGTCGAGCCCGACCGCATTTATGTTCGTGACGGCGCGCTGATGACCTCGGCCGGTGTCACGGCGGGTATCGACATGGCCCTCGCGCTGGTCACTGAAGACCATGGCGCGGCGGTTTCGCTGGCGGTCGCCAAGCGGCTACTGGTGGTCGCCCAGCGTCAAGGCGGCCAGTCGCAATTCAGCCCCTACCTCACGGCGTCGGCAGATGACGATTCGCCGGTGGCAAAGGTGCAACGCCATGTGATGGAGCACATTGGGGAACCGTTTTCGGTTGAACGGCTCGCTGAGGTGGTAGCGATGAGCCCGCGCACCTTCGCCCGGGTGTTTGCGCGCGAGGCCAACGTTACTCCAGCAGAATTTGTACTGCGCGCGCGCATCGATGCCGCCCGGCATTTACTGGAAGGCAGTGAGATGGCCATCAAGGCGGTGGCGTATAACTGTGGATTTGGCAGCGCCGCAAGAATGCGGCTGTGTTTCAGCCAGCGTCTGGGCGTGACGCCGACTCGATACCGGGACAGCTTTCGCAAGGAAAACTAAGCGAGCCGGGCCCAAGCCTGCCCCCAGCACGGGCGCTGCGAAGTAAATCAGCGTTTGCCCATCGAACGACGCGTGCCTGACGGCGCGACACCCGGGCGTTTGTCATGGTTGGATTTGCCCGAACCTTTGTAATGCTGATGGTCCTTCTTGGCCTGCAACAGCTCGCCCGGTTTGAACGGGAAGCTGAACGCCGGGATGGCCGGTTTGGGATCGGCAGAGGTCGCATTGCTCTCGACCGAATCGTCCAGATCAGGAGCGGGCGTGTGTTCGGGGGTGGTCATGGAAGCTCCGTAACGGCAAACGGTCGAGGAATACGGGCAAGGCCCGAGGGCCGCGCAGCATACCTGAATCGTCACCTGATCGCTTCTGCCAACAGACAGGGTGCGCCGGGCTATTTGTAGAACAGATCGACCATCACCTCCGCCGAAAACGGGCCTGCTGTCGGCTTGTCGGTCTGCCACATGAGTTCGGCAACAAAATCCGTGGTGGCCGAGTAGTTATCCTGCAGCTGATTGGTCAGGTGAAAGGGTTCGTTGTAGGGCACCACCGAGTCATCCGCTTTTCGAATGCGGATGCCGATGCTGCCGTTGTTGGCGGGCACCAGCACATCCTGTTTCAACAATCCCGAGACGGGTGTAATCCGTGCGTTGAGGCTGAACGGTGAGTCACAGATGCGGCTTGTGGCCAGCGCAAAACGTGGAGGGGGTGCATCCACCGGCTCCCCTACGCGCACATTGCGGATGGCCACATCGCCGAAGTCCACGGTCTCGGGCATGACCCGCAGTTCAGCGTTGCACGCGACAAAACGCAACCCGCCGAGGTTGTTGATCACGTAGCTGAGCCTGCCTTCCGGGTCAGGGCTAAGCGCGCCGCCATCCAGCTGGAACATCCGGTAGTCGAGCAAGTCGCTGGCGATGCCCGAGGGCGGCGTCGGACCGTACTTTTGGATGAACACCGAAAACGGCAGGGCGAAGGTGACACTCGGGCACCCAGCGCTTGCGTCGGTGCAAGCGGGTGCCTGCTGTTGCGTAGGGATGCGCCCATTGGGCTGGACGTAATCAATGCCCCGCAAAGTAAGCCCGGCACGGATGCCCTGCCCGACCTGCAGGTTGTCAGGGTTCAGGTACAGAAACACCTCTTCCGGCCCGCCGGCTTCCTCCTTCGCACACTCCACGGCCAGGTTCAGTCGCTCGGAGCGCCACACGGCACTGCCATCAGGAAGGGTTGCCGGAATCGCGACGGTGCTGCTCAAGTCGGCGCGGACCACCGATTCGCCAGCGCCCTGGGTCTTGCAGGTCATTGCCAGGGCGCAGCCAGGCAGCACCAGCGTCAGCAGCATGACTGGCCACCTGCGGATGGAAAGTATGTTCATGTCAGCATTTCCCTATGATTGAAGAGGAACCGGGCTGTTTCAGCGGCACGACGAAAGACTCTGTTCCCTGAAAAGACGCGCAATATTCACGCTGCCCGCCGTAATCGGTCAGCGCCTTGAAGGTGAGCGTCTGAGGCCCGACGTGCGGGGCGTACGTCGCGGGCACATTGAGCGCTGCGTCGGAAAAGGGTGGCAGCAAGCGATGCTCGGCCACGTCGATGCCGTTGATGCGCAACTCGAGCAGCGAGACGTGATAGGGCGTCGGATTACGCACGGTCAGAGCAGGGCCTGCTGACGGGACGCGCTCCCAGGTCAGCTGTTGCGGCGCATCCGCAGGGTCGCCGGACAACCCGACGGGCCTATAAAACACGTTGATACGCTGGCGTATGGCAATGCTCATTTGCTGAGCCGCCGGGCTGCGCCGGGGTATTTCCAGCACGAACAAATGCAGCAGGGATTCCCGGTCCCTGGGCACGCCGACGCCTTCATAGAGCAGACGCAGGGTTTGTCTGCCTTGCGCTGGCAGGCGCGCCAGATGGGGCGTCACCGCAAAAGGCAATTGAGCTGCCTTGAGATGGCCGTTCCCGTCATCAGCCGTGGGGGTGTCGAGCCACGTCTGAATCAGCGTCTCGGCATCGCCGCGGTTGATAACGTCCAGGGGCGCCTCGTCGTAGCGACCTTCGAAGATCAAGCGCGTGCCCGACAAGGCCACCGCGCCTTCGCTCATGCCGCTGATCAACATCAGCGCTCCTGCCAGATGCATAGAGTTCATCGGCACTGCACCTTCAGGCGATCGAAGCTGCGATGAGCTTCCTTGGGCGGCAGTGCGAACGTGGCGCGGCACGTCTGATCCGTCCACTTGACGACAAGCTGGCCGCTGTCTTGCTCGGTGAGGACCAGTGCTCGCCCGCTCGGGTCCACGGTGGCCAGCGGCTTGCCGGTTTCGTCTTCGACTGCCGCGCCCACAGGCAATCGGCTGCCGTCGCTGCGCACCAGCTCAAATTGAACGCGGCGACCGACCGCTGTAGGAAAGCTGACCAGAGCCGCCGCGCCGCGCCGGGGCACAAACTGATTCACCGCATTATCGAGCTCGACGTCGGCACCTAACTGCCGCGTGTCGAGATTGACCCAGTTGGTTCGATACGGCTGGGCATAGGGCAGGATTGCGTAGCCATTGTCGGCGGTTTCGACATTGCTGAAGTTGCTCAGGCGCGCACCACTGACCCCTTGCACCTGCACCAACGCAAACGTTTCGCCCAAGGGCTGGCCGAGATTGAACCCGCCTGCATGCGCGACCATTGAGCCGGAAGCCCCCAGACTGACCGTCTGATAGTCACTCCCCTGCCCGTAACCCGCATCGAAACGGCCGAAGGACGTTGTCGTGCTGAGTTTGCCGAACCCCGACGGCCCTGAACGGCTGTCGTGCCCGGCTTGCAGCGAATAAAAGCTGCTGCGGTCGTCGAACAGTTGCCCGTTCAGGCCTGACTGAAGGTTATAGGCGCCGTCGCTGCTGCGCACTGCGTTGGCGAAAGCCCGAGACGCGCCAGCGCTGTTTCCAAGCGGCAAGCTCAGCGTCAGCGCAATCCGGTTATCCGACTGACTCTCGGCACGGCGGTCGAAAGTCTGGTTGCGCTCCAGTGAGACGCTGTAACTGAGGCTGCGCCACGCCGAGTTCCAGGACAGATAAAGCTGCCGTGTCTTGCTGCCGCGATCCCAATAGCGTTGCTCGGATCCGGTCAGGCTCAAGGAGGCGAGCTGCTCAGGGAATGCCTGGGTCACCGTGAGTTCAATGCGGTCTTTGGCTCGACCAGCGACTGACCCGGACTGCGACTCCAACGCCTCGACGTGGTCGTTGAACGTGAAGTACCGATCCGACGCATAGCGATAACCGGCCACGGCAAGGGTCGTGTCGGTGAGGTCAAGCGTATTGGCATAACGCACTCGCAGGCTCTGTCCGCTGTAGCGTTGCTCGCGCTGACGGCTGAGCGACTGGGTGATATCCAGAGACAGCGCGCCAAAGCCTGTATTGACGCCGGCGCCGATGTTGGTCGCTTGGTAGTCCTCGGCAAACTGTACGCCGCCCGCCGCCGTCAACCGCTCCGTCAGCCCGTACACCAGGGTGCCGGCGGCAAACCCCGGAGAGACGCCCGCTTGCGTATTGCTGTCGTATTGCCCGGCCGCCAGGCTGTAGCGCAACGCGCCCTTTGGCACCATGATGGGTAAGGATGCGTAGGCCTGGACGAACACATGCTTGCTGCCATCGGCTTCGACGACCGTTATCTCAAGATCGCCGTTCGAGCCGCTGGGGTAAATGTCGCTGATCTCGAACGGGCCCGGTGAGACATTGCCGCTGTAGAGCATGAAGCCGTTCTGCCGCACCTCCACCAGTGCATTGCTATTGGCGATGCCGCGAACAACCGGCGCGAATACTCGCTCGCTGTCGGGCAACATTCCTTCATCGGACATCAACGTTGCGCCCATAAACCGGACGCTGTCGAACACCTGCGAATCGGTGAACGTCTCGCCCAGCGTCAGTTGGCTTTTCAGTGAGGTGATGTCGCGCTGCACGAACGTTCGATTGCTGCGAAAGCGATAAGGCTGGTCGTTGCCGTAGGTGAGCGAGGACTCGTTGCGCAATCGCCACGCGCCGAGGTTCACGCCGTTGCGCAGGCTCAGGTAGTAGCGGTCCTGATTTTGGGACCCCGCCCGGCCGCTGAGGGTACGGCGCACGCCGCTGAAGTTGTAATTGACGAACCCGACCGTCTCGCCTTCGTCCCACAATTCGGGAGGCACATAGCCGCGGGCGCTGCGTGACATCATGGCCTGAGGGATGCTGATGTTCAGGCGCAGGCTGGCGGGCTGGTAATCGACCCGTGCAAATTCCACGCGTCCCGGAAGATCAAAGCACTCTGTCGGAGCCGTATCGCCAGCGTCCGTCGCAGCGGGGTTCATCCCTAGCTGGCGTAGCATGTCCAGGGTGAGACACGCGTCAACGGTGCCCTTTGCCGCGTTGGCGACAAAGTTGATGTCACGCCGTCCGCTCAGCACACGGTTGATGTACACGTCCACTCGGTAGCTTCCGGGCACCACGCTATTGCCTTGCAGAAACGTCGCAAGGTCGGCGGGCTGGTCTGTGCCCTGGATAAAGGAGGTATTGAATTTCACGTTGGGTACATCGCCGGTCTGGTCGGTCATGGCCGCTGCCGGTGAGGTGAGGTGAGGGCCAACCACGACGATGCAAAGACAATCACTGCCAACGGGCGGTTTTTGAAAGGCTCATGGCCTTTGTGCCTACGCTCGGTGCGTGATGCGCACATCGCGATCCGTGCGTACGCTTTGTTTTTCTGTCGGCATTCCATTGGCTTGGTTCACTCGTGTTCTCGATTCCGACGCACTGGCAAATGACTGTTTGTCAGGCGCAGGGCGCTAACGCCGCATCACTGCGACCGAAAAGGCCCTGAAGAAAGTGTTGTCCTGCGAAAGAAGCTATTGCGACCCGGTGGTTGCGCTCATCGCGCGGATCGTCTGGCCTTCGGATACCTTGGCCGTGAGGGGCTCTTGGGCGCCAAAGTCATTGATGCTGATGAAATCGATATCCATCGCTTGACCCCTGCCGAGCGATTTGAGCGCAAACCGCACGGTTTCCCGGGGTGCAAGCATGCGGCTGTCCGTGGTAAACAGCGCCTTGCCCTGCTGACGCACCGCGATCTGAATCATCGACACGTGAAAAGGCGTGGGATTGCTGATTTCCAGCTGGCCGTCATGCACCCGCCACTCGAGCTTTTTTGCTGCTTCCAGCGGATCGCCATTCAGCGCAGCGGGTCGATAGAAGAGCTTGATGCGCTGCCGAATCGCGATCTGCAGCTGGTTATCCTTTGCCGTTTGCGGGATCTCCTGAACGTTGAGCCAGAACACTGACTCACGGTCGTCGGGCAAGCCTTCGCCGGCATAAATGATGCGGATCATCTGCCGGGCATTGCCCGACATCCGCGCCAGCGGCGGAGTGACGACGAAGGGCAGGTTTTCAGCCTCGGCACCGTCCTTGCCCGTTTCCAGCCAGGACTGCGCGAGGATGTCCTTGGCGCCGCTGTTGCTCACAACGAAGCTGACCTCTTTGTCCTTGGCCTGATAGATGACACGCGTGGTGTTAAGCACAATGCCCGCCTGGGCCGGGGCAGCCAGAAGCAACCCCAGCCAGACGGCAGAGCAGCGAATGAGGTTAGGAAGCATGCTGAGCCCGTCTTGGGTTTCGAAGTGAGGAAGTGAAGGGATGAGGGCGAGCGAGCAACGCCCGCTCGCCCGCTACATCACTCGTAATCCATCACGAATGGCAGGAACCCGTCGGCATTACCTGGATTGGTCGGTGTGCCGTTGAGCACATAAACCGCACCGAAGTTAAGCTCGGCGGTAGCGCCATCAGCAGTGTCCTTGATCAGGTCCGCATCGATGGTTTCATCGCCACCCAGATCCATCAACTGACTGGAGGCGTTCAGCAGGCCGATGCCCACACCATTGGCCGCACCCGTGGTGCGCAGCAGTTTCTTGTCAGAGTCGTCCTGGCCACTTCCCTTTGATGCGAGGAAGCGCATCTTTACCGTGTCGTATTGCGCAACGCCGCCGGTGCAATTGACCAATAACTGAATCGGCGTGGCGGTTTCGGTTTTGTTATCGGCGAAAAGGCCGATGTCGGAGAAAGAGACGTTGCCAAGGTCGACGTTGATGTCGCCAGGCGTGGTGCCAGGGCTTGCGCCAGTGCCAGCGCCGATGTCACACGTTATGTTGGTGAGCGTACCGTTGAAAACTAGCTTGCCGTTGTTGGCGGCGTTCGCGGTGGCGCTCATGCCGAGCCCCATTGCAGCCACGATGGCCAGTGAAAGAGAAACCTTTTTCATGATAACGACGTTCCTTGTGTCGATTCGTGTGTGCCCAAAAGGACGAGGCGAACTATAAGCACCGTCCCCGGTGGCGGCTGTCAGGCCTTCTACATCGAACAGACAGAAACGACAGTGGCGGGCGTCAGACCCTTCAGTAGGACGAGTCCTCCTTTACTTCCCGCCCCGGTAAACCGGGCCCTGCACGGGCGCCACCAGAAAAAAGAGTGAGACAACCTTGGACAGACGCCACGAAAGCGAAGACAGCCGGGCGCTTACGCCACGCAAAAAAATCCCGGCTCAATTGAACCGGGACTCTTGAAAGTTTTCTGGAAAGTGGCGGTGCTGCTGCTAGTCGTAGGTCAGCGTCACGACGCCAGCCTGGGCATCGGGTTGCGAGGCATACAAACGCGTGTAGCTCGCCCGAAGCGGGGCGACGAGCGTGCGGCAGGCGTCATTACCGGGCATCAGGCCCACGACGACGTCTGGCCCGGCTTGCAGGATTTTCACATGGCCGGCCGGGGCAGAGGCGTTCAGCACTTGCCCATTGCATCCGGCATTGACCAGGCTTCCATGAAACATGAGAGAGCCCTCCACCGCCCAGGCGCTACTGCCAGGGCTGGCGCAGGCGCCGACGACCACGACCGAGAACAACAGCGAAACAGCCTTTTGGCTTCTCATCGCAACACTCCGGAGTGGGACCGCTTGCTGTGGCAAGCAAGGTCCTGTGAACCTGCATTCAGATCTCACGAAGTCGCATGTAAGGAATTATCCCCGTCACGGTAGAACTCATTCATCGAAACTCGTGGCTTCTACTTGGGTATCGCCTCGCGGCGTGGTTTCTTTACTCGGGTTCTTTCTGGCCGGCTTCATCGTCACCCCTTCTCCAGCTGACAATATTGACAGGTAGCAGTCATTTTGCTGACCGGGTCGAAAGGTTATAAAGGAGGCTCCTCTGTACCCGCCCTTCATTCACTGGTTGGCCCTGTCCCTGTATGCGAAAGAAGAACAAGGTTGTGATGCTCGCGATCGTCCTGATTGTGCTCGTAGTGACAGGTGTGTGGGCAATGACCCGCCCCGCGGCAAAAAAGGCCAGTGGCCCCGTTGCGGTGCCGGTTCGGGTGATCAGCGTGACCCAGGAGGACGTGCCGCGCTTTGTCACCGGTATCGGCTCGGTGCTGTCATTGCAAAGTGTAGTCATCCGCCCTCAGGTGGACGGGATCCTGACCAAAGTGCTGGTGAAGGAAGGGCAGCAGGTCAAGGCCGGGGATCTGTTGGCGACCATCGATGACCGCTCGATCCGTGCAGCCCTCGAACAGGCGAAAGCCCAACTCAGCCAGAGTCAGGCGCAACTGAACCAGGCCAACGTGGACCTAAAACGCTACAAACTGCTGACTGTGGACAACAGCATCCCGAAGCAGCAATACGATCAGCAACAGGCGCTGGTCGAGCAGCTCAAAGCAACGGCGTTGGGTAATCAGGCGTCGATCAACGCCGCGCAAGTGCAGCTGTCCTACACGCAGATCCGTTCCCCGGTGACGGGCCGGGTGGGCATCCGCAATGTCGATGAAGGCAACTTCCTGCGCGTGAGCGATGCGACGGGCCTGTTTTCGGTGACCCAGATCGACCCGGTGGCCGTCGAGTTTTCCCTGCCGCAGCAGATGTTGCCCACGCTGCATGAGCTGATTGCGGCTAAAAAACCAGCGCCGGTTGACGCCTATCTCGGCGAAGGCGCGACCGGAACGCTGCTGGGTCGCGGCACGCTGTCGTTGATCGACAATCAGGTCGCAGCCACCACGGGCACCATTCGCGCCAAAGCGACGTTCGACAATGCCGCCGAAAAACTCTGGCCAGGGCAGCTGGTCACTGTGCGGATCCAGACCGCCGTCGACCGCGACGCCTTGAAGGTTCCGCCGCAAGTGGTGCGGCGCGGAATCGATCAGCATTACGTGTACAGGGTCAAGGGCGACAGCGTCGAAGTGGTGCCTGTCAAAGTGCTGTACCAGGACAGCGACCTGATGCTCATCAATGGCGTCAACGCCAACGACGTGCTGGTGAGCGACGGTCAGTCACGCCTGAAAAACGGAACGCGCATTGAAGTGGTCACCGAAGAGCCCGCCAGCGCCTTGGCTGATTCAACGGGGGCCGCTAAATGAACAGCCGCGGTTCGATCTCCGCCTGGTGCGTCAACCACCCGATCGCCACGGTGCTGCTGACCTTCGCGCTGGTGCTGCTGGGTTGCATCGCCTTCCCTCGCCTGCCGGTGGCGCCGCTGCCGGAAGCTGAATTCCCGACGATTCAGGTCTCGGCCCAGTTGCCCGGCGCCAGCCCCGAAACCATGGCCTCTTCGGTTGCGACGCCGCTTGAGGTGCAGTTCAGCGCCATTCCCGGCATGACCCAGATGACGTCAAGCAGCGCGCTGGGCTCCACCAACCTGACGCTGCAGTTCACGCTGAACAAAAGCATCGACACCGCCGCGCAGGAAGTCCAGGCGGCCATCAACACCGCCGCCGGCCGCCTGCCCGCCGATCTGCCGACGCTGCCCACCTGGCGCAAGGTCAATCCGGCAGACAGCGCGGTGCTGATCCTCAGCGTCAGCTCCAACCTCATGCCGGGCACCGAACTCAGCGACGTGACGGAGTCACTGCTGGCACGCCAGTTGAGCCAGATTGACGGCGTCGGACAAGTCAGCATCAGCGGTCAGCAACGTCCGGCGATCCGGGTCCAGGCGGCGCCTGAAAAGCTTGCGTCGATCGGCCTGACGCTCGCCGATTTGCGCGCATCCTTGCAGCAGACCAGCCTCAACCTTGCCAAGGGCGCGCTGTACGGCAAAGACAGCATCTCTACCCTCGCTTCCAACGACCAGCTGTTTCAGGCCAGGGATTACGAGCAACTCATCGTTTCCTACAAGGACGGCGCACCGGTCCATTTGCGCGATGTCGCCCGGGTGATCAACGGCTCGGAGAATGCCTACGTGCGGGCATGGTCCGGGGATCAACAAGGGGTGAACATCGCGGTGTTCCGTCAGCCCGGTGCGAATATCGTCGAGACGGTCGATCGCGTACTGGGACAGTTGCCGAGGCTGCAGGAAATGCTCCCGGCGTCCGTGGACGTCTCGGTGCTCAGCGACCGCACCAAAACCATTCGGGCGTCATTGCACGAAGTGGAGATGACGCTGCTGATTGCCATCGGTCTGGTGATCGCCGTCATGGCGCTGTTCCTGCGTCAACTGTCGGCCACGTTGATTGTGACTGCCGTGCTGGGCGTCTCGCTGGTCGCCAGCTTTGCACTGATGTACGTGCTGGGTTTCAGCCTGAACAACCTGACGCTGGTGGCGATTGTGGTGGCGGTCGGCTTTGTCGTCGACGACGCGATTGTCGTCGTGGAAAACATCCATCGGCACCTCGAAGCCGGCGAGAGCATGCGGGACGCAGCGATCAAAGGATCGAGTGAAATTGGCTTCACCGTCGTGTCGATCAGCTTCTCGTTGATCGCCGCGTTCATTCCGCTGCTGTTCATGGGTGGCGTGGTCGGCCGGCTGTTCAAGGAGTTCGCACTGACGGCGACATCGACCATTCTGATCTCGGTGGTGGTCTCGCTCACGCTGGCGCCAACCCTGGCGGCGCTGTTCATGCGCGCGCCGAAGCACGACCCCCACGCCAGGCCCGGTTTCGGTGAACGGCTGCTGACACGCTATGCGCGCGGGGTGCGCTTCGCCCTCGCCCATCAGCGGCTGATGCTGGGGGTCTTCGGCCTGACGCTGGTTCTCGCAGTGGCCGGCTATGTGCTGATCCCCAAAGGCTTCTTCCCGGTCCAGGACACCGGCATGGTGCTGGGCACGACCGAAGCGGCGGCGGATATCTCATTTCCGGACATGGTCGAGAAACACAAACAGCTGGCAAAGATCATTGCGGCCGACCCTGCTGTGAAAGCGTTTTCGCATTCGGTCGGCGTGAGTGGCAGCAACCAGACCATCGCCAATGGCCGCGTGTGGATCGCCCTCAAGGACCGGGGGGACCGTGACGTGACGGCCAGCCAGTTCATCGACCGGATCAGGCCGAAACTGGCGCAGATCCCCGGCATTGTGTTGTACCTGCGGGCGGGGCAAGACATCAACCTGAGTTCAGGTCCCAGCCGTGCGCAATATCAGTACGTGCTCAAGAGCAACGACGGCGCGCTGTTGAATGTCTGGACGCAGAAACTGACCGATAAACTCAAGACCCTGCCAGCGTTCCGCGACCTCTCCAACGACCTTCAGTTGGGCGGCAGCGTCACCCACCTGGACATCGACCGCAACGCGGCCGCACGCTTCGGCCTGACTACCGAGGACGTCGACCAGGCGCTGTACGACGCCTTCGGCCAGCGCCAGATCAACGAATACCAGACCGACATCAACCAGTACAAAGTCATTCTTGAGCTTGATCCCCAGCAGCGGGGCAAGGCCGAAAGCCTGAACTACTTCTACCTGCGTTCACCGCTGACCCAGGAGATGGTGCCGCTGTCGGCACTGGCCAAGGTCGGTGCGCCGAAGATGGGCCCGCTGTCGATCAGCCATGACGGGATGTTCCCCGCCGCCAACCTGTCGTTCAATCTGTCAGCCGGGGTTGCGCTGGGGGATGCGGTCACTCTGCTCGATCAGGCGAAGAACGAGATCGGCATGCCGGCCGCGATCATCGGTAACTTTCAGGGCGCGGCCCAGGCGTTCCAGAGCTCGCTGGCCAATCAGCCTTGGCTGATCCTTGCGGCGCTGGTGGCGGTGTACATCATTCTGGGCGTGCTGTACGAAAGCTTCGTTCATCCGCTCACTATCGTCTCCACCCTGCCCTCCGCCGGTATCGGCGCGCTGTTGCTGCTGTGGCTGATGGGTCAGGACTTCTCCATCATGGGGCTGATCGGGATCGTGCTGTTGATCGGGATCGTCAAGAAGAACGGCATTCTGCTGGTGGACTTTGCGCTGGAGGCCCAGCGTCAACGCGGGATGTCGCCACGGGACGCTATCTATGAGGCGTGCCTGACGCGCTTCCGGCCGATCATCATGACCACCCTTGCCGCTTTGTTGGGCGCCCTGCCGCTGATGCTTGGTTACGGTGTCGGCGCTGAGTTGCGTCAGCCGCTGGGTATCGCCGTCGTGGGAGGGCTGTTGGTGAGCCAGGCGTTGACGCTGTTCACCACGCCGGTGATTTACCTGCAGCTTGAGCGACTTTTCCATCGCCCGCGTCCGACGCCCACTCCGAACTCGGCGCCGACGACATCAGCCAAGCCGGCGGACGCCCGATTGGCCGCTGAAAAATGAGCACCGAACAGTGAGAGTGGACCGATGCGCGTCCTGATTATCGAAGACGAAGAGAAAACCGCCGACTATCTGCATCGGGGCCTGACCGAGCAGGGTTACACCACCGACGTCGCGCGCGAGGGCATCGAAGGCCTGCACATGGGGCTGGAAAACGAGTACGCGGTGATCATCCTCGACGTCATGTTGCCGGGCCTGGACGGTTATGGGGTGCTGCGGGCCTTGCGCGCGCGCAAGCAGACGCCGGTGATCATGCTAACCGCGCGGGAGAACGTTGATGATCGTATTCGCGGTCTGCGCGAAGGCGCCGACGACTACCTGGGCAAGCCTTTCTCGTTTCTCGAGCTGGTGGCGCGGTTGCAAGCCCTGACCCGTCGCAGTGGCGGCCATGAGCCGGTGCAGATCAGCGTCGCCGACTTGTGGATTGATTTGATCAGCCGCAAGGCTACGCGTGCAGGCGTGCGTCTGGACCTCACGGCCAAGGAGTTCTCGCTGCTCAGTGTGCTGGCGCGACGTCAGGGTGAAATCCTGTCCAAGACCTCGATTGCCGAAATGGTCTGGGACGTGAATTTTGACAGCGATGCCAACGTTGTCGAGGTTGCGATCAAGCGGCTGCGCGCCAAACTGGACGGGCCCTTCGAACATAAGCTGCTGCACACCATTCGCGGCATGGGCTACGTGCTGGAGAGCCGTCGTGTCGAGTAATTCGATCGCCCTGCGCCTGAGCGGCATGTTCGCGCTGGTGGCGCTTCTGGTATTTTTGTTGATCGGCTGGGCGCTTTACCTGCAAGTGGATAAAAGCCTGGGTCTGCTGCCCGAGGCCGAAGTTGACGCCCGCTACAGCGTGCTCGAATCAGCCGTTCAGCGCTACGGGACGCCCGAGCACTGGGTGAAGATCAACGCCAAGCTCAAGCTGCTCAGCGAAGAGGACAAGCGCCTGCGCTTTTGGGTGGTCAGCGACAATCCTGTTTATGAATTCGGGAACCCGGACGCTGAAATTCGCGCATTCGCCAAAGGGCCGACCGGCATGCGCGACTTGAACCTGAGCGGCCATGACTACCCCTTCAGGGTGCTGGTCAGTCAGTTCCCGGCAAAAGATCAGCGTCCGCCGCTGCGTTTTCTCACCGCGATCAACACTGAAACCTTCTGGCAGACCCAGCATTCCTTGCTCACCGCGCTGATCAGTCTGGCAGCCGTCGGCATTCTGCTCGCCTCGGTGCTGGGCTATTGGGTGGCACGCATCGGCCTCAAACCGCTCAAGGAATTGTCGCTGGAAGCGCGCAAGCTCACCCCGCCGCGCCTGAGCGGGCGCCTTAAGTTGACCTCGCTACCGCCAGAGCTGGATCAATTCGTGACGTCGTTCAATTCGACGCTGGACCGGGTCGAGCAGGCGTATTCGCGACTGGAGTCGTTCAACGCCGACGTCGCCCACGAGCTGCGCTCACCGCTGACCAACCTGATCGGCCAGACCCAGGTGGCGTTGACCCGTGGGCGCTCCGCCGAGCATTACTTCGAGGTGCTGCAATCGAACCTTGAGGAGCTTGAACGGCTGCGCTCGATCATCAACGACATGCTGTTCCTGGCCAGCGCCGATCAGGGGAGCAAGGCCACACAGTTGACCCAGTCCTCACTGGCTCAGGAAGTGGCGAAGACGCTCGATTATCTGGATTTCATTCTGGAAGACGCCCAGGTGAAGGTTGAGGTCCGCGGAGATGCCAGCGCCCCGATCGAAACCGCTCATCTGCGCCGCGCGCTGATCAACCTGCTGCACAACGCCGTGCAGCACACCTCGCCGGGGCAGCTGATTCATGTGGACATTCGCGACGAAGGCGACCATGTGAGCATCGGAGTCACCAACCCGGGCGCGCCGATTGACGGGGAGCACTTGCCGAAGCTGTTCGAGCGTTTTTACCGCGTCGACGCCTCGCGCAGCAACAGCGGCGCCAATCATGGCCTGGGCCTGGCGATCGTCAAAGCCATCGCGCTGATGCACGGCGGGACCGTGTTCGTGCGCAGCGAGGACGGGGTGAATACGTTCGGGATCAATCTGCCGTGCTGAACTGTTGAGGGAGTGAGCTTGCGCACCGAGCGGTGGTAAGTCCGCCGCGTATTCAGCGGCTGGAATGCAGTCTTCGCGAGCAAGCTCACTCCCACAAGTCCAGCGGCGCGACTCAAACCCTGAGCGATCCCGATACTGTGGAAGTGAGCTTGTTCACGAAGCGTTGGAGCATCCGCGGCGCAGGGTTGATCGTTCCCACGCGGAGCGTGGTAATGCCGCCGGGGATGCTCCGCGTCCAGATTCTCACTCCAGCGACGCGGAGCGTCATCAGGTTCATTCCCACGCGGAGCGTGAGGAACGATCGTCAACTACCGGGGCCGCTGGATCAGCCCTTCTTCACAAACTCGGACTTCAACTTCATCGCGCCGATACCGTCGATTTTGCAGTCGATGTCGTGATCGCCGTCCACCAGGCGGATGTTCTTGACCTTGGTGCCGACCTTGACCACCAGCGAGGAGCCTTTGACTTTCAGGTCCTTGATGACGGTGACCGTGTCGCCGTCCTGCAGTGTGTTGCCAACGGCGTCCTTGATGACTTTGGCGTCGTCGCCCGCGTCAACGCTGGCGCCATCGACTGTCCACTCGTGAGCGCATTCCGGGCAGACGAGCTGGCTGCCATCTTCATAGGTGTACTCGGAATTGCATTTTGGGCACGACGGTAAACTCACGGCGACTCTCGCATCAGATGAATAGGCGCAGGATTATAAGGGTTTTTATCCCGCCGGGCAGCAGCGTCTGCCAGCCCTGGAAACATCTGCCGCTGCCGGGGTCTCAATCGCAACAATGTTAGCGATTCGTGTCCAGCGAAGGAGATGAGACATGCACGATCAATTCGACCTGCAGCGCTTTGTCGATGCGCAAGCGTCGACCTACGAGCGAGCACTCAAGGAGCTGCAGTCCGGGCGCAAACAGTCGCACTGGATGTGGTTCGTTTTTCCACAACTGACCCGTCTCGGCCACAGCGACATGGCCCGGCGTTACGGGATCAGCGGGCGCGAAGAGGCAATCGCCTACTTGCAGCATCCACTGCTGGGCGAGCGGTTGGCGCGCTGTTGCGCAGCCTTGCTTGAGTGGAAGGATCGCAGCGCTGCCCACATCATGGGGTCGCCGGATGACATGAAGCTGCGCTCAAGCATGACGCTGTTTGCAACGGTCGCACCCGAGCAACAGGCTTTCCGCGACGTGCTTGAGGTGTTTTTCAAGGGTCAGGCGGATGAGCTGACGCTGTCGAAGCTGGGCTGAACATCTTACAGCGGCTCGCCCGGATCAGTGCCGCCGGCGAGATCTGGCGGGGCTAGCGGATCAACGGATGTAACGCGGTCAAGACAGACCCTGCGGATTATCGGATTCAACGCAGTCCAATCGTAGAAGCGCGCTTGCCCGCGAATGCAGTGGCAGGTGCGCTGAAGATTTGGCGAATGTACTGGCCTCTTCGCGGGCAAGCGCGCTCCTGCAATGGACCGCGTCTCGACCCTGCCAACAGGCTTCCGGGACGTGCCCGGATGACGCTGTCCGTAGGAGCCGGCTTGCTGGCGAACGCGGGGGATCTGAGACGTTAATGTCACTGCCCCATCGCGTTCGCCGGCAAGCCGGCTCCTACAGCATGGGCAGCGCCAGATGAACGATTCAGGGTGGGCCTGAAAAGCGGCACCCGCAGCCCTGTTTACGCCAGCGCCGTATCCATCACCATCATCAAGCAGAACCCGACCAGCAAGCCGAAGCTGGCGACCTTGTCGTGCCCGTTGCGGCGTGATTCGGGGATGATCTCGTGCGTGACCACCAGCAGCATTGCCCCTGCCGCCAGCGCCAGTCCCAACGGCAACAGCAAGGCCGCCACCTCGACCAGCCAGGCGCACAGCACCGCGAACACCGGCTCGACCAGCCCGGACGCCGCGCCAATCAGAAAGGCTTTGGGCCGCGACATACCGGCCGCGGCCAGCACCAGCGCGATCACCAACCCTTCCGGCACGTCCTGCAAGGCGATGCCCATCGCCAGGCTGTCGGCATGGGCCAGACCGCCGCCGGCAGACACACCCACCGCCATGCCCTCGGGAATGTTGTGGGCAATGATGGCGATGACAAACAACCAGATGTTTGAAGGGATTGTCGGCTTGCCGGCTACTTCGGATAACTGTGGCCCGGGCGCCACCAGCAAATCAACGAGAAACAACCCGACAGCGCCAAGCAGTATCCCGAAACTGACCAGCGCTCCGGCACCCCACGGAGTGAACCCCAGATCCTGAGCCGCACCGAGGCCTGGCACGATCAGCGAAAACGCCGTGGCCGCAAGCATGATGCCCGCGCCAAAACCGAGCAGCCCGTCGGACACCGCCACCGGCATGCCGCGAATCACCAGCACCGGCACGGCGCCCAAGGCAGTGCCTAACGCACAAAGCGCGCCGCCTTCCAGCGCTCGTAACATTCTGGGCTCAAGAGCCAGCCACGAGAGCCCCTGCGCCAGCAGCAAGCCGGCGCCGACCAGCAATAAAATCGAGCCCATTGCCAGCCGCAGTAACCGTCCGCTGCTGATGGCCAATATGTCCGAGCGCATAAATCGCCTTATCCGAGGTCTGGGGGTGTTCAGCCGAGGGCTGCCGCGTAGCGCCTGGCGACTTCGTCCCAGTTCACCACGTTATAAAAGGCGGCAATGTATTCAGGGCGACGGTTCTGATAACGCAGGTAATAGGCATGCTCCCAGACGTCCAGCCCGAGGATCGGCGTATTGCCGCTCATCAGCGGGCTGTCCTGATTGCCGCTGCTCTCCACAACGAGCTTCTTGTCGGGGGTCACGCTCAGCCAGGCCCAGCCGCTGCCAAAACGGGTCAACGCCGCTTTGGTGAAGGCGTCCTTGAACGCATCGAAGCCGCCCAGTTGCTGGTTGATTTCTGCAGCCAACGCGCCGGTGGGGACACCGCCACCCTGCGGGCTCATGACTTCCCAGAACAACGAATGGTTGGCGTGGCCGCCGCCCTGATTGATCACCGCCGGGCGCATTTTCTCGGGAAGCTCGGCGACGCTGGCGACCAGCTTCTCGATGGGCCACTGCGCGTACTCAGTGCCCTCGACCGCCGCATTGAGGTTGTTGATGTACGTCTGGTGGTGCTTGCTGTAGTGGATTTCCATGGTCTGTGCGTCAATGTGCGGCTCTAGCGCATCGTAGGCGTAAGGCAAGGCAGGCAAGGTAAATGGCATGTCAATGGACTCCATACGAGTGGGTGCCGGCGTAAACAGCAGGGTGCTGAAGCGCCGAGCGGGAATGTTCGCCGCCGCTGTTGCCCAGCAGGCGTTGGGTGCGCGGGTATTCGCCGTATTGGCTGACGAAACCCAGAAGTTCGCTGTAGGTTTTATTACTGTGGCGCAAGGCCGCCCGTCTCAGGTCAGGCGCCATTTGCGGATCCTGGATCACCTGTAACAGGCGCTGGTGTACGGCACATAGATATTCGGCACTCTCCTCCGGCTGGTTGAGGCTTAGGTGCAGATCAGCCAGGTTATGGTGCGAAATCACGAACGCCGCCACCGCTTCATCGGCCACGGCCCAGCGGTCGAAAAGCACCTGCGCCAGGGCGAGGGCCTGCAGGTACTGTTCGCGGGCGTCGATCAGCTCACCTCGGTTGAAATAGCTGTTACCGCTCAGGATGGTACGTTTCCATTGCTCCATGGCGCAGGTCCTCACGAGTGGCGCCGGCGTTCGGACGCCGTCGGCGGGGCGTTTTGCGGATTGGGTGCTTCAGGTTCTGTCAGAACAACGGAAGGCTTCAGCACGCAGGTCGCCAGGCGCTGGGCGAAGGCCTGGAAGCGCTCTTGTTGCACAGGCGAGTGGGCGAGCGCTTGCATGTCCCGCAGCGGCCTCCACGCCTGATCCAGACACAGGCAGCGCCAGTGCCAAGGCAGCGCGGTGTCGCTGGCGGTGTCGATCAGCAGGCGGAAAGTGCTTTCGGCGATGAGGGGCTTGGGCGTGGCAGTGAAGCGCGCCAGATAGCGGCCTTCGGCCAGATAGTGCTCGATGAGCCGTGGCTCGTCCGGGTCCAGCGCGCAACGAATCCGTAGACTCAGCGCACGCCAGTTTTCCAGGTATGGCGACTCATGCAGCACAGAATCCATGACCGTGGCCCATCCAACGAATGAGATTCATTATTAAATGAGTTTAAGAATCAAAACAAGCCCAGCAATGAATTCATGATGAGCGTTGGTCGAACCAACGCCCGGCTGTAGGAGCACGCTTGCTCGCGAAAATGTGCGGTGGAATGATGGACATGCACCAGACACACCGGCCTCTTCGCGGGCAAGCGCGCGCCTACAGGATTTGCGCGCGTGCAGTGCTTTAAAGACGACCATAAAAAAGCCCGCACCATAATCTGGGCGGGCTTTTGGGCGGAGCACTGGGGCCAGCGGGGATCAGCTTCCCGCCACCATCATCTTTTCAATCAGCACCGAACCTGTGCGGATATTGCTGCGCATTTCCAGATCATTCCCCACAGCCACGATCTGCTTGAACATGTCGCGCATGTTGCCGGCAATGGTCACTTCCTGGACCGGGAACTGGATTTCGCCATTCTCTACCCAGAAACCTGCCGCGCCGCGCGAGTAGTCACCGGTGACCATATTCAAGCCACTGCCCATCAGCTCTGTCACCAGCAGTCCACGGCCCATTCGACGTATCAGGGCGGCCTGATCCTCGGTGCCGTGGCTGACAAACAGGTTATGCACGCCGCCTGCGTTCGCGGTGCTCGGCAGGCCCAGCTTACGGCCCGAATAGGTGCTGAGGATATACGAGACCAGGTCGCCATTTTCGACGAACGGCTTGGCATAAGTCGCCAAACCGTCGCCATCGAACGCTGAGCTGCCCATCGCGCCCACTAGGTGCGGGCGTTCGTCGATGGTCATCCACTCGGGGAACAGACGCTGGCCGATGGCCCCCTCAAGGAAGGACGATTTGCGGTACAGGTTGCCGCCGGAGACCGCGCCAAGAAAGCTGCCGAACAGCCCGCCCGCCAGCTCTGCGGAGAACAGCACCGGCACTTCGCAGGTCGGAACAGGCCGGGCGCCAAGACGGCTCGCTGCACGCTCGGCGGCTTTTTGGCCGATCAGGCGAGCGTCCATCAACTGGTCGCCGCGTCGGTTCACGTCGTACCAGTAATCGCGCTGCATCTGGCCCTCGCCTTCGGCGATCATCACGCAGCTCAGACTGTGGCGAGTCGAAGCGTAACCGCCGATAAAACCGTGGCTGTTGCCGTACACGCGGCAACCCTGATGCACGTTCAGGGTGGTGCCATCGGCGTTCTTGATCCGGCTGTCGGCGTCAAAAGCAGCCGCTTCGCAGATCAGCGCGCGCTCAATGGCCTGTTCCGGCGTGATGTCCCATGGGTGGAACAGATCAAAATCTGGCTGTTCTTTCGCCATCAAGGCGGCATCAGCCAGGCCCGAGCTTTCGTCTTCGGAAGTGTGTTTGGCGATCGCCAGCGCAGCGGCCACTGTTTCACGGATGGCGTCGGGGCCACTGGCCGAGGTACTGGCCGAGCCTTTGCGATGGCCTACGTACAGGGTAATGCCGAAACCCTGGTCGCGATTGAACTCGACCGTCTCGACTTCGCGCTGGCGCACCGAGGTGGACAAGCCCTGCTCCAGCGACACCGCTACTTCGCATGCGGTCGCGCCCTGACGCCTGGCTTCGGCGACGATCTCTTCGACCTGCTGTTGCAATGCCGGCAGAGCCTGCGGGCCGACGCTTTCTGATGCACTCATGACGTTCTCCATCAAATTCTGATTTCAGCAGCCGGGCCGGACAATCGGGTCCTGACTGGTTATCATGGCGGCGTTTATTTGCGGACGGCCCCCATGGTTGATTCTTACGACGACTCCTTCGACGGAGAGAAAAGCAAAACCCAGGTCAAACGAGAGCTGCATGCTCTGGTGGAGCTGGGCGAACGCTTGACGACATTCAAGCCCGATGTGCTGGCCAAGCTGCCACTGACCGACCCTCTGCGTCGGGCACTGGCCGATGCTCCCAAGCACACCGCGCACATTGCGCGCAAACGCCACATTCAATTCATCGGCAAGCTGATGCGCGATCAGGATCTGGATGAAATCCTGGTTTTGCTCGATCAGCTCGACGCCTCTACGCGCCAGTACAACGAGCGCTTCCACAATCTGGAACGCTGGCGCGACCGCCTGGTGACCGGGACCGACGACGTGCTCGAGCAGTTCGTTGCCGAATACCCCGACGCAGACCGTCAGCAACTGCGTTCGCTGATCCGTCAGGCTCAGCATGAAGCCGCGCAGAACAAGGCCCCTACCGCGACCCGCAAAATCTTCAAATACATCCGCGAGCTGGACGAAACCAAACGCGGACTGCGCTAAAACTGCTGCGCCGTTTGAATCACTCATCCGGCGCAAGCCCCTCGACTATCAAGCCCCGCCTGTGCCGCCAACGGTGATTGCATCGATCTTCAGCGTCGGCTGGCCAACGCCCACCGGCACCGACTGACCGTCCTTGCCGCAGGTGCCGACGCCGCTGTCCAGCGACAAGTCGTTGCCGATCATCGACACCCGGCTCATGCACTCGGGGCCGTTGCCAATCAGCGTTGCGCCTTTGACCGGTGCGGTGATTTTGCCGTCTTCGATCAGATACGCCTCGCTGGTCGAGAACACGAACTTGCCGCTGGTGATGTCCACCTGGCCGCCGCCCAGATTGGCGCAGTAGATGCCTCGTTTGACCGACGCGATAATCTCCGCCGGATCGCTCTCGCCGCCCAGCATGTAGGTGTTGGTCATGCGCGGCATCGGCAGGTGCGCATAGGACTCGCGCCGACCATTGCCGGTGCGCGCCACGCCCATCAGCCGCGCGTTGAGCTTGTCCTGCATGTAGCCTTTGAGCACGCCATTTTCGATCAGCGTGGTGCACTCTGTGGGTGTGCCTTCGTCGTCGACGCTCAGCGAACCGCGTCGATCAACGAGGGTGCCGTCGTCGACGATGGTGCAGAGTTTTGACGCGACCATTTCGCCCATGCGACCGCTGTAAGCCGAGCTGCCCTTGCGGTTGAAATCGCCTTCAAGGCCGTGGCCGACCGCTTCGTGGAGCAGCACACCGGACCAGCCGGAACCCAACACCACCGGCAACGTACCGGCTGGCGCCGGGATGGCTTCGAGGTTGACCAGCGCCTGACGCAGCGCCTCACGGGCGTAGCCCATGGCGCGGTCGTCGCTGAGGAAATAACGGTAATCGGTACGGCCGCCACCGCCATGCCCGCCACGCTCACGCCGGCCGTTCTGCTCAACGATCACGCTGACGTTGAAGCGCACCAATGGACGAACATCGGCCGCGAGCCCGCCGTCAGTGGAGGCCACCAGAATGCGCTCCCAGACACCGGCCATGCTCACGGTGACTTGCTGGATACGCGGGTCCAGCGCGCGGGTAGCGGCGTCGATACGCTTCAGCAGCTCGACCTTCTCGGCGCGAGTCATGACTTCAAGGGGGTTGTCCGGCGCGTACAGCTGGGCGACGTCCTGGGTAGTGAACGCCTGCACCCGGCCGTTCTGACCTGCGCGTGAAATCGAGCGCGCGGCACGGGCGGCCTGAGTCAACGCCTCGGGGGTGATGGCATTGCTGTAGGCGAAGCCGGTTTTCTCGCCCGATTGCGCGCGCACGCCGACGCCCTGGTCCAGGTTGAAGCTGCCTTCTTTGACGATGCCGTCTTCCAGGGCCCAAGACTCGGAAATCTGACCCTGAAAGTACAGGTCGGCCGCGTCAATGCCTGGGCCGGCCAGCTCACCCAGCACCGATTGCAGGCTGTCGATACTCAGGCCGCCTGGCGCCAGAAGGTGTTCGCTGACAGAGGACAAGTGGCTCATATTCACTCCGGGGTATTGGCAGGTCGCACGGCGGCCTGCGAAAAAAATCGCCGGTGGTTCGTTACCGGCATGCGCGCCCGTATGGACGCTTGTTCTACGCTGTCTCGTTCGGCCAGCAGCACCGCTTCACCCTGCGCCTGCTCGGCCAGCACGCGGCCCCATGGATCGATGATCGCCGCATGCCCAAATGTTTCTCTCGGCCCCGGATGGATGCCGCCTTGCGCCGCCGCCAGCACATAACACTGGGTTTCGATGGCCCGAGCGCGCAGCAAGACCTCCCAGTGCGCCGCCCCTGTGACGGCGGTAAAGGCCGACGGCGCGGTGATCAATTCTGCTCCTGCCTCCCGCAGCGCGGTGTACAGCTCCGGGAAGCGCAAGTCGTAACACACCGAGAGCCCGAGCCGTCCAACCGGCGTGTCGGCCACCACGACGTTGCCGCCATGGGCGTAGTCGTCGGATTCTCGATACCGCCCTCGTGCATCGGCGACATCGACGTCGAACAGGTGCAGCTTGTCGTATCGGGCAGCTTGCTGGCCCTCATCGTCAATCAGCAACGAACAGGCAGTGACTTTGCCATCAGGCTGACCCTCAAGGGGCAGCGGCAATGTCCCGGCCACTATCCATAAGGTGAGGTCGCGGGCGGCAAGTTTCAACCACGGTATGATCGGACCTTCGCCCATTGCCTCGGCGCGACCGATCTCGGCGACGTCTCGACGGCCCATGGCGGCGAAGTTTTCCGGGAGCACGGCCAATTTTGCACCCGACGCAGCGGCCTGTTCCAGCAACCTGCGGGCCTGGGCCAGATTGGCCATGATGTCGCTTTGACTGACCATTTGAATGACGGCGAAGGACATACCCACTCCCTGATCAATAGACCTGCACTTTACTCCAGACACCGATGATTGGGCTCGCTCGACAGCCCGAATTCGTCGTCACGGCCCATGAATGTCACACCGGAGCAATGACGTGCCGCAGATTTGAATGCAGGAGCGCGCTTGCCCGCGAAGGCGTAGGCACGGGCTGCGCATATGCGTTGGATGCACTGGCCTCTTCGCGGGCAAGCGCGCTCCTACACTGATCAGCGGCGAGCAGTGAAATCTCGTTGCACGCACTGGCCCCTTCCCGGCTAAAGCCGGTCCCACTAAATATCGCGTTCACCTAGTGGAATCGGCTTCAGCCAAGAGGCGTTGGATGTCGCACCGGAGCAATGACGTGCCGCAGATTTGAATGTAGGAGCGCGCTTGCCCGCGAAGGCGTAGGCACGGACGGCGCATATGCGTTGGATGCACCGGCCTCTTCGCGGGCAAGCGCGCTCCTACGCTGATCAGCGGCGAACAATGGAATCTCGTTGCATACACTGGCCCCTTCCCGGCTAAAGCCGGTCCTACAAGAACATGCGCTCCTACTGATACACCGCTTACCCGTGGGACCGGCTTTAGCCGGGAAGGCGTCTGTGGTCACACTGCAAATGTCAGACGCCTGCCAACGCGGTGTTTACTGGGGTTTTTCGAACGGTTTGTCGAAGGTGATCTTGGGTTCTTTCCACGGCCCCTGAACCTTGTACTGGACACTGGCGAAGCGTGACACGCGGTCGCCCAGCAGCTTGTCGACCAGGAACAACGCGCCGCCAATCGCCGGTGCGCCGACGATCAATGCAGCAATGGGCAGGTTATTGGTCACCGGCAGGGTCACCAACAGCTTGGCGTCTACGCGATCACGGACCATGTCCAGCGTGCCGTCCAACTCAAGATTCGTCGAAGGCCCGGTCATGGTGATCGGGTCGCGGGTGACATACACGCCATCGCTGGCAACCAGCAAACCCTTGACCTTGTCGTAGCTCAAGCCCTTGCCGAGCAGGTCAGAAAAGTCCAGACGCAGCCGCCGGCCAATCGAATTGAAGTTGAGCAGACCAAACACCCTCAGTGCCTGTGCGCCCCCTTCAACCTCAACGAACTGCCCGTTCTTCAGCGTCGCGTCCAGGCTGCCGGAATAGCGCTTCAAGCCCACCCAGGCGGGCGAACCCGGCCAGCGGCCGTCAGCGTTCAGCTCGAACTCCTGACTGGTGACCGTCGGGGCAAACCCCCAGGCCTTAAGCACATCCGCCAGGTTCTTGCCGCTGACCTGACCCTTGAACCAACTGGATGTCGCGCCCGGTGTGCCCTCCCAGCCGCCATTGCCCAACAGCGCAATACCTTTGAGGCCCAGGTTCATGTCCGTCAACTGGACGCCGTTAGTCGTCGGCCGCGCCTTGAGCGACCACGCCCCCATCAACTGATCGCCCTGAAACAGCTGGGTGATGTTGACGTTCGCCGCCGGAATTTTGCGAGGATCAACATCTGCCAGCGGATCCGGAGCGTTTTCCACTACCGCCGCATTCGGGTCTGGCGCTGGCAGCCGCACATACAACAGGCTGATATCGATGGGCGCAGTTTTGCTGTCCGGCAAGGTGGCAGTGCCCTTCACCTTCGCGCTATCAAGGGACAGCGCCCACGCGGCATCACTGCGCTTGAGCAGCACACCGACCTGGTCGAGCGTCGTGCCCATTGCGGTCAGCTTGCCGATCTGTAAGTCAACGCTGCTGAGAAGCTGCTTGGCGCTACCACCCGGATCGCCGCCGGCGTAGCGCTCGGCCATCGCCTGCCAGGGTGCTATGTCCAGTTCGGACAACGCGCCGCGAACGCGCAAGCCTTTGCTGTCCGGCACGATCGCCCCGCCCTCGCCCAGAAACAACTCCCCTCGCCCGTCGCCGAACTTGCCGGGTGGCGAGGCGAACGCCAGGTTGGCGATGTTGCTGTAGCCGACATCGATACGCCGTTCGGGGCCCTGCAGGTTCATGCGAAAGTCGGTGTCACGCGCCTCGTCTGCGGCTTTGCCAAACGGTGCCGGCAGATCAACCGCGAGCCCCTTGAGGTTCGAGTTGATCTGCAGCTGACTGGAATTGCCGCTCAATGTCAGCTGCAACTGGTAAGGCAGATCGCCCGAGATGGGCAACGGCTGGGTAACGCCCAGCCAGTCGGTCAGGCGCTTGCTGGCAATCACGCTGCTGGCAGTGATCCGCGTCACCGGCGCGCCGGGTTTGCCTTCGGCGAAAATCTCGGCAGACACCGGTTTATCGAAAGCAACGGTCTTGATGTTTTTGCCGCTCAGACCTTTGGTGTAATCAAAACGGAAATCGCCGCGCAGTTGCGTCAGCTCCAGCACCGGGTCGGCCAACTTAAGGCGCGCGCTGTCGGTACTGAAATCCACCACGACTTTGGGCTCCTGCCCTTTGACCAGCGGAATATCCAGGTTGATATGCCCCTGCAAAGGCCCTTCGGCCTGCCAGCCGGCGAAGGTCTGGCCGGTTCCGATGGGGGCTTCCTGCAGGATTTTCATGCCGTCCTGAAGACTGCCCTTCAGATCCCCGTCCACCAGCAAGTGGCTGGTCTGCCCCGCCGAGACGTGAGGAATATCCACCGCGACATTGCTCACTTGGGTGTTGAGCAACTGGCCCTTGTTGGCACGGATGCGCACACCGCTGTTCTCGACGAATACGTCGCCGTCGACATTGGTCAGCTGAGGCCAGCCTGGCTGGAACGCCAGATTCGCGTTGCGCACTTTGAAGAACAGACTGATGACGCGTGCCACATCGGTCGCATCGCGGCTGATCGAGCCTTGATACTGGAAAAAACCCTGATCGACATTGCCGCCCAGAATCGCCGTGCGCAGCCACTGGTCGAGCGCCGGACTGAGCACAGCAGGCAGGTACTTAGAAGTGTAGCGACCGTCGCCGTCGACCAGACCGACGCGCAGGTCCATGTAGTCTTCCTGACTGTGATCGAAGTGTAGGCGAATGAGGAAGTCGCTGGCGATCTTGCCCTCCTCCCCTTCGACCTTGATATACGGCGCGATGAGCGTGAAGCCTTTGTCATCCAGCGCCCAGGTCAGCTGTGCATTGGCGTGGCGATACTTCCATTCGTTACGGAAGATCGGCTCCAGATGCAGCATGAAATCATCCGTATCCAGACGCAGTTCGCCCTGACCAAGATCACCGCTGATGGCGCCGCTGACGTTACCGGCCGCAGGTGCGCCGTGATAGGCGTCAAAACCGACCTTGTCCAGATTGGCGGCGAAGGCCAGACGCTTGGGCGCCTCGGCCTGGGGTCGATAATCCACCAGCACATTGCGCAGGCCGCCAGTCACCTTCAGCCGGTCGAGCACAACCATGAGTTTGTCAGGCAACGGCGCCAGCGAATCAAGCAGCGGCGTAACGGGCGTCAGGTCCAGCCGGTCGGCCTGTGCGTGCCACACCTCTTCGCTGTCGGCGGTGGCGGCGCTCTGCTGCAGTTGCAGACGACTTTCCCAGCGCTTGCCGTTCAGGTCCATGGCCAGCGAGTCGACGGTGGCGCGCATGCCTTTCTGATCGCGCTGAAACCAGGCGTTGAGCGCCAGATTGTCGATGATCGCCGGCTTGCGATCGGCGTACCCGCCCTTGAAATGCGGCGCGTTAAGACGCGTGACCGCGCTTTGCAACGCGCCCTGCCCCCACGTTAACCAGGCCTCGCCGCCCATTTTCAGGCTCCGAATTTTCCAGTCGCGGGTCAGGCTTTTCGGCAGCCATTTCGACCACTCGCTCTGCGGCAGGCTCAGGTAGGCCTGGGCCTCGCCGTCGCGCCATTCATGGGCGGTGACCTTTGAACGGACATTGAGCGACAGCGGCTGACCGTCCGGCAGGTTCAATCGCGCATCGAGGCGCTGATGCAAACTGCCCGTCTTCAGTGTCAGGCTCACATAGGTCAACGTCAGCGGCGACTGGTCATAAGGCTGGAGGGTGATCTGGCTGTCGAACAGAGACAGCTGCGAAACAACCTGCATCTGGTTCAGGATTTTCTCGGGGTCGAACGCTTGATCAGGCTGCACAGGTAAACCCTGTAGCGCCCAGTGGCCGTTCTGGTCTTCTTTCAGGCCCAGCTGCAGGCCGTCCAGTTCAAGGCGCTCAAGGCGCACCTCACGGCTGCGCAAGCTGGCAAGAAGGTCGGGCGTTGCCTGAACATGGTCGAGCCGAACGGCATTACCGCCTGTGCCGATCATCACATCCCGCGCGACGAATACCGGGGCGAAGCCGCTCCAGCTGCCTTCCAGCCGTCCGATGCTCACGGGCATGCCCAGCGCGGCCTGCGCCTTGGCTTCAACGTCGGCGCGGTATTCGGCCACCATGGGCACCAACTGACGACCAACACTCACGTACAGCGCAACCAGCACCACGACGAGGGCGCAAAGGCTGAGTCCCCAACGGGTCATCACAGCCAGAAACCGGGTCAGACGCTCCATGTCGCTGCGCCTCCGCAAAAACGGCCTGCATCTGGCATCCGGCCCAATCGTGCAGGTGCGGGTACGTCCAGGTTGTGCTCAATCGCCACGCGTTGTTCTCTTTGGACGGCATCCGTTCCGTCTGCCTCAAGGGCACAGTTTTCTAATTCAACCACACCGCCGCCGGGTAGCGCCGGGCGTCACGCACCGTCAGAGCAGCACGACGTCATATTGTTCCTGGGAATACATGGTCTCGACCTGAAAACGAATGGTCCTGCCGATGAACACCTCAAGCTCCGCCACATTGCCAGATTCCTCGTCCAGCAGTCGATCCACCACTTTCTGATTGGCCAGCACCCGATAGCCCACCGCCTGGTAAGCACGGGCTTCGCGCAGGATCTCGCGGAATATCTCGTAGCAGATGGTTTCGGGCGTCTTCAGTTTGCCCCGACCCTGGCAACTGCTGCACGGTTCACACAGCACCTGCTCCAGACTTTCGCGGGTGCGCTTGCGCGTCATCTGCACAAGACCCAGTTCGGTGATGCCGATGATGTTGGTCTTGGCGTGATCGCGCTCGAGCTGTTTTTCAAGCGTGCGCAGCACCTGGCGCTGGTGCTCGGCGTCTTCCATGTCGATGAAATCGATGATGATGATGCCGCCGATGTTGCGCAGCCTCAGTTGCCGCGCAATGGCGGTTGCCGCTTCCAGGTTGGTTTTGAAGATGGTTTCTTCAAGATTGCGATGCCCGACGAACGCGCCGGTGTTGACGTCAATCGTGGTCATGGCTTCGGCCGGGTCGATGACCAGATAGCCGCCGGACTTGAGCGGGACCTTGCGGTCCAGCGCCCGCTGGATTTCATCCTCCACGCCATACAAATCGAAAATCGGCCGCTCGCCAGGGTAGTGCTCCAGGCGATCGGCAATTTCGGGCATCAGTTCAGCGACAAACTGAGTGGTCTTCTGGAAGGTCTCGCGTGAATCGATGCGAATCTTCTCGGTCCGCGGGCTGACCAGGTCGCGCAACGTGCGCAGCGCCAGCCCCAGGTCTTCGTAGATCACGCTGGCCGGGCTGATGGTCTTGATCTGCTCGCCGATCTGGTCCCACAGCCTGCGCAGGTAGCGGATGTCCATCATGATTTCTTCAGCGCCCGCGCCCTCGGCTGCGGTGCGCAGGATGAAGCCGCCCTTCTCCTTGATCCCTTCCTTGGCGACGCAATCGCTGACCACCTGCTTCAAGCGCTCGCGCTCGGCCTCGTCTTCGATTTTGAGGGAAATGCCGACATGCGCCGTTCGCGGCATGTAAACGAGGTAACGCGAGGGGATCGACAGCTGGGTGGTCAGCCGCGCACCTTTGCTGCCGATCGGGTCCTTGGTGACCTGCACGACCAGGCTCTGGCCGTCGTGAACCAGGGAACTGATGGTTTCCACGGCCGGGCCTTCGCGCATGGAGATTTCGGACGCATGAATGAACGCCGCGCGGTCCAGGCCGATATCGATGAACGCAGCCTGCATGCCAGGCAACACGCGCACCACCTTGCCTTTGTAGATATTGCCCACGATCCCGCGGCGCTGGGTGCGTTCGACGTGCACCTCTTGCAACACCCCGTTCTCAACGACCGCCACGCGCGATTCCATCGGCGTGATGTTGATCAGAATCTCTTCACTCATGACTTGTCACCTTCCGGGCGTTGCCAACAGGGTATGCCGAAACGCTGGAGGATTTCTGCGGTTTCGCACAACGGCAGACCGACCACCGCGGAATAGCTGCCGCTGAGGTTTTCCACGAACACTGCGCCAAGCCCTTGAATGCCATAGCCCCCGGCTTTGTCGCAGGGTTCGCCGCTTGCCCAATACCGAAGTGCTTCGTCTTCGCCGATGACCCGAAACCGTACGCGACTGGTCACGGTTCTCGTCTCGCAGCGCTCTTCGCGAACCACGGCAATGGCGGTCAGGACTTCGTGCTCGCGATTTGAAAGCGCGGCCAACATTGCCAGCGCCTCGGCTTCATCCGCCGGTTTGCCCAGAATGCGACCGTCAAGCACCACGGCGGTGTCAGCCCCGAGTACACAGGCGGTGGGGTATGCCGCATCGTTGGCGAGCGTCAGTAAACCCGCTTCAGCCTTGCAGCGGGCCAGCCGCAGGACGTAGGCGTCCGGCGCTTCGCCGGTCAGAGGGGTTTCGTCGATGTCAGCGCTGAGGGTCGTGAATGGCACGCCGATCTGGGCGAGCAGCTCACGACGTCGCGGGGAGCCGGAGGCAAGAAGAAGTTGGGGCATGGGACGTCTCCGTGTCGTTGATCACAAGCGTAGTCTTACGAAAGAGCCGGGGCGTCACACCGCTATATCAAGGTGCTCACTCCGGCCCCTTCCCGGCTGAAGCCGGTCCCACTGAAACACCGCATTCAAACCTGTGGGACCGGCTTTAGCCGGGAAAGCGTCGTGTGTCACGCCACAGGATCGAGGATGCTCACACTGGCCTCTTCCCGGCTGAAGCCGGTCCCACTCAAACACCGCATTCCAACCTGTGGGACCGGCTTTAGCCGGGAAAGCGTCGTGTGTCACGCCACAGGATCGAGGGTGCTCACACTGGCCTCTTCCCGGCTGAAGCCGGTCCTACAAAAACCGGCAGATGCCGCTCCCAATTACTTAGTTGATCTTCAAACGCAGGCGCAATCCTCGCAGGCCGTAGCTGACCCATGGCCAGAGCAATGCGCTAACCAATGCCGGCAACACGAGGGCGAGGGTCGGCTGACGGTTGCCGGTCAAGGCACTGAGCCACAGCTGAACCAGTTGCGCGAGCCCGAAGATGACCAGAATCACCAGGCACTGCTGCCACATCGGGAACATCCGCAAGCGCTGCTGCAACGACAGCACCAGAAAAGTGATCAGCGTCAGGATCAATGCGTTCTGCCCCAGCAAGGTGCCGTATAGAACATCCTCGGCCAGACCCAGCATCCATGCAGTGACCATCCCGATCTTGTGCGGGAGTGCCAGCGCCCAGAAGGCCAGCAGTAGCGCCAGCCACAGCGGGCGAAATATTTCCATGAATTGCGGCAGGGGCGAAACGCTGAGCAGCAGCCCGATGACAAAGGTCAACCAGACCACCCAGCCGTTACGTGCGGGAGCATGACGCGCCATTATTCTTCCCTCTCGCGTTGGGTTGCCGGAGCAGCGGCGGGCGTCGCCGGGCGAGTTGCGGCGGGTTTGGCCGCAGGTTTGGCGGCGGGTTTGCTGGCAGCGGGCTTGGCAGGCGTGGTCGCCGGCGCGGTGGTTGTCGATGCAGGCGCGCTGTTCGCGGCAGGCGCGGACGACGTGCTGTGCCCGGCAGGTTTCGGCACAGTGGCCGGAACGACTGCTTTGTTGGGCGTTGCAGCGGGCGCCGCACCAGGGACAGTAGCGGACGGCACCGCTGCCGGATCAGCCGCCTGACGGTCCAGAGACTCCTGCTGCTGCGCGGCGTCGGCAGCGCGCTCTTCAGGCGAGCGGCCATCGGAGAACACCAGCAGCAGATAACGACTGCGATTCAGCGCAGCGGTCGGCACCGCCCGCACGATGGCAAAGGGCTGGCCTGAGTCGTGAATCACTTCCTTGACCGTCGCCACCGGATACCCCGCGGGGAAGCGCTGCCCAAGGCCGGAACTCACCAGCAGGTCGCCTTCCTTGATGTCGGCGGTGTCTGCCACATGGCGCAGCTCAAGTCGCTCGGGGTTGCCGGTGCCGCTGGCAATCGCCCGCAGCCCGTTGCGATTCACCTGCACCGGGATGCTGTGGGTGGTGTCGGTCAGCAGCAACACGCGGGACGTGTAGGGCATCAGCTCGACCACCTGCCCCATCAAGCCTCGCGCATCAAGCACCGGCTGACCCAGAACCACGCCATCGCGCTCACCCTTGTTGATGATGATGCGATGGGTAAACGGGTTGGGGTCCATGCCGATGAGCTCGGCGACTTCGACTTTCTCGTTGACCAGCGCTGAGGAGTTGAGCAGTTCGCGCAGGCGCACGTTTTGCTCGGTCAGGGCAGCCAGCTTTTGCAGGCGACCTTGCAGCAGCAGGTTTTCGGTCTTCAGTTTTTCGTTTTCGGCAGCGAGTTCAGTACGGCTGCCAAACTGGCTGGCGACGCCCTGGTACAGACGCTCAGGCAAATCGGCGATCCAGTAGGACTGCATCAGCACCAGCGACATTTGACTGCGAACAGGCTTGAGCAGGGTAAAGCGCGCGTCCACGACCATGATGGCCACGGACAATACGACCAGCACCAGTAGACGGACGCCCAGGGACGGGCCCTTGGAGAAAAGCGGTTTAATGGGCCGCTCCTTCCAGAGATGCGTACAGAGGTGCGTGAGTGTAGCTGTGCTTATTCATGCGACACGAAACCGGCCTGATGCGGATGGATGGAAATGCAGGGTGCCAGACTTGCAACATCGCTGCGCGACGTCAACAGGTCGGACACGAACAGGCAGCACGGTAAGGTGCTGCCCGTTAAGCGCAACATGCTGCGTTCCGGCGACTTATTCGCTGGAGAGCAGGTCCATGGTGTGCTTGTCCATCATTTCCAGCGCACGGCCACCGCCGCGTGCAACGCAGGTCAGCGGGTCTTCGGCAACGATCACCGGCAGACCGGTTTCCTGGGCGAGCAGTTTGTCCAGGTCACGCAGCAGTGCGCCACCGCCGGTCAACACCAGACCGCGCTCGGCGATGTCCGAGGCCAGCTCTGGCGGCGACTGTTCCAGCGCGCTCTTCACGGCCTGAACGATGGTTGCCAGGGATTCCTGCAATGCTTCCAGCACTTCGTTGGAGTTCAGGGTGAAGGCACGTGGCACGCCTTCTGCCAGGTTGCGACCACGTACGTCGACTTCACGCACTTCGCCGCCCGGGTAGGCCGTGCCGATTTCCTGCTTGATGCGCTCGGCGGTGGATTCACCGATCAGGCTGCCATAGTTGCGACGCACGTAAGTGATGATCGCTTCGTCGAAACGGTCGCCACCGACACGCACGGATTCGGCATAGACCACACCGTTCAGGGAAATCAGGGCGATTTCCGTGGTGCCGCCACCGATGTCGACGACCATCGAACCGCGAGCCTCTTCGACCGGCAGGCCGGCACCGATGGCCGCTGCCATTGGCTCTTCGATCAGGAAGACTTCGCGCGCACCGGCACCCAGAGCGGATTCACGGATGGCGCGACGCTCGACCTGCGTGGATTTGCAGGGAACGCAGATCAGCACACGAGGGCTGGGCTGCAGAAAGCTGTTCTCGTGAACCTTGTTGATAAAATACTGAAGCATTTTTTCGCACACACTGAAATCGGCGATGACGCCGTCTTTCATGGGGCGAATGGCCGCGATGTTGCCCGGGGTACGGCCCAGCATCCGCTTGGCTTCCATCCCGACCGCAACAACGCTCTTCTGATTTCCGTGGGTCCGAATGGCCACAACTGATGGCTCATTCAGAACAATGCCGCGCTCACGCACGTAAATAAGGGTGTTGGCAGTGCCCAGGTCGATGGAAAGATCGCTGGAAAACATGCCACGCAGTTTCTTGAACATGGGGAAAGGACCCTAGGCAACGCGTGGGTAAAAAAGTGCGGCAAACTCTAACAACGACAGGGATTTTGGGCAAGGAGCCAATATGTTAAATTGGCGGTTTTTCCGAGCACTACCCTGGAAGATCGCGGCCTTATGACCGTTTAAAGGGCGTAGTGTTCCGCAATCTGACGTATGGCTCATGCCCTGCGCATTCCACTGGAGAACCCCATGGCGCTTGATCGCTCCGACGTGGAAAAAATCGCTCATCTGGCCCGACTGGGTCTTAATGACGCCGATATCCCGCGTACTACTGAAGCACTAAATAGCATTCTCGGGCTGGTTGACCAGATGCAGGCGGTCGATACCACCGGCATCGAGCCCCTCGCGCATCCCCTTGAAGCCTCCCAACGCCTGCGTGAAGACGCCGTTACCGAGGTTAATCATCGCGACTCCTATCAAGCCATCGCACCAGCGGTCCAAGACGGCCTTTATCTGGTTCCGAAAGTCATCGACTAAGGGAATGAGCCTGCAATGCATGAAATGACTCTGGCAGAGATCGCTCGCGGACTCGCCGATAAAAAGTTTTCTTCCGAAGAATTGACCCGCAATCTGCTGGCGCGCATCGCTCAGCTGGATCCGCAGCTCAATAGCTTCATCACTGTCACCGAAGACCTGGCGATCACTCAGGCCCAGGCTGCCGATGCCCGCCGCGCGGCAGGCGAAACCGGGCCTTTGCTGGGTGCTCCATTGGCGCACAAGGACCTCTTCTGCACCAAGGGCATTCGCACCAGTTGCGCCTCGAAGATGCTTGATAACTTCAAGGCCCCCTACGACGCCACTGTGGTTGCCAGGCTCGCCGCCGCCGGTACCGTGACGCTGGGCAAGACCAACATGGACGAATTCGCCATGGGGTCGGCCAACGAATCCAGCCATTACGGCGCAGTTAAAAACCCGTGGCACCTCGAGCATGTTCCCGGCGGCTCGTCCGGCGGTTCGGCCGCTGCCGTTGCGGCGCGTCTGCTGCCCGGCGCTACCGGCACCGATACCGGCGGCTCGATCCGTCAACCAGCCGCACTCACCAACCTCACCGGCCTGAAACCGACCTACGGCCGGGTTTCCCGCTGGGGCATGATTGCCTACGCCTCCAGCCTGGATCAGGCGGGCCCGATGGCGCGCACCGCCGAAGACTGCGCATTGCTGCTGCAAGGCATGGCCGGTTTCGACGTGAATGACTCCACCAGCATCGACGAACCGGTGCCCGATTACAGCGCTGGCCTGAGCGCATCGCTGCAGGGTCTGCGCATTGGCGTGCCGAAGGAATATTTCGGCGCCGGCCTGGACCCGCGCATTGCGGACCTGGTCATGGCCAGCGTCGAAGAGCTGAAGAAGCTCGGCGCCGTGGTCAAGGAAGTCAGCCTGCCCAACCTGCAGCACGCCATCCCGGCGTATTACGTGATTGCACCGGCAGAGGCCTCCTCCAACCTCTCGCGTTTCGACGGCGTGCGCTTCGGCTATCGCTGCGAAGATCCAAAAGACCTCACCGACCTGTACAAGCGCTCCCGTGGCGAAGGCTTCGGCCCTGAAGTTCAGCGCCGGATCATGGTCGGCGCCTATGCGCTGTCGGCCGGTTACTACGACGCTTACTACGTGCAGGCGCAGAAGATTCGCCGCCTGATCAAGAACGACTTCATGAACGCGTTCGCCGAAGTCGACGTGATTCTGGGCCCGACCACGCCGAACCCCGCCTGGAAAATAGGCGCCAAGAACGCGGACCCTGTCTCGGCTTACCTGGAAGACTTCTACACCATCACCGCCAACCTCGCAGGCCTGCCGGGCCTGTCGATGCCCGCCGGTTTCGCCGACGGCCTGCCGGTGGGCGTGCAATTGCTGGCGCCGTATTTCCAGGAAGGTCGCTTGCTGAACGTTGCCCATCAATATCAGCAAGTAACCGATTGGCACACCCGCTCGCCGGCTGGCTTCTAAGGAGAAAACACATGCAATGGGAAGTCGTCATCGGGCTGGAGATTCATACCCAGCTCACCACCCAGTCGAAGATTTTCTCCGGCAGCGCCACCACGTTCGGCTCCGAGCCTAATACCCAGGCGAGTCTGGTAGATCTGGGCATGCCCGGCAGCTTGCCGGTGCTGAACAAGGAAGCCGTGCAGATGGCGGTCAAGTTTGGCCTGGCCATCGACGCCGAGATCGGCCAGCACAACGTGTTCGCCCGCAAGAACTACTTCTACCCTGACCTGCCGAAGGGTTATCAGATCAGCCAGATGGAATTGCCGATCGTTGGCAAGGGCCATTTGGACATCACCCTCGAAGACGGCACGATCAAGCGCATTGGCGTGACCCGCGCGCACCTTGAAGAAGACGCAGGCAAGAGCCTGCATGAAGATTACAGCGGCATGACCGGCATCGATCTCAACCGTGCGGGTACGCCGTTGCTGGAGATCGTTTCCGAACCGGACATGCGCTCGGCGAAGGAAGCGGTTGCCTACGTCAAGGCGATGCATGCACTGGTTCGTTATCTGGGCATTTGCGACGGCAACATGGCGGAAGGCTCGCTGCGCTGTGACTGCAACGTGTCGATTCGCCCGAAAGGCCAGGTTGAGTTCGGCACGCGCTGCGAGATCAAGAACGTCAACTCGTTCCGCTTCATCGAGAAGGCGATCAACAGCGAAATCCAGCGTCAGATCGATCTCATCGAAGACGGCGGCAAGGTCATTCAGCAGACCCGCCTGTACGACCCGAACACCAATGAAACCCGCGCCATGCGCAGCAAAGAGGAAGCCAACGACTACCGTTACTTCCCCGACCCTGACCTGTTGCCGGTGATCATTGAAGACTCGTTCCTGGAGCAGACCCGGGCGACCTTGCCGGAACTGCCTCCGCAGAAACGCGAGCGCTTCCAGTCGCAGTTCGGGCTTTCGCTGTATGACGCCAGCGTGCTGGCCTCCAGCCGCGAACAGGCCGACTTCTTCGAGAAGGTCGTCAGCATCTCGGGCGACGCGAAACTGGCGGCCAACTGGGTGATGGTTGAGCTGGGTTCGCTGCTGAACAAGCAAGGCGTCGAGATCGACGAATCGCCAGTCAGCGCTGAACAACTGGGCGGCATGCTGCTGCGCATCAAGGACAACACCATCTCGGGCAAAATCGCCAAGATGGTCTTTGAGGCCATGGCCAATGGCGAGGGCAACGCCGACGAGATCATCGAGCAGCGCGGTCTCAAGCAAGTCACGGACAGCGGCGCCATTGAGTCGATGCTGGACGATGTACTCGCTGCCAATGCTGAACAGGTCGAGCAGTACCGTGCGGCCGACGAAGCCAAACGCGGCAAGATGTTCGGCTTCTTTGTCGGGCAAGCGATGAAGGCATCGAAGGGCAAGGCCAACCCGGGCCAGGTCAACGAACTGCTCAAGCGCAAGCTCGAAGGCTGAACGCGAAACCTGTAGGAGCGACCGGGTGGCGCTCCACCTTGCCCGCGAAGAGGCCGGTACACCCGCTAAATTTTTAGCGATTCAGATACCGTCTTCGCGGGCAAGCGCGCTCCTACAAGGGACCGCGGCCGCAAATCACGGTCTTCTGCACAAACGTGCTCGCCCGGGTCAGTCCCGGGCGATGCCGAATTGCCGAACTGAACATTTCCAAGGGACCCTGCCCCATGCGGCGAATCCTCGGCGCTTGCGCCCTGCTCTCCCTGCTGGCCGGCTGCGCCAGTGACGGCCTCATCGATCCGCACGGTTACAACGCAACCGGTGGCGCCTCGTATTACGGCTCACAACACGCCGGTCAGCGCACCGCCAGTGGTGAGCGCTTCGACCCGAATGCCCTGACTGCCGCGCACCGTCAACTGCCGTTCGGCACGCGTGTGCAAGTCACCAACCTGGACAACGACCGCAAGGTCATCGTACGCATCAACGATCGCGGCCCGCACACGCGCGGTCGGCTGATTGACGTGTCGCGCGCAGCGGCCACGCAATTGGGTATGCTGCGCAGCGGAACCGCACAAGTGCGGGTACAAGCCCTCGACGACTGACTGGTGCCCTGAATTCTCGCCCTAACGAATCTGCCCTTGCCCACCCTGATCGAGCTCGCCTGCGGCCTGTTGTTGATGATCATCGGCGCACAACTGTCGGTACGCGCTGCCGTGGCCCTCGCCGCGCTGCTCAAAACCCGCCCGCTGTTCCTCGGTCTGACGGTCGTCGCCCTCGGCAGCAGCGCGCCTCAACTTGCCGTTGGATTGCAGGCAGCCTTCACCGACAGCACCGACATCGCGGTCGGCAGCGTCATCGGCAGCAATATTTTCAACGTGCTGGTCACACTGGGGCTGTCGGCGTTGATCATCCCGCTCAGGGTGGCTCGCCAGTTGGTGCGTGTTGACCTGCCGCTGATGATCGGCGCGACCGCATCGGTCGCCGCGCTGGCCTGGAACGGCGAGCTGAGCGCACTGGATGGCATCGTGTTGCTGCTTGGAATGGCAGCGTACCTGTTCGTCGTGGTGCGCCAATTTGCCCACGGCGCGCGACATGTCTCTAAGGTCGACATCGCTCCGCGTCGTCGCGTCAGGCCCATACTCGGCCGGCTGGCGTTGATGGCATGCGGCCTGGCCCTGCTGACCTTCGGCAGCCACTTGCTGGTCGGCGCGGCGGTGACGGTAGCGCTGGACCTTGGTTTGTCGGAGCGGGTCATCGGCCTCACCGTGATCGCCGTGGCCACATCGCTGCCCGCCTTAATGACCTCGCTGGTCGCAGCATTGCGCGGTGAACGGGACATCGCCGTGGGTAACATTATCGGCAGCAACCTGTTCAACCTGTTGGGCGTGCTGGGCATCACGTCGCTGATTGCCACCGGCCCACTGTCTATATCGCCCAACGCGCTGGATTTCGATTTACCGGTCATGCTGGGCGTGGCCGTGCTGTGCGTGCCGCTGTTTTACTCGGGCTATCGGATCACTCGGCTGGAGGGGCTGTTGCTGCTCGGGCTTTACGCTGTGTATGGGCTGCACATCGTCTCCTTCACCACCGGCATGCCGCTGGCAGAGCGGCTGGAACGTCTGATGATTCACTACGCGTTGCCGGTGATAGCCGCGTGCATCGTGGTCGGAACGATACGCGCGTGGCGGCGGCAGCACTGAACACCTGAGGATGAACAACATCCCACTGTAGGAGCCGGCTTGCTGGCGAAAGAGGTAGATCAGTGACGAGGATGTCCCCTGATGCACCGGGTTCGCCAGCAAGCCGGCTCCTACGATCGCGATCCTGGTCGTGGAATGTCGCCAGTGAGATGGGCATGGCGTTATTGCCTAGGCCGGTGATAGCCGCGTGCATCGTGGTCGGAACGATACGCGCGTGGCGACGGCAGCACTGAACGCCTGAGAATGGACCACGACCCGCTGTAGGAGCCGGCTTGGAGGATGAACCACGACCCACTGTAGGAGCCGGCTTGCTGGCGAAAGCGGTAGATCAGTGACGAAGGATGTCGCCTGATGCACCGGGTTCGCCAGCAAGCCGGCTCCTACGATCACGATCCTGGTCGTGGAATGTCGCCAGTCAGATGGGCATGGCGTTATTGCCTAGGCCGGTGATAGCCGCGTGCATCGTGGTCGGAACGATACGCGCGTGGCGACGGCAGCACTGAACACCTGAGGATGAACCACGACCCACTGTAGGAGCCGGCTTGCTGGCGAAAGCGGTAGATCAGTGACGAGGATGGCGCCTGATGCACCGGGTTCGCCAGCAAGCCGGCTCCTACAGACTGCTCCGTGAATTGGCTGCGATTCCAGGACCGCCAGGGGTTCCGGGATTGGCTGCGATTCCAGGATGGGCTGAAGGTCTATATCCACCCGCCCCATTGCAGGATGAAAATCCCGACATTGGTCGTGACCGCTGCCGCAAGGGTGGTGATGACGATGATCGATGCAGCCAGTTCGTGGTTGCCATTGGCCGCACGCACCATGACAAAGCTGGCCGAGGCTGTCGGCGCGCCGAAGTACAGAAACAAAATCCCCAGCTCTGCATGACGGAAGCCCAACAGCCACGCGCCGAGTGTGCAAATCAGCGGCAACCAGACCATTTTCATCAGGCTGGCGCTGATCGCCAGCGTGCCGCTCTCGCGCAATGACTTCAACGACAGGGTGCCGCCGATGCACATCAGCGCCAACGGCAAGGTCATCTGCGCCAGGTAACTGCCGGAGGTGTCGAGCCATTTGGGGAACGGGATCTGAAAGTAGGCGAATGGCGCGGCCGCGACGATGCTAATGATCAGCGGATTGGCCATGACGCTTTTGGTGATGCTCCAGGGGTCTGACTTGATGACCGGGCTGTAGACCGCAAGCACAACGGTGGACAGGGTGTTGTAGAAAAGAATGACCAGCGCGGCCAGAATCGCGCCCAGCGAAATGCCGTAGTCGCCGTACATGCTTGCGGCCAGCGCAAGGCCGATGACGCCGTTGTTGCCGCGAAACGCCCCTTGGGTGTAGGTGCCTCGCTCGGCGAACGGCACACGGTAAATGGCCCAGCCCCACGACAACGCAAAACCCAGCAGCGTCGCCACGATGAAATAGATCAACACCCCAGGCTGCAGCGCTGCATGAAGGTCAGCGTGGATGATCCCCAGAAACAGCAGCGCCGGCATTGTGCAGTTGAACACCAGCGAGGAAGCCGTGTGGATGAAGTTGTCGTTGATCCAGCCCACGCGCTTGAGGACCACGCCCAGGAACAGCATGGCGAAGACCGGGGCGGTAATGTTCAGGGTTTCCAGAAAGATTGCCAGCATGCACGCCAAACCCTGAGCCGTCGTTAGGTAGCTAATGATAGGCCAGCGGAGCGCGAAGTGTTAACGGCAATTGCGAGTCATCGTACAACTGCGACTTCATCGGGCCCTGATCGGATGGCAGGCCGCCACTTCACTGGCCCTGATGGTAGAGGGTAGCGCGCCGCAAAATTGTAGGAGCGCGCTTGCCCGCGAAGACGGTATTTCAACCGCTAAACATGTAGCGAATGTACCGGCGTTTTCGCGGGCAAGCGCGCCCCGACAGGGGTTGCGTCAGGCCTGATTGGAAGGTTGCAGCTTTTTCTCGAACACCGACACGCCATCGAGGTCCCGCAGGGTCACCGTCATCTCGGCGCTCAGCCCATCAATGTTGACCTCACCAAAGAACTGGAACCCGGCGAACGGCGAAGTGTTCTGCGCGGGCGGGGCTTTCTGAAACACCAGCTCAGGCCCAAACGTCTTGTCCAGCGTGTTAGGCCCGAAGCTGCCGGCATTCAGCGGCCCGGCGACGAATTCCCAGAACGGGTCGAAGTCTTGAAATATCGCCTGATCGGGATGGTAGTGATGCGCGGCGCAGTAGTGCACATCGGCGGTTAGCCAGACGGTGTCGCGCACCTTCTGCTGGCGCAGGAATCCCAGCAACTCGGCGACTTCCATTTCACGGCCCTTTGGCGCGCCATTGTCGCCGTTCGCGATCGCTTCCCAGCGCATCACGCCGGGGCTGATCTCACCGTCCGGGACGCCGAGCCCTATCGGCATGTCGGCGGCGATGACTTTCCATTGCGCCGTCGAAGCCTGCAGTTCGCGCTTGAGCCAGTCCAGTTGCTCACGACCCAGAAAGGCGGTGGTCGGCCCCGGCTTGTCGGCCAGATTGGCGTCGTTGCCGTCGCGGTAGCTGCGCATGTCGAGCACGAAGACGTCCAGCATCGGGCCGTAACCGAGTTTGCGGTACACGCGCCCGCCGTTGTCGGCGCTCTGCAGGCGCATCGGTGCGTATTCCAGAAACGCCTGGCGGCCGCGCGAGGCCAGCAACTGGATGTCTTTGACCTTGTAGCGGTCATCCAGCTGCTTGCTCGGCGACCAGTTGTTGGTCACTTCGTGGTCGTCCCACTGCCAGATCTGCGGGACCTCGGCGTTGAAGCGTCGCAGGTTGTCGTCCATCAGGTTGTAGCGGTAGGCGCCTCGGTATTCGTCGAGGGTTTCGGCGACCTTGCTCTTTTCTTCGGTAGTGATATTGCGCCAGATGCGTCCACCCTCGGTGACGACTTCGGCGGGTACAGGCCCATCGGCGTAAATGGTGTCGCCGCTGTGGATGAAAAAGTCCGGCAGGCGCAGGCGCATCGCTTCATAGATGCGCATGCCGCCGATGTCAGGGTTGATGCCGAAGCCCTGCCCTACCGTGTCGCCGCTCCAGACGAAGCGGATGTTGCGTCGATTGACCGGCACGCTGCGCAGATGACCAAACCACGGTTCGCTGGCAACACCGCTTTGAGCGTCTTCGAAGTAGACGCGGTAGAAAATGGCCTGATCGGCCGGCAAGCCTGTCAACTCGACGCGGGCGGTAAAGTCGGTGCGCTGGTCGGCGAGCAACGAAACCGCGCGGCGCGGCTGGGTGAACATGCTGCGGGTGTCCCATTCAACCACCATCCGCGCAGGGCGATCACTGCGGCTCCAGACCATCGCGCGGTCGCCGAGGACATCGCCGGACTGCACCCCGTCGGTCATCTTCGGGCGGTCCTTCACGGACGCAATGACAGCGGGTGCGAGCCCCGGCAGCAACAATCCGGCGCCAGCAGCCTGAATGATACGGCGGCGGGTCAGGTCAAACCGGGACATGTTTATCCTCCTCTAGCGAATGCCAAAGTGAGGAAATTAGCAGCGGATTGTTTGCAGGAGATGACAGCGGATCGCAGCACCCGGTGATGAGGAAATCACTGACACAACTCGTTCACCTGGTGGGACCGGCTTTAGCCGGGAAGGCGTCGGTAGTCACACCAAGGTTCTGATTGCGGGCACACCGGCCTCTTCCCGGCTAAAGCCGGTCCCACTAAAAGCATCGCGTGCATCCCGTGGAACCGGTTATAGCCGGGGAAACGCCAGCGGTTACGCGCCGGCGGGCACTGCGTCCAGTTCGGCCGTTTCAGGGCGTTTGAGCAGTGCATAGAGCACACCGGTCACGACGCTGCCCGCGACGATCGCCAGCAAATACAACAGCGCGTGATTGATCGCGTTGGGGATGAGGAGTACGAACAGACCGCCGTGGGGCGCCATCAGTTTGCAGCCGAAGAACATCGACAGCGCACCGGTCAGCGCGCCACCGGCAATGCTCGCCGGAATCACCCGGAGCGGGTCTTTGGCGGCAAACGGGATCGCGCCTTCCGAAATGAAACACAACCCCAGCACCAGCGCCGCCTTGCCTGCTTCACGTTCGCTTTGAGCGAATTTGCGGCGGGCGATCAACGCGGCGATGCCCATGCCGATCGGCGGTACCATGCCAGCGGCCATCGTCGCTGCCATCGGTGCGCCGCTGCTGGAAGCCAGCAACCCCACCGAAAACGCATACGAGGCCTTGTTGATCGGGCCACCCAGGTCCACGCACATCATTGCGCCCAGCAGCACGCCGAGCAGAACTGCGTTGGCGGTGCCCATGGTGTCGAGGAAATGCGTGAGGCCTTCGAGCATGCCAGCGACCGGCTTGCCCACCACGTAGATCATCACAAGACCGGTGAACAGACTCGCCAGCAAAGGGATGATCAGAATCGGCTTCAACGCCTCGACGCTCGCCGGCAGCTTTGCGTAGCGATTGACCGCCCACGCGCTGTACCCCGCAAGGAAGCCAGCGATGATCCCGCCAATGAACCCCGCCCCCAGGGTGCTGGCCAGCAAACCGCCGATCATACCTGGCGCCAGCCCCGGACGGTCTGCAATGGAATAAGCGATGTAGCCCGCCAGCAACGGCACCATCAGCTGGAACGCCGCGCCCGCGCCAATCTGTTTCAACGCTGCCGCCAGCGTACCCGGCTCCTCCGCCGCGTGAATCCCGAACACGAACGACAGAGCAATGAGCAGACCGCCCGCCACCACCATCGGCAGCATGAAGGACACTCCGGTGAGCAGGTGTTTGTAGACGCCGGTCTTCTCTTTTTTGGACGCGCCTTTCGCAGCTGACGCGGCGGACTCCACCTCAGCCTCGGCCAACGCTTTTTTCAGCGTGGCCTCGGCCTGCTTGAGCGCGACGCCGGTGCCGCAGCGATAGATGCGCTTGCCGGCGAAACGCTCGGTGGCGACTTCGATGTCCGCCGCCAGCAGCACTACATCAGCGTCGGCAATGGCTTGGGCGCTGAGCGGGTTACGCGCGCCTACCGAGCCCTGGGTTTCGACCTGCAGGTCATAGCCGAGCTTTTTCGCCGCCTGCTGAATGGCTTCTGCGGCCATGAAGGTATGCGCGACGCCGGTCGGACAGGCCGTGACCGCCACCAGTCGCGGTTGTGCGGAGGCTGTAACCGCGGGCGCGCTGCTTGCGGTGTGCTCGGTGGCAAGCTCTGCCGCAGACCGCAAAAATTCGTCTGCGTCCTGCAATGCTCGCGCGGGCGTGGCTTGATACAGCCGCTTGCCGGAGAAACGCGTCAGGTCCAGCGCACCGGTATTGACGACCAGCACCCAGTCGGCCGCTGCAATATCGGCCGCAGACAATTGTTTTTCCGGATGACGCGGATCGTGGATCTCTACGCAGGTGCTCCAGCCCTGACGCTGCGCCGCTGCATCCAGCAGACGGGCACTGAGGACGCTGCTGATTTTGCCGTTCGGACACGCCGTAACGATGGCTAACTTCATCACACTTCCTCTCTTGTCATGCCGTCAGGACGCGGACGCTGACGCCGCTTTCCAAACGCTTCAATTGCGCCGGATCATTGATGCCGAAACCGATCTGGGTAACGGCCATGGCCGCGATGGCGGTGGCGGTGCGCAAGGTCTGCTCGGCCTTGTGCCCGCAGAGCAGGCCGTGAACCATGCCGGCCAACAGCGAATCCCCCGCGCCGACGGTGCTGGCGACGGTGACTTTGGGTGGCAGCGCCTGCAACGCCGCGTCGGCGCTGAACCAGTGAACGCCTTCCGAGCCTTGGGAAATCACCACATGCTCGATGCCGCGCTGACGCAGTTCAGCCGCAGCCTGCGCTTGTGCGTCGATGGAGATGATGGGCGCATCGAGGGCATCAGCCAGTTCCTCGGTGTTGGGTTTGATCATCCACGGCGATGCCTCCAGGCCAACGCGCAAGGCTTCGCCGCTGGTGTCCAGGGCCACTTTCAGCCCCATCGCGTTGAGCCGCAGCAACAGCGTTTTCAGCCACTGCGCGCTGACGCCCCGTGGCAAGCTGCCCGCCACGACCACGGCGTCGAAACCGGCCGCGATCTGTTCCACGCGAGTCGCCAGCGCCTGTTGCGCCTGCACGCTGACCTCAGGCCCCGGGCCATTGAGGTCGGTGATGCGCCCGCTGCTTTCAGCCAGTTTGATGTTACTGCGCGTCTCGCCCGGCACCCGCACGAACTCGTCGATGAAACCGCGCTTGGCGAACAGGCTTTCGAACGGTTGCTGGTTATCCACCCCGAGAAAACCGGCGACCGTCAGCTCGTGACCCAAGTCAGCCAACACTTGGGCGACGTTGATGCCCTTGCCCGCCGCATGGCTGAGCATGGCGTCGCTGCGGTTGACCTGGCCGACGTGCAACGGACCGAGCTGCACGGTCAGGTCCAGCGCCGGATTCATCGTCAATGTAAGAATTTTCGCCATTACAGCCCCTCCACCAGGGCACGCACGTCCGCTGCGCTGCCAGCGGCCAGAGCCGTTTGCGCCAGTTTTCGGGCTTCGATCAGATTCAATTCACGGACGCAGGCTTTGACTTCACCAATGCTGCGCGCCGAGACACTTAATTCATCCACCCCCAGGCCAACCAGTACCGGCACCGCCAGCGGGTCGGCGGCGAGTTCGCCGCACACGCCCACCCATTTGCCATGGGCATGGGCCGCACGCACGGTGATGTCGATCAGTTGCAATACCGCCGGGTGCAAGCCATCGGCCTGCGCCGACAGGGTCGGGTGACCGCGATCGATGGCCATCGTGTACTGGGTCAAGTCGTTGGTGCCGACGCTGAAGAAGTCAACTTCTTTGGCCAGCACCGGGGCCAGCAGGGCAGCCGACGGCACCTCGATCATGATCCCCAGTTGCAGGTCGGCAACGGGGATTTCCACGCGCAGCCGCTCGGTCATGTCGCGCGCCCGGCGCCACTCTTCAACCGTGCCGACCATGGGGAACATGATCCGCAACGGGCGATTGTCCGCCGCCCGCAACAGCGCGCGCAGCTGGCTTTCCATGATGTCCGGGCGCTGCAGGGTCAGGCGGATCCCGCGCACGCCGAGAAACGGGTTTTCTTCTTTGTCGATAGGCCAGTAAGGCAGCGGTTTGTCGCCGCCCACGTCGAGGGTGCGGACCACCAGCGGACGACCGTCGAGGTCGTCAAGCACGCGGCGGTACTCGGCTTCCTGGGTGGCTTCGTCCGGCGCGGAGCTGTGCGCCATGAACAGCAATTCGGTACGGAGCAGGCCAATCCCTTCGGCGCCCTGCTCCACCGCTGCCGGCGTACCGGCGCTGTCACCAATGTTGGCAAACACTTCAACGGCATGGCCGTCCTGGGTGATGGCCGGTTCCATACGCAATGCAGCCGCCGCCTTGAGCCGTTGCTCGCGGGTGTCACGGTCCTGCAACGCGCGCTTGAGGGTGGCCTCGTCCGGGGCGACGTCGAGACGGCCGCGTTGCCCGTCAATCAGTAACTGCGTGCCGGATGTGATCAGCAGTACATCATCACCCGCGCCCACCAGCGCCGGAATGCCCAGCGCGCGGGCAACGATGGCACTGTGCGCCGTGGCGCCGCCCCGGGCGGTCAGAATCCCGGCAACGCGCGCAGGGTCCAGACGCGCGACGTCTGAGGGGCCTACTTCGTCCATCACCAGGATGTAAGGTTCGTCCGGTTCGACCAGGTCCTCGACACCGCAGATTTGCGCCAACACCCGGCGGCCTACGTCACGCAGATCCGCTGCGCGTTCAGCGAGCAGCGCATCCTTGAGTTGTTCCTGCTGCCGTGCTGCGGCCTCGATCACATTCATCCACGCTGCGGCGGCGCTTTCGCCCTGTTTCAGGCGCTGCGCGACTTCGTCGACCAGTTCTGGGTCGGCGAGCATTTCCTGGTGGGTGACAAATATCTCGCGAATGGCCTTGGCCGAACTGCGCGCGATCAACTGCTCGATGTCGATACGCACCTGAGCCAGCGCGCTGTGCAGGCGTTCGTGTTCGACGCCTTGGGACTCGCCCTGCAACGGATAATCAAGCACCGGGAGCACGTGGACATGAGCCGGACCGAAGGCAATGCCGGGCGAGGCAGGCACAGCCTGACGCTGCGAACCGGCCGCGGGTGCGCTGAGGCTCTTTTGCGCCGCGGCCTTGTCTGGGGCAGGCTCGGAGTGGGCCGGCAACGGTTCGATCTCTTCGCCCAGCCCGTCGAGTACCGCCGCCACCAGCGCCGGCAGCGCCTGGGCGGCAATGGTTGGCTCGGCGATGAATTCCAGGGACTGCCCGCGCTGCACGCCGAGGCTCAAAAGCTTGCTCAGGCTTTTGGCAGAGACGGGGTTTTCGGTGCCATCGACAATGCGCACGCGCACATCGCCATCAAATCCTTTGGCCAGCTGCGCCAGGATTTTCGCCGGCCGCGCGTGCAAGCCATGGGCGTTGGCCAAGGTCACGCGTTCGCTCGGCCAGTCCGGCGGCACGTCACCGCCCAATGCCTGAAGTACCGCGCGACTGCTCTTAGCCTGGCCCAACTCATGGCCACGACCTTCGATCAGCAGCGCACACAGACGTTCAAGCAAGGCCTGATGCGACTCGCCCAGGCTGGCCAGGCAGAACAACCCGGTCAGTGCCTGGCCCAGATGACGCATCGGTTTATCCGGCGTGACAAACGCCAGGCCGGGTTTGTTGACCATTTGCTCACTGTGCAGCCACCACAGGCCTTCGCCCAACGGCAAAGGCTCAACCTGCTGCAGCACGGCGGCAAAACCGTTGTTCACGCATTCGGCCTTGCGCAACAGGCGGGCACCGCGCCAGACCAGCTCTTCAAAATCATCGACCATCACGCCCAGGCTGATCATTTGCGCGTCGAGGGCCAGCTCTTGCGGCGCGCCCTGGAGCAACTGAAGCAGCGATTCCGGGTCCTTCGCTTGACGCAGCGCCTCGCCCAGGTCGTTCTCGCCAAGTGCGCGGGTCAGCAGTTGCAGCAGGCGCAAATGCTCGTCGGACTTGGCTGCGATGCCGATCGCCAGGTAGACCATCTGCCCGTCGCCCCAGTCCACACCCTCAGGGAATTGCATCAGGCGCACGCCCGTGGCAAATACTTGATCGCGGGTTTGCGGGGTACCGTGGGGGATGGCGATGCCCTGGCCCAGGAAGGTCGAACCCTGTTGCTCGCGCGCCTGCAGACCTTCAAGGTAGCCAGGGGCGACCAGTCCGTCGGCCACCAGCAGGTCGGCCAGAAGCTGCAACGCCGCGGGCTTGTTCACCGCCGACTGTTCCATGGATATTTGCTCTATGGTCAGCTCGAGCATTGCTTTCTCCTGTGCTGCGCGGGGTCGCGCCTGATTCTTGTTGTAGGACCGGCCCTACGGCCGATTACTTTCAGTGACGGACGATGAAGACAACGCCCCCATCTTCATGCGCGCTTCGAGACGGTTCTCGTCGGGCACAAGGCAATAAACACGCCTGCTGAATCGTTTAATCTAAGGTGTCGCGCACGTTACTCGATAATACCGGCGGTTTGAAGCTCATCCGGTCGAATCATGTAGGAAACGTCTCTAGTGCCTCATATCCTTCCTACAACGAGACGGTCTGCTGTCATGATGGCTGTTAATCGGTGAAAATCCCTGCCACGGTAGGTCAGCTGCCACTTTTGCTATTCATCACGAAAAGGATGCCCGGCTTGAAACTCAGTGATATTGCGCGTCTGGCCGGTGTTTCTGTGACCACGGCCAGTTACGTGATCAACGGAAAGGCCGAACAGCAACGTATCAGCAGTGCAACGGTGGAGCGCGTGCGCGCGGTGGTTGAGGAACATGGCTTTCGGCCCAACCCTCAGGCGGCCGGCCTGCGCAGCCGGCACACCCGGACCTTGGGCTTCATCCTGCCCGATCTCGAAAACCCGAGTTACGCGCGCATTGCCAAACAACTGGAACAGGGCGCTCGCGCTCGTGGCTACCAACTTCTGATTGCCAGTTCAGACGACGATCCCATCAGCGAGTTGCAGCTGTTGCAGCTGTTCCGAGCGCGACGCTGCGATGCATTGTTCGTCGCGAGCTGTCTGCCCGCCAGCGACGACAGTTACCGTGCGCTGCAGCAGCAAGGGGTTCCGATCATTGCGATTGACCGGGAAATGGACCCGGTGCATTTCTGTTCGGTGGTCAGCGATGACCACGACGCCAGCCAGCAACTGACCCGCAGCCTGCTGGAGATCAAGCCCAGGCACATTGCCCTGATCGGCGCGCGCCCGGAGCTGAGCGTGAGTCAGGCTCGGGCCGGTGGCTTCAAAGATGCGCTGGAGGGCTTCGAAGGTTCGGTCATCATTGAGCACGGCGACGCATTCAGCCGTGACTGCGGGTTGCAACTGGCCAGCGAGATGTTCGACCGTCTGGGGTATTTCCCCGACGCACTGATCACAACGTCTTACGTCTTGCTGCAAGGCGTGTTCGATTTGCTGCACCAGCGTCGGCTGAACCCGGATCAGCTTCATCTGGGCACCTTTGGCGACACCCAACTGCTGGATTTCCTGCCGCTGCCCGTCAACGCGATGGCCCAGCAGCATCATCTGATCGCCGAAAAAGCCCTTGCCCTGGCGCTGTCGGCCATCGAGCAGGATCACTACGAGCCAGGCGTGCATGCCATCGTGCGGACATTCAAGCAGCGCATTCACGAGGCCTGAGCCCTATGCGACTGATCGACACCCACACGCACATCGATTTCGACGACTTCGACGCCGACCGCGATGCCGTGCTTGCCAGCTGCCAGCAGCTGGGTGTCGAGCGCGTGGTGGTGTTGGGCGTGTATCAGCGCAACCTGCAACGCGTTTGGGACTTGGCGCTCAGCCAACCTTCGGTTTACGCCGCCCTTGGCTTGCACCCGGTGTTCCTCGAAGAGCATCAGCCCGAGCACGTTCAGGAGCTGCGCGACTGGCTGACCCGCCTGGCCGGGCATCCCAAGCTGTGCGCCGTCGGCGAGGTCGGTCTCGATTACTACATCGAATCGCCGGACCGCCCCCGCCAACTGGCGCTGTTGGAGCAGCAGTTACAACTGGCTGCAGACTTCAACCTGCCTGCCCTACTCCACGTGCGCCGCAGCCATGCTGACACGATCGCCGCCCTCAAGCGCTTCAGGCTGGCGCGCAAGGGTGTCGTCCATGCATTCGCCGGCAGCCGTGAAGAAGCGCGCGAGTACATCAAGCTGGGTTTCAAGCTGGGGCTGGGCGGCGCCGCAACGTGGCCGCAGGCGCTGCGCATGCACCGGGTCATCGCCGAACTGCCGCTGGACAGCGTGGTGCTGGAAACCGACTCGCCGGACATGGCACCGGCAATGTTCGCCGGCCTGCGCAACAGCCCAGAGCACTTGCCGGCCATTTGCGCCGCCATCGCTCAACTCATGAACATCGCCCCGGACACACTGGCGGCCGCCAGCAGCGCCAACGCTTGCGAGGTCTTCGGCTGGGGCTGAAGCTGTCGCCAATTTCATGTTCCGCGAAGAAATTCCAGCGAAGCAACGCGGTCCCTTGGTTATCTCTCTGACTAACCAAGGAAACCGTAAATGAAATTCTCGAAGTTCGCGCAGGCCTTGTCGCAGTGGTCCGGCAGCCCACGAACCTTCCTCGTTGCGATTGCACTTATCTGCGTCTGGGCCGCCACCGGGCCATTGTTTCACTACAACGACACGTGGCAGCTGATCATCAATACGTCCACGACGATCATCACGTTCCTGATGGTTTTCCTGATCCAGAACACTCAAAACCGCGATACCGATGAGTTGCACATCAAGATCGACGAATTGCTGCGGGTGACCAAAGACGCACAGAACGCTGTGCTGAGCCTGGATAACCTCGATCAGAAGGAACTGCATGCCCTGCGCAAGAAATACAAGGCGATGGGCGAAGGCATCGAGTTTGACCACACCGAAGCGTTTCCAGAGCCGGTAGAAGACCCGGACGCCGTACTCAATGAGCAACAGACCCAGCCGCAGACTGCAGGCCGCTGATCAATTCGGGATGAACAAATGCGGCAAATACCCTTCCTAAACAGTTGAACGGCACAGCGGTAACGCAATGCAGCGTGCACATCTTCACTCTGGACGGGAGTATGAAAATGCCGACTGACAACAAAGACAAGTACACCGACAAACAAAAGCGCAAGGCAGCCAAGATCGAGGACAGCTACGAGTCAAAAGGCGTGTCGAAGGATGAAGCCGAAGCTCGCGCCTGGGCGACTGTGAATAAACAATCCGGTGGTGGTGAAAAGAAAGGCGGTTCAGGCACCAAAAAACCCGCCGGCGCCAAAGCGCATGATCGCAAAGACTCGGCAAAACGGGCAGCGGCCGCCCGGGAAGGTGCCCCTCAGAACGGCAACGCTCCATTGGCTGATCGCACCAAAGCGGACCTGCTTAAACGGGCCCGAGAGCTGGATATTTCGGGACGCTCGACCATGAGCAAGCCACAACTGGTTGAGGCCATTGGCAAGGCCCAATGACTTCAGGAAGTGGTTGAGCGAAGAAGTGGTTGAGCAAAACAGCGGCGAGTCAGCCCCGTTTGGGGCCGGCCCGCCGCGCCGGCTGCAAGCAGGTGCTTACAGCCTTGATCGCACGATCTGACTCAAGTGATAGGTGCCGGGTTGAACAACGTAATGTCGTTGTGCAAACGGTACTTCTCGGTCCAGGTCGTCTTCTTCCCGCTGGCGACATCGAGGTAGAAATGGAACAGCTCCCACCCAAGATCCTCGATGCTGGCACGGCCGGTTGCAATGCGCCCTGCGTCAACGTCGATCAGATCGGGCCAGCGCTGCGCCAGCTCGGTCCGGGTCGACACCTTCACCACCGGTGACATCGCCAGGCCATAAGGCGTACCACGCCCAGTGGTAAACACGTGCAGGTTCATGCCTGCCGCCAGCTGCAGCGTGCCGCAGACAAAATCGCTGGCCGGCGTGGCGCAGAAGATCAGGCCTTTGCGTGAGACCCGCTCGCCAGGGCCAAGCACCCCGTTAATGGCGCTGCTGCCGGACTTGACGATGGACCCCAGGGACTTCTCGACAATGTTCGACAACCCGCCCTTCTTGTTGCCCGGCGTGGTGTTGGCGCTGCGGTCGGCTTCACCCTTGGCCAGATAACGGTCGTACCAGTCCATTTCACGGACCAGCCCTTCGGCCACTTCCATGTTCTCCGCGCGCGACGTCAGCAGGTAGATCGCGTCGCGCACTTCGGTTACTTCCGAAAACATCACGGTCGCGCCCGCACGCAACAGCAAATCCGAGGCGAAACCCAGCGCCGGGTTGGCGGTGATGCCGGAAAACGCATCGCTGCCACCGCATTGCATGCCCAGAATCAACTCGGACGCCGGCACGGTTTCGCGCCGACGCTGATCCAGTTTCTTCAGGCGTGTTTCGGCCAGCTCCATGATCTGCTCGATCATTTCGTTGAAGCCGTGCTTGGAGTCCTGCAGGCGGTACAGCCAGGGTTCGCTCAGGTCTACCGACGCGTCGTCGGTGTGCATGACCTGATCGGCCTGCAGCTTTTCGCAGCCAAGGCTGATCACCAGCGCTTCGCCGCCCAGGTTCGGGTTGCGTGCCAGATTGCGCACGGTGCGAATCGGGATGTACGCGTCTTTCGCCGTGATGGCGACGCCGCAGCCATAGCTGTGGGTCAGCGCCACCACGTCATCGACGTTGGGGTATTTGGGCAGCAGCTCTTCGCGGATGCGCTTGACGGCGAAGTCCAGCACCCCGGTCACGCACTGCACCGTGGTGGTGATGCCGAGGATATTGCGCGTGCCGACCGTACCGTCGGCGTTGCGATAACCCTCGAAGGTGAAGCCTTCCAGCGGCTCGCCCCTGGCCGGTACGGCATCGGACATCGGCAAGCTGTCCAGCGCTGGCGCGGATGGCATGCGCAGCTGATCTTCCCTGACCCAACTGCCCTTCGGTATCGGCTGCAAGGCATAGCCGATGGTGTGGCCGTAACGGATGATCGGCTCCCCTTCGGCGATGTCCACGGTATTTACCTTGTGGCTCTGCGGCACATTGTCGACGGTCACCAGACCGTTATCGAATTCAGTCCCCGCCGGAACGCCCTGGTCATTGACCACGACGACAACGTTATCAAGCGCATGCAAGCGAATGTAACGCGGCGAGTCGGCATGCTGGATCAAGTTCATCACGGTTTTTCCTCAGATTTTCGCTTGAGAAAGTTCGGCTTCACTGGCCGGTTGGGCACCCTTCGTTGGGGTGTCCTTGAGTTCTACACGTTTGATTTCACCGACGATGAAGATGTAGCTGATCACCGCCACCAGCGCGTTGGCGCCGACGAACACCAGAGCCCATTTGAACGAGCCGGTGGTGCTGATGATGTAGCCGATGACAATCGGGGTGGTGATCGATGCGATGTTACCGAACATGTTAAACAGACCGCCGCTCAAACCGGCGATTTGTTTCGGCGATGCGTCGGACATGACCGCCCAGCCCAGTGCGCCTACGCCTTTGCCGAAGAAGGCCAGTGCCATGAAGCCCACCACGACCCATTCGATGTCCACGTAGTTGCAGGTCACGATCGAAGTCGACAGCAGCAGACCGCCAATGATCGGCGCCTTGCGAGCGAAGGTCAGCGAATGGCCTTTGCGGAGCAGGTAGTCGGAGATGATCCCGCCCAGGACGCCGCCGATGAACCCGCAGATCGCTGGCAGCGAGGCAATGAAACCGGCTTTCAGGATGGTCATGCCACGTTCTTGAACCAGGTACACCGGGAACCAGGTCAGGAAGAAGTAGGTGATGCCGTTGATGCAGTACTGAGCCAGGTAGATGCCGAGCATCATGCGGTTGGTCAGCAGCTGACGCACGTAATCCCATTTCGGGCCGCTTGCCGAGCCTTTGCCTTTGTCCTGGTCCATGTCGACCATGCCGCCATTATTGGCGATGTGATCGAATTCTTCCTTGTTGATTTTCGGGTGGTTACGCGGGCTGTGGATCACTTTCAGCCAGATCAGCGAGAACAGGATGCCGATGCTGCCCATCACGATGAACACGTGCTGCCAGCCGAAGGTGTAGACGATCCAGCCCATGATCGGCGCGAACAACACGGTGGCGAAGTACTGCGCCGAGTTGAAGATCGCCGAAGCCGTGCCGCGTTCGGAGGTCGGGAACCAGGCCGCGACGATGCGGGCGTTGCCAGGGAATGAGGGAGCTTCAGCAAGACCCACCATGAAGCGCAGCGCAAATAGCAGAAAGATCGCGGTCGAGAGGCCGAATTCACCGACGTAGCCTTGCAGCACGGTGAACAGGGACCAGGTGAAAATGCTCAATGCGTAGACTTTCTTGGAACCGTAACGGTCCAGCAGCCAGCCGCCGGGGATCTGACCGGCAACGTAGGCCCAGCCAAACGCAGAGAAGATAAAACCGAGGGTGACGGCGTCAATGCCGAGACTTTTCTGCAGGCTGGAGCCTGCGATAGCGATGGTTGCACGGTCGGCGTAATTAATCGTGGTCACCAGAAACAGCATGAGCAAGATCAAATAGCGGACGTGAGTCGGCTTGGTTTTTTGCATGTTCGAAACTCCCACTAATTATTTTTTTGCGCGGGTAAACGATCTTATGTGTGTGCTGCTCGCCTCTGCCCCTAAAAACCAGACGCGATGTGAAGCGCTATGAACGAGAACCTTCAGGCAATGCCTGGGGACCTCGAACGCCAGCAGCCTTGCCGGCACGAAATGCAGAATCCTGATAAGGAGGTTGAACCGGCTTGCCGGTAACCGAAGCCCCGAGGGCAAAAAACCGCTGATCGCTCAGCGGTTTTGGGGAGCCGGGCAGTTACTGCTTGCCCTGCTTGTCCATCAGTGCAGCCAGCATATCGACTTCGTCCGACGTCAGGTCGGTCAGCGGAGCGCGGACCGGACCTGCGTCGTAACCGGCGAGCTTGGCGCCAGCCTTGACGATGCTCACGGCATAGCCGTGTTTGCGGTTACGGATGTCCAGGTAAGGCAGGAAGAAATCGTCGATCAGCTTGCCAACGGTTTCGTGGTCATCCTTGGCAATCGCATGGTAGAAATCCATGGCCATTTTCGGCAGGAAGTTGAACACCGCGGAGGAGTAGACCGGCACGCCGAGCGCTTTATAGGCAGCGGCGTAGACTTCTGCGGTCGGCAGACCACCCAGGTACGAGAAGCGGTCACCCAGACGACGGCGGATCGAAACCATCAGTTCGATATCACCCAGGCCGTCTTTGTAGCCGATCAGGTTAGGGCAACGCTCGGCCAGTTGCTCCAACAGCGTAGGTGTCAGGCGGCAAACGTTACGGTTGTAGACCACGACGCCGATTTTGACGGATTTGCAGACCGCTTCAACGTGGGCGGCAACACCGTCCTGGCTGGCTTCTGTGAGGTAGTGCGGCAGCAGCAGGAGGCCTTTGGCGCCCAGACGTTCGGCTTCTTGAGCCATCTGGATCGCTTGGCGGGTCGGGCCACCGACGCCAGCCAGAATAGGCACGCTGGTTTCGCAAGTGTCGACGGCAGTCTTGATGATTTCGGAGTATTCGTCGCCGGTCAGGGAGAAGAACTCACCTGTACCGCCCGCTGCGAACAATGCGGACGCGCCGTAAGGGGCCAACCATTCCAGACGCTTGATGTAGCCAGCGCGGTGGAAGTCGCCTTGGGCATTGAAATCGGTAACCGGGAAGGAAAGCAGACCGTGAGAGAGGATGGACTTCAGTTCTTGTGGATTCATTATTCGAACACCCTGGGGAGCTATTTTTGTGGATGAAGCACCAGTCCTGCGCTGATGTCGTAAGTCATCGTACAACTGGCAAGGTGATCACTCAATAGCGTTTTGAAATATTTATGACGAGTGCGGATCAGTGGTGATTTTCAGGGAAGGCGGGATGTGGAGAAGGTGGGATAGGAAAGGTTGGTGCTGTTGCAGGGCTCTTTGTAGGAGCGCGCTTGCCCGCGAAAGCGTTTCTCCAGGCGCCGCTGCGCAAGATGACCCACCGCCTTCGCGGGCAAGCGCGCTCCTACAGTGGATCGGCGTCGCCTGCCCTTTCGATGAATCAGCTCAAGCCCGTTGCGACTCCGCCTCTTCATGGGCATGGCGCAGGCGTTCGCGGCTGTTGGTCAGGTGCAGGCGCATGGCGGCGCGGGCGGCATCGGAATCCTGGCGCGCGATGGCGTCGTAGATTTCCTCGTGCTCGCGGCTCAGTCGGCTCATGTAATGCTGGTTGTCGTCGTGGGCCAGGCGCGCCGAGTTCAGGCGTGTACGGGGGATGATGCTGGTGCCCAGGTGATTCATGATGTCGGTGAAGTAGCGGTTGCCGGTCGACAGCGCGATTGCCATGTGGAACTGGAAATCAGCCCCCACTGCATCGCTGGCGTGGGCCGCGCTTTCGCTGAGTGCATCCAGCGCGGCACGCATGTCGGCCAGTTGCTCGGCGGACCGGCGTTGAGCCGCCAAGCCGGCAGATTCCACTTCCAGGCTGATACGCAGCTCAAGAATCGCCAGCACGTCACGCAGGGTGACGATGGTGGCCGGATCGATACGAAAGCCGCTCGGGCTTGGCGTGTCGAGCACGAACGTGCCGATGCCATGACGGGTTTCGACGAGCCCGGAGGCCTGCAGGCGAGAGATGGCTTCGCGAACAACCGTGCGGCTGACGCCCTGCTCTTCCATGATTGCAGACTCGGTAGGCAACTTGTCCCCGCGCTTGAGCCCGCCAGTGCGGATCCGCTCGGAGAGTTCAGTCACCAGTTCCTGCGCGAGACTGCGGTGCTTTCTGCGTGCGCGAGGCGGAGCACTCTGATTTTCCATATCCAACTGGCATCTCTAAATACGCTGAAACGCTGATAATAGCCTACCGGGTTGCGCGATCACACCGCAAACCCGGCAAGACTGTAGGGATTTACCGCACTTTACGCTCAAAGGGCCGTTTCGGTGAGCGGCTGTTCATGCAGTTGCCCGGCTTCGATGCGCACATGCCGACGATGGAATCGCTTGAGGCTACTGCGATGGCCGATGCTGAGCAGGGTCACGCCCGGCAGCTCGTCCAGCAACGCCTGATACAGCGCGGCCTCATCCTCTTCGTCCATTGCCGAGGTGGCTTCATCCAGGTAAAGCCAATCCGGAGCGAACAGCAATGCCCGGGCAAATGCGACGCGCTGTTGCTCACCCGGCGACAGCATGCGCTGCCAGTGTTCGCTTTCGTCCAGCCGCGCGACCAGGTGGCCCAGGCGACAGGTTTCCAGGACTTGCGCAAAACGCTCGGCAGGATAAACCTCGGGCGCCTGTGGATAGCTCAATGCCTCGCGCAATGTGCCAATGGGCAAATACGGTTTTTGCGGCAGGAAGAACGCACGTTTGGCCGGCAGTCTGACCGCTCCGTGGCCTTCATTCCACAGCCCACCCATGGCGCGCAGCAGCGTACTTTTGCCACTGCCGGAGCGACCGCTGAGCATGACGCGCTCGCCCGCAGCAATATTGATGTGGGCATTGGCGAGAAGCTGGCGACCGCCGACCAGAGACAGCGCCAGCCCATCGATTTGCAGAGCGTTACTCTTGTGGCTGACCTTGATCGATGGCACACGCGCTTCGTTTTCATCCATGGCCTGACGGAAGCTGAGCAGACGATCACAGGTAGCGCGCCACGAGGCCAGCTGGGTATACGCGTCGATGAACCAGCTGAAATTTTCCTGCACGTTGCCGAACGCCGAGTTGATCTGCATCAGCTCGCCCAATTCGATTTTGCCGGCGAAGTAACGTGGTGCAGCTACCACGAAGGCAAACACAATTGCGATTTGCGAATAGCCTGCGGTAAAGAACGTCAGGCGCTTCTGCACCTTCATGATTGTCCAGAAGTTGCTCCAGACCATGCCGAAGCGCGCACTCAGGCGCTGATTTTCGTTGGCCTCGCCGTCCGACAGGGCGATGCTTTCGGCATTCTCGCGTACACGCACCAGCGAGAAACGCATATCAGCTTCGTAGCGCTGTTGCTGATTACTCAGCAGGATGAGGCGTTTGCCGATCAAGTGAGTCAGCAGGCTGCCGACGGCGGCGTAGATCAGCGCGGCCCAGAACATGTAGCCGGGAACGGTGATGCCAAACAGCTCGATGCTGCCGGACACGCCCCACAGGATCACCGAAAATGACACCAGACTGACCACGGTACGGAGCAGTCCGAGGCTCAGACTCAAGGTGTCGGACGTGAAATTATTAAGGTCTTCGGACAGGCGCTGGTCCGGGTTGTCGGTGTAACCGCCCTGCTCCAGCCGGTAGTAATTTTTGTGCGCGAGCCACTTGGCGAAATGCTGTTCGGTCAGCCAGCGACGCCAGCGAATGGTCAGCATCTGAGTGAGGTAAAGCCGGTACACAGCGCCAAGGATGGCGATAGCGGCAATACCGCAGAAATACAGGATCAGATGCGTAAAGGCGCCCAGATCCTTGTTCTGCAGGGCGTTATAGAAATCGCGATACCAGCTGTTGACCAGCACAGAAATAAACACGCTGAACAGCGACAGCACGATCACGGCGATCAGCAGCACCCAGGCCATGCCTTTCTCTTCGCTGCGCCAGTAAGGCGCCACCAGCTTCCAGACCCGGGAGAAGAAACTCCCGTTCACAGCGTCGTTGACCCTGGACTCATCTACATCGAAATTCATGGCAAAAGCTCGGCAGCGGGCAGTGAAGGACGTCGGCGCCAATGTGCCAGACGCCGCAGACGATCTTCCATGAAGAAATGTTTAACCAGTGCTCCCTGCCTAGCGACGGACCGGCCGCTTCTGCAACTTGCGCTGCAAAGTGCGTCGATGCATCCCCAGAGCGCGCGCCGTGGCGGAGATATTGCCTTCATGCTCGGTCAGCACGCGCTGGATATGCTCCCACTGCAGGCGGTCCACCGACATCGGGTTTTCCGGCACCAGCGTGTCCAGGTCGGCATGCTCGGACAGCAGCGCCGCGAGCACATCATCGGCGTCGGCGGGTTTGCACAGGTAATTGCAGGCCCCGCGCTTGATCGCTTCAACGGCGGTGGCAATGCTCGAATAGCCCGTGAGGATCAGCACCCGCATCTCCGGGTCGAGTTCCAGCAGCTTGGGCAGCAGCACCAGCCCTGAATCGCCTTCCATCTTCAGATCGACGGCGGCGTAATCAGGAATGTCTTGCTGCGCGAGGGTCAGGCCTTCTTCGGCAGAACCGGCAGTGCTCACGCGGAACCCACGGCGAGCCATGGCCCGCGCCATCACGCGGGTAAAGGTGGCGTCGTCGTCCACCAGCAGCAGGTGCGGCAGTTCTTCGCCTTCAACCTGGATTTCTTCAGTCATGCGTCATCTCCTCGTGCGTTACGGGGAAGGCGCAGCTCGGTGAGCGTGCCACCTTCCTCGTGAGGGTAAAGTTTCACCGAGCCGCCCGCGCGGGTCACGCTGGCCTTACTCAAAAACAGGCCGAGGCCGAAACCTTTGCCCTTGGTGGTAAAAAACGGTTTGCCGATCTGCTCGGCGATGGCCAACGGCACGCCGGCGCCATGATCGCGAATGCTGATGCGGATTTCAGTGGCGGTCCAGTCCAGATTGACCTCAAGCCCTTCTGCGCAGGCATCGGCCGCATTGTTGAGCAGGTTCAGCAGTGCCTGGGTCAGGTCGGGCGGCGGCGCAAGCATGGGCACATCACCCTGCCCCAGACGTTGAAAGCGGTAGGTGGCTTCCGGACGCATGAGGTGCCAGCGGTTGAGCGCCTGATCAAGCCAGCGCGTGACTGTCTGCTCCTCCACGTTAAGCCGACGATTGGCCTCCGCGGCGCGAACCAGTTGCTGCAAGGTCTCTTTGCACAGCTTGACCTGATCCTGCAGTACCGACAGGTCTTCCTGCAACGCAGGGTTCTTGTGGTCCTGCTGCATTTCCTTGAGCAATACGCTCATGGTTGCCAGCGGCGTGCCCAGTTCGTGAGCGGCGCCGGCGGCTTCAGTCGCCACCGCTAATAACTGCTGGTCGCGTGCGCCCTCTTCCCGGCGCAGCGCACGCATGTGTTCCTGACGGCGCAGCTCTTCAGCCATGCGTGCGGCGAAAAAGGTAATCACCCCGGCGGCCAGCGCAAAGCTCAGCCACATGCCGTAGATCTGCATGTTTTCGCGAGCAACGAAAGCGTCCAGCGGAAAGAACTTGGCCAGCATCAAGGTGTACAGCGCCAGCGCGATACCCGAGAGGATGAGCGAGTAGCGCCACGGCAATGTGACTGCGGCGATGGTCAGCGGCACCAGGTAATAGGAAACGAAGGGGTTGGTCGAACCGCCGGAGAAGTAGAGGAGCGCGCTGTGGATAAACAGGTCGAATGCCAGCTGCACGGCGTATTCGAGCTCGGTGACCGGCCACGAAGTGCGCAGGCGAATGGCCGTGAGCAGACAGACGATCGCGGAGAATCCGAGGGTGATGTCCAGTTGCAGCCAGGGCAAGGGCAGCAAATCGAACAGATAGGCGAACCCCACCGAACCCGCTTGCGCACCCAGCACTAAAATGCGGATGAACGTCAGGCGCCAGAGGTTTTGACGGGTGGCAGACAGCAATTGTAAGGGGGCGAGCATGAGCTCTCCTGATGAGCGCTCCAGGCGAATCGGAACGAGTATAACCAATGCGACCACAGATGCTGCCAATGTGCGTCAAAGCGCCACACTCGATCCACTGTTTCGCGACCCGGGCCGGGGCGCGCGTTGACGGCGCTCCGGAACAAGCCCCGGCCTCGACAGTCTCATGGGCATCCGTCCGCCGGGCTTGCTGCACACTTGGGGACGGTTCGCCAAACAAGGAGTTTTTATGCTCAGCCTTCGCCCTACTGCCACATTGTTCACCCTCGGCGCAATCGCGCTGGCCAGTGCGCCTGCTTTGGCAGACGACGTTCACTACAATCAGGTGTCGGTGCGCGCAGAGGTCAGCCAGGAGGTCCAGCGCGACCTGATGACTGTCACGCTCTATACCGAATCGCAAAACACCGACCCGGCCAAGCTGGCGGCTGGCATCACTGACACGCTGAACAAGGCCCTGGGCGAGGCCCGTCAGGTCAAGGACATCAACATCCGTCAGGGCGGCCGCAACAGCTACCCGGTTTACGACGACAAGGGCCAGAAAATTACCAGCTGGCGCGAACATGCCGAGCTGCGCCTGGAAAGCGCCGACTTCGCGGCTCTGTCCAAACTGACCGGCGACCTTCTGGGCGGGGACATGAAGATGGGCGGCATGGACTTCTCGATCTCCAACCCCGCGCGCAAGGCCAGCGAAGACACGCTGCTCAAAGACGCCGTCAACGCCTTCCGCGCCCGCGCCAAGCTGGTCACCGACGCGCTGGGTGGTACGGGTTACAAGCTGGTCAACATGAACCTGAACACGGCGGGCTACCCGCAGCCTTACCTGCGCGCGCCAGTGATGATGATGAAGGCTGAGCGCTCTGACGGAGCGCCGACGCCTGACGTGGAAGCGGGCACCAGTCAGGTCACCGTTACCGCAGACGGCATCATCGAAGTCGCCATCCCTTGATGCACGCGGCGGCAGCCGGGGGTTGCCGCCTTTTCCATATCCTGCACCGGCTCCTTTTCCGCTCTTGCGTGGCCGCTTCCCTCTAAGTGCAGTCTTTCTCTCCTACGCCCTCCAGCGATTCGCCCGATTTGCGCATTGTTTCAGATCGTTAGAATTGTCCCCGCACCACCCACTCTCATTGCGCATCGACGGCCACCTGTTTGGCGGGCCACGGCGATGCGCAGCCATTGGTTCAAGGAAGAATCCAGAATGTTGCATCAAGCCCCCTCTCAAACGCCGGTCGACATGACCTCCCATACCCTGCACAGCCGCGTTGCGCTGGAGCTGTTGACGCAGATGGCCGCAACGCTTCCCCCCGACGTGTTCGCGCAGGAAATGAGCGACGTTTTCGGCAAAGACATACCGCTTCACCTCTACTGCACCCTGCAAGAAAAATTAACGGCAGGCGAGATCGAACAGCCTCCCGTGTTGCTGACTTGGGAGCTGGGCCGCGAAGCGGATTATGACAACCGGGAGCGTGTGATCCGCATCGACTGGGCGTTCTTCGTTCGCGCGACTTCTCACGAACACCAACATTGGTGGTTGTTGATGGCGCTGGTTCATGAATTCGGTCATCACATCGATAATCTCCTGCGGCATGACCTGATCAACGACCGCCCCTGGGTGGCAGCCGACGCGCCGGGTGAGGAAGGCCATCTTTTCACGCTGTGGATAACCGAAGCCGCCCGCCCGAAACTGGATGAACTGACCTTTGCCACGTACTCGATCATCGAGCCTCCGGCGCCAGACCGCGGCTATAAAGTAGCGTGGACGACTGCATGCCAAGACATTCGCGAGTATCTGTCCAGCGTTGACTTTCAATCAGAGCCCTCGCACGGCCATGCGGATCGTGAGGCATTCGAGGCCGGCAGCGGCGAAGCCAAAGGCAGCACGCACCAGACAATCGAATGGGTACTGCGGGATTTCGAATTCAAGCAGAACGAGATCGACGCTGTGTATTTTGGCAACTGGCTGCGGGATTACTCTCAAATTGTCGATCCGAAAATCACCCGGGCTGCAGACATGCCCAAGGACTTTCCGGCGACACTGTCCCGCGAAGGCTGGACGAGCCTCGTCGACGTACTGGCAGCGAAGAAATTCTTCGACTTGCGCTTTCAGTACCCGGACAAGCTAAAAGTCACGCCCGAAAAGCTCGGCGTGTACCGCCCGCATGAACACATCGACAACCCGTTAGTGATTGATCCGCCGTTTGCAGATCCCAGGATGCGCGATCCGGACTTCGAACCCTGGGTACTGCAAGACAATCCAGTACTGGGCGTAGACCCGGACACCTCCAGGAAACGCTACATCGCCCGGTCCGTGGACTACATGACGCTGGAACTGCGTCTGGCCATGCGGCTTGGTCGCTCGCTGGACGGGCTGCGCAACCTTGGCGCGGCGCTGCACGTGGTTGAAGACCTGTTCGCTCATTCAAACTTCGCAGAGCTGAGCCTGATCAAGGCAGGCCACACCCAAGTCTTGCCGTGGACAACCCGGGGCGACGTGAAATGGGGTTTGCCTCTCGTGACCGGCACGTTCGGCGCCAGTGATGTCGTGGCAAGCCTGGCAGGACCGCTGGGCAAAATTCTCTTTTCCACGGCTGAACTGGAATTCGAACTCACCCAGCCAGGCTATCGCTCGGAGCGGGACAAAGTGATGCTGGTCCTGCTGAGCGAGCATCCTGATCAGGACTATTTCAACGCATTCATCGCGCTGCTCAAGGCCAGGGACGGCCTGGTCACACTCGCAAAGAAAGTGGGCGTCGACACCCTCAAGTTTTACCGCTGGCTGGTCAACACCCCGGCGGGCATCCTGGTCAACGCTTATAACAGCGCGGCGCAAGGGGTTCTCACCTGGATCGGCAACAGCGTCGACGATGCGCAAACCTTGCTGGGCAGCGATCCAAATGTGGATGCCACGGTTGAGCCGAGCCACTCCCAATTGTCCAAGGATCACGCCGAACACCCTCTCCACGACCTGGCCGCGCTGCTCGCCACAGAAGCCGTGCGCAAGGTAGCCCGGTCCATGGTTGATTACTGGGCGGGTAAACCGGGTGCCGATCCGGTCGCCGTCGCCTCGGCGCTGTTTTGCCATCCAGCCGACAGCGAATGGCAGCACCCGATCATCACAGCATGGGCGGGCAGCAATCCCGATGAAGTGGCGCGAAGCGAATCGAAGAGCGAGCTCGACAAAACCCACCAGCACGCGATCGATGAACTGCGCGGCATCCAGAAGACACTTGTACGGGACAGTCAGCGCTATCTTGACTACGTCTTCAAAAGCACTGACGAACAGTCTGCAGCCTTCCAGGGTTACCTCGAACAAGGATTCATGAAGCTGGTTCACAACACATCCTGGTGGAAGGACCTGCAAAAGCTCATCAAGTAATAAGCTTAGAACTATTCATAGTTTGTTGGCCGGGTGAGCCGTGCGGCATTCTTGGCGGTCTACTGTCACGTCGATGGATTCAGGCCTGAGTGCCGCACTTTACGAGGTTCAGATGGACACAGCCTTCAAACCCCTGCTTCTGGCAGCTGCAATGGCGCTCTGCGTGCCCTCGGCTCAAGCGGCCAGCACGCTTGTTTACTGCTCAGAAGCCAGTCCCGCCGGCTTCGATCCCAGCCAATACACCAGCGGCACCGAGTTCGACGCGTCAGCAGAAACAGTTTTCAATCGCCTGACGCAGTTCAAGCGCGGCGGCACTGATGTCGAGCCGGGTCTGGCAGAGAAATGGGAAGTGTCCGACGACGGCTTGAACTACACCTTCCATCTGCGCAACGGCGTGAAATTCCACACCACGGATTACTTCAAGCCCACGCGCGATTTCAATGCGGACGACGTGCTGTTCACCTTCAATCGCCTGCTCGACCCCAATGACCCCTTCCGCAAAGCCTACCCGTCGGAGTCTCCGTACTTCACCGACATGGGCATGAACACCACCATCAAGCAGGTCGAGAAAGTCGACGATCAAACGGTCCGCTTTCATCTCAACAATATTGATGCAGCGTTCATCCAGAACCTGGCAATGAGCTTCGCCTCTATTCAGTCAGCAGAATACGCAGCGCAACTCATCAAGCAGGGCAAGGCCGGTGACATCAACCTCAAGCCGATCGGCACCGGGCCGTTCGTGTTCAAGCGCTATCAAAAGGACGCGCAGATTCGCTACGTCGGCAACAAGGATTACTGGAAGCCTGCGGACGTGAAGCTCGACAACCTGATCTTTTCGATCACTACCGATCCGGCCACCCGTCTGCAGAAGCTAAAGACCGGTGAATGCCAGATCAGCGGGTATCCCCGCCCGCAGGACATCGAAGAAGCGCAGAAAGACCCCAATCTCAAAGTGCTGAGTCAGGCCGGGTTCAATCTGGGTTTTCTCGCCTACAACGTGACCCACCCACCGCTTGATCAACTGAAGGTCCGTCAGGCGCTGGACATGGCGATCGACAAGCCGGCCATCATCAAAGCGGTCTATCAGGGGGCCGGACAGCTGGCCCAGAACGCCCTGCCCCCCGCGCAATGGAGCTTTGATCCGAAGATCAAGGACGCGCCACACGATCCGGAAAAAGCCAAACAGCTGCTCAAAGAGGCGGGTATCGCACCCGGCACACAGATCAACCTCTGGGCCATGACCGTACAGCGGGCGTCCAACCCTAACGCGCGGATGTCGGCGCAGATGATCCAGGCGGACTGGGCGAAGATTGGCATCAAGGCCAATATCGTCAGCTACGAATGGGGCGAGTACATCAAGCGCGCCAAGGCCGGGGAGCATGACGTGATGATCTACGGCTGGACCGGTGACAATGGCGATCCGGACAACTGGCTCGGCGTGCTGTACAGCTGCGCGGCAGTCAATGGCAGTAACTACGCCAAGTGGTGCAACCCCGGTTACGACAAACTGGTCACCCAGGCGAAACTGACCAGCAACCGCGACGAGCGGATCAAGCTGTACCAGCAGGCACAGAACATCCTGAAAAACGATGTCCCCATCACCCCGATTGCCAATTCCAAGGTGTTTCAACCGATGCGTAAGGAGGTTCATGACTTCAAGCTCAGCCCGTTCGGTCTGACGCCTTTCTACGGCGTGAGCCTGTCTAAATAATCGGCTGAAACCAACAGCGAAGTAACACTTGTTGACCGAAGCGGGTGCAATCGCCACGTTGCGATGCACCTTTTTGGGGCGACAAAGATATCGATATGCGACACGCAAACGTTCAACAGCGTCAGAAATTACAGTTATGCGACATTCGTGTACGTTCGTGCCACTGTTTGTCACCCGTCTGGCGCCAACATCTTGCTTTGGGTATGGCGCCTGCATAAGTATCCGCGGGACCGGCTCAAAAGGCCGTACCCTCAATCAAAAAATGACAACAACTGAGGCCACCATGCTCAAAAAAGCGGTCATTCCGTTTCTTCTCGGCGCAGGTTTGATCGCCAGCGCTCCCTTCGCCCATGCAGCATCGAATCTGGTGTTCTGCTCCGAAGGCAGCCCTGCTGGTTTCGATCCAGGTCAATACACCACCGGTACCGACTTCGACGCTTCGGCCGAAACCGTTTTCAACCGTTTGAGCCAGTTCGAACGTGGCGGCACCGCTGTCATTCCAGGTCTGGCAACCAGCTGGGACGTTACCCCGGACGGCCTGACCTACACCTTCCATCTGCGTGAAGGTGTGAAGTTCCACACCACGCCTTACTTCAAACCGACCCGTACCTTCAATGCCGATGACGTGCTGTTCACGTTCAACCGCATGATCAACAAGGACGACCCGTTCCGTAAGGCGTACCCGACCGAATTCCCGTACTTCACCGACATGGCGATGGACACCAACATCACCAGGATCGAGAAGGTCGACGATCACACCGTCAAGATGACCCTCGGCACTGTAGATGCTGCGTTCATCCAGAACCTGGCAATGAGCTTTGCCTCCATTCAGTCCGCTGAATACGCTGCTCAGTTGCTCAAGGAAGGCAAGCCGGAAGACATCAACCAGAAGCCGATCGGCACCGGTCCGTTTGTTTTCAAGAGCTACCAGAAAGACTCCAACATCCGTTTCACAGGGAACAAGGATTACTGGAAGCCTGAAGACGTCAAAGTCGACAACCTGATTTTCGCCATCACCACCGACGCTTCGGTTCGTGCGCAAAAGCTGAAGAAGGGCGAATGCCAGATCACGGCTTACCCGCGTCCTGCCGACCTCGCTCCGCTGAAGGCCGATGCTGCGTTGAAGATGCCTGATCAGGCGGGCTTCAACCTGGGTTACATCGCCTACAACGTGATGCCGAAGATCAAGGGTGACGACAAGCCCAACCCGCTGGCCGACCTGAAAGTGCGTCAGGCGCTGGACATGGCTGTCGACAAGAAAGCCATCATCGACGCGGTGTACCAGGGCGCGGGCCAACTGGCGGTCAACGCCATGCCGCCAACCCAATGGTCCTATGACACCACCATCAAGGACGCACCGTACGACATCGCCAAGGCCAAGGACCTGCTCAAGCAGGCCGGCGTCAAGGAAGGCACCGAGATCACCCTGTGGGCGATGCCGGTTCAGCGTCCTTACAACCCGAACGCCAAACTGATGGCCGAAATGCTCCAGAACGACTGGAAGAAAATCGGCATCAACGCCAAGATCGTTTCCTATGAGTGGGGCGAGTACATCAAGCGCGCCAAAGCTGGCGAGAACGGCGCAATGCTGATTGGCTGGAGCGGCGACAATGGTGACCCGGACAACTGGCTCGGCACCCTGTTTGGCTGTGACGCCATCAACGGCAACAACTTCGCCAAATGGTGTGACAAGCCTTTCGACACCTTGATCCACCAGGCCAAGGAAACCACCGATCAGGCCAAACGCACCGAACTCTACAAGCAGGCTCAACATCTGCTTAAAGACGCGGTTCCTATGACTCCGATTGCTCACTCGACTGTTTATCAGCCGATGCGCAAAGAAGTTCAGGACTTCAAGATCAGCCCATTTGGTCTGAACTCCTTCTACGGCGTCAGCGTCAGCGGCAAGTAACACTTCAATATGACTGACCGGTCGCGTTGCCCATGGGCAATGCGACCGCGCTGTCATGTGCGCGATCATTAAACGAAAGTGAATATCGTTAGATGAGTAATGGTTTGCCGACAGACCTTGCCTACTAACAATAAGCACTTTTCCTACACACTTTGAAGCATGCACGACTATGGACTGTCTGGCGTCAGAGACATACCTTCTGATAAGCCGAAATGCATTCGTCGTTCAGACTGAACATCGGGATGTTATCCAGGCGTCGACCGTCCATTTGCGCAAACGATTGCCACGGATCTAAACAGGCACTCGTATCAACGCGTCAATCACGATAAGGAATATCATGCGTTCGAATATCGTTATGCCATCATTGATTACAGCCGGTCTTCTCGTCTTGACGCCTGTCACCCAGGCCGCCAGCAAGAGTCTGGTGTTTTGCTCGGAAGGCAGCCCGGCCGGTTTTGATATCGGGCAGTACACATCGGGCACCGACAATGATGCAGCCGAACCGATCTATAACCGTCTGGCCGAATTCGAACGGGGCCAGACCAGTGTGGTACCTGCCCTGGCGACAAGTTGGGACATCTCGCCTGACGGGCTGACTTACACGTTTCACCTGCGCGAGGGAGTGAAATTTCATAGCAACAAGACGTTCACGCCGACCCGCGACTTCAACGCCGACGATGTGCTCTTCACCTTCAACCGCATGCTGCAAAAGGACCACCCTTTCCGGGTTGCGTACCCGACAGAGTTTCCTTATTTCACCAGCATGGGTCTGGACAAAAACATCAAGTCGGTGGATAAAACTTCGCCAATGACGGTGGTGTTCACGCTCAACAAAGTTGATGCGGCATTTATCCAGAACATTGCGATGAACTTCGCATCGATTCTTTCGGCTGAATACGCTGACAAACTGATGGCCTCGGGTAATGTGCGCGATATTAACCAGGCGCCCATCGGCACCGGTCCGTTCGTATTCCAGCGGTACCAAAAAGACTCGCAGATCCGCTATGTCGCTAACAAACAGTTCTGGGATCCGAACCGGATCAAAATTGATCAGTTGATCTTTGCAATCAATACGGATGCCTCGGTACGCATTCAAAAACTCAAAAAAGACGAGTGCCAGGTTACATTGAATCCGCGCCCCGCAGACGTGGAATCCATCAAGGCTGATAAACAGCTGCATGTCATCGAAAAACCGGGCTTCAACCTCGGCTATATCTCCTACAACGTACGTCACGCGCCACTGGACAACCTGCAAGTGCGCCAGGCCCTGGACATGGCCGTGGACAAGAAAGCGATCATCGACGCGGTGTATCAAGGCGCCGGCCAATTGGCCCAGAACGCCATGCCGCCAACGCAATGGTCCTACGACGACACAGTGAAAGACGCCCCTTACAACCCCGAAAAAGCACGGGAGTTGCTGCGCGCCGCTGGTGTCAAGGAAGGCACCGAGCTGACGCTGTGGGCCATGCCGGTCCAGCGCCCTTACAACCCCAACGCGAAGTTGATGGCCCAGATGCTCCAGGCGGATTGGGCGAAAGTCGGTATCAAAGCCACTATCGTCAGTTACGAGTGGGGCGAATACCTCAAGCGCAGCAAAAACGGCGAGCACGACATCTCGTTGATTGGCTGGACCGGTGACAACGGTGATCCGGACAACTGGATGGGCACGCTGTACAGCTGCGCGTCCATCGGCGGCAACAACTACTCCATGTGGTGCGACGAAAAGTATGACGCGTTGGTCAAGGCTGCCGTCGCCACCGCTGACAAGGACCAACGCATTTCACTCTACAAGCAAGCCCAGCACTACCTGAAGGAACAGGTGCCTATCACACCGATTGCCCATTCCACGGTGATCCAGCCAATGCGCAAAGAAGTGCAGGGCTTCATGGTCAGTCCGTTCAATCGCAATAACTTCTCCGGCGTCAGTATCGCCGAATAATTCAAAAACATGCCGGGGCGCCACAACGCCCTTTGGCATTGCTTTATCCGCGTTTAAGCGGGTAGGCAAACAATGGCCCATGAGGCCGCACCATCGAGCGGGCTACACCATAAAAAGCCCGCCTCTAAAAAAGCAGTAATCGGGAGCTTCATAACGTGAAAAAAGCCAGCACCGCTGTATTCGCCTTATCCGTCCTCGCCCTCAGCGTTGCGGCCCAGGCAGAGCCAACCAGTCAGGAATTCGTTCCGACCACACTGGCCCCCAACAACGCCCAGAGCGAAGCCAAGGGCTTTCTGGAAGACTCCAAACTCACCGGTTCGACCAAGAACTGGTACGCCAACGAACTGTTGCGTCGTGGCGGCGAGTTCCGCCGCAGCGAGAACGGCGTTGTCGTTGACAGCGACCCGCGCCGTATCAACTGGGTACAGGGCACTATCGTTGATTACACGTCGGGCTTCACTCAGGGCACTGTCGGCTTCGCCACCCAGATGGCGCTTTACAACGCTGTTGCATTGGACCGCGACAAAGACGACCTGATGGGCGGCGCTAACCGTACGCTGACCGAAAACAACGGCGACCCGGTCGGTCAGTGGAGCAAGTTGGGCCTGGGTAATATCAAGGCACGCGTCTCCAACACAACGTTGACCGCTGGCCGTCAATCGATGAACACCCCGGTGCTGGCTTACATCGGCAACCGTGCGCTGCCTTCAAGCTTTGAAGGTGTGAGCGTTCAGAGTGATGAGTTCAACAACATCTCGATCCAGGCCGGCAGCTTTGATCGCGTGTCGCCGCGTACCGAGCAGAGCCTGACCAAGTTCCGCTCCGAATACACCAACAACACCGCCACTGCCGATCACGTTGACATGGCAGGCGTCGATTACAAGCCATTCAAAAGCCTGACCACCAGCTTCTATGCCTCCAATGTTGAAGACTTCTGGCATCAGTACTACTTCGCCTTCACCCATGAAATGGGTGACACCGACGTGCTGGGTTTGAGCACCAACCTGAACTACTACAAGACCAAAGATTCCGGCAAGAAGAAGATGGGTGAAATCGACAACGACACCTACAGCCTGTCGTTGACCGCCACTCACAAAGCGCACAGCTTCAGCATCGCGTACCAGGAAGTTGAAGGCGATACTTACTTCGACTACCTGCATGACACCAACGCCATCTTCCTGGCCAACTCCCTGCTCTCGGACTTCAACGGCCCGAACGAGAAGTCGGTCCAGTTGAGCTACCTGCTGAACATGGCGGACTACGGCGTGCCAGGCCTGAAGTTCAACATTTACCAGGCTCGCGGTTTCGACATCGACGGCACGCACTACAAAGGCACCGCCTACGACGTCTCGAAGATGGACGACGAGAACCACTACGAATATGGTGTCGGCACTTCGTACACCCTGCAGTCCGGCCCGCTCAAGGCGTCGACCATGCGTGCTACGTACACCACCCACCGCGCGAGCGAAAACCAGGCTGATGGCAACATCAACGAGTTCCGTCTGGTGACCACCGTTCCGTTCAACATTTTGTAATCAGCGCTATCGATCAGGCATCGGGCTGCCGTTCTTATCGAACCAAGTAGCCCGAAACCGACTCATCTATGGCTTCATCACTTGCGGAGTGCGTTACTTGAAATCGACATTCAAACTCGCAACATTGCGTGGCGCAGTCGCCATGGCGCTGTTCAGCGTCGCAGTCGGCGTTTCGGCCAAGCCTCTGGTGGTCTGCACTGAAGCCAGTCCGGAAGGTTTCGACCCTGCGCTCTACACCACGGCCGTGACCGCTGATGCTTCGGCGGAAACCATCTATAACCGTCTAGTGGACTTCAAGCCGGGCTCAACCGAGATCGTTCCCGCGCTGGCCGACACCTGGGAAATCAGCGATGACGGTCTGACCTACACGTTCCACCTGCGCAAGGGCGTCAAGTTCCACACCACCGAATACTTCAAACCAACCCGCGACATGAACGCCGATGACGTGGTCTGGAGCTTCCAGCGTCAACTGGACCCCAACCACCCGTGGCATAAACAGTCGCCGGTCGGTTACCCCTATTTCGAGAGCATGGGTTTCAAAGAGCTGCTGAAGAGTGTCGAGAAGGTCGACGACAGCACCGTCAAATTCACCCTGACTCGCCGTGAGGCGCCATTCCTGGCCGACGTGGCCATGGCATTCGCCTCGGTCTACTCGGCCGAATACGCTGACCAATTGCAGAAAGCCAACAAGACCGACAACCTCAACAGCCAACCCATCGGCACCGGTCCGTTTGTCTTCCAGCGCTATGCCAAAGATGCTCAGGTGCGCTTCAAGGCCAATCCGGATTACTTCCGCGGCAAGCCGCCGGCTGACACGCTGATCTTCGCCATCGCCACGGATAACAACGTTCGCCTGCAGAAACTCAAGGCCAACGAGTGCCAGATCGCGCTGTACCCCAAGCCTGACGACATCCCCAGCATCAAGAAAGATTCCAACCTCAAGGTCGACGAGCTGAACGCGATGACGACCGCGTATATCGCCATGAACACAACCCACAAATTCATGAGCGATGTGCGAGTGCGCAAGGCGATTGAAATTGCCTTCGACAAAGAGGCTTATGTCAACGCGCTGTTTGGCAAAGGCAACGCAACCGTTGCGGTCAACCCCTACCCGGATACCCTTCTCGGTTACAACAAGACGCTGAAGAACCCGGCGCACGATCTGGACAAGGCACGGGCGCTCCTCAAGGAAGCCGGCGTGCCGGACGGCACTGTGTTGACACTGTTCACCCGCAACGGCGGCGGGCCGACCAACCCCAACCCGATGCTCGGCGCGCAAATGATGCAGGCCGACCTGGCCAAAGTCGGCATTAAGTTAGATATACGCGTCATGGAATGGGGCGAAATGCTCAAACGTGCCAAAAACGGCGAACACGACATGGTGTCCGCAGGCTGGGCAGGTGACAATGGCGACCCTGATAACTTCCTGACCCCGAACCTTAGTTGCGAGGCCGCCAAAAACGGCGAAAACTACGCGCGCTGGTGCAATCAGAAGTTTCAGACGCTGATCGATCAGGCCCGGGAAAAAACCGACCCGGCCGAACGTGCCGCGCTTTATGAGCAGGCCCAGGCAATCTTCAATCAAGATCTGCCCTGGATCAGCATGGCTCACACCAAGATGTTCACTGCAATGCGCAACAACGTGGAGGGTTACCACATCAGCCCTCTCACCACTAATAACTTCGCTACCACCCAAGTGAAGTAGAAGAAGAATCCGGCGGGCTCTGCTACCCAGAGAACCGCCGGGACCTGATGAGGTACACGAGAAGATGTTTAGTTTTATCGCTCGCCGAGTGGGGTTGCTCATACCCACCTTCTTCGGCATCACCTTGCTGACCTTCGCACTGATCCGTCTGATTCCGGGCGACCCTGTGGAAGTCATGATGGGTGAACGCCGGGTCGATCCGGAAATGCACGCCCAAGCCATGGAACGTCTTGGCCTGAACAAACCCCTTTATGCGCAATACATCGATTACGTCGGCAAACTCGCCCATGGCGACCTGGGCGAATCGCTGCGTACGCGCACGAGCGTGTGGTCCGAATTCACCTCGCTGTTCCCGGCAACACTGGAACTGTCGATTGCGGCGCTGATCTTTGCAGGCATTCTCGGGCTGCTGGCCGGGGTCATTGCAGCCTTGAAGCGAGGGTCCCTGTTCGACCATGGGGTCATGGGTATCTCCCTGGCGGGGTACTCGATGCCGATCTTCTGGTGGGGCCTGATCCTGATCATGTTCTTCTCGGTATCGCTGGGCTGGACCCCGGTATCGGGTCGTATCGACCTGCTGTACGACATTCCTCCCAGAACCGGTTTCATGCTGATCGACACCTTGCTCAGCGATGAAGAAGGCTCGTTCATGGACGCCCTGCGTCACCTGATCCTGCCGGCCATCGTGCTGGGCACCATTCCATTGGCGGTCATCGCCCGGATGACACGCTCCTCGATGCTCGAAGTTTTGCGTGAAGACTACGTGCGAACCGCCCGTGCCAAAGGCCTGTCGCCGGCGCGCGTGGTGTTCGTTCACGGCCTGCGCAACGCGTTGATCCCGGTTTTGACCGTGTTCGGCCTGCAAGTCGGCACACTGCTGGCCGGTGCGGTTCTGACCGAGACGATCTTCTCCTGGCCGGGCATCGGCAAGTGGCTGATCGAAGCCATCGGCGCCCGCGACTACCCTGTCGTGCAAAACGGCATCCTGCTAATCGCCTGCCTGGTGATTCTGGTCAACTTCGTGGTGGACATCCTCTACGGCTTTGCCAACCCACGCATTCGTCATCAGCGCTGAGATCCTTTTTATGAGCACAACTACTCCCGTAGTAGCAGTCGATCAAAGCCTGCTCTACCCGTCTGTCTACAAAGAGTTCTGGCAGCACTTCTCGAAGAACAAAGGCGCCGTGGCCGGTCTGGCATTCATGCTGGTCATCGTGTTTTGCGCCCTCTTCGCGCCGTGGGTCGCCCCCCATGACCCAAGCGAGCAGTACCGTGATTTCCTGCTGACCCCTCCGGTCTGGCTGGAAGGCGGGCAATGGCAGTTCCTGCTGGGCACCGATGAACTGGGCCGCGACTTGCTGTCACGCCTGATTCAGGGCTCGCGCCTGTCGCTGCTGATCGGTTTGTCGTCGGTGGTCATGTCGCTGATTCCCGGGATTCTGATGGGCCTGCTGGCCGGCTTCTTCCCGAAAATCCTCGGTCCGACCATCATGCGTCTGATGGACATCATGCTCGCACTGCCATCGCTGCTGCTGGCTGTGGCGATCGTCGCAATCCTCGGCCCTGGCCTGATCAACACCGTCATCGCCATTGCCATCGTGTCGCTGCCGTCTTACGTACGTCTGACCCGCGCCGCCGTGATGGGCGAACTGAACCGCGATTACGTGACCGCTGCGCGCCTGGCCGGCGCTACCCTGCCGCGCCTGATGTTCATTACCGTGCTGCCGAACTGCATGGCACCACTGATCGTCCAGGCAACGCTGAGCTTCTCGTCGGCCATCCTTGACGCCGCCGCGCTGGGTTTCCTCGGTCTGGGCGTTCAACCGCCAACGCCTGAGTGGGGCACCATGCTCGCTTCGGCCCGCGACTACATCGAACGCGCCTGGTGGGTGGTGAGCCTTCCGGGTCTGACCATTTTGCTCAGCGTGCTGGCAATCAACCTGATGGGCGACGGTCTGCGCGATGCGCTGGACCCGAAACTCAAGAACGCCGCCTGAGGACGTCCGAATGTCTCTTTTAAACATCAAGAACCTCAACGTGCGCTTCGGCGACACCACGGCCACGCCGGTCGTAGACGGCCTCGACCTGACGGTCGACAAGGGCGAAGTACTGGCCATCGTGGGCGAGTCGGGCTCGGGTAAATCCGTGACCATGATGGCGCTCATGGGCCTGATCGAGCACCCCGGCGTAGTGACCGCCGACGCGCTGGTGTTCGACGGCAAAGACATGCTCAAGCTCAATTCGCGTCAGCGTCGGCAAATCGTCGGCAAAGACTTGTCGATGGTCTTTCAGGACCCGATGACCGCGTTGAACCCCAGCTACACCGTGGGTTTCCAGATCAAGGAAGTGCTCAAGCAGCACCTGGGCCTGTCCGGTCGTGCGGCTCACCAGCGCGCACTCGAACTGCTGCAGAAGGTTGAAATCCCGGGCGCAGCACAGCGTCTGGACGCCTATCCGCACCAACTCTCGGGCGGCATGAGCCAGCGTGTTGCTATCGCGATGGCCATTGCCGGCGAGCCGAAACTGCTGATCGCCGACGAACCGACCACGGCGCTGGACGTGACCATTCAGGCGCAGATCATGGACCTGTTGCTGGCCCTGCAAAAAGAGCAGGACATGGGCTTGGTACTCATTACTCATGACCTCGCCGTAGTGGCTGAAACCGCACAGCGGGTCTGCGTGATGTATGCCGGCCAGGCTGTTGAAGTCGGTCAGGTTCCTCAACTGTTCGACATCCCTGCGCACCCTTACAGTGAAGCGCTGCTGGCAGCGATTCCCGAGCACAGCATGGGAGCGGCGCGCCTGTCGACGCTGCCAGGCATTGTTCCGGGCCGCTATGACCGTCCAAGTGGCTGCCTGCTGTCACCGCGTTGCCCGTATGTCGAAGAAAAATGCCGCCAGCAACGCCCGGCCCTCGATCCCAAAGTACAGAGCCTGGCCCGTTGCTTCTTTCCGCGTAATCAGGAGGTGGCGTAATGAGCGAAATCGTACTCACCGCTCGTGACCTCACTCGTCACTATGACGTGTCCCGTGGGCTGTTCAAGCCGCACGCAACCGTGCGCGCGCTCAACGGCGTGTCGTTCGAACTCGAAGCTGGCAAGACGCTGGCTGTGGTCGGCGAGTCCGGCTGCGGCAAGTCCACCCTCGCCCGCGCCCTGACGCTGATCGAAGAGCCTTCATCCGGTTCGCTGAAGATCGCCGGCCAGGAAGTGACCGGCGCCACCAAGGCACAACGCAAGCAGCTGCGCAAAGACGTGCAGATGGTGTTTCAAAGCCCGTATGCATCGCTCAATCCTCGGCAGAAGGTCGGTGATCAACTGGGCGAACCCCTGCTGATCAACACCAGTCTGTCGAGTGCCGAGCGCCGCGAGAAAGTGCAGGCGATGATGGCGCAGGTCGGCCTGCGTCCCGAGCACTATCAGCGCTATCCGCACATGTTTTCCGGCGGTCAGCGTCAACGTATCGCGCTGGCGCGGGCGATGATGCTGCAGCCTAAAGTGCTGGTGGCCGATGAACCGACGTCCGCGCTCGACGTGTCGATCCAGGCCCAGGTGCTGAACCTGTTCATGGACCTGCAACAGGAGTTCAATACCGGTTACGTGTTTATCTCCCACAACCTCGCGGTGGTGCGCCATGTCGCCGACACGGTGTTGGTGATGTACCTCGGCAAACCAGCCGAAATGGGTCCCAAGGAAGAGATCTACAACCGTCCGCTGCACCCCTACACTCAGGCGCTGTTGTCAGCGACTCCGACGATCCACCCGGACCCGTCGAAGCCGAAGATCAAGATCGTCGGCGAGCTGCCCAACCCGCTGAACCCGCCGTCTGGCTGCCCGTTCCACAAGCGCTGCCCGTACGCGACAGAACGCTGCGTCACGGAAGTGCCGGAACTGCGCCTGGTAGACAACCGCCACGTTGCCTGCCATTACGCGGAACAGTTTGTGGTGTGATGGTTGAGTAATGAAAAGGCCGTTGCGTGTGAGCGTAACGGCCTTTTTTATGGGTCGGAGTTGGTTACCCAGACAACTGGCCGCTCGTAGTCACTGAAAAAACAGAATGCCGGCGACCGCATCTTCGGATGCAGCTGGCCGGCGACCCATCCTTACAGGAACCGGCTTGCTGGCGATCCATCCCTGTAGATATTGGCTTGCTTACGACCCATCCGTGTAGGAGCCGGCTTGCTGGCGAACGCGGTGGGTCAGCTACGAATATCTCGACTGAAACACTGCGTTCGCCAGCAAGCCGGCTCCTACAGAGTCGTGCGTGGTATCAGAGGAACTGCGGATCCGAAAGCTGCACGCACCCCACTTCGCTTCGCTTCTTCGCAATCACAACCGCAGTCGCAATCGCCGGCTCAGTCGCAGCCGCAGCCGCAGCCGCGGTCAAAGCCGCAGTCACAGTCACAGCCGCACCTGATCAATACACATCCCGCCGATAACGGCCCTGCTCGATCAAGTCTTGAACGGCGCGGTCACCCAGTAACGCTTTCAACGTTTCGTCAACGCCAGCGGCCATGCCTTCCAGACTGCCGCAGATGTAGATCACAGCGCCACCATCCAGCCAGTGACGCAGCTCATCAGCGGCCTCGCGAAGACGATCCTGCACATAGACTTTTTCGGCCTGATCCCGGGAAAACGCAAGATCCAGACGCGCCAGATCACCCCTCGCCAGCCAGCCGTTGAGCTCATCGGCACAATAGAAATCGTGGGCTGCGTTGCGCTCGCCAAAGAGCAACCAGTTGCGCTGCTCGCCCGCTGCAATCCGGGCTTTCAGCAAGCTGCGCAAGCCCGCCAAGCCGGTACCGTTGCCGATCAAAATCATCGGCGCCGATTCGGCCGGCAGATGGAAAGCACTGTTGCGACGCACCCGCATACTGATCGCGCCGCCGACCTGAACATGCTCGGTCAGCCAGCCCGAACCCAGCCCAAGAGTGCCATCAGGATGCAGCTCCTGGCGCACGATCAGCTGTAACGAGCCGTCTTCGGGGATCGACGCAATCGAGTATTCGCGCATGGCCAGCGGCACCAGTGCGTCTACCAATGCCTGTGCATGCAAGCCCACCAAGTGACTGCGGCTTACCGGTAGCTGACGCGTGCTCAAGGCTTGACCGAGCGTCTCACTCAACCCGTCCACCACCACCAATGTGTCAGCCGTGATTCCCAGCCCTGAAAGGAACTGCTCAACCGCAGCCGTCGGGTTACGCGGTAATACCTCAGCCAGATCGCCGGCCTGCCAAAGCGTCGCCTCTTCACCCGCTAACCCAAGCAAAAACACCTTCGAGCCGGCGCTCCCCGGATTCATCCATTCCCTGGCCACCAGCGTCCAGTTCTGATAATCCGGCGCTTGCCAGACCGTCGCCGGCGTCGAACCCGTCAACTGGCCCAACTGCTGTTGCCAGCGTTGCAGCGCTGCACCGTCGCCGCTGTCCACTTCCACCGGGTCGAACAGCGTGCGTCCGCCACGCTCCGCCAGCCAGCCGTGCAGCCGCTGGGAGAAACCGCAAAACTGTTGATACTGGCGATCGCCCAGTCCAAGCACCGCGTAGTTGAGATTGCCAAGCGCCAGCGGCCGGCCCAGTACTTTGCGCTCAAACCCCCGAGCGCTGTCCGGCGCCTCGCCGTCACCGAACGTACTCACCACGAACAACGCGTTCTGGCTTTGATGCAGATCCTGCTCGGTGATGTCGCCCAGACGCTGCACCTTGACTGGCATACCGGCGGTTTGCAGCTGGCTCGCCGTCTGCCAGGCGAGTTGCTCGGCGAATCCGCTCTGGCTGGCAAAGCCGATCAGCCATGCCGCACCCGGCTCACCTGCCGGCGCAGCGACTCCACCTCGGGCATTGCGAATCCCGCGCTTCTTGCGTCGGCGGTCCAGGTACAGCAACCAGCCGGTGACGAAGAACAATGGCATGAGCAATGAGGCGACGGTCGCGATAATCCGCCCGGTCAGCCCGAAGTAACTGCCGGTATGAACCGCGTAGTTGCTGATCAACAACTGCGCGCCCAGGCTTTTCTCGGTGTAGCGCGACACGGCTTTGAGCTCGCCGTTGGCAGGGTCCAGGGTGATCTGATTCAGCGCGCGAGGGTGCGGAGCGGATTTGAGGATGTAGAACACCGTCGCCATCTGTCCCGGTGCCTGCGGCATGCGCAGGTTGTAGGTTTTCAGATCCGGCCCTGCCGTGCTCTGAATGGTCTGCCAGATCGCGTCGTAATCCGGTGTCGAGCTGGCAACCGTAGTTTCTTTGGTAGCGTCTTTTGTAGGTGCAGGCCGCGGGCCACCGCCACCACGGCGCTGCTCGCCTGCCACCGGCGCATCACCGATCAGCCTGGTCATGCCGTTGCTGAACCAGTCGTAAGACCACATCAGCCCGGTGATCGCCAGAATCAGATAGATGAACAGACACCAGGTACCGAACACCGAGTGCAGGTCCCAATTGAAACTGCGTCCCTTCTTCGCCCTGTCCATGGTCAGCCATACGCGCCAGTTAAGGGGCTTGCGTGGCCATCGCAGGTACAAACCGGACAGGCAGAAGAACACCAGAATCAACGTGCACGCCGCCGTGACTTGCTTGCCGTATTGGCCAGCCGCAAGGAAGCGATGAAGATTCAGGATGAAACCGAAAAAGTCCTGACCGACCGCATCTTCCGTGAACTCGCCGGTGTAGGGATTGAAGTTGTGCATTTCGCCACGGCGCTGGCCGGGTGCTGGCTTGAACCAGACCTGAGCGATTCTGTCGCCGTCGGCATCAATGCGGAACATGCCCACGGTGTCCTTGCCTTGAGCTTCGACTGTGCTGACCATCTCGGCCAACGACAGCTGGCGGGCCTGGGGCTGCACGAACAGGACATCGGAATTGATCGCGTCGAGTATTTCTTCTTCGAACGAATACAGCGCGCCCGTGATTCCCATCAGGGCGAGCACCAGTCCCGCCGTGATCCCGAAGAACCAGTGGACTTGAAACAGGACTTTCTTCAACACCCTCGACACCTCGTTAACCCGCTACGGCGCGCATTATGCGCACAAACGGCAAACATTCTCATCTGTAGCTGATTCTTGATGCAGAAACCGTGGGAGCGAGCTTGCTCGAAGAGGTGGGTACATCCGCTGGATATCCAGCGGCCGAGCGTCCGCCTTCGCGAGCAAGCTCACTCCCACAGGTACTGACACGCCACCACCGCGCGGCCAGGGCGAATTCTGTAGGAGTGACAGGTTCGCCTTCAGATCAAAAGTGGAAGCTGGCGCTCATCAACGCCGTACGGCCAGCAGCCATGTGGGCGTAGTGGGTGGTGAACACCTGGTCGTAATAACGTTTGTCGGTCAGGTTCTGCACGTTCAACTGCAGGTCAACGTTTTTGGTCAACGCGTACGTAGCCATTGCGTCGTAGCGCCAGTAGGAAGGCACTTCCACCGAGTTGGCTTCGTTGCCGAAACGCGAGGCCACAAACGTCGCGCCACCACCAACGGTCAACTTGGGCATCAGTTCGTAGGTCGACCAGAAATTGAAGCTGTTACGTGGCGTGCTCGGCATGTGGTTGCCCTCGTCCGCCTTGCTGGTGGCTTTGACGATCTCGCTCTCCATGTAGGTGTAGCCGCCGTAGACCTTCCATTTGCCGGTGATGTTGCCGCTGTAGGTCAGCTCCAGACCGTCGACGCGCTGCTCGCCATCCAGCACCTGGAACGTCGCGTTGTCGGGATCATTGACCCGTGCGTTGGTCTTCTCGGTGCGGAACAGCGCGGCGGTCAGCGACAGGTTGTCGTCGAAGAAGTCCCACTTGGTGCCCAACTCGTAGTTGCGGTTTTTTTCCGGATCGAGGTTGGCGTTGTTCGCGGCGATTTCGAGGCCGCCGTTACCGCTGGTCTCACCCGACGGGTTGCTGGACGTGGACCACGCCGCGTAAATGCTGCCGTTCGGCAGCGGCTTGTAGGTCACGCCGACCTGGTAGTTCCACAACTGACTGGTGTTCTCGCGCTTGAAATCGCCGGCCACCGAGCCTCGACCACCCGTGCTGTAGCCACTGGAGCGAACGTCGTAATCGTCATACCGCAAGCCGAGGTTCAACGACCATTGCTCGTTGAATTTCAAGGTGTCGAAGACATAAGCCGCACTGGTTTTGGTGTCGGTGTCGGTGTAGGCCTGGCTGTCGGTAATGGTCCCGTTCCAGTCATCTTTTGGCGAGGGGTTATACAGGCTGGTGCAGTCGCCTGAAGCCAGCAGCCCCGCGTTACAGGTAGAGCCAATGGCGCCGCCCCGGGCGTTGGTTACGTTATAGGCGCGGTTATGGGTGTCTTGATAGGAGAACTCAATGCCGGTGACCAGGCTGTGCTCCACGAAACCGGTGTTGAACTTCGCCTGCAGGTCGGTCTGGTTGACGAAGCCGCTGGACGTGGAGTTGCGGCTCTTGGCGGAGCGCGAAACCAGGCCGTTGGCGACGTTGCCACGGCTGTCGTCCGGGTTGGTGACGATGTAGTCCAGCGTCGAACGCGACATACGGAAACTGTTGGAAATGGTCAGGTTCTCGTTGAGGTCATGCTCGATGCGGAAGGTGCCGCTGTCGTTGACGCTCTTGCGATAGTCCCGGTCGGTCAGGCCATAGAAGTTGTTTTCGTTGACGTGGGCCGGCTTGTCGACCACGTATTTGCTGCGGCCCGGGGTGCTGGTCAGCGGAATGCCGTAGTCGGGCATGTCGTCGGTCGAAAGGTGGTAGTAATCGAGCTTGACCCGTGTGTCCGTGCCCAGCCCGAAGGCGAACGACGGTGCAACGCCCCAGCGGCTGTTGTCGACGTCGTTGCGGCCGGCGACGTTGGCGTCGTGTTTCATCAGGTTCAGGCGGAAGGCCGCGGTATCCGTGATCTGCTTGTTGACGTCCACGGTGTAGCGCTGGGTCTGGTCCGAACCAAAGGTGTAGCCGCCGTTGTAAGCGTCACCCAAGTGCGCGCCCTTGGTGATGAGGTTCAGACTGCCGCCGGTGGAGCCTGCGCCCGTGAAGGCAGAGCCCGGGCCTTTGCTGACCTCGACCGATTCGACGTTGAAGATTTCGCGACTCTGCGCCGCTACATCGCGCATGCCGTCGATGAACACATCACTTTCTGCGTTGAAACCACGAATGATCGGTCGGTCGGCGTTCGGGTTGCCGCCCTCCCCCGCGCCAAAGGTGATGCCCGGCGTAGTGCGCAGCGCGTCGGCCAGACTTGTGGCGGCCGTGTCCCGGATCACTTGCTGCGGAATGACGGTCACGCTTTTAGGCGTTTCGCGCAGCGGAGCGGTGTACTTTTTAGACGCTGACTCCTCGGTCTTGTAAGCCGTATCGACCCGTTCGCCATCGATGTTGGTGGCGCCCAGATTCAGCGCGTTATCCGGTGCCGGTTCGGCAGCCTGCGCCATATGGCCGGCCGACATCGCGGCGATGGCGACACCTACCGCACCGACAATGGAACGCTGAGAGTGTGCAGAAACGGGTTGAGCTTGGCGCGGCATTTTCCTTCCCCAAGGAAACAGTAAGGCGGCGGAATATAAGTGAGACTGTTTCGCATTCGCAGAAAACTTACATTCTTTACACTTTCCCATTACTCATTTTTCACATCGATCCATTCACGCGCGCCTGGAGGTTTTACACAGCCAATAAGAATCACTACCATTCGCCCTCTCCAGCTCGCCCTCTCTTCCTACGGATCGCCAATCATGCTCCTACATATCCCAGGCCTGTTTTCACCTGAGGAGGTGCGTCGCATCCGACTGGCGCTGGAGGAAACCGAATGGGCCGATGGCAAGATCACCGCCGGCCACCAGTCGGCGAAGGCCAAGCACAACCTGCAGCTGCCGGAGGGCCATCCGCTGGCCGTGGAAATTGGCGCTGCGCTGGTCGAGCGCTTGTGGCAGAACCCGCTGTTCATGTCCGCCGCCCTGCCGCACAAGGTTTTTCCGCCGTTGATCAACTGCTATACCGGCGGCGGCAGTTTTGATTTCCACATCGACAACGCCGTGCGGCAGGCCAAAGGCAGCGCCGAACGGGTGCGCACCGATCTGTCATCCACCCTGTTCTTCAGCGACCCCAAAGAATATGACGGCGGCGAGCTGGTGATTCAGGACACCTTCGGCACCCGCCAAGTCAGATTGCCAGCGGGTGATTTGCTGCTCTATCCGGCCAGCAGCCTGCACAAAGTCAACCCGGTCACACGCGGCGCGCGGTACGCCTCGTTCTTCTGGACCCAGAGCCTGGTGCGAGACGATGGGCACCGCACATTGCTGTTTGAAATGGACACTGCGATTCAGCAGCTGAGCCGCGACGTGCCTGAACACCCTTCGCTGCTTCAACTCACCGGCACCTACCACAACCTGCTGCGCCAATGGGTTGAGGTCTGAGTCATGAGCTGGAATCTGCGACGTGAAGAGGTGCTTGATGGTGACCAGTTGCGCGCCATGCTTGAAGAAAGCCCGGCGAGCGCCGCCCGAGCAATCCTGATCGCAGCCCAGGCGCAGATCGTCGACGCGCAGGCGCTGCTCGGGCAAATATTGCTGGATGGCACCGGCATTGAACGCGACCCGGCGCTGGCGTTGGTGTGGTTCCAGATTGCCGCGCGCAACGGCCATGCCATGGCGCACAACATGGCAGGTCGTTGCTACGAGCATGGCTGGGGCTGTGAAGCGGACGCCGCGAAGGCCGCGGAGTATTACCGGCTCGCCGCCGAGGCCAGTCTGGATTGGGGCTTTTACAACTACGGTAACCTGCTCGCCACTGGCCGGGGCGTGAACAAGGATCAGGCGCGCGCCCTGGCGTGCTATTGCAAAGCGGCGGACCTGGGACACGCCAAGTCGATGAATCTGGTGGGCCGTCATATGGAAGAAGGCCTTTGCTGCGAGCAGGATTTGCCTGCGGCGCATGAGTGGTATCGACGCTCGGCTGAAGGTGGGGATTTTCGGGGGCAGTTCAGTTACGCAGGTTTGCTGGCGACTAAGGGGAGGATTGAAGAGGCTGTTTCGTGGCTGCGCCGCGCGTTAACCACGGGCAACCTAAACTTCTTAAGGGTCAGCCGCGAGCATCTGCTTGCATTGCCTGATCCAGCTATTCGGTCACTGGCGCTGGAATATTACCAACGCGCGGCGATGATTGGGGACTCACTGGACGTTGCCCAATATCAACAACTAACGAGGCAGCTCGAAACATCAGTGTCAATCGCCGAAGAGCAGCACCCTGCTCGGGATTAAATGACCTGATATTTCAGCCCGAGTGCTAATCCCCGGAAACTCAAGACCTGAGCACCCGACAACTTTTACGAGCGGAACCTTCCTACAGACACAGACCACTTTTCTGTTTTGACGAACAGCGGAGCGCAGCATACTCTTCAATGGTGCAGACAACTTTCGCAAGCAGGAAGTTGTCAGGACAACGCACTGCACTTTCACTCATCATTAAAGGATTAATGATAATGACCCAACATGAATTCCAGGTTGCGGACAACGCCGCAGTTGAGCCCGCTGCTCTAATTGGCGCGGCAGCAGACTCATCCCACGACACTCGGGATACTGGTCTGATCCTGACCAAAGATGACATTAAAAACCTGAGAAAATACGAAATCGCTGGCCTCGCTCTGCCCACTGCTCTGAACGATGTTATTACTTACCTGGGTTATGAAACAGGCGCCGGTCACGAACTGGAAGCGGTTGATTTCCAAAAAACATTTGAACTCATACATGGTCACGCCAGCCTGTGGAATCCGTTGCGCAACGACTTGTTAACGGTGAACGATCAACTGGTTATGTTTGCTGGTCTGATGCAGGTGTACGGCGAGAGCATTATCGAGGTGTTGGATGGTATTCGAGCCTTGACGCTTGCCGAGGAGCACGACATCAAGTCATTAGCGGAACTACGGCAACTCGAAAGCCAATGGGACCACAAATTCCCCGAAATCCATCCAGTCGACCGTGAAGATCTTGGGGCGTATCTGGATGACATTTTGAAGCAAGTGCGCGTACAGGAAGCCGAGGCCCAGAACATCAAGAAAAGACTCGACGCTTTCGGTTTTGATCTTCCGAACAAAGTCGGAGCGGCCATCTCCCTCAAGCTGTCGGCCATCAATAAAAACACGCTCGGCGTAGAGGTCAAGGCACTGCAGACCGCCATTGATGAACGGGCAGCGGAAATAGAAAGGCGCAACAAGGAGTACGACCACCTGGTCAAAGAGGCCATTTCAAGCATCGCTGGGGGTGGCGGTCTGATTATGATGATCTACTCCAGCGTCAAGGCTGAGGACGTCCGCACGAAACGTAACGACCTACGCGCGACGCAAGAACGTGACATCCAAGCCATGGATAAAAAAAACAGCATCCTCGGGTCACTTAACCGAGTCCGCAATGATCTTCAAAATCTGGGCATCGTCGTGTTGGACGCAGACATCGCGACGAAGAACCTCATTACCATGTGGAACGGCCTGAACACGTTCATCTCTCAATCCAGTCGAGCCATCAACGACATCAACGACGCGCTGTTACTGCGCAGATTTAGCCATCAATTCAAGCTCGTCGTCCGTCCCTGGAAGAACATCGAAGTTGACGCTCAAAAATTACGTGACGTATTTGCGGCCGCAGATCGTGAAATTCAAGAAGAATGGAAATCAGCATGAATAACATTAGCGCATTCCCCTCGCACATTGAGTACCCAACGATTGATGTCGCCATACTTCAACAGGCTCGAAAAGAAGCCAGAGGCGCATCGATCGAAGTGCAGGTCTTATTTGCAAAGACAGATTATCTGGAAGCATTGCATTCCCGCGTAACCAACGTGGACAACGCCATGGCCGCCGCGCAGTTCAAACTTACTGAAACTGCTCAATCCTTGGATATGAATATAACTGCCTTTATCGAGACGCTGCGGATCTATCAATCGGAGCTTGAAGAGGTGCCTGGCAGTGAAAGGCAAGAGGTTCTGGAGGATATTGCCAAGGTGGTCTCCGACATTCTCAGCACTGTGCGCAAAGAGAAGTCAACGCTGGACAGTACTTACACGCCTATGACCGCCGCTATAGACCGGACGGAGACCGGCAAGTTTTTGGTTCAGATGGCGGTAGACATGCAACGCTTGCCTGATGACGTGCTCGATATCGAACAACGAAAGCAAGCCCTGAGCGTGAAACGTGACACCCTGACGCAAGCGATGACTGTCATCGAATCAAAAGGGTTCGCTGAGATCGGCAAGGAATCCCTTCTCAATGCCCAAGCGATCTCGACCCTGACAACGGCGGGCCCTGAAGCGGCGATTCTCACCACTGCGATCGAGCTGGCGCAGCAAACCATGCAAAAAGTGGAGTCGTTCATCAGTTACAACGGTATGAGGGAAGCCAGGAACGTGATTGGCAAGCAGATGGAGGTTCTGACACAAAGCATCCAAGATAAAAATACAGAGTTGCGAATGGTGGAAATGAAAGCAGAGCTGATCAAGCAGAGCCACACCTTCGAAGAACAGCGACTTCGCTACACCACCGAGTTTTCCAAAGTCAGCGCTGCCGCACAGTCCTTTGTCAGCACATACCGAGCGGTCGATGCCCAAAACGAGGCTTTCGTCGGCCAGTTTGTCGTGGACGCGCAGCAGCTGGCAAGGTATATGAACGCACTGACCTGACCGAGCGAAGTCACCGCTGATCAAGCCACGTCAATATTGAACCAGCGTTGCAGGTACGGTCACTTCAACGGCCGTACCTGCTTTATGCTTACACGGTAAGAATACATGAGCGAAACTTACCTCAGTCAACAGGACTTCAATAATGTTGACGCATGCATGGATTACATGAGTAAAGCGGATGAGGCGGCTGGGGAGTTTACCCAGGTACTTGGGGTTTATCCGCGCTATCCTGCTCTGACTCCGATGGCTGAAATCAGGGAGGCTGCACGCCAGTCCAAGTCCTGGGCTTTGAAAAGCAATGTTGATTATTATCTGAACTTTGCCGAACTGTTGGCCGAACTCAACCATTTCGCTGATTATCTTGTCGGGCTGACAGAGGCATCCACTGCTGCGGATATCCGGCGCGGCGCTATTGTCCTTGAGCAAGCGGCGGCGCCGCCCGGACCAGAACCCTCGTACGCTGCCGGGGCGTTGACGAATTGCCTTCAGGTCCTAAGGCACTATCAAATGATCTTGAACCTCCAGGCTGAATTAGGCCGAATTGCTACTCCGGGCTACGAAGAACTTCGTCAGGGCATCTATACAACGCTGCCGCGCCTCGCACAATTCATGTCTTTTTACCTACGCGACCCCGCTGCAACCGGCCGTAATCGCGCCGGGTTAGGCAGGGCTGGAGAACTGGCTAAAGACCTTGATCGCGTCTATGCGCTAGGGATGATCGGCATGGCTAACTTTCTTGCCCAGATCCAGCGGATTGCCACCCTGATCTCTGAAGCCAACCACCGCCTCACAGGGGTGGAAAACGCAGGGTCAATGCGAAAATTAGCGACCCACATGAAGCTGATCAAGCGCCAGCTGCTGGTAGCTCAAGGCTACTGCGAAGAGGTCGCGGCGCTGGGTTCACGATCATAATTCAATGTAATAGCAATAAAAAAACCCGCGATTTCTCGCGGGTTTTTCTTAGAACAGCGGACAATTAAACATAGAACGATTTCAGCGGCGGAAAGCCATTGAACTCGATAGCGCTGTAGCTGGTGGTGTACGCACCGGTGGACAACCAGTACAAACGGTCACCGATGGCCAGGTTCAACGGCAGGCCGTACTTGTAGTTCTCGTACATGATGTCGGCGCTGTCGCACGTCGGGCCGGCAATGACGACTTCTTCCACTTCGCCCTTCTTCTCGGTCCAGATCGGGAACTTGATGGACTCGTCCATGGTTTCGATCAGGCCGGAGAATTTGCCCACATCCGTGTACACCCAACGCTCGACGGCAGTGCGGGATTTACGCGACACCAGTACCACTTCGCTCACCAGAATACCGGCGTTGGCAATCAACGATCGGCCCGGCTCCAGAATGATCTCCGGCAGGTCATCACCGAAGTCTTCTTTGAGATAGCGAATGATTTCTTCGGCGTACGTTTCCAGGCTGTTGGTGCGGGTAATGTAGTTGGCCGGGAAGCCGCCGCCCATGTTGATCAGCTTGAGGACGATGCCGTCTTCTTCTTTAAGACGCTCGAAGATCACTTTGACCTTGGCAATTGCCGCGTCCCAGACGCTGATGTCGCGTTGCTGCGAGCCCACGTGGAACGAGATGCCGTAGGGCACCAGGCCCAGTTCACGGGCAAGAATCAGCAAATCCATGGCCATGTCGGTCTGGCAACCGAATTTGCGCGACAGCGGCCAGTCGGCCGTGGTCGAGCCTTCGGTGAGGATACGCACGTAGACTTTCGAGCCCGGCGCGGCCTTGGCGATGTTGCGCAGGTCAGCTTCGGAGTCGGTGGAGAAAAGACGCACGCCCTTCTCGTAGAAGTAACGGATGTCCCGGGATTTCTTGATGGTGTTGCCGTAGCTGATGCGGTCCGGGTTGACGCCGCGGTCCATCACTTTATCCAGCTCGTAGATCGAGGCGATGTCGAAGCTCGAACCTTTCTCTTTCAGCAGATCAATGATTTCGACCGCTGGGTTGGCCTTGACGGCGTAATAAATGCTGGCGAATTCGAAGCCTGCGCGCAGGTCATCGTAGGCCTTGCTGATCATCGCGGTGTCGATGACCACAAACGGGGTTTCTTGCTTGTCGGCAAACGCCTTCATTTTCTCGAAGGTGCTTTTCTCGAAATAATCTTCGACCTGGATCGACATGCGGGGACTCCTGTTGGCAAACGGTAAAAAACAATGGGTGTGAGCGCGCGGCTCGTGAACGTCCTCCGTATCCCCACTTTGGTTCGCCTACTTCCCAAGGCCTCTCGCCGAAAGCAAAAAGGCCATCCGTCGATACGTCACGGTTGGCCTTGCTGTCTCGTCGTCAGTGCTTGAGCCGGATGGATCGTTTCCAGCATGGACGTTCGGCGCGAACTGTAGGACCTGAGGGGCCGGAGATCAACTAAAAATGTCGCGATTCTGCCCGTTTTTGCCAGACGGGAATCAGCGCGCTTTCCATCCACCCGTAGTAACCGACCGATGTGACAGGGTGATGTTCCCTGAGGCCGGCGCTTCCTAAGCCGGGATACGAGTCACCTCCGTGTCGGATATCGCCTACCAGCTCATCAGAAGCGTCCTTCGCACCACAGCGCCCACCGCCACACATCCATCTGATCCCGGTCATTAGGGTTGATATCGGTCTGCCTCGCACGCCCCGGCCCGAGGCCACGAATCAACCCGACTAAGGATCAGTCATGCAAAAACGCGCTTACTCCACGATGCATACCAATCCCGTCACATCCGGATATCTGCTCGGTCAAGCAGCCAAGCGGTGGCTGAAGTTGGTGATAGCCCAAAAGAGCACCGCTCGATTTCGGCCGACTGAGACGCAACCTGCGATAAGTGGCCATGCCCTCTTTGAACGAATCTAAGGGCATAGGATTGAATTACGAGTTTCCAGCTATCATCCCACCGGGAGTCAACACAGACGTCCATATGAAGATTGCAAGCGATCAATGGAAGCGAGATCCTGCGACCGGCGCATTCATGGGTTGGTTTTACTTAAAAGTACGAAACCGCAGCGCATGGGATTACAAACAGCAAAACCCTGAATGGGAAAACTTTGGCAACTTCCATTACGGTGCTGTCGGCACGGCTGGCCAGCTCAGTGAGCAACTGTTACTGAGAGCCGCCGGATACGCGCAAGCGCAAGCCAAGACACAAGCAGAAAATCACAAGTGGGGTTACTGGTTCTGGCTACCTCCCTACGGAGATGATCCTAAAGACCAGAGGTGGATCAAGATGGGGATTTTATATGCAAAATCAAGAGGTTACTGATCTCCGTCTCACCTATAAGCATTCCTTCTGGGCCTTGTTAATAATAGTGATTGCCCGCTTCAGCATTAGCGAGTTATTTGAGTTCGGTAGCGGGGCTGACGAAATAGTTTTGAAACGGCCGCTCCCTCAGGGCGACTGGCTATACATCACCCATTACGGCGCGATGGCGACTGATATGGACACGTTGCGATTTTATATTAGCAAGCCCATTGAAGGAGATGATGCAGGTGTACTTTCAACGCTAAACAAAGCGAGTGAATTCCTGATCACGGACAGCGCATTGGAGAACGTACACATTCGTGATACCGCCAATGGCTTGGGGATAAGCGTGAAAGGGGCCATCTATCGTTATTCGAGCAAAGAGTATGTCACTGAAGGAGATCAACTGAGAGCTTACCGGATCACCTTGACGCAACTTGATGATCATTCCCGGAACTGAACCACTGCCTGCACTTGCCCATGAAGATATGCAGAAATCTTCCTGCCTCGCGGACAATCGAGCCCCGGCAATGCCAACGCCAACAGCGGCCCGGGCACCAAAGTACCCAAGCCATACACCTCAGTTAGACGCAGCCTGTTCCACCAGATCCGCCGGCGAAACAATGCTGGTCTTCATCCCGCGCGACTGGCCGGAACTCAGGTACGCCGCAATCGATTCCTGCGTCACTTCGCCCAGGAACACATTCTCGGCGTCCAGCACCGGCAGCCATGAGCGGTTGAACTCGTACATCCGCGACAGCAGGATGCGCAAGTGCTCGTCGTAGGCGGCGGTGGCGTTGAACGGGCGCAGGTACTGGTCGCACGTGCCGGCCTGGCGGTGCAGGTCGCGGCGGCGGACGTAGCCCATGGCTTTGTTCTCGGCGTCGGTGACCACGACGTAGCGACGGTCGTTTTCGTCCATGATTTCCAAGGCATCTGCCACCGGGGTTTCAGGGCTGACAGACGGCGCGTTGTCCGCTGCATCTTCGGCCTTGACCAGCAGCAGGCGCTTGAGCGTGCTGTCCTGGCCGACGAAGTTGCTGACGAAATCGTCCGCCGGATGCGCGAGCAATGTGTCCGGGTGGTCGATCTGCAGCAGCTTGCCAGCGCGGAAGATGGCGATCTTGTCGCCCAGCTTGATGGCTTCGTCGATGTCGTGGCTGACCATGATCACGGTCTTGTTCAGCGCACGCTGCATCTCGAAAAACTCGTTCTGGATCATCTCGCGGTTGATCGGGTCAACCGCGCCGAACGGCTCGTCCATCAGCAGCAAGGGAGCGTCGGCAGCCAGCGCGCGAATCACGCCGATCCGCTGTTGCTGTCCGCCCGACAATTCGCGCGGGTAGCGGTGCAGATACTGCTTGGGCTCCAGCTTGATCATGCTCATCAGTTCGCGGGCGCGGTCGTGGCACTTCTGCTTGTCCCAGCCCAGAAGCTTGGGCACGACGACGATGTTTTCCTCGATGGTCATGTTCGGGAACAGGCCGATCTGCTGAATCACGTAGCCGATGTTGCGGCGCAGGGTGACTTCGTCCAGACCGGTGGTGTCCTCGCCGTTGATCAGCACTTTACCGGAAGTGGGCATGATCAGCCGGTTGATCATCTTCAGGGTCGTGCTCTTGCCGCAACCCGATGGACCGAGGAACACGCAGATCTCGCCTTCATTGACGGTCAGGCTCACTGAATCGACGGCCTTCACTTCCTTGCCATTGCTCTGGAAGGTTTTGGTGAGGTTTTGCAGTTCAATCATTTGCTTGGCGATCATTTCAGGAGTCCTTTTGGAGTCAGCGAGCGTTGCAGCCATTGCAGAAGCAGGTCGGCGAAGATGGCCAGAATGCTGACCAGTACGGCGCCGACGATCAGCATCGACATGTCGCTGCGGCTGATGGAAGCGAGGATGAGTACGCCAAGACCGCCCGCACCAATGGTGGCGGCAATGGTCATGACACCGATGTTCATGACCACGGCGGTGCGTACGCCGGCGAGGATCACCGGTACGGCAATGGGCAGTTCAACCATGCGCAGGCGCTGGCCGAAGGTCATGCCGATGCCTTTGGCGGCTTCACGAATGCCGGGCTCGACACCGGTCAGCGCCAGGTAGGTGTTGCGCATGATTGGCAGCAGTGAATAGAGAAACACGGCTGTGATCGCGGGCAATGGACCGAGGCCCTGACCAAACTTGGAGTAGAACGGCAGCAACAAGCCAAACAGAGCAATTGACGGGATGGTCAGCAGCACCGTTGCGCTGGCCTGCAACGGCCCGGCAAGCGTCGGGAAGCGCGTCATCAGCACGCCCAAGGGCACGCCGACGAGGATCGCCAGGGTCACGGCGATGCCCACCAGAGTGATGTGCTGCAGGGTCAGGTGCATGACCTGATTCCAGTCCAGATGGGAGAAAGCGCTGAGGAAACTCATGGTTTCTCCTCCTGTTTTGCCGCCGGTGCCGGTGCGACCGGCACGCTGTCGGCGGAAGGATTGATCGGATGCTCACGCAGGAAATCAGCCGCCACGACAGTAGGACTTTCATGGTCGACGTCGATACGTGCATTCAGCGTACGCATGGTCTGGTTATCCAGCAGCGCGGCGAGTGGCTTGAGCAGGTCGGCCAGTTCCGGGTGCTTGTCCAGGTACTCCTTGCGGATCACGGGCGCTGCGGTGTAGTCCGGGAAGTAATGCTTGTCGTCCTCCAGCACTTTGAGTTTGAAAGCGTTCAGACGGCCATCCGTGGTGTAAACGAGGCCCGCAAAAACCTGCCCGTTGCGCAGTGCGGTGTAGACCAGGCCGGCGTCCATCTGACGGGTGTTTTCACGGCCCAGGTTCATGCCGTAATGCTTGACCATGCCGACCAGCCCGTCGGAACGGTTGGCGAACTCGGTGTCCAGCGCAACGATGTGGCCCTTGTCGGCCTCGGCCTTGAGCACCGTGGTCAGGTCAGACATGGTGTTGACCTGTGGATACTGCTGGGCAATCTTGTCCGGCAGCGCCAGCGCGTAGGTGTTGTTGAACTTGGAGGGGGACAACCAGACCAGCCCCTTCTTGATGTCCAGTTCCTTGACGCGTTGATAGGTCTGTTCGCTGTCGAGTTTCTCGTCGACGTGGTTGTAGGCCACCAGAGACACGCCGGTGTATTCCCACAGTAAATCAAGCTGGCCGCTTTCCTGAGCGCTACGCGCCAGGTTACTGCCCAGGCCGCCGGTGATTTGAACCTGATAGCCCTTGTCGCGCAGGTATTGCGCAGTCAACTCGGCCAGCATGGTCTGCTCGGTGAACACTCGCGCGCCAATGCGCAAGACGGGCTCTTCGGCGGGTGCATCTGCGGCTTGGGCAAAACCGGACAGCAACAGCCCGACGCCCATGATCAATGTGCATAACTTCTTCATAGCAATTCCTTTCTCGGCGGGGCTCGAATTATCGAGCCAGGCCGCGTTCCAGCCAGAGACGGCTTGCCAGGGTCACGGCGCCATCAAGCAGCAGCGCCAGCAACGCAGTACACGCTGCGCCCAACACCAGTTGCGGCTGATTGTTCAGAGCGATACCGGGGAAAATCAGGCTGCCAAGGCTGTTCGCGCCAATCAGAAAGGCCAACGGCGCGGTCCCGACGTTGATCGCCAGTGCCACACGTACACCGCCGATGATGATCGGCACGGCGTTCGGCAGTTCGACACGCCACAGCACCTGACGGGGTGTCATGCCAATGCCGCGGGCGGCTTCTTTGAGGGAACCCTGAACGTTTTTCAGGCCTTCGTAGGTGTTGCGCACGATGGGCAACAACGAAGCGAGGAACAAAGCGAAGATCGCCGGACCGCTGCCGATGCCCAGAATACCCAGAGCGATGGCCAGCACGGCGAGAGGGGGAACGGTGTTACCTATGTTGAAGATCTGCATGAAGCGTTCGGCGCGGCCAACCATGTTCGGTCGGCTCAGGACAATGCCGGTGGGAATCCCGACCACCAGTGCCGCCAGCATCGAAGCCAGCACAAGCACCACGTGGGCTTGCAGATAAAACAGCAGATCGTCCTGATATTGCTTGATGGTACTGATGCCGATCCATTGGACCAGCAGGGCCAGGAGTGCAATGACAATTACACCTCCCAATAGCCCCTTGCCATAGCGATTAGCCACAGGCGGACTCCTTATTTCAGTCGGCGAACGTCTGGCGTGGAGCTGGCCGTTGCAGGCAGCACGCGAACGTTCGCGAAGAGCAGCGGGTGGGTCGCCAGAGAGGCTTTAACCTCGGCGAAAACACAAGCCATGAGCGCAGCTTCGTCAAGCTAACTTGCTGATTTTTCAACCCTTGGCGTGTAGCGATACCAGGGAATGGACGTCTCCTTAACCGCAAAGGTTCCCACGTGAGATGGTATCTGGCCACCCCTGATTGACTGAACGGTTCGGTTATTGGTTTGGTTTGGGCTATAATCGCCGCCCTTTTTTGAATCACCTCTCGGGCGATTTCCCATGACCAGACAGGCCGCCGAAGTCGCGAAACGCCGCACTTTCGCCATCATTTCCCACCCCGATGCGGGTAAGACCACCATCACTGAAAAGCTCCTGCTGATGGGCAAGGCCATTTCCGTCGCCGGTACGGTGAAGTCGCGTAAATCCGACCGTCACGCCACCTCCGACTGGATGGAAATGGAGAAGCAGCGCGGGATTTCCATCACCACGTCGGTCATGCAGTTCCCCTATCGCGATCACATGATCAACCTGCTCGACACCCCGGGCCACGAAGACTTCTCCGAAGACACCTACCGCACGCTGACTGCTGTCGACTCGGCGTTGATGGTCCTCGACGGCGGTAAAGGCGTTGAGCCCCGCACCATTGCACTGATGGACGTCTGCCGTCTGCGCGACACCCCGATCGTGAGTTTCATCAACAAGCTCGACCGCGACATTCGCGACCCGATCGAGCTGCTGGACGAGATCGAAGCGGTGCTGAAGATCAAAGCAGCGCCGATCACTTGGCCGATTGGTTGCTACCGCGATTTCAAGGGCGTTTATCACCTCGCCGACGACTACATCATCGTCTACACCGCCGGTCACGGTCACGAGCGCACCGAGGTGAAAATCATCGAGAAGCTCGACTCCGACGAGGCGCGCGCGCACCTGGGTGACGAGTACGATCGCTTTGTAGATCAGTTGGAACTGGTGCAGGGTGCCTGCCATGAATTCAACCAGCAGGAATTTCTCGACGGCCAGTTGACCCCGGTGTTTTTCGGTACGGCGCTGGGCAACTTCGGTGTCGATCACGTGCTCGACGCCGTGGTGGACTGGGCGCCCAAGCCGCTGGCTCGCGTCGCCAACGAGCGCACGGTCGAGCCGGTCGAAGAAAAATTCACCGGTTTTGTGTTCAAGATTCAGGCAAACATGGACCCCAAGCACCGCGACCGCATCGCCTTCATGCGCATCTGCTCCGGCAAATACGACAAGGGCATGAAAATGCGTCACGTGCGCACCGGCAAGGACGTGCGCATCGGCGACGCACTGACGTTCTTCTCCAGCGAGCGTGAGCAGCTGGAAGAAGCCTACGCCGGCGACATCATCGGCCTTCACAACCACGGCACGATTCAGATCGGCGATACCTTCAGCGAAGGCGAAGCCCTGGGTTTCACCGGGATTCCGCACTTCGCCCCCGAGCTGTTCCGCCGCGTACGCCTGAAGGACCCGCTGAAGTCCAAGCAACTTCGGCAGGGGCTGCAACAACTGGCCGAGGAAGGCGCAACCCAGGTGTTCTTCCCGCAGCGCAGCAACGACATCATCCTCGGCGCCGTCGGTGTGCTGCAGTTCGATGTGGTCGCCAGCCGGCTGAAGGAAGAATACAAGGTCGAATGCGCCTACGAGCCGATCACCGTGTGGTCAGCCCGCTGGATCGATTGCAGCGACAAAAAGAAGCTCGAGGAATTCGAGAACAAGGCCGTGGAAAACCTCGCGGTGGACGGCGGCGGCCACCTGACCTATCTGGCGCCGACGCGGGTCAACCTGGCCTTGATGGAAGAACGCTGGCCCGACGTGAAATTCCGCGCAACGCGGGAACATCACTAAACACTGGTGACCATCAGGCTGCATTGATGATCGTTCCCACGTTCTGCGTGGGAACGATCGGCAACCTGGAGTCAGGCGCAGGGCCCTGTAGGAGCGCGCTTGCCCGCGAAGCTGCACTTCTGACGACGGATTTGTGTCGGTTGTACCTACCCTTCGCGGGCAAGCGCGCTCCTACATCGGGCAACGGCGTGAGCCAGATTGGCGTTTGATGATCGTCCGCGGTACCTGGGAACGATCAGTTGACCCTCACTTCACCACCATCCCCACTCCCCTCCCACGAGGATCGGACGCGGTCTCGACTTTCGTGCCGTCAATTTTGATTGCCTGCACATTGCCCATCGACCAGCCCTGGTCTTTCAGGGTGTACCCCATGGCGGTGAGTTCATCGGCAACCGAAGCCGGCATCGGCGCAAATTTCTCGGTGTAGATCGTGTCTTTCGGCAGCAACTGGTGATGAACCCGCTGGGCGGCAACCGCGTCCTTGAGCGGCATGTGGAAGTCGTAGATGTTGTTCAGCACCTGAAACACGGTGGTGAAAATCCGTGAGCCGCCTGGGGTACCCAGCACCAGCGTCACGGCCCCGTCGCGGGTCACGAGGCTTGGGCTCATCGACGACAGCATGCGCTTGCCCGGTTCAATCGCGTTGGCATCACCGCCCACCACACCGAAGGCGTTGGCAACGCCTGGCTTGGAACTGAAGTCATCCATCTCGTCGTTCATCAGAAAACCTGCGCCCTTCACCACCACGCCGCTGCCGTAATCCCAGTTCAGGGTGTAGGTGTTGCTCACCGCATTGCCCTTGGCGTCGACAATGGAGAAGTGCGTGGTCTGATGCGACTCAAGCCCGGCTTTTACGTTCTCCGTGGGGGAGATTGCCGTCGGGTTAACCTCGTGGGCCCGCTTGGCCAAGTAGGCGTGATCGGTCAACTGACTCACCGGCGCCACCGAAAAGTCCGGGTCGCCCAGATAGTTGGCGCGATCGGCGAATACGCGTTTTTCAATTTCAGCGAGCAGATGGACGTAGCGCGCCGAATTAAGCGGCACGCCGTTGAAGTCGTCCGCGAGCTGCTGCTTCATGCCGATCAGCTGCGCCAGGGCAATGCCGCCTGAGCTGGGCAATGGCGCGGTATAGAGCGTGTTGCCGTTGAAGTTGACGTGCAACGGCTTGCGCCAGATGGCTTTGTAATCCTGCAGGTCCTGCCGGGTAATCAGGCCGTTGTCGTGCTGCATCTGGGCCACCAGCAAATCGGCGGTCTGGCCCTGATAAAACTCATTGGCGCCTTTGCTGGCAATCCGTTCCAGTGTCTTGGCCAGCTCCGGCTGACGGAACGTCTCGCCGGCCTTCATGTTGCCAAAATAGTCGGCAAAGTTGGTCTTGCCGTTGAGCTGTTTGATCGCTTCGGCGCCATACATGTACTGCTTGTCGGCCACCGTGAAGCCATTTTTGGCGTAACCAATGGCCGGTGTCAGCAGTTCTGACCACGGCAATTTGCCGAACTTCTGATGCGCCTCCCACAAGCCCATCACTGTGCCAGGCACACCTGACGCGCGCGCCCCGACGAGGCTCATTCCCGGAATGACTTCGCCTTTATCGTCCAGGTACATACTGCGTGTCGCGGACTTGGGCGCCGCTTCGCGGTAATCCAGAAAATACGGCTTGCCGTTCATGAACAGCGTCATGAAGCCACCGCCGCCGATGTTGCCCGCTTCGGGATAGGTCACCGCCAGCGTAAAGGCTGTGGCGACGGCAGCATCGACGGCGTTGCCGCCTTTCTTGAGGATTTGTGCCGCCACTTGAGCGCCGTATTGATCAGGAGACGCCACGGCGCCGCCCTCCAGCGCCACGGCAAACACCGGCGAGCTCGCGACGAACATCACCGACAGGGCAAGGGTTTTGAGGGTCACTGCACGCATGGGGCTTCCTTGATGAAAAATGCGACAGCTTGAGGCTGACGTGCTGTCTGGAGGCTGAAGAGACTAACGGTCCGGCTGCACATTAATGATGAAACTTGCCGCAAACGCAAACGGCCACCCGAAGGTGACCGTTTGGCCTGGCCAGGAAGATCCGTCAAGCCGACAAGGTTAGCCCTTGATGCAATCGCGCTTGATCCAGTCCAGCACCGACGTGGTTTCAGGCACCCAACCCAGCAGCTCCCGAGCATGTTTGCCGCGCACTCGGCTGTTGGAGCCCAGACCGTAGTTGGCCATCTCATAACCCCACTCGGCCTCCGCGTCTTTCAGTGGCCAGTCCTGAGCCGGGCCCAGGCCCAAGGCTTCTGCGATGGCGTTGCTCATGTCGCGGAACGACGCCTCGCCGCTCTCGACGAAGTAGAAAGTGCCCGCCGGGGTGTTTTCCAGCGCCACGGCGTAGAGCTCGACGACGTCATTGATGTGCACGTTGGACCAGATGTTGCCGCCGGTTCCGACATGGCGAACGACGCCGCTTTTGCGCGCCTGTTTGATGAGCCGCGGCAACTGCACACTGTCGCGACGGACACCCAGGCTATGGCCGTAAATCAGCGAGTTGCACAGCACCGCCGAGCGTACGCCATCATTCGCTGCGGCCAGAACCAGATCATCGATCGCCACCCGTGCAGCCTTGTCCGGAGTGGCGGTCGGCAGTTGACCTTCGTAGTAGATGTTGTCCGAGCCTTCACCGCCCGATGCATCGCCAACGATGCTCGACCCGCTGGTGTGCAAGAACGGCTTGTTTGTACCGCGCAGACCGCTGAGCAGTGCTTCGACCGCGCCACGATGATCACTGCTGGCAGCATTGATGACGCCGTCCGCTTTGCGCGCCTGCTCGATGAGCAACGCTTCGTCGTCAAGCGTACCGATGACCGGCTCGATGCCGAGCGCCTTGAGCTCGGCTGCTTGTTCAGCGTTGCGCACCAGACCTGTGACCTGATGGCCTTTGTTGACCAGACCGGTTGCGATGGAGCCACCGATGAAACCTGCGGCGCCGGTAATGAATACGTTCATGGGTGACTCCCTTATGGCTTGAATGTGGGAGTGAGTATCGACCGATGGTTGATTGTGAAAAAGGCAGGCCAAACCAAATCAGTCTTGCGCTCAGCTCATGAATGCTTCTGCACCACCGGGTACACGACGGGCCGCTCCCGACGCAGATTCATCGCCAGAACACTGGCCAGCACGACGATCGAACCGACGATGACTTGCTGTGAAGGCAACTCGCCCAGCATCACCGAGGCGATTGCGATGGCCATGGGTGGCGTGAGGTACAAGCTCATCGACGCGCGGCTGACGTCCATGTGTTTCAAAACGTAGGCCCAGGCCAGGTAAGCCAGCGCGCTGGGAAAGAGTCCCAGAACACCCACTGCCACGTTGACCCGCAGCGGCGCATTGAAAATTTCGCCAATCAGTCCCGGCAGATACACCAGCAAGAAAACCGTGCCCGCCCACACCGTGTAACAGACCATGGTCAGCCCGTCGTAGCGATGGCTGTGACGCTTCTGCAGGGAGAAATAGACACTCCAGGAAAACGCCGCAACCAAGATGAGCAGGCCCCGTGCATCCAGGTGTCCAATGCCACGGTCGCCGGTGACGACAATCGCAGCGCCCACCAGCCCAAGCGCAACGCAGCCCCAACGCCAGGCGCTGACCCGCTCCTTGAAGACGAAATGCGCCAGCAGCGCTGTGAACAGGGGCGTCGATTGCACCAGAACGCTGGATGCCCCGGCGGTCACGCCAGCCTGACCGAAGTTGAGCGCGATGTGATGCAGGCTGACCGCAAAGAAACCGAGCACGGCGAGCAATGGCAAATCTTTCGGACGCGGCAGAGAGATGCGCAACGACGAGGCGATGACCAGCATGAAGGCGGAAGCAATGAGAAAGCGCAGCAGCGCCAGATGACCGGGCTCATAGGCCTGCAAACCGATGCGGATGCCGGTGGGCGAGAAACCCCAGCAGGCGATTACAAAGAACGTCGCGAGAACGACTTTCAGCCGCTGCCAGCGCACGCCGGCGTTTTCGGCAAAGCCCGGCCCCTGCAGAATTTCATTTACCGCCGCCATATCGATACTCCAGTGAACCGGCCCGCCGCCTGCCCTTGGCCGCGAGTATCGAAACATCCTATGCTCACCACAACCGAACAATAATGACTTAACTCCTCACTTTTGGTGATGAATGGAATTGGCTCAGATCCGCATGTTCAAAACCGTCGCCGACACCGGCAGCATCGCCCGCGCCGCCGAGGTGTTGCACTGCGTGCCGTCGAACATCACCGCGCGCCTCAAGACGCTGGAGGCGGAGCTGGGAACCGAATTGTTTTACCGTCAGGGCCGTGGATTGAGGATCAGTCCGGCCGGGGAAATCTTCCTCACGTATGCGGGCAAGATGTTGAGCCTGGCCGACGAAGCCAAACGCGCAGTGCATCCGGATGCAGCGCCGTCCGGCCCGTTGCGAATCGGCGCCATCGAGTCGTCAGCAACTGCCCGCCTGCCCCGGTTGCTGGCACGCTTCCATGCCCGCTACCCGCAGGTGTCGCTGGAGCTGACTACCGGCACCGGCACGCAACTGCTCGACGCCACGCTCAATCAAAAACTCGACGGCGCCATTGTCGCCATTGATGTGAAACGTCCGCGCCTCAAGCGCACGTCGATGTACCGCGAGGACCTCGTGCTGATTGCCGCCGAGTCGTTGGGGCCGATTCACAGCGCGGCAGACTTGCAGGGCAAATCCATTTTCATGTGGCCCGACGGCTGCCCCTATCGGGCGGCGCTGGAGCGCTGGCTACAGAACAATGGCCAAACCCAGTCCATTGTCAGCATCGCCAATTACGGCACCATCGTCGGATGCGTCAGCGCGGGTGCCGGCGTGGCGCTGGTGCCCAAGGGGGTCTATGAGCAATACCGCAAAGGCTCGGGCTGGGTCGGCTATGAATTTGCTGAACTGACCTCCATCGACAACCTGTTCTACTGGCACGAGAACGCCGAACATCATCCGGCACGGGAGGCGTTTGTGGCGATGCTGCGCGAGGAATTCAGTGAGGTGCGTGCGGATTGAAGGCGTACCTCAAACCCACCGACAGCCAATCGGTTGAATGAGCCGGCCGCGGGTGCACGCATTCCGCTGTAGGAGCGCGCTTGCCCGCGAACGGGGAAGTCCATTCAGCACAGCAACGCCTGAAGAAATGCATTCGCCAGCAAGCCGGTTCCTACGGATGTGTGCAGCCCGCTGGATTTGATATTTGCGGGGCCAAGTGTAGGAGCGCGCTTGCCCGCGAACGGGGAAGTCCATTCAACACACCAACGCCTGAAAATATGCATTCGCCAGCAAGCCGGCTCCTACGGATGTGTGCAGCCCGCGGGATTTGAGATTTGCGGGGCCAAGTGTAGGAGCGCGCTTGCCCGCGAACGGGAGGTCCATTCAACACACCAACGCCTGAAAAAAAGCATTCGCCAGCAAGCCGGTTCCTACGGATATGTGCAGCCCGCAGGTTTAGTATTCACAGGTTCCCAGTGTAGGAGCGCGCTTGCCCGCGAACGGGAAGCGCCTTAAGCGGCGTACACCGCCAGCTTCTGCTGAATGAAATCCAGAAAGCATTGAATCCGCAGCGCCAGCTGTGAGTTGCGGTAATAGACCGCATGGATCGGCTGACGATAACCGCTGTTGGCCTCGGGCAGGATGACGATCAGCCGGCCATGACGGATGTCATCGTGGGTCATGAAGTGTGACAGGCAGACGATCCCCTGCCCCGCCAGCGCCAGCTGACGTAACGTTTCACCGCTGGAGGCCGAAACCGTTGGCTGGATGAAAAGGCGATCCCCGTCGGCATGACGAAGCGGCCAGTGATTGAGGGTTTCGGTCTGCGTGAAGCCCAGCAGCGAATGCTCGCTCAGCGCTGCCACGGTGTTCGGCGTGCCGTGTTTCTCGAGGTATTGGGGGCTCGCCAGGATGTTCAGCGGACTGGTGCCGAGCGGGCGGGCGTGCAACGTCGAGTCGGCCAGCACGCCGATACGGATGGCCACGTCGGTGCTCTGCTCCAGCAGATCAATGATGAGGTCGTTGCTGTTCAGTTCCAGCTGGATGTCGGGATAGAGCGCTCGGAATTCGGCAACGTACGGAACGATCGAATGCAACATGAATGGCGACGCCGCATTGATCCGCAAGCGACCCGATGGCGTCTGTTGGCGCACCGACATGCGCTCTTCAAGCTCTTCCATCTGGTTCAGAATCTGCCTGGCCCGCTCAAGGAAAAACTTGCCCTCCTCTGTCAGGTCCATGCGCCGCGTGGTGCGGTTGATCAACGTGGTCCCCAGCTTGCCTTCAAGTCGCGACAGCGTGCGGCTGATTGCCGAAGGCGTCTGGCCAACCTGCTCGGCAGCGGCAGAAATCGAGCCGCTTTCAATCACCGTGACAAACACCTGCAACTCATCCGATCTGGCTTTCACTGTCATCCCTCGCCTGCAAGAAGAGCGTCAAGCTACTAGCTACAAGCTGCAAGCTACAAGCTACAAGCCACAAGCCACAAGCTACAAGCCGAGCGTCCGCATCGCACACACGCTTGAAGCTTGAAGCTTGAAGCCTAGCCCGCCAAGACCGACGCCAGGTGTGCTTCATAGCGTTTCACGTCCGCCTCGATATTCGGCACCTTCATCACGTCAACCGCCAAAAAAGTCGGCAGGCCGGTCATCCCAAGAAACTGGTTGGCTTTGTGGAAAGGAAAGTAGACCGCGTCGACGCCCTTTGCTTCGAAAAAGTCCGACGGATCGTCAAAGGCCGGCTGCGGCGCGTTCCAGGTCGCCGAGATCATGTATTGCTTGCCGTGCAGCAAGCCGCCGCTGCCGTACTTGCGCGAGGCATCGGAACGGCTGCGACCATCGTTGGCGTAAAGGCTGCCGTGACCTTCGGTAAACACCTCGTCAATGTACTTCTTCACCGTCCATGGCGCGCCCATCCACCAGCCGGGCATTTGCCAGATGATCACATCGGCCCAGAGAAATTTCTGCACCTCGGCGGCCACGTCGTAGCCTGCGTCGATGTACGTCTGTTGCACCTCAAAGCCGGCACGGTCCAGGTACGCGAGACCGGCCTCGTGCAGGGTTGCGTTGTAACGACCTTCCGAATGCGCGAATTGTTTGCCGCCGTTGAGAAACAGTACTTTCTTCATATCAAGCCTCGTCCGAAGTCAACGCGGCCTGCGCCTGGGCAGTGCCGGATTGAGCGTTATCTGTATGGAATGGACGGCAGGATAGCGATGCGATGGAGCAAGAATAAGCAGCGGCGCAGCAAAATACCTTTGCGCTGGATTCATGAATGACACACGTATTGGTGAATTATCGCGCTCAATATAAGGAATGCTCGCTATGAGCGGATGACTAGATGCCGGCGCGCCTCGCTTAACCCGCAATCATCAAGTGGGCGCCCAGCAAAGCCATGCCGATGAAGAACATGCGCTTGAACAGCAACGCGCTGATGCGCTGACGCAGCCATTGCCCGAACATCATGCCCAGCAGCGCCGGGAGCAGCGCGAGTACAGAGGCTCCCATTTCTGCGCTGCCCACTGCGCCATTCCAGAACAGCCCCACGCCCAGCGCCAGCGTTGAGACGGTGAACGACAACCCCAATGCCTGGACCAGTTCATTGCGATCAAGTCGCAGCCCCTGAATATAAGGCACCGCGGGAATGACAAAGACGCCAGTGGCTGATGTGACCAGGCCCGTGACCAGCCCGCACAGAGGCCCGAGCCAGCGCTCGGCAGCGGGCGGGACATTGAGTGTCGGCAGAAACAATCCGCACAGGGCATACACTAACAGCGCAGCCCCCAATGCCCTCGCCATCCCGTGCCCATTGCCGAGCCCCAGCGTGTAAGAGCCGATCATCGTGCCGATGACGATCATCAGCAACAGCGGCCATAAACGAACGCACAGGCCGCGCAGATGCCCGCCCGTCGCCAGCTGCCAAAAATTGGTGAGCGTCGATGGAATCAGCAGCAAGGCTGCCGCCTGGGTTGGCAGCATCATCACCCCGAGCAAACCCATCGCCACCGTCGGCAGTCCCATGCCGATCACCCCTTTGACCGTCCCCGCCAGCAGAAACGTCAGCATGACCAGCGCCGAAAAACTCCAGCCAAGGTCCTGGTACAGAGTGAAAAAAGCAGCCATGAGCGCATCCTGCGAAAGTCGACGGTTGGAAAGTGAATAACGGCGCCACTTCACCACATTCGGCCACCAGCGGAAACGGGAAACATCGGCATCGCTTCCGAGCGCTGGCTGTCAGCTAAAACGCCAAGCAGGCCAGCTTTCCATTTTTGCCAACCCGACTTGCCATTTGTGACGTTTCCCCATCGCCAGCAATTTCCTAGGATCGGCTCACGTCGTTGACGCCTGGCTCGCCAGCCATCACATGTTTGAAGGGGGAATGTCTATGTCCGATGCAACCGAGCGTCTGTGGGGCGCGCGCTTCAAGTCCGGACCGGCCGAAGCGATGGCCAACCTGTCGCGCTCGCCGGCCGCCTATTTCCGCATGACGCCCTACGACGTTGCCGGCTCGAAAGCCCACGCCCATGAGCTGGAACGCGCAGGCTTGCTGGACGCTGAAGAGACGCAGCGCATCATCGCCGCCCTGCACTCGATCGACGAGGACTTTGCCGCCGGCAAGGTCCAGCCCATTGCCGCAGACGAGGACGTACACACCTTCATCGAGCGCCTGCTCACCGAACGGCTCGGCGCACTGGGCGGCAAGCTTCGCGCCGGGCGCTCGCGCAATGACCAGACGGCCAACGACATGCGCCTGTTTCTGCGCGACCGGATTCGCCTGCTCACCTTGTCGGTGCTCGATCTGCAACAGGCGCTGGTCGGCCAGGCCGAGCAGCACGTCAACACCATCGCGCCAGGCTTCACCCACCTGCAACAGGCGCAGCCGATTGTCTTCGGCCACCACTTGATGGCCCACGCCCAAGCAATTCATCGCGACATCCAGCGGCTACAGGACTGGGATCGGCGCTTCAACCTTTCACCGCTCGGCGCTGCCGCCATGGCCGGGTCTGCGATTGCGCGTGACCCTCAGCGTTCGGCAGCAGAGATGGGCTACGCAGGGCCGTGCGAGAACTCCATCGACGCGGTTGCCAGCCGCGATCATGTGGCTGAGTTTCTGTTCTGCGCGAGCATGCTGGGCATAAACATCTCGCGAATGGCCGAGGAGTTCTGCATCTGGACGTCGCGGCAGTTTCGCTGGGTCGAACTCGACGATGCCTACGCCACAGGCAGCTCGATCATGCCGCAGAAGAAGAACCCGGACATCGCTGAGCTGGCCCGGGGCAAGTCAGGCCGACTGATCGGGTCACTGACCGCGATTCTCTCGGTGCTCAAGGCGCAGCCGCTGTCTTACAACCGGGATTTGAGCGAGGACAAGCATGCGATCTTCGATGCAGTGGACACGCTGAATCTGGTGCTGCCCGCCTTCGCCGGGATGGTTCGCACGATGAGGGTGCGCAAGGACGAGTTACTGCGGCAGGCGCCGCTGGGCTTCACCCTGGCGACGGAAATCGCGGACTGGCTGGCGGTGCGCGGCGTGCCGTTCAAGGAAGCGCACGAGATCACCGGGCAACTGGTGCAACTGTGTGAGGCGCAGGACATCGGCTTGCCCGAGCTGACACCGCAAATGCTTGCGGACACCGATGCCCGCCTGACGCCGGAAGTGCTTGAGAGCCTGACGCTGCAGGCGGCGCTGGCGGCGCGCAGCGGTTGGGGCGGGACGTCACCGGTTCGGGTGGCCGAGCAGATTGAGCGGTTCAAACTGCACCTGGCCGCCCAGGAGCAGTGGGCCAACGATTACAGCGGCCCGCGGGGTTAGTTGTCAGTGGGACAGACATTTGCCGGGAAGCGCGCATAGTGTGGGACCGGCTTTAGCCGGGAAGTCGTCGGATGTCACGCCGCCAAATCGCGGTGTCGGTGCTGGCCTCTTCCCGGCTGAAGCCGGTCCCACTGATTGACCGCGTGCATAGTGTGGGACCGGCTTTAGCCGGGAAGGCGTCGGGTATGGGCGGTGTATTCAGCCTTTCTTGATGTACCCCTCGACCACCGCCGAGAAGTCTTTGCCGCCGTCGCCGCGCAAGCTCATCGCCTGGTACAGCTGTTGCGCCAGCGCGCCCATGAGCACCGGTTGGCGCGCAGCTTTTGCGGCCTCGGTCGCCAGGCCCAGGTCCTTGAGCATGAGCTCAGCGCCAAACCCGCCGGTATAGCCTCGCGAGGCCGGCGCGGTTTCCACCACCCCTGGCCACGGGTTGTACATTTCAGAGCTCCAGCAGCGGCCGGTCGAGCTGTTGATGATGGTGGCCAGCACGCCGGTGTCGATACCCAGTCGGTCGCCCAATGCCATCGCCTCCGCTACGCCGATCATGGAAATCCCCAGCAGCATGTTGTTGCAGATCTTGGCGATCTGGCCGGTGCCCACATCGCCGCAATGGACGATGTTACGGCCCATCTGCGCAAGAATTGGCTTGAGCACCGTGAAGTGCTCCTGACTGGCACCCACCATGAACGTCAGCGTGCCAGCTTGTGCGCCACCGGTGCCGCCCGACACAGGCGCGTCGCCAACCACCACGCCCAATTTGGCCGCCGCAGCCGCCACATCACGAATGGTTTGCGGGTCGATGGTGCTGCAATCCACCGCCGGCACCCCGGCACTGATCCCGGCCAGTACCCCGTCGTCATTCAGGTACACCGCACGCACGTGGGCGGCGGCAGGCAGCATGGTGATCACCAGGTCCGCGCCCTGCGCCGCATGTTTGGGCGACTCACTGATGCGACTGCCCAGCTCCGCCAGCTCGGCCAGCACCTGTTGGTTGAGGTCGAACAAATGCAGCTGATGCCCGGCACGGATCAGATTGCGGGCCATTGGAGCGCCCATGTTGCCCAAGCCGATGAATGCGATTTTCATGGTGTTCTCCTTGTTCAAAACTCAGCCATAGCGCCTAACGGAATGCGATCTCTTTAGGAAATTCTGAGGCGTACGGGCGCTGCGCAGTCGGTCTGCAAGCACAGTCCCGGTGGGAGCGAGCTTGCTCGCGAAGACGGCATTTCAGTCGCTGAAGACTTAGCGGCTTCCCGGCCTCTTCGCCAGCAGGCTCACTCCCACAATCCGCAGGTCCCAGCAGTGTTGTCATGCTTGATGAGCGCGCTGCACTCAGCGCAAGTTAATCGTCGTATTCACGCCGTCATTCACGCTGTCGTCGTCGAACCAGCGGCTGGTGACCGTCTTGGTCTGAGTGTAGAACTGCACCACCTGTTTGCCGTAAGGGCCCAGGTCGCCGAGCTTGGAGCCCCGCGATCCGGTGAAGCTGAAGAATGGCACCGGGACTGGAATCGGAATATTGATGCCCACCTGCCCCACGTCGATTTCGCTCTGGAATTTGCGCGCAGCGGCGCCGCTTTGGGTAAACAGACCGACGCCATTACCGAAGGGATTGGCGTTGACCAGCGCGATGGCCTGATCCAGCGTGTCGACTTCCAGGACCACCAGCACCGGCCCGAAGATTTCCTGAGTGTAGATCTGCATGTCGGTCGTCACGCCCGTAAAGAGCGTCGGCCCGACGAAGTTGCCTTGCTCGTAGCCCGGCACCGTAATGCCGCGTCCGTCCAGCTCAAGGGTGGCACCCTCTTGAACGCCGCTTTCGATCAGGTCGAGGATGCGCTGTTTCGCACGGCGAGAAATCACCGGTCCGACGTCTGTGCCTGCCTCGCTCCCCGCATTCACGGTCAGCTTTTGCGCCAGCGCCTTGAGATCGGGAATCCACTGCTTCGAGGCGCCAACCATCACCACCACCGACGTTGCCATGCAGCGTTGACCGGCCGCACCGAACCCTGCGCCAACCAGCGCATTGAGGGTCTGTTCGCGATTGGCATCGGGCAGCACCACCGCGTGGTTCTTGGCCCCCATCATCGATTGCACGCGCTTGCCGTGTTTGCCCGCCAGGTCGTAAACGTGTGTGCCCACCGCCGTGGAACCGACAAAGGACACGGCCTTGATGTCTTTATGGGTGCAGAGGGCGTCGACCACGTCCTTACCGCCGTGGACCACGTTCAGCACGCCGGCAGGTACGCCCGCCTCGACGGCTAGCTCCACTAGCAACATGGTCGACATCGGATCTTGCTCGGACGGCTTGAGCACGAAGGTATTACCGCAGGCGATGGCCATGGGGAACATCCACAGCGGGATCATCGCGGGGAAGTTGAACGGCGTGATCCCCGCGCAGACGCCGATCGGCTGACGCAGCGTGTAGGTATCCACTCCACCCGCTACGTTTTCTGCGAATTCGCCCATCTGCAAGGTGCCGATGGAGCAGGCATGCTCCACCACTTCCAGGCCGCGAAAAATATCGCCCTCGGCGTCGGCAATGGTTTTGCCCTGTTCGGCGCTGAGCACCACGGCGATGCGTTTGGAGTGTTCGCGGATCAGTGCCTGCAGCTTGAGCATGATGCGCATACGGGCGCCAATCGGCGTGTGCCGCCAGGTGGTGAATGCGTTCTGAGCGGCGGCGACGGCAGCATCGACCTCAGCCGCAGTGGCAAGTGGCACATGGGCCAGCACTTCCTGGGTCGCCGGGTTGACCACCTCCAGCCATTCGCTTGATTGTGAATCGACCCACTCGCCGCCAATCAGCAATTTCACGCGGGCCACGGTGGTGTTGTTTTTGTTCAATGACACGTTCATTAACAGTCGCTCCATTCAAGGCAGTGCGCGTGCGTCGGCGCACTGAAAAAAGTTCGTTTCAGCCAGCGCGATGACGAGGGGGATCGCGTTTCATCAGCGCGGTGCACACCAGGGCCACTAACGCCATGCCGATCAGGTAAACGATCACGTAGTGCGGGCTGCCACCGCCTAGCGCCAATAGCTGGGTAGCGATCATCGGCGCGAATCCACCGCCCAGGACGCCGGCCAGCTGCACTGACACAGAGATACCGCTGTAGCGAATCTCGGCCGGAAACTGTCGGGCAAACAGCAGCGACTCGGGGGCGTACAGGATCGGGAAGACCACGCCGACGGCCAGCACCATCGCCCACCACACCATTTGCGGCTCGCGGGTGCCAAGCATGGCGAAGAACGGATAGACGAAAGCGCAGAGCAGCAGAAGCCCGGCGAAATACAGACGTTTCTGGCCGACCTTGTCGGACAGGTGCCCGCACAGCGGCATCGTCACCAGCGAAAGCGCAGCGCCAGCAGTGATCGCGCTCAGCACATCGGCACGGGGGATGAGCAACTGGTTGGCGGCATACGCCAACGCGAAGGTCACTGACATGTAAAACCAGGCGTTCTCGGCAGTGCGCGCGCCAATGATCGTCAGGGTTTCTTTGGGGTGCTCGCGGAATACTTTGAACAGCGGCACTTTGACGGCGATGTTGTCTTTTTTGAGCTTCTCGAAATCGGGCGATTCCGGGACCTTCAGGCGAATCAGCCAACCTACGCCGAGCAGCACGACGCTGGCCAGGAACGGAATTCGCCAGCCCCAGCTGAGCATGTCGGCTTCAGGCAACTTCGCGACCATGCCCATGGCCAGCGACGCCAGCACCAGCCCCGCGCCGACGCCGGTTTGCGGCAGGCTGCCGTAGAAGCCCTTGCGACCTTCGGGGGCGTGCTCAACTGCCATCAGCACCGCACCGCCCCACTCTCCGCCCACCGCCATGCCCTGTAAAAAGCGCATCGCCACCAGCAACACCGCTGCCCAATAGCCGATCTGCTCATAGGTGGGAATCAGGCCGATGATGATGGTCGGAATCCCCATCAGCATCAGCGTGAACAGCAGCATGGACTTGCGACCGATCTTGTCGCCGAAATGGCCGAACACGATGCCGCCCAATGGCCGGCCGAGAAAGCCCACCGCATAAGTGGCGAAGGCCGCCAGCACGCCGATGATCGGGTCCAGTGCAGGGAAAAATATCTTGTTGAAGATCAGGGCGGCTGCAGTGCCGTAAAGAAAAAAGTCGTACCACTCAATGGTGGTCCCGGCCATGCTCGCCGCGCCGGCAAGCCGGTAGGATCGGGCGTCTTTTACAGAGCCGGCATCGAGTGCGCCGGCGTCCGCCGTTATAGCGTTCTTCATAAACTCCTCCGCTTATTTATTGTTGTGCAGGGTGTTATGCGTGTGGGTGGGCCGATGTGGTGGAGCGCTTACCTCATATCGATTGGGTTACAAAAAGTTGGATGGGGGCCAAATCCTGTAGGGGCCGGCTTGCTGGCGAACCCACCGGGTCAGCGACATCTGCGCCAATGGCACAATCTGGTTCGCCAGCAAGCCGGCTCCTACAGACCGCGTTGTACTGGTGTAATCGCTTGCGCTGGTGATCCAGCAAGCCGGCTCCTACAGATTGGGTTATTACCGGGATTGCATCGTTTGGATCCGGCCGCGCTTCGGAGTATAGATGTGCAAACTTCTAATAAGAACGCACATAAAAGCAGGTCCAACATGCAAAAAAACATCACCTCCCTGAGTGGGCTGAACTGGGATGACCTGAAGTTTTTTCTCGAAGTCGCACGCACGCGCAAGGCCAGCTCCGCAGCCAAACGCCTGGCCGTCGATTACACGACGGTGTCGCGCAGGATCAGCTCACTGGAGGCAGCTCTCGGCACGCTGTTGTTCGAGAAGTCCCGCAACACTGGCTTTATCCTGACGCCCGAGGGCCAGCGACTGCTGGGCGCGGCCGAGTCCATAGAAAGTACGCTGCACATCGCGTGCGAGCAGGTTTCAGGCTCCGGCGTTGCGTTGTCAGGGCATGTGCGAATGGGTTGCACGGAAGGGTTCGGCAGTTTCTTTATCACGCCGCAGCTCAGTCATTTCACCGACACCTACCCGGCCATTTCAGTCGACATCCTGCCGCTGCCGCACTTCATCAGTCTGTCCAAGCGCGAGGCCGATATCGTCATCGCGCTGGAGCGACCGGAGCACGGGCCTTACGTCTGCTGCAAGTTGTGTGATTACAGCCTGCGCCTCTACGCCACCCAAGACTATCTCGACAGCCACACCCCCATTTGCAAAACCGAGGACCTGGCCGAGCATCCCTTCATCAGCTATGTCGATGATCTGGCCTTCAGCTCCGAGCTTTTGTACCTGAGCAACCTTCTGCCCGGCGCTCACGCCACGCTGCGCAGCACCAGCGTCATCGCCCAATACGTCGCGGCGTTGCAGGGACGAGCACTGGCGATCCTGCCGTGTTTTCTGGCGGCACAGGATGCGCGACTGCTGCCAGTGCTGGAGACTGAGGTGGATATCACCCGGCAGTTCTGGATGTACTGCCGGGAAGATCTGAGGAAGCTCAAGCGGATCACATTGCTGTGGGATTACATCCGCGAAACCACTGAGCGCAACCAGGCGTTTCTGCTGGGTAAAGCCGGGCAGATGACGTTTGTGGATTGAGTCATCGGTCACGGCATGAGGTAGGCGCCTCCGGTCGTTCAGACAACGCGCCGCTGCGCAGCAAGCCCGATTCTATGGGAATGACCGGGTAGCGCTGCACATTGCTCGCGAAGGCGGCGTCAGGCCGCTAAAGCTCTGGTGAGTGAGCGAGTTTATTCGCGGGCCAGCGCGCTCTTGCAAAGGTTCGAACGTCTGTTCTGCACCTTCGCGCCATAGTTCAGAAATCTCTGAACTATGCATTTGAGCTTTCCTATTCTTTAGCCTCATCAGCCAACTCTAAGATCAGCGCCAACAAAGGAGCCCGTCCAGCAGAGACCAGGCCCGAAGATTGCCTTTTTCTGATGTGACTGCCGCTGTACTCCGTTTCGGCCTGAGCCGTCGCGTTAATCAGTGGCGGCTCGCACGTCAGCTGCAATCTTTGAGGAGCCTCGATGAAACTGGAAATCTTCCGCACCCTGTGGGGCTACCGCGCCAGCAAGGCTCAGGCGCTGGATGAATTGCTCGACGCCGGATTCGACGGCATGGAAGCACGCCTGCCGCTGACGCCGGGCGAGCGCGCGGAGTTCGGCGCCTTCCTGCGCGCCAACCACGTGCCCTACATCGCTACCGTCTTCACGGCATACGACGTCCTCCCCGAACAGTCAGCAACCACGGCGGAACACCTCAACGATCTGGAGCAGAAGCTCGCCTGGTCCACCGAACTGGCACCGCGTTTCGTCAACGTGCTGGCCGGCAATGACCGATGGCAGCTGCCGCAGCAGGTTGATTTTTTTGGTCAGGCCCTGGAGGTGGCGCGCAAGCACGGCCAGACGGTTGTCTTTGAAACCCACCGGGCGCGTTCGCTGTTCAATCCGTGGGTCACCCTTGAGCTGATTCGCCAACTTCCCGACCTGAGGTTCACCAGTGACATCAGCCACTGGATCGTCACGTGCGAGCGCCTTCTTGACGACCCCGAGGACGATCTCGGCGCCTTCGTTGAACGCGTTCATCACATTCAGGCACGGGTCGGTTATGACCAGGGCCCTCAGGTTCCTCACCCCGCCGCACCGGAGTACGCCCGCGAACTGGCTTTCCATCAGCAGCACTGGCAAGCCGTGTGGCAATCCCAGCAGGCGCGCGGTTATCAAGTCACCACGATGACGCCCGAATTCGGCGCAGATGGCTATCTGCATCATCTGCCCTTCACCAACGTGCCGGTGGCGGACCTGTGGTCGCTCAACGTGTCGATGGCCCAGACCGAACGCGAACATTTCCAGCGCTTCACTCATACAACCAGCCGATAAGGAGCTTTCGTCATGCCAGATCCGTCGCACGCGGCAGCCCCGAAGGTCGCCAACTTCAGCAGCATCCCGGTGATCGATATCGCCGGACTGTGCAGCCCCGACATTGCACGGCGTCAGGCCGTCGCCGACGACTTGGGCAAGGCCGCCCGGGAGGTCGGCTTTCTGTACATCAGGAATCACGGCATTGCGCCGTCGTTGATCGAGGGTCTGCGTCAGGCCGCCAGGGACCTCTTTGCGCAATCGCTCGACTACAAAATGCAGCATTACATCGGCACGTCCCGCAGCCACAAAGGCTTCGTGCCGGAGGGCGAAGAGGTGTACGCCAAGGGCAAGCCTGACCACAAAGAGGCGTTCGATATCGGCTTTGAAGTGGCCGATGACGATCCGCTGGTGATCGCCAAAACCCCGCTTATCGGCGCCAACGAATGGCCTGATCTGCCGGGTTTCCGGCCTGCCGTCGAAGCGTATTACGCGGCGGTGTTTGCCTTGGGGCGACGCCTGTTCGACGGCTTTGCGCTGGCGCTGGGTCTGGAGGAAGGCTACTTCGAGTCGATGGTGACCCGCCCGCCCTCCAAGCTGCGATTGATTCATTACCCGTTCGACGGCGCCGCTCAAGACGCGCCCGGTATTGGTGCGCACACCGATTACGAGTGCTTCACCATGCTGCTGGCCGACAAGCCTGGCCTTGAGGTGATGAACGACCTGGGGCAATGGATCGATGCGCCTCCGCTTGAGGGCGCGTTCGTGGTCAATATTGGCGACATGCTGGAGGTCATGACCGCTGGTACGTTCGTTGCTACGGCTCATCGGGTGCGCACCGTGAGCGAAGAGCGGTACTCGTTTCCGTTGTTCTTTGCCTGCGATTTCCACACGCAGATCAAACCCCTGCCACAGTTCGACAAGGGCACCGCCGACTACGAAGAAATCACCATCGGCGAACACATGTTCGGTCAGGCGCTGCAGACCTATCAGTACCTGCGCCGCAAGGTCGAGCGCGGCGAACTCAAGCTGTACGAAAAGGCGCGCAAGCCATCGAGCTTCGGCCATTTGAAGAATCAGACCCAGGATGCGTCGTGATGCGATGCGCCACCCTGCCCCGCCCGAATGTTCAGAACCCCCAACCCTGCTTTCCTGACGTGGAGTCACCGACGATGCGCAACACTTCGAACATTGCTGTCCGCCTGACCGTGGTTGCCTGCGCCGTGCTCGGCGCGTCAGCAGGCGCGGCGACGGCCGCACAGGCCGCCACGACTGTTACACCCGGGCAGTTCAAGGTGGGCATGGAAATTACCTACCCGCCGTTCGAATCCTACGACGAGAAGAAAAACGTCGTGGGCGCCGACCCTGACCTATCGCGCCTGCTTGCCAAGCATCTGGAGCTCAAACCCGAGTTCATCGATACCAAATTCTCCAGCCTGATCCTCAGCCTGAATGCCGGCCACTATGACGCGATCATTTCCGGCATGTACATCACGCCGGAGCGCCAGACGCAGGCTCAAACCATTCCCTACGCCGTGACAGGCGCCGCGATCATGGTGCTCAAGGACAGCCCGCTCAAACCCAAAGTGCCGGAGGACTTGTGCGGGCTTAAGGTCGGCCTGGAAAAAGGCACCACCTGGGTGACCCAGTTCAACAAACTGTCCGCCGAGTACTGCGTACCGAAAGGCAAAGGCGCGGTCGCCGTCAGCGAATTCCCTTCAGCGCCCGAAGTGACTCAGGCGCTGCTGTCAGGCAACGTCCAGGCACAAGTGGAAATCGACGGCGCCGCCGGCATGATCGCCGAGCGCACCAAGGGCCGCGTGGTGGTCAGCACCGAACATTCGATCTACCAGCAAACGCTCGGCATCTATGTGAAGAAGGGCAATGACGAGCTGTATCAGGCATTGCTGAAAGCCTTCGACGAGACCAAGAAATCCGGCGAATACGCGGCGCTGCTGAAGAAATACAACCTGGAAGAGCCCAAGAACTGACGAGGTGATGCTTCACCCCTTGTAGGAGTGAGCTTGCTCGCGATTGGCCGTGACAGACGATGTAGGTGTATCGGATGTATCGACGTCATCACGAGCAAGCTCAAACCTACGGGGCTCGTGCTTGATAAGAGAATCCCGCAGGGTCCGGCCCCGCTGAGGTGTGTATGCAATTCGAATGGTCCTACTTTTTTTCCTTGTTCTCGGTCGCTGATTTCTGGGAATCCTGCATCACGGTCATCGAGCTCAGCGCGCTGGGCTGGTTCATCGGCATGCTATTGGGGTTTCTGCTGGCATCGGCCAAGCTTTCGACAGCGCGCTGGATCAGCGTCCCGGCGTCGATTTATATCTGGTTTTTCCGCAGCGTCCCGCTGCTGGTGCTGGTGGTGTTCACCTACAACTTGCCGCAGATGTTCCCGGTGACCCGTGACGTGCTTTCCAACCCTTTTTACTCAGGCCTCCTGGCGCTTGTGGTGACCGAAGCAGCTTATATGGCGGAGATCCACCGGGGTGGCCTCATTTCGGTGGCGAAAGGTCAGAAGGAAGCGGGCCGCGCGCTGGGTGTCGGCCTGATCGGCATGCAGCGTCTGATTGTCATCCCGCAGGCTTTCCGCATCTCCCTGCCCACGCTGGTCAACGAATACATCACGGTGGTGAAACTGACTTCGCTGGTGTCGGTGATTTCCCTCACCGAACTGCTGACGGTGGGGCAGCGCCTGTACGCGCAAAACTTTCTGGTGATGGAAACTCTGTCGGCCGTTGCCGTGTATTACGTGATGATCGTGACGGTCTTCGGCTGGCTGTTTCACTGGCTGGAGCAGCATCTGGAACTGAGCAACCGCAAGCCGCAGACCCTCGACGACGCTGCGCTCGTCGACCTGCGGACTCGCCTGGGCAGTCAGCCCGCACAGGCCCTGCAACCCTCTGCGCGTGCTGGCTCGGCGCCCGCGCTGCAACTGGTCAACATCCAGAAACGCTACGGGCAGCACGAGGTGCTCAAGGGCATCGATCTGAAAGTAGAAGCGGGCCAGGTCATTTCGATCATCGGCCCGTCAGGCTCGGGCAAGACCACGCTGATTCGTACGGTGAACAGTCTGGAAACCATCGACCAAGGCGAAATCATACTGTTCGGCGAGGGCTACATTCACGCCGGCGACGATCCCAACGCCCCGCAGATCCGCCGTGGGATTCAGCGCATCGGCATGGTGTTTCAGAACTTCAACCTGTTCCCCCATCGCACCATTCTTGACAACGTGACCCTGGCCCCGCGCTATCACGGCCGCGACCGCGTGGTGAGTGAACAACGCGCTTATGCCCTGCTCGACAAGGTCGGGCTGCTGGCCCACGCGCACAAGTACCCGCATCAATTATCAGGTGGTCAGCAGCAACGGGTGGCAATCGCGCGCGCGCTGGCCATGGATCCGCAGATCATGTTGTTTGACGAACCGACCTCCGCGCTGGACCCGGAGCTGGTCGGTGACGTGCTCAAAGTGATCGCCGACCTGGCGAAAGAAGGCATGACGATGTTGATCGTTACGCACGAAATGGACTTCGCCCTGTCGATTTCCGATCGGGTGATCTTCATGGAAAACGGCATCGTCCAGAACGATGCCGCGCCGCACGCCATCCTGGCCGACCAATGCGGCGAGCGGGTGCGCAAGTTCATGGGGTTGGATTCGCATTCACCGAGCCCGCACAGCGTCAGTAAAAGCCGGCTTGCTGGCGAGGTCGGTTAGTCTCATTCGCCGTTGTAGCGCCGGGCAGAATGCGTTCGCCAGCAAGCCGGCTCCTACAGATTTCGCGTACATCGCCGATTTCGCAGCTGGCGCAGTTCAACTGTAGGAGCGCGCTTGCCCGCGAATGCGTCAGGTCGTTCACCTAGAAGATGACTGACCAACCCCCTCACCAGCAGGCCGCTCCAATGGCAGGGCCGATCTAGACGCGCCCGTCACAGCCCCAGCATCAACCCGCTCAGGCGTTTGACCTTGCGCCGCAGCGCTTCTTCGAATACGCCCTGGCGTGGTTCGATCAGACTGAACCAATGCTTGGCCCGGGTGATGCCGGTGTAAATCAGCTCCTTGGTCAGCACCGGATTGAGCGCTTCCGGCAAGATCAACGCCGTGTGCGCGAACTCCGAGCCTTGGGATTTATGCACCGTCATTGCGTACACGGTCTCGACGTCATTGAGCCGGCTCGGCAATACAAAGCGCACGCCGCCGCTGCCATCATTGCGCGGAAACGCAACACGCAGCGCCTGACGGTTTTCCTCAACCGGCCCTTCAGGCAGCCGCAAGGCGATGCCGATGTCGCCGTTCATCAAGCCCAGCCCGTAATCATTACGGGTCATCAGCACCGGACGCCCTTCGTACCATTGGTGGTCATTCTCGATCAGCCTGGCGGTGAAGAGCGTTTCCGTGATCCGTCGATTCAGCCCTTCCACGCCCCACGGCCCCTTGCGAACGGCGCACAGCAGCTGGAATTCGTCGAAAGCGTTCAATACCTGCCGCGCCCACTCGACACACCGTGGGTCCTCGATTTGGGTCAAACCCTGCGGCCGCTGCGCGTGCATCACGCTCAGATAATGACGGTAACCCTGGGGGCCATCTGCATGACCTTCCAGTAGCAATCGGGTCAGCGCCCGATCCTGCTCACCCTTGAGCACCAAAGAAAACAGATCCGGGTACTGGCGCGCCGCGAGCAATGCGCGGGCTTCCTGGTCCTGTTGCCGATTGACCAGCCCGGCCAACTGACCGATTCCGCTACCTGCCACGAAGCGCCGGGAATGGCGCAGCATCACCACTTGTTGCGCCAGCGCGTGATGCTGGCTATCGCCCTGCTGAAGACCGCTCCTGGAGAGGTCTTCGCCGCTGACCGACTCCAGCCACGCCTGGGTCTGCGGGCTGTACATCCCCGCCTCGGCGTCGCGACACAGGTCGCCCAATACCGCGCCGGCCTCAACCGATGCCAATTGATCCTTGTCGCCCAGTAAAACCATCCGCGCATGGGGCGGCAATGCGTCCAGCAGGTTGGCCATCATTTCGAGGTCGATCATCGAAGCCTCATCGACCACCAGCACGTCCAGCGGCAACGGGTTACCGGCGTGATGACGGAAATGCCGGGTGCCCGGACGGCTGCCGAGCAAGCGGTGAACGGTGGTGACTTCACTGGGGATCTTCTGCCGAACGCTCTCCGGCACTTGCAGCGACTGCACCTGATGGCTGATCGACTCGGTCAGACGCGCTGCCGCCTTGCCCGTCGGCGCGGCCAGACGAATGCGCAACGGTTTGCCGTTCCCCACCGCCGGCGACTGCAACAGCGCCAGCAAGCGTACGACGGTAGTGGTTTTGCCCGTCCCGGGGCCGCCGGTAATGATGCTGAACGCGCCCCGCGTTGCCAGCGCACAGGCCAGTTTCTGCCAGTCGATCAATCCATCGGGCTCGGTGCTGGCCGGGCCGAACAACGCATCCAGACGTTGCGGCAAATCGCTCAGCCCCGACTCCACCTGCGCCAATCGACGACTCAATGCCGCATCGATCCGGCGCTCGTACGTCCAGTAACGGCGCAAATACAGACGCCGATCGGCAAGCACCAACGGCTTGTGCGCCGCCGCTTCGCTGTCATCATCGGCACGAGCGACCAGCGTGCTGGCTTCCAGTGCCTTGCACCACGTCGCACCATCCAGCGATTTGAGCAACGAAGAAGGCAGCAGCATCGGCGTCGACAACACATCACCCTCGGGCGGAAGCGACAACGCGAAATCCGGCTCTTTGAGGGTTTCGTGCAGGTCAAGGCACACGTGGCCGTGACCCAATTGATGGCTCGTCAACGTGGCCGCCAGCAGCACCAGTGAATCGGCGGAGGGATCAAGGTCAGCCAGGAACGCCACGAAGGCCTTGTCGAGCGCGCGCAACCAGCCGCGCTCGACCCAGCGCTGCAACAACAGCAACAAATCATCGACCCGGTGAAGGGGCTTCAGCTCGGCCAGGCTTTCGGCGTCCAAGGGCGTCGGCAACAAGTGGGCGAATGTACGGTTCATGCGAGTTCTCCTGACAGCACATCTGCCTGCGCCGGTGAACGGCCCTGAAACAGCAGATCCAGGCTTTCAATCAGCTCGCGGGGCGGACGCGTAAACCACGCGCCTTGACTCGCAGCGCGGCTGCCGCGCACGAACATGTACACCGCTCCGCCCATGTGAAGGTCGTAATCGTAGTCGACCAGCCGCGCCTTGAGCTGACGATGCAGTGCGAGCAGATAAAGCACGTATTGCAGGTCATAGCGGTTGTCCAGAATCGAGTTTTCCATCGCCTGCTCGGTATAGGCATCGTCGTCAACGCCCAGCCAGTTGGATTTGTAGTCCGCAACGAAGTAGCGGCCTTCGTGCTCGAACGTGAGGTCGATGAAGCCCTTGAACATGCCATTCAACGAGGCCGTTTCTGCCGCCGCCCTTGGGGCACCGTTGTGGGTGTACCGGCGAACCAGCGCATCCATCTGCGCCACATCGACTTTTGTGCAAGCGAACCAGAATTCCATCTCGACGCGGTACTGGTTCGGCTGATCCAGCTGACACAGCGCCACGGGCTGAACATCCGGGCCTACATACAGGGGTAATGTCAGAAGATGCTGCAGCCAGTCAGTCAGGGTGTTGATCCAGCCTTTCCAGTCTCGGCGGTTACAGCGCTGGGCGACGACTTTTTCAAGCGCTAGCGGGTCGGCGGCTGCCTCGGCGAACCCTTTTTCCCCAGCCCACTCCAACAAGCCGTGCAAGAACGTCCCGGGGTTGGGCCCTCGGGGAAACCGGTGGATATCGCCGCCGCTGGCCATTACCTCTCGAGGTGCGTCCGGGTCGAGACGCTCGTCGTCGAAAAGCTTCTGTGCTTGTGGACTGTCGGGCGACTGATCGCCGCTGTCAGTAATGGTGTCACCAATGCGCAAGGCGCTGTAGGACGCGATCCACCAATTCTCACGAGCGCTGCGGCGCGGGACGCGCGGTTTGCTCAACGACATTTCACTGCGCGGCGCGCTGAAAGATTCGGTTGTCGGCAACGGCACAGGCCCAACCTTAACCGCCGCGTGGTCTTCTGCCAACGAGCTCAGCCATTGCCCCAACGCCACGGACTCAGGCAGCTTCTGGCCGCCGCCCAGCAAATAACCCAAAGCCGAGCGGTGCAGCACCGACGCGCCATTGCTCCCACGCTTGAGATCAGCCACCCCCAGCCAGCACGCGTGTTGCGCGCGAGTGAGGGCCACATAAAGCAGACGCAAGTCTTCAGCAAGTCGCTCGTCATCCGCCTGCTCAACCAGCGCCGCTGTGGGCTTGAGGCTGATTTGCGCATGGCCGTCGGCGTCGTGAAAGTGCAGCGGTAAACGGCTGCCATCCACGGGTTTGCTCGAACAGATGAAGGGCAGAAACACCAGCGGGTATTCCAGGCCTTTGGATTTATGAATGGTCACAACCTTGACCAATTGCTCATCGCTTTCGAGGCGCAATATCTGCTCCTCTCCCGCCTGAGCGGCCAGGGCCAGATGCTCGCTCAAATGACGAATCAGCGCCTGCTCACCGTCCAGCTCGGCAGCGGCCTGCTGCATCAGTTCACTGAGGTGCAACAAGTTGGTCAGTACGCGCTCGCCATCGGTGCGCTGAATAAGCGCTTGCGGCAGCTTGAAGTCGTGCAGCAGCCGGCGCAGCATCGGTAGCACGCCCTGAGTTCGCCAGATACGGCGGTAATCGCGGAACTGCATGACGCGGTTTTCCCACGCCAGTTCGTCCTGATTCAGCAGCTCGAGCTCGGCCAGTGGCAATGCCAAAGTGATGCAAGCCAATGCGGCGCGCAGCGTCCGCTCGGCATCAGGTTCGGCGCAGGCCTTCAGCCACGCGAGCACGTCATGGGCTTCCTGCGCCGCGAATACAGAATCCTTGTCGGACAAGTACACGCTGCGTACACCGCGCGCCGACAATTCGCCCCGGACCGCCTGCGCTTCCTTGCCATCGCGCACCAGAATCGCGATATCAGCGGGCTGCAGCTGTTTCAACGGCTCGCCATCTTTAACGAAACCTGCTTGCCCCTGTTGCCCCGCATTGAGCAATCGGGCGATCTCGCTCGCACAACTTGCCGCCAGCTGCTGACGATAGATCGTCCCCGATACCGGTTGATCCGTTTCCAGCTGCCAGACGTTGAGCGCAGCGAGTGTCTCCCCGTCCACCTGCAGCCGCTCTTTACGCCCCTGAGACGCTACCGCCAGAAACGGCACGGGATTGCTTTCTGCGGTGCGAAACAAGAACGCACCACGGCCTGTCTCGCTGGTCTCCGCGCGCTGGAAGATGTGGTTGACTGCGTCGACCATCGCGTGGCTGGAACGGAAGTTGGTGCCCAACGTATGCAGCCGGCCAGTGGTGGCCTGACGCGCACGCAGGTAGGTGTAGATGTCAGCGCCGCGAAAGGCGTAGATTGCCTGTTTCGGGTCGCCGATTAGGAACAGCCCTGTGCTTTCGTCGTTGGCTTCAAGACGGTAAATGCTGTCGAAGATTCGGTACTGTACGGGGTCGGTGTCCTGGAACTCGTCAATCAGGGCGACCGGGAACTGTTCACGAATCAGCGTCGCCAAACGCTCCCCGCCGCTGCCGCGCAACGCAGCATCCAGGCGCAGCAGCATGTCGTCGAAACCCATTTCGGCGCGTCGGCGCTTCTCTTCTTCAAAACGTGCCCCGACCCACTGGGCAGCGTGCTCAAGCACGGCTGCATCGGGCGTGGGCAATGTGTCCAGCGCCACCTTGAGCTCAACCATTGCCTCGAACGCAGGATGAGACGGCGGGTTGTTCTTCCACGCTTCGGCAATGCCGTCGGGCGTCAGCCGGGTGAAGCCGGTACCGAGGTCGAGCTGTTCCTGCTCATTGTCATTGGCCCAGGCGATCAGCTTGTCGAACCACGGCCGGAAATAGCGCTCCTGCATCTTGCGGCCATCGACCACCTTACACGCAACGCCGTCGATGCAGATGGCATGCAGTTCAGCCGCCCAGTTGGCCCATGGCGCCTTGAGCTGCCTTAGGAGTTCACGCCGCTCCTGGATGGACTGCTCGATGATCTGTGTCGGCGTTTGCGTGACAGCGCCGCGCTCACTGCCGAACAACGCGCGGACCTTTGGCAACAGCGCCGCCGGCCCGCCCCAGTGCTCGCGCACCCACATCAGCGCGTCACCACTCATGGGGTAGCAGAACTTGCGCCAGTAATCGCGCAGCACCTCGCCCAGTAGGTCGCTGTGGTCGGTTTCCAGACTCTGGGTGAACAGACTGCCGCTGTCGAAGGCGTGCTCACGCAGCATGCGCTGACACCAGCTGTGAATCGTCGAGACGGCTGCTTCGTCCATCCACTGCGCCGCAATATCGAGACGGCTGGCGCAGCCGGGCCATTGCTCGGCGGAAAATTCGTCGCGAAGACCTACGATCAGCGCGTCAGGTGCCTGGATTTCTCCACGAAAGTACCGCGCTGCTTCCGCCAGTCGCGTGCGAATACGGTCGCGCAATTCCTTGGTGGCAGCATCGGTGAACGTCACCACCAGAATCTGTGGAGGCAATAGCTCACGACCGAATCCGGAGGTCTCGTTGCCGTGGCCCAACACAAGGCGCAGGTAGAGCGCCGAGATAGTGAATGTCTTGCCGGTCCCGGCGCTGGCTTCGATCAGCTGGCTGCCCCTAAGCGGGAAGCGCAGTGCTAGAGGCTGTTGAGCATCACTCATGCGCCGACCTCCGCATGCGATAGCGCCTGCCAGAGCGCGTCAAAGATTGGCTTGTACAGCGCCTCGCACCAGCCAACAAATTCCTCGCTGGCCAGCAAGGCATCGAAGTCAGGGAATTGGCGTGCAAGGGCCGTACTTTCGGCTCGCTCGCCCTTACTGTTCTGGCCGTCGCCGTCAAAGGCCCTTCGCGCGGCGGCTTCGGCTTTTGTCTCATCGGTCTGACTCAACCAGGCAAACGCGGTTTTAACGGCAATCGGCAGCGGCCGCTGCATGCCTTGCTGCCATGCGAGGAGCAAGTCATTCAGGGTGCGCGTAGCAAATGCCTTGTCCAGCGGTGGCAACAGCAGCGTCTCGTCGCTGGCGACCAGCGCGGTGGTCAGGGGTAAATCACACGCGCAGGCCACAAGATGGTTTACCCACGGCTTGCTCAGGCGGTGCCATTTGCGCGCCTTCCTGGCGTCGATGGCATTGGGGATAGCGGTTATCGCGAGCAGCTCGTTTTCCGGATTCTGATAGAGGCCGTCGAGCCAGCCATCGAGTTCTACACCCTGATGCTCATAATTGACCGGGAGTGCACTGTGCAAGCGTAATGGCCAGCGAATCAGCAATTCTTGATACCTGGCCACTAGGTCTGGTAACGGCTCAAGCAACTCGGTCTGTAGCAGCGAGCCAAAGCCAGCCATCGGCAACACGCCGCTGCTCTGCAAGCGCGTCGCCTGGGCCTCAAGCGAGGCCTGAACATGCTCGGGATCCGACAACGCCGCTTGCAGCAGACTGTCGCTGATGCCGTAGCGCTCAAGCGCGTCGAGTACGAAGGGTTCCTCATCCGCGAGGGGTGCTTCGGCGACCTCAAAGAATATTTTCAAGCGCTGACTGAAGAAGTGCTTCACCGGATTGCGCAGGAAATCCTGCAACTGCATCAGGCTCAACGGCTCCTCTTGTTGGTGCTTTTGCAGCGCCCTCACGTCCCCCTTTTCAGTGACTGTCTCATGCAGAACCTGCCACTCGCGCGCGAAGCTGAAAAATTCAGGGCTTTCTCGAAAATACTTGGCGCTGAAGGGCTGCAGCGGGTGCTCAACGGTCAATGCGTGCAGCAACTGCTGCCCCGGGTCACGCTTCTGATCATCTTCAGGCTCATGGGCACCGGCCAGCCGCCACCCGCTGGCCAGATGATCGCGCAGCTGCCCGATAAGCACCGAAGCCGGCCGTTCTGAGTTGTCACGAATACTGCGGCCCACCCAGCTGACATACAGCTGATCACGGGCAGATAACAACGCTTCGAGCAGCAGATAACGATCATCTTCACGGCGGGAGCGGTCGCCAGGACGATAATCGCTGCCCATCAGGTCAAAATCGAGCGGCGGCTGAGCGCGCGGGTAGTCGCCGTCATTCATGCCCAGCAAACAGACAATTTTGAACGGAATGGCGCGCATCGGCATCAGCGTACAGAAGTTGACCGAACCTGCCAGAAAGCGCTGGGACAATCGTCCTTGATCCAGCCCGGCCAGCCACGCTTCACGCACGACCGTCAACGGTAGGGGCTCTTCAAGACCCACGGTTTCGCACGTCTGCAGCCAGGTCTCCCGTAGCGTCTCCAGCTGACTCAACAGGTAGTCGTCGTGCTCGCTGTCAGCCATGAAGAACAACTGCATGATCGCTTGCAGTCGCGAGCCCCACAACGCAGGCGCCGCCGGTTGCGACAGTTCGCTGTGAGCAACCTGTAAAGCGTCAATCAGCGAGACCAGCGGCCCAATGAGCGCTGCGTCCAGACCGCCAATTTCGTCATAGGGCTCAATCCCGTCGTAGGCAGCACCCGCCCCGACGGCATAGCCGAGCAGCATGCGACGCAGGCCAAAATGCCAGCTGTTTTGTTCCAGCTGTTCAGGGAGTCCCAGCCCCTCACGTTGTTTCGCATCCAGTCCCCAACGCACCCCCGCGCCTTCAATCCAGCGGTGCAACGTCGGCAGGTCGCGCTCATCAATCCCAAAGCGCGCACGCAGCGCAGGGACGTCCAGCAGGTCCAGAATCTCGCTGACCGGGAATCGACTGTCGGGGATCTTCAGCAAGTGCTCAACGGCGATCAGCAGCGGATCCCGCCCACGCTGGCCCTGGTCAGCAAGGGTGAAAGGAATGAAGCGCCGATCGTCTCGATCCAGTTGACCGAACACCGCTCGAATATGAGGGGCGTAGCTGTCGATGTCCGGTACCATCACGATCACGTCGCGCGGTCGCAGATCAGGGTCCTTGCTGAAACGCGCCAGAAGCTGGTCATGCAGCACCTCCACTTCACGCTGGGCGCTGTGGGCTACATGGAAACGAATCGAGCGGTCGGTCTTGATCTGCACGGGAGGCCACAATTCGCGTGTTTCACTTAACGGCCGCAGCTCAAGGATGTCGTCCTGCAGCTGGTTCAACAGCGTGTCGGGTTCGCTTTCGCTAAACAGGTCGATCCGGCCGTCACGGAAGATTGCACGATAACTCTGGGGATCGTCGTGGCTGTCCAGCAGGTTGATGTAGTCACGGCCTTGCTTGCCCCATGCGGCCAACAAGGGATGAGCATGCTGATGCAGGGCATCAGGGTCCATAACCACAGGCATGCCTGGCTTTCGGGACTGTCGCTTGTATTCGTGACGCAGGAGATCCTTGTCGGCGACGATGTCCGCCCAGTGATGACGACAAGGGTTGTGAACGCAGAGCAATACCTGACTGAACCGAGCCAAGCCTGCCAACGCCTCAAGTGCCTGAGCGGGCAGCGAAGAAATACCAAACACGATGACCCTTGCAGGCAAACCGCGGGGGGCTTCAGTGAGGCTGTTGATAGCCTCTATGTAACGGCGATGCACGCCAGCCCGGCTCTGTGCCATGCCTTCAGCGCCGACATCGTGCAGCAGCGCGCGCCAGAGTTCGGCCTGCCAACAGTTTTCCGCCTTGAGGGGTTTGGCCTCCCCTCTTACGTTCCTGAGTTGATGCTTGCCAGCGGCCCAGTCCGCAAGCCAGTCGGCGCGGTAAACCTGATATTGATCAAAAAGGTCAGCTAGGCGCTCTGACAGCTGGTAGCGTTTACGCAGGTCGGTGTCCGCCGTCAGGAACCGTTGCAGCGGCTCAAAATGTGGCTGATTGATCAGGCCAGGCAGCAGTCGCATCAGGCGCCAAGTCAGTGGGGCTTTGTCGAGCAGCGACGTTTCCGGGATTTCGTCTTTGCCCAGTACAGCACGATAGAGCTGCCACATGAAGCTACCGGGCAACTGCACATCAATCGCAGCGGCGATTCCGCAGCCCCCTTGATCATCGTCATGAGCGTCTTCCGCCAACGCAAGCTTCAACCACTGAGCAATGCCATTGCTTTGTACCAGTGCGACTTCGTTCTCAAGCGGCGTCAGGGGGTAAAGCCTCATCCAAGACACCACAAGACCCCGCAGCTCATCCAGGCGATTTCCATGAACCACCATAAATCCGGGGTTGAGATCGGATGTCACCGGCATAGCTGCGTCCCTTGGTCTTTCAAAGAGGAAGAAGACTACCAGAGGAAGGATTGTTTAGCGGATGATCGTTTACAGACCCGGTACGCAAAGAGCCCTAACGCCTTCTTGAGGAGAGTCGTGCAAGGACTGCCCTGCTCACCGGCTGCCTGAGCATAGGCACTTAATCGCGCGCAAAAACAGAACCCCATCTGCGTAAGCAGATGGGGTTCTGGAATTTAATCTTGACGATGACCTACTCTCACATGGGGAAACCCCACACTACCATCGGCGATGCATCGTTTCACTGCTGAGTTCGGGATGGGATCAG
>Ga0308170_10000084_pt1 | contig 197525 bp, 189 predicted proteins | sample PhyBR2_2_FD_202136 | JGI IMG/M metagenome (GOLD analysis project Ga0308170, IMG submission 202136) | Phyllosphere microbial communities from UC Gill Tract Community Farm, Albany, California, United States - DLSLSB.R2 | ecosystem: Host-associated > Plants > Phyllosphere > Unclassified | place... | reverse complement strand
GTTTTGAAACTGATATTAAACGATTAGAAAATATTTATTCAAATCGTGAAATTATTAATGAACTGAAAAGTGCACGTGAGCGCATTTCAAATAAGTTGTGCGAAATGGTTTCCGATCGTTATCATATCCCTGTGTTTAAACGTTATTCGTTGCGTTAAATGCAGGCTGTTTCGGATCATTTGCTACCGGCAATAAAGGATGTCCAAAAGCTATCTTCATTTAAAGAGGCTGCCCTTGGTGGGGGTACTAATCTTGCATTGCGATACGGACATCGTACTGTTGATATTGACTTATTTTTTGACGGGATTATTGGTGAAAAGAGATTCAATACCATTGAACAGTAAGTTAAGGCTGTTTTTGGTGATTCTGTATATGGCATTCAGTATCCATGCGATGAAAGTGACCAGTTCATGTTTATGCGTTTTTTCCTAAAAGTAGACTGGGAACAGGACATTAAAGTTGAGGTGTTGCAAAACGCTAACAGGATACATCCTGTAGAAGAATTGCAAGGTGTCAAATTACTAGCGGAACGTGATATTGCCATGCTAAAGCTAATGGCTTGCGCAAACAGGGCTGCCCAGAAAGATGTTTATGATCTTGATTTTATCACTGATCGCGTACCTTTGAAGACGCTTATGCAGGAGCTTAGGGAAAAAGAGGCAAGGTTAGGAGATGATTCAAATAAAACTATTTTTGACTTGGAGGGTGAAATAAGCCCAACTCAAGACCCTACACTTCTTTTAAAGTTTGATCAAAGTAAAAGCGCAGATAAAAAACTTCCTGGACACTCAAACCAACTTTTTAAAATCCTTCCAGGCTATAGGAGTTGGATGTTTGCAGGCTCTAGCTGGAGAAGAAAAGTCAAACGTTATAGCCCTTAACTGTGTTTTCGCAAATAATATGTTTGTAACCTGTTTAGCTCAACTTCAAAAATTTTTAATAATAATTAATGATTAGCCAATTTTCTTTTGCTGGCTAACATATCCCCTCCAATTTATTTTTATATTGATTTTTAACCAATCCAGCTTTACCTAAATCGCGATTGGTTTACTTTGTAGGCATTTTAAAGGATGGAGGAAGTGAACTTTCTGCGGATGCCCATAGTTTATTTGGGCGTTTGCCCATGATCAGTTCCAATTTCCCACCTTTCATTAAATCTGCGTGGGAAAACCAGGATTTGTTCCAGACCACTCCATTAAGTTTCGCCGATTGGATATATTTATTTTCAGGAGCATAATTCAAACATGCTACTTCGAATTTTTTGCTATTTCCGATATCCAGTTTTACATTTGCAAAGGTCGGGCTACCGATAACATACATGGGAAGGCCTGGGGTTATTGGATAAAAACCCATTTGAGAGAAAACGACAAATGAGGTTAATCCGCCACCATCTTCATCACCCGGAATACCCATCAAATCATTACGGAACCACTGCGCAAGCAAGCTGCGTACGCGTTTTTGGGTACGCCAAGGTTGACCAGCATAATTATACAAATAAGGAATATGCATAGCCGGTTCATTGCCCATTGAAAACTGGCCAACGTTACCTGTATGATCTGGTAATTGAGAATAAAAATCGAACCTGCTTTTGCCAAGTGGGGTATTGTACATTTTCTCCAGCTCATCTACAAAAGCCTGTTTTCCGCCTATCATTTCTACCAAATCGCCCAGATTATGCAAAACATCCCAGCGGTAAAGCCAGCCATTGTTTTCATCGTATGTTTCTCTTGCGCCTAGTCCGCCCGAAAAGCGGTAGTCCAGGGGCTGGATAAATTTGCCGTCAATATCCTTTGGATGAAAGAATTTAGTATCTGGATTAAATACGGTATGGTAGCTTTTACTCTTCTCTAAAAAGTCTTTAGCCTCATCGGTTTTGCCTAGTTGTTGCGCAATATTTCCAAGGCACCATTCATCGTAAACTGTACCGAGGGTAACCGCTATAGGTTGACGCTTCTCAAAACCGTGAACCTCTGGTGCAGTTTCCTTTTCACCGGGGGGCAATGCAGGGAAATATCCCTTGTCTTTAAAAAACTGATCTAAGACGCCTGCTTTTTTTGCCGACCAGGGTGATAAAGTTTTTTCGGTGATGCCAGCCTTACAATATTGATAAGCCTCTTCAAGGTTAAAACTTCGAAGCCCTTTGTTATAAGCATCGATTATGGTTGCCACACCGTGATTACTGTTCATACGGCGGCTATCGCCCGTAACTTCTGGGAAAGTTGGCATCCAGTGATCATCCATTTGCTGCGCCATACGCAGGTAAGAGTTGATCATATTGCTTTCCATTTTTGGCTCAATAATTACACGTAGTGGGTGAGTTGCCCTATAGGTATCCCAAATCCAATCATCAGTAAAGAAGGGAATTCCGTTATCATTGTGGACTTTTCCATCAAAGGCGCTAAAATATTTTCCGTCTTCGGATAGGCTGATCATACGCTCATAGGTACGGTAAAGCGATGTGTAAAAAATGGTTTTAGCCGTTTCATCTGTGCCCTCGATGGCAATTTTTCCAAGCGTAGTGTCCCAGATATTTTTTCCGGTTTGTGCTACTTTGTTTAGGTCGTAATCCTTTATTTCTCGGTTAAGATTTAGTCTCGCCTGTTCAGTGCTAATGAAAGATATTCCATAATGTGCTTTGATCTGTTTGGTATTGGCGGGATATTTTAAAACCAGGTAAGCGTTTTGACCGGCAGCGGTTAGGTCTTGAGTATCGATTGCTGCGCCTTTTTGTTTACCCGATTCAAGTGGTAACAAATCAGTTTCAAAATAAATATAAACTTTGGTGTTATTGCTCAGCCTCTGAAAACCACTTACTACATTTTTGCTTACTGCCAGTTCGCCATTTCGGGTATTTAAAACCAGGTATGGCGCACTTGTTTGTGAAAAGTTAAGGGCATAAATCCCCGATTGATGAGAGGGGGCAAATTGCACATTGATGCCATAGTCATCCAGATCTACCTCATAATAGTAAGGCTTAATTACTTCATTATCGTACCCATAAGCCAGGGTGTTTTTAACGTTTTTCAAATCGCCCTGAAAAGGACTTAAGTTAAATGCCGAACTTCCTCTGTGGCTGGTAATCACTAGCGGCAAACCGTGGATAGTATTTACGGTGAAATTATCACGTTCGGGATAAACCCTTAACAAACTATTGGGTAAATGCACAGTAGGGTAGGTTGGCACCAATAAGTGGCTGATGTTACCGATGTAGGGATTTACATAATCTACAGGTTGTTTTTTTACCTGAGCGTTTGCCACGCCAGTAAAAAATGGAAATGCTAAAATGTAGCATAATAAAGAGTAGCAGTATTTTTTCATATATAAAATTTCAACAGAAGTCGGTAAACCAAACATTTTTGAATGCGATTTTTCCATCTTCATTCAATGGTAAATGTATCAATGCGGATAGCCTATTTAATTAGGAAAGCAAGTTAGTAAAACGATTTATTAAATTTGTTAAAAATTTAGCTCTTTTTGATATATAGAAGCCCTTACTATTTTTTTGTTGGGCTATGTAAATCTGATCAATAATTAATCTTTTAATGTTTTTTCTTTCGGAGTAAGATTGATTTGGTATTTTGCAGGCCCAATTAGATAAGGATATGGCTTCAGGTTTTTTTGCAATTTTAGACGATATAGGTGCTTTAATGGACGACGTGGCAGTGAGTGCTAAGGTCGCAGCAAAAAAAACGGCGGGTATATTGGGCGATGACCTCGCGGTTAACGCCGAAAAATCTACCGGCTTCCTTTCCTCACGCGAGCTTCCAGTACTTTGGGCAATTACCAAAGGATCATTAATCAATAAACTGATTATTGTCCCAGTTGCACTTTTGCTAAACGTATTTTTTCCGGTAGCGATAAAGGTAATTTTGGTGCTGGGTGGAATATATCTGGCCTACGAAGGAGTAGAGAAGGTTGTCGAATATCTTTTTCACCGTTCAGCAGAGCCGCACGAGGCCGCTGAAGAGGTTATTGAAGAAGACGCGAACGCGGAGAAAACTAAAGTTAGATCGGCTATAACAACTGATTTTATTCTCTCCATCGAGATTGTAATTATTGCCCTGGGCAGCGTGCTTGAAGAAAGTGTGACTTTGCAAATCGTAACCGTTTCTATCATCGCGCTTCTGGCCACAATTGGGGTTTACGGAATCGTAGCTGTTATTGTTAGGATGGATGATGCAGGTTACAAGTTAATTAAACGTTCTAATGGAAAAGGAGCAATTGCATCATTGGGTAAATTACTGGTTTCTTCGCTTCCTATTGTAATAAAAGTCTTAAGTGTTGTAGGAACAATCGCTTTGATCCTTGTTTCAGGTGGAATCTTTGTTCACAATATTGAATTCATGCATCACCTTTTGCCTAATGTTCCTTCTATAATTAAGGAATTTGGGGCAGGCTTACTTGTTGGTTTGGCTTCAGTTGCCCTTGTAATCGCTACTAAAAAAATCATTAAACTTTTTAAACGCAAAGCTTAATATTTCAAAACATGGCGCCTGGCTCCAGGTTGTCATAATCATTTCTGCTCATCTGTTGAACAGTATCGCTTAATTCACTAAGGGAGTTTTAGTGTATGCTGATCATTTCTTATATCATGGTATAACATGAAGCCATTTTATGGCTCTTATGTTGGCAATATTATGCCCCCGGCTAACAACTTCTACTGATCAACTTCTTTAAAGAATTGTTTTTTGTTTAAGTTTTCTGCGCATAATATACCAGTATTTATCTGTTAAGTTGCTTTAAATCACTTTATAGCCATATTTTTCATCCTAAAGCTCATCGGAAACAAATCTCGTCTACATCATTATTCTCATTGATAATTATCAAAAACTATCCAATTTCTGTAGTATTTATAATGCATTTAGTTTTAATTTTGTTCAAATGAAAAAGGCAATCTTAATATTTTGCATTTGTATATTATCATCCTTTGGGATAAAATTAATGGCGCAAATCACGGTAACAGGTTGTGTTGTGCCATCAACTCAGGTGGTTTATACCTTCATGGACAGTAGGAGTGGAATATACAACGTTATTCCTTCAACAGATTTGTCTGGGGAGTGTTATTCTACCTCCACTTCTGGTTCTCCTTGTGTAATTTGCATGAATGGCCTTAACGGTGGGGGAAACTGCCCGCCGGGGAGTGGTAACCCCACTAACGGAACTGTTGTGAGTTTCACCATTGAAGATTGCCCAATAGACAGTTCACTCTTTCCTTTAATTTTGGTGATTGGAGGATTGGGTTTTCTCTCTGTACGTAAAAGAAACCTCTCGATTGGTTAACTAATTCCCACAGGAACATCGTGTAATTAAAAAATTACCTCCAATCGCAATGGTGTTTTAACCAGATCATTTCGCAGCAAAATATAATAGCTTATGTTTGTGGTTTACATCAAATTGGAACCAAATGCACTTACAACGAATTTTTTACTTTTTCCTTTTTATTTTAGTGATTAGCAGTTGCGGAATCAACAAAAACGCTAGCCGCCAGCAAACCTCGTTTGATAAAGGAATTCAGCAGATTAATCATGTGGTGGTTATCTATATGGAAAACCACAGTTTTGATAATCTATATGGAGAATTCAAAGGTGCAAACGGTATTGCAAATGCAAGAAAGGGCAATTTTGTTCAGGTAGATAAGGATGGAAATCCTTATAAGTTCCTTCCTGAAATTCCGAGAAACAATTCTTTCCCAACCAACCTGCCCAATAATTTTTTTAATATTGATCAATACGTGCCTGCCGATAAGGTAACACCTGATGCTACCCACCGCTTTTATCACAATCAATTGCAAATTAATGGTGGCAAGATGGATAAGTTTGCTTTGTATAATGATTCAAAGGGTTTAGCGATGGGCTATTATAATACCGACAAATTGCCTCTATATCCTTTGGCAAAGCAATATACTTTGTGTGATAATTTTTTTCAAAGCGGTTTTGGCGGATCATATTTTAATCATGTTTACCTTATCTCAGCTGGGGCGGCTGTTTGGCCTGATGCGCCTAAATCATTGGTCGCAAAACTTGACGCGTCAGGTAATCTGATTAAAGATGGAGCCATTACCCCAGATGGTTACGCCATTAATACCATACTATCGCGAAACAAGCCCTATCCTGCAAAATCAGATACCACACAGTTATTGCCTGCTCAAACCATACCTACCATTGGCGAGGGCATGAGTGAGAAAGGAGTTTCGTGGGCGTGGTATTCAGAAGGATGGGATGATGCTGTAGCTGGCAGAAAGAATAATTTTGCCTATAATCATGCCCCGTTCTTATACTTTGCAAAATATAAAGAGGGAACAGAGGGACGAAAACATTTAAAAGATCAGAATGATTTTCTCAAAGCTGCGAAAGAAGGCAACCTTCCTAACGTTTCCTTTGTAAAACCTGGTGGTGGTAACGATGAACACCCAGGAAGCTCAGCAGTATATTCTTCAGAGCAGCTCGCTGTAAAATTAATCAATGCGGTACTGGAAGGTCCTAATGCAAAAGATGCATTGGTAATTTTAACTTATGATGAATTTGGCGGTTTCTATGATCACGTCGTTCCGCCAACTATTGATAGATGGGGGCCAGGAAGCCGTATTCCGGCAATTGTTATCGGACCATTTGCTAAAAAAGGTGTAGTAGACCATACTCAATATGAAACGGTAAGTATCCTTTCCTTTATCGAGCACAGATGGGGTATAAAACCCCTGGCTGAACGCGATAAAAATGCAAACCCGTTCAGGAATGCTCTCGTATTCAAATAAGCTGGTGTATTTAGTGCAGTTGAAATTGTAATGTTTAAAAAGGTTGGAATAGTAGCTTTACTGTTTACAGCAGTGTTTGTTACCAGTTTTAGCTCGGTAGATTCCAGTTATGTACCCCTAACACCGATTAGCGCGCGTGAGCGAAAAGTTCAAAAACAGGTTTTAAATCAGATATTATCCTTTCGTAATTATGTAAAGGATACACTCTTTTTTGAGCTTAATAAAGAGCATGCCGATGAGAATAAGATCAAGCAGTCCTTCTTGAAATCGCGACTACTATTCAAAAAATTTGAGTGGGCAGCAGCGTATTTTAGTGCTGATCTCACTAAGAGATTGAATGGCCCTCCTGTTGTCGAGGTCGAAAATGCTGATTTATTAGATTCTTCTTTAGTACGCAGCATAGATCCAGTGGGGCTGCAGGTGGCTGAGGAGATTATCTATCCCAAATACGATAATACTAGAAAAAATGAGCTAATTAGTGAGGTCAGGCATTTAATAATCAATACCGAGTATATGATGTCTTACTTTTCATCATTCTCTCTTGCAGATTGGAGAATTTTGGATGCCGCAAAATTAGAGGTATTCAGAATCATTGCCTTGGGAATTACCGGCTATGATAACGCGTTATCTTTAAAAAGTATGGAAGAGTCGTCCATGGCCCTAAAAAGTTTGCGCGACATGCTTACGCTTTACATCAAAGGAAAAAATAATAAATTATTAACCGACTTGGATGCCTCGATCAGCTACCTTGATGATAATTCCGATTTTGATTCCTTTGATAGGGCAGTATTTATTAAAAGCTTTGGTAATAAAGTTAGTGCTGGGATTGCAGAATTAGAACAAGAGTTACCAGGACCTAAAATTGAATATAACAGGATGCTGAACCAACAGGCTAAAACATTATTTGATGTTGATGCTTTTAATGTAAACGCATTTTCTCCGGGCCCAGAATTTAACACTACAGCTGCCAAAGTAGAATTGGGGGAAAAACTTTTTTTTGATACATCACTTTCCGGTACACTGCGAAGAAGCTGCGCTTCCTGTCACCAACCTGATCTAGCTTTTACAGACGGTCTGGCCAGGAATACAGATATTCACAATCCAACCAAATTGCTAACTCGGAATGTACCAACCTTAATTAATGCTGGATTACAATCAAATTATTTCTACGATAACAGGTCACTAACCTTAGAAGACCAGGCCCTTGAGGTGATCAAAAGTAAGCAGGAAATGGATGGCTCAATGCAGGCTATTTTAAAATCTGTTTCGGCTAATAAATCATATCAGTCACTGTTTTCAAAAGCTTTTTTTGTAAAGAATAAAGAGGAGATTAGTGCAGATCAAGTTGCAAATGCGCTTGCCAGCTATGTTCGCAGCCTGACTCAAATCAACAGCAGGTTTGATGAGTATATGCGCGGCTCAGAGCATGCGCTGTCTAAGCAGGAGGTAAATGGCTTTAATCTGTTTATGGGGAAAGCAAAATGTGCAACCTGTCATTTTGTGCCTTTGTTCAATGGAGTTACCCCGCCTAAGTATCTGCAGAGTGAAGTGGAGGTACTTGGTGTACCTAGTTCTCTTTCGGACTCCACTTTGGATGCTGATTTGGGATATTATAATGTTATCGGTGTGGAGGGTTATAAAAACGGTTTTAAAATCCCCACTATTAGAAATATCAAAAAAACTGCACCATATATGCACAATGGGATATATAAGACCTTAGATCAGGTAATGGAGTTTTATAACAACGGTGGGGGGGCAGGCCTAGGGATAAAACTGCCAAACCAAACCCTTTCTGAAGATCCTCTTCACCTCACAGAGAAAGAAAAAGGAGATATCATCGCTTTTATGGAAAGCTTGGAAAGTAAATCAATCATCCAAAGTAAGCGAGCAAAATAAATCAACAATAAGATACTATTGGATAGGATGGGGTTGGGGAAGTGATGCATTAGGTATTTTGTATTGCATGTACCATGATTCATTCCCATATCTCAGCCGAAGTCCATGCGTCTACTTAACTGTGTAATTTGAAAGTTGAACTTTCAAATTACACCATTAGTGATCATTATAGTGATCCTCAATCAAATTGCCAAAATTTGTTATCGCTATTGCTTTTTTTTAGTGAAAGCAAGAGAAATTGCGTACGCTGACTGCATTACCTTTGCTACTACGAGCAAATAATAAAAGTTCATTTATCTAGCTTTATAGTCACTTTTCGTTTGTGAAAAGCAATACTTGCCCCCTTTAATATGGTGTTATGGTTTTTGATGGCAGAATTTTAAGGCAATGAGAAAAACAAAATCATGAAGGTGGAAAATTTAATTCCAGAGCGGTAGTTAGTCGCGCTATCAAGGAATAAAATAGCTAAAAAATAAAGGTTGAGGTTTAAAATAATATGATCAGGTATAATGGCCTGTTCCATATTGAAAGAATATTGGCTTTGCGGGCAGTGAGGGGCAATTTCAAAATAAATCGTCAGTGATCACCATATTGATCCTCAAAAAAAAATAGTTAGATGTCGAAACTTTGTGCTGCACGCCCAGGAAAGCTTTTGCTTCCCGGCGCAGACCAAGGTCTTTGACATACGGGAATGAAGCATTATCCTGCTAACGTGGGAAATTTTGCGAAGCCTTGATCTTTCAAGGTGAAAGCGCATTGGCAGACTTATAGAGTCCGGTTTGTAGAAACCGAGGTGAGTAGTTCCGAAAAAATAAATTTGGTACAACCAGAAAAATGGGCAGGCGCGTTTATTGCGTTTCTGCCCATTTTTTTTGTGCTTCTGTTTTGCTTATAGTTAGAGGCAATCTTCTCTTGGAAGCATTCGATGTTTATCTTTTTGCTGATGGCTTTGATCAAATATTCTTTTCCACAAAATTATAACACCCTTCACTAAATACCAGAAAACTAACAAAGCGCATTATGGAAGAAAATAAATATGATCTTATCAAGATTAGGGAAGAAACTGACCTTGTAATTCTGCTTTCTAAATTAGGCTACCAGCCAGTAAAGCGCTCTGCAGGAGAGCTTTTTTATCTTTCTATGCTTCGCGATAATGATACAATGCCTTCGTTCTGCGTGAACGAAAAGCTTGGCATCTGGTATGACCACGGCCTGGCAAAGGGGGGGAATGTAATTGATTTCGCCTTGAGCTATTGGCCTTCGCTTTCATTCCGCGAATCAATAGCGAAATTACTTGACGTCTATGGAAACCCTGATTCCCTACCACTCAAAACTAGGCCAGCTCAAATAGAAATTCCCTTAAAACATCCTTCTTATTTGATTAGAGAAATAAGAGAACTTGGAAGTAATCCCGCTATTAGCAATTACTTAGCACAAAGAGGAATTTCAGCAGCCGCTGAAGGATTTATTAAAGAGGTATACTATAGCATTAAAAAAGAGAATGGTGATCGCAAAGAACTGTTTGCAGCTGGCTGGCAGAATGATCTAGGTGGATGGGAGGTGAGAAACAGCTTGTTTAAAGGCTGTCTGGGTAAAAAATCAATGAGTTTTATTTCCGCAGATCCCCATAAGCTTGCCGTTTTTGAAGGTATGATGGACTTTCTAAGCTGGAGAATTGAATACCCAGAAAATAGTGCAAGTGCTTTAATTTTAAACTCTGTTTCTTTTTTAAAACCCGCAATAAAAAAAGCCAGCGAATATTCAAAGGTTGATATATTCTTTGACCATGATCCTTCGGGAAGAAAGTCAACCGAGGAATTTTTAAGAAGCGTGCACTGCAGCAAAGACTGTTCCGAGATTTATAAAGGATATAATGATTATAATGAAAAGATTCAGCATAATCTGGGGAGAAACACCAGCTCCTCTGCACCTAGTTTTGCTCCCCCATTGAATTCAAGCCGTCGCTAGATTAGCCAAAAAACTAAACAATCATATTTCTAGAATCCAATTTGGTGCATCTCAATTTGAGATTCAAGTGATCAATTTGGATTAGCAAACCTCAATAAAGAAAGCCTTTGATCAAACAATTAATTCTTAACCTCCGTTTTATGAACCAAATAAAAAGATCTGGCCGCCGCGGAAACCTAGTGCGCTGTTACCTGAGTGATCATGAATATTCAAGACTGATTGCTTTTGCCACCCCAATGGGCATTACAATCTCAGAGCTTATCAGGCAAGAGATTATTTATGGTCAGCTGCTGGATGTAAACCCAGCAGCGCTACTACAAGTATTTACCCAGATTGGTGCTGATTATTCCCAGATTAATGCGCAGCTGCAAAAAGTAAGTGAAACACTTAAGCTAAAGCCAATCGACGAGATAAATGAAGAACAGCGCTTTCTTCAAAAGTTAACCGCCAGTGAGTTTGACGCGGTAACCGAGTGCCTTACCAAAGCAATAAGGATGATGATGATAAGAATGGACCGCAAAAGAAACAGCTTATGAACACAGTAGTTCGCCTATTTACCAAAGCTAAAGGATTTCCAGCGGTAAGCTATAATATGGAAAAAGTGAACACCGGAGCAGCGGAACTGCTAAGCGCTCGCAACATGGAATTATTGAAGGCTTACAGCTTTATTCGAGCCATTGATATCGAACATTATTTTGGCGCAATCTCCTCGCTAAATACCAGAAGTCATTTCGACCAGTTTCATGCGGTGTTATCAACCAAAGGAAGCCAGATGGACTCAAAGGTATTTTTAGATATTGCACATAAGTGGCTGGAGGCAATGGGGTATAGACGGCAACCTTATATGATTTTCTTGCATACAGATACCGCTAACCGGCACATTCATATTGTGTCGACTGATGTAAGGTTAGATGGCAGTAAGATCTCTGATTCTTTTGACCGCATGCGGGCCATAACTGAGTTGAACAGGATTTGCGGGGTAGATGAGGAAAAGCTATTTAAAGATGATATTTCCCGGCTAATCAAATACCGCTGCAGTAGTACCGCTCAACTAAAGCTCTTGTTTAACCAAAAAGGGTACCGGTTCTTTAGCCATAAGGATAATTTTCTGGTACGTAAATATGGAAAGACTTTGCTTAGGATCCGCAGTGATGCGCTGCTGGATCGCCTTTCTGCTGCTAGTCCAGACTATAAAAGGACCAGGGAAATCCAATCATTTATTTCCAGCGCCATGCTTATTCACAATAGATACCCCGAGCCCCTTTATCAGTTGGGGCCTGGTGGGGCGTGGAAGAAAATAATCGCCTACCGGTCCGATCTAGCAGATTTTTTAGCCTCAGCAGCGAATTTGGAAGTGGTTTACCTTTTTTCAAACAGAACCGTTACCGGCTTTATGCTAATCGATCACCAATCAGCTCAGCTATTCGCTGGCGAAGCGCTCATGGATCTGCAGCGCTTTATTGGCGGGGTAAACCAGGAAGCGGTTAGCTCAAAGCCTCAGCACCAACGTTAGGGCTAAAAGTAAAATAGCTTTAATTATCACCGCTAATATTTTTCATTATGGTTATCGCATTTGGCAACATTAAGCCAGGTACTGGGAAGAGTACGTTGCTTTTACTCTTAGCCAGTTACCTGGCCGGCAAAGAAAAAAAGAAAATTTATCTCATCGATATGCAGGCTGGTGGCACGCTCGGGCTGCTTTCTGAAAGATCAGCCATACTAGAGCACCAATTGCCTTTTGAATATTATCATTGTGATTTATCGCATTTTGAGCTTTTGTATGCAAGACTTGGCGCTGAAAGAGATGCTTATGTTCTAGTCGAACTTCCTTCCAGCATGCATGATGAACGCATCATGGGCGTATTTTCAAAGCTTGATCTATTATTTTGCCCGTTTTGTTACGACAGGCCAACCCTGAATTCTACCATTTATTTTGCCAGCCTGGCCAAAAGAATTAAAACAGGCATTTCACTGGTCTTCCTGCCCAACCGCATTGTCAGCTCAGCGGGTTATGAGTTCAAGCAGGAAATCGATGCGCTACTGCGCCAGATTTCCCCTTTGAGTACTGGTATTGGTGAGCATATCGGTTTTCAGCGCATCAGCTCCCTTCAATTGGATTCCCAACTGATTGAGCGCTACTGTGCAACCCTGGATCTAATTTATTCGCATTATCTGGCTAAACCAGAATAACAATTTATAAACCTTAAATTTTTTATCATGACCAACTGGACCCCATTTATTTATGGCCTTGTCGCAGTTTACCTGCTGTATTATCTGGCCAATCTCGCTTTTGATCTTTTAAAACCCAGGGGGGCTGAAACAGGTGAGTCTTCGCTAATGATCTCGCTCGCTGATTTAGAGGAACCTATCGATGCTTCCGAATATAGCCCGGTGCTCAACGTAAACGTAAACCATCCCCAGGAGCTGCTAAGCTCTGGAGAAATTAGCAGTTCAGGAGGCGTGCTGTTTGGAGGTATAATGGAGCTAGCTGCTAATGATGCGATCTTTTTTACCAAACAGATCCCCAGTTAATTTTTAGCCTTATGTACTGCATTGCAATTTTCTCCTCTTTTCTGGTAGCGATTGCCATTCGAACTACCCTCGCTTTACAGGATCCACCGGGAATCAAAGAATTTTACCAGGCCAGCTCTTCCATGCATGGCTATTATTACAGCTTTGCTGATTTGAGTCTGGTGCTGGGCGCGATTGTTGGCATGCTGGGTGGATTGCGGGTATTTCTTAACTGGCAATCTGGCCGCCACCATATCGATGCCCAGGTGATGGGCTGGTTTTTTTCCAGCCTTTTTCTTTTACTCTGTTCGGTATTCCTGCGCGCGCTCTTTGGTCTGTAGCGCATTTTTAACCTTAAACTTTAATATTATGAACAAGCAAAAAACAAAAACACTTTCTATCTATCTGGCCTCCCTATTGTATTCAGCTTCACTCTACGCCCAAGGCGGAGGCACGACCGGGATCAATGCTGCAACCTCTTCACTGACCAGTTACGTCGATCCGGTAGGGAACTTGATTTTAGGCATTGGGGCAGTCGTTGGGCTCATTGGTGGGGTAATGGTGTATATCAAGTGGAATTCTGGCGACAGGGATATCAATAAAGAAGTGATGAGCTGGGGAGGCTCCTGCCTTTTTTTGGTTTTGGTTTCGGTAGTCATCAAAGCATTTTTTGGCGTATGAACTCACCGCAAACCTTTCCAGTTTATAAAGGGCTCCAGAAGCCGCTAAGCTATAAAGGCCTTAAAGGAAAGTTTATCGCCTGGGGAGCGGCGGCTCTGGCAGGTGGACTCACTTTGGGTGGGATTAGTGGCGCTTTGATCAATATGTACCTGGGAGCTACCGTTGCGCTAAGCAGCATCGGCGTGATGCTTTATTATGTGCTTTCCCAGCAAAAAAAGGGACTGCACAGCAAATCCCGGCACAATGGCATTTTCATTCAACCCCTAAATATTAATATCCGTTATGAAAACAAACAGAACCTTTGAGCTGCCTTATTGCGGAATCGCAGCCTCTGCAGATATGGATCTGCTTTACGGGGAGCGTGGAGATTTTTCTGTTGTTATTAAAATGACCAATCCAGTGCTCCAGTACTGCGCTGAAGGTGCCAGTTATCTCGCCTTTCATCTTTTGCTCATTAATGTGGTAAAAATACTAGGTGAAGGGCATATCATCCAGAAGCAGGATATTTTTTCCGCTATGCGCTACCAGGCTAAAAAGAGTGAAGAATTCTTGCAGCAAAGTTATAACGATCATTTTCAAGGTAGGCCATATACTAAAATCACCACTTACCTGACCCTGACCCGGCAGATAAAAAAGGGGAGTTTTTATGTCTACGATGCAAAAGCCTTAGCCGATTTTTCATCCAAAGTAACCAAAGTAATCGATCTGCTTCATCAAAACGGCCTTGAACCAGAGCTGCTTAAAGAAAGTGAAATCAATACGCTCATCAAGCGCATCCTGGCGATGGACTTTTCCTCGGCGCATATTTCCCTTGATAACCTAAAAGCCAAAGAGGATGGGCTGGAAATAGGTGAAAAACACATCAAAAGCATTTCGCTCATCGATATCGATGCAATAGATCTTCCCATGAGCCTTGGTACTTTCAAAGAAAAGACTGATGGCAAGGCTTTCAACGGCTTTCCTTTAGATAACCTTTACTTCCTGCATCAACTGCCAAGCTATGAATGCTTAATTTATAACCAGCTGCTGGAAATCCCCGCGCAGGGGCTAACCTTAAACAAGCTTTCCTTAAAGCGTAAACGCCATGCTGGCATTCCCGACCCTGCAAACCAAATGTGCGTGGAGGATATCGACAGGCTGCTGGTGGAAGTAGCAAGGGAAAACCAGCTCCTGGTCAATGCCCATTACAATATGCTATTGTGCGCGAAAGCTGATGATATCGATAAAGCGGTCAATTATATTGAGTCTTCGCTTTTTTCCAGCGGGATTATACCCTCTAAAAATGCCTACAACCAGTTAGAGCTATACCGGTCTGTATTCCCTGGAAACGGGGTATCGCTAAAAAGCTATGATTGGTATCTGTTAAGCTGCCAGGCGGCGGTGTGCCTGATGTTTAAAGAAAAGCTTGCGGAGAGTGAAAAGAGTGATTTTTTGATCCACTTTACCGATAGGCAGGGTATCCCTGTTGGGATAGATCCAGCGGATCTGCCCATGAGAAACGGAAGGATTTCTAACCGCTCAAAATTCGTACTGGGTGGATCAGGGTCTGGAAAGTCTTTTTTCATGAACGCACTCATCCAGCAGTATATGGGCTACAATATGGACATAGTTATTGTGGATACCGGGCATTCCTATAGTGGCCTATGCGCGTACTTCAAGGGACGCTACCTCACCTATAGCGAAGAGCAGCCCATCACCATGAACCCTTTCGCCATTTCCAAACTTGAATATAATATCGAAAAGAAAGACTTTTTAAAAACGCTGATTTGCCTGCTTTTCCGCGGGACTCAGGGAGAAGTATCCCAGGTAGAGGATACAGTGATTTCCGGGGTAATCTCAGCCTACTATACCCAGCATTTCTCCTTGGCGCATCCAGCACCTTTGGATTTTGATTCTTTTTACGGCTATTCACTGGAAAAGATTGCGCAGATCAAGCAGGAAGAAAGGATAAGCTTTGATTTGGATGAATACCGCTATGTGCTTAAAAAGTTCTGCTCTGATGGAGAATTCGGAACCCTGCTCAACCAGCAGGTAGATGATTCTTTGTTTTCTGAACCTTTCATCGTTTTCGAAATCGACGCTATCCGCGAACATAAAGTGCTCTTTCCCATTGTCACGCTAATCATCATGGATGTTTTTTTACAAAAGATGCGTCATCGTAGCCAGCAGAGAAAAGCATTGATTTTAGAAGAAGCCTGGAAAGCAATTGCCTCTCCACTAATGGCGTCGTACCTGGTTTACATGTATAAAACGGTGCGTAAATTTTGGGGTGAGGCAATTGTGGTTACTCAGGAACTAGGGGATATCATCGGAAATGCTATCGTAAAAGACAGCATCATTGCCAACTCAGATACTATATGCCTTTTAGATCAAGGCAAATTTAAAGAGAACTATACCCAGGTATCCGCTTTGCTTTCGCTAAACGCAGTTGAACAAAGAAAAATATTTACCATCAACGCCCTGGATAATAAATGGGGCCGCGGTAGATTCAAAGAAGTGTATATCAAAAGAGGGCTGGTCGGAGAAGTCTATGGGGTAGAAGTCTCGCTCAGGCAGTATTTGACATTCTCAACCGAAAAGCCCGAAAAGCGCGCACTGGAATACTACATTTCCCGCGAAGGATCCTTTCGCCAGGGCCTTGAAACCTTCATTTCTGAGATGGAGTCTTGTGGCCTTTCTCTAGATGCTTTTGTGAAAAAAGTTAACCATTTACTTTAAAATTCAAGACTATGAAAACAATCTGTTTATTTCTGCTTTTGATGCAATTAGTCGCTTTTTCTGCGCCTGCACAAATTTATGTAGACCCGGTAACTTCGGGCGCAGTCGCTGCTGGATCCTCAATGATGGATTCCCAGCTAAAAAAGAGCAATAATGAGCTAACCTTAATCCAAAGGGCGCAGCTATCGGTTACCGCGCAGCTAGGTATTGCCAATGATTTGCAGCGAAATATCTACCGGGGTTTGAGTGAGGTATCCGCTGTGATGCGTTCGCTACTTTCAGTAAAAGATATCTATGAGATATCCCAGGATATTATTTTAGATGCGAATAAAGCGATTTTGATTGCTAAAAATAATCCCCAGCTGTTGTTATTTGCCCAAAGTGGTGCCCAGGAATTTAAATCGCGGGCGACGAATCTTGCTACTGAGGTTAGTGGTTTTGTGCTGCGAGGGGGAAAGGAATCCTTAATGGACTCAGGCGAAAGGATAAAGCTACTCAATAGGATTGTCCTTGAGCTAAGCATCATCAGAGGGGTATCTTACGGGATTTACCGCTCGATGTATTGGGCAAAGCAGCGCGGTTTTTTTGCTTCCATCAACCCCTATAGTGGGTTTATCAATATCGATAAGCGCATTGCTGATGATATTCTTTTCAAAGCCAAAATGCTAAAGCGATGAAAAATATCCTGCTTTTTTTGCTGCTGCTATCCTCTAGCGCTAGTCTGCAAGCCCAGATTAATATCGCCCTATTGCATCAGCTGGTGGCTGAGAGTAAATCCGAACATCAGCAGCAAAGCCAGCTCCGGGATAAACATGGCGCAACGCTTGCGACCGAATCGCTCAATAAAGCTGAAATGGGAGACTTAAAAGATAGCTACCGGCAGATTTTCTCCCGCTTTTCCCTCGCCGGTCCGCTGCTGAGCACTCTTCAAATTAGCATTGAAGCTGCCCCTTTAATTTCTGAAGTTTACCGTCATGAGTCTGAGCTGATTTCGCTCTGTGAGCATGATCCAATGCTGATTCCCTTGGGCCTTGCTGCACAGGCTGACCTTGCACAGCGTTCAGCCTTGCTGCTTAAATTTCTGTATGGTCTGGCCTTAAGCTATACGGAGCTTTCCCAGATGAGCCCTTCGGATAGGAAACTACTTTTTGCCCATGGAATCACCCAACTGAGATCAATCAGCGGTACTTTAAAAGGACTGTGCCAGGTAATGCGTGCATCAGCGCAGGCAAGAAAGAATCAGAAAAATCCTTTTTCTGATTTCACTGCCCGCGACCGCGCACTGGTGGAGCGAATTCTCCAATCAGCAAGACACTTAAAGAATTGAAAAATGAAACTCATCCTGCTATTATTTGCTTTGAGCTGCAGCACGCGCGTTTTAGCCCAGCGGATCGTTTTTGACCGCCTGCACTTTGCGATCGTAAATGAAAATAATGCGGTAAGGCTTTCAGCTGAACTTAGCCATCAATCTGACCTCCGAGAAATTACTTCCCACTTGAAAGATATTCAACTCAACCTAACTGGAGTAATACTGACCGAACAGCTCATATATGCTTCTTTGACCCAGGTCGAAAATGGGCTAAAGAGTGCCTTTGCGCTTCGCCAAATTGGTGAGCTGAGTTTAGAAATTATCACTGAGAGCAAAGAGGTGCTCGATGCTGCACGCTCCTCGCCAGCGCTATTGCTCTTTGCCCAGACTAACTGCCAGCAGCTTGAAGGTCGAGGGATAAGACTTGTTCAGGAAGTATCTACAGTGGTGATGCGCGAAGGGGAAAACCTGCTTATGGATTATGCTAGCCGGGATGCGCTTTTAAAAAAGATATCCCTGGAGCTTAAAACCATCAGGGCTCTATTATATAGTATCAAAAAATGCATGTACTGGGCGAAAGTAAACGGAATGCTGAAGACCGCAAATCCCTTCAAAAGTTTTATTAATACCGATAAGCGGATGGTAGAAAATCTGCTGCTTAACTATAAAACATTAAAAACAAAATGACTAAACTTCTCTTATTTTTCCTGCTATGTGCAGGAGGCTTCCGTGCCCGGGCGCAGCGGACCATTCATGATGAACACATTGAGCACCAACAGGAGCGTATGGTCTTTAAGTCCTGGGATAAGGATAAATTTACGCCAAAGCCAGGGTTTTTAGGCCTCAATCCACTCTACTGGGCTACTTGGGGACTCCATCCCAATTACCCTAAGACTGATCTGCGGCCACTTGGCCCTTTTGGCCCCCAAACCCAGCGGCTTTTACTCGCAGCTGCCACCTCCAGAACCGATGAAGCCTATAGCCTGCAGAGCGATACGCTAAAAAATACAGCTTTATCAAAGTCTGCTGTTTATTCCGGGCTACTTTCAGATTTAGATCCCTTATGGCTGCTGTATTACCAAAAGGAATTCTCTTCATTGATCCACCCTGGGGCAGATCCTTTAGATGGGGCAGGGGAAAAGGAGAAAAAATACCTGATTTCAAGCGGCCTTTACCAGTGGTATCTCGCTGAGAGGGATGGTATTGCTGAAAGGTTGGAGCTTACCAGAAAAACAACCCTGCAGCGTGGCGAACGCCTACTATCATATCAGCGCTTACTGGGTGAATATCAAAAGCTTCAGTCTACCTGGCTTGAAAAAAAGCGTCTGGCCGGGAAATATATCTCGCTATCAGAAGTGAAAAAAACTACCCAGGAGAACAAAAACCTTTCGAAATGGGATAAGATTGATATCGCAATAGGTGATAGAATACTAAAAGAGGCAGCATTAAAGTTGGGAGGGTGGAAATGAACAGTTTATTAGTATCAACCGGCACTGCCGGTTTTTTTGTGCAATCAAGTTCTCCTGAGGTTCCTGATTCTTTTAAAGAAACATTTAACTTTTTACAGGGAGATGGGGTATATGAGGAGGGGACAATGCATTTTTTAAAACAGATGAAATCTGCCATCTGGGCCAGTAACGATACATTTATAGCTGATGCCCAGGCGCTGTGCGCAATTTTTATGCTCATTTTTTTTGCCATCAAATCTTATGAGATGATCTCGGGGGATAAAAAGCTGGAAATTATGCCACTACTGAGGCCTTTTGGTCTTTCGATGGTCATTCTCTGGTGGCCAGTATTTACCAAAGTTGTGGCCTTTCCTGCTGAAATTGTTGAAAATAAAACTTCAGCACTTTTTGACACTACTCAAGGGGATATCAATGCGCTACGCATGCAACGCGCCAAGCTTATAGTAGAGGTGGCCGATGAGCTCTTTAAAATCCAGGCAGAAACGGAAGTGGCTAAAAAGGAAGCCGACAGCTGGTATGAACATGCCTGGGAATCGGTACAAAGCTCGGTGAAAGAGGGCTTTTCCAAACTCTGGAACCCAGTGGTGGAAATGCGTAACCGGCTGCAGATCGGCCTGCAGTTATTGGCAACTTCGCTACTGGAATCCCTTGCGATTTGGATTTTACGCATCAGTGTATACATTATTTTTATCGTACAAATCATTTTCTCCACGATCCTGATCATCCTTGGCCCTTTTTCGGTGGCAATGAGTATTTTACCTGCATTCCGCGATTCGTTTTCGGCCTGGATCGCCCGGTTTATTTCGGTGAACCTGTATTCGGGTATCGGCTTTTTGGTGATGTACATTTCCTCGCTTTTTCAGCACTATGCCCTGGAGGCAGAAATCAGCCGTTATCAGGAACTGCTGGAAGGATCCGGGGAGAGCATAGAAAAGCTAACCTGGTTTGCTTCCAACGGGGTACTTTCTTTTGGAATGGTCATTATCACTTTCATTATCGGTGCGCTCACCATGTTTACTGTCCCAAGCATTTCTACCTGGATCGTATCCACCTCAGGAGTAAGTTCAGCGACCAGCGCGATGAGCTCAGGGGCATCCAAGATGCAAAGCGTGGCCACTAGCGTAATGGGAGGATAGTTATGCTCATTAAAAATATAGAATCTAAAATCCGCCTGGCCAGCTACCTGTCTGTTTTGAGTTTTATACTCTGTTTTTGCGTGAGCACAGTAGTTTGTTTTTTTGCCTATCGGCAGGTGAGTGATGCCAGGAAAAGCATCTATTTGCTTGATAATGGGAATATTCCCTTGCTTGCAAAAAGGACAGATCTACAGGCCAACCGCGCAGCGGAGTACCGGGCTCATATTGCGCGCTTCCATAGTCTTTTCTTTTCACTAAGCCCGGATGAAAAATATATTGAAAGCCAGATGCGGCAAGCGATGTACTTAATTGATGAAAGCGGGGTTCAGCAGTACAATAACTTAAAAGAACGCAACTTTTTCTCATCGGTACTTTCTTCTTCCGCTGTGCTTACTATTCAGGCTGATTCGATTTTTCTGGATGAAAAAAATAAGTATTTCCGCTACTACGCTACCCAGAGGATTGACCGCAGGAGTTCAGTAATTACCCGCTCTTTAATTACCGAAGGGCATCTGAGTGATCTTGCAGCACGTTCAGAAAATAACCCACATGCAGTGCTGATTACCCGGTGGAAGACCCTTGAAAACAAGGATCTTTCCAATGCTCAAAAAAATCCACTTTAAACGAAATAAGATGAAAAATACCCTCTCTCTTCACCGCCTTCCAAGCGGAATTTCAGCTCTGGCACGAGCAGCTGCATCGAGGTTTAAACAACTGCTTACCGAGTATCCACAGCGAAGCCTGGTGCTGATGTGCCTAGTGCTATTTACTTCCCTCATCCTTTGCTTCACCTTGCTCAGGCAGCCCAAAAATCCCCAGCGATTTACCAGCTCGAAGGTGCAAAAACCAATAGAAGAGGTGGGTGGGGCAGTAAGGGCAGCCACAGCACTGTCTCAGGTGCTATTGCTGCAAAGCGAACTTAATGAGCGCTTATCGGCTAAACACCTCAGCGCCCAAGACAGCATGCAAATAGGGCAAATGATCTTTAGAATTAAAACACTTCAAACCCGTATCCTATCCCATGAAAAAGATAAACCTTAAAGGCCCCCGCTATATTTTGCCATTAATCTGTTTACCCTTTATTTTGATTTTATTTGGCCTTTATACCAGCAGTTCTTCTTCGACCAAAGATCAGCGTGATACTGCCCAAGGCTCCTTAAAAAGCGAAATAGCTGAAGTCTCCACCGAGGTTCAAAGCCAAAAGCTCCAGGATAAGCTCCAGGCCTTTCAGGATAAATATACCAAAGGGGATGGCTATAGCGCAGTAGAAAATTTAGCGGACGAAGATCCACTAAAAGCTGCCAGTAGTTCAGTTTATTCAGAAACCGAAAAGCGTATGCTAGACTCCATAGAACTTTCTATTCGCTCAAGGTACTCCAGTGGCAAAAATAGTTTTCCAGAGAAGCTGGCAATGCCCAGGAGTAATTTTAGCGGTGCAAACGAATCCAGTAGATCCCCTCTCGCGCAAGACCGCGCGCTTAGCGAGGCCTTAGCTGCCATGCAAATCCAAAGAAAACCTTTACCCCCCCAGCAGCCCCCAACTAAGGATCCTATGGAGATTTTCAGGGCGCAGATGGCCATTATCGATAGCATGGGTAAAGCAAATCAACCCGCTGAGCACCGGGCGGGAAGAAAGGGGCAAGGTTTAGAAGAAATTCCCGCTTCCCTAGACATTCCAAGTGCATTAAGGGTGAGTAAGAGCAGCCCAGAAAAGGCGGATAATTTTAATACCATTACCGCCCCGGCAGAACAAGGCGTGAATATCCCGGCTGTAATCGATGAGCAGGTTACCGGGTTCTCTGGTTCAAGGATTCGTATGCGCTTGCTCTGCGATATATGGGCAGGGAAATTCTTAATCAAAAAGGGAAGCTACCTATACGGCCTGATTTCTTCTTTTTCCGCCCAACGCGTACAGGTAACAGTCAGCTCTGCACTCATAGCAGGAGAGATCCTGCCCATACACTTAGAGGTTTATGACAGAGATGGGCAGCGTGGCATTTACGTGCCTTCTTCTGTTTTTAGGGAATTTACCAAAGAACTGGCAGGCTCCTCTATTCAAGAGGTTGCTATAGATGAATCAGGAGAAAAAAATAAACAGCTGCTGAGTTTACTCGGAAGAGTATTTCAATCCTCAAGTGGCGCAGCGAGCCGTCTGATCCGCCAAAATAAGGCCCGGATCAACTACGCTTCCATAATTTACCTCATTGACCCCAATCAGCTCCAGTCCAGACAAAAGAACTTTAAAGAAAAAGAAAAATGAAAAAAATATCTTGCTTACTCGCGCTTTTACTCGCCAATTTTTACCTATTTGCTCAAAGCCCTGGCTTTCGGTCTCTTTCCGCCATTCCTAGCGTCGAAATTTCAGCTGGGACAGGCCTCCATTTCCGCTCACCTGAGCCCATCCGGCACGTAGATTTATCGACCAAGCTTCTGAGCGGCGATTTACCTTTAAAGAATTTGCTTAATGTTAAAATTAGCTCCGACTCGGTAAAAACGAACTTACCGCTAAACCGTGAATTGGGGGTAGTCACCATTGTCGGGGAAACCTTTATGGCGCAATACCACCTATTTCTCTCTCCTCATGTTTCTTCCGACAGATCGGCGGTGGATATTGAAATTCTTCCCAGCGAGATGGTTCCGATAGACCCGGCCTCCCAAGATCTTTCGACACCGGAAATCAAATCCCATGCGATGGCTGTCTTAGCAAAAAGGGCCAGCCGTCCCCTGGCTAAATCAACTATGCTAGGTATCGCCGCACAACTAAACCAGGTATATGCTATTGGAGAGCTGATTTTTTTAGATATCAGTTTTAAAAACAAGACCTTAATGGAATATGATATTGATGAGCTAAAGTTTAGTGTGGAAGACAAAAAAGTCCACAAGGCCACAAATCTACAATCCATAGAAATTTTCCCTGTATTTTCTCTTTATTCCCCTGAGCGCTTTAAAAAGAATTTCCGGAACATTTATGTCATTAAAAAGGTGAGTTTTTCAAGCGAAAAGTTGCTCAAAGTATCAATGAGCGAAAAGCAGTTATCAAAACGGACCTTGAGCTTAAATATCTCCTATGGTGATTTGCTCAATGCAGATACCTTTTAAACTTACCCTATGGAAGAAAGCAAAGAACAGCAGGCGCTGCACCGTTTTTTGCAGTTCTGCATTTATTTAGCCCTGTGTTTAGACATTCTAATCTTTATTTACTGCGCTAAAAGCCCCCTGCCGGATTTTCTTTCAAGCTACTGGATGATGCGGCCATTAACCTCGCTTTCCAAAATCATAGTCTATAGCGACCCATTATATTCCAGGGGATTTATTTTGCTACTGATTTGCTTAGTCTCGATTGGTACCCTGGCTAAAAAGGAAAAAGAGCTTGATGCAAAGAAGGCAATTGTCTATCCACTTTCAGCGGGGCTCATCCTATTTTTCTTCAGCCTTTATTTTTTTCATAAGACTGGAAAAGTGGTCTTGGTCCTTTTAAGCTGGAATGAGCTTGCTTATTGTTTTTGCCTGCTCCTAGGAACTATCCTGATTCATATTTCCATGGATAATATCTCAAAAATCATTAGCGCAAGACTTGGAAAGGACCGCTGGAATATTGAAGAGGAATCTTTTATGCAGGCTACAAAAGCCAAAACAGGGCCTTACAGGATTTGTATCCCCATGCTATTTTATTACCGCAAAAAAGTTCATTCTGGTTTTATTAACCTGGAGAATATTTTCCGGGGTACGCTGCTTATCGGGACGCCCGGATCAGGAAAGAGTTTCAGCATCGTTATGCCGGTTATCCGTCAGCTGTTAGAAAAAGATTTTTGCCTGGCGCTATATGATTTTAAGTTTTGTGATCTCGCTCAGATCGCCTATCATCATTTTCTTTTGGCGAAAAGGCAAGGACGTATGCCCCTTCACAATTTTCATGTGCTTAATCTAAACCAGATTGAAAACTCCAGGCGGATTAATGTGTTAAGACCAGATTACATTCTCACCCTCGCAGATGCCTCAGAAACCGCAGAAGCGCTCGTGGAGGCACTAAAAAAGGGTGATAAATCCTCAGGTAGTGATCAATTTTTTACCCAGAGCGCCGTAAATTTTCTCTCTGCCTGTATCTATTTTTTCTCCAGGTATGAAAATGGCCGCTACTCTACGCTTCCGCATATACTCTCCTTTTTAAACTGTTCATACGATCAGATTTTTGCTTCGCTGGTGAGTAATCCGGAACTCAGCTCACTGCTCTCACCCTTCATGAGCGCTTACAGGGCAAAAGCCTTTGACCAACTCGAAGGCCAGATTGGAACGCTAAAGATTTTTATCTCGAGGCTAGCTACCAAGGAAACTTTCTGGGTATTTTCCGGGGATGACTTTTGTTTGAAAATTAGTGACCCTTCCTCGCCCTCAACACTCGTTTTGGCCAATGACCCCAATACGCAAAATATCAATTCAGCCTGTTATTCAGTAGTATTGAACCGCTTGATCAGGCTTATTAATTCAAAGGGAAACCTGCCAAGTGCACTTTTGCTTGATGAGTTGCCCACAATATATGTTCACCGGATTGAAAATCTGATCGCAACGGCCAGGAGTAATAAAGTTGCGGTATTAATGGGGCTTCAGGAGCTTCCGCAATTTCAGCAGCAATATGGCAAGGAAGTAGCATCGACAATCTGCGCGGTGGTTGGAAATGTGCTTTCCGGTTCCGCGCGCAATAAAGAAACGCTGGACTGGTTAGAAAAGCTCTTTGGTAAGGTAAAACAGTTGAGCGAGAGCCTTTCTATTGATCGCAGTAAAACTTCAATCTCTTTAAGCGAAAAACTCGAACACCTCATCCCATCGGGGAAAATCGCTTCACTAAAAGCAGGGGAGCTGGTGGGCATGCTCGCTGCCGACACAGATGAAAGCTACAATGGAAGCTTTTCGCCTTCGGTGATCAATTGTAAGGTGAATCTGGATCTGAAGGAAATTGAGAAAGAAGAATCCCTATACCCTAAAATGCCCATATACTATGACTTTAAAGGTAAAAAGGAACAAATCCTAAGCGAGAATTTTCAGCGCATCAACGCTGAAGTAGCCGAGCTGATATCCCGGTTTCCTACTGGTTAAACCTCATTCCAGTCTAGCTAAACATAGTTAAAAATCAAATCTAAACTTTATGGAAAAAGATTCAGGCATGCTTGCGCTGGTTAGTGACCAGTCGCAGGATGGAAAAATGAAATTGGGGGTTATTGGAGGCCTTAACCCAGCAGGTACTCTGGTTAATTTAAGTTTTGCCGACCTATCGGTTTCCAGCCTTCCCAGTGATCTTGTGTTAGTACTAAAAGATAAAAATGCGCTTTACGGTCAGCTTCTATCTTCCTCAAGAGACCTTGAAATGCAGGATTTTAAAGTGCTGCTGAGGGTGAACATGCTGCAGGAAAAAAATAGCCTGAGCTCAATTCTGCAGGCTATGGAACTTCTTAAATCCAGTCCCAGCGCAGCGCAGTTTGCAACAGTGAGCCTGTCGAGCCAACTTGGCCTTAGCCCGCAGGTTTCGAAAACAGAAACGCAAACAATAGAAAGGAGGGGGCGATGAAACTTTTTTTATTAACCAGTCTACTATCACTAGCTGTATTACAGCCGGCTTCACTTTTTTCTCAAGTTGCGTTGCCCCTTTCTCCAATGCTCATCACCAGTCCTTATGGCTTTAGAAATCATCCGATAACAAGAGTTAAGGATTTTCATAGTGGGGTTGACCTGGCCGCAGATCATTCCATTATTTATGCAGTGCTTGCCGGCAAAGTGATAGCTTGTGGCGATCATCCTATACTGGGAAGGTTTGTTAGGATCGATCACGGGGAAATTCAAAGCGTGTATGGACACCTTTCCGTTATCTTTCCAAGGCAAGGGGACTGGTTAAAAGCTGGTAATCCAATAGCGATTTCAGGAAACAGTGGTCGAAGTACCGCAGAGCACCTTCATTTTAGCGTGCTATATCAAAATCGGCCCATTCATCCACTGAAATTTCTGCTTCAGCTTCAAAACGATGAGAAAGGAGGTGGTGATGGATAAGGCCCCTTTATACCTTCAGGTTGCCCATAGGCTTATTGACGAGTTAAAAAAAGGAACTGCTCCCTGGCAAAAGCCATGGAATGCACAAGGAATCCCGGGTATTTCCATGCCCTACAATCAGCAGACCGGGCAGCGCTACAAAGGGATTAATGCAATCAATCTACTTTTGAGTGGGTTTAAAGATCCGCGCTGGCTCACCTTTAAGCAGGCTGAGTCATCAGGGTTTAAAGTTAACCATAAAGCGCATGGCAGCTTGATTCAGTTTATTAAAACCCACCAGCAAAAAAGTTTGCTCGATGAGCGGGGAAACCGGATTTACGATGAGCTTGGTAATCCGCTGTACGAACAGGTATTACTCCCGGCACCCATTATAAGCAATGCCTGGGTTTTTAATGCAGAACAGATGAGTGGGCTTCCAGCCCTAGGTCCCGCTAACGCTAAAGAGATAAAATGGGATCCGGTAAAAAGAGCTGAATCACTGATTGCCGCTAGCGGAGCTAAGGTAGAGCATAAGTTTATCGATAGGGCTTATTATCACCCCCTTTATGATATCATCACCATGCCTGACCGGTCGCAGTTTGATTTGTCCTCAGGTTACTACGCCACTTTATTGCATGAACTCGCGCACTGGACAGGGCACCCAGATAGGCTAAACAGGACGGAGCTAATGAGTAGTGGCATGGAAGCTTATGCTAAGGAAGAGTTGAGGGCTGAGATCGCATCGATGCTAATAGGGGATGAGTTTCGTATCGGACATGATCCCTCGCAGCATACTGCTTATATCGAAAGCTGGGTATCAATACTCGAAGATACCCCCTTTGAAATCTTTAGCGCCGCTGCTGATGCTGAAAAGATATTTTCATTTCTTACCGCTTTTGAGCAGAAAAGAGAAATATCCCTCGAAAACCAAGCAGGAGCAGAAAAGCTGTTAACAGGCAGTGCCCAAAAAGTCGTGAAATATTTGTCCACTGGGGATGAGATCAGTTATAATGGACATATCTACAAGATTCAAGGACATTTAAAGCAAGGTAGGCTCAAAGTCGAGCAGCAGCCCTCGGGAATTATATTCACCCTCTCAAAAAGCGATCAGCTTTATCACTCGCTTACTGAGATCAAAAGCTCACTATCGCAGCCAGCTAAAAAGCAGGATGCCTCCCCACAGATAAATTCTGAAAATAATAACATAAAAAGATAACTTATGAAAACTCTATTTCAACAAAACCAACTGCCTTTAGCGCAATTAAGCGCGCTCGGGATTTATCACCAGAACCAGCTTTTGCTTAATCCAGAAGAAATCAGCACACTATTATCCGGACGACGTACGGAGCTGATCAGTCTTCATCACCTAAAAGGGGAAAAATTTGATATCGAGCGGCTGGATGCGCGCCTTTCCCTACATCGGGATGAGCATAATGGGGTGGAACTCTTAATCCACCCCATGTACCATTCCCCAAGAAAACATCCCCTGTTAACTGAGCCTGAAATGTACGTGCTTATCCAGGGTAAGAAAGACTTTATCGCCAAGAGCATTCAAATCGATGAAGGCATCTCGACCATGTACAACATCGAATTTGATCCAATTACAAATGATTTTGTCGGCTATAATGTACCCGAGGTTCAGGCGCCAGACCTGGTAAATGGGATAATGCTAGATGCAGCGCAAAAAGAAGCGTTTAAGAAAGGCATGCTGATTGAACTTTCTGATGGAACTCGCTTTCAGCATCGTGTTACCCAGCCTAAAGGGCTACTTGCAGATCGCAGGGAGCTAATAGTCTCTGTGCTTGTAGATGGCGGTATTTCTTACCTTTTAATTAAAGATATTCAGCCTTTAAGTAGTATCCGAACACAGCTCAATCATCACACCCCTGCTTTTAATAAAGCACTTGCAGATATGCAAGGGATCACCGAGAACAGCCTTCAAGTACAAAATATGACGCAGTCTGCTTTCATCAAGCTTCCCGATTATAAAGGGATAGCTAGATAATGTTAAATAATTAATCATCAATATTAAAACTTACCACAATGAATGAGAATAATTTGCAATACCTACAAAAAATGCTCGACCATCTTGGTTTTGGAACCCGCCTTAATTCGGTATTAGAAAGTGCGATATATAAAAAGCCCGAGTCCTTCACTATCGGCCTCAATCAGAAATATATACCTGCCGAATTCCGATCTGATCCTTCCAAAGGGGTTGATATGATGCATTTCGACCTTCAGTTTAATAAATCCAGGGAAACCGATGCTTACTTTTTAAACGGATTTGAGGCGAGCCTCAAACGCTACAATACTGAACAGTCGGTATCTAAAATTTTTGATATTGAAAAACATCACCGGATGACAGCGCTCCAGTCATATAAGCTCCTGTGCGGACTTTCCCTGCAAAAGGATATTTTTTTACGTGATCTCACCCATAGTAGTGGAGATACACTAGAACGAATCCCTGTTTGGTTTTCGCTGGATTTACAAGTAACCAACGAACGAGGCAATCATCCTTTGAATAGGTTTTATCCTGGCTATGGGTTTGATCTTGAAGCAACGGTAGACTGCTTCAACTTTAAGGGACTAGAAGATGTGCAAAAGCGCGATGCTGTAATCAGGGCGTTGAAATACGGCAATTTAATTGAGCTGCCATTAGCTCTTGAAGGAAAAATGCAGCAGGTATATCTCTGCGCGAATCCTGAAATGAAAACCTTAAATGTATATTCCAAAGAGATGCTGCCTATTAAAACCGAGCAGATATTTCCTCCAACTATTACTAAAAATGAGCAAATCGCTGAACCAAATGTAAGCGCTGCAGTTCAAAAAGCTGGGGCAAGCAATGAGGAAACTAAATCACCTAAAATTGGCCGCTAGCTGGAAATAAAGGCTTGATATTTAGTTTAGCTCAGCTGTGTGAGATATGTTTGCTGGCGTGCTATATTTTCGTCTTTCATTCATCCACTCCTTTACCTTTGGGGAAATGAAAAGAATTACAAAGGCAAGTACTGACATCGCTAATTGTAAGACAAGATTTATTTTGGTAACAGGATTGGCATCTGCTTCAGCCATTACAACAATAAATCGGTAAACGCTCCTTGCAATAATGAGTACCAAAAGGTATTTGCTCCACTGAAACCTGCGTTTGATGAGGATAAACAGGACATACCTCATAATCAAAATAGCAATGAGCACAACAAATTCTTGCGTGCTTTCATAATCGTAGAAAAACAAATTGACTATCCCGATTAAAAAAGTAATTAAAATAAGATTGGAAGACAATGAATATTTGTTCTTCCAGAGTTTAAGATTAACCAACTTATAAATATTTTATGCAATAGACTAAGCAAATGTCTTGATAATTTTTAACAAGAGCCAATTTTTTATTTAATATAATGGTAAATATTTTGATAATTATCAACCTAAATGAAAAACGAGATCCCACTGGGATCTCGTTCTTTGAAATTTTATTAAAAATCTGCTTAGAGTTACAACTTTTTAAATGTCCGTTCTTTAGTTTTTAACGCTGGGTTACCCTGATAAATGGAGTAAGGCAACAAATCTTTTGTAGCAACGCTGCCCAGCGTTAAAACTGCATGGCTGTGCAAGGTTACTCCGGGGCCTACTTTGGCAGAAGCTCCTACCCAGGCACCCTCCTCTAAAATGATAGGTGCTACCATTAAATCGAAATTACTACTGCTGTAGTCGTGGTTGCCGGTAATAAGCACAGCTTGCTGCGAAATACAGCAATTTTTACCTATGATCACCTGTTCTAAATTTTCTATATAACATTCCGCAAGCCAGCTATAATCGCCAATCTCTAGTTTCCAGGGATACTTAATGTGGATGCCCGGTTTAATGCGGACCTCTGCGCCTATTTTAGCGCCAAATAATCTAAGTAAAGCTACCAGAACTGAGCTAGCAGGCATCATACGGCTCTTAAAAAACACAATATCAGCAAAATACCATAGCAACTGTTTCAGGATACCTGCACCAATCTTGAATCCGCCTGTATCGAAATTTTTGTGGAGCTGTGTTTTTAGCAAAATATTGAGTTTAACGGTATAAATTATAGCTGGGGTACAACTGGTTTATTGTTCTTTTTAATCCAAAAATATAACATGGTAAATACGCAGATATATACAATGATATTAAAAACTTCGTGGTGATAGGTGAAATTATGTCGCTGCGATTTAAAGAAACCCAGTAGTACCCCCAGCCCCGCTATCCGCAAAATGTTTAAGATATAAATGGCAACAATACCAATCGCGAGCATTTTTAAAGTCGATTTCCATGCCGCAGGAAAAGCAAGCACAAATGCAGCCAGAAAACTCATGACCCCTAAGCCAAGGCAAGAGTAATTTATCCTTAAATATGGGCCGGCCACTACCATTACATCCATTTCGTTATAAATGGCGTAAAAGCCAAAGAGTTTAATGATCCATACTGCAGGTACAATCAGTGCTGATTTCAAACCTTGTATATAGTTAAAATGTGATGATAGGTAAGCATTGTAATACTGCGATCCCGGCGTCATTACACTATTCATAAACAGGTTGCCCTGGCTAAAGAGGATATACAGTAAAAACAATGCGATTACAAATTTAATAGCCTTTTTATTGGCCTGTTTTTTTGCTTCTTCTTGGGTCATATTTATCGGCAGTTTATATTTTTATCTAATTGTTTTTTGCAAAGCTTTAATCTTTTTATCTACCAGTCGTCTAAACCAGAAGCTCTGCAGATAATGGAACTTAATACCTGTGGGACCTTCAAATATACCCAGTTTAAAAAACATTCGGTAACCAAAATAAAGGTAAGGCCTAAAACCGAGCGGAAGCCTCCACCATAAGCGTTTTAGCCAGGCCCGTTTTTCATCGGGGGTGCCGAGTAGGTTTGGCTTAATACTTTGGATCCTTATGTTTAGCCTTCTTTCTATTTCTTCCTGTGCAATTAGATCGCTATAACGTTCGTGTTTGGTTTTCCAAAAAGAAATGTCATTTTCTTTCAGGTTTTCTTCTAATATCCAACCCCTTTTCCAGATTTGGGTTTTACCTGGAACGATAAAGCGGTGGTCCATATTTTCGTTCAAATCTGAAAAACCGATTCCGGTTCTAAACATTTTTAGCAGGTAAAAAGGATAGAAGGCACCAAAACGGATCCAACTGCCCTGAAAAAAGTTTTTTCTGTTAAAATAGATGCCATCAATACCAATGTACTCATCATCATTAAAATTGACAAGCATTTCAAAAAGTTCCGGGGTAACAATTTGGTCTGCATCCAGACCAATGGTCCAAGGAGTAGTGATCTGGAAGTTTTTTAAGGCAAAATCCCACTGTTTTGGGTGGTTTTCAAATGGGTTTTGTAACACCTGGGCGCCATAAGTAGCGGCAATTTCAAGTGTTTTATCACTACTGCCACTATCGAGGATATATGTTGTGGCTTTTAGATTTTTAATAGATTCCAATAACCTGGGTAAATGAATTTCTTCATTAAAAGTTAGTATGATGAAACTAAAATTTTTGTTCATGTGAAATGATTGTTTCAACCAGTGACTGGAATATAGCTTATATTATGGTTTTATAAAACTCGAGATACTGCTTAACTAAAGTATCATCATTGAAGTCTCTACCAATACTTAATGGAGCAGTATTTCTAATATTTTGTCTTTTTTCAGTGTTTTGGTAAGCTGAAATAATGTTATTTCTTATCGCTGCAGTTTCCAGACTTGTTACCCAGCCAAGCTCATTATCCTTAACGTAATCTGCAAGGCCAACATGTTCGCTAATAAGGACTGGTGTACCAACCCTAAGACTTTCTACAACAACGTTGGCAAAGTTTTCGTTATAAGACGTAAGCAAAAGCAAATCATGTGCTGCCAACATAGTGTACTTGTTCTGATTGCTTATTTGTCCAACCCAATATATATTGTTGCTAATTTTCAATTCATTAGCCAAAAGCTTCAGGCTTTGTATGTATACTTCTTCGCCTGAACCCGCAATGGTTAATTGCCAGCTAATATCCTCTAGTGCAAGAGCATTAAATAAAAGCTCAAGACCTTTTTTTTCTTCAATGCGCGAAAGAAAAATGAGCTTAAAATAGTTTATCTCCTGGTACTCGCTATTTAGTTTTTGATATTTGCTATCCACTTCTTCCATAGGTATGCTAACCATATTTGGAATAACTCTAATACTCTTTGGTACCACGATTTTTAAAATATCTTTTTGTTCCTTTTCGCTCGTAGCGTGCACATGGCAATACTTTAACAGGTTTTTGCCCATTATTTTATGGATCAGTTTTTTCGATAAAGAATTGCGGTTACCAAGAGTGTAGGAGGTAAGCATTCCGCGGGGAGATAGCATCACCGGAATCTTGTACCATTTTGCAATCAGGCAACTCAGTACCGAAACTAAATTCCACCAGGCATGGATATGTATGATTATTTTGTCATCCTGAGTCTGTCGAAGGGTCTTTCTTAATCCCCATAACAATCCCGGCGAAAAATGACTATGATCTTTGGTCCATCGGTTAAAGTAAGTAACAGGCACACCTTCAACCAGAACTTGTTTGCCAATTTTTACGTCCAGCTCCTTTGTACCATTAGCCGTAGTAGTAAATACTTCGAGATCATGAATAATGGCATCCCCATTATTAACGGTCAAAATTCTATCATCTGAAAATGTTTCGCACAGCTTAGACACACTTTGTATAGGGCCACCATAAATGTACGCAGGTTTATAAGAAGCTGTAATATGAATGATTTTCAATTGTGATGGCACTAATCAAAAGTTGGTTTTAGTACTTTAATGGTTCTGAGCAGAGAAAAAAGAATCCACATAATTACATAACCCCAAAAAATATTATTGAACATAAATTCGAAATTATTTCCGCGCCAAAGACCTTGAAAAATACTGTTAAACATAATTACGCAGCCCAGTTCGTAACCACCAAATATTTCCTCAGCCTTATCCGATAAATGCTGTACCAGTATGCCATAAAGCAGCATAAAAAAGAAGACCCCTGTGATGCCAAAACTTAGATATGCATCTACAATAGGACGGGTTTTAGCCGAAACTGCAGACATTTTACTGGCAACCCCCGCATCGTATACACGTTCCATGGAAAGGGTTTCCATATTGGGTTTACTAGGCCACAATACCCGTGGGATAAGTCCATCAAGAGAATTTCCTATTATTTCCCATTCATAAAAAGGATGATGGCTGGGCACATAATCTACAAATTGGGTAAACATTTCTATTTCACTCAGTCTTCTGGTTAAAAAGCCCCAATTTGTTTCTTCAATTTGCTCTTCGTTCTTCGAGTTCAAGTTTTCAAAGGCCTGACTTTGTGCTTCTTCTGCGCTAACTTCTCCGCTCCAACTTTGTCTTACAGTATTATTGTACGTAGGGAGAAAATAAAGAAGCACATAGGCAACTGGGATAGCTAAATAAAGTATCAGTTTTTTATAATATGGAAAAAACACACAGGCAATTACAATAATATTAATAATGATAGGCTCTTTATAGCCCGATAACGAGGCGTGCAAAAAGTTGATGATAAAAATGGTGGCCCCAATACCTAAATATTTGATGTTTTTTGAATTAAATCCTTTAACAAACAATACTGCGGCACATGATATCCCAATAAGGGTAAGCGGAAGAGAAATCTGGCTAAGCCCTGATACCCTTTGCGCTAATGAGCCAATGCCAAATACAATGATACTGAGCCAGATTAAAAAGTCATCGTTATCAAAAGTTTTTTCACTCTTAATGCTTAGTTTGTTTTTTTGAACAAGAAGGATACCTGTAACCAATGCTGCATGTGCCAGTAAGCTCATGCGTTGACAGCTGGCGATTAATGCAGTTTGCTCACTTTCTTTAAATTGTGCGCCATAATTAACATCTACTAAATACCGGTAGCCCAAGTGATCCATGAAATAAAAAATGGAGGTTATGCACATAAAGCCAGCAAAAATCAGCTGTGTTAAGAAAATGGGGCGCATAATCTGTTTATGGATGGCTAAATCTTGTTTAACGATTGCTGCTGGGGATAATATTGTGGTATAAAAAATAAATAACGATCCAAACCAAGCAGCAAAGTAGGATATTATAGGACTATCAATAAATAAATAAGCAATCAGAACTGGGAAGTATAAAGCTAAAATGAGTTTTGTTGGATTGTTACTTTGCATCTTTATCCGCATTAATCGTATCTACAATTGCTTTAACCTGTCTTTCAAAAGACCAGTTTTTGATCAATTCCTTCGAAGCTTTTCCCATCTGTACCAGTTCGTGTTTATGACTTGTTAGTTTTTCTATCTTTTGTTTGAGTGCATTAAGATTACCCGGTTGAAATACTTCGCCGTTTACACCCGGTTTAACGAGGTCTGAGACACAACCCACCACATTAGAAACCAAAATGGCCTTTCCGGCTGCCATAGCTTCATTTACGGCTAGTCCCCAAGTCTCGTTTGGACCTCTTGATGGTAAACAAAATAGATCGCAGGACTGATAAACAGCAGGCATTTTACTTTGATTCTGAAAATCCATAAAATATACTCGGTTTATCTCTCGGCTTTGAACTTGATCTTTTAAAATGCTCTCCAGTATACCATTACCAACAAATAACAAATGAACATGTGGTAAGTTTAACAAAAAAAAGGCTTCCAGTAGAAGCAATGGATCTTTCTTTTGTTCAAATTTCCCTGCAAAAAGAATTAATACATCCTTATCGCTAAGCCCAAGATCTTGTCTAATGCCAATGTCGTCAATAATCCCCTCATCAAAAAACCTTTCATTTTCTATAGCGTGAGGAGCAAAGAAAAGTTGCTGCTCTTTTAAACCGAATTTATTGAAATAATCTTTATTTGCAGTACCAACATAAAATGCTTTTTTTACATGGCTATAAACCCAGGTCAATACTAATTTTCTGAAAATTTTTTTCAACAGATCAGTACTGTCCAGTAGAGTAGAATCACCTCTGAAGTAAATGGGGATTTGATTACTAAAATGCCTAAGTGTGCTTAAATGAGCAGAATACGCCCAGCCATAAACCAAAATAGCATTGGGACTGAATTTATTTAGATGCGCATTAAGATCAGGGTTGATTATACCCTTGAAATGATGGGTACCTGGTTCTTTTGAAGTGTTTTTTACAAATTCATATTCATACCCATCAAGTAGGGGTATATCCCACGCTATTTCTTGTTTAAATCCATGATCGAACATATTTAATGAATAATCGCCCAAGGTATAATATACTTTTATTTCCAGGTATTTAGCCAATAATCTAAACACGGGAGCATAATATTGAATAGGATGTGTGGTAATAATGGCTAGCTTTTTCATTTTTGATTCACGGCTTTGCCAAATTGTTGGGTTACCTGTTCAAACACATCAACCTGTTTTTGGGTCAAATAATTAGCAGTATAGGGTGCAAATGCTCTCCAATCGGTTTTTTGAGTCTGGTGCGACAAAATATCTTCAATAAAGTTTTTAAGCGCTTCAAAAGCTTCTACTTGGCTTTGGTTTAAGGTAATTAAATGGCCGGCATTGCACTGCTGGATCACTTTGCCCGCACTGCTTTGGGCATTAAAGATACCAAGTAGGGTTTTTTGCGAAAGAATATATGGATATACCTTAGAGGCTGTATAAGCAGCCTGATCTGATCCAATAATGATTAAACCATCTGCATGCTGAAGGTTATTTATACTTTCATAGAAACCTATTCGATCTGTATATTCGGTAACATATGCAGAAATGCCAAACTCTTCTGCAACCGGAGCTATGGTTGGCGTACCCTGTCCGGCTGGGGCATAACTTGTTCCGATAAAATATAATTTAATATTTTCAAACAAGTGTGGCAATTTACCTATTCCCTCTTTTAATGCACCAAAAAGAAGTTGAAGGCTGCTTCTCATATCTTCGCCGCCACGTCCAATATATACAAGGTTGAGCCTGTTTTCTCTCTGTGGAAAAACTAGTTTCGATTCTGTATAGTTTTTTTTTGCAATGTCTAAATCTGGTTCAAAGGCTCCAAAAGTGATCACTTGATGAGGTTTATCGATTAATTGTGGATAACGTTGATGAAGTGTATCAAGGTAGGCTTTCGAAACACTGATTAAGCCGTCTGCGCTTTTTAGGGCTATAGGTTCTAGGTATTTGTTTAACCGATAGGAAAACCAATATTTTTTTGGCCTTTGTGATTTTGGTTTATCCTGATAATAATCGGTATGCCAAGGATCTTGCATATCGATAATATAAGGGATATTGAATTTTCTTTTCCAATAGGCACCCAAAATGCAAACAGGAAATTGGGTAGTAGAAAAGTATATTAAATCAAAATGTGCTGTTTTAAGCAGTTGGTTTACTTTCTTTCGGTAATGCCAAAGTGAGCGGAGCGCCAAACTGCCCAGTCCAAATTTGGATGTCATTTTTTTTGAAAAAGCCTGTACGCGATGGATTTTAGTTGAAGCAGAGATTGATTGCAAAAGGAGTGGATCTTTTAACGCATCAATGTATTGTTCATCAACTGCCACAACTTCTGCTTCCCAACCAAATTTTTCGAAGTAAGGCAAGCTCATGCGTACACGCTGCGAATCTGCAGTGTTAGCCGGAGGAAAATAAGGAGAAATAATTAATACTTTTTTCAAAGAACTAAATTCTTTTTTTATGATTAAGGGCAATACGCTCCGTATAATAATAAATTAGATATATAATTGGGACTATGATCATTATTGATCCTGTTACATACCATAAGTGGTAAGGCAGTTCCTTATTCTTGGCATAGTGAATAGCCAAGGCTTTAAACAACAGGAGTATTGGGAAGTGCAATAAATAAAGCGAATAGGAAAAAGTACCAAGCCAGGCTAAAGAAGATAATGCTCTGGCCAATAGTGACTTATTTCCTTTGATCATTAAAGCAATAAAGCCGGTGGTAATTAATCCAAAACAAAGATCTAACCAAGGGTAGTTACTGTTTATCCTGGCTATGAAAGGGTATGCCACACAAAAAACAATCAATATTGGTATGTAGTTGAACAGTCTTTCATTCTGCTGATAAACAGTTGCCATTACAGCACCCAAAAGCCAGATAGATAGGGTATAAGCAGCCGCACCAATATAATCGATTTTGTAGCCGAATAGGTATGCAGCAAAAAGAGCTATACTCAATAGTAATGGCACAATTCTTTGTTGATGATAGCTCCACAATAGCAATGGGTACATGAGATAAAAGAACCACTCATGCTTTAAAGACCAAACAGGATAGTTGGAACCCCAAAGTGGACTTTCGGGTACTAAAAAGAAATTAGACAAAAATCTGTTCAGCGAATATTGACTAAGTGGATAAGAATCGCCAGTGGTTATGCGAATGATATAATCTGTTAAAAAACAAACTATAAATGAAACGATTAACGTTGGGTATATCCTGACTATCCGTTTTTTTAGGTATTGAATTAATTTAAATTCTGAAAAACTATACTGTGCACCGGCATATCTAAAATGGATTAAAAAACCGGAGAGTACAAAGAAAATGATAACCGCTTCGTGCCCATATTTGAACAAAGAAAAGAAATAGACCATTAACTTATCGTACCACTGATATTGTTCGGGATGTTTAGATAAACCGTTAAAATAAGGTTGGGTCAGGGTTAAACGTGCATGATGGATGAGTACATATATAGCCGATAAGCCCCTTAGGCCATCTAGTACTTTTAAATTATCTTTCAACCGGTTCAAATTTTGATAACGTATTTTTGATAAAAGCTTTCAACTTTCACAGCTACTGGTTAAACTTATTGCCTATAAACCTGGCAAAATGATGGAATGGCTTTTCTATTAAAAGATAGAAAATGTAGGATAGGATTATTGCAGTAACAACCATTAACATGCTTGTTAAATTGTTGATTTGTATAAGCTTGTGAATTAGTAGAATAATTAAGGGGTGAAAAATATATAGTGAGTAAGACGATTTCCCCAATTGCTCTGTAAAGTGCATTGTTTTTTTATACTTTGAATAGATGATTTCATTTTTTAACCAATAATAACATAGTATGGCAAAAAAATTCATCGAGAGGATATAACTAACGAAATATTCTTCTTTCAGAAAATGAAGTAAAACCGAACATATCAAAACACTTATTTTGAAAAGGAAAACCACTTTAAATGATGTTTGGTCATCACTATGGATATCTTCTGCAATTTTTACCCCAAAAAGCCAACACGGCAAGCCAATAATCCAAGTGTATAATGGGCCAGCTTGCCAATAATAACCATGATAATGATTTGCGGATTGATTAACCATTGCCAAAATATCGTGATAAGCGAAAAAGTAAATGGCAATTAATGATACCAAGAAGCTAATTAGTAGTTTGCTGTTCCAGTTTAATTTGATTTTCTGCATAAAGGGATATAGTGCATAAAAAATAAGCTCACAGAGCAGGCTCCAAACTACACCTTTTTCAGGATGTCCAAATCTATATCCCAATAAGAAAACCACAGCTAATGGTCCTAAAATGCGGATAAACCTCCGGGCATAGAATTTTTTTAACTGGGTTACCTGAAGTTTTGAGGTATAATGGATAATAAAACCAGATAAGATAAAGAAACCTATAACTGCAGCAGTACCGTTAGAGATTAATCTTATGAACGCGTAAATTATGCCGCTGATTTCTGTATTAGGGACAAGCTGAAAATCAGGATGCGTAAAAATATGCGATAACAATACTACAAGAGCTAATATAAACCGTAAACTGTCTAACCCCTTAAGCCATTGAATGGATTTTACTTTTTTATCCAATTGTTTCTTTAACTAAAATTAAAAACTTTTGACTTTCATTTTCCCAGTTTAAACTTTTTTGTCCAAGTTCATAGCAGGCCTTTTTGGTAGCGTTTAACAATGTTCTGTTTTCATGGTAATGATTAATTATAGTGGCCAGACCTGAAGCATCATGGTAAATTTTACCGGCATAGTTATAACTACTCATAAAGGTACTTTGGGCTGTAGTATTACTGGCAGCAACCGCCAATCCGCATTGGATATAGGTAAAAAGTTTATTGGTTAAGCATATGTTACGATTAAGGGGTGTAGTATTTTCAGATGCTATGCCAATATCATAACTGCCCGCCATTCTTAATAATTGATCTGGACTTACCGTATGGTGAAAGAATAAATCTTTTCGCCTTTCTATTGCAGCCAGTTGATTTAATTGTTCTTTATAGTTAGGATCAAACTTCCCCAATAAATGTAATTCAAGGGGTGTGCTTATGCTATTTATAGCGTTAATTATGGTCTCAATGCCCCGGTTTGGGCCAACGGTTTGCGAAAACCAAAAAAGTTTAATAGGCTTTTGGGTATTGATGACCGAAGCATCCGCTATTTTAGGAAAAACATTGTTAATGCTTTGTACCTTAATATTATATAACGATTTGTAAAGATTAGCAATTAATGGGCTGGCAGCGGTAAAGTAATCTAATTTAGGTATGTACTGATTCTCAATTTCCGCTTTAATTTGGTAATCGCTACTGTGCTGATCATCGGTTAATTCCTGCCTATGAAAATCTTCTGCATCAAAACCGCTCTTAGCCTGGTTGGCCTTTGCTGCATTTACTGCAACAGGCAATGCCCCAAGATTATGGCCAATATATAATGCTGCTTTAACTTTAACAGCTTTGGCCAATTGCCAGCCGTAATTTCTATTTAAAATGTATTGTAAGTTGTTGTTTGGTAGCAGGTTAAGTGTTTTTAGTCTTAAACCCGATTTAATTTTAGAAAATGTGGTTAATAAATTTTGCGGTGTCCAGTTGAGTGCGTTAAAAGTCCATGATGGATTAGCTTCAAGGATTTCTTGATCATACTTAACCAGCGAACTAACATATTGTGTAAATATTAAGTGCACGTTATAGCCTTCTTTGGCTAATGATGTAGCTTCTTTAACCAATCTGGGGTTTGATGAGATGTGCCCAGGCGTAATTAAGCAGATGGTTTTGTTTTGCGCTCCGTCCATTTATTGAAAATAATTTCGCTTAATTTTTCCCGGTATTGATGCCATGTCCAGGTTTGTGCCTTTCTTAATGCTGCGGCACCAAATTTTGGCAGTTCAATTTTATTTGCTGTACACCATTTTATTTGGTTTATGAGCGCTTCCAAATCGCCGGCCGGAATAATCCAGCCATTCTCCCTGGGCGATATCAAATCTGGCCCACAGCACGCATCGGTTGCAATAACCGGAATTCCATTTGCCATGGCTTCGGTAACAACCATCCCAAAACCATCAGCCAATGTTGGGAGTACAAATACATCAACCTCACTATATAGATCCATTAGTTCCTGATGAGGAATATTTTCTTTAATGATTACTTTGCCCGGCAGGTTTCTTCTGATCTTTTCGGGCAGGGTCATTTTACCGATCAGATAAAGTTCTGCCTCTTGTTCGTTAAAATTGCATTGTTTCCAGGCTTCATACAGAAGGTGTGAACCTTTTCTTATAGATTGGTTGCCCGCATACAAAAATTTAACTGGTCCGGTTGAAGTTTTTTCTTGAATAATATGGGGCTGGTCCACAGGAAATGCCAATGGAATAACTTCAATTTTTGCAGCATCAATACCGCCTTCAATAAGTGTTTTTTTCGTAAATGAAGAGTTGCATATAATCAAATCAGCTATTTTAAGTTCCTCATCACGTCTTTTGTTTCTTCTAACGGCTTTAGAATTAACTAATAGATCTGTATTTTCTGTTCTTAATTCAGGATAAAGCTCAAACTGTTTCTGAACTACTTTTGTAAAAAAGAGATGGTGCTGACTGGGCTGCTCATAAACAGACAATATATTCATGGCTTTCGCCTTAACCAAAGTTTTTAATGCGCAGTGCTCATAAGTATGCACTACATCAGTTTGATCGTGTGTTAAGGCTTTAGCTACCCAACTATCAAAACTGAGCTCGCTCCATTCCCAAATCCTGTCAGTAATTAGGGGATAACCCAGCCTCGAAAAAAAAGTCCGCATTAATTCAGGCAAAGGTCTGCTAATAAATTTATGAATAGGAAGCTCATTAAACTGCCTTCTTTTGACTAAGTTTTTGAGATAACTGAAGGCCGAAAGTTTGTTGGATAAGCTGTTTTCTGGATGTTCAAAAAATGAGGTATAAAAATGTTTAAGGTAAGCCGCTTCTTGGTAAGCCATTACCGTTTGTTTTACATGTGGTGCAATGGATGGATGTGAAACGATCACTTTCATTAAAACTGTTGGTACTGCTGTAAATATTGTTTGGTAATTACCTGTGCCGAAAACCTCGATTTGGCCATTTCCAAAACTGAAAACCTGTTTATGGATTTAATTTCGGCAACCCTTTCTGTTAACTCATTAACAGTATTGCAGAAAAATCCGGTAATCCCATTAACCACGACCTCTGGTACAGCGCCCCTGTTTAAGCCCAATACCGGAGTGCCGCAGGCCATCGCTTCTACCATTACGATCCCAAACGGCTCATCCCATAAGATCGGCATGAGCAAAGCTGCAGCTTTGCTTAGGATTTCGCTTTTTTGAATATCATTAACAGCGCCGACATATTGGATCTGATCACTTAAAAATGGTTTGATTTTTTCATTAAAATAAGGCTTATAAAACTCAGGTATATTACCAGCAATAATCAGTTTTTTACCTGTCTCTATAGCCATTTCAACCGCCAGGTGAACGCCCTTGATAGGTTCTATACGCCCTAAAAAAACAAGGGGTGCATCTCCTTCAACCGCTGCCGAAAAAGCATACTTGTCGAAATTAACACCATTATAAACTGTTTCGGCACTGGCATGTGGCTTAATTTGGTTGGTAATGTAATTGCTGCATCCGGTAAAATGTAATGAGTTTTTGCGCGAAAGTAAGTGGCTCCTTTTAATTTGTTTAATGGTGGGTTCCCGCTGATAACTCATCAGTTTTGGTATTTTTGTTGGCATAATTGGCAGCAAATAAGCCAACCTGCCAAAGCTGTGCACCACATCGAACTTTTGGCTGTTAATGTTTTTTTTTATTAATAAACTGTTGTTGAGAACATCCTTTAGCGAACTGCCACTACTTTGGTAGGGTATGAGCTGGCTGTTTCCATTAGATTCGCTATTGGCGAATAAAGTAACCTCGTGTCCTAGGTTTAATAATTCAACCACTATCATATCAATAATGCGTTCAATACCCCCGTAAAGCAATGGCGGAACAGCAATCTCCGGATCTGCGGTAATACCTATTCTCATGGGTTTAAGAGTTCCTTTTTAACGTAAAGATTATTGGAATACCACAGTTTACGTTTATCTCGTAAATTCCTCCGCGTTTCGTATATACCGCATAACATAAAACCTTTTTGCTCCATAAATGCTTCTACATCTGAAAAATGAACTTTTGTAATCTCCCTTTCATAGCCAACCTCCAATAAGATTATTTTTGTTTGGTTAATCAAGCTGCCCTGGCCTTCTAAAACTTCAAATTCAAAACCTTCTACATCAATTTTGATGATATCGATCTGATCAATCTGCTGTTCAAGCAATACCTCTTCTAACCTTACTACCTCAATTTCCTCTTTACCGATGATGTTTTCGCTGTTATAGGTTGCCTTGATAGAATTGATTGTGTTTTCTCTATTGATATCAATGGTAATTTTACCTGGGAAAGCACCAAGTGCTTTTTGAAAAAAAATGATGTTGGGATAGTTTCCCAAATGCTTCAACAATTGATCGAAAGTATTCTTGACCGGTTCAAATGCCATTATTTTGGCTGTAGGGAACCAATAGCTCAACTCTTTACTGATGGCCCCTATATTTGCGCCTGCATCAACAATAACTGAAGGTTCTTTGGCTAATATTCTTTTTGCATCAAAAATCCAATTTCTACCAAAAGGATAGTTTTTGGAGATGAAATTAAGCTTTAGTTTTAATAAACCTTGTTCCAAATTTGAAAATGTTTTGCCTGTCAAGTATTTCCAGTTCATAAATTTTGTGGGTTATTCATTTCGATAATCAGGTTTAGGTTAAACTATATACTCCATTCAGGATTGAGGACATTTTTTCTGCACTTTTTTCCAGAGATAGGTTTTCAAGTATGTAATCCCGTGGTGAGAATTTAGAATGGTTTAAGGCCTCATAGTAAATGGGGAACTTGTCGTAAAACTCGTTTAGATTTTTAAATTTATCGCCACAACGTTCATCAAAATAGGGTACTGATGTTGCTTTTACCGGCGCTGTTTCGCCCCATTCAAACCGGGCAGGATCCAGCCATAATCCTTGGTCCCAAGCCAGTATTGGTACGTTCATAGATAACGCTTCTTGATAAGCTAAACCTTGGCTTTCGTGTTCACACAAAAAAATCATTCCTTTACTGCGGGCCAATAATCTCTTATAGGTTTTTATATCGTATGCTCCATAAACTATTAGCTGATAGGAGATCTGTTCTTTTTCCAAAAAAGCTACGATCGGCTTAAGTAGATTTAAACGATTTTGTTCCTGATCCCATAAAAATTTAACATATATTAAAATATCTGTTTTTGGTTCACTCGGCTTTGGCTTCCAAAATCCTGTATCAATTCCAGCAGGCCATATGCTGCATGTATCTTTACCAAACCATTTATTGTAGATGTCGGCAGTCCATTTAGAGTGCTGTAAGTAAGTAGCAACAGGGTAATCCACGAACAAAGTTAGCCAGTTTGATGGGTGAGTCATCAAGCCAATACCAGCAACCAGCTCATTTGTTCGGTGGTATCCGTTTAAGGCCTGTAATCCCAATCCAAGTACAATAATGCGGTCACGCTCTGTAATTTTATCGAAAGGGATATTGGTTAAATAAGGCTGTTTTACAAGATCGAAAGCTTTGCAAAGGTTTTTAAAAACCAGTTCTAAACTACTTACTCTTTCGCCTCTTATTACTTTTCTAATCGTGGGCAAAATATAACGGTCTCCCCAAAAGAAACGGTCTTTTACTAGCGGTTTTATAAAATAAATAATTAAACGTGCGTTACTCAAGTTAAATACTCAATAAGTTTTTGGATTGAAGCGCTGATCGAATGATCGGATAGTGCTCTTTTCTGCCCAGCTTCTCTTAATTGCATCCTCATTTTTTCATCAGCCAAGAGCCTGCTGCACTGTTCGTCCAGTTCTTCGGCACTGGTGTACGTTAAAATCTCCTTTCCGGTTTCGTATAGTTCATCAATGCCTTCGGTCCATTCGGTTAAATAACAGGCCCCGAGCATTGGTGCTTCAATATCCCTTAAACGAGAGTAAGTATTTGGTTTTTGCAGTGGATAATTAAAGCTGGGATACCGGTTAACCCCGATGGTGATATTGCTTTCTTTGGTGATTTTGATATAGTTTTCAAAATCTGGTTTACCTTTAAAAAAACTGTTCAGTGCCGATGCAGATGGCGCTTTGTAAGAACGGGACCTGATTTTATTGGCAAAAGCATAAAACCCATTTTGCCGTATAAAAGCTAACTGGTTTAAAATTTTTTGCCTGGCCGAAGTTGCAGGTATACTTAAAAGCCGATCGTTATTTAGCCAATCGCTTCCATAGATGTTAACTATCCGTTCAGGATTATGCTTAATTAAGGTGTCGAATAGTAAATGTCGTTGGATATCTTTTGATCCGATAAAAGATACCTGATTATTTTCATTTTTGTTAAATGATCGATATTTTGGCTCAACCCACATAGGCATAGGTAGGTTAAGGTAGTTTAACCGAGCTTTTTGATAAAATTTAATGGCTTTATATTCTGGTACCCAGTTCAGGTCGAAAACATGAAATGCTTTAGGTACCGAGCGGTAAAGCCGAACATGGTCGCAAAAAAAATTGACACAAAACACACCCATTTTTTTTAGTTCTCGAATAGCACTTTCATCTATTTGCTGCGGGTATAAATAGCTTAGAAATAAATCAGCACCCTGCTCTTTAACCTGTTTCAGTACCCTACTCCAGGTAAAGCTTTTCCAATCATGAAATTCCTGATCAGATTGTTGAACGAGGCCCTGCGCCCAATCAACATCATTACATTCAATATAATGGCATCCGGCTTCAGTAATACCATTTTTAATATAGTATTCCCAAAAGCTGTATGCGGGTATGGGATGTTGGATTTTTGATTGAAAGAAGGAAAGAAAAATTTTCATTCTTTGATGATGCTCTTGTTTTCGAATCCGGCAATAGTGCCGCTGATACCCAGTTTGTCAACATACTGGGTATGGTAGCCAGCATATTTCAATATTCTGGCGCCTGCAAATTCGACAGCAGCACCGCGGGGGATATTAAAAACTGGATTTAAAACCTGTTTTACAAAATTGATCAAGCTCCGTATACCAACTACCCTTTGTTCATAGGCGAAAGTTTCATTCAGGGTTTTAAGCAGAAAATCTTCATAAATGTGCTTATTTCTTACAAAATAACCCCTTGTTGAAATGGATGATCTTTTAGTGCCCAAGTGGTATGCCCTAACTTTAAAATCATATGCTTCATCAAAATTGGTATTGAAGTTTTCGTTGGGTAAATAGCGCGCACTGATTTTAAAAATAGGTTCGTTCTCCGGTAAAATATCCAATATGACCAAAAGCATCAAAAATTCGTTTATGCCTTTATTGATAAATTGATATTGCTTAATGTGTACCACCTGAACAGCCTTACAGGCTGACTTAATTACATCCAGATTAGCGGAGGCAGAATTATCAACCAGGATAATTTGGCTAAAATTAAAGTTTTCAAGCGCCTTTAAGGTCGAAATGGTTTGCCTTTCCCGCTCTTCGTGGGTAAAATGGCTCCGTTTTGATTCCCCTTTTTTTTCCTCTGGATATAAGCATGAGGATACAATTGCTATCATGCAAATTTAGTTTTAAATGCCATTAATTTTCGTGTAACCTTCCAACCCAATAGGTAATTAAGTGTTTTGGCGAGTTTACCACCTCCTACGTCTACGCTAAACTTACGATCGAGGGGAGGCAATTCTGCTAATGCTTTGGCCGAAATTGTGGGGTAATTGGGGTAACTTAAAACTGCTACATTATGCAAAAGCCTGTATATGGCAAAGTTTGCATCGTGCGAGTCTGTTCTACTTAACAATTGTTCCTTTTTAGATAACGCAGACTCAAGCAGGCTTTGATAGGCGGATTTAGTTTGACTAGCAGAAAGATTTTTAGCGCTTGTAGATTTTCTATAATAATTATATCCTTCAGTTTTTATTATTCCTTTTGATTGAAGAACAACTCTTGAGAAAAATTCGCCATCGTCATCCAATGTTAGATTTTCGTTCCAAAAACCAGCTTTATCAATAATCTTTTTTGGAGTAAGCCAGGCATTGGGCTGTACCATAGCACCTTTATTATCTAAACCACCCCATAAGCGGGTTAAAAAATAAACCGGGTCATCCGTACTTTTGATAAACCTTTCTTCATATGCTGAAGGCTGCAATGTAGAAAACTGATCTTCTTTTTGAAAATGAATGGTGCTGCAAACCATTAGTTTATCAGGGTTTTGAGCGGCAACTAGCATCTGTTGCTCAATTTTATCTGCTGAAATAAAATCATCTGCATCCAAGAACTGAATATAGCTACCCTTTGCTTCCAACACACCTTTATTTCTTGCCCTTGCTGCTCCACCTTTTTTTAACGAAAATAGCCTGATGTTTTCTGCGCTGTAGGCACTGGCCAACGCTAAAGAACCATCTGTAGATCCATCATCTATCAAAATAATTTCGATTTCTGGCCAGCTTTGAGCAATAACCGATTCAATACATTTATTTAAGTAAATGGATGCATTATAAAATGGAATAACTACAGTAACCAGATCTTGTTTAATCATTTAGCTTTTAAACTTTTCCAAGCCGAAATAAAATATGGTTTTTTAGATAAATCAACGTAGTGGTGAAGCGTTCCTACTTGGTTTTCGGTCTGTTGGTTGCTCGGATTTACAATGTATTCTTCTTTTGGCAAACGTTTTTCGCTCCCTTCGGATGAAACAAGCATGGCTGTTAAGGCCTGTTCTAAGAAATAGGAGGTTCCTTCTTCATTTTCTAATGCTTGTATCCAATGTTCTATTTTATCCCAATCGATTATTGAAGAATTAAACCCGATAAGGCCAACATTAAGTTTTTTGGTGATTGGCGAAGCACATAATTGTTCCATTAATGAAATTGAATAACCATAAGATTGAATACTATCTTCAATATTGATGATATTTTTTGGTTTTTTAAGCCAATCTATTACGGCTAAGGGTTCTTTCCAGAATAACATATCCGAATCCAGTACCAGTTTGTAACTGTTAGGATGATAGGTGTGGATATCGGTTAGTTTTTTTAAATGGTTGTAAATTTTTCTTTTCTGCCTAATTATTGGATACTTATTTAGCGGAAGAATGGCATCGAGGTTTTGGTTAATTTGCTGTAGGGTAACTAATTCTGCACCTGGCAAAAGTTTTGCCGCTATTTCATTAAGTTCTGCATCAAAAGTACCATCATCCATCAAAACAAGCTTAAATTTTTCGTTGGTGTGCTGGGTTAAGGACCTGATACAAAAAAGGGTTTGAAATAAGAACTGCTTTCCGGTAAGGAAATAAACAGGAAGGCCATCGGGGTAAGAGTAAACAGGGGGTAATCTATACGCTTCGGCTTTCATCTGTTTAGATCCATTAATCATTTTCCTGTATTGCATATGGCCACCAAATCGTTTCACTAACCGTAAATACGATTTCGGCTTTCTGTACAGCCCATCAATAATCAGCTGTATTTGCTTTTGATTCAGGAAATTAAAATATTTTTGATACACCCTAAACTAAATCTGTTAAGTCTTTTTGTGGGCTTTTCCCAAATTCCCTTAAGTATTAAGCCAAGTTTTTGCTGTTTTGGATACAAACTTGAGGCAATGGTATTTATATGGGCCATCCACCTCATTCGGTCGAGGCCAGTTTTTGCCAACCGCGAAATTTTTAAATTTCCATGTTCAATATAGTACTGATAGATCTTATAGATTTCTTCTCCAAATTTATCCTGATCTTTTAAAGTCTTAGACAACTCATGTAGCCTAAAATTAACTAAGGTACTGGCGGTATAATTAACTATTGGGTAATTTTCCAGTATGGTTAAGATGAATTTAGCATCAAATCCAAAATGTAAATTTTCATCTATCCTTTGGTTTTGGATCAGTGATGTTCCTAGCCATACCCCAGGCTGATGAAAGTTAAAACTTCCGTTCTGTGCAAAATAATTATCTATATTCAGTCCCGTGTTTTTGATCAAGCCATAGTAACTATCGTCAACATTCTTACTATCCTCATCTTCCTTAAAATTATTTACCGACCCTGCAATAATCTGATCAGTGCCCCTAAAGCACATTCCCAGCTCAAATAACGCCCCATGTTCAAGAAAATCATCGCTATTTATCCAATTAAATAAATCGCCGCTAACCAAATGCAAACCCTTGTTAATGGCGTTTGCCTGCCCATTATCTTTTTCTGATACCCAATAGTTGATAAAATGACTGTATTTTTCAATAATTTCTTTACTATTATCAGTGCTTCCTCCATCTATAATGATGTATTCGAGGTTAGGATAGTTTTGAAGGAGAATTGATCTGATGGTCTGCTCCAAATATACACCTTGATTATAGCTTGGTGTAACAATCGATATTTTTGGCCAGTCTTTTTTAATGCTGTAAATTTTAGGATCTACTTCTTTTTCCCATGGCCAAGCCTTCAAATTTGTATTTTGCGGTAATTCGCTTAACAACCCATTATTTTCGGTAATAAGATTTTTCATCTAATGGTTTAAAAGTTGAGATAAAAATTGATCAACAATATGGCTTGCCATTAGGCGCTCCTGGAAGAACTTAGTGCAGTTAGAAGCATTAATTTCTTTCAGGCTTCCGTTTAAAATATGAAAGCTGAGATTTTTTTCTGGCGTAATTAATTCACCAATTTTGTAATCCGCTAATATAGATAGATAACTGCGGCATGGTGATAATAAAACAGGCATGTTTTGAGATAAGAAAGCTGAGAATTTGCCTGATGATAAACCTATTTCTTTAATGTTCATCCCTGTAAAAATACCATTATCCGGAACGTATATTACAATCCCATAATCAAAGCAGCTTAAAAAGCTTAAATAATCATTATAATCCTCGAAAACATCATCATGTACAATTATGTTTTTCCCTTGCGCCTTAAGCGTATTTAATTTGACAAAAACGGGGTTTTCGGGATGGAATTTAGTTTTGCTGTGAATAAGTATATATTGATTTGGGGACAGCCCGTTTTCAATAGTATCAATAATCTGATTAATGCCCGACCATTCTGCCACACTACCAGTGTGTACATAAACGGTATCGCTCTGCTGAAGACCAAAGTCAGTTTTTTTATACTTCTTGCCCTGGTAATTTTTATTAATGATGGGATATACGGGAATAAGGAACCAGTGGTTAAAGTGTTTAATTCCGTTTTCTTTTATTAAGAGCTCTTTCCTGATTTCATCTTGTATGATAATTGAAGAGATTATTTTACTGTATTTCGATTCTTCCTTTTTTAATTTAACCAAGGCTGCATCTGCTGCAATTTCACTTTGGAAAAAGATTTCAAAAGAGCAGTAGTGGATATTTAAATTTTTATTGAACATCCTAATCCGGCCGGTGAGTACCAAACCAGCAGGATCAACTGCGATAAGATGTTTTATTTTGTATTTTTTGATAACAAAGAACATGCTCCAAAAAACTTTGAGGTAATAAAAGAGTTTGTTGGGCCTTCTTGGAAAGATTAGGCCATTGGGCGCATCAGCATAAAAGACATGCTTAAATTCAGTAGGGATTTTACTGTCTCTATTGTTGCTGAACAACATTACCTGTATACCTTTTTTACCGAGTGCTTCAATTATCCCATACAAAGTGGGATTGGTAAAAGTATCGCGATTAAAGGTTATGATCCCAATCATTTTTATTCTTTATTAAAAAATTGGCCAAAAAGGTACTGTATTTTTCTCGACTGCTCTCTACTAGGTGGTTCCCATCGTAAGTTTGCAGTGCATTTAAATTTGGGTAAGGAGGAATTCTTGATACCTTTCTAAAATACAGCTCAACAAAACGTTTGGTTTCAATATTACGTTTGGTACTCCACATTTTGGGATGGGCAGGCAATTCCATCATATAGATTTTAACCCCATGTTGTTCAAAATAATCAACATACTTTTTAATTTTTTTAGCCGATTCTTTAATCTGTAAAGTATCTACATATTTGTTTTCAAACTCCATGTTCCTGCCCATGTTGTATGAAACATACTGCATGGCCTCTTTAAAATTAATTGCATGTGTTGTTGATGATACTTGCCCTGTTAACACATTTATTGGATGATTTTTTTCCTGTAAAAAAGGTAAATAGTTTAAAAAACTGCTGTAAAGTGGGTTTAATGCTGGCCTAATCAGGTTTTCGTCAAGGGGACGTTCTAACCAGTTTGTTTCTAGTATAATGGCTTTCGGTAGTTTTTTTTTCTGCTTTATTAAAGCTAAGCCGGTAAGGCTTCCACCACCAATAAAATTTAAAGTAGTGCTACGTTTATTTAAGCCCGGAAGGGTTAAACCCTCAGACATTGAACTGCCGACTATTATTACATCATAAGTTTGGTTACCGAAGTGAAAATCTTCAGCGCGGATCTGGTTTTCCTGTAAATAGCTGTAATAACTGGCTTTAACTGGATATACCTTTAAAAATAGGGTATAAGCGAAAACAATGATAATAAACAAGAAAGTAACCTTTAAAATAAAGCGCATTAAAACCTGAAATAGATAAAGTTACCACTAAAGCCTGCATTTGATAGGATCAAAAATAACAATACGGCGTATAAAAATGGCTCTAACTTATTGATTGTTAATGTGTACCTGTTTCTTAATAAGTAAAGGATGTAATAAAATAAAACAGGCAAACAATAAAAGAAAACGTACCACTCTCTATTGCTCAGTGTAAAACTATGCCAATAAGCAGGGGCCAATGCTTTATAAAAATTAACGATTTCATGAATGGTTAAGAGTTTAAAAAACAGCCAGGCAAACGATACAACCGTAAAAACCAAAATTACCTTTAAAGCCTTATACCAAGTGGTATTATTGGGTTTAAAATAGTTATTGATGAGCCTTTCTATGGCAAGCGCTAATCCATGAATTGTACCCCACAAAGCAAAATTCCACGTTGCACCATGCCACAGGCCACCTAAAAACATGACAATAAATAAGTTGAAATAAGTTCTGAATACCCCTTTTCTATTGCCTCCCAGTGGAATATATAAATATTCTTTTAACCATCTGGAAAGGGAAATATGCCATCTTGTCCAAAATTCGGAAAAACTTTTCGAGATATAAGGGAAGTTAAAATTGTTAATGAGATCGTAACCTAGTAAGCTGGCCAAGCCCAGGGCTATTAACGAATAGCCAGCAAAATCGGCAAAGATTTGAATTGAATAACCAAATAGAAGGATAATTAAAGTTACGGGATGATAAATTTCGAAAGGGTAAATCAGGTCAGCTGTAATATCCTTTAAATTATCGGCAACAACCATTTTTAGAAAATACCCCAGTATGAGCTGCTTAAATACTTTTTCCCAGTTGATATTTTTAAAATATTTAATCCCGATTTGCGGAATGAACTGATCTGCTTTTAAGATGGGGCCGGCTATTAAATGTGGGAAAAAAGAAATAAATAAGCTGGAACGTACGAAGTGGCTATAAAAGCTTTGATTCTTGATGATACCTCGCACTTCTTTTTGCTTATAAGAATCAACCAATAAGCTAATCCCCTCAAAGGTGAAGAATGAAACACCGATTGGGAGTGGGACTAATATTAAAAAATGGAAAAATGGCTGCGTGTATAATCGACTATCAACAAAAGTTAAGGTAAATAGTTTGATATATTTGAAAAAGAATAAAGTACCTAAGTTAAAAGCAATACCCAAATAAAGCCAGGCCTTTACATTTTGCTTTTTATCGTTACTTACTTTATAACTGACGATGGTATTAACCAAAATAGAAATTATCAGTATCGCGGTAGCTTTCCAATAAGCTGTTCCATAGAAGTAGGTGCTTACAATAACCAGGAATGGCATTTGCCATTTTTTAACAAATGGCAAATAATAGATTGTAAACACCGCGACAAAGAAAAAAACGAATGAGAGCGAGTTGAACAGCAAAACTAGTTTATGAAATTATTGCTTTTAATACTTCTGTTACTCTAATTAATTCTTCTTGCTTCAGGCCAACTCCACTTGGTAAATAAAACCCGTTATTAGCCAATTCTTCTGCAATGGGGTAAGATTCATTTTTAAATAAACCCATGCTCTGAAAAACAGGTTGTTGGTGCATGCACCAAAAGAATGGCCTGGTGCCAATTTTTTCTTTGGCTAACCCCTCAATAATTTTTTCTTTAATTTTAATACTTGGAGCTACAATACCGAAAACCCAATTAATGTTGTGTGCAAACGCTGTGCTGGGTTTTGGCAGGCGAAAACCCAACTCGGCTAAAAAAGAAAGCTGACTTTGATAGATGTTGCCAATATCTTTTTTTATTGTTAAAAAGTTGTCAATCTGTTCTAACTGTGCTAAACCAAGTGCGGCCTGCAAATTGGTCATCCTGTAGTTCCAACCCAGTTCGTAGTGAACAAATCTAGGTCCGTTGGGTTCAAAGCAAAGATTCCTCAGTTTTCTGCATCTTTCAGCCAGTGCCAAATCATTGGTTAAAATCATGCCTCCCTCTCCGGTGGTAATGTGTTTATTCGGATAAAAACTAAAAATACTCAGATCGCCAAAACTGCCACATTTTTGTCCGTTGTAGGTTTGGCCATGCATTTCTGCAGCATCCTCAATAATTTTTACCTGGTATTTTTTAGCTAGTTGAAGTATGGGTTCCATATCAACCGGAAGCCCATAAATGTGCACCACTAAAATGGCTTTTGTTCTCGTCGTAATTTTTGCTTCAATCTGCGATACATCCATATTCCAGGTAACGGGATCGCTATCTACCAAAACAGGTATTGCACCGGCAGTAACAACTGATTGAGCAGGCGAAATGATTGTAAAAGTTGGCATAATTACTTCATCTCCAGCGCCAATGTTTAATGCCTTTACAGCAATATCCAATGCAGCAGATCCGTTGCTCACAGCAACACCATATTTTGGCCCAATATACTGGCTGAATTGTGTTTCGAATTTACCAATAAACGGGCCTTCACTACTAATCCATCCAGTCTCAATGCAGGCTGTTAAATATTTTAATTCGTTGCCATTAAGCAGGGGAGTGTTAACGGGAATTGGATTCATGTATTAAATTTTTTTAAAAATGTAGCACACACCCCAAGTATCTTGCGAAGGAACCGCTTGCGTTAAAAATTCTTCCGAATGTAAAATCTCGAACTGTGTAGCGAAAGCCAAAAGCTCTATTTCTGGTTTGCTAAAATGGCGCATGGGGTGTTTCTCGGAAAAAACGGTTTTGGTTCCTGATTCTAAGTTCGTGACTTCTATATCGTAGTTTACCTCTACAACATTCTGCTCTGGATAAATTATTGGCTTTGCATTTCTAATTACACTGATCTTCTCATTGCTAAGCTGTTTGGTCCGTTTTTCAGGAACTAAAGCGTGCACAGCAGCACTGTGCCAAACATCAAAAATAAATAATCCGCCTTGATTTAAGTGCCTATGCACATTTTGAAATGTATGAATTAAATCTTGGTTACGATTTAAATAACTGATTACGTGAAATAATGACAACGCAATATCAAATTGCTTATTCACTTCAAAAGTGCTGATGTCCGCAACCTGAAATTCAATATTTTCGTGCTTACTTTGATTGGCAATATTAACCATTTCGGAGCTGCGTTCGATTCCGTAAATGTGGTATCCTTTTTGGGAAAAGAGATTAGCATGCTTTCCGGTTCCAGAGCCCAGTTCAACCACGTTTTTGCTCTGCGGCTTATATTGTTTGATAAGCTTATCTATGTAATCGGTTTCAAGAGCATAATCTTTATCTTGATACAAAAGATCGTAATACTGACTGTAGAGCTTAAAATTTTGCACCATTATTTAAGGGGTAATATTAATGTTATTGGGTTTATGGTCAAATCTTACCTTATCTTCATCGCCACAATATGGACCCTGTTTAATTTCGATCATTTCTGAGCTTTCCAGCATTTCAAAACCATGTCCGCCGGCAGCTAATAAAATTACATCTCCGGTGCTAACAATTCTGCTTTCGAGATAATTGCGTTCATCATCATAAAAATCAACGCGAACCTTACCCGATTTGATATAGAGTACCTCTTGGGTTAAGGTAACTTTCCGTTCTACCAAATTATGAACATGTGGGTCGATAATATATCCTTTAGGCCGATTCATATAGCCTAATTGCTGGGAAAAATCTCCAGGGGTAAAAAATTCAATACCCTCTTTTTTAAATTGTGCCCTCACAATGACAGCTAGTAGTTTTGATTGGTGGTATACTTGGTCTATCATTTCTAATTCTTTTTATTTTATATATACAATAAACTGATTTTCGTTCAATACGTGCACATTGTATTGACCAGATGAAATAATTGTTTCATAAACAGTTTTTACACCTGGATAGCTAAAATCATCGAAAGCAATTACAAGTTTTGGGTTGGCAGCAAACAAGCTTTCGCAGTTTTTCCAATCTTCTTTTACAACTACGTAATCGTGACAGCCATCAACATAAATTAAGTCTATTTTTTTTGAATTTGTTTTAATATAAGCAGGAAGTGTAAGGGTAGTATCGCCTTTAACAAGCTCATAGGTTTGTGGTAGAATAACCTGGCTTAGTTTCTCATTTACCTTGGCCAAGGTATGCCCGCCAGATTCAAATTCCCAGTAAGGAAAATCAGCCAGATTGTATGCTTTATAATCTTCAGGATAGTTTTCTTCCAAATATGTTATTTCATCAAATAGATCAAAGCCTATATAATTTATGCTCAGGCTAAAAAAGGTTTTAAGCCAGCTAATTAGTGCAATGGCATTATCTCCCTTAAATACACCTATCTCTAAAAAACTGAAGCTATCTATTTTGTATTTGTTAACGAGATAAAAAGCTACATCATTTAGACTCTTGCACTGGGTTAAACCAGGCAATGCCCTAACTTTTTTAAATCTTTTTAATACTTTTTTGATACCGAACATGGGCTGTTTTTAAGCTGTAATGTAAGTACTTCTTTCGTGATTTTTCCTATTCAAATAGTTTTTGAAAAAAGGGTTAGCTATCTTTCTAACCAATTTGTTCATCGCTTTCGAAAACAAAGTGTTTTTCCCTCTGAATATGCCTCTGGAAGTTAAAAGAAATGCATTTCTATAATAACTTATATTGGTTCTGTTAAGCGTTTTATTCTTTGATGCTGCCCCATAGTGTACGTATGAATTGTAATATGATACAGGACAGTGGATAAAATTGAAGCCCTTTTGTCGCAAGTGTTGCTGAAAATACGACGCAGAATCGTAGGCTACGATTTGATTATTGCTGTCTATTTCTTCATAATAATAGTGAGAAATATTACAGCGGTTAAATGCCTCGCGTTTGTAAATGCAGAACCAAGTATGATTTCGCTCTTGTAATATTATATTTCTTTTACTGTAGCTATCATAGATAGGCTGTGGGCTTGTTGCACTGTAGCAAGTGCTAGCTCCAATTAATGATGGGTTTTTAGATAACTCACTGATAAGATAGAAGTAAAAGTCTGCATTCAAAATTTCAAAATCAGCATCTACAGTGGCAATATATGGTGTGTCTATTTTTTTTAGTTCTGTGGTCCAAAGTTCATCACAAAGCTCGTTATAACCTTCAACCTGCCGGCTAGCACCCTCTGGAGAAGTTACGATCTGTCCGGGATAAGGTTTTTCAACCAAACTATTCAGCTTTTCTGTGTTATCGTATAAGATAGTGTAAGGATAACTTCCCCATTTTTCTAAATAATAGGCTTTATTTTCTTCAGCGAGGTTATTCAAATAAATGTATACAACGAAATCTTCTCTTCCGAAAGCTTGGTTCCAATGGTAAATTTTGTTGTAACTTTTGACAGCAAAATCGGCAATGATACAGTCTCTGTCGGTAACAAGCATAAAAAAAGTTATCTGCGGCGATTTTTTCATGCAGATGGAAGTTGATAATCCCAATAATCGTTTTTTAATACCCACTCTCTCACTTCAGCTTCCCGGCTAAAATGAGTTTGATGAAAATGATAGCCTGATTTTTCTGCTGTTGTTAGATTATCTATAAGTGCTTTTATTTCTGGAGAAATATTTTTGTTCGTAAGCTGAGCAACAAATAATCGCTTTATCCATCGGTAGGATGGACGAATACGGTCTCTAAAACTTGCTGGTTTTGTTGATGTTTTTAAAGGTTGCTTTCTTAAATCGGTGTAAGAATTACATACACCTTGGTAAAAGGCTCTTTTTTTAAAATATTCGATAGTTAACCTTTGCTTAGAAACATGGTGGTATAGCATTAAGCCAGGGATGTATTTTGCTTTTAACCCTTTTTCAATGGCTTTTAAGGTTAGCCCAGTTTCTCCATCGCCTTGATATTGTTGAAGCCGATCGGGTATACAATCTGGATGAAAGCCACCTAAATCGATAAGGGTCTTTTTACGGATACAGAAATTAAGCCCCCAAACAAAATTTGGATCTATCTCTATTTCACTATGGCCAAAATCGAGCAGGCTTAGCCAACCACAATATTGCCCTGTATGGCTATGCTGCCAAAAATGAGCAAGCCATTGTGGCGGTTCAACTTCGTAATTTGGTAAGCAAGGACCAGTTGCCAGATGCAGATTCTTGTCGTTCAAAAAAGTTTCGGCAAGATTTTTTAGGTATTCCTGATTGAGTATTACATCATCATCTAAAAAACACAATATTTCGCCGCTTGCTATAGCGGCACCATGGTGCCGGCCTGTAAGTAAACCAGGCATTGCATCGTATCGATAAATCAGGTTTGGAATTTGCGTCTCAAATTGTTCAACAACTGTTTTTGTATCATCGGTCGAACCATTGTCTACAACAATTACTTCTGCAGGTATATGCCAGTCTTGTTTAGCCAAGCTGGCCAATGTTGCTGTTAATTGGTTTCCCCTATTAAATGTAGGGATAATGATGGAGATGATCAATTGCACTGATTTAGCTATAGCTGATCTGAACAGAAGTGGGCGCCGAAATAAAACCATCACTTTTGTGGTACGGGAACATGCGGTTTTTGGTTGGATTTTGGGCGATTTCAAATACTAAAATATCTTCTTGTCTGTTATATGTAACGGTATTTTGTGGGCCTATCCAAGGACTTACACTGTAAAAGCCTGGAACAAGGCCGGTGAGTTCAACTTTTAGGTTGAGATTAGCAATGCCTTGGCTTATTTGTATAAAAGGAGCAGCTGAGGGCATCGATTGAATAATGGTTTTGCCACGATCATCTTTAATGTCAAAAGTAATAAATGCAGGGGCATATTTTTGATCTGAAACAAGGCGGGCATTAATATTAAGTGTTAAATATGGTTGATCTCCGGTAATATCAATAGCAACGGATTCAAATCTTGGCGAATGGTTTTTGTTGGTGTTTTCCCAAAGCAAAACTTCGTTTTGGTTAAATTCTTGATAAATATTAATGGCTTCTTCTACACTTGAACTGATTTGTTTTCTGCCATTTTGTAGTACGATTCCTTTTTGGCAAAGCGCGGAAACCGCATCCATATTGTGGCTAACAAACAATACTGTTCGTCCTTCTCCCTTACTTACTTCACCCATTTTGCCCAGGCATTTTTTCTGGAATTCTGCATCACCTACGGCCAATACTTCATCGATAATTAAGATTTCACTTTCTAAATGGGCGGCAACGGCAAAAGCTAATCTAACATACATGCCAGAACTATAGCGTTTTACTGGTGTATCTAAATATCGTTCAATTCCCGCGAAGTCAACAATTTCTTCGAGTTTACGTTGTATTTCTTTTTTACGCATACCCAAAATGGCACCGTTTAAAAAAATGTTTTCACGGCCGCTAAGCTCCGGATGGAATCCAGTACCTACTTCTAATAAACTTGCAATCCTTCCTTTGCCTGATATTTTTCCGGTTGTTGGCGCTGTAACTTTACTTAGGATTTTAAGTAATGTGCTCTTGCCTGCACCGTTCCGACCAATAATGCCAACTGCGTCGCCCTGCTTAATTTCGAAGTTAATGTCTTTTAAACTCCATACCACATCACTTTCACTTTTGGTATTTTGATTATTCGATTCCCCTATGCGTAGAAAGGGATCTTCTTTGTCCCGTACACGTGCATACCATCGCGCTAAATCGCGGCTAATGGTGCCTGTACCGATTTGGCCAAGTTGATAGGCTTTACTTAAATTTTCTACTTTAATTGCAATGTTCGACATATTATTGTCCGTAATCCATTTTAACTGCTAAACTGTATCTACAAAATTCTTTTCCACCCGGTTGAAGATAACAATTCCGAAAAGAAGGATGATAAAAGTTAACGCCGAAGTGTAGCCGAGATAGCTCCAGCTAAAAGAGCCATTTCCCAAAAAACCATATCGAAATGTTTCGATTAGGCATGTCATAGGATTAAACTCGATGATCCAACTGTATTTTGGGTATTTTTCAATCGCAGTGGAGAGGGGATAGATTACCGTGGTGGCATACATCAATAGCTGCACGCCAAAACCGATCAGAAACGAAAGGTCGCGGTATTTGGTGGTCATAGCCGAAATGATCATGCCTAAGCCCAAACCCAATAACGCCATTAGAACTACTACTAAAGGAAACAGCAATATGGCCCAATTCGGTTCAAAATGGGCTCCGTTAATGGCATAGTAACCCATGAATAAAAGAAACAGGATCAGTTGTACACCAAAGCGCACCAAGCTACTCACTACTATGCTCAATGGCATAACCAGTCTAGGAAAGTAAACCTTACCAAAAATGGAGGCATTATCTTTAAATACAGACGATGTTTTGGTCAAACAATCAGCAAAATAGTTCCATGCTGTTATACCTGCCATATAAAAAAGAGGCTTTGGTAACCCATCTGTAGAGATACCAGCCAGATTTCCAAAAATGAAGGTAAATATGATAGTGGTAAACAAAGGTTGAATAAAAAACCAGAGTGGTCCTAAGATCGTCTGCTTATAAAAAGAAACAAAATCTCTTCTAACCAATAGTACAAGCAGATCCCTATAGGCCCAAACCTCGTTTAGTTTTAGGTCAAACAAAGATGACTTCGACTCAATAATCCATCGCTGTTCTTCTTTATGGTTCATATTGAAGGTGGTTATGTTTTTGCCCATTTAAAAGCAGATTCTTTACTGAATTAAGGTAATGAGGGTAACCAAAAGCTTGAAGGCATTTTTCTTGAAGATTCTTTTTCTCCGTTTCTGTTTGGGTATGTTGTAAAAGATTGCAAATATTTTTTAAAATGCCCTGTGGATCATCAGGATCTATCAGTACACCAAGTGTTCCATTGCGTAAGGCATCTACACTACCATCTTTGTTTCCTGCAATTACCCTGAGGCCACTGGCAACGGCCTCAATAAATACAATTCCGAAGCCTTCTTTTTTACTGGGTAAAATAAATAGGTCAGATAACAGAAAATGCTCTGTAAGCTCTGTCTCATCGATAAAGCCAACCATCCTGATGTGGTTTTTAAGATTGTTTTTTTCTATTAAATCATCCAACCGTTTTTTTTCTATCGCATCCCATTTGCCGCCTAGGAGATAAATTAGGTTTGGATAAGTTTTTAGTAATTTGGGTAATAATTCAATCGTGTGGTCGTAGCCCTTATATTTTTCAGAGGAAGATAAGCGGGAAAGGGAGAACAGGATTAGATTTTCGTTATTTAAATGGTATCTATCCAATAAAACCTTCGGTTTTTCAAACTGTGTAGAAAGGTGGTAAAAGGGATCGAGGCAATTGTTCAATACCTCAAGCCGCGCTGCTGGAATGCGGTGCATTTCCCTGATTTTCTGTGCAGTAAATGCACTTACACAGATGATCTTATCCAGCTGGTTCAACATTTTCAACTTCGGATCGGATAATTTTTTCCATATCTCAATGCCATGGGCCAGCAGGTATATTTTTTTATGGGGATGTATTTTTTTAATGAAATATACAATGTTGATTAAGTGGATATGGCTCAATAAAATAACATCTGCTTTAAGGCCGTATAAAAAAGACTGAATAACAAAAAGCTCTTTCCGGCCGCCAAAACCATGAAACTGCTGCTTGCTTAAATATCTTGAATCTCGATCTGTATTTTTATCATACATAGAAAACACAGTAGATTGAATAAGGCCTTCTTCGCTTAAATCGTACATTACGCGGCATAAACTGCGGCAAACCTTTTCTATACCTCCGGTAAAACTAAAAGTTTTAAGCGTTAAGAAAAGTACTTTAACTGGCATGATAAATTCGGTATAAAGCTAAAGCCGAACTCCAATGGAGTTTATTGGCAGCAAAGTTATGTATGAGCGATTTAGCTCTCTTGTTATTATATCTAGAGGGATCGGTAATGTCGTTGTTCTTTCTCATCCATTCTTGGAACGGGAAAGTAAAGCCCATTTTAGATCTCTTCCAGGTTTCTACGGGTAAATCTTCTTTGTAAGCTTCTACCAATAGTTTCTTTTTCTGTTCGTAATTGAATTTTATCTCATTGGATATCGAAAGCACCAGATTAACAAAATTTCGGTCCAAGAAGGGAACCCTAACTTCAACGCCGTGGCTCATGCTCATAAAATCGGTATCCTTAAGCAACTGATTTTGCATGTACATGTTAAATTCAAACCAGCTTGCGCGGGTTTCGTTACTGGTTTTTTGTATGCTAGGGTGTAGCGGTATTTTTTCCAGACAATCGATTACGGTTTTCATATCTATATCTAACAGTTCGGCAATAACATCAGGAGAATATACACCCCTTAGGCAAAGGTACTCGCCAATGGGCGAATTTAAGCTCAGGTAATATAAACGCTTAAATTTGGTGTTGTTAGAGAAACGCATGCTCCTGATTACACTTTTACTTAACCAGCTCAGATTTTGTATTTTGTGTATCCGGTCAAATGATGGATAGCCGCCAAAAAGCTCGTCGGCACCTAGGCCCGATAGGACCACTTTAATCCCTTGTTCTTTAGCGGTTTTACACACAAACCAGGTATTGATGCCATCGTTTGTGGGCTGATCCATATCTGCTAAAACGGTTTCAAAATTCCGTACAAAATCGCGATAGGTAATGAGGTGTTCAATTTTATGGATATTTATTTTTTGCAACAGGCTATTGCGCTGCTTTTGTTCAGAAAAATCTATTTCGTTAAAATTGGCAGAAATACTGGAAAGCTGCTTAGCATTATGTTGATTGGCCAATATGGTAATGATACTCGAATCTAAGCCACCGCTAAATAGCACACCGATAGCTACATCAGAAACCATCTGTTGTTTGATGGAATTGCCAAGCTGCTCGCGGATAAGCTGTATCGCGTAGCGTTCATCATAGATCTGCGCTCGGCTCTCAAATTCATGGTAAGAGTGTACTGAATGCGAGCCATTCCTGATATGATATTTAAGAAAGCAGCCCTTGCCCAGACTACAAACATTTTTTAATGTGGTATAAGGCTCAGGTATATGACCAAACGCAAGGTAATAAATCCGCCAATTTTCATCTTCCTGCGTTAGGCCGGCATGTTTAAAAGCCTTTACCTCCGAAGCGAAGGTCAAGGTTTCGTGCTCAAAATGAAAGTACAACGGTTTAATACCATTTTGGTCTCTAACAAGGTATATACACTGCTGCCGCTTATCAAAAATACAGAAGGCAAAAATTCCATCAAGCTTTTCGAAAGCCTTTTCGCCCCAATGCTGGTAGGCATATAGTATTACCTCCGTGTCGGTTTGTGTTTTAAATATATACCCGAAGTTAATGAGTTCAATTCTTAATTGCCTGTAATTGTATACTTCGCCATTATAGGTAATTACCAGATCTTTTTTATGGCTCACCATAGGCTGGTGGCCGTTAGAACTGAGATCTAATATCGCTAACCTACGGTTGCCCAAACATACAGGATCTCTGTCCACAATGTAAATGCCTTGATCATCAGGTCCGCCATGTTGCATACTATCGCACATCGCCTTTACCTGCTGATTAACTTTCTCTAAAGAATTTCTACTATTTATGATGCCTGCTATTCGACACATCAGTTTTTTATGGATTGTTTTTAGGCTGTTTATTCTGCGCCGGATACAGCTTCGCCCCCTCAGTCACATTTTTATTTAGAAAATGACTGTTTATTTAATTTTATGAATAATGCCGAAGATAAAACCTCAGCGTTTTTTTAGCGATTAACCTCCGGTTACAAACGCATCTGCTATTTTACTTCTTCCAGGTTTTACATTGGTTCTATAAATGCTATCGATGTGTTAATGTTAATGGAATAACCCATATTTTGCAAACGTAAAATAATACGCTGTTTATTTTGCACAGATACCAACTCTGCAATTATCCCCTTAAAAGGACCAGCTTTAATCAATACCCTTTCTCCAGGTTTAATTTCGTAATCAATTACCTCTAAATCGGCATCTGTGGCAAGCAGGAGTTTAAGATCATGGATTTGTTGGTCGGGTATGGAAGCTATTTTTCCGGAGAAGTAAACAAATCTGGCAATGCCGTTTGTCATTAAAACTTCTGCATATTCTTTAGCCGAAATATACAAAAATAGATAAGATTTAATCAAGGGCTCCTCAACGATTTTTTTGCGGTCGCTCCACTGCTTAACCGTCTTTTTAAGAGGTAGATAAGTTGAAATTCCTTTTCTGTTCAGTTCATCATCAGCTTTTTTCTCTGCTCTCGAACGCGTATAAACCGGATACCACCTGTAATTTTGATCTATCATTTACCCTTGTCGATTATTACGAAACTTTGATTAAACCATCAAGTTCCATCATACATCTCTAAACATCTACTCAATTAGCCCTATCATCCACCTTACCTCTTCCATCCTACATTTTCCACCTTATTTCTTTTTCCAAAACTCCCACCAATTTTTCTCATCATCATAGTAACCACTTTTGCCGTAGCCCGTGTAATTAGAATAATAATAAGTTCCCGTATTGCTATGTGCATAATTGGTAGTGTAAATGTTGGCATGTAGTTTTTCATCGCCAAAAGAATTTAAAATGATGGCGATGTTATTTAGCCCGTATTCTTTTGATAAACGATCGGGAATGGTAGCCGCCCTGAATTTAGATACACCAGAGCGGATAATAAACAGGTTGATATCTGCCTTTCTGATTAATGGTACCGAATCAGATACCAGGCCTACAGGAGCGGTATCGATAATGATATATTCGTAGCTTTCCCTAAGTTTTTCAATCAATGCTGCCATGGCCTTATTATGCAAGAGCTCTGAAGGGTTTGGAGGTACAGGTCCAGAAGTAATGTAATCGATATTGTGCCTCTCATCTGTAAAAATGATATCAGATAATGTAGATTGATTTGATAAGTAATTGCTCAAGCCAATGCGGTTATCTGAACCAAAAGCGTGGTGTAATTTCGATTTACGTAAATCGGCCGCAATAAGGATTACTTTTTTGTCAATTATGGATAAGGTTCCGGCAAGATTTAAACTAACGAAGGATTTGCCTTCCCCTGAAACTTCAGAAGTAATACAGATTACCTTGGTATCTTTATCGCTAGCCATAAAACTTAAGTTAGTTCTGACCGATCTGACTGATTCTGCAAATATGGATTTTGGTCTTTCTATAGATAAAACACTCTCTCCCGGTTCTACTTTCTTAGGATACTTTAAAATTACGCCAATAATTGGTGTTGCTGTTAAGCCTTCAATCGTTTCAATATCATACAGATATGGGTTAAGTATCCTAACCAATAAAATTAAGCCTAAGCCCGAAAATAATCCCATGAATAAATAGGATGAATAAATTTTGTTGGGCACGGGCGAAATAGGAAAAAATGAGGGTTGGGCAACACTGATGATAGTTGCACCCGAAATTACCGCGGCAGAGCTGATCTGTGCAGAAAGTTTACGCTCAAACAACATCGAAAACATCCGCTGGTTAATGTCAAAATTACTCTGCAGTTTGGCGAAATCGTTTTGCTTAGCAGGTATAGTGCCGAGCGCTTGGTTTGCCTCACCAATTTGTCCGTTAATGTAATTGATGGTTTTTTGGTTACGCTCGTGTAATAAGCGTATGTTGGTTACAACGGCCTGTTTTACCTCGTTAATTTGTTTGTTAATTTCTTGGATAGGCTGAGCATCCGAATTGAAGTTTTGCAGTTTATTTTCCCGGTTGATAATTAAGCTGTTAAGTTGCGTAATTAAGCCGGCCAAAAGTGTACTATTAGTGCCTTCCAGGTTAAGGTTAAGTTGGATCTTTTCTTTATTGTTCTTTACTTGATTTTCTAATTGCTGAATAGCGAGCTCTTGCAGTTGCAGCTCTGCAATTTGATTTTGCAGGTTACCTAATCTCGAATTTCCAAGCTGCCTATCTGTAGTTGGATCAAGTAATTTATTGTTGCTTTGAAAACTGGAAAGCCTGTTGCCCGATTTGTTAACCTGTTCATCAAGAAATGCAATCTGGCTATCGAGGTAATCTATGGTTTGTTTTGCAGATCGTTTTTTAAGCTGCGCATCATTTTTTACATATTGCTTAATAATTTCATTCAGTACATTGGCCGAGAAAACAGGATTACTATCAGTATGGGTTACCCCCATAATATTGGTGTTTTTTTCCTGCTCAAATACATTCAGTCCACCAGCAGCTCTGCCATAAAGGTCTCTGATACCATTAAACTTAAAACTATAATTGCCTGATGCAGGAATTTCGGTTTTGATGGTAAATACCATATTCCCTAAATTAATCGCCTGGCCATACTGATATTTTTTCGCACTCTTATTGTTGTCATCACTAGTAGATATTTCAAAGGTTCGGTTATCAACTGGCTTAACGGAATAAATAGCTCTACTGAAATTAACAGAATCCTGGGTTAAAATATCTATCTGAAAAGGTTGTTTCGGATAAAGTTCTGTTATCCTTACCCTCCCTTCCAAATAATAACTGATTTTATAACCAAGGTTCCTTAACGCATTCAGAATTACATCTTCTGAACGAATGATAATGCCTTCAGTTTGAATCTGGTTTTGATTAAAGGGGCGATAGTTTATAGGTGAACCTGGCAGTGCGGTAATCTGCTGCTGTTGATCGCTATCTAATTTTAACGAAGCAGAGGTAATATAAATAGGCGTAATGCTCCGCACGTACAGCCAAGCCATTACAAAGCTGATCAGTACTGTACCGGCAACCCAGTACCATCTGCTCAGAAAAATCAGTGCAATTTTCCAATAGTTAATGGATTGACTGGCTAGCTTTCTGTTTTCGGTTGTAGCAATAGTATCCATTAACGTGTAAATGTTAGAATTAAAACAGCCAAATTGACTACAACAAGTATTGGTTGCACAATATTATTAACACTTGCTAGCTTTTCGGTAATTGCCGAGCTTTTGGTTTGTTGAAGTACAATTAAATCGTTGTTTTGAAGCACCAATTTTTTGCTGGCCAAGCTATTAATGTCGTTTAAATTTACGTAAATGATCTCTGGATGACTTCTGTCGCCGCGGATAATTTTGAGTGTTTTAGGGTCTGCTGTTTTATTAATACCACCAGCTTCCCCAATGATATCGATAAGGGTGGTGTTTTCGCGCTCTAACAAAAAGTTTCCCTGTTTGCTAAATTCGCCTAATAATGTAACTTTTAGATTTACCACACTCAGTTCAATAATTGGATCGCGAAGTAATTGTTTTGCGTACAAATCCTGTATTTTGATCGCAGCTTCCCGCCTGCTCAAGCCCAGTACCTCAACCTTTCCAATGGCTGGTAAATTTACTTTCCCATCAATATCTACCAGATACGAAAGTACATTGGTTATGCTGCCTCCAACTGTATTTTGACTGTTTGAAGTAGTGTTGCTGAGTGTTGTTGTTGCTCCGAATTCTTTGTTTTGAACATTTCTTATGGCCAATTGATCGTTAACCTTTATTTTATAATAGGCATCACTAATCCCTTGATCATTTACAACATATACTTGCTTAATTGTGTCTGTAACTACATCACTGGGTGCATTGAATAAGCTACGTTCTTTTCGGGCAGCACAACCTATAAATGTGATACTAATTAAAAAAATGCACAGAAATTTTAAAAATGATTTTGTCGGGCTCATGATTTTATAGGAATGTAATCTGGATGCCACCAGCATGGTAAACAAATATGGGTTAAAGATGCTTAAAAAAAAATTAAATTGGAAAGTCAACACAGCTTAATTCTGCTCATTACTCGATTAAATACTTTTTGTCTTTTTTATCAGCAGTTGATAATTGCCTTTTAACCTATCTCATAAACAACGGTTTTGCATGGCTTATAGTTTGGAGAAGCGTGAAGTCCTTGTCTTGAAAAATTAATAAGATTATTTTCACATTGATAAAAATCAACATAAATATGTTTTTTTGTATTCTTAGTACTACGCATATAAGTTAATTTTGCTTATAATTTATTTGATATGGCAAAGTTTTATTTTATATTACTCTGTATTTATTTAATCGGAATGAGCCATTCTTTTGGTCAAACAGGTTGTTTATATAATGGAGATATTTACACAGGTGCAAGCGCTTCTAATCCAGGTGTAGATAACTATGGCTATTATTCTGGCGATACACCAGTGGGTACAAAATGCCCATCTGCTACACAAATTCCATGCAGGGTTTATTACTGGACAGGTGTAAATGATTATTTTTCTGGGGTTAAGAGTGATTATAATACAATTAATTGCCCTATTGATAACGGAAGTTTAGGGCTTATGGTCTGCTCTGGTATTTTAGGCTGTTATGTACTTAGAAAGAGGATTCCGCAATCTTACTGATAAAAGCAATAAAATCTTTTTGTTAAAAGATTAGCAGTAAAGTGCAGCTTCAGGCTTAATTATTTATATTTGATTATCTATTCCCAATTTCTTTTATATATGAACAAAGTATTTGCTCTCTGTACATTGATTTTTACGTTGTTTTTTTTTACTGCGGTCGAGGCACAAACAGGTTGTATAGTTGGAGGTACTTATATTTATAATGTTTCTGATGGTACTTTTTCTGGAGTTCCTGCTTTTAAGGTTAACGATCCGATTACAAGTTATGGAGTATTAACTTCTCTATATTGTATAACCTATGGATCTCCTAATACTTGTTATGTAAACAGTTATACTACAAGTTATACATCTTCCTATGGCACTTTAGTTACTTACTCTGGATTGCCATGTCCAATTGATGATTATATCCCGTTAATGCTGATTGTAGGGGGGATCGCTGGTATTTATCAGATCAGACGAAAACTCAACTGGTCTTATTCTTAACTTTTCTGTTGTAGTATTATCGAGAGGATTTGTTTAGGTACGCTATGGAAACAAAAAACTGTTTTTTGTTAAATAAGCCCTAAATTTTAATCCTTGCATATTATAATAATTACGTAGTTGTAAACATTATATGTCTTTTAGGTGTTGTCATTTTAGCATTGTTACTGCACTACCAGTACTCAAACTTAGTATCAAAAGTATTTTGAATATATTAGTTTGTCTATAGCTGAGTATTTTTAATGATGCCTTTTTTAGTCTTTATATTAAAAATAGGTGGTTAAGATGGCTAAAGTATTGTTCCCCATTTTTATTACGCTCCTTATATCAGGTATTGCTTTTGCTCAAACAGGTTGTTTGGTGCTAAATTTTGATACCTATAACAAAGTTTTCAATAATCATGAAACAGCTACACAGTTTTACACAGGTAATGGGAATAACTTTGTATGGTGGGAAGGGGTATGTGGTCCGCACACCTACATTGCAACACCAGGCCCATCATTGGGAATTTGTACTTTAAACGGTTCATCAAAAACCGGACAAATTTATGCCATTTCAGGAACTTTTACAGCTCCTTGCGGTATACCACTTGATGATTATGTTATTTTTCTTGTATTTGGAGCATCATTTTGGCGTGTGGATACTGCTCAAAAAATGGTCTTACTTTCAAGAGATGAACACATAAAACTTCTTTTAATTTATTTCCGGTGCTGGCAAATTTAAAATAAATGGGTTTTGGCGCAATATTAGTTCAAAGCTTAAAAATCTCACATTTGATTAAGTTCGTTCATTTTGTTCATGACAATTGTCAAAAGTAAAACATTTGACTAAAGTCGTTCATTTTACTAAAATGCTGGATTTAGCGCTTTAAATCACTCATTTCTTTTGTTCAATCCTTTGAATAATAAATCTAATTGTATTTTAATTGTCTTTTTTGAAAACCTCAAACTTTCATGTTACGTATATAGGCATTTAATTTGCAATATTTGCAGAAAATTGTAGTATTATGTATACTTTTTAGTTGTTTTATGCCTTTTTTGAAGCTTGCGTTCCTTATCTTAATATGCGCTATTGTTGTGAACGGCCAATGTGTTGCACAATCATCAGTCACAGGCTGCTTGGTTGATGGTGATACCAGATTATATCCTAATCCAATAGGTAATAAAGATCCTTATGGGGGTACCAGCATTGCTGCATACAACGGAACACCTTACGTTGTTGATAATAGGAATTTTTCTGATGTGGAATGTGATACCTATTATATTTTTAGTAAAAGTGGAACAAACTGCGTTATTTATGATTCTGGAGGTACAGTGTTTCAAAACAAAAATGGAGCAATATCAGAGATCAGGCTCAAGGTATGTAATTTGCCTCTAGATAATTCAGGTTTTATCTTATGCAGTGCTTCAGTTGTGCTGGCTTATTCTATGTTTAGAAGGCAGACCAAAGCATAAACTCATTGTTTTTGAACAAAACGAACGGCTTTTTTAGTTACTAACCCTAGTAACTTCGTGTACTGTTAAATAGGTGCATGAAGAGATTCGGTTTTTTTCTTTTAATATTTTTACCCATAATTTCCTGCTATGGTCAGGGATCGGCAACGGGTTGTTTAGTCCCATCTCAGAATATCGTATACCAAAATCCGGAAGACGGGTTGGTTAATGCTATACTTAAATTATTACTGGGTGGTAATCCATCGTATAGCGCCGCATCTGGTGCAAATTTGAGCTCCAATTATTGCTCTTGGACACCAGCACCAACTGGATCTTTTAACTGTGGTGTTTGTACAGCTTATAGTTTTAATATTCTTGGTGTTGTTAATGGGTGCCAGACAGGTGCTATGTTAGAAGGTTACATCGGTACTTATACGATGGTCGAATGCAACCTCGATGATCATTCCTGGCTCTTCGGTGCAGCAGCAGGTCTGTTCGGCATATTCATCATCAGAAGAAGAAATAAACTGTAATAATCCTGCTCAAGCTAGTCGCGCCAAACTCGATCGGCAAATACCCACTTAATTTCTATATTTACCGCAGGTTTAGTTTATCCGGAAGGATAGTGCTGAAGATCTGCTAAATCATGAAAATATCCCTGATCACAGTTGTATATAATGGAGAAACTTTTTTACAGGAGTGCTTCGACTCCGTTTTTTCGCAAACTTACGCGGATGTAGAATATTTAGTAATTGATGGTGGATCAAAAGATAAGACCTGTAATATTATAGCGGCGAATCGCGACCATATCGACTACTTCATTTCCGAAAGTGACCAGGGCTTATATGATGCAATTAATAAAGGTATTCAAAAATCAACTGGTGATATTATTGGCATATTAAACGCGGATGACATGTTTGCAGATGCAGGTGTATTAACTGCTGTAGCCGAAACTTTTAAAAATCATCCCGAAATGGATGGCGTATATGGTAATTTAAATTACATTCATCCCCTTAACGGTAAGATTATCAGAAAATGGCAATCCCGGGAGGCTGGTTGGGAAGATTTAAAACAGGGTTGGATGCCGGCACACCCCACACTTTATTTAAAACGATCTTTATTCGAAAAGTACGGTAACTATGCCTTAGACTTGGGAACTACAGCCGATTACGATCTGATGCTTAGGTTTATGTATACGCATCAAGTTAGAACTGCTTACCTACCAATGCTAATGGTTAACATGCGAATGGGGGGTGTGAGCAACAAATCTTTTGCCAGCAGGTGGGCTGCGATGCTGAATGATTACAGATCGCTGAAAAGAAATAAGCTACCTAATCCACTATTAGTTTTGTTAAAAAAGAAATGGAGTAAGTTAAGCCAGTTTTAGTAAACAAAAACAAAGAGATTGATCGCAGACTCAGGGTATGATTAACCTTCTTTAAATAAAAAATTGATTTAAATCATGTTAACATTTCACATAATGAAGCCAATAGGTTTACAATTTTTTATATTTGTTTACAATCCGTCCTTATTTTGCTTAACGAGATACTAAATTCGAGTCCTGCTTATTTTTATGGTGCCATATTTACCCTGGCCTTTTCTGCCGTAATTTTAAGTGTGCCAAGCGTAATTTATACTTCCTTAAAATATAGCCTTTTTGATAAAAATGACCTGCACCGTAAAACCCATAAACGGAATATTTCGCGGCTTGGCGGTTTAGCCATTGTGGGAAGCTTTACCATCAGCATTTTACTTTTCTCGTCTGTTATTAATTTCAAGGAAGCGAATTTTGTGATAGCATCCTGCATTATTCTTGCAGCCCTGGGTTTAAAGGATGATGTGTACGGTACCAATACCAGTACCAAGTTTATTTTGCAAATTGTTGTGGCTTTTATTCTGGTGTTTTTTGGTTCCTTTAGGCTAACAAGTTTATATGGTGTGCTTAATATTGGAGATATGCCACCACTATGGGGAAGCCTGTTTTCCATTGCCTTAATTATCTTTTTAAACAATGCTTTTAATTTAATTGATGGCATTGATGGTTTGGCAGGGGGGATCGGAATACTAACCAGTTCAATATTTGGTGTACTGTTTGCCTTTATGGGACAGATTCCTTACGCCTTTATCGCTTTTGCACTGGCAGGTGCCATTGCAGGTTTTTTAAAATACAACTGGTTTCCGGCTAAAATTTTTATGGGTGATACCGGCGCATTGATTATTGGATTGATTTCGGCAGCACTTGCCATCAGATTCATTGAACTTAATAAGTTTACTGGTACGAACCATCCGGCCTTTTATTCGGCACCTGCTATTGCGGTAGCCATATTAGTTGTTCCCATATTCGATTCGCTAAGGGTGTTTTGCATTCGGATTTTAAAAGGAACCTCGCCATTTAAAGGGGATCGCAACCACATTCACCACCGTTTAGAAAGAATTGGCCTAAAACCAAACCAGATTGTGATTGCTTCATTAGCACTTAATGTGGTTATTCTGGTGGCTACCATCTCGCTGCAACGGCTCGGTAATTTTACGCTAATATTCCTCATTATAGGTATCTGCGCTATCTTTAACGGGATACTTTCGCTAAGGCTTTATAAAAAGAAATCGAGAGCCTAATTGCAGGATTTCGATAACAAAACAAGTCTTTCATCATCACATTTCCATCTTATTATATCATCGCTTTCAATTCATAAATTAATACTAATTTTGCGCTCTAATTTTTTAATAACATGAGGCTGGCAATAAACGGTTTTGGCAGAATAGGAAGAACATTTTTACGCTTGGCATTGGCTCAAGGCTTTGAGGTAGTAGCGATCAACGATCTGGCAGATGCCAAAACAATGGCCCATCTGTTTAAATATGATACCGTTCATGGTGTTTTTGCAGGCAACGTTTCGGCTAAACCCGATGCATTGGTAATCGATAACCTCTCTATTCCTGTTTTTGCAATGAAGGAAGCCGATGAATTGCCATGGTCGGCATTAAGGGTTGATCTGGTTGTCGATTGTACTGGTAGGAATTTGACCCGTCCACTCGCCCAAAAACACATTTCCTCAGGTGCTAAGCAAGTATTGATTTCTGCTCCGGCGGCTGATGATATTCCAATGGTAGTGTTAGGCGTTAACGATGATCAGATTGATTTGAGCAGCAAAATACTTTCTAACGCAAGTTGTACTACCAATAACATTGCGCCCATGATTAAGATTTTGAACGATAACTGGGGGGTAGAAGAAGGCTATATCACTACCATTCACTCTATGACGGGTGATCAGAACCTGCACGATGCCAATCACAAGGATTTAAGAAGGGCAAGGGCCGCTTCATCGTCCATTATTCCAACTACAACCGGTGCGGCTAAAGCCATTACCCATATTTTTCCAGAACTGGATGGCCGTTTAGGTGGTGCTGGTATCAGGGTGCCTGTTTTAAACGGATCGCTTACCGATTTTACCTGTCTGTTAAAAAAGAAAACCACCATCGAAGAAATTAATGCGGCCTTTAAACATGCTGCGGAGAATGAGCTTAAGGGACTGGTTCAATATACGCAAGACCCAATCGTTTCGATTGATATTATCGATAATCCACATTCCTGCGTATTTGATTCGCTGCTTACCTCTATCGTTGGCGATATGGTTAAAGTGGTAGGCTGGTACGATAACGAATATGGATATAGCAGCCGCTTGATTGATGTAGTAAAGAAAATAGATCAGTTGCCGAAAGCCTGATTTATTGCACTTTTAGCCATTGTTACTTTCGGCTATTGCTAAACTGTTGATAAAGTAATGATAAAGCATAGACGGAGCGTAGTTAGAGTATAATTTCGTAATTAAGCTTACCTGGCTGTCGATTTTAATGCCCAATATATCAGTACTGGCTGGAAAAACAGGCGTACGAATCTTTTTGAGTCTGTATTGAGCCCAAAGGCACTTCTGTGGTTTGCAAACTGTGAAATATTTCCTGGAAATACTGCTGTAAACAATCCGGCGGCAATTTTGCCTACTGTGCTCTGGTACCTTTTGGGGGCGAGCACCAATGCTGCACCCAGGCCAATTTCTACCAAACCAGAGTAGACTACTGTGTCATCTTTTTTTAAGGGTACCCAATCAGGCACCTGCGCCTGGAAAGGCTTTCGTGCGAAGGTTAAATGGCCAATTCCAGCCGTAATTAAACCTGCACCCAATAATATTCTTGCTGTATTTTTGATATGCTTCTCTTTCACAACGCTATAATTTAGTTAACGGATCACGTATACTCAACAACGGAGCGTCTGATCTGTTTTGATTTAGCACCTTCAAGTGGATCGTAATTTCAATATATCCAATTCATTACATTACTGTAAAAGTTAAATCTATAGATTTGGTAGTTTAACTTCCGCAATTAAATTTTGCTGCCGATAATTTTTTAACTATGATCCAAAGCCTGAACAAATGCCTTGCCTATGCTGCTATTTTTAGCCTTGTATTTGTAGCGCTAAATGTTGGTGCGCAGGGCAAAAAAGCAAAAAATACCAGGCCTCCAAACATTATCGTAATCTTAACCGATGATATGGGATTTAGCGATATAGGGACCTTCGGGGGTAAATTTGTGCCGACGCCCAATATAGACCGTATTGCCGCCAATGGCTTAAAGCTTAGTCAGTATTACAGTGCAGCGCCAATATGTTCGCCATCGCGTGCGGGCCTGCTTACCGGCATGTATCCGGGCAGATGGAATTTTTGCACTTATCTGGATAATAAAAAGCACAATCAGAACGCAGAGCAAGCCGATTTTCTTGATCCAAAGGCACCCAGCATAGCGAGGATTTTTAAAGCCGCAGGCTATGCTACCGGGCATTTTGGTAAATGGCACCTGGGTGGAGGACGCGATGTTAAAAATGCACCTGGTTTTGAGCAGTATGGCTACGATGCGCACGCCAGTACTTATGAAAGCCCTGATCCCGATCCGGCTATTACCGCTACCAACTGGATCTGGTCGGATAAGGATAGCATTAAGCGTTACGACCGGACTAAATATTTTGTAGATAAAACCCTTGCCTTTTTCCAGGCACATCCAAATCAGCCCTGTTTTGTAAACCTTTGGCCAGACGATGTGCATACACCCTGGGTGCCGAGAAAAGAAGCCGAATATACCGGGCAATATCCCATGAATAGCGAAGAAGAAGCCGCATTTAAGCTGGTGTTAAAAGAATATGATATACAAATTGGCAGGCTGCTGGATGGTTTGAAAGCACTTGGGGTCGATCAGAATACCATTGTCATTTTTACAAGTGATAACGGTCCTTTGCCCAGTTTCAAAGGGAGCAGGGCCGAAGGCTTAAGGGGATCTAAGCTCTCTTTATATGAAGGAGGAATAAGAATGCCTTTCCTTATCAGCTGGCCGGGGCATATTAACAAAGGTAAAACAGATAATCTTTCGCTGGTAACGGCTACAGATCTTTTACCGTCGCTGGCTAAAATGGCTGGTATTAGCTTACCTCAAAGTTATAAAGGAGACGGGGTGGATAGGAGTGGAGTTTTCATGGGGCAACCTTCAGCAAGAAAAAAGGAAGTATTTTGGGAATATGGACGAAATGATATCGCTTATAAATATCCCAGACCAATAGATAAAAGCCCAAACCTGGCAATCAGGGAAGGAGATTGGAAATTGCTGATGAACAGCAATAATACCGATGTGCAGTTGTACAATATTACCAAAGATAAGAAGGAGACAACCAATCTTGCCGCCAGCGAGCCTGAATTAGCTGATCGTTTGAAGGGTAAATTATTGAACTGGTGGGGGTCCCTTCCAAAATTACAGGCTAATTAGCTAAAACATCATGCTGTCTTATAAAAAATCAGACCAGTGTAAGCTGATCTGATTTTTTTGAATTTCGACAATTTAGTACTTCAAATTTTGGTCTACACAGTCGCTAACATATTTTCGGATCATTTCCCTTACCTCGGAGAACTGCGCCATGATTTGTGCTTCGTTTCCGGTCGCTTTTGCAGGGTCAGGAAAGTTATAGTGTAGTTTGATTGCTTTTGATGGAAAGTAGGGACAGCTTTCCCTTGCATTGTCGCACACGGTAATCACAAAGTCGAAGTCGATATTTGCGTACTCGTTGATATGATTGGAGGTATGGCCCGATATATCTATTCCATCACGCTTCATAATCTCGACTGCTTTTGGGTTAACCCCATGGGTTTCTATCCCTGCGCTGTAGATTTCCGCAATATCTCCTGCAAAGTGCCTTAAATAACCCTCTGCAATCTGGCTACGGCAACTATTGCCCGTACATAATACCAATATTTTTTTCATGTTCTTTAAACTAACAGCCAAATGATGTTGATGAAACAGAACTTTGGATCAAATCCAAAGATCAATTGCAATAAAATAACCGAAAGGGTAATCACCACCGGCTTTTTATATCTGATAAGCGTTTCCGGTTTCATAGCTAGTCACAGCATCCTGGCGCACAGCATGCCTGCTGGTTTGCTGCTGGTTTCTCTGCAAATACCGTTACACTGAAAATACCTGATTTGCCATTTTTGAAACTTTCAATTTCCGCAGCAGAAAGATAGTTTTTGAGAATATCGTCAGGAATGATGATCGGTTTTTCTTTCTGCAAGGTTACATTTTTGAAACCATTTGTATCGATCAGTCCAAGATACGTATCCTTTTGGATGGCTCCAGCCACGCAACCTGCGTACATTTCTGCATCCTTTCTCAGCGCCTCAGGTAGTTCACCAACCAGTACCACATCTGAGATGCTGAAGTGCCCTCCTGGTTTCAATACCCTGTATATTTCTTTGATAACCGCATCTTTATCCGGTACGAGGTTAAGTACACAGTTGCTCACAATCACATCGGCAATGTCAGCGCTCACTGGCATCTTCTCAATGTCGCCTTGCCTGAACTCGATGTTATGGTAGCCCAGTTTTTCTGCATTTATCCTTGCCTTTTCGATCATCGCCGGCGTAAAGTCGATACCAATAACCTTTCCGCTTTCGCCGGTTTCGTTTCTGGCAATAAAACAGTCATTACCTGCACCACTGCCCAGGTCTATTACCACATCGCCAGCCTTGATTTTGGCAAATTGGGTTGGGAGTCCGCATCCAAGGCCAAGATCGGCCTCCGGATTATAGCCTTCAACCTGGGTGTAATCATCAGTCATGATGTTGTAGACCTCAGTTGAGCACCCGCCTGCACCACAGCAGGATGAGGCATTGGTATCTTTATCCTGTAAGGCAATCTCGCTATACTTCTGTTTAACGAGGTCTTTTAGTTTTTCATTATTTTCCATATTGATTGTAATATTACGATTGAATTTGACAAATTTTTTAGCAGCAGCTCTGCTTGTTCTGGTATGAGTCGAAAAGTCCGTTCAGTTCATCCTGTAAGGCTTTCCATGCTTTTGGTTCGATGCAGTAGCATACGCTCGCTCCCTCAATGGTTCCCTGTATGATGCCTGCATTCTTCAGTTCCTTCAGGTGCTGCGAGATGGTTGCCTGAGCAAGACCAAGTTCATTTACCAGATCGCCACAAATACAGGCGTTTACTTTGATAAGCTCCTGCAAGATAGCAATGCGTGCGGGATGCGCGATTGCTTTTAATTGTATAGCAAGCCTGTTCTGTTCTTCAGTAAATATTTCTGATTTTGTAGTTCCCATATCGCAATATTACGATATAATAAAGTCATGTCCAAATAATTTATCGTTATATTGCGATTATATTAGTTAAATTGTTGATTATCAGTTCTGTAATTTGCTTTGTGCCTTGTCTCGTCCGAAGCGTATAAGGATAAACTCTTCCTCAGCATTTGGCTACCGTCTACTATAATTTTTACGGGGAATGTTTAAACTTTATAGGCGATATTGTGATTGGGTTTCAATTGCTTTGTTAACTTTGCAAACCTGAGCGGAGCAACACATGCTAATATATGGGTGGTTCGCGCTAAATTGTTGCTAATAAATATGGTTAAATTTATTCTTTCCGAAGAAGTTCTGCCTTTAAGAAGCCTCGTTTTACGCAATGGCAAACCCTTACAAGATTGTGTTTTTGAAGGCGACGATGCCTACGATACCTTTCACCTGGGGTTTTGGCTGGATGGGGAAATAAAATCAGTAGCCACTTTTATGCGCAACGATTTCTTTCCCGAAGAGGGAGAAGGCTATCAGTTGCGAGGAATGGCCACACATCCCGACGCCGGAGGTAGGGGATATGGTGCTGCACTGGTTAGCTTCGCAATTGAATACTTAAAAGAATATAAAACCGATTATTTATGGTGTAATGCACGCTCTACTGCAGCGGCATTTTACAAAAAGATTGGCTTTACCACCGAATCGCCTGAATTTGATATTCCGGGAATCGGTTTCCATTACGAAATGAAATTAAACTTAAATCAAAATAATTAAACATGAACACCATTGACCAGTTTGACTTTAAAGATAAAAAAGCATTAATCAGGGTAGATTTTAACGTGCCTTTAGATGCTGAATTTAAAATTACCGACGATAAAAGGATCAGAGCTGCTTTACCAACCATCAGCAAAATTTTAAAAGATGGCGGTGCAGTGATTTTAATGTCGCACTTAGGCCGTCCGAAAGATGGACCAACTGATAAATTTTCTTTAAAACATATCCTTGCTGATCTTTCTGCTTTAACCGGTGTTGAAGTTAAGTTTGCCGACGATTGCATTGGCGAGAGCGCGGCAACCCAGGCTGCTGCTTTAAAGCCAGGAGAAATTTTATTGTTAGAGAACCTGCGTTTTTACAAAGAAGAAGAAAAAGGCGATGTAGCTTTTGCAGAAAAATTATCGAAACTTGGCGATGTTTACGTAAACGATGCTTTTGGAACGGCGCACCGTGCACATGCTTCAACATCGATTATCGCTCAGTTTTTCCCTGATGCAAAATACTTCGGTTACTTAATGGCATCGGAAGTTGAAAATGCTGAGAAAATTTTAAACCACGCCGAAAGACCTTTTACTGCCATTATGGGTGGTGCCAAAGTATCTGATAAAATTCTTTTGATCGAGAAATTATTAGAGAAAGTAGATAACTTGATTATTGGTGGTGGTATGGCTTATACCTTTGCTAAAGCGCAAGGTGGTGAAATTGGTACTTCGTTATTAGAAGCCGATAAACAAGAACTTTCTTTAGAACTGATCGAAAAAGCGAAAGCTAAAGGTGTAAACCTGATTTTACCGGTTGATACCGTAATTGCAGATAAATTTGCAAACGATGCTGCTAAAAAAGATGTAACATCAGGTCAGATCCCAGCCGACTGGATGGGATTAGACATCGGTCCAAAATCTGCTGAATTGTTTCAGGAGGTAATTAAAAACTCTAAAACTTTATTGTGGAATGGTCCAATGGGTGTTTTCGAAATGGAAAGCTTCCAGGTAGGTACCAAAGCTGTCGCTGATGCGGTAGTAGCCGCAACTAAAGATAATGGTGCGTTTTCATTAATCGGTGGTGGCGATTCGGCTGCTGCAATTGCCAAATTCGGCATGGAAGATGAAGTGAGCTACGTGTCTACTGGCGGGGGTGCTTTATTAGAATATATGGAAGGTAAAGAATTACCAGGCGTTAAAGCCATTAACGGATAATCGATAAAGACCAATATCAACAAGGCCCTTGCAAATCAATTGCAAGGGCCTTGTTTTTTACTATTCTGCATATTATTCACAAAAATGGCCACCTTTTATGGCGGCCATTTTAATTAGCATTGAAAAAAAATTAAAAGTTACTTGCGGTAGTGGTATCCCACCACAAACGCGAGGCAATATCATCTTTACCCGAGCTTAAAAAAGTTGCCGCTTCTGCAACAGCCGAAGCATTTCCGGTTCTTTCTGCAGGCACAAATACCAAACGTTTTATCCATTGGTCGGCAGTTATTACTCCCCAATCCGGACTACTGTCGTTCTTAGCCACATGTGGGATTTTTGGATAGCCTGTTCTTCTAAAATCTACCCAGGCCTCTAAAGTATTGGTAAATGAAGACAGGTATTTTTGGGTAATAATTTTTTCCAGTTTCAGCTCGTTCGAATCGCCTGCATTCCAGGCAACAGTAACGGTAGAAAGGGCTGTAAAGTTATTTTTACTGTCTTTTGGATCAATATAATTAATGGGTTTGCTGGTTGCATCGGCCAAATAAGCATCAACACCTGCCGCTCCCCAATCTGCAAACGAAAGGCGTACACCATTTTCGTAATTCGTTTTGGCATCACCCGCATTTGCCCATCCCCTTAATGCGGCTTCGGCTTTTAAAAAGGCAACTTCGGCTGCAGTAAATCCTCTTCTGTTTTGGGCCGATTTGAAATCAGTGCTCACTGTAGAGTAAGAAACACGGTCATCTTTAGCATTGATGTAAGCACCACCACGAATACCTTTATATTTATAGGTCGGATGATCAGTAACTAAACCGGCATCACTAACTTCACTAAAATATTTCGCTATACGTCCGTCTTTTAAACCCACCATAAAAGATTCCATGTTTGCGCCCATACGGGTATCATTCCAATCGAAACAAATCATCGAAACTGGCATTACTTCTCCGTTTAGCGAAATGAGAAAATTCTCCGCATTGGTGGTAATTAATCCGGCTGGGTCTGCCAAAGCTTTTTCGCCCTGCGTTTTAGCAAGCGTAGGGCTAACCTTAACCAAACGCATGGCTAAACGAAACCTTACTGAGTTCAATAACTTTAACCATGCATTCATGTTGCCTTTATAACTTGGGTCGAATTTGGTAAAGCCGGTGTAGGTTGTGTTAGCTTTGAAATTGGTTTCAATCTGATCTAGTTGGGTAAACAGATTATTGTACAAATCAGATTCCTTGTCATATTTAATAGTCCCTAAAGTTGAGGTACCATAGTTGGAATAAATTACTGGTCCATAAATAGCCGTTAATTTAGATATTGCCAAAATCCTCACTAATTTAGCCCAATCACCAAATAGTGGTAATTTATAGTCCTCAGATAGCTGAATAACTCGTTTTGTTGGCGACATTACATTGCTATATATACGATTCCAATAGGCATCAATCCAGCGCAGGTAATAAGTGGTATTATTCACATTGGCAACAAATGGTGTGGGTGTGCCCATATATCCCATCCAGTTATCGTAGCACAAATCTTCTTCAATTTGGTGCCCCATAAGATTAAACATGAAAGTCGGGAATGAACCACCAACTAAATTAAAATCCTCCTCTAATAATTTTGTGGATATCTGATTTGGGTTTGTATTTATTTCTTCGAAATTCTTGGTGCAGGAGTTGAATACGATCAAAGCAAGCACCATTAAACATAGTTTTTTCATAATTTTAAGACATTAAAAGTTCAACTTAAGATTAAGACCGTAAGAACGGGTAGCAGGAGCGGCAAAAATATCATTTGCCTGCATGCTATTGTTTGTACTCATGGCTTGCTCCGGATCAAATGGAGCTTTTTTGTAGAAGAAGAACAAGTTACGACCGATTAATGATATAGATGCCGATTTAAAGGCTGAGCCTTTGATAGGCAAATTATAGGCAAGAGACACTTGTGCTAAACGGACATTGGTTCTCGAGAATACGTAAGGTTCCATAATACCATTTCGATCACCTATTGTAGAGTAGTAAAGTGCAGGGTCGATTGTGGTTTGAGCGGCATTACCTTGTATCGCATTGATTGGAATAGTTCCTGCATCACGTGCTTCGCCGGTTCTTTTGCTTACACCATACGAATCGAGGAAAGCTTCGGTTTTAGAGAAAGCCACCCCGCCAAATTTTGCTGATACCAATGCGCTTAAGCTGAAATCCTGGTAAGTAAAAGTATTATTCCAGCCAGCGATGAAATCTGGGTTTAAATTGCCCACCATTTCTTGCGTTGCAGCTTTAGTTGGTTTTCCTGAGCCATCTAATATAATTTGACCAGCGGCATTACGGGCAAATTTGTAAATGTATAAATCGTTAAAAGAACCTCCGGATTTAATGATCGAATTAAAACCCTCACTGTCACTACCAACCTGGTAGCCTGGGTTATCGGCAATCAACTCTACAATTTTATTTCTGTTCTGCGATAAATTTACCGACGTGTTCCATTTAAAGTTCTCGTTTAGTACAGGATCTCCTCCTAATGTTAGTTCAAAGCCCTGATTGGTAACTTTTCCGGCGTTTACATACAAGAAAACGTAACCTGACCCAGACGGTGCAGGTAAGGATAGAAACTGGTTGGTGCTTGAGTTTTTATAATAGGTGAAATCTAAATTTAGTCTGTTATTTAAAAAACGACTTTCGAGCCCGATTTCGTTACTGATTATTTTCTCAGGTATAAGTGTTGAAAAGGGTGTTTGTGGATTAAATGTATAAGTATTGTTGCCATTAACAATAGCGTTTGGACTAACTGTATTGTATGGTACCTCGTTAGCTACTTTTGAGGTTGATGCCCTTAACTTTAGAAAATTAATTTCTTTAGGCATAGTTACCATTTGACTTATTATAGCAGATAGACCCGCAGAATAATAAAAATAGGAATCATTTCCTGTATTTGCCAGTGTAGATGCCCAATCGTTCCTACCTGCCAAATCTAAATAAAGCATATCCTTAAACCCTAGAGATGCATTTGCTAATAAACCTTGTTTTTGCACCCGGCTGTAAGTTTGATTTACAGCCACATTAGTTGGTAAATTTGCAAAACTAAAAAAGTTCGGGTATTGAAGGGGGTTATTGCCGTTACTAAAAATCATTCCATCGTTGAAGGTATAATCCTGGATAGTAGCTCCCAATACGCTGTTTAAGCTAAATTTACCAAAAGTATTATCGTAGCTTAAAATGGCATCTCCATATAAGGCCTTATCATTATACTTCGCATAATTCCAGGTACCATTTGAGCTTACACTTACCGAATTGCCGCCTGCAGCATAACGATAATCCAATAGCCTGTCATTGTAATCAATGTTACCACGTACATCAAATTTAAAATGTGGTAAAAATGCATACGATGCTTTTGCCGTAGCAATTACCCTGTTGCTGGTTGAAAGTTTAGGATCCTTATTCAATTCCCAGTAAGGATTGTTTTGTTTTTCTTCTGTAGAGTACCAGTTTTGCACATACAGATTTCTTGCAGCATTAAAAATTTGATAATTGTTTTTGTAATCTTCAAAGTTTCTTTCGCGTGCAAATAAATATAAGCCCGTTAATGGGTTGTTGTAATAACCTGCTCCGGGGCGATTTTTAGACTTTTCGTAAGAGAACCTTACATTTCCACTCAAAGTAAGCTTATCATCAAATAATTTTGTTTCCTGGCTTAAAGTTACATTATGCTTATTATAAGTGTTGGTTGGTACAATCCCTGATGCATTATTATTACCATAAGAAAAATAAGTGGTTGTTCGCTCATTTCCACCTGATACCGATAACGAATTAATGGTGTTTACGCCGGTCTGAAAAAAATCCTCAATATAATTGCTTTGGTAATTTCCTTTTGTTTTAGACCAGCTGTAATCGCTGCCTGCTACCGCACCATAATCGAATTGAAACTCAGGTAATGTTGCAACATTACTAAAGTTGATGGTCGAATTTAGCGCGATGGCAATTTTACCATTCTGGCCTTTTTTGGTGTTGATTAAAACCACACCGTTAGCGCCCTGGCTTCCATATAAAATGGCACCATTGGCTCCTCTTAAAATTGTAACCGATTCAAAATCATCCTGGTTTAGGGCCGAAAGACCATCGCCACCATCAGTACCACCGTATGATCCTGGCTGGCCACCTTTATTATTTACTACCGGAACCCCGTCAATTACGAAAAGTGCTTCACTGTTTCCGGCAATTGATTTTGAACCCCGCAATACCGTTTTTGTAGAACCACCTACACCAGAGTTACTAATGCCAATATCAATACCGGCAGCTTTACCACTTAAAGCCTCCATAAAATTCGGAGCACCGGCCTTGGTAAGTTCTGTACCTGCAAGTTGTTGTGCAGCAAACGTAAGTGCTCTTTTCTCACGTTTTACGCCCAGGGCCGTAACTACCACCTCAGTTAGGTTTGCATCACCCGATGGTTTTAATTTTACCGTTACGTTGGTTTGGTTGCTGATGTTTACTTCCTGGGTTTGCATGCTGATGTAGGAAACCACCAGGGTAGTAACATTCTCAGGAACATTTAACGTAAATTTTCCATCAGGGCCGGTAGATGTTTTGACATTTGTCCCTTTCGCGGCAACCGTTGCGCCTGGAAGTGGCAAGCCAGATTCATCAACCACCAATCCGGTAATGGTCTTAGCCATTTTGTCGTTTACATCAGTGGAGTGTTTTACTACTTCAGATGGCTTTGGAAATAGGCTTTTGTTTGTTGCGCCCCCTTCAGCCTTTGCGGCATACTGTAAGCCAAGTGTTGCGACTGCCAGGAGTGCCATTTTCCGGAGGCCCCGGGTTGTGCTGGAGAAAGTTAATTCCAGGGCACAGCTTGTGAAATGATTGTTCCTCATTTTCATACAATTTTCTGTTTAGTTTAGGTTAATGCCAAATAAATATTCATCACCCTCCAACATTTTTGTAACAAGTTGCCATTTTACAATCCCTGCCTAAACAAATAGAATTTTAGCCTCTAATTAACATAACATATTGTGGTTCCTGTTATATTAATTTTGGTTAAATTCTTTGTTTAGAGCATAATTAAGGGTTTTAATTGCTAGTTGTTCTTTGTTTGTTGGGTAAGACAATATTTAATTTGGTTATGGTAAGTTAGTAAAAAACCTGATACAATGTAACAAAACAGTAAAAAATATTTTTTTAAGGCCGGTTTGCATCAGATTTTTCAAACACAATTAAATAGAATGTTCTTAACGGGTGTGGCTAGCAATAATGGAACTTGCGCGAAAAAGAAATAAGTTCTACCTTTCTTAAATTATCTTAATACAAAACTGATGGCAGTGCGCAGATAAAAACAAGCACTGCATAATAACAAAATACTTATGAGAAAAAAAATCTGTTTGCTTAGTTTAGGGTGCCTCTTAATTGCAGGTTTACCTGGAAAAATATTTGCTTCAACACCAGTTAAAGCTGAATATAATCGTTTTGCTGCTGAGCCGGCTGCCCTTATTGGCCGCTGGGACATCACCGTTGATGTAAACGGTAAAACTGCACCATCGTGGCTGGAAGTAAAATTATCTGGCACCAAAACTTTAGTAGGCTATTTTGTATCTGTAGCCGGTAGTGCCCGCCCGGTAGCAGAAGTTAAGTTTGATGGCAAAACTTTCAGGTTCGAAATTCCGCCACAGTGGGAGAGTGGTACCGCGAATCTGATTATGGAAGGCGAATTAACCGATGCTGGCATCAGTGGAACAATGACGGAGTGCGACGGTAAAAAATATGCCTGGAAAGGTGTTAAAGCGCCTTATTTAAAAAGAACTGCTGCTCCTGCATGGGGTAAAGCAGTTAATCTGTTTAACGGTAAAGATTTAACAGGATGGAAAGCTAACGGGCAAAATCAATGGATCGTGAAAGATGGTATTTTAACCAGTCCCAAAGCTGGTTCAAACCTGATTACCCAGCAGAAATACAATGATTTCAAACTTCATGTTGAATTCCGGTATCCAAAAGGAGGGAATAGCGGGGTGTATCTAAGAGGCCGTTACGAAGTGCAGATTGAAGACAGTAAGAAAGAGGCGCATCCAAATAGCGTATTGTTTGGTGGTGTTTACGGATTTTTAACTCCCAATGAAATGGTGACGCTAGGGCCAGATCAATGGCAAAGTTACGATATTACCCTTGTTGGCCGTTTAGTTACAATAGTTGCCAATGGTAAAACCATCATCAGTAATCAGGAAATTCCGGGCATTACCGGTGGTGCGTTAGATAGTAACGAAGCAGAACCAGGACCAATTTACCTGCAGGGCGACCACATGCCGATTGAATATCGGAAAATCGTGATTACACCAGCAAAATAATTATCTAAATTTCATAATGTCAGATGATACTATCTGACATTATGAACCTTCAATAACAGCATAATAAATTACTTGATCAAGTTTTGTTGTTAAATCCAAAAAGGGGAGCATCAATATGCATTATCGTAGATATGTTTCAACTGAAAATAACCTTATCTATAGTGCTAAAACGTTAGCAAAATGTAATATTGAGATGATCCATCAAAGGCTAAAGATGTATTCATAAATCTTTCAAAGTATACTGTTTTCTTTTTAGGTATCCATATTTCTCTTTACTTTAAAAGCAGAGAATCTGCTATTGGTAGAAGCATTTCAATGTTTTTTCTGATCAATATTTGCCTCAACTCTCGGAAAGTTTGCGGAAGCCAAACAACGGAAAGGCATGAGCAAAACTGGATTTTGGGATGAGCTGTACCAAAGAGTTAATGGGAAAAACTGAAAAGGTAAATGCCTTGTGTACTCAAAACAACAGGAAATAAGCTTTGTGCGTTGATGGGAAATAAATAAATGACTGCAATTTAAAATGAGCGATTTTTAAATTATAAACCTAATCCTTTTGAATTGCTAATTATTTACAGCAAAATTTGTTTTTTTTGCTGTAAATAATTAGCAAAATGGAGAGTCTTCAAATCAAATCAAACATAGTCATTACTGAGCAATCTATGGATATCATACGTCCTATTGCAAAATCAATTGACTGGAATGATAGGTTAATTGCCGTTTTAGGGGCACGGGGGACTGGAAAGACGACTTTGTTGTTGCAAAGACTTAAGGCTGAATACGGAACCAGTAAAGAAGCCTTGTATATAACAATGGATGATATCTATTTTACTGGCCAGCTTCTTTCTGACCTTGCGATACAATTTAGGCAACAAGGTGGGAAAATATTATTTATAGATGAAGTACATAAATACCCCAACTGGGCCCGAGAAATTAAAAACATTTATGACTTTTATAAGGACCTTAAAATTGTATTCACGGGGTCTTCAATCATAGATATTAATCGCCAAAATGCTGACTTAAGCAGACGGGCGGTGCAGTATGAAATGAACGGCTTATCATATAGGGAATATTTACAGTTCATTGGGGTTGGAGAATTTGACACATTCCAATTAGAGGATATTTTGGAACACCATGTAGAAATTGCTAATTCCTTGAGCTTAAAATTTAAGCCACTGCAATATTTTAACGAATATCTGCGGCATGGATATTATCCGTTTTTCATCAAAAATATCAATACTTATGCCATACGTGTAGAACGGGTCGTACGTTTAATCATTGAAGGGGATCTTCAGTTTGTCGCAGGATTTAATCCACATCATTCCAGAAAAATCTATCAGTTAATGTCTATTCTGGCTACTAATGTCCCGTTCAAACCCAATATCACTAAATTGAGTGAGAAAACTGGAATCCACAGAAACATGATTGTAGAATATTTGTACTCTCTTAATAATGCCAGATTAATTAATTCTCTTGCTGCAAATGGAAAAAGTATTAGTATTCTGCAAAAACCTGATAAGATATTTTTGGAAAATACCAATTTGCTTTTCGCACTTGCTCCCGAAAATGTTGATACTGGATCACTGAGAGAGTCATTCTTTATGAACCAGCTTAGTAATACTGAACATAATATTAGTTTACCGTTAAAAGGAGATTTTTTAGTAGACGACACTTATACTTTTGAGGTGGGGGGGACAGGTAAAGCCAATAAACAGATTGAGGGCATTGATCAGGCCTATCTGGCATTGGATAACCTTGAGAGCGGGATTAATAATAAAATTCCACTTTGGCTGTTTGGCTTTTTATACTAAATCTAATTGAAAGACAAAGCATGATACTAGCATGCAGCTTCATCAGCGGTTATCGCACTATGACAGTTGTGTTAACTTAATAACTTATGTATGCCGGTAGCGCACAACGTAAATATATTTCATTTCAGCATATTAGTATTTCGATCTTAACTGGCTTGCGGACGCGAAGGTGGTGTTGCAATCAAATCGATTAACATGTCTCTTTCAACCAGTGCTGATCTAGATAATAGGTGCCCTCAGATGCTACCACCTATTATCTATATCCAAAAGGATCTATCACTTAGAATATCTCTAAACCCGTATTGAGCAGGATCATGTATACCGTTAAGTAACAAACCAAAAACGCAGCCGATATGGCAAAATAGCGTGTTACCTTGTAGCTCCCTTTCTTAAAAGGTAATAAAAACAAGAGATTGAAAAGCTTGGCCAGTAGCGCGCATATAAAATTAAGGCATACCATTACAGCGCTAAAGGCCACTACGAAAACAGCCGGCTGGATTACAATGCCAGATGGCAAGCCATAGAGTGCGCCCATAATAAAACTTACCAGCAGAATAACAGCCGCGTACTTGAAACCGGATTTAAACTGAAGCACGAAATAGCTACCCAATTTTGGGAGTTCAGCTTTCATGATTGCTGGTTTTTCTTCTTTTTCAATACTAGTAGCATTAACTTGATCACTTGATGTCACCTCTTTAAGCTTTCTTTTTTTACCTCTTTTTTGTTTTTTATAACGTGGCCACCAAATTATAAATCCCGTAATAAAAAGTGCCAGCGGCATTAACCCGGCTGTAATGGCAATAACCTGTGTTGGCCGGCCGCCAAAGCTGCCGTAATGGATCGGTGTTAACCAGCTCAGGTAAGCATTGCCCACATTTGGGAAATCGCTGCGGCTATTCAATAATGTTTTGGCGGTATATTGATCAACAATCAACATTTCCCTTTTTCCAACTTTGGGAAGGTTCCCGCTTAGCATATCTAAACGGTAAGTGCCGGTTTTATCAGCAGGAAAGGCAATGCCTCCAATATAGGCATTGGGCATTTTTTGTTTGGCCGCTGCTGTAATCGCATGGAGTGGCAGGGGCACGGCCTGCGCATGCCAGGCCGATTTTGCTCCCAATAACTGAGCTACGCCTTGTGGCGATTTACCACTTAATAAGAATAAAAATGGGATAACCAGGGTAGAAAAGGTAATGCAAAAACCAGTTAGGCTCAATATGGCTACAATAGGCGAGGAGTAAAAACCTAGCGAATTGTGCCAGTCGTAATTTTGCCGTTTAAACGAACCGCTAAACCTTACTGTAAGTACCGATTTAAGTTGCTTCCATTTTTTTGGTAACCACAACCGCAGGCCTGAAATGGTTAAGATTAAAAGACAAAGTGATGCCAGTCCGCAAATGTAGCGTCCGGCAACCGGGATGAGCAAGGTCCGGTGAAGTTCGGTAACCACATGGATAAAAGAACTGGTATGGATTCTTTTACCACCTATCTTTCCTGTATATGGATTAATAAAGGTTTCATCACCACTTTTTAGATCCAAAACGCTGTAAGCTTCGTTGGGGTTTTTGAAGTTATTCAGCATCAGGTAGTCGATTTTTAGCTTAGGGTAGTTCTTTTTGATCAGGGGTACAATCTCCTCAACCGGCATTTTTTGCTTTTGTGCAATCACCTCAAACAGGTTGGGGTTCAAAGTGCGGTCAATTTCATCCTGAAAAACAAGGATGCTGCCCGTAACCCCCACAAAAGCTACTATTGCACCGGCAATAATACCCACATACAGGTGCCATTTACCGAACCATCGCTTTTGGTGTTTTGCCCAACTGATTTTTTTAGAATTGCCTGCTGATTTCATTTAGCGGAGATATACCCTCGATGGGAACGTATTTCAGAATTTGTTTTGCTACAAAGAAATAGTTTTAATCTCGCTTATGCAAATTATTTTTAATAAGTCTAAATAAGATATTTTTGAATGCCCTATCAATGGTTAATTCTTGGTATTTCGTTTAGCTTCGTGAAAGATAGAGACATTATAATTGATTACTTACACTGGCCTTCGAAGTTAGAAGAAGATGGCAACAGAATCCTGCTTTATAATCAATACTATCAAGTATTCATTCCCAACAGCGGCAGATAAAAATTGCGGATATAGGTGAACGGAATAATGCCATCATTATGGGGCGATTGTTGTATACAAATACCGGTATTGAAAGGTTGCGCTGCAAGAAAACCCTTAGTGGTAAATGAAGAAGCCTAGAAAATACTACTGATGACATGAAAGCGTTTAGATAAAGCAAAAATGGTTATTTATGAGTAATATTATACTCATTTGTGTCTTTTATGAGTGTAATATTATTCATTTAATTGTTTGCTAGTTCAGGTTTTCATCACGATTAATATTCTATTAGCATAATAATGAGTATTATTATATTCATTATTGTTGTATTTGAGCATAATAATACTCATAATGAGATCGAAGAAGGTTGTTATATTTCCTAAATATAAAATGATTTTGGATCAGTTAGGCGAAAATATCAAGCTCGCCAGGAAGCGAAGAAAATTAACAGCAATTCAACTTGCCGATCGCGCTGCCATCGAAAGAGCGACACTTCGTAAGATCGAGCGGGGGGATCCTGGAGTGTCTATGGGAGCGTATTTCAATGTACTTAAAGCACTTAATCTTCATGAAGATTTCCTTAAGCTGGCGGTAGATGATGAACTTGGGAGAAAACTTCAGGACTTAGATTTGTTAAAGTAATCGCCCGCATTCGGAATAATTAATGGATTAAATCGCTAAATTCGGATTTTATTCACCGCTCATTTTGTGAGTAATTTCGAGTGCTAGTTTTTCTGCATGTCGATTTTACCTCTTAATTGGCACCAAACACTAGCTGAAGAAGGCTGAATAGAAAAAGAACATTATTGATATAATTGGGTTTGACGAGAAATTGGGTTGTATGATTAATAGGAAAGCCTACGTAGGAACGGGCTTTTAGATACTGCCAATTATCTGCATGCGCTGTTGTAAATAAATGAAATTCGGCAATAGCGTGTGAAGAAGTTTTAAAATCCAATACGTGCACAAATTCATGCACATATTGGAGATTGAATTGATATTATTTAGTTTCCACTACATTCAGCCTGTCAAATGGACTTAAGTTGTAAGTAAAGTTACCATGGCTGTCGGTACCGCTAATGCCTTTCACTTCTGCCCTCAACTCGTACTTTGCTTTTGGATCATAGTGATTAATCTCTAGGTGATACAAAAAGGTTTTAACTTTATTGGTGCCTCTAAATTTATCGGCTATTCCCTTATGTTCATCTTTTGCAACTACTTTCCCATTTTGCAATAATTCCACTTTTCTGATTTCCATAAAATTAGCGCCTTTGGTATAAAAGAATCCTGCAGTAATGCGGCCATTTGCATAGGTCTTTTTAGTTACATCCCAGCTCAGTGGCTTATACTCGCTACCAATTTGTTTCGCATCCCAGGTGCCCGAAATATAACCTCCGGGTTTGTAATAATCTATTTTGAGTAAATCAAGGCGTTTTAAATTATTGGTTACGCGTTTTTTAAATCCATTCAGGTCTCTATTTCCTTTGGGAATCCAACCTATTTCAGCCAGCGCCAGTAAACGCGGGAAATTCTGCACATTCATATCTTTCAGATCCTGAGTTATCGCCGTCCATTGGTTGGCCTGTACACCTAAAATAAATTTTCCTTCCGCCTCACTTAAACCAGTTTCTGGCTCGTAGTTGTATACCTTTTCTACAGAATTGATATTGCCATAAGCCAGGTCACTCATAGTGCCATCGTTGCGGTCGGCTTGGGTAATGTCGAAATAAAATGGATCGGTAGGAGTGGCTACTACGTAAAAACCATTCTTGGCTGCATCCGCAATGGCCTCATCGCCCAACCACGACATGATTGCTGTTTCTTTGGTCAGGTTTTTAGCATCACTTAGAATATCGTTCCAGCCAATTGGTTTTTTGCCTTTACCTTTAATAATGGTAGAAATGCGCTGTACAAAATAATTTTGCAATTCGTTGGTATTCTTTAGCGATTTCTCTTTCATAAATGCCTGTACATGTGGTTCCTTTTCCCAGAGTACGTGCCTGACCTCATCTCCACCGAAATGAATATAGGCCGCAGGGAAAAGATCAGCTAGTTCCGTTAATACGCCTTCCAGGAACTCGTAAACCTTTTCATTGGTCGGATCGAGTGTGTTTGGAGTAAACTGGTTGCCCCAGTGCGACCACGAATCTAAAAACGGAAAGATGTAATCAGGTTTGCGGTTCTGGTTTACACCCAGTTCGGGATAGGCCAGTACAGTAGGCCAGGAGTGACCGGGTACATCAATTTCGGGGATAATGGTAATATTACGTTGAGCCGCGTATTTTACCAGTTCGCGGATTTGATCCTGGGTATAAAAGCCACTTCTTTCTCCAGGTTGATTGGTACTTTTATCAAATACTGTAGTTTTGTTACTGGTGAGCAATGGATACTTTTTAATTTCAACCCGCCAGCCCTGGTCGTCAGTTAGATGCAAGTGCAATACATTTAATTTATATAGCGCCATCACATCCATGTACTTTTTCATCACATCTACGCCATAAAAAGTGCGGCTAACATCCTGCATGTAGCCTCTCCAACCATATCTGGGTTGGTCAATAATTTCACCGCAGGGAATACTCCATACTATCTTTCCATTGGTTTTGCCTTCAATTTGTACTGGTAACAACTGCCTGATGGTTTGGGTGGCATTAAATATCCCTGAACCAGTTTTGGCATAAATGCTGATAGCAGTTGGGGTAATTCTGATCCGGTAACCTTCTTCGCCCAGGCTAGTCAGGGTGTCTGATACCATAAATAAGATGCCTTGCTTCTGGTCCATTAAAGGCGAAATTTTAGTTTTCACACCAGTGCTGCTGGCCAGTTGTGCAGTAAACACGCTTAGCGGGGCTTGCGCCTTAGGCTGATAATAAACAGGTGTGGTAGCTTTGAACTCAAATTTGCCTGCACTAGTAGTAACCGATAGCGGTTTGGGGATAATGCTGTTTAGCGTGAGGTTACCGGTATTGGTTGTTTGAGCGAAACTGATCGACGTGCTAAAAGCCAGCACCAGCATCATTTTCAGAATTTTGGTTTTCATTTTTAGTGTTTAAGGGTGAGTATATCCCAAATTAGAGATAAACAACCGTTAAAGAAAATACAAATAACGGGCAAACGTTTGCGTAATCGTCGCACCTGACCTGGCATTTTTAAAGTGGGAGATTTTCCCAAAAATGAATAATTAAATCGACTAAAATGGGAGTGATCTGAAGGTTTTAAAACCTATAAATGAGCGCTTTTAAGTAAAATCTTAAAATTTATGGGCAAAAATGGGCCGGCCTGACACTTTTGGTTTATTTATTTTTAACCGCCTTATTATCAGTGTATAGTGGCTTTGTTGGTGTGCTGATCTATATAAATTGGCTATATTGCATCCTCCAAATTGTAACAAAAACGATGTGGAAAACTTTTTTGTGGTAAAAAGTGGTAAAAAGTGGTAGAACTCTTTACTTTTACACTAGATAAAAAGTGTAGATACCACTATGACCCAACTTTTAGGAGAATTTGATTGTAAACTTGACGCAAAGGGCCGCCTTATGGTACCTGCTGCGCTTAAGAAACAATTGCCTAATGCTGAGAATGATGGGCTCATAATTAACCGTGGTTTTGAAAAAAATCTGGTCATCTATCCTAAAAATGTTTGGGACGCTGTTGTGGCCGACCTTGCCAAGCTTAATATTTACGATCAGGAAAACCGGGCCTTTGTCAGGGCTTTTACGCGTGGGGCAACCGAGCTTTCGCTTGATGCTGCTGGTCGTGTGCTGTTGCCAAAATCTTTGGTTGAATATGCGGGTATCGGTAGTGATCTGGTTTTGGCTTGCCAGTTAGATCGCATCGAGGTTTGGGATAAAAAATCTTACGAAGATATTTTTGATGATGTGCCGGCCAATTTTGCCAGCCTTGCTCAAAAAGTAATGGGTGATAAGAAAGGAGGCTCGGATGGAGAATAATTACCATGTACCTGTAATGCTGCAGCCTTGTATTGATGGCTTGAACATTAAGCCTGATGGGGTTTATGTGGATGTTACTTTCGGTGGCGGCGGTCATTCAAAAGAGATTTTAAAGCATTTAGGCCCGAAAGGAATTTTGATTGCTTTTGATCAGGATCCCGATGCGCAGGCTAACGTTCCTGTTGATGATCGTTTCATATTTATCGACCAGAATTTTGGTTTCCTAAGAAACAACCTGCGTTTAAAAGGTTTCAGGCAGGTAGATGGTGTTTTGGCTGATCTGGGGGTTTCCTCTCATCAGTTTGATGTGCCTGAGCGTGGCTTTTCAATCCGTCATAATGCCGATTTGGATATGCGTATGGATCAGCACCGCAATTTAACAGCTGCTGAAATCCTAAATACTTATACTGAAGATAAGCTGCATAAAATTTTTGGGATTTATGGTGAAGTGAAAAATGCGAAGTCTTTAGCCCGCGCTATTGTTACTGCGCGTTTAGATAAGCCATTTACTGATATCAATAGTTTAAAATCAGCTATATCTGTTCATATTCCTAAAGGAAAAGAAAATAAATACCTGGCGCAGGTTTTTCAAGCGCTTAGGATAGAGGTGAATGCGGAAATACAGGTGCTTGAAGATTTTTTACAGCAGGCGGCCGAGGTGTTAAAGCCAGGGGGTCATTTGGTGGTGATGTCGTATCATTCTTTGGAAGACAGGCCGGTTAAAAACTTCATGGCAAAAGGAAAGTTCCAGGGAGAGGTAGAGAAAGATTTCTTCGGGAATCAGCAGAAGCCATTTAATGTAATTACACGTAAAGCGATTATTGCCACTGATGAGGAGATTGCCAGGAACAATCGGGCCCGTAGTGCAAAATTAAGAATTGCAGAAAAAATATGAACAGGTTTAGAGAGGAGATAGAAGAAGAGGAAGCTGGACCTGAGCCGGAGTTGAAAGCCGCGCCTAAAAAGCCGAAAACTGCTGAAGAGAAGATGGATAGCAACTCTTTTATTAGCAAGCTTTTTAATGATGGATTGGTAAGTAAAGAGGCGGCAACTGATGCTTTGCCTTATTTGTGTTTTTTGGCCTTTCTGGGGATGATTTACATTGCCAATAGCCACTTTGCGGTAAACAATGTGCGCCGCATTGATAAGTTAAATAAAGAAGTAAAAGAATTACGATGGGAGTATAAGTCGCTAAAGGCCGACCTGATGTTTAAAAGTAAACTAACAGAGGTTGCTAAAAAGGTTGATACCCTGGGGATAAAAGAACTGATTGAACCACCAAAAAAAATAATTGTTAAAAGCGATGAATATTAGAGCAAACATCTTGCTTCGTGTATATCTGGCATTTGGCTTAATTGTGCTTTTTGCTTTCGCGGTGTTTTTACGCCTCGGTCAGGTGCAGTTTGTACAGGGGAAAAAATGGAAAGCTATGGCAGATAGCCTTTCTACACGGTATGTAAGCGTGGAGGCAACCCGCGGTAATATTTATTCTAATGATGGCAGTTTGCTTGCTACCTCAATTCCTGAGTACGAATTGCGCATGGATATGTTTGCTGGCGGTATTGCAGAGGATAAAGTGTTTAATGAAAAGGTAGATTCGCTGGGCTATAAGTTAGCCCAGATTTTTCAGGATAAAACTGCAAAAGAATATGCCCGTTACCTGCGCAAAGGCCGTCAGGATAGTGCGCGTTATTTATTGATTCACCGTAAAGTGGGTTATGCCGATCTTAAAACGATCAGAACCTTCCCGCTTTATAACATCGGTAAGTTTAGTGGTGGCTTAATCGCTGTGCAGCAAAATAAACGCATCCTTCCTTTTCAGGCATTGGCTGCCCGTACAATCGGTTATAAAAACGAAAATGTGGCTAACGGGGTAGGTTTAGAAGGTGCTTACAAAGAATATATCAACGGTGAAACCGGAAAAAGACTCATGCAGCGTATCGCTGGTGGGGTTTACATTCCGGTGAATGAAGAAGCGGAAGTTGCACCAAAAGATGGAGCTGACATTATTTCTACCATCGATGTGAATATGCAGGATTTGGCGCAAAGTGCCTTAGAGAAGCAATTAATTAAATCGCAGGCCGATCACGGTACGGTGATTTTGATGGAAGTGGCAACGGGCGAAATCAGGGCGGTAGCTAATTTCTCTAAAGTAGAAGAAGGTGTTTACAAAGAGAAATTTAATTATGCTATTGCGGGTAATCAGGATCCTGGGTCGACTTTTAAACTGGCCTCTTACATGGCGCTTTTAGAAGATAAACTGATTGATACCAATACCATGATTGGGACAGGGTATTACCAGATTCCTGGCAAGCTGATTACAGATTCGCACCCTAAAATTGAAACAGTTACCGCAAAAAAAGCATTCGAAACCTCTTCCAATGCTGCAATTGCAAAATTGATCAACATGCATTATGGTAGCGACCCGATGAAATTTACCGATCACTTATATGATTGGCAGCTGAACAAAAGAATGGACCTGCAAATTCCAGGAGAGGCAACACCGGTGATTAAAAATATAAAAGCGAACAGAAGCTGGAACAAAAACATGACTCTGCCTCAAATGGCTTATGGTTATGAAATGAATTTGACACCATTAAAAATGCTGACCCTGTATAATGCAGTGGCTAATAATGGTAAAATGATAACGCCGATTTTTGTAAAAGAGATCAGAAGGCTGGGTAATCCGATTGAGCAGTTTAAGGCCCGGGTAGTTAACGATAAAATTTGTTCGGATGTTACTTTAAGCAAAGTAAAGAAAATGCTTGAAGGCGTGGTAACCGAGGGTAGCGGAAAGCAGATTGTTTATAATCCTTTATATCCGATTGCTGGTAAAACGGGTACGGCTCAGGTAGCTGATGCGAATAAGGGGTATAAAGCAAAAAAACAATATCAGGCTTCTTTTGTGGGGTATTTTCCGGCTGATAAACCCAAATATTCGATGATTGTGGTAATTAACGATCCACAGGGTGGCTATTATGGCGCTACAGTTTCGGGTCCGGTGTTTAGGGAAATTGCCGACCGCATTTATGCCAGCGATATGCATATGTATAATGATGTACCAACGCGTCTGGTGGGTAATACCGGTACGCCGCCAACTAAAGCAGGGCAGAGTAAGGCTACTCAAAAAGTATATAAAGCATTCGGGTTTAAGCCGCTTTTTGCGTCGAAATCTGAATACTACAATATAATAGATACCAGTGCAGGAACAATCTTTCAGGAGAATAACGAGCGTAAAGGTGTAATGCCGAACGTAGCAGGAATGGGACTTAAAGATGCCTTGTATCTTTTAGGAAATGCTGGTTTAAAAACAAAAGTTTTTGGATCCGGTAAAGTGATTGCTCAGTCGATAGCTGCCGGTACAAAGGTGGGCAAGGGATTAGGGGTACAAATAGAGTTGAATTAAAGTAGAAGCTTAGATGGTAGAAAGGTTTAAGGCCTTCATACTCTCAAAAGGAAATACTTGATAATAAGAATAAATAAAATGCAATTACAGGATTTGCTTTACGGTGTAACGATTAAAGAATTGGTTGGCAAAACCGATAGGGAAATCAATGCGCTGAATTTCGATTCACGTAAGGTAGGTAGGGATGATGTTTTCTTCGCAATAGTAGGCACATTAGCCGATGGTCATGGGTTTATCGATCAAACCATTGCACAGGGAGCTAAAGTGATTGTTTGCGAAAACCTGCCTGAAAATCCAAATACAGAGGTAAGCTACATTAAAGTAGAGAATACCTCAGTGGCTTTGGGTATCATGGCTGGTAATTATTTTGGCAACCCTTCGGCAGACTTAAAGCTGGTAGGTATTACCGGTACTAACGGAAAAACCACTATTGCAACTATTTTATTTAAGCTGTTTAAAGCTTTAGGCTATAAAACCGGGCTATTATCAACCGTAGAAAATTATATTAACGATACGGTGGTGCCAGCTACCCACACTACACCAAACCCGATTGCCTTAAATCAGCTTTTAAGGGATATGGTAAATGCGGGCTGCGATTACTGCTTTATGGAGGTAAGCTCACATGCAGTGGCCCAGCACCGGATTGAAGGCTTAAGTTTTGCTGGTGGGGTATTTTCGAACATCACACACGATCATTTAGACTTTCACAAAACTTTTGACAGTTACCTGAAAGCAAAAAAGGCATTTTTTGATGGTTTGCCTAAAACAGCTTTTGCGTTAACCAATACCGACGATAAAAACGGTATGGTAATGTTGCAGAACACCAAAGCGCATAAAAAAACTTACGCACTTAAGCAGCTGGCAGATTTTAAGGCTAAAATTATCGAAAACCGGTTCAGCGGATTGCACCTGGATATCGACAATGAAGATGTTTATTTCAAGCTCGTAGGGTCTTTTAATGCCTATAACTTGCTTGCTGTATACGGTACAGCTATTTTACTCGAGCAGGATAAATTAAAAGTGTTGACGCTGTTGAGCAGTTTGTCTGGAGCTGAAGGCCGTTTCGACTATATCACCTCGCCAGATAAAATTATTGGTATTGTTGATTATGCGCATACACCAGATGCTGTGCAGAATGTACTGAGTACCATTGCCAATATCCGCAAGGGAACTGAACAGGTTATTACCGTAATTGGCTGTGGTGGTGACCGCGATAAAACCAAACGTCCGGTAATGGCTCAGGTGGCCTGCGATTGGAGCGATAAAGTGATTTTGACTTCTGATAACCCGCGTACCGAAGATCCGCAGACAATTATCAGCGAGATGGAGGCCGGTGTATCGCCAAGCAATAAACGCAAAACATTGTCCATTCTGGACCGGAAGGAAGCCATTAAAACAGCTTGTCATTTGGCTCAGCCAGGAGACATTATTTTAATAGCTGGAAAAGGGCATGAAAAATACCAGGAGATAAATGGTGTAAGGAACCATTTCGATGATAAAGAGATTTTACTTGAACAATTAAACCCAATCAGCTAATGTTATATTTATTATTCGAATACCTGCATAAGCATTACGACATTCCCGGATTGAGGTTGTTTCAGTACATCACTTTCCGTGCTTCGGTGTCGATTATACTCTCATTAATCATCACCACAGTGTACGGTAGGAGGTTAATTGATTACCTGCATAAAAAACAGGTGGGTGAAACGGTAAGAAACTTGGGCTTAGAAGGGCAGATGCAGAAACAAGGTACACCTACCATGGGTGGTATTATCATTTTGCTGGGTATTTTAATCCCTACGCTGCTTTTTGCCAATATTTCCAATATCTATGTGATCCTGATGATCATCACGACCATCTGGATGGGGGCAATCGGCTTTTTGGACGATTATATCAAGGTTTTTAAGAAGAACAAAGAAGGTTTAGCTGGCCGCTTTAAAGTTGTAGGGCAGGTTGGCTTGGGATTAATTGTGGGTACCACCATGTATTTCCACCCCAATATTGTAGTGCGCGAGACGGTTCAGGATAATGTTAAAAATACCTCGTCTGTTCCAATGGTGCTGCGCCAAAAAGGGGAGACATTTTACTATACGCAGGATGTAAAATCGACCAAAACCAATATGCCTTTTTATAAGAACAATGAGTTCGATTATGCAAAAGTGCTTAAGTTTTTAGGAGGCGATTATCAGAAATATGCCTTTATTATATTTCTGGCCTTTACCGTGTTTATCATCACTGCAGTTTCAAACGGTGCAAATATTACCGATGGGATAGATGGGCTGGCAACAGGTACCTCTGCGGTAATCGGAATCACGCTTGGTATTTTGGCATATATATCGGGTAACACCATTATGGCCGATTACCTCAATATCATGTATATCCCTAACTCAGGTGAGCTGATGATTTTTGCTGGCGCTTTTGTGGGGGCATGTGTAGGTTTTCTTTGGTACAATTCTTACCCCGCTCAGATTTTTATGGGAGATACCGGAAGTTTGGCCATAGGGGGTATCATCGCCGCATTTGCGCTGATGATCCGTAAAGAGCTTTTGATCCCGATTTTATGCGGAATATTCCTGGTAGAGCTGGTATCGGTAATTATGCAGGTTTCCTACTTCAAATACACCAAGAAGAAGTTTGGAGAGGGACGGCGGATTTTTCTGATGTCGCCTTTGCACCATCACTACCAGAAGAAAGGATATCACGAAGCAAAAATAGTTACCCGCTTCTGGATCATCGGGATCTTGTTGGCCATTATGACCATTGTAACCCTGAAGTTGAGATAAAAAGCTTAAAGGCGAAAGACCAAAGCTGAAAACGAGAATAAATAAAAAATAAACCGCCTTTGGGTGGTAAATAAAAAGATAAACAATGAGCACAAGTAATATCACATCAAGCAATACTCCCTCGGCAATGACCGGGCAGGGCCGTGTGGTTATTCTTGGTGCCGGCGAAAGCGGTGTTGGTGCTGCAAAGCTGGCGCAAGCCAAAGGTTTCGAGGTATTTGTTTCCGATTACGGTGTAATTACCGATAAGTATAAAGCGGCGCTGGAGAAACTTGGTGTGCCTTTCGAATCTGAAAAGCACAGTGAAGAACTAATTCTCAACGCTACTGAAGTAATTAAAAGTCCGGGTATTCCCCCTACAGCACCCATTATTAAAAAACTGGTTGCTAAAGGTATTCCCGTGATTTCGGAAATAGAGTTTGCCAAACGTTACACCAATGCAAAAACCATTTGCATCACAGGTTCGAACGGAAAGTCAACTACCAGTTTATTAACCTATCACATTTTAAAAAATGCAGGTTTAAACGTAGGTCTGGCCGGTAACATTGGGCAAAGCTTTGCTGCACAGGTAGCAGCGGATGATTATGATTACTACGTGCTGGAGATTTCGAGTTTCATGCTCGATGATATGTTTCAGTTTAAGGCAGATATTGCTGTTTTATTGAATATCACACCCGATCATTTAGACCGGTACGATTATAAAATGGAGAACTATGCAGCATCAAAAATGCGCATTATCCAAAACCAGACTGTAAATGATGTTTTCATTTACTGTGCTGATGATGAGGAAAGCTTAAAAGCCATGTCTGCCGCTAAACCTCTTGCCAAAACCTATCCTTTTTCGATTGTGAAACCAGTCGGGTTAGGAGCTTATTTAGAAGAAACAACTATACATATCCTTACTGAACCAAATAATCAATTAACCATGTCTATTTCAGATTTAGCCTTGCAGGGCAAGCACAACGTTTATAATTCTATGGCTTCTGGCATTGTAGCTAAAGTTTTAGAATTAAGAAATGATTCTATCCGCGAAAGCATGGGTAATTTCAAAAACATTGAACACCGCTTAGAGCATGTGGCCAAAATTTCTGGAATCGATTTTATCAATGACAGTAAAGCTACCAATGTAAACTCTACCTGGTATGCCTTAGAAAGTATGACCAGCGATGTAGTACTCATTATGGGCGGCGTTGATAAAGGAAATGATTACGATATGCTTAAAGATTTGGTTAAAAGCAAGGTTAAGGCTATAGTTTGTTTGGGTAAGGACAACAAGCGCATCCACGATGCTTTTGAAGATGATGTGGAGGTGATTGTAAATACTTTTTCTGCTGATGAGGCTGCGCAAATTGCGTTTCACCTGGCTAAGCGCGGTGATACGGTTTTGCTCTCGCCAGCTTGTGCAAGTTTTGATTTGTTTAAAAATTACGAAGACCGCGGTAACCAGTTTAAAGCGGCAGTTAGGGAATTATAATAGGAGGCTCAATTATGTTGCAGGCACTACTTAATAAAACAAAAGGCGACAGGTGGATCTGGTTGATCATCATCCTGCTTTCGCTTATATCAGTAATGGCAGTGTACAGTGCAACAGGAACTTTGGCCTATAAAAAAGGAGAAGCGGTAGAAAAGCTTTTGTTAACCAAACACCTGATTTTTGTACTGATGGGTATTGGCATGATTTATATAGCCCACCTGCTGGATTACCGCTATTACGCCGGTATTTCAAAGGTGCTAATGATTGTAACCATTCCTTTGCTATTTTATACGCTGATATTCGGAACCAACTTAAACGATGCATCTCGGTGGGTGAAAATACCAGTTATCGGATTAACGTTTCAAACTTCCGATTTGGCCAAGCTTGCATTAATTACATTTTTGGCGCGGATGCTCACCAAAAAGCAAGAGAATATTAAAGATGTAAAAGAATCATTTATACCTATTATGGGGTCGGTTTGCGTGGTGTTTGTATTAATTGCACTGGCCAACCTCTCTACAGCATTAATGCTGTTTGGTGTAAGTATTTTGCTGTTAATTATCGGGCGTATTAGTATTAAACAGATTGCTATTGTTTGTGCAGGAGGTTTTGTGCTCCTGTTGTTTGTGTTCTTTTTAGGGCCAAGGCGTAAAACATACATGTCGCGTATCAATACTTTTATGCATCCCGAGATGCAGCACTCAGATAAAACTTTCCAGGCAGATCAGGCAAAAATTGCCTTGGCTACTGGTGGTGTTTTTGGTAAAGGACCAGGTAATAGTACACAGCGCAACTTCCTGCCACACCCGTATTCCGATTTTATTTTCGCCATTATTATTGAAGAATGGGGAACACTGGGAGGAATTGTTATTATGATACTATACCTGGTGCTTTTATACCGATGTATCAAGATCGTAACGCGGGCCCCCAAGGCATTTGGGGCATTACTGGCAGCAGGGCTAAGCTTTAGCCTCACCATACAGGCTTTTGCCAATATGGCTGTAGCAGTTGGTTTAGGTCCGGTAACCGGAGTTCCGCTACCCCTGGTAAGTATGGGAGGTACCTCAATGATTTTTACCAGTGTGGCCTTCGGCATTATTTTGAGTGTAAGCCGTGATGTTGAAGAGAACGCCAGCGCAGCAACTAAAGAGGATAAAGAAAAAGTAAAAAATAAAGTAATCATTGGTGAAATACCAGCGATAGCTTAGTGAGATTGAGGGTTGGAAGGTTGAAGGCTGGAATGTTAGAGAATTGAAAAGTTAAACCAGGCATCAAAATACTTTGTGTATTAGTGCCTCGGTGGTTAAAATAAACTTAGTGTGCTTTGCGAAAACTTCGCGCGCTTTGTGGTTAGAAAATAAAACTCTGTGCCCTTTGTGAAAACTCAGTGCACTCGTTGGTTAAAAAAATAATTAAACAGTAAATGAATAATTCCCCAAAAATTATCATATCAGGTGGTGGCACCGGCGGGCATATTTTTCCCGCCGTAGCCATAGCCAATGCGCTCAAACGCTTGGTACCTACCTGTGAAATTTTATTTGTGGGTGCAGTAGGCCGGATGGAAATGGAAAAAGTTCCTGCGGCTGGATATAAGATTATTGGTTTAAACATTAGTGGAATGCAGCGTGGCTCGATATTGAAAAATCTGGCGCTTCCATTTAAGGTGATTAGTAGCGTAGCTAAAGCGATACAGATTATCAAAGATTTTAAACCCGATGCTGTAGTAGGGGTTGGTGGCTATGCATCCGGACCTTTATTGTATGCCGCATCGCTGAAAGGAATTCCTTACCTGATACAGGAACAGAATTCTTATGCAGGGGTTACCAATAAATGGTTAGGAAAAAAGGCATCGAAAATTTGTGTGGCTTTTGATCAAATGGATCAGTTTTTTCCGGCCGATAGGATTTTAAAGACCGGGAACCCTGTTCGTCAGGAAGTGGTGGATATCAAAGGTAAACACCATGCTGGTGCTGAGCTTTTAAGGCTCGACCCTTTAAAGAAAACCATTATGGTTACTGGCGGAAGTTTAGGCGCTGGGACATTGAACAAAGCCATTGAAAAACATTTGCCCGAAATCATTGCGCAGGATGTGCAGGTGATCTGGCAAACCGGTAAGTATTACTACAAAGGAATTATCGAAAGATTGGGATCGGACTACCACCCCAATGTTCGCATTCTGGAGTTTTTAAATAAGATGGACCTGGCTTATGCTGCTGCAGATGTAATTATCTCAAGGGCTGGCGCGGGAACCATTGCTGAGCTTTGCCTCATTGCTAAACCCGTAATTCTGGTGCCTTCGCCAAATGTGGCTGAAGATCATCAGACAAAAAACGCAATGGCACTGGTAAAAAACGGAGCAGCGATTTTAATTAATGATCGCTCTGCGGAAGATACCCTGGTTAAAGAGGCCTTAGCTTTGTTAAGTAATAAGGTGCAAAGCGAGCAACTCTCAGCAAACCTGGCTAAAATGGCATTGCCGCAGGCAGATGAGATTATTGCCGGAGAAGTATTAAAGTTGATTGGATAAGCTTAAAGACTAAAGCAGAAAGACCAAAGCAAAGACAGATCGTCATTGCGAGGCAGGAAGCAATCTTAAGGCGATAGAAAATAGAAAAAAATAAAACGGTAGAAAGGCAGCTTTTAGCTTTGGTCTTTTTGCTTTTAGCTTAAAAAAAATGGAATTAGGTAAAATAAACAGGGTTTTCTTCGTAGGTATCGGTGGTATCGGGATGAGCGCGCTTGCCCGTTATTTTGCTAAACGCGGACAGGTGGTTTGTGGTTACGATAAAACCAGAACCAAGCTAACCGAAAAATTAGAACAGGAAGGCATTTTGATTACCTACCTGGATGAAGCTGCTTCATTGCCTTGTGCATTTCTAGACAATGAGGATGATACCCTTGTGGTATATACGCCGGCTATACCGAAAGATTCGAAGATTTTAAATCACTTTAGTCATAAAGGTTTTAGCCTTAAGAAACGTTCCGAAGTATTGGGTATTATTAGTAAAGGCATGTTTTGTATTGCTGTTGCCGGCACACATGGTAAAACGACCACTTCCTCAATTGTAGCACATATTTTAAAAGATACCGGTTACGATTGTACCGCCTTTTTAGGTGGTATTACCAGCAACTATAACAGCAATGTGCTTTTTGGTGATAATAATGTGGTGGTAGTAGAGGCCGATGAGTACGACCGTTCCTTCCTTACTTTACATCCCGATGTGGCGGTGGTAACCTCTATGGATGCCGACCATTTGGATATTTACGGAGATAAAAGCCACCTGGAAGAATCTTTCCGCCTTTTTGCCGCACAATTAAAAGATGGAGGAAAGCTTTATGCGCATGAGGGTTTGCCTCTGGGCAATGGGATTAGTTATGCCGCAAGTGCAACTGCCAGCGCCAGAGCAGAAAACCTGAGGGTAGAAGGCTCCAAATTTGTATTCGATTATGCTGATGCTACACACAGTATAAAAGATATCAGCTTAATGCTGCCCGGAAAGCATAATGTAGAGAATACTACAGTAGCCATTGCCATTGCGCTGGCTTTGGGTATTGATGCAGATAAGGTGAAACAAGCAGTTGCTAATTTTAAAGGGGTTAAACGCCGCTTCGAATATATTGTAAACAACGCTAGTCAGATTTATATCGATGATTATGCACATCATCCGGAAGAACTGAAAGCTTGCTTTGATGCGGTAAGACAGCTGTATCCGGATAAAAAGTTAACGGTTGTTTTTCAACCACACCTTTTTACCCGCACAAGAGATTTTGCAGATGAATTTGCAAAAGTTTTAAGCACAGCTGATGAATTGCTGCTGCTTGAAATTTATCCGGCCAGAGAATTGCCTTTGGAAGGTATAAATTCACAGTTTTTGCTGGATAAAATCACTTTAACCGATAAAAAAATATGTGGAAAAGATTTTGTGGTTCAGTACGTTAAGGACACAAAACCTGAATTAATTTTAACTGTAGGTGCCGGTGATATTGATACCATTATCGAACCTTTAAAAAATACATTGGACAATGCTTAAACGGATAAACTGGAGCGCAATTTTTACTGGCTTTGCCTGGCTAATCAGTCTGGCGGGGGTGGTTGTGCTTTTGGGTTTCATCAATGTAAAGAAGCAAACTGTTAAATGTACCGATGTTAAAATTATTATTCCTGGTGCCGATAATTTTATTGAGCGTGAAGAAATTGATGAGATTTTAAAGCAGGATCAGGGAGTGCTGCTGGGCAGAAATCTGGAGAACATTAACATTCACCAGATTGAAAAGAAATTGCAATCCAATCCTTACATCGGCTTTGCCAAGGTGTATGTAGATATGGATGGGGTATTACACATTGAAGTAAAACAGCGCCAACCGATTGTACGTATTTTAAATGAAAACGGGCAGGATTTTTACATCGATAACGACGGATTGAAAATGCCAATTTCATCAAACTTTACAGCAAACGTTTTGGTGGCAACCGGGCACATTTCCGAAGTTTTTGGTAGCCGGGTTGATACCTTGCATACTCAGCTAGGGCGCGATTTGTTTAAAACTGCGCAGTACATTAAAAAAGATACACTGTGGGATTCGCAGATTGAGCAGATCGTAGTTGATCAGAAAAACGACATCACACTAATCCCCAGGGTAGGCAATCAGCGTATTATCTTGGGTAATGCCGATTCGCTTGAAAAGAAAATGAAGAACCTGTTGCTGTTCTATAAAAAGGCAATGCCGCAGGTAGGTTGGGATACTTATAAAACCATCAATATCAAGTACACCAATCAGATTGTTTGCGAAAAAAGAGATTCGACAGAATTGGGTAAAAAAGGCAAAACATTTTCTGCTGCCGATAGTTTGAGGATACAACGCAATGTAGCCGATTCGCTGATCAGGAGTACAATTGGAGATGCGATGGACGATAGGCCCCAGGCAGATGAGCCCGAAAAGGAAGAACCTAAAAAGGTAGTGGCAGCTAAGCCAGAGCCTAAAAAGCCTGAACCGAAAAAAGTAGAGCCAAAGAAGGTAGAGCCTAAAAAGGTAGAAACCAAAAAAACGGAACCTGCCAAAAAAGAAGAAAAAAAGCCGGCAGCAAGCGCGGCCACTAAACCAAAGGCAGTAAAACCAGCGGATAAAAAAGAAAAACCGAAGCAAACGGTAACAACACAGCCAAAGCCGGCAAAATCTGAGGCAGATTTAAAAAAACAGAGAGAGGCGAGAGAGAAAGAAATCAGAGCCCTGGAAAAACAGTATAAAACTCAGCAAAATTAACGAATATGGACAAGGCAAAATTTACCAGTCAGTCGCCCATTGTAGTAGGATTGGATATCGGTACTACAAAAATTTGTGTTATCGTTGGTCGTAGAACACAACACGGTAAGATCGAGATCTTAGGAATAGGGAAAGCAGAATCGGCGGGAGTAACCCGCGGGGTAGTTTCCAATATCCAAAAAACCGTGCAGGGCATTGCTCAAGCAGTTGAAGTAGCAAGCGGACAATCCAATGTAGAAATACAGGTGGTAAATGTGGGGATTGCTGGTCAGCACATTAAGAGCTTACAGCACCGTGGAATTTTAACAAGAAGAGAATTAAACAACGAAATCGGCAAAAAAGATATCGATAAGCTGATCGATGATATGTTTAAGCTGGTAATGCCTCCGGGTGAGGAGATCATTCATGTATTGCCGCAAGAATTTACCATCGATAACGAACCGGGGATTAAAGATCCGATTGGCATGGCAGGAGTGCGTCTGGAAGCCAACTTCCACATCATCTCTGGTCAGGTTACCGCAGTAAAAAATATCATCAAATGTGTAAACAATGCAGGGCTGCAAACTCAGGATTTAATTCTTGAGCCATTGGCTTCATCTGAATCGGTGTTGAGCGAGGAAGAAAAAGAAGCTGGTATTGCCCTGGTTGATATTGGTGGGGGTACTACTGATATCGCTATTTTCCACGAAGGCATTATCCGTCATACTGCGGTGATTCCATTTGGTGGCAATAGCGTTACCGAAGATATCAGAGAAGGCTGTTCGGTAATGCGCAACCAGGCTGAATTGTTGAAAACGCGTTTCGGTTCGGCATTAGCTGAAGAGAATAAAGAAAACGAAATTATTTGTGTTCCGGGTTTACGTGGCCGCGAACCCAAAGAAATTTCGGTTAAAAACCTGGCTTATGTAATCCAGGCCCGTATGGAAGAAATCATCGAACATGTTTACTATGAGATCAAATCTTCGGGATATGAGAAAAAACTCATTGGCGGTATCGTTATTACAGGTGGTGGTGCTTTATTGAAACACTTATCGCAGGCGGTAGAATATGTAACCGGTTTAGATTGCCGTATTGGTTATCCAAACGAGCATTTATCTAAATACGAAGATATGCCGAAAGCCATTTACGACGATTTGAAAAGCCCGATGTATGCAACCAGCGTTGGCTTGTTGATTAAAGGAATCCAGAAAGCTGAAGAGCTGATTGAGGAAATGAAACAACCTGGCGTTTTTGTGGAGAAACCAAAAACGGCAAAGGAAAAAGAAAAACGCGGGCCAGGTCTGTTCGATAAATTATTGGCAAAAACAAGAACTTTCATTCAGGATGATATGAATGTGAGCGATGAAGATTACTTGAAAAGCTAATTATTTTTCAACAAAGAAAGAGTTTTCCACATTCTTAACACTTGTGGAAAACGTCTGTTGAAAAAGTGTTAATATTACATTGAGTAATGAACAGAATTTAAAAATTTTTAAACAACTGATTCATAAAGATATGCAGTTCGAAATGTTAAAAGATAAGTCTTCAATCATCAAGGTAATTGGTGTTGGAGGCGGTGGCGGCAACGCGGTGAACCATATGTACCTGTCGGGTATTACTGGTGTGGATTTTATTATTTGTAATACAGATGCCCAGGCTTTGGAATCTAGCCCTATCCCTAACAAGGTGCAATTAGGTGCAAGTTTAACCGAAGGAATGGGTGCTGGTTCTATTCCGGAGGTTGGTAAAAACTCTGCAATAGAAAATATAGATGATATTAAGGCAATGTTGGGTAGCACCACTAAAATGCTTTTTATTACGGCAGGAATGGGTGGTGGTACCGGAACCGGTGCATCTCCAATTATTGCAAAAGCTGCAAAAGAACTTGATATTTTAACCGTGGCCATTATTACCACGCCGTTTTCCTTCGAAGGGAAAAGACGTAGGTTGCAGGCCGATGAGGGGATGGAAGAACTGAAGAAATACGTAGATTCTTATCTTGTAATTTCTAACGACCGCCTGCGCGAGATTTTCGGAAACTTAACCTTAGGCTCAGCTTTCGGTCAGGCCGATGATATCTTAACCACAGCAGCCAAAGGTATTGCTGAAATCATTACTGTTCCTGGTTATATCAACGTGGATTTTAAAGATGTGCGTACCGTAATGAAAGATAGCGGTGTAGCCATCATGGGTAGCTTTGCTGCCGAAGGCGAAGATCGTGCATTACAGGCTGTAGAAGGTGCTTTGGCTTCACCACTTCTAAAAGACAATGAAATTGAAGGTGCCCGTTACATTTTATTGAACATCAGTTCTGGTTTGCGTGAAGTTACCATGGATGAGGTTTCGATCATTACCGATTACATTCAGGAAAAAGCAGGTTTATCTGCCGATTTAATCTGGGGTAACTGTACTGACGAATCTTTAAGCGATAAACTTTCGGTTACCATTATTGCTACTGGTTTCCAAACTTCAGAAGAACGCGTACACGAAGAAAAAAATAAAAAGAAAATATCACTTTTAACACCAGAAGAAGCTCCGCTAGTTCGTCCCGTTGAACCAGTAAATTCTTTTATTCAGCCTAAAGCTGCTCCATCATACGAGCCGGTTTTAAAAGCTAAAGAAGAGATTTCGCAAGTGGATCTGTTTGGTGGTATGTTCAATAAATCTGAGGCTCAAAATTTTCAGGAGCCTGAAAATAATGTGGTTCGTCATACTTTAATTGAGGAAGAGCCGCATGCTGTTGAAGAATCGCAGGAAACAGGTTTTGAATTTGAAGTGAAACTGGCTGAAACCAATTTTGTTTTCGAGACACCGGTTGCCGAAGTTGCCCAAATGCATGTGCCTGAACCAGAGCCTGAAATGCCGGTTGTTGGTTTGGATGACGATAAGAGCGATGAATCAATGGAAGAGCAATTGAAAAAATCAAAAGAACGTATTTTACGTTTAAAAGATTTAAGCATGAAATTGCGCACTACCAATGGTTTACAGGAACTGGAAAATGAACCTGCTTACAAACGTAAACAAATGCAGTTGCAGCAAGTTCAGCATTCATCAGAATCGCAGGTTAGCCGCTTTACCTTGAGCAACGATCAGGATGGCGGTACGGAAATCAGACCGAACAACTCTTTTCTGCACGACAACGTTGACTAAATCGACCCAAAATAATACCTTTAAAAGCCTCGAACTAAAAAACGGGGCTTTTTTGGCATAAAATTAGCGTATTGAAAAAGTTAATTGACAACTGGCGGATGAATACGGTTGATTTTAAGCTGAATAAACCTTAAATTCGCAAAATTTTTATTTTTAAAAAACAGATAATACATTGGATATATTTGATAAAATAGCAAAACACATGGGTCCGCTTGGTCAACACCAAAAATGGTCTCATGGGTATTTCTCATTTCCAAAATTAGAGGGAGAAATTGCACCACACATGCAATTTAAAGGAAAAGAGCATTTAGTTTGGAGTTTAAACAATTACTTAGGTTTAGCCAATCACCCTGAAGTTAGAAAGGCTGATGAAGAGGCTGCAGCTCAATTTGGTATGGCATACCCAATGGGTGCCCGTATGATGAGCGGTAACTCTAAGTTTCACGAGCAGTTGGAGCAGGAATTAGCTGCTTTTGTAGGAAAACCCGATGCATTTTTATTAAATTATGGTTATCAGGGAATGGTATCGATTATCGATACACTTGTTGATCGTAACGATGTAATTGTTTATGATGCTGAATCGCATGCCTGTATTATTGATGGTTTGCGTTTGCACATGGGCAAACGTTTTGTGTATAAACACAATGATATCGAGAGTGCCCGCAAACAACTGGAACGTGCTACCAAATTAACACAAGAGTCTGGCGGTGGTATTTTATTAATTACCGAAGGTGTTTTCGGTATGAGTGGTGCTCAGGGTAAACTAAAAGAAATAGTAGACCTTAAAAAAGATTTCGATTTCCGTATCCTGGTTGATGATGCACATGGTTTTGGTACCATGGGTAAAACAGGAGCTGGAACGCACGAAGCTCAGGATTGTATTGAAGGTATTGATGTGTATTTTGGTACTTTCGCTAAATCGATGGCGGGTATTGGTGCTTTCGTAGCTTCTACCGAGCAGATTACTAATTTCCTGAGGTATAACATGCGTTCTCAGACCTTTGCTAAAGCATTACCAATGCCGATGGTTATCGGTTTATTAAAGCGTTTAGAATTGCTGAAAAGCAAGCCTGAGTTAAAAGACAAACTTTGGGAAATCGCAACAACGCTACAAAAAGGTTTGCGTGAGCGTGGCTTCGATTTAGGTGTTACCGATTCGGTAGTTACTCCGGTTTTCTTAAAAGGTGAACTTACGGATGCTACAGCCATTACTTATGATTTGCGTGAAAACTACAGCATTTTCTGCTCTATCGTTGTATATCCGGTAATTCCTAAAGGAATGATCGAATTGCGTTTAATTCCTACTGCTGTACATACTTTAGAAGATGTACAACGTACTTTAGATGCATTTAGCGAAGTGGGCCAGAAATTAGAAAACGGCTATTATAAAGAAAACCAATTTGCTACTGCATAAGCAGGCAATTGAATAAAGAAAAACCGGTTATTGAAAAAATAACCGGTTTTTTTGTGTCCAAACCTAACCCAGGGTTTAATGTCATTGATTTTTAATTGTTTGTTTATCTTTTTGTTTACTGACTTATTTGTTCAGTAGTTCATTAGCCATTAGCTCGCTCCCTCATTATTTATTAATCATTACTCGTAGTATATTGATCATTGATTTGTTATTGGTCGTTGACTATTGAACATTGATTATTTATTATTACTGGTCATCTATTAGCACTCTGTATGTATAAATAAAATTACAAATGACCTTTTAAATCTGTTTTTAGACTGAATTTAGAATTGTTGATTTGTATTTTGCTGATAAACAGTTGTTTGTGTTGTGTTTTTTATAGTGTAGATGTTTATAATTATCGCTAATGTGGAAAAAAAAGGCCTTTATAGGCCGTTTTTTATCCCAACAAAAGTTTTTTTATTACACTAAACCGTTTAAATTAGAGTTAGATAATTAAAAATCAAACCTTTAAAATTTAGGAGCCATAAAAAATGAAAAAATTTGAAGAAGTAAAAAGTTTAGTTGCAGCTTTAGAAGCTGATGCAGACAAGTTTTATAACAAAGGCAACAGCGCCGCCGGAACCCGCGTACGTAAAGGTATGCAAGATCTTAAAAACCTAGCTCAGGCCATTCGTTTAGAAGTACAGGATACTAAAAACAAAGGCTAAGCCATCAATAATATTTAAACACAGGCCTCCTGAAATTTTCGGAGGCTTTGTTGTTTATATTCTTACTAATACCATAACTGTGTTGCTGTTCCGCCTTTTATTGTAAAAATAATAAGACGGTTTGTTAAGCGTTCTGCTATTCTGCAAATAAGTCTTATTTGTTTTCTATTTTTACCGCCATTGAAATTTCTTTACAAGTTGACCACTTATCGCGTAAAGACTTCGCCGCTCCCCATTTTTGCCGTGAATACCGGGTATATATTCAATAAATAATCTCCTCTGGTTATCATAGCAGTCTGAAGAAGCAATCTAATCAAATATTGTTTGTTATGAGTAATTAGGTTGAAAACGAATAAGCACAAGTAATTAAGGATATAAGATGCCGGGATATTTAAAATACAATCGTTCAGATAAAGAAGATATTCATCGTGTACTTGCGATTATGTCGGTTGTGTGTCCCATCAGTAAGGAATTGGCTAGTGAATTTGAAGCGCATGTTCTCTCGTTAAGCATCAAAAAAGACCAGATCCTTTTTAACGAAAATGAGGTATGCGAGTACATTTATTTTATTAAAAAAGGTGCTTTAATGGGCTGTACTACCCATAAAAAGAAGCAGATTACCACTTATATATCCATTGAGAACGAATTCGTAAGTTCGATATCGGGCTTGCACGGTCTGGCCCATTCTCAGGAATATGTTATTGCTGTGGAGGATACTGATTTACTGGCCATCCACAACCAGGAAATAAACAGATTGTTTTTGCAATATTTTGAGCTGAATTACATTTTCAGGGTAATTTTGGAAAAATATTATAAGCATGCGCAGCAGCGTGCACATATCATTCGGGTGGGGAATGCTAAAGAACGTTACCAGTATTTTGCCCAAACAAATCCCGGTTATTTAGATCGTTTGCCTTCCGGACTGATTGCCTCATTACTAAATATCAAGCCTTCTACGCTATTGAGCGTTAAGAAAGATTTTGCCCTGCAGGAAGAGCGTAGTAAAGAACTCAAAATATGGGAAGAAAAATTGAAAGTGTACATGGATACCCATCAATCCTTTAGAGATAAGGGAATCAGGTTGCAATCATTAGCGAACGAAATCGGTTTAAGCAGCCATAAGCTCTCTATTGTACTCAATAGTTATATCAACAAGAGTTTTATCGATTATATCAATCAATACCGCGTTAACTGGATCAAGGAAAGCCTCCTTAACCCCGAAATGGTTCAAAATTTTACCTTAGAGGCACTGGCCTATAGTGCGGGCTTCTCATCGCGTAGCGCTTTTTATACTGCCTTTAAAAAGCTCGTGGGCATGAGCCCCGTCGAATTTGCCAAAAACGGCTATCGCTAAGAGCGTTAACCTAACGTTTTTGTTACTAAAATACACTTTTACACAACTTTTCAGGATATACTTGTGTTGATTTATAATACAGGACAAACTTGTTTTGTTAAACATTAATAAAAGGTACTCTTTTGGGTATTTTTGTAGTATAAACAAGATAGACTATAGGGTATCTATGTTAATTAATTAACCCGAAAATTTGATTAAAACTATGATAAGAACAATGCGTGCGGCAGACTGGGATTTGGTGAGTACAATTTATCAGGAAGGAATCGAAACCGGTATGGCAAGTTTTAGAACGCCGGAAATGACGTGGAAAGACTGGGACTCAGCGCACAGTAAAGTATGCAGGTTTGTAGCCTGTAAGGATAAAGAAATTGTAGGGTGGATTGCTTTATTACCAGTATCAGCTAAATATGATAGGATAGGCGTTGCCGAAATAGAAGTTTACGTTAAACAGGAGCATAAAGATAAAGGTATTGGATTTTTACTGCTGGATACGTTAGTTAAAGAGAGCGAAAAGGTTGGGGTATGGATGTTACAGGCAGGAATTTTTCTTCAAAACGCAGCAGTATTGAAAATTCACGAAAAGGCTGGTTTCAGAGTGGTGGGTTACCGGGAAAAGATTGGTAAGGTGAAAGGGATATGGCAGGATAATTTGCTCATGGAACGCAGAAATATGTTAATTGCATGATTTGATAAAAAGACCTTTGAAATAATTTTCAAAGGTCTTTTGTTGTTTTAGTATCTAAATGCCTTATAATCGTCGGCATAAATTCCTTTCTCAAACCTTACAAGTTTTTCATTTCGAAAAAAGAAAAATTTATAATTGGTGCTGGCGTGATAGGTGCTATAAATCTTGGTGCCATCTTCTTCATTCGCAGCGACCAGTTCGGGTCTGTTTTTCTTTTTAAAATCAGATTCCGACATACCCATTGTAAAAGTGGGTTCGAAGCCAACCATGGCCCTGCAGCTCAGCATAACCAATGCCAGGCCAATTAACAATAATTTTTTCATGTGTGTGTTTATTTGTGTGTATTGATGCCGATTCAATAATGATGCCCTTAATATTCCTAAAACTAGTAAAGCGTTGAAGTTTTAATTTAGCTTATTAAGGAATTGATTCTCAGTGTTTTTGTTTTTGGTAATTTTTTATTTACACACAAAAAAACAGATTGTTTTCATTTGCTTTTCGGCAAAATCAAACAATCTGTTCTAATTTAAATGAATATAAATGGTAACTTAAGCTACAACACTTAATTTTTCGATTTCTGCAATAATCGACTGCTCAAGTTGCGCAGAAGCTTTAATTAGCGGCAATCTAACGGTATCGCCACAAACACCATTATGTTTTAATGCAGCTTTAATACCTGCAGGGTTTCCTTCGGCAAAAGCCAGACGGGTAAACTCAATCAGGTTTAAGTGAGCAGGAGTTGCTCCTTTAAAATCGCCGGCTAAGCATTGTTTTACCATGTCAGATAACTGTTTAGGTAGCGCATTGCCAATTACCGAAATAATACCCGCCGCACCCAATGCAATCATTGGCAAAGTAATCGGGTCATCACCAGAGATTAAAAGAAAATCTGCTGGTTTATCTCTCATAATCTGGTTAAACTGATCAAAACTGCCTGAAGCTTCTTTAGTAGCAATGATGTTTTTAAAATCGTGCGCCAGTCTGCAGGTGGTTTCCGGACTCATGTTGCTCATGGTACGTCCCGGAACGTTATATAAAATCAAATCTAAAGGAGATACTTCCGCTAAATGTTTGTAGTGCTGGTAAATACCTTCCTGTGTAGGTTTGTTGTAATACGGACTAACCGATAAAATTGCACTGTAACCAGTGGTATCAAAGGCTTTCATATCTTCGGCTACAGCCAAAGTATTGTTACCACCAATGCCGGCAACTAAAGGTAATCTGTTATCGTTAATTTCAGCAGTATAGGCCCACACCTTCTTCTTCTCGTCCTTGGTCATCGTGGCAGTTTCGCCGGTTGTACCTAAAGAAACGAGGTAATCTATCCCTCCGTCTACCAAATGATTAATCAGGTTTTTTAAACCATTATAATCAACTGATCCATCTGTGTTGAAAGGTGTAACCAACGCTACACCAGTACCCTGAAATTTGTTCATTATATAATTTTACTTTTTGTTTTTACCACGGAACCACAAAGGCAGCGAGGTTTATTCTTTTGTTATAAGTTGTTTTTTATAACTCTTTTAATTTTTTACCACAAATAAAATTGTGTCTTCGTGACTTTGTGGTAACCTAACCACTTATCATTTCCAATAGCTCAGCATCGCTAATAATTGGGATATTTAATTTATTGGCTTTTTCCAGTTTCGATGGTCCCATGTTGTCGCCCGCTACCAGATAATTTAATTTACCCGAAATACCACTTAAAATCTTGCCTCCATTGACTTCAATCATGTCTTTTAGCTCATCGCGGCTATAGTTTTCAAAAACGCCCGAAATTACGAATGTTTTTCCAATAAGTCGGTCACTATCAAGCGTAATTACTTTTTCTTCAATTTCAAACTGTAATCCGGCTAATTTTAATAATTCTATCTGCTGTAAATGCTCCGATTTTCCAAAATACTCAACAATGCTCTCTGCAATGCGCTGCCCAATTTCATCAATGGCAATTAATTCCTCTACAGTAGCCTTCGATAGGTTGTCGATATTTTTTACCCCGGCAGCTAATTTTTTTGCTACCGTTTCGCCCACATAACGGATGCCGAGACCAAAAAGTACTTTCTCGAAAGGCATTTCTTTCGATTTTTCAATACCTGCAATCATGTTGTCGATAGAGCGCTCACCGAAGCGATCAAGGGTTTTAAGTTGCTCAGACTTTTGGTAAAGCGTATACAAATCGCTGATGTGGTTAACCAGACCATTTTTGTAAAACGTTTCAATGGTCTCATCACCAAGGCCGTCTATGTTCATCGCTTTGCGTGAGATGAAGTGTTGTATTTTTCCAACAATTTGCGGCGGACAGCCTTCATCGTTAGGGCAGTAATGTACCGCTTCGCCTTCTTTTCTTATCAGCTCGGTGCCACACTCAGGGCAATTGTGCAAATAATGAACTTTGTCTGCACCAGGTAAGCGTTTATCCAGGTTAACCTTAATGATCTTTGGGATAATTTCACCACCTTTTTCCACAAATACCGTATCTCCCAGATGCAGGTCTAAACGCTCAATCTCATTGGCATTGTGCAAAGTGGCACGTTTAACGGTTGTGCCAGCCAGTAAAACAGGCTTTAAATTGGCCACAGGTGTTACTGCACCGGTTCTGCCCACCTGATAGGTTACTTTCTCTAAAATGGTTTCAACCTCAGCCGCTTTGTATTTGTAAGAAATGGCCCAACGTGGCGATTTAGCCGTAAAGCCAAGTTCTTGCTGCTGCGCAAAACTATTTACTTTAATTACAATGCCATCAATATCATAGCTCAGTTTAAAACGTTCTTCCTCCCAATGGTGAATAAAATCGAGCACGGCATCGATGTTAGCAACCAGTCTGTTATGTTCGCAAACATGAAAACCCCATTCTTTTACCGCATTCAGGCTGTCCCAATGGTTTTTGTATTCGTTTTTATCGGTATATAAAAAGTAAATAAAGCCATCAAGCGGGCGTTTGGCTACCTCTTTACTGTCTTGCATTTTTATGGTGCCAGAGGCAAAATTACGTGGATTGGCGTAAGGGATTTCACCAAGTTCTTCGCGAGCAGCATTTAAACGTAAAAAGGCTGCTTTGTGCATAAAAATTTCACCACGTATTTCGAAATGCTCGGGTGCTATGACTGATTTAAGCTGATGGGGGATGGTGTGGATAGTCTTAACATTAGCCGTTACATCGTCTCCTTTGGTACCATCGCCGCGCGTTACTGCCCTAACCAGTTTACCGTTTTCATAGGTAAGACTGATTGATAATCCATCAAATTTGAGCTCGCAAACGTATTCGAAATTATCGCCGATAGCTTTACGGATCCGCTCATCAAAATCGCGGAGGTCTTGCTCGTTATAGGTATTCCCCAGCGAAAGCATGGGGTATTTATGGTTAACGGTAATGAAATTTTTAGTCACATCGCCGCCAACACGCTGGGTTGGAGAGTTGGGATCGGCAAATTCAGGGTTTGCTTTCTCCAGTTCCTGAAGGTGTTTTAATTTTTTATCAAACTCGTAATCGCCAATGGTGGGCATGGCCAATACGTAGTAATTATAATTGTGCTGGTTGAGCTCGGCAACCAGGATATCCATTTCTTCTTGTATCGCTGTTAAGGGCATTTACAAATATAAAAAAAGGATGAAAGGGTTTTTAGGTTTCGATATACAAAAATGATTGTTAAACAAAAAAAGCAATTTTTGTTGTTTTTTGCTTTTTGTAAAAAGCAATTTTAACTTCTATAGCGCTATTTAAAACACATGGTAATTAAAGTGATATCAATTTTATAAGAATTAAGGCAAGGTGTCGAAGGTTTAAATTACAATTTCCCTTCAATCTCCTCAAAAATCACCATAAAATCTTTCTGTAATATTTCTTTAAAAACCACCAGTTCAAAAGTGAGCTGCTGAAGCTGTTTCTCATCAAGCGTTTCAGGCCACAGGCGCATGCAAATCCGGTTTAGTGCATAACTGATATTATCCAGTTTCTGATAGCTCAGCAAGTATTTACTGCTAATAAAACCTTCCAGGAATTTGAAAAAGACTGTTTGCTCCTTTAATCCGCAATGTTCTAGAAAATCGCTCATCGATTCCTTTTTAACTGCGCTTAGATGGTCGTAAAAATCGTTTACCTGTATGAGGTTATTTTCAATCAACAAATGATCGAGCAATAATTCGAGCCCAATATGTGCTAGAAAGGAGGGCCGTACCGCCGTCTTTTCTACAATGGGTTTAATCAGCTGCTTTAGTATCGCCGTTTTTTCAAAGAAGAAAGTAGAAGAGTGGAAATACAAATCCACTGCCAAATGCCTTTTCCAACCCTTAAGCAAGCTTTCTTCATCGGGATTGCCTTTGAAAAGGAATTCATTTTTCTGAGGATACAGGTTGGCATCCTTCATGGCATTTTTAATTAAATCGGGCAGAACGGTTCCCATTACCACATTGGTGTCCTGATTTGACCTGTCGAAATAATAATGGGATAAAAAGTTCATATTGCAAGGTAATATTTTCTGGCTTGTTGTAAAACCCGAATTGGAAATATTGACGCTAAAGTCATATTGTTTTGCAGGCTAATTATGCATAGCTTTAAGTGTTCTTAAACTAATGCATCATGCCTAATGCTAAAACTTACAGGATCTTATCGCTCGATGGCGGTGGCTCCTGGGCGCTTATTCAGGTGAAATGTTTGCGTAAGCTGTTCGCCGAAACTTTTAACAACCCCGATCCTACCGGACATGAAGTTCTGGCCGAATTTGATCTGGTATCGGCCAATAGCGGAGGTAGCTTGGTAGCGGCTGCAATGGCTGAGAACCTGCGGCTTTCTGAAATAGAAAAAATATTTGACGACGCTAAACTCAGAAACAAGGTTTTTTCCAGGTTAAGCTTTTTTGAAAAAAGTTTATTATCCAGTGTCGCAAGAATATTTAAAATCGGTGCAAAATATGCAACTAAAAGAAAACATGTAGCTTTAAAGGAAATCCTGCCTGGCATTGCCCAAATTGATATGATGGATGTTCCGGGACATGTTGCCGTAAATGGAGCCATTAAAACGCAGTTCTTGATTATCGGCTACGATTATTACCGTAATAGGGCAGAGCTGTTCAGATCTGATTGCGATAGCATGGCCGCAACTTCGGTTATTGAACGTAAACTTAAAAACCTGCCCGATCAGCTTTCAAGCCCTTCCGATTGTATTGTAACGCTGGTTGATGCCATACATGCTTCTAGTACCGCACCCGTTAATTATTTTAACGAGCCCGCTACATTTTTGGTTAATAATAAACCCAAATATTACTGGGATGGAGGGGTTACAGGGAATAACAACCCGGTTCTGGCTGCAGTAACCGAGGCTATTTGCAACCGCGCGCAATATCAGATAGAGCAGGTTCAGGTACTTTCTATCGGTACGGGATCAGTTTCGCAATTGCAGTATGACGAGGAAATTCCGGTAAAATATGATGAACTTAAAGCAAAGCACGAGTCGCCGGGTTTGATTAAAGATATCCAAAAGATGGGTACAAGTATTTTAAACGACCCACCCGATACAGCTGCTTTTGTAGCTTATATGATTTTAAATCCTGAAATGCCGGCTCAACCGGTCGATTTTATCCGCATGAACCCTGCATTAAGACCGGTATTAATTGATGATTCAACCGGTAAACATTGGGATTTGCCCTCAGGTATTAATAAAGACGAATATGCAAAGCTTAATGCGATGGATATGGATGCGGTTGCAGATGATGAAGTTGCCCTGATTAAAAAGCTTTGCGACAATTGGTTAAATGGGCAAGGGGTGCCAAATCAATCTATCCGCAGTAACTCGAGCCTCAACTGCCTCATCGGCCATGCAAATTTTGAGGCCGCAAAAAATGATTTTAAGAACTGGTTTACCAAAACCAACTAATTTGCTTTAAACTAAGCTAAAATTTTATCTTTGCACGCACAATTATTAAAGTGTTTGTACAATGACGAATTTTGTTGAAGAGTTAAGGTGGCGTGGCATGCTACATGATATTATGCCGAATACTGAAGAAAAGTTAAACGAAGGTATGACCTCTGGTTATATCGGTTTTGACCCTACTGCGGATTCATTGCATGTTGGTCACCTAACGCAAATCATGACCCTTATTCATTTTCAGAACGCTGGCCATAAGCCGTTTGCTTTGGTTGGTGGTGCTACGGGCATGGTTGGCGATCCATCAGGTAAATCTGACGAACGTAATCTTCAAACGCCTGAAATGATTGAGCACAACCTTAAGGGAATGAAAAAGCAGCTGGCTAAATTCCTGAAATTTGAAGAAGGTGGAAATGGTGCAGTAATGGTTAACAATGCCGATTGGTTTAAGGATATGAACCTTTTTACCTTTATCAGGGATGTTGGTAAGCACATTACCGTTAACTACATGATGGCCAAAGACAGCGTTAAGCGCCGATTGGAAGGTGATTCTGGCTTATCCTTTACCGAATTCTGTTACCAGTTGATACAAGGTTATGATTTTTACCATTTATGGAAAAATGAAAACTGTCTGGTACAAATGGGGGGCTCAGATCAGTGGGGAAATATTGTTACCGGTACCGAGTTAATTAGAAGAAAAGATGCCGGAACTGCTTATGCTATTACCACCCAGTTGATTAAAAAGGCTGATGGTACTAAATTCGGTAAAACCGAGAGTGGCGCAGTTTGGTTAGATCCCGAGAAAACCTCACCATATAAATTCTACCAGTTTTGGTTAAACGCATCAGATGATGATGTGAAAAAATGGATCCGCATTTTTACGCTTAAAAACCAGGCGGAAATCGAAGCTTTGGAAAAAGAACACGATGCTGCCCCGCACCTGCGTATTTTGCAGAAGGCTTTGGCGGAAGATATTACTGTAAAAACACACTCGGTTGAAGCTTTGGAAACAGCGATTAAAACATCTGAGTTTTTGTTTGGTAACGGATCTTTAGAGTTTTTAAAAAGCCTTTCAGAAAAACAGGTTTTAGAAATGTTCGAAGGAATACCACAGTTTAATATTTCGAAATCAGAGCTAAGTGCTGGTATTGATGCAGCTACTTTGCTTGCAGAAAAAGCTGCTGTTTTCCCTTCAAAAGGAGAAACCAAAAAATTGATTCAGGGCGGTGGCGTTTCTGTTAACAAAGAAAAAGTAGCAGATATGATGCAGGTTTTCAATGCAGATAACCTGATCAATGATAAATTTATCGTAGTACAAAAAGGAAAGAAAAACTATTTCCTTTTGATTGCTCAGTAACAACAAAAGCGCTCAATGGTTGTTCGTTGGGCGCTTTGTTAAATTATCTTAAATTCCAACAGCTTTTTTTGTTATAAGAATAAACTTAAGTTATACCCGAAAGGGTATAAAAAAGGTATTTATTTGCTTTTTCGTACCCTTTCGGGTATGTTGAGGATGATTTTGCTTGTTGAATTTTTAAACTATCTGGTTACATAAAACTTATTAAAGCATTTATAACATTTATAGCGTTTAACCGATACCCAGGGCATGAGTGTTTTAAAGAGAAAACCTCGCGGCACTCTGTAAGTCTCGAAATTTTTGCATTTCGGACATGGCGGACAGCCTGTAACAACAGTTAGGTCCTTAGTCGATGTCATGATATTATAGTTTGTTTGGGATAATCAAACTTACGCAATATCCAATCAGATACACTATCTATAAACGACCATTTTGTTCATTTAATCGACTAATTGTCGGTCATTTTTATTCTTTTTGGCTTTCTGGGCACAATTAAGTGGGATTTTTAATTGAAAACATGAAATTGCTTCCTAATTGTTAATTGAAAATTACCCGTTCAAACGGGTTTTCGAAGCAGCCGCCAATTTTATATGCTCCTATCTCTTCCAGGGTAAGTAAGCAGTTTTCAAGCGATTGTTTTAGAGTATCACAATCCATCTCCTGTCCAATAAAAACCAATTCATTTTTGCGGTCACCGAAATCGCTATCCCATGCTGCATGTATTTCTGTTTCGTTCTCCTTGTAATCAGCGTATTGCAATCTTTCATTTTTACTCATGCTGGCCCACCAAACCCCGGCCAGATCAATGCGTAAGGAGCCACCTGCTTGTGAGAAATTGATGGCATGCTCTGGCATGGCCGCCAGGTAAAATATTCCTTTTGAGCGGATAATCTGCGGCGGAAATTCGTGATTAATGTAATTCCATAACTTTTGCGGATGAAAAGGTTTTTTCGAGCGAAAAACAATTGAACTGATTCCATATTGCTCGGTTTCTGGCTGGTGAATTTCTTCCAACTCTTTTTTCCAACCCGCTCCCTCAGCAGCCAATTCGAAATCGAACAAACCAGTATTTAAAATTAAAGCAGGATCCAGCGTACCAAAAAGGGTTTGATAGACCTTTGCTCCTGGATTTAATTTTGAGATTAAAGCTTTTAAAACACGGATATCGTTTTCGCTAACCAAATCAACTTTGTTCAGTAAAATTACATTAGCAAACTCAATTTGTTCGGTAAGCAAATTCACAATTGTGCGTTTATCTGCTATATCATCAGTCATGTTCCGATCGGAGAGTTTCTCGGCAGAGCCGAAATCCTTATAGAAGTTATACGCATCAACAACAGTAACCATGGTATCTAAGCGGCTATACCGGCTTAAATCAATCCCCGAATCCTCATCAATAAAAGAAAAAGTCTGTGCAACAGGTATGGGCTCAGAAATACCTGTACTTTCAATCAGCAGGTAATCAAAACGGTTTTCCTTGGCCAGTTTTTCTACCTCTACCATCAGGTCTTCGCGCAGTGTGCAGCAAATGCAACCGTTGCTCATTTCTACCAGTTTTTCTTCTGTTTTAGAGAGGGTATGTTGGTTTTTAACCAAAGCTGCATCAATGTTTACCTCGCTCATGTCGTTCACAATTACGGCTACCTTTAAATCCTGCTTGTTTTGTAGGATGGCATTGAGTAGGGTCGTTTTTCCGCTGCCTAAAAAACCGCTTAGCACGGTTACTGGTAATTTCTTTATCATGTTAATGCAATTATGTTGCAAATATAACGTAGAATATTTTAAATGCAACTTTATTGCTTTTATATTTGTCGACTAAATTTAAATGAATGAAACAGCGGAGCTATAAAATTAACCTCGACAGGTGGGGGATAACTGCCTCAGCACTTTGCGCCATACATTGTGCGGCATTACCCTTTGTAATTACTGTTTTGCCAATGTACGGGATGGGCTTTTTAGCCAATGAGGCAATTGAGATTACCATGATTGCCGTCTCGTTAGTGCTGGGGGTATGGAGTTTGAGCTCGGCCTACCGCAAGCAACACCAGCGCATTGCCCCTATATTGGTGCTTGTTTTAGGCTTTAGCTGTATTGCTTTTGGCCATTTTTCGGGTGTTGAGGTGTTAGAACCTGTGTTAATCCCACTCGGAGGCTTTACCATAGCAGTGGCACATTACATTAATCTCCGGTTACTAAAAACCTGTCCAATCAACCACGACCATTAACCCTTTCCTTATTATCATATGTTTAAACAATCCAAAATCTTATTCATTCCGGCATTGTTATTTATTTCGGTGCTAAATCCGGCTTGTAAGCATAGCACTAACGATGCTATGACGCTTTACCGGCGTTATGCCACCAAAAACCTGGTGCTTAAAAACGTAGAAAAAGCTGCTCATCATGATTAACATTACATCACTGGCCCATGTTTATGAACAAGGAAGAAGAATTATTTTTCCCGACTGGGAAATTGCAGACATGGAACACTGGCTTTTACTTGGCGCATCGGGAAGCGGCAAAAGCACCTTACTGAATATCATTTCCGGATTACTCAGACCCAGCCAGGGACGGGTTGCTATACATGGCACCAATTTGTATAGTCTCCCCGCTCGAAGGATGGATCAGTTCAGGGGAAAAAATATTGGTATTGTTTTCCAGCGGCCGCACCTGATCCAATCACTCAATGTGCTCGATAACCTCGAGCTGGCGGCACTAATGGCACGTGAGCCCGTTAATGTGGAGCATAACCTATCATTGTTAAACGAGCTCGGTATTGCCGATAAGGCACAGAACTATCCCAGCCAGTTAAGCCAGGGGCAATTGCAAAGGGTATCAGTAGCGCGGGCGCTGGTTAATAAACCCGATTTGTTAATTGCCGACGAACCTACCTCGAGCCTCGATGACCGGAATGCGGCGCAGGTAATTGAAATGCTTACCACCCAGGCCAGGGCCAATGGTGCAGCCCTGGTTATCGCTACTCACGATCGGCGTGTACGCAACTACATCACAAAAACCTATCTACTATAATGGATATCTTTAAAATAAGCAGCCAAAACCTCTGCCGAAATAAGCTAACTACGCTTTTAAATATTATTCTGGTTGCTTTTGGCGTGGGTATCTTAACCATACTTTTTTTAGCAGCCAACCAAATTGGAGATAAGCTCGAAAAAAACGCAAAAGATATTGATTTGGTGGTAGGGGCAAAGGGAAGTCCGCTGCAATTGATTATGAGCAGTATTTATCATATCGATTTTCCTACAGGCAACATTCCGGCGGCCGATGCTTACCGGTTAATGAAAAACCCGATGGTAAAAAGGGCTGTTCCGCTGGCTCTGGGCGACAATTACAATGGTTACCGCATTGTTGGTACCGATACCACTTTTACAGGTTTATATGGTTTATCGGTACAAAAGGGTAGTTTTTGGAAGAAAGATTTAGAAGTTACCATTGGGAGTGCAGTAGCTTTGGCTACTAATCTGCATATTGGTGACAGCTTTTACGGTGCGCATGGGCTAACCGGGAGCAGCGATATCCACAAGCAGCATGCTTACCTAGTAAAAGGGATATTAAAACCTCAGGGTAATATCACCGATAACCTGATTCTGACTAATATAGGCAGCGTATATAAAATGCACGAAGCGCCAGAGCTTGAACATGAACCTCATTCGGCTACTGAAGCTAAGGAGATTAACAATAAGCAAATTACGGCTATTTTAATTCAGTACCGCTCGCCCATGTCGGTTATTGTTTTTCCACGCATGGTGAATCAGAGTACCAACATGCAGGCCGCATCGCCAGCGATGGAGAGTGCCAGGCTGTTTTCTTTAATAGGCGTGGGAGTGGATACCTTAAAGTGGTTTGCAGCTTTGATTATGGGCATTGCGGCTCTGAGTATTTTTATCAGTTTGTATAATGCCATGAAAGAGCGTAAATACGATTTGGCTGTAATGCGCTGTTTAGGTGCATCCAAATTCCGCTTGTTTTTGCTGGTATTGTTGGATGGTTTGCTGGTTACCACTATAGGTACATGCCTTGGGCTGCTGATTGGCCATACCGCGCTCGAACTGATTGGCGCTTTTCAGGAATCATCCCAGGCAAGGCTTAGTGGAATGGTTTTCGTGCCGCAAGAGCTTTACTTAATCGCTACGGGCTTTTTTACCGGCACACTGGCTTCGGTAATACCAGCATTACAAATTTACAAAGTAGATATTGCTGATACGCTTACTAAGGCCAGGTAACGATGAAAAAAATAATTGGTTTGGTTGTTTTATGTTTAGGTTTCCAGATAGTGGCTGCGCAAGGCCGGGTACATACCGATATGCGCACGCCAACCTGGAATGTAATTGGTTTACGTTACGATGCAGAAATTGCGCCCGGAAAATGGGGGAGCATTTTTCCGCCAGCATTAAAGCAGTTAAACAATAAGGTAATTGTTTTGCCGGGCTATATTATTCCAATCAAAGTAGGGCAGCGGTTTAGCGAATTTATGTTTTCTATTGTACCCATTGCTTCCTGTCCGTATTGTGGCTCGGGCGACATTCCGGCTATGGTGCAGGTTAAAATGTTAAGCCCTATAGCCATTACGGAAAAGCCTGTAAAGTTGCGGGGAATATTTATCATTAACGATTCGGGAGATGACAGAAGTGAATTCTTTCTCTTAAATGCTAAACAACTGTGATATGAGAATGTTGCAGATATTGGTTTTGCTGCTCCTGGTTACTTTAGAGGCAAAAGCGCAGGTTCAGGTGCATACCGACATGCGTACAGCTAATTGGAACCTGATTGGCTTAAAATATGATAAACAGGTAAAACCTTTGGTATGGCAAGCTGTTTTCCCGACTGCGTTAAAAGCGATAAACCATAAAGTAATTGAATTGCCCGGCTATATTATTCCAATTAAGGTTGGTAATACCTTTACTGAATTTATGCTCTCTATTGTGCCCATTGCCTCCTGCCCGTATTGTGGTACAGGTGATATTCCATCTATGGTAGAGGTGAAAATGTTAAAGCCGATTAAATGGACAGATGCTCCCGTTTCAATTAAAGGGAAATTTGAGATCAATGATTCCGGCGATAGCCGGTCTACCTTTTTTCTTTTAGAAGCTGTACAAAAATGAAAAACATATTGCTGATCTTCTTATTGCTATCTGGCAGTTTCATAGCCAAAGCACAAAACCAAAAACACAATCCAGGCGATCAGTTACGATCGCTAAACTGGGATGTAATTGGCTCGGTTAAATTCGAACTGACGGAAAAGAACGAACTTTTGCCCTTGTTTTCTGAAACCATAAAACGTTTCCAAAATCGTGAATTTGAGTTAACTGGCTATTTGATCCCGATTAAAAGCGGTGCCAAACAACAACAGTTTCTTTTAGCTACGCTGCCCATTAACCAATGTTACTTTTGCGGGCAAAATGGGATTCCGGTAATGATTATGATCGAAATGGAAAGCGCGGTACCCTACAGTGAAAAGCCCATTAAGGTAAAGGGAATATTGAAATTGGAACAAAAAGACGCCAGCTATGCCCCGCCAATCACAATTAAAAATGCCAAACTCATTATTTAATTGTTAATTTTGTATTGCTATGGAAAACAACACAGAGCGTTTCGAAAAACTTTTGGTTAAAAACGGTTTAAAAAGAACTGCGCCACGTTTGCAGGTGCTTGAGATTTTGAGCAGCCGCGATTCTGCAACTTCGCAGCCTTACTTAGAGCAGGTAATGGGCAAAGATGCCGACCGGGTTACGTTGTACCGTGTTTTGCAGGCTTTCGAAGAAAAAGGAATTATCCATAAAGTGCTCGATCAGCAAGGAACGGCTAATTACGCCATCTGTTCAGAAGGTTGCAGTGCGCACGAACACCATGATGAACACGTACATTTTAACTGCGACAACTGCCATAAAATTTACTGTTTAGATAGCGTTAAAGTGCCTGGTTTAAAGGTGCCAGCTGGATTTAAAGTAGAACACCTTAACCTGATTGCTACAGGGCTTTGCGCCAATTGCTCAGCTAAAGTAAACTAATTTACTGTACCAAAAGATTACAGCCCCTGATATCGGCATGGTCAAACCTGCCCAATACCTCAAAACTCTGATTGGAATTAATTTTGCCTAAATCTTGCGTAGCAATAAAGCTGCAAGAGTTAAGATTAGCTAAGTCGATTACATTAATGCCACCTGTGCGGCCCTGAGCAACCAGACTCAAAGGGTCATTGGTATCGCGGATTAAAACCTGCATCCAGTTAGGGCAGTTAAATACCCCATCGCCCAATGAATATGCCTGCGAAAGCAGTTCTGTCATTCCATACTCACTGTGGATCGATTTTACACCAAAACCCTTGGTTAACTGCTCGTGCAATTCCTCGCGTACCATTTCTTTACGTTTACCCTTCATGCCACCGGTTTCCATTACAATTAGCTCTGGAAAGTCTATATCATATTGCTCAATAAAATCGAGCAGGGCATAGGTTACGCCAATTAAAACCGTTTTTTGCTTTTTTGCTTTCAGATCGAGCAGAGTTTGAAGCAAATCATCGTGATTATATAAAAAATAACCACTTTGTGTATGCCCGCTTTTTTCAATCAGATCGTTAACCATGTAAATTAAAGATGAACCTGATCTTTGTTGATAGGATGGTAATAATGCCAGAAAGCAATATTCGGATACATCGCCATAAAACTGAGCAAAAGCCTGCAGGTAACTCTGTTCATATAATTTAACATCGGTTACATGGTGACTGCTTTGCACCATACCGGTTGTGCCCGAACTGCTAAAGGTAATTTCTACAGGGGCCTCACTGCTTAAAATAGCATGGCTTTTAAAAAAACTGATGGGCAAAAAAGGAATCTGCTCAATGGTTTTCACCTGGTCAACATCAACGCGTAAATGGTGGATGTACTCACCATATACTTTGCAGTTTTGGGCCTGAAACCTGAAAATGTTTAGCGCGAGCGCGTTAAACTCATCGGCATTTTGTACAGAAAATATATCTTCAGCTGTTAAATTCACGCTGCAAAAGTACAAAGCATTATGCTATTTTCTCGTCAGTTTTTTTAGCTAGCATGGCCATTCTAAACTGATAGCCACAATAACCGCTTATGCCTGCAACCAAGCCACTTAAAACACCAGTAAGCAAGAGTAATATCCACCATATTTTAACTCCGGTCATTACCGCTACCCGGCTGGCCAGTAAATTATCGTTGGGAAGGCTTTTAAATAAAGCATAACCAATCCACAACAAGAATATAGCGAGAAATGATTGCCAAAAGGCTATTTTTCCTGTTTTGCCGATAATGCCACAGGTGGCAAAAGAAATTACAATAACCACCCACCATGGGGCGATCATTTGCAAGAAAAAACAGATAACTGCGATGACGATGAAAACCATTTTCGATTATTTAGAAATTTTTAAACGTGAGATAACTGTGCCCGATTGATCATCGGCACTTTGCATGTAAAACAGATCGTAAAGCTGGCCCTTTGCCCAGGTGTCGATCATGTTATCATAAAATTTACTGCCCGGATTGCCCGATTGCCCCCCCGGGTAAACGCCATGGCCTTTAGGTTTTTTACCCAGTTCTATCACCATACGCCACGATGGGCCATTGGTTTCTGATAAAGCATTGATGGTGCTTTTAGCGCCACCTATCTGCAGAACTTTTGAACCAAAACCTGGTATTTTAGCCAAATGAGGCACATTAGTTTGTTTCACATTGGCCCAGTTCCAGTCTTTATTGATTGGCCCAAATCTTCTTTCCAAACTATCGCAGCTGTATTTAAAGGCTTCGTTTACCAAATCAGTAAGGGTTTCTTTTTTACTGGTGTGGATATTGTCATACCAGGGCGCATTAGGCTCTTTTAAAATCATTTCTACCGTGCGGTCTCTTGATGGATAACGCATCGGGATACCCTTCACCTCAAATTCATCACTCCAAATATCATAACTTAAGCGTTTGGTCCATATTTCGAATACACTGGCTCCAATCTGGTTGGCATCGTAACGTTTATTCCATTTGCTTACATAACTTAATGCTTCTTTTTGTGTAGCGTTTAATTGCTCGTTATTGAGTAAAGGAAGCAAGGCTGGAACCAGGTTTTGAGCCATGATGCTGTAATTATCGGTTTGCATCAGACGGATACTATCCATGGTAGCTTTGTTCATTACAGCTAAGCGGTCGTTAATTCTTTTACCACGTTCGTAAGGCGAAAATTCCCAGTTAATATAGTATGGGTAAGTGGTATCGGTTGAGGATTGGTTAGCCGAACTCACGAAGCCGCGCGGTGGGTTTTTAACTGTTGGGTTCTGTGAAGCAGGAATCCAGCCCTGCCAATCATAAGCCGGGTCGGTACCGTCTAAAATAAATTTACCCTGGTCTTTCCATTTCAGCGGGAATTTTCCGTTTGGTGTAATGGCGATATCATTATCTACACTGGCAAAAACAAAATTCTGAGCTGGTGCGGTATAAAAAGTTAGCGCCTTGCGGTAATCGGCATAGTTTTTACCCCGGTTCAGGTAATAAAAAGTCATCAGCTCGTTCGATTGATCGTGGGCTATCCACCTTAACGCATCACCAACGGGTACATTGTTGGCCCGGCCGTATTTTGGTTTTTGAAAATAAACCACAGGACCATGGTGCGTGTAATAAACGGTGTCAATTTCATCTTTGCCACCCCGGATTTTAATTACTTCAAGGTGTTTAGTGGTCGCCTTCCATTGGTTATTGTACCAATACTCGTTGTGGCTGCTATCTTTAAACTTAATCTGGTAGAAATCGAGCACATCGGCTGCAACATTGGTTACGCCCCAGGCTATTTTCTGGTTAAAGCCAATAATTATGCCCGGTGCGCCAGGTAAAGAAACACCATAGGTATTTACCCCTGGTGCATGCAACTGAATTTGATACCAGATGGAAGGTAAGGTTAAATCCAGGTGAGGATCGTTGGCCAGGATCGGGTAACCCGAAGCGGTTTTAGCGCCCGATAGTGCCCAGTTATTGCTGCCTATACCTTCAATTTTTTCTTTAGTTTTTACCTCACCTGTTTGGGCCTGGGTAAAACTTTCTGGTGTTTTAGGTATCGGAAGCGGAGAAAAATCCCATTTTGTACCTACCGGAATAATCGGATCTTCGCGGAAAGGATAATCCGGAAAAAGGTCTTTAGTTACTTCAGAACCAAATTTTTTAAGGATGTTGGTCATATAAAACTCGTCAGAGCCCATGGCCAAAACCGCCGACATTTGTTTTAACAACAAAGCACATTTGATTGGGGTCCAGTTTTCGGGTTTAAAATCAAGTATTTTATATTCTATGGGGTAGTTGGCTTTAGAAAGCGTTTTGATGTAAGCATTGATTCCTTCTGTATAGGCCTCGATCATTTCTTTCGCTTTTGGATCGGCCATCATGCCTTTTAAAGAGTTTTCTGCCCCATAAACCATGCCCATGCGGCGCTGGTAGCGATCTACTTCAATGGCTTTATCGCCCACTACTTCACTGATTCTGCCGGCAGCAAAACGGGTTTGGAAATCCATTTGCCAAAGGCGGTGCATGGCCGTAACGTAGCCCTGTGCAAGGTAAAGATCGTGATCGTTCTGCGCAAAAATGTGCGGAATCATCCGGTCGTCGAAAACAATTTCTATTTTATCGATAGCGCCTTTTATCCTGGCTTTATGGTTAAACATAAAATGATTATTCTCGGCATTTTGCCAAAAACCCATAAAAGGATTTAGGAATTTGAGGAGCGGAGGGGTATTACCAAGTTTGGTATTAAATAAAAAAGCTAATGCAATTGGTATAATGACGCAGATAAGGGCCTTAATTTTATTCATAATGGTTAGCTAACAAGTCTTTTGCTAAGATAGGGCAAAATGACGGTTTATGTTTATTGCAAAATACAACAAACTGAATATCAATCAAAATTATAATTTGAATTGAAATTATTATGCTAACATAATTTGTTTAATTCAAAAAAAGAATTTAAGTTTATGTAACTAATAATACAAACAACCAAATTAACAATCGCGTATGAGCAGAATTTTTACACAGATCTTCTATGTGTTAATATTTGTGTTTGCTGGTAATATGGCAGCACAGGCACAGAGTATTACGGTAAGCGGAACCGTAAAAGATAAGCAATCCAAAGAGGGATTAGCTGGCGTAAGTTTAACCATCAAAGGCCAGTCGGGCGGTACAGCCTCCACAAGCAATGGTAGTTTCACTTTTACTACCTCAGCCAAAGTTCCCTTTACATTAGTGGCTTCTTATGTAGGTTATGGTACGGTAGAACAGCAGGTTACCGGAAGTACTACCGGTATTAATTTGGAGCTCGAAACTGCGGTTGTATTGGGAGGTGATGTAGTCGTTTCGGCCTCACGTACGCCTGAGCGTATTCTGGAATCGCCGGTTTCTATCGAGCGGATGAGTGCTGCAACGATTAAAGAAATTGCTGCTCCTTCGTTTTACGATGCCCTGAACAACATGAAAGGGGTAGAAAGTAGCATGCAGAGTTTAACTTTTAAATCGATCAATACCCGTGGTTTTAACTCAAACGGTAATACGCGTTTTAACCAGTATATTGATGGAATGGATAACCAGGCGCCTGGACTGAATTTCTCGGTAGGTAATATCGTAGGTATAACCGAGTTGGATGTGGATAATGTGGAGCTTTTACCAGGCGCTTCATCAGCGCTTTATGGTGCGGGTGGTATCAATGGTACGCTGTTAATGACCTCGAAAGATCCATTTAAATATCCGGGTGCCAGTTTTCAGTATAAAACAGGCGTAAACCATGTTAACGATGATAACAGCACTGTACAGCCTTTTAATCAACTGGATGTACGCATGGCCAAATCATGGAATAATAAATTCGGTGTAAAAGCAGCCTTCTCGTTTTTACAGGCCAAAGATTGGTATGGAAATAATTATTCAAATTTCGACCGGATTTCAAGAACAGCTAAATCGGGAGACCGCAACAGCGATACCAATTACGATGGTATCAATGTTTATGGTGATGAGGTAAGCCAGAATATGCGTAATGTTGCTTTAAGCGTGCAGAATGCTACAATTTCAGGGATCAATGCTGGTTCAGGTGGTTTAATTCCAAACATTAAATCAACCATGGACGGTGCTTTCGGTGCAGCCATTCCGAATGCTATACAACAAGCTGGTTTCCTTGCAGGTTTGCCTGCTGCATTACGTCCGGCAGTACAAAATTATTTCCCATTTTATGTGGGTTTAAAAGCCAACTTAATTCCTGATCAAAATGTATCCAGAACAGGTTATAATGAAGAAAACCTGGTTGATTACAATACCAAATCTTTAAAAGCTTCAGGTGCATTATATTACAATATCAGTAATTCAGTACAGGCTGTGGCCCAAGCCAATTGGGGAACCGGAACTTCGGTTTACACCGGTTCTGATCGTTATTCGTTGCGTAATTTCAATATTGGCCAGTATAAACTGGAAATAAAAGGCGAAGATTTCTTTGTTAAAGCTTACACTACTCAGGAACGCTCTGGCGATTCTTATATTTCATCTATCTTAGGTAGTTACATTAACGAACTTTCAAAACCATCTACAACCTGGTTTCCGCAATACATTGGTAACTATGTAGGTGCAAGAGCTGCTGGTCAGGGCGATGCTGCAGCACATGTTTTAGCCAGAACTGCTGCTAACCAGGGCCGTTTTGAGCCGGGTTCTCCTCAGTTTATCCAGGCGAAAGATCAGATCATGAATACTACAATCAGTGCTTCTGATCCTTCAAAAGGCATTTATGGTGCTAAATTCGATGATAAATCAAACTTGTACCACTACGAGGGAATGTACAACTTTACCAACCTTTTTGATAAAGTAGTAGAGTTTCAGGTTGGTGCTTCTTACCGCCTTTATGACTTAAATTCTGCAGGAACAATTTTTAACGACTTATTAAATTCAATCGACATTAAAGAATATGGTGCATTTGGACAAATTGGAAAGAAATTCTTTAACGATAAGGTTAAATTTACTGTAGCTGGCCGTTATGATAAAAGCCAAAACTTTGAGGGCAGGTTTACCCCAAGGATTACCGGCGTATTTACGGTAGCTAAAAACAACAACATCAGGGTTTCTTATCAAACCGGTTACCGCAACCCAACTACACAGAACCAGTATATCGATCTATCTGTTGGTGGTGGTTCTCAGCGTTTAATTGGTGGTTTACCTGAAATTATGTTCAGCAAATATCACTTAGATACCAACAAGCCATACACTGATGTGAGTTACCGTGCATTTTTAGCTTCGGCTGCGGCAACAGGAACACCAAATCCGGCACTTTTGCAACAATATAATTTTGATGCCAAAGGCGTTCGTCCTGAAAGTGTACAATCTTACGAGTTAGGTTACAAAGGTTTATTATTACCAAACCTATTGGTTGATGCTTACGGTTACTACAACATCTATAAAGACTTTATCACTGCAGTTGATGTATATCAGAATGTAGGGGGAAGCTTCGTTAAATTCGGTGTTCCGGTTAATGCCGAGGGCGAAGTAACTTCTTACGGTGGTGCTTTAGGTCTTGATTACCTGGTTGGCAAATGGAATGTAAGTGGTAACGTTTCTTATAACCAGATTGGCGATTTACCAGCTAATTACATCAATGATTTCAATACTCCTAAAATCCGTTACAACCTGGGCTTGGGTAATAAAGAGATTATTAAAAACTTTGGTTTCAATGTTTCTTACCGCTGGCAAGACCAGTTCTACTGGAATTCATCATTTGCCTCTGGACAGGTGCCAGCGTACAGCTCTTTGGACGCGCAGGTTAGTTTGAGGATTCCATCAGTAAACTCTGTAGTTAAACTGGGTGGTTCGAACGTGTTGAATAAATATTATATCACTTCTTATGGTAACCCTATGGCTGGCGCAATCTATTATGTTGGATTGACTTTTAACCCATAGTAAATTTATTGAGTTTTGAGCGGCCCTCTGTATAAAGGTACAGGGGGCTTTTTGTTGAAAAATTATTTTTGTTTGGATCTGGGAATTTGTTTATGATTATGTAGATTATATCCTTTCGGATATAATTTCATGTATATGTTATTTTTTATATCCGATAGCATATAAAATCATTCAATGGCCTGAAAGTTTGATTAGATAAAAGTTTAATTTTTTTCGCTTAGCTGGCGATTGAAGATGGCTAGTTAGTGTGAAAAATACACTTTAATCAACAAGCCTTGAAAAAAAGCTTCATTCCTTTTAATAAAATATTTGTATTATAGTACTTTCTTAAGCACTGTCCCCGTTTAAGAGCTATTAATTTTAAATTATAGATATAAGGATGGAAGCGCAAAACGACAAAACCAACGAAATAAATGAACTGATTGAGAAGGAGCAGGAAATACAGCACCTTAACAATCCGGTAGATATATCCGTAAAGCCAATTGTAAAACAATACCTTGGTGCGGTAAAAAAAGTAAAGAAAGAAGGCAATCGTTTTTATTTCTCTGACGGTGATGCAAGGGTAGAAGTACGTGTGGTTAGCGACGACATTATCCGCGTGCGTTTGGCACCACATGGCGTTTTTTTAGATGATTTTTCTTACGCCGTACCCGAGGTAGATCAAAAGGTTTCTGTATTTAAAATGCAGGAACACGAAGACCACTATACCGTATCTACCCATGCAGTAACCTGTAAAATCGATAAGGCAAACTTTCATATTTCCTTCTCAGATAATATTACCAATGTAGTGATGGTTGATGAGGCCAACTCAATGCATTGGGAAGAGAACGTGGATTTTGGCGGCTACTATATTTACGCGACGAAAAAATGCCACCCTGAAGAGAATTTCTTTGGTTTAGGTGATAAATCGGGTAATTTTAACCTGCGTGGCCGCCGTTTCGAGAACTGGAATACCGATGCCTATTCTTTTGGCTGGAACCAGGATCCACTGTATCGTACTATACCTTTCTATATTGGTTTGCACAACCAGGCTGCTTATGGTATCTTTTTCGATAATACCTTTAAATCGTACTTCGATTTTGGATCGGAAGATGTAAATAAAACCAGTTTCTGGGCCGATGGCGGGGAGTTGCAATACTACTATATCCACGGGCCGCACATTATGGATGTGGTTAAACGTTATGCAACCTTAACCGGTACGCATCCAATGCCACCAAAATGGACTTTAGGTTATCAGCAATGCCGCTGGAGCTATTACCCTGAAACCAAGGTTAAAGAAATAGCCAGACAGTTCAGGGAACGTAAAATTCCTTGCGATGCCATTTACTTGGATATCGATTACATGGATGGTTATCGCTGCTTTACCTGGAACAAAAAATATTTTCCAGATCCAAGGCGGATGATCAAAGAACTTTCTGATGATGGTTTTAAAACCGTTGTAATGATTGACCCCGGAATTAAGGTTGACGATGATTACTGGGTATTTAAAGAAGGTAAAGAGAAAAGGTTTTTCTGTCGCCGCAGCGACGATTATTATATGGAAGGGCATGTTTGGCCCGGCCGTTGCCAGTTTCCTGATTTTACCAACCCGAAAGTGCGCAGCTGGTGGGGTAATCTATATAAAGAGCTGGTAGATATGGGTGTTGCAGGTTTTTGGAACGACATGAACGAGCCGGCGGTGTTTGGTTCGGGCACTTTCCCTAACGATGTACGCCACAATTATGATGGTTACCGCGGTTCGCACCGTAAAGCCCATAACGTTTATGGTATGCAAATGGTTCGTTCTACGTATGAGGGACTAAAAAAACTGATGCGCAATAAACGTCCGTTTACCATTACCCGTGCAGGTTATTCGGGCATGCAGCGCTACGCGAGCGTTTGGACCGGTGATAATATTGCCACCTGGGAGCATTTAAAGATCGGAAACATCCAGTGCCAGCGTTTATCGGTTTCGGGTGTGCCTTTCTGTGGAACAGATATTGGTGGATTTAGTGGCGAGCCTGATGGAGAATTATTTACCCGCTGGATTCAGCTGGGTACCTTTTCACCATTTATGCGTGCGCACTCTGCAGGCGATACAGCCGAGCGCGAACCATGGAGCTTTGGTGAGTTTTTCGAAAATATTAACCGCAAGTTTATTGAGTTGAGGTACCGTTTAATGCCTTACCTGTACTCGGTGTTCTGGGAGCATCACCGTTATGGTTTCCCGATTTTGAGACCACTGGTAATGCTTGAGCAGGAAAACATCAGTAACAGTTTCCGTCAGGATGAGTTTTGCTACGGGGATAAACTGTTAATCTGCCCGGTATTAGAGCAAGGAGCCATTTCGCGTAAAGTGTACCTGCCTAAAGGTACCTGGTATAATTTCTGGACAAACGAAATTTTAGAAGGTGGGAATGAATATACCGTGGATGCTAAGATCGACAGTATGCCAATGTTTGTGCGCGCAGGTTCTGTTTTACCAGAATACCCGGTAATGCAGTATGTAGATGAAAAATCGATTACCGAAGTGGTGTTGAATATCTACCACAGCGATTACGAAGTAAACTCGTATATGTACGAAGATCATGGCGATACTTTTGCTTACGAGCAGGATATTTACCTCGAAAAGAAATTTACCGTAAAAGGCGATACGCAAGCAATCAAGGTAAACCAACGTGTTGAAGGATTGTATACACCGAATTACGAGTTTTATGTTTGCAATATTATTGGCGTGAAATTCCAGGTGAGAAAGATCATTATCGATAATAAAGAGGTGATCGACTTCTATACCGACGATCAGCATGTGCTGCACTTCAAATGCAATAAAAATTTCTCTGAAATTCAGATCTTAAGTCTGTAAATCTTTTAGCCCCGAATGTTGTTTAGCATTCGGGGCTAAATTTATCTAGCCAAAAAAATATCTATGCCAGCAGCCAAAAAAGTTACTGCAAAAAAAGCAGCTTTAACCAAAACCGACCACAGCAAAGCGGTTTGGGTACACAGTTTATTTACCGATTACGATATTGATCTTTTTCTGGTTGGAAAGCATTTCAGGCTATATGAGAAAATGGGCTCGCACCTGATTACCGTTGATGGCACTGCCGGAACTTATTTTTCGGTATGGGCACCCAATGCCATTAATGTAGGTGTTGCAGGTAACTTCAACGACTGGAACAATAGCTCACATAGCTTAAACAAGCGATGGGATAAATCGGGTATTTGGGAAGGTTTTATTCCCGGTATTGCCAAAGGCGACGTTTACAAATATTTTGTAAAGGGGTTTGATGAATCTGAACATTTAAAAGGCGATCCCTATGCCCGCAGATGGGAACATCCGCCGCAAACCGCTTCTATTGTTTGGGATACCGATTATACCTGGAAAGATAAGACCTGGCTCAGTAAAAGAGCTAAGTTAAATGCTTTAGATCAGCCGATATCAGTATATGAAATACATTTAGGCTCCTGGGAGCGTGATCCGGATAACCCTGAACGTGTTTTAACCTGCAGGGAAGTTGCGGGCAGGCTGGTGCCTTACATAAAAGAAATGGGCTTTACCCATGTAGAACTGATGCCGGTAATGGAATTTCCGTTTTTTCCGAGCTGGGGCTATCAGATTACCGGTTATTTTGGCGCTAGCTCGCGTTATGGTTCTCCGCAAGATTTAATGTACCTTATTGATGCGCTGCATAAAGCAAATATTGCCGTGATACTCGATTGGGTGCCTTCTCATTTTCCAGGCGACAGGCACGGTCTGTATGAATTCGATGGTACGCACCTCTACGAGCATGCCGATATGCGCAAAGGTTTTCATCCCGACTGGAAATCCTACATTTTTAATTATGATAGAAATGAGGTTCGCTCTTTTTTGATCAGTAATGCCATGTTCTGGCTGGATCAGTACCACGCCGATGGATTAAGGGTAGATGCTGTGGCTTCGATGTTATATTTTAATTTTTCAAGAGAAGATGGAGATGCTGCCACCAATGAGTATGGGGGAAGCGAAAACCTGGGCGCCATACAGTTTTTACAAGACTTAAACGTGGCCATTTATGGTAATTTTGAAGGTGTACATACTATCGCCGAAGAAAGTAGTACCTATCCAGGGGTAACCCATCCGGTGCATACCGGTGGATTGGGCTTTGGTATGAAATGGATGATGGGCTGGATGAACGATACTTTAAAGTATTTTAAGGTAGATACGTTGGGTAGAAAACACCACCACAATCAGCTGAGTTTTAGCATGACCTATGCTTTTACCGAAAATTTTATGCTTCCTTTTTCGCACGATGAGGTAGTACATGGTAAATCGCCAATGCTCTATAAAATGCCTGGCGATGACTGGCAGAAATTTGCCAACCTAAGGGCTTTGTACGGTTACATGTTTACCCACCCGGGCGCAAAATTGCTTTTTATGGGCAACGAGTTTGGCCAAACCAATGAGTGGAACTTTACCCAGTCGCTTGATTGGCACTTACTGCAATATGCACCACATAAGGGGATGCAGGAAACCGTTAAGGCTTTAAATTTCCTTTATCGAAAAGAGCCCGCCCTGTATCATTTCAATTTTAGTTACGAAGGTTTCGAATGGCTGGATGCCGATAATGCAAACGAATCGGTATTTGTATACATGCGCAAAGGGCCTAAAGCAAAAGATACTTTGGTTATTGCCATTAACCTAACCCCGGTAGTGCGCGAGCAGTATAGAATTGGGGTACCTTTTAAAACCAAATGGACCGAAATTTTTAATACTGATGATATCGCTTACTATGGTAGTGGTATAAATAATAAGGGAGCTATTGTGCCGCATGAAGAAGGGCATAATAACCAAGAATATTCGATCGATGTTAATCTGCCACCGCTGGCAGTAATAGTGCTGAAAAGTAAATAGAAGCGCTTTTTTGCTGATAATTTGATTTTATATTACGCCAAAATCCCCATGTAAAAACATAGTTTTGGCGCGATATAAGTTTTTATATTACGCCAAAACACGATATAAAAACATAGTTTTGGCGTGATATAAGTTTTTATATTACGCCAAAACTTATTTTTTTCTTACTTTTGTAGCTGTAAATTAAATGTTTATGGAACAGGTTGTAGGTAGGTTTGAGGAAAAACAGCTGCTAAATAAAATTGAAAAATCTGGTGAATCTGAGCTGATTGCTGTGTACGGACGCAGGCGGGTAGGTAAAACTTATTTGATCAGAAACGGATTTAGTAAAGATATTGCATTTGAGTTTTCAGGAATTCACCATGCTACATTGAATCAGCAATTAGAAAACTTTAGTTTAGCCCTTACCAAAGTAACCGGAGGTTTGCCCCTGGCTAAGCCGGAGAGTTGGATCAGCGCTTTTCAGATGCTTATTCAATACCTTACTCCATTGGTGAAAAAAGAAAGAACCATAATTTTTATAGATGAGTTTCCGTGGATTAACACAGCCCGTTCTGGTTTTTTGCCTGCATTTGAAAGCTTTTGGAATAGTTGGGCTTCCAAAGAAAAAAAACTTGTAGTAGTAATCTGCGGCTCGGCAGCGGCATGGATGATCAATAAGGTAATTAACAATCGTGGTGGGTTGCACAACCGGGTTACCCGGAGAATAAGATTGCTACCATTTACTGTAAGCGAAACCGCTGCTTATCTCAAACATCGAAAAATAAAGCTTGATCATTACCAGCTATTACAAGTGTACATGGCAATGGGCGGAATTCCCCAGTACCTGAAAGAAATAGAAGCAGGAGAAAGTGTTGCCCAGATTATTGATAAACTTTTTTTTACCAAAGACGGGTTACTTCAGGAAGAATTTAAAAACTTATACTATTCCCTGTTTGATAAAGCAGATAGCCACATTGATATTGTACGTGCTCTTGCAAAAAAGGGTAAGGGGCTTACCCGTACAGAAATTATTGATGCTTGTAAATTAAGCTCTGGTGGTTATGCAACACAATTACTAGCCGAATTAACCGAATCGGGATTTATTACTCCGTATATTCCTTTCGGCAAGAATCAAAAAGATGCCTTGTATAAACTTACTGATGAATATTCTATATTTTATTTAAAGTTTATTGATGGAGCTAAGGCCAATGGAGCAGGTACCTGGTTGAAGTTTTATTCGGGCTCATCATGGAAAAGCTGGAGTGGAAATGCTTTTGAAAGTATCTGTATGAAGCATATTCCTCAAATAAAGAAGGCGATTGGGATCGACAGTGTTTACGCCGAGATTTCGGTATGGCAATATAGTCCGAAGCAAAAAGATGAACAAGGCGCTCAGATTGATCTGATAATTGATAGAAATGATTCTTGTATTAATATTTGTGAGATTAAATTTTCGTCATCGGCATTTGAAATCAATAAATCTTATTCAAAAGAGCTTGAAAACAAGTTGAATGTTTTTCAACAGCGTACTGGTACGCGAAAATCACTCTTTTTAACTATGATTACCACATACGGAGTGAAAAATTTAATTAACTATCCCGGGTTGGTGCAAAAAGAGGTTGCAATGGATGCGTTATTTAATTAAAAATACACTTAAATAAGAAAAGCCTCTCATTGCTGAAAGGCTTTCTTAAACTCTGGAGTGGAAGCATCCAGAGCGGCTGCAAAGGTACGATAATCTTATCCACTTGCAAGTATTATTTTTTATTATTTCATTTTTAGAGTTTTAACTTTATACCCACATTAAAAGTTCTGCCTTCTGTATGCGTCCAGATGTCGTCGAAAGTGGGGTTAAGGTGCGATCCGTTTACTACACTTTTATATCTGCTCTGCCTGGTGTCGGTAAAGTTTTCTGCATTAACGAATACCGAAATCTTGCCAAAAACCTTTTCGGCCATAAATCCAAACTCCCAGAACGGACTGGTTTGCTCATTGTTGTACAGATATTGTCTGTCGGTAAAATAACCTTCCAGTCCCATTTTAAAGTTCCGCTCCTTTTCGTAAAGTAAGGCCAGGTTTAACTTGTTTTTAGGTAAAAGCCTTATTTCTTGTACCACGGGAAGGTAATCTGCTTTGGCATCGGTAAAAGTATAGCCCGCAAAAAGCTTAAAATATTCTTTAAAAATTATTTTAGCATTGGTTTCAAAACCTTTGCTCTGTACAGGCAGGCTGGTGTTTTCGAAGTAAAAGTTGCCTGCGCCATTTTGCAGTAAGATGGTTGAGTTGCTAATCCGGGTATAAAAAAACATCTGGTTCAGGCTAATCATCCAGTCATCGCCAATATTGGTTTTGTAATTAACATCTGCTGTACCGCCATAACTTCGCTCGGCTTTTACCTGGTTTAGCGGAAGCAGGTTCTGGTATTGAAAAGTTTCGGTTTGTTCGGTAAATAGAGTAGGGGTTTTATAACCCAATCCACCACCAATGCGCGAGCTCCACTTATCGTTAAATTTATACAGTGCCGAAATTCTTGGCAATGCAAAAGCCTCGTTTTTGTTGTAATTGGTATTAAAATAATTTACAAAATCGATCCGCATTCCGCTTTCGAGCTTAAACTTTTGGGTAATGTCCCAGGTTTGTTGGGCGTAAACACCGGCAGTTTTGGTCGTGAAGTTTTTAGCAAGGCTTACTGTCTGGTTCTGTTCCTGAAAGTCGTCGTATGCCAGGTTAGCCCCGAAAATTAAACTTTGGTTTTTGAGATTCTTCAAATAACTGATATCGGTGTAAGCGTTATAATTAATGCCGTCAAAACGGTAATCGGGAATGGCAATGCCGCGTTTAAAGTAATTGAAGCTGGTTTTAAGCCTTAATAGATCTTTCTCATTAGTTTTATAGCTAAAATCAAGTGTCGAGGTATTGCGGATACTATTATTGGTTTCGAAGTACCGGTGATTAGCATCTGCGTTACTGTTCACTACAAATATATCGCCTCCGGTACGGTCGCTTTTGGTAAAAGCATTGCCAATAACTAATGTTGTTCGCTCATTTGGATAGAAGAACAATTTGGGATGGATAGTGAAATCTTTTGTTTTGGGTAGCTCCGTAAAATCATCGTCGTCTACATCGTAGGCCTTTTGAAAATTAGCCAGCGCTAAAAGGGAATAACCGAATTTTTTATTGCGTTGCATACCAAAACCACCGATATTGGTCTGACCCACATTCGACTGGTTGACAATAAAGTTAAATTCTGCCTTTTCTTTAGGGGTTCTTGAAATAAAGTTCACCACTCCGGCTATTGCACCTGCACCATAAAGGGTAGAAGAAGGCCCTTTAATAATCTCTACCTGGCTTAAATCCAGAGGCGGGATTTCCAAAATGCTTAATCCACTGGCAAAATTGCCAAAACTGGCATAGCCATCTTTCAGCAATTGGGTATAGCGGCCATCAAGCCCCTGAATTCGGATGCTGGCATTGGCGCTGGTTGCGGATGTTTGCTGTACTGAAATGCCCGTACTTTCGTGCAAAATCATCGAAACATTGGCCGGTCGCATATTGCTTTTTTCATCAATTTCCTCCAGTTCGATAGTTTCGACACGTGTAGGTGTATTTTGAATGCTGCGGCTGGTCCGGGTAGAAGAAACAATTACCTCTTCAAGCTCATCTTCTGAGGCCACTAAAAAGATCTCGAGCGGGCTGGTTTGTTTTAAAGGGAAATTAAGGGTTATCAATTGTTCTTGATAGCCAACATTTCTAATAATTAAGGTCTGTTTGCCTGTGGGGATGTTGCTCAAGTTCGCTGTGCCATTTTCAGCTGTTTTGGCTATAGTGTTGGTTCCTTTTACAAGAATAGTAACCCCCTGTAATGGGGAGCTACTCTGTTTGTCTTTAACGGTTATTTTAAAATTATCCTGCGCGTAGGCACTTGTTATGCACAAGATAGCGCATAGCAATACTATTATTTTTTGCATGTGTTTTTTTAATGGATTATTGAATAAATAGATTGCAGGAGTTTACAATCTGTTGCTTATCGGCTAGCCGATTACTGTTTTATTCAATTTAGGCGGTTGCCAGATATTTTGGATGTAAGCAGAAACAAAGCGGTTATTGTAGTGAATTTTTTGTTTTACAGTTATTTCGCGCTTAAAAAAAACAAAATCAGCAAAGGCGAGGTGGCTTAGGGTTGGCTGACCGCAGCAATTGCAGGTGCACATGGGTGAGCAATCGTCTTTATGGGTGCTGCTTTCTGTCTCGCCCGGCTTCACAATAGAAATATGCTGCTGATTATCGCCAGCAAACTCTGGAACATCTTCGCAGGTTATGCAAGAGATGAGGAGGATGCTTAAGCTTAAAAAGTAAACTAATATTTTCATTGCTGGTTACAAATGTACAAATCAGTTCTAATATTTTCACTTTGTTGTTATGTGACAACAAAAAATGGTTGTTTGGGGGATTAGAAGCTGCTCCCTATTGAACGTGAAGATTTTCTTAAACATGTTTCTTTACTGACTTTCAAATTAACTTACATTTAGATAAATACCTCCAATTTGTGCCCGAAAAGTAAAATTGAAGGTTAGTTGTTGACTTTAATCAGCAAATCCGACGCTCCATTCCACTTTATTTTTGTCGTTTAGTTTAATTCGCTATAATTAGAGGTCTAAAGTCTATTCCACTTATTATATGCTCGAAACACGTAAAGTATTTTTGGTAAATACCATGTTGAATTACCTCAGCAATTTAAATCCCGTAACGGCCGGTTTTATTCAGGAGATAAAAAAACATGCAGAACCTATTTTGATTAAAAAGAATAAATATATCCTCTCGCCGATTGATAATAATGATTATGTATTTTTTGTAGCCTCGGGTTTAGTAAGGGGCTTTGTAAAAGATGAAGGGAAAGAAATTACTACATGGGTAAGCTTAGGAAACGAATTTATTGGCGCCATTCAGCATCCTGAAGATATGCAGCAACCCTCTATTGAATATCTGCAGGCTTTGGAAAAAACAGAAATTGTGGCCATGTCGAATGCTTTCATCAATAAACTATACGAAAGTCATATCGAAACCAATATTATAGGCCGAAAAATTTTGGCCCTTCAATATTATGCTGCATCCGAACGTGCAATATTGGCACGTATCCCCTCAGCCGAAAGGCGTTATGAGAAATTTCTGGAACTCAATTCTTTCGAGATCACTAAAGTGCCCCTGCGTTGCGTAGCCAGTTACCTGGGCATGCGTTTAGAAACCCTGAGTCGTATACGTAGTAGATTGGTTAAAGAACTGGTTTAAGTCTTTATTTGTCTGTCCCTTTTAATTCGCAATTAGTTTTAGAGTGTTTAATCGCGTTTGAGGCACTATGTTTACATAGCATTTTACACATTTTACAAATTGCTGTACAAGATTGCATTTGGGGTTGACGGTGCAGGAATACTGGTTATATTTGGATAAGTAAAAATTAAATCAACGGGACGATTTAGATTACACTCGTAAGCCTCTCTTTTTTAGGGAGGCTTATTTTTTTTCGCTAATCCAGTCCTTAATTGTATTCGCAATAATAGCAGTCACCGGTTTTTTTAGTTGTTGTTTGATAAATAGTACTATATTTATGAGTGTAAACTGGAAATCAGGATCGCTATGAACAACGCACTTTGGAACAGCATACAGCAGTTTGATTTCGATCATACACATGGCGATTATCCCTTTTCGGTTAGGCTAGCCAATGAAAACAGGTGGACAAAGAGCTTTACCGAAAGTGCCATTCTCGAGTATAAAAAGTTTATGTACCTGGCTGCTGTTAGCGATGTAATGGTTTCACCATCAGCCATTGTTGATGTGGTTTGGCACCAGCACCTTATTTTTTCGCAATTTTACCACGATTTCTGCCAGCTGTTAGGCAAAGATATTCAACACGTGCCCTCTACACATAATAGGGCGCAATTGGAGCAGTTTAAATGGGCTGCCGAACGGACAAAAGTGCAATACGCCGAATATTTTGGCTCGCAGCCCGAAAGCATCTGGCAGTATGGGAGTATGTTGGCCGGCTTAAAACTAATGCCTGCAAATGTAAAACCTGGTTTTGTGGTCTTGTTTGGAGTATTGTTATTCGGCTTGCTCACAGTTCCCTTTTATTATTTGCTTAAACCACTTTATGTGCGTATTGATAACCCGTATTTTATTTTAGGTTTTGCTGCTATAGCACTGGCTTGCTACGTAATACTCGATTTGTATAATAAAAACAGCATGAAAACCGTGTTGGGTAACTTCGATCGCGATTCTTTTGTTTATCACCTCCATCCTTTGGAGCTGGTTTACCTTAAAACCCAGCGACTTTCTGATGTAATTGGCGGCCCGGTAAATGAGCTGATTAACAATGGAACAATTAAAATCACCGATCAAATGATTTCGGTTTCCAATACCATTACCATTCAATCTGCAGAGCAGGCGCTGGTAGTTGGTGTTTTGCAAGAATCAGGTCGGGTTTATTATCCAAAACTGTTGCGAATATTAGCATCAAAACCCATATTTCGAAACGTAAGCAATAGTTTAGCTAATTTTCAACATCATTTTAACGAGTCTAAAGCTTTTGTCAAATTATTCCGCGCTAGTTTTATTGTATTTGCTTTTTTGCTCATGTTACCCCTTGTGAGGATAATTACAGGTATTGAGCGAGATAAGCCGGTAACCCAGGCGGTTATTGTAACGATTGCTTTGCTTGTATTTGCAATCTTTTATTTGCGCAAGCTATCCTTAATGCTATGCAAAGAAACCATTCCTGGTTGGTACGGTAATCATGTGCAGTATAAGCAGAAAGCGGGTAGCGATTGGCAATGGAATTATTTTCTATATGGAAGCGCTGCTTTAAATGCTTCTTTTTTTACGGTGATGAATTATAACGAACGCAACAAATGGGGCAGTAGCGATGGTGGAAGCGGCTCCTGCGGTTCATCTTGCGGCAGTTCTTGTGGCAGCTGTGGTGGATGTGGTGGTGATTAGATTTCCGCACCGCTAAGAACCATAGCTTACTTTTGCTGCAATATTTTTAAATTGCCGCCATAAATCTTGCTGAACCCAACTTTTTGATAAAACGCACTCATGAAAATATTAGATAAACTAATGCCAGTTGATCCGCAAAGACAAAAATGGGCTGCAATAGCCTATACCGTTATCATTTCTGCAATATTATCGCTTTTGGGTATTTATGGTATTGGAACCTACGGAATAGCGTTATTTATATTTACGCCAATGTTTATCGGTGGCGGAGCTACCTTAATTTACGGTCGAAAGCATAAAATAAATAAGAAACAGGCTGCTAAACTTGGTTTTATTACCTTGGCTATCTTTACGGCATTGTTGCTGGTATGTGCGATAGAAGGCATAATTTGCATTTTAATGGCTGCCCCCTTTGCCTTGCTGCTTACTTGGTTGGGCAGTAACCTGGCCCATGCCATGGTTGAAAAGAAACCCAGCAGTGCCCCAACAGTAATGGCACTTTATATTTTAGTTATTCCAACCACTGCTTTTATCGAAAAAAGGAGTGCACCCGAACTTACTTCGGTGGTTACCTCAATAGAAATAAATGCCGGGCAAGAAAAAGTTTGGGAAAATGTAATTTCTTTTCCAGAGCTTAAAGCACCAAAGGAATTTCTTTTTAAAGCTGGGATTGCCTACCCCATTAATGCCAGGATAGCTGGTAGTGGTGTTGGGGCCATACGGCATTGTAATTTTACTACAGGTAGTTTTGTAGAGCCGGTAACGGTTTGGGCTAAACCGAAACTTTTAAAATTTGATGTGCTTGAGCAGCCCGTACCAATGAAAGAGATTAGCTACTGGGATATTGATGCGCCGCACCTGCACGATTACTTTGTATCTAAACGAGGTCAGTTTATGTTAACCCGATTATCGAATGGCAAAACACTTTTAACAGGCACTACCTGGTATTATCACGATATTAAACCTGCCTTCTATTGGCAGCTCTGGAGCAATTATATCATCCATAAAATACACCTTAGGGTACTTTCGCACATTAAAGAAAATGCCGAGAAGTAAAAGATTATGTTTGCTTTATTTCTTTTGAGAATTATCAAAGAAAAAAATATTTCTTCATGAAATCTTAATCTTTCTGCCGTAATATTGTAAGCATAAGGGGTGAGAGCCTTATATCAACTTCATAAGTTGAGAGCGTTAATTTAGATAGGGGATGTAGCCAATGGTTGCATCCTTTTTTTATTTCAGTTTGCATTTTATGCAATGGCCAGGGTTTCCAACTGCTCTTCTTCCAGTTTTTTTAATAAACCAGGTACTTCATTCCAATGGTTTACCCTTTGGTGGTGATCTTTCTCCACGTTGTGGAATGCGGTAAACATTAGAGGCTTTCCTTTGCAGAAATCGAGGTTCTTGCAATGATCGTCAATTAAATAATCGGTATCGATAATGCTTTTGTCGCCACAAAAAATAATATTTCTCCAGCCAATAAATGGGAAGTGTTCGGCCAGCCACTCGCGTTTTTCGAACAGCGACAACGGAAATTCCATTGCAGCCGACACAATGTACACTTCATAATCTTCTGTTAGTTTTTTTACTGTTTCTACGGCGCCTTCCATTAGGGGGAGGTTTCTGAAAAAGCCTGCTTTATTGCAGATTTTCATCACCGTTTCGCGGTCTGGAAAAAGTTCTTCTTCCGATTTGCCTTTTATGTCCTCACGGGTAAGTATAATACCGGTTTCAGCAGCGTACGATTGTAATATGTGGTCTTCTATATCGGCGAGTACGCCATCCATATCTATGCCTATTGTTCTTTTCATGATTTGCTATGTTTTGCAACAAAAATATTAAATATTGCAATATATTGCAAATTTGTTTCCGTTTAAAATTTTATATTTGCAGTATATTGCAATGTTATGGTAAAAGAAGAACGCTTACAGATTATAATCGATACACTTGAAAAAGATAGCAAGGTGCGTCTGGATCAGCTCAGTGGTTTACTTAAGGTATCAGAAGATACAGTAAGGCGCGACATTAAAGAGCTCGATACACAAGGTTTGCTCAGGGCTGTAAGAGGAGGGGCAATTGCCCGTTCGCCTAGTCCACAGCATTATCGCGAAAGGGAAAAATATAATCAGCAACATAAGCAGACCATCGCGGCCAAAGCTTTGCAGTTTTTAAAAGATGGGCAGGTGGTGTTTTTTGATGGCGGAACTTCGGTAGTAGCCCTGGCTGCTGCATTACCAAAAGATTTAAAAATTACCATCATTACCAATAGCTTTCCTGTAGCCAATATTTTAGAAGATCATCCGGGTGCTGAAGTGATATTTGCCGGTGGAAAATTGCACAAAACCGCATTTACCACTATGGGCCAGGAAACTATCGATACCTTTAGAAAAGTGCGCGCCGATATTTGTATGCTGGGAATTTGTAGTCTGCACCATAGCATGGGCATTACGTCGATGATATACGAAGATGCGCAGCTGAACAATACGATGATTAATCAGGCGCAGAAAACCATTGCGCTTTCGGCCTTAGAAAAAATCAATACTGTAGAGCCATATTATGTATGCCCTGTTACCGATGTAGATGTAATTATCACCGAAACTGAGCCTGATAGTGCGGCTTTAGATGCTTACAGGCATTTAGGGATTGAGGTTGTTTGATTATCTTTTTTTACATAGCAATCCTCACCCTGATCCGATAGCTATCGGATTTATTTCAGGGTCTCTTCAATTGGCACTGATTACGTGTATCTTTAAAATTATAATAAAATAACTTATTTTGTGGCATCTAAAATAATCCTCAATAATGGAAGCCATTTTAATGCCGCCTTATCTTTTGCAAGAATTAATACTCCTGTATGCCTGCTGGAGTATTGGTATATTCTTTTTTGCCAAAACTAAATCTATTGGTCAGTTGGATATGGTTAATGTCTGGCTAATCAGGGTAATAGGATTGTTTATTTGCTAGAATTGCCGATAAATATGATATTTGGTGGTCAGGATGCTTACGCGTGGATCAATCGCTATACCGGTCCGTATTGGTATACGGGAGTTTTTCCAGTATTCGTGTATTTATTGGCGACACAAAGCCTTTGGGTAGCTCGTTTCCGTTTTTCTAAATACTGGCGTTTAGCTTTTGGAGTACTGCTGGTAATCACTACGTTTTTCGATAAAATACTGGTATGGTTTAGTGGCTTACAAAACAGTCGTGATAGCGTATTTCGGGGAATGATTTACCAATCACCTTTACTGCATATGCAATCTATAGTTATATACAGTTTGATAGTTGGAGTAGGGTATTGTATTATGCGGGAGAAATAATGTGCATCTACTGTATTTAAGAATCAATAAAATGAATTTGAAGAGAATTTTGATTTTGCTAATCACTGTACTGAGCAGCTTGATGGTTAAAGGTGTAAGAGCTCAATCTATTGAAGTAAAAAAGAGTGCGGTAAATGAAGCAATGCTTTCTAAAGATGAAATTAAAAAAATAATACAAATTGTATCCCAAGAGAGGATAACAGAGCAGGTTAAAGATTCCATTGCAGATTTGATTTATGATAGAACGCACAATCCCTTAACCTTTGATAAAACTCATAAACGGGATAAAAGTGATCAATCTATAAATTCAGAAGAGCAGAGCGAGACAATTGAGGAGTGGAAGGCGTATGATGGAGATGATAAAGTATGGGAGTTGGTAAATATAGAATACTTTCTTTATGAATTTGCTTTGTTGGGTAGCATCGATGGGTTTGGTGGCGTATTAACTTCTTTAGAAGGTTCCAGGCATTGGCGGGCTATTACGTTTGACGCTTCGAATTTTAAAAGAAATGATTTTCTCGTCCCGATGAAAGCACTTAATAAAGAGTTCAATAAAACAAAAAGGATGCTATTAGCTATTGATGTAACAGTTTTTGTTATTGAAAGTGCTGATTTGCCCGAGTTTAAGAAGATGGTGAAACGAACAAAGTGGGGTGAAATAATTCAATATTGATATGGCCGAGAGGTGCTGAAACACCCGTCTGACTAGCTGGGCAGAAGTTAAGCAGGACGATTAAACTACTCTAATCCGTTACCGGCAGGCTTTCTAATTTGGGCAATGAAATAAAAAACGAACTCCCCAAATCTTTACCTGCGCTACTGGCCCAAACCTTGCCGCCATGCAGCTGCACCGGTGTTTTAACAATGTAAAGCCCAATTCCGTTTGAACGTTCTTTTGCCGTTGGTACTGATGATAGCCTGGCAAACTTGGTAAAAAGCTTGGTGATGTCTTGTGGAGTCAAGCCTACGCCATTATCTTTAAATTCGAATATGATATTGCTGGCTTCAGCACTACAGATTACTTCGATTTCTCCGCCAATCTGCGAATATTTAATGGCATTACTCAGCAGATTCGTAAAAACATCATTTATACGTTCCTTATCTACCTGGATATAGCCATCAGTTTGGCAGTTTATTTTAAGGCTTTGTTGTTTTTGTTTTAAGGCAAAATCAAAAGTTGCAGCCACCCCGTTTAGCAGGTTCTTTACTTTAACCGTTTCAAATTTGAGGTCGATAGTGGCATTCTCATTCCTGGCTTCGCTGAGCAGGTTATTCATCGTCTGCTCAATGTTTCGCCCGGTTTGCTCAATCTTACTGCCTAATGAGGCCATTTTTTCTGAAGTGAGCAGGCCTTTGCCTAAAAGTTGTCCATAAGCAATCAGCGATGTAGCCGGATTTTTCATGTCGTGGGCCAGGCGGTGTAAACGGTCATCGTAAGCGCGTACTGTATTGCGGTTAATTAATCGCGATTCGAGTTTTTCGAAGGTAATCCGCGCTAACCATTTCAATACTGTTAGCTGATCTTCCTCAATGTCGTAGCGGGGTTTGTTGTCCATTACGCTAACCGTTCCAATTACAAATCCTTCCATTGTGGTAATTGGTGCAGCCGCATAAAAACGGATTCCATTATCCATTTTTACATAAGTATTATCTTTTACCTCAGCACAGGTTTCAGTATCCTCGATCAGGGTTATCTCTGCCGATTGTGAAGCGACGGTGCATAGGCTATCTTCCTTTTTGATTACTGATACCTGTATAGGGCTGGTATTGGCTTTAAAATACACCTGCGTTTCATCAATAAACGAAACAAATGATCCGGATGCTTTAAAAGTAATCTTTGCAATTTCTGCAATCAGATCAAAAAGAAGCTCCGGGGGTGTATCAATAATGTCGTAACGCCTAAGCTTATTGAGGCGCTGAGACTCGTACTCAGGTCTGGTATTTGAGGGCTTACTAAACTTACTCATGTACAGGGACTTTTTAGAAAAAAATTACGATGGCTAAGGTTTCTAACAAACATAAAGCAAAGAAGTTTTATTTGTTGAATTTAGCATAGCTTATGGGAGGTGTGTCGAAATTGATAATCCTGGTGTGAAGATTTACAGTTTGGGATGAAAGGATATATCATGTAAGATGAGTCGATACAATAGTGGCTACCGATTGTCCTACTTTGCTTCGTTAATAAGCTGGCTGATAATTTTTAGAAATGAGTTTGATTCTTCTGATTGCTCTTTTCGGTTGCTTTCTAATGGAAAATTACCTTCTATATAACGTAAAATGCCATCTTTATCAATAAATAGGTTTCTGGGGATGGCCGATATTTTTAAGATTCTTTTGTATGACTCGCCATTCGCCAATACTAAGAAGTTAAATCCTTTCGCTTTAGCAAATTGTTTTAAATCGTCCCGGGCGGCATCATTTTCAGTAATGGAGATGAAATTCATCTCTGTGCCGTACTTATCCTTTAATCTGCTTAGTGCGGGCATCTCTGCTATGCAAGGACCGCAATAAGTAGCCCAAAAGTTAATAAATGTTGGTTTGCCTAAAAACTGTGATGAAGTATATATTTTGCCATCCAAATCTTTTAGTTCAAAGTGCGGAATTTTTTTGCCAAGCAGCAAGAAAGTAGAATCTTGTTTGTAAGTGAATTCAAAAGCTGATTTTTCTGTTGCTTTGTTTACTTCAAGCCGGAGATAATTGACAACGGTATCTTTTTTTGTGATTTTATGATAAATAGTTGGAGTGATGTCAAGGTCTGCAGGTAAGCCTTTTGAAATTTTATTAAAGGTAGTTCTTATTTCCGCTTCAGTAAAGAACTTATGGGTGTTGAAGGTGTAAATATTGGTTTGCGAATAAGCTTTTTGAGTAAGCACTAATAATAAGCAATACAATAGAAGTCTCATGTAGTGGTTTGAATAATTTATTCTAATATATGTATTGTAGATTAATGTTTTACGTAGTTAATCTTTTTCGTTTCGGAATAAATATGTAAACGACTTTGAATTCTTAATGTATAACGGATAAAATCTCTCTTCTTCTTAGTAAAAAGGATGCGCATGTAAATGAAAAAATAAGTAAAAACCCTGTATAAAAGAAAAGAGATACTCCATCCAGACGTATCTCTTTTTTCTAACCAAATATAAACCTGTTATGAGCCAGGCTTTGTCTTTAACCTTCTTTCTAAACCTAGGTTTATCCAGAAAGTGATTTATCTTTTTCTATTGATAACAAACATCGTTCCGTTTATTATGATACAAATATAGTAAAAAATTTGATAGTGTAAAAAATACACTAAGAAAATTTTAAGTATTTTTTTTGTCATTTTTTATTTCCTGTTCCTTTTCTTTATGCTTTTAGGAATTAAAATGATCGTACTGCAAAGATAAAGCAAAAATTTGTTAACTAATTGTTAAATATTGTCAATTTATAGTACGATTTAGTCAAACGTTTGTTTAGATTTTGATTAAAAATAGATTTTATTGAGATTTTGTTGTGATTTTTTGTGTTTTTGGACTTGTTAAATAAATTTTCGGTGTAAAAACTGAATAATATTGATTTTTAACCAGATTGTTAAAATAAATTTATAGGTGAAAATGCTGTTTAAAATAAAAAGGTAGCATTAAATTAATAATGCTACCTTTTTGGTGGTATAATGTGCGCTTGGCGCTATTTTTTATTATAAACTAGCGTAATATTCTACGAATTTAGCTAATGCAGAAGAATATCCCCACTCGTTATCGTACCAAGACACTACTTTTACGAAATTATCGTTCAAAGAGATACCTGCTTTTGCATCGAAAATAGAAGCGTGGTCATCACCAATAAAGTCAGAAGAAACAACTTCGTCCTCAGTATAACCTAGTACGCCTTTTAAATCGCCTTCAGAAGCAGCTTTCATTGCAGCTTTAATTTGCTCGTAAGTTGCTGGTTTTTCTAAGCGTGCAGTTAAGTCAACCACAGAAACGTCAGCTACAGGAACGCGGAATGACATACCTGTTAATTTTCCTTTTAATTCAGGAAGTACCATGCCTACAGCTTTAGCAGCACCGGTTGATGAAGGGATGATGTTAGAGAAACCACCACGGCCACCTCTCCAGTCTTTAGCTGATGGGCTATCAACAGTTTTTTGAGTTGCAGTTACCGCGTGAATTGTGCTCATTAAACCTTCAACAATACCGAAGTTATCGTTTAATACTTTAGCAATTGGCGCTAAACAGTTAGTAGTACATGATGCGTTAGAAACGATAGTCTGATCTGCAGTTAATTTATCGTGGTTAACACCCATTACGTAAGTAGGGATGTCGCTATCTTTAGCCGGAGCAGAGAAAACTACTTTTTTAGCACCTGCAGCGATGTGTTTCTCAGCATCAACACGGGTTAAGAATAAACCAGTTGATTCGATTACAACCTCAACACCTACAGCATCCCATTTCAAATCAGCAGGGTTTCTTTCTGAAGTAACACGGATAGTTTTACCGTTTACTACAAGGTTACCGTCAACAACTTCAATCGTGCCATCAAATTTACCGTGTGTACTATCATATTTTAACATGTAAGCCATGTAATCCGGATCAATTAAGTCGTTAATGGCTACAATATCTAATCCTCTTTTTAATGCGGCTCTGAAAACCAGTCGGCCAATACGGCCAAAGCCGTTTATTCCAATTTTGCTCATTGTTTTTGTTAATTAATGTAATGTTTTAATAAATTCTGTATTGGTTCTTTAATAATGCTTTTAATTTCGAGGTTGTATTTGCCTGCTACAAACCTTAAGCGGTCTTCGAGCTCGGCAGCTACTTTGCCCACAATGTGTAGTTCCTTATTAGGGTATTTCTCAACTGTTGGTAAAATATAAGTTTCAATATACTTTACAAATCCTTCGTCAATCAGCTTACGGATATACTCGTGTTTGCTGTTTTGTGTAACAAAATCGAAAAACGAAGTTAAGAAAATATTCGCCTGCGGCTTATTGTAAATGCGTTCTAAAATTTGAGGACGGTCCAGATTGTGTGTTAACAAGAATTTGGTTTCAATATCTTTAGGTAGCTTATGGCTTAAAAATTCTCTAAGTATCATTTTCCCAAAGTAATTTGAAGAACCTTCATCGCCTAATATATAACCTAATCCAAAGTTATTGTTGACGGGTTTTTTTCCATCAAAGTAGGCACAGTGGGCACCACTGCCCAGCATACCTACAATACCTGGTTTATCCAGGCAGGCTGCTTTGGCTGCACCGAACATATCATTTTCGACTACAACTTTGCTGTATTTAAAAAACGAAGAAAGGGTTTTGGCCAGTTCTTCTTTCCTGTCTGCCGATGATGCGCCAGCTGCAAAGAAATAAATTTTCTTGATGTTCTCTGCATTGTTAACCAGGGCTACCTTTTTATTGAGGATCTGTAAAATCGTTTTCGGATCAACAAAGCATGGGTTTAAACCTGTAGTATTGCAATGTGCCACCACTTGTCCATTTTGGGTAATTTTCCAAAATGCTGTTTTCGATCCACTGTAAACAACCGCTATCATATTATATAGAAAGTACTTCGGTCATTTCCAATAAATCGGGTTCGAGTTTGAAGGAATGTGCCGTTAAAGCCTCCTTAATGCTGGTTAATTTAATTTCGTTTCCTTTTAAGCCTACCATTTGTTCAGTTTGGCCTGCAATTAACGCATTTACTGCGGCAAAACCTAACCTGCTGCCCAAAATCCGATCGTAACTGCTCGGGCTACCGCCGCGTTGCAGGTGACCAAGGATGGTAACTTTGGTATCGTAGTGATCAAAAGTTTCTTTTACTTTTTTCGCTATATCGTAAGCACCGCCTTGTTTATGTCCTTCGGCAACAATTACAATGCTCGATGATTTTTTGGTTGCTGCACCTAAAGCAAGCTTGTCAATCAGCTCATTTACGCTCGTTTCCTTTTCAGGTAGCAATACCGCTTCGGCACCGCTGGCAATCGAACTTCTTAGTGCAATACATCCCGAATCGCGGCCCATTACTTCAATAAAAAATAAACGGTCGTGCGCATCGGCAGTATCCCTGATTTTATCAATCGCTTCAATTACGGTGTTAATTGCCGTATCGTAGCCCAGTGTAAAATCCGATCCTACAAGGTCATTGTCAATTGTACCCGGAATACCAATTACCTTTACACCAAAATTTTCAGAAAAGCGTTTGGCTCCGGTAAAGGTTCCATCGCCACCGATAACCACCAGGCCATCGATATTATTTTTCTTTAAATTGTTGTAGGCAATTTGCTGGCCTTCGTCGGTTTTAAACTCTAAGCAGCGTGCAGTTTTCAATATCGTACCGCCCAGATGTAATATATTACTTACCGAACGGGCATCCATTGGTTTTATGTTGTCGTTTATTAAACCCTGGTACCCTTGCATTACACCATACATATTAATGCCATGGTAAATCCCGGTACGAACAACAGCTCTGATCGCAGCATTCATTCCGGGGGCATCGCCACCAGAAGTTAATACAGCTATATTTTTAATATTTGGCTTCATCATTATATTATACGAATATAGTGTGTAATTTTTACACTAAGTAATTTTTTTTATTTTTTTTACTTAATATTGAAAGTCATACCTTTATCTGCTTAAAATAATTAATTTTTACTTTGGAACAAATTTTACCTCATTTAGATTCTGTATTCTCGATAGATTGCGTTTTGTTTGGATTTGATGGTAAGGAATTAAAAATCCTGCTAATTGAAAGGAATGAAGAACCATTTAAAGACTGGTGGGCTTTGCCCGGTAATATTGTTGGTCCAGACGAGAGTTTAGATCAGTCTGCTTCGCGGATTTTATATGAACTTACGGGTTTGCGTGGTATTTATATGGAGCAGTATTATGCTTTTGGCGATCCGCACAGGCACCCGCAGGGTAGGGTAATTACCCTGGCATATTATGCCTTGATCCGTTTGGGTGGCGATAAAGAACTGCGCCCGGTTAGTGCTTATGTAAAACGTGCCAATTGGTTGCCGATTACCGATTTGCCTAAACTGGCTTTCGATCACCAAAAAATATATGATAAAGGTTTAGAAAAAATAAAACGCCGGATTAAACATCAGCCAATTGCTTTTGAGCTTTTGCCTGAGAAATTTACCCTTACCCAGTTGCAGCATGTTTACGAACTGGTTTTAGGTAAAAAACTGGATAAACGGAATTTCAGAAAGAAGATAGTGAGTTTTGGCGTGCTGAAAGAATTGGATGAGAAACAAAAAGGCGTATCATACCGTGCAGCTACTTTGTATCGTTTCGATAAACGAAAATATGCCAAGCTTTTTGGTAAGGAGATTTCGTTTTAGCGAATAAGCGGGGAGCGGAGCGCGAAGAGAAAAAGCTTAAGCAGAAAGACTAAAGCGGGAAATACTTATAAACATAAAACCCGGATTTGAATTTCAAATCCGGGTTTTATGTTTCTGATCCGACTGTGGACTTCAGACTTAGGGCTAAAGACTATACTTTAGGCGCTAACTCCAGGTGGTAGTGTACCAAATCATCTATAGGTGAGCGGATAATTTTACCCACGCCCATTTCGTAACGATCGGCTACAATACTTAAAATATCGCGGAAACTATAACCTACAGAACCCACGCAGTTTAATTTGTGGTCTTTGTAGTTTGGATAGTGGATAACCAAAGCTTCGAAAAATGCAGTAAATGCATAATCGATCGTGCTGAAAGCATAATCTTCGTAGTTATCTTTAAAATCGTATAAGAATTTACTAAAGCTTGCGCAAAAACGGTTTGGCAATGGCTTGTTGTAAATGTTATCGAAAATATCTTCGTTGGTTAATGCGTAGTTATCATAAAAAGCTTCACGCAGACCTTTTGGCATGTAACCTTTCATGTAATCGCTTAAAATGCGTTTACCAATGTACGAACCACTGCCTTCATCACCTAAGAAATAACCCAACGAATCGATGTTCATGGTAATCTCGTTTCCATCATATAGGCATGAGTTGGTTCCGGTACCTAAAATAGCAGCAAATCCTGGCTCGTTTCCAAGAAGTGCCCTGCAAGAGGCAAGTAAATCATGACCTACAAAAATGCTAGCATTGGTAAAAACCTGTTTCATGGCATCGGCCACAATTTTTACATTTGCTGGTGTAGAACAGCCGGCGCCGTAGTAATAAACCGCTGTTAGTTTTTCTCTTTCCAAGTGGTCTGGAAGAGTCTCATTTAAAGACTTTACAATGTACTCTTCTTTGGAAAAATATGGATTGTAACCTTCAGTGTTAAAGTAAATTTTTCTGCCGGCCTCGTTAATCAGACACCAATTTGTTTTGGTCGATCCGCCGTCTGCAATTACTATCATTTTTATTTATTTTTGGTTTTAGCACGATAAAAGTATAAAAAGTCTTATATTTTGTATCCTTTTTTTTAATAATTTTTTAACAATTTGTTGTTGCTGCAAATTAAGTGTGTAAAAAATACACTATATAGCACGCTTAACGGCCGAAAAACCTTAAAATTATACCAGAAAAGGCATTGGTCTTTTTTTTAAACATCACGAATTTTTTTACAATCGAATAGCGAAATGAACAACAGATTTTTAGATTTCAGGAGTGATACCGTAACCAAACCAACCGCCGGAATGTTGGAAGCCATGATGACTGCGAAAGTGGGAGATGACGTTTTTGGAGAGGATGAAACCGTGCATGCACTGGAGACAAAACTGGCTTCGACTTTTAACATGGAAGCCGGATTATTTTGCCCTTCAGGAACGATGACAAACCAGATTGCCATCAAGTGTTTTACCCAACCCATGGATGAGGTAATCTGCGATCAGACTGCACATGTTTACCGCTACGAAATTGGTGGCATTGCTTTTCACTCCGGCGCATCGGTAAGGTTACTGCATGGCGAGCGTGGTATTTTAACACCTGAGCTTATCGAGCCTGAAATTAATGATGATAATGTGCATTATCCCAATTCGAGTTTGGTAGTGCTAGAAAATACCGTAAATAAAGGTGGTGGCAGTTGTTATACCTTGTTGCAAATTGCACCCATCCACCATTTGTGCAATATAAAAGGCCTAAAGTTACATTTAGATGGTGCTCGCATTTTTAATGCTTTGGCTGCAACCGGCGATCACGCCAGCGCGTACGGCAAATATTTTGATGGCATTTCGGTATGTCTTTCAAAGGGCCTAGGTGCTCCGGTCGGGTCGGTGCTGCTGGGATCTAAACAAATGATCAATAAAGCGAGGAAAATCAGGAAGGCATTTGGTGGAGGCATGCGCCAGGCAGGTTTTTTGGCAGCTGCAGGTATTTATGCTTTAGATCATCATGTAGAACGGCTAAAAGACGATCATGCACACGCCAAGGCATTAGCTATTGCACTGGCGCGCACAGCTTATGTGAAATCGATTATGCCTGTTGAAACCAATATTGTGGTTTTTGAGGTAGAAAAAGGAGCTGCCGAGCGAATTGTACACCAGTTTAAAGAAAAAGGACTCTATTGCAATACTACCAGTGCCAGTACAATCCGTTTGGTTACGCATTTAGATCTAACACCTGCGATGATTGATCAGGCTATTGAAATAATATTACATTTGTAAGGATAGTCGGAGGACCGGAGACCAATGTCAATAGTTTTATAGTTCATGGTCAATAGTCAGGCGGTTCAAATATCATCTGCATATACATAAAGTCTAGCCAAAAATGTCTAACAACTCTAAATCCATAATCCCAATCTCCAAACTCCTGGTTGCCAACCGTGGCGAAATTGCATTACGTATTATGCGTTCGGCAAAAGAGATGGGCATTAAAACAGTTGCTGTTTTTTCAGAAGCCGATCGCAATGCCTTGCACGTTCGGTATGCTGATGAAGCGGTGTGCATTGGGCCGGCACCTTCTAACCAAAGTTATTTGGTGGGAGAGAAAATTATCGAAGCCTGTAAATTAACCGGCGCTCAGGCCATACATCCGGGTTATGGTTTTTTATCAGAGAATGCCACTTTTGCGCAATTGGTAGCCGATTCAGGGCTTATTTTAATTGGTCCTTCGCCACGCGCTATGGAAATTATGGGCAATAAACTATCGGCTAAGGCAGCAGCCTTAAAATACAATATTCCCATGGTACCCGGTACCGAGGAGGCCATTACCGATATCGCAGAAGCCAAACAGCGTGCTATTGAAGTGGGGTTCCCCATCTTGATTAAAGCCGCCGCAGGTGGTGGTGGTAAGGGGATGCGCATTGTAGAGCAGGCAAACGATTTTGAAGAGCAGATGCAGCTGGCTGTGAGCGAGGCAACTTCTGCCTTCGGCGATGGATCGGTTTTTATTGAACGTTATGTTACTTCTCCAAGACATATAGAAATACAGGTATTAGGCGATACACACGGCAATATTGTGCATCTTTTTGAGCGTGAGTGTTCAGTGCAGCGTCGCCACCAGAAAGTAGTAGAAGAGGCACCTTCTTCGATACTAACAGAAGGGATCAGGCAGCGGATGGGCAAGTGCGCCGTAGATGTGGCCCGATCGGTAAATTATACAGGGGCTGGCACAGTTGAATTTATTCTCGATGAAAACTTAAACTTTTTCTTCCTCGAAATGAATACCCGTTTGCAGGTAGAGCATCCGGTTACCGAACTGATTACGGGGATTGATCTGGTAAAAGAACAGATTAGAATTGCTTCGGGCGAAAAATTGAGTTTTACTCAGGAAGATTTAAAAATTAATGGCCATGCCATCGAGCTCAGGGTTTATGCCGAAGATCCTGCCAATAATTTCCTTCCGGATATTGGTACGCTTCAAACTTATGTAACCCCGCAAGGCAATGGTGTAAGGGTTGATGATGGCTTTGAGCAGGGAATGGAAATACCGATTTATTACGACCCGATGATTGCCAAACTGATTACTTATGGCAAGGATAGGGAAGAGGCTATGGAGCGCATGGTGCGGGCAATTGAAGAATATGATATTACCGGGATAGAAACTACCTTAGGTTTTGGTAAATTTGTAATGCAGCACGAAGCTTTTAAAACCGGAAATTTTGATACGCATTTTGTTGCCAAATATTTAAAACCCGAAAGTTTAAAGGTACAAGATGAAACCGAAGCTTTAATTGCTGCGGTAATTGCTGCTAAACTGTTCCAGAAAAAGGATACGCAGGTAAGCGATGCCGCAAAGCAAAGTACTTCTGACTGGAGGAAAAACAGATTGAAATATTAATAAATTTTACGATTGCGCTGATCGTCATTCCCAACTTGATTGGGAATCTTAACCAATAGCTTTAAGATTCCCGCCTGCGCGGGAATGACGGTTTACAGAAAAAGATAAGCACCAATGTTCACAGGAATTATAGAAACCCTAGGCGAAGTTACCGCCATTAAAAACGATCATACCAACATCCACTTCACCATTTCATCGGCCATTAGCCACGAGCTAAAAATAGACCAAAGTGTAGCGCATAATGGCGTTTGTTTAACCGTTGTAGCTTTAAGTGATGGTACACATACCGTTACTGCAATAGATGAAACATTGAATAAAACCAATCTGGATGCATTAAAAGTGGGCAGTAAAGTAAACCTCGAGCGTTGCATGCAAATGAATGCCCGCTTAGATGGTCACATTGTACAAGGCCATGTAGACCAAACTGCCGTTTGCGTTAAGCGCGAAGAATTGGATGGTAGTTGGGAATACCGCTTTAAATATGATGCATCTGCAGGCAACGTAACCGTAGAAAAAGGTTCGGCTTGTGTAAACGGCATCAGCTTAACCGTTGTAAACTCTGCTGCCGACGAATTTTCGGTATTTATTATCCCTTATACTTTCGAACATACCAATTTACAGGAAGTGAACGTTGGCGATACCGTTAACCTGGAGTTCGATATTATTGGCAAATATGTTGCCCGCTTAATGAACAAATAGAATTATTTTTCAAGTGCCGATTTTATTTTAAGTGTTTGTTAGTGAGTTTTTTGTTTTATTTTAGACGTTGTAGTGACGCTTAATTTTTCATAACAGTGCAGGATAGTTGAGCGGATAATATTGCTGATTATTACTTTGAAACACAAAAAACCTAACACTAACCATTTATGAACAAAATCCCCCGTAAGTCAGGTGTACTCTGTACCCTTGTTCTACTATTTTCGATCGTTACTAATGCTTTGGCGCAGAAAATTTCTTTAAAAGATTTAACCGTTGAGCATTTGGTAAATCCTTTTAGTATAGATAACCCAAAACCCCGCTTTAGCTGGAAACTGGTTTCAGCAATTAAAGATACCAGGCAAAATAATTACGAAATCAGATTAGGTACTACAGCCAAAATTGATAAAGCAATTTGGAATGCCAATGTAAGCAACGATCAATCGGTATTGGTTACTTACAATGGCCCACAGCTCAGCTCTAAAACCAGGTATTACTGGCAGGTAAGGGTAAAAGATAACCACGGCAATACTTCGGCCTGGTCGCCGGTTCAGTATTTTCAAACTGGGTTAAAAGCCGAAGACTGGAGCGCTAAATGGATTACGGTTGAAGAAAAAGATACAGCCCTGGCCAGCCCGATGTTCAGAAAAGAAATCACCCTGAAAAAAGAAGTCCGTTCGGCAATGGCTTACATTACGGCAAAAGGACTATATCAGGCCGAGCTAAATGGCAAGCGCATCAGCAATGCTTATTTTGCACCAGGCTGGACAAGCTATAAAAACCACATTCAGTACCAGGCCTACGAGCTTACATCATCACTTAAAAAAGGGGCTAACGTAATTGGCGTATCGCTGGGCGACGGCTGGTACAAAGGCCGCATTGGTTTTGGCTGGCAAAAGCAGTTTTATGGCGATACCCGGGCGCTGTTGCTACAGTTAGAAGTGGTGTATGCTGATGGGAGCAAAGAAACTTTCGTTACCGATAGTACCTGGAAAAGCAATTACGGGCCAATCCGTGCAGCCAATATTTACGATGGCGAAAATTATGATTCCCGCCTGGAAATTGCCGGCTGGAATAATATTGGTTTTAAAGAAACGGCAGACTGGAAGCCTGTGCGCACACTCGAAAACGGACCTGAAAGACGGGTTGGTATGAGTGGGCCACAGGTAACCAAACACGAAGAATTTAAGGCTTTAAAGATTTTTAAAACACCGCTGGGCGAAACGGTTGTCGATTTCGGGCAAAATTTAGTAGGTTGGGTGATGTTAAAAGCTAAAGGACCAGCAGGTACCAAAATTACCATTAGCCATGCCGAGGTTTTAACTAAAGAAGGTAATTTTTACACCACCAATCTGCGTACTGCCAAACAACAAAATAATTATATCTTAAACGGAGGCGCAGAGCAGGTTTTCGAACCGCATTTCACTTTTCAGGGTTTCAGATATGCTAAAATTGAAGGCTATCCTGGCGAATTGAAGCTGGATGATTTAACGGCTGTTGCAGTGTACTCGGATATGCAAACCAGTGGCAAGTTTAGCACTTCTAATCCTTTGTTAAATCAACTGCAGCATAACATTAGCTGGGGGCAGAAAGGAAATTTTGTAGATGTACCTACCGATTGTCCGCAACGCGATGAACGTCTGGGTTGGACGGGTGATGCGCAGGCATTTGCCAATACCGCTGCCTACAATATGGATGTTTCAGGCTTTTTTACCAAATGGTTAAAAGATGTAGCTGCCGATCAGTTACCGAGTGGTAGCGTCCCTTTTGTAGTGCCCAATGTACTGGGTAACAACGACGCCGGTTCGGCCGGTTGGGCCGATGTGGCTACCATTATTCCATGGGATTTGTACGTGGTTTACGCAGATAAAGGTTTGCTCGAAACCCAATACGGGAGCATGAAAAAATGGGTCGATTATATCTCATCAGTCTCTAAAAATAATTTATGGAACAGTGGTTTTCATTTCGGCGATTGGTTGTTTTACCGCCCAAATGATGATAATGATGGCCGCGCTGCCGTGACCGACAAATACATGATTGCGCAAACATTTTATGCTCATTCTACTCAATTGCTCATTAATGCAGCAAAAGTTTTGGGTAAAACTGATGACGTAACGAAATACAGTGATTTACTGGCAAAGATAAAGGAAGCATATATTAAAGAAAACATGACGCCAAGCGGCAAACTGATTTCGAATACCCAAACGGCCTATGTTTTGGCTCTGCAATTTGATATGCTGCCCGAAAACCTGCGCGCACAGGCCGCAAAACGTTTGGTAGATAATGTGCGCGATTATGGTAACCACCTTACCACAGGCTTTTTAGGTACGCCATACCTTTGCCACGTTTTGAGTCGTTTCGGCCACGAAAACGTAGCTTACGATTTGTTAATGCAGGAAAAATACCCTTCGTGGCTTTACCCGGTAAAAATGGGGGCTACCACCATTTGGGAGCGGTGGGATGGAATTAAGCAGGATGGCTCTTTTCAAACGGCTGATATGAATTCTTTTAACCACTATGCTTACGGCGCTATTGGCGATTGGATGTACAAAAACATTGCAGGTATTAATCCGGTTGTATCAAAGCCGGGCTATAAAGCTATTTTGATAAGCCCGCGGCCGGGAGGTAAATTAACCAGCGCTTCGGCCGAGCTGGAAACGGTTTACGGAACCGTAAAATCTTCATGGACTTTAGCTGATGGTATTTTTAAGCTTGATGTAGTTGTTCCGGCTAATGCTACTGCAACTGTAATACTACCCAAAACCGATAAGAAGGAAGAAATCGGCTCTGGAAGCTACCATTTTGAAAGTAAATATTAATGATAAATACAACCATAAAGCCTCGACAATTACGGGGTTTTATGGTTTTGAAGCTTAATAGAGAAAGCCAAACAGCCATAATGGAACTTTGTTTCCAATGCCGTTTTCTATATTGGAACTAAAGATTGAGTGTTGTTTTGTTGGCTAAGAAGTACAAAAAGTGATGAGTTTTGTTGGTTAGAATGTGCAATTACGCTCGCCTACAACAACTGTAATGTCACTTGGCGACATTTTGAAAGTAAATATTAATGACTTAATATTGCAGCACGGTTAAAGTAGACGAAAGATCGTCATTTCGAGCGAAGTGCAACGAAGCCGAGAAATCTAGCTTGATAGATCTCTCCCCGCCTGTACGGGCAGGCATTCCACTACGTTCCAGTCGAGATGACGATACTTTTTTAAGATAATAAATGTACAGTAAAGAAGAATCAGTAAGGTTACGACAACAATTTTGGATCAGTTTCGGGCAATACATGAAACCCGTTCCCTCGGCCAGCGGGTCTACAGTAAACTGGACCAATTATAAAACGGGAGTTAAAAATATCTTCTTTAAAATGGATGTTGACAAGAAGGAAGCCTATATCAGCATCCAGCTTTCTCACCCCGATACCGGCATCAGGCATTTAATATTCGAGCAATTCGAAGAGTTTAAACTCATGTTCAGTAATGAAATGGGCGAAGAGTGGGACTGGATTAAGGATGCAACTGATGATTTTGGTAAAACCGTAAGCCTGATTTCAACCAGGATTACCGGCGTAAGTATTTTTAACCAACAGCACTGGCCCGAGCTCATTTCCTTTTTCAAACCCCGTATCATTGCACTCGACGAATTTTGGGACAATGTAAAGCCGGTGTTCGAAAGCCTCGTTTAGTCGGTCAGGTTGAGTTGCGCCAGCCGATCTTTTGCAAACTTAATTTCTTCCTTATCGTCAGTTACGCTAGGTTTGCTCTTCAAGTACAGGTTGTAATATTTTAGCGCATTGGCACTTTGCTTTAAACGGGTATCGTAAAGTATAGCCAGTCGGTAATAGAGGGTAGGCGTAGCGTTAAATTGCAGTCCTTTTTTATAGGCTGTATTGGCCAGGCTAAACTGATTGTTTTCTTCGTACACCAGGCCCAGCAACGAATAATAACTCGGGGTATTGGGCGAAATGGCCTCATCAATAGTTTTCTTTGCATAAATTGCTGCCTGCGGATAATTTTTCAAAGCCCGGTAGCTTAATGCGGTATAATATAGAGTAGCCTCATTTTGCATGGCCATTTTCTCCAGCATTTTAAATAGATCAATGGCTTTCTGGTATTTTTTGGTGTAATAATATGCTTTGGCTACATCTTTCACCACCCCGGCATCGGCGCCATCTTTTAATAATTTTTCACCCGCGGCAATTACTTCACTGTATTTTTTTAACTGGTTGGCTACCGGCAATTTTTCTTTTTGCAAAATCAGGTTATCTGTATCTGCTTTACTGGCTACATCGAGCACCTCATAAGCTTTTTCGTGCGCTTGTTTTAAAGAGTAGATATTGGCCAGATCTATGGCCACATCGCCCTCCGTAGGGTTAATTTTATTGGCTTTTAACAAATACAAAAGTTTAAGCGAATCGGTAGGCATGCTGTATAGATTAGCCAGGAGCTTATATACATTAAAATTATTGCTGTCTATTTTTATAATTTCGCCATAGTACTGCCGGGCTTTTTCGGTATTGCCCCTTCTGGTATTAATGCTGCCCAAACTAAACAGGGTAGGCAGGCTTTGTGGTTGAAGGATATAAGCTTTGCTGTAAAATTTTTCTGCTTCAACATTGTTTCCGGCCATTAAAAAGCAATACCCCATTTGGCTAAGCACTTTAATATCAGTCACGTTTTCGCCATAAACCGATTTCAGGTATTGTGCCGCATCGGCATAGCGCTGGGTTTGGTATAAATCGAAAAGTTTTTCTTTATCTACAACCACATTCTGAGCGTAAGTTAGCTTAACAAGACAGCATAACACGAATACTATAAACAGCTTTTTCATAACAAGGAATTATGAAACTAATTTATTAGTTGTTTTTGTCAATTCCAAATTTGTTTTCAAATAGTACGCTGAAAAACCTGAAATAAAAACAAAATAAAGCTTAATGGGTTTATAAGGAATAGTTTAACTAAAAGATAAGAACCTATGAACACTTTAAAGAAGTTTGAATTAATGGAAAAGATTGTGCGTGAATTGGAAGATCTACAAAATTCTCAGCAGGCCCTTATTCAGAAAATTGGTAAAATTGAAGTAGATAACATTGAACTCGGAGATAGCCGTTTGGAAAAAGATTTACCAGACATTCACCAAAATTTAGGTGATAACTTAGATACTATTTCAGGAATTTTAGATTACTTTGCAGGTAAAACACAAACCTTTGGTGATAAAAACAATGTGGATGCCTTAAAAGAACAGGAAGCCATAAACAATGCCACCAGCTAAATTTAATCGCATATGAAATTTTTATCTTTAACCGTTGCTTTCTTACTTGTAGGCCTGTTTGCCAGTGCACAAGTATTACCTTCATTCCAGCTAGGCATTAAAGCTGGTGCAAATTTTTCGAAATTTGATAGTGAAAACACTTTTAACAGTGAAAACCGCGCAGGTTTTTACGGTGGGTTATGGGCCAGAGTAGGAGCCGCCGGTATTTATTTTCAACCAGAATTATATGTTTCTGGCAAGAAAACAAATCTGGTAAGCAATTCGGGAGAGGTAAATAAAGTAACCTTTACCAGTTTAGATGTGCCATTACTGGTTGGTACCAAGTTTGGTGCTGCTGGTATAGGTTTACGTTTAAACACGGGACCTGCGTTTTCGTTAATTTTAGATGAAAACCAAAGCTTCAGCCAGGCGGCTGGCAGTGTTTTCAAAGCCGATTTTAAAAATCAGGCAGTTGCATGGCAGTTTGGTGCAGGTTTAGACCTTAAAAAGTTAAGTTTCGATGCCCGTTATGAGCTTGGCTTATCTAAAATCAACAAATCGGGTTATCCGGGTACTAAGTTAAACTTATTTACGGTTGGCTTAGGGTATAGGATTTTGTAAAATTTCAGAGTAAAATTAACAATATAAAAGGCAGGCCGATTTAAAATCGCCTGCCTTTTATTATATAAAGCAAGTTCTGCTGACATTTAATTCAGATAGCTTAATCTTCAAACGATATGAAGTATTATGAATATATTTGTTATATTAAATCGAGAAAAGGCCGTAAAAATTTAAAGAAATGGACTTAGGGTTAATTGAAAAATATAATGCATTGGATATAGCTAACGTTATAGACCATGAAAAATTCAACAATATTTCTGTAGTCCATCATTCTACTGTTTTGGAGGGGTCTACGCTAACGGAAGTTGAAACCCAGGTTTTAATAGACGAGGGATTGACCCCAAAAGGAAAACCCTTGATGCATAGCTTAATGGTTACCGATCACTTTTCGGCTCTGCAATTTGCGTTGAAAGAGGCCAGTAATAAAAGACCGGTCACTGTTTCGTTTATTCAGGAATTAAATGCGATGCTTATTCGCAATACAGGGTTGGTTTATAACACCGTTTTCGGCACTGTAGATGCAACAAAAGGAGAGTTTAGAAAGGGAAATGTTACTGCCGGAGACACCTACTTTCCAAATTACGATAAAGTTGCTTATCTTACAGAAAACCTTGCTGACGTTATCAATAAAGCGATGCAGACTGATTTGTCAGTATCGGAGCAGATTAAATTATCATTCGATGCACATTACAACCTGGTTAGCATACATCCATTCTATGATGGCAACGGGCGGACTTCGAGGTTATTGATGAATTATATACAGGCCTATTATAAGCTACCTCTTGCCATTGTTCATCAGCAATCAAAAGTTGATTACATAGAAGCTTTAAAAGATACCAGAGCAAAAGAAGATATCAATATTTTCAGGGATTTCATGAGCAAAGAATATACTTTGCTTTTGAAAGATGAAATTAAAAAGTTTGAGGAAACCACTAAACCAAAATTAGGTAGAGGCTTTCATCTCCTGTTTTAAATCTAATTTATATTGAGGATAGCGTTACCATCTGATAGTATACTAACCTTACCGCTTTCTTAATCCTCTTTTTCCAATTCTACCTCGGTAAGCTCATAAGCAAACGATCCTTTTTTAGGTACAATAGGTGTTGCCCTGCCAATGCTGAGTGCTTTAATAAACGAAGCACCAAAATAAAAGATTAGCGAAGAGTAAAACACAAAAAGCATAATTACGATTATAGAGCCAGCCGACCCGTAAATGTTGCTGATATTACTCAGCGGTAATAAAATCCTTAAAATATACTTACCCGCAGTAAATAAACAACCGGTTAATAAACCACCCGAAATGGCTGCACGCCAGGTAGGTCTGCCGTTGGTTAAAAACCTGAACAGCATGGTAAACCAGGTGGTTACAATAATTACAAAAACCAACTGGTTAATGACTGAAGTTAGAACCAGCCCGAAAGAAGGGGAATTTGTTTTCAAATAGGCCCCGATGAAGGCCTGTACACTATCTGCCAATAAACCAATAAAAAATAAGATGCCTGCCAGCAGTATAATGGTAACCGATATAGCCCGCGACTTAAGCGTGTAAACAATTCCCTTTTTATCTTTCTGGCCAATGTTCCAGATTTGTTCTAAAGAGTTTTTAATTACGTTGAACAAGGTCGTGGCAACAAACAGAAAAAATATAAAACTGAACAGCGTAACATACCAGGCCTGATCGATCCCCCTGATGTTCCTTAAAGTTGTTCTGATTTGGATAATGCTGTCGTTATCCAAAATATTGGCCAGGCGTTCAAACAAATGGGTTACAAACATTCTTCTATCGGTAAACATACCAAATAACCTGATCAGGATAATAAGGATAGGGGGTAATGCAAAATTGGTGAAAAAAGCAGTAGCGCCGGCTAAGCGTAGCGGATCATTTTGCTGAAATAAATTAAATGCTTTTCTTATGGTAGAGAAAAAAAACTTCAGGTCTTCTGTTATCGATGGCATCGCTACTGCGTTAAACTAAAAGGCGCGAAATTAGTAAAAATACTTTGCCCGCGCCTTTTGTATCGTTAAAGTTTCTAATTTGTTTTGGTAAAAACAAGTAGTGTTTTATCGCCGTTTAACAGATAAAGCTTGTTATCAGTTAGTTTTGCGCCATTTACCTGGTTTAATGCGTGCAGGTAAGCCCGCTCAGCAGCATCCGTTTCCTGACAAAACATTTTGGTGCCAAAAACATTTTTTACTGAGATTTTATTGTCGGCAATCTCCGCGCGCCCACCATAGTTATTGCAAAACGATTTTCCGCTTAATTTTAAGCTGTCAGCAAAGTTTAGGGTTGCTTTTGCGGGAGCCGGAAGCGTTAAACCAGGCAGTTCGGTGAGTTCCCATTGGGTATTGGTAAATTTTGCAGGGTCTATTTTTTCTTTGCAGGAACTGAATAGCAAAAGCAACAGGCCAATAAAGATCAGATTTTTCATGTTTTTAGTTTTTAATGATTCGCTATTTCGTATCAAAAACTAAACCAATTCCCGCTACAAAGGATTTTTCATTTCCATCCAATGGTGTTTTATGTCCTGATAATCGAAAAGGGAGATGCGTTTTAGTCCTGTTTTTTCCAGAATGTGAATAGAGCCAAGGTTATTGATATCAGCAATGCCAATAACCTCGGGTAGTTTTAGGGTATTGAAAGCATAATCCCTTGAAGCAATGGCCGATTCGGTGGCATAGCCCTTTCCCCAGTATTTTTTAGCAAAGCGATAGCCCAAATCGTAATAATTAATGCGGCTATTAATGGGTTCTGTAATCAGTTTTAAACCTGCCCAGCCAATAAAATTTTGGCTTGCTTTTTCAACTACTGCCCAGCGGCCAATACCATTTTCTACATATTGCCGGCGGATAAATTCGATATTCTCTTTACTCTGCTCAATTGAGGTGTAAGGTTTGTTGCCCAGATAAAGGTGCACCTCAGGGTCACTATCCATTTCGAACATGCCCGCAGCATCATCAGGTAACAATTCTCTTAATATCAATCGTTCCGTTTCGGCAAAAATCTTCATCGTCAGTTTAAAATCGTGCTTCCAATGTATGCATTTTTTGGTTAAAGTGGCCACAGATTACACTGAATCAGTTAATCTGTGGCTCAACAAAGCGTTTGAAAATCTTTGTTATATTGTCTGCGCAGTTAAGGTTTGCTTAGGCTTTCTTTTTAAAATGAGCGCCGCGATTAATGACACCAGTATGCCTACGGGTAAAATTTCCAGATAGGTAAATAATACTACCATAATTGGATTTTTGTACAGTTGCTGGTTGTAGGCCAGTTCGTTTGCTTGTTTTGTCAGTTCCGCAGCCGATGCGCCACTATCTTTAGCCTCTTTTAACATGTGGGCTACATATTTATCCATAAAATCGGGTATAAATACATAATAATCAATTAGCCACGTTATTACATACATGGTTGAGGCAATCAGGCTGATGTAAAGTCCGGTTTTAAAAGCTTTACCAAAGGTGATCGATCCATTGTTATACTTATCGCGGTAGTTCTTTATGCCTACAAAAATAAAGGCAAATGCCAGCACCATTGAAGCATAACCAATGAGCATGCTGTGCTCAAAATTGGCATCGCTGCTACATCTAGCCATCGAAATTACCATCAACACGGATGCGATTACGCCGGCAATTAATCCAAATACAATTACATTCTTTTTCATCTTTTTAAGTTTAAGGGTTTATGCCACAAAATTGCTTCGATTATTCTTTTTTGCCCTCATACTTTAGGGTGATTTTGAAATGAGGCTGTTTTTTAATACTAAAGTTGTACGCGATTATGGGATGAGGCTTAATCTTTTTGCAGTTTCTATGGCCTGTGTGCGGCGCTTAACATCGAGCTTTTCGAAAAGCCGCGCATTGTGTGTTTTTATGGTGTTTAACGAAACAAATAATTTGGCCGCAATTTCCTGGTTGCTTAATCCGGCCGACAGGTGTTGCAAAACTTCCAGCTCTCTTTTGCTGATGTTGAGTTTGCTTAATTCTTTTTCGTTTAGCACAAAGGTTTCAGTCCTTTCGGTAAAAACCTCTTTCTCAATCAGGATGGTTTTAGGTTTACTAAGCTTTAATGCCAGCCAAATTCCCAGTGCTGTAAAAAGCACAGCTATGGCTCCCGCATAAATTTCGAAGGCATGGTTAATGATGATGAAACGAAGTTCGAGCCATTTAAGCAAGAAAAGTAGTGCCGCCAGGAAAACGCCGTATAGGATGGTGCTTTTATTTTTCGATAAAAAGTTAACAGTGTTTGGCATGGGGGTGATTCTTCAGATCAAAAATAAGGAATTCCGACGGAAGTTTGGAAACAGTAGATTAACGTAATGAAGCAGGCTGTTTATGGTTAATTTTTAGTTAAAGTGGTAATTTTCTGGTGACTTTAATAAATTAAACGGCCGAAAGATTTTAAATTCGCAAAAAAATAAATAGCTATATCTATGAAAATTACGCTTTATGCACTCTTTCTTTCTGTTGTTCTCTTTGGCTGTAAGGCCGAAAATCCGGAAAAAACTTACAAAGCAAGATCAATTACCGCAAACGATGATTTTAATGTTTTTCCCGAATCGAAGAAAAATATCCTCACCATTGTAAAAACCGATTCGGGCGCCCTGGCTTATGCCGATCGTTTTGCCATTCGGTATAAAGATACCACCATTAACATTGATGATGCACCAAATCCTGCAACAAAGAAATTTTTGGATGCCATCTACATCAATACTCAAAAAACGGCTGTTTTGGTACAGGTAGCTAACGAAAAGGGCAGAAAAGCTCCTTTTTATATTATTGCGGTAAATAATGGTAAAACTGAAGTAGTAAGCTTAAATAAACCTTCTAATGGAGCTGATGATAAAAAAAATACAGTTGGTGCTGAGTCGATTAAATTGACCAGTCTTTTAATCAATAACGATTATTTTATCAATACGGTTAACTCGAAAGTTTACGAGGTTAAACGCCAAAATGCAGCAGAACGGATTCAGGGTAGGTTTTTTATGTACTCAAGAGATAAAAGAACGCTTGTTTTTTTAGTTAAAAGCACTTTGTATCAGGTTAATGTGGCTACTGGCGAAACTTTTATACAAGCACTACCAGAAGGGCTTATCAACGAGCCTGATACATTAATAAGTACTGTACAAAGAGATTATAGTTGGGTGCCTAGCCCTAAAGGAACACTGTTCTTAAAGAAAAATGCCGACGATAATCGCATTGTAGATATTAAAGAATTTAAGCATTAATATTCAGGTCCAATTATCTGATTAAAAAGCAGCTATAACTTAATTGTAGCTGCTTTTTTTAGTATTGCTTGTTGTTATATTAGTCCTTGATTGGGAGAGCAGAAAGATCCATTGTCCTAAAAGTCAGGTTTACCCTCGGCCGGGTTATTTTTTTTGTTGGCGGGAGCCGGTGCAACCAGTTCGTTTGTGTTTCGTCTTTCATTACCAGCAAACTGCCATGTTCTAAAAACAGGGTAATGGTTTCTTTACTTTGTTTGTGCTTAAAAAGAAAGCGCCGTTCTGCACCAAAACTTAACGATGCTATGGCCGAATCTTTGGCTAAAGCCTTTTCATCGTCACTGTGGTAAGCCATACCTTCATCTCCATTGTGATAAAGGTTAAGCAGGCACGAATTATAGCCGTGGCCGGTTTGTTTTTCGGCCATTGTTTTTAACTCCAGCAATTCTGGCGTCCAGGGCAAAGCCAGTTTAGAGCGGTTAGAATAGGTGTAAGAATAGGCTTCGTTGCCATACCAGGCCACTTTTCTTTTGGTAATGATGTGTTTGCCCATAATAAAAGCCTCATCGTTTTTCCATTCGATGGTATGCATCAATACCTCGAAGTAATGATCGGCTTCTTGCCGGCTAAATAATTTGCCATAATAATTTACGGTTCCGCCGTAAGGAAGCAAATTTTGGTTAACGTTGAGTTCGGTGCTGAATAAGTCCATTTTGATTATTTAAACTGTACATCCATTTTTGCTGCTTCCCAGCCAATCATGGCTGTTTTTCTGTTCAAGCCCCAATGGTAGCCTCCTAATGCACCGCTCGATTGAATCACACGGTGACAGGGGATCAGGAAAGCCACCGGATTATCGCCAATAGCTGTACCGACTGCTCTTGAAGCATTTGGGTTTTGCAATTGTTTGGCCAAATTGCCATAAGAAGCGAGTTTTCCCATTGGGATTTTAAGCAAAGCTTCCCAAACCTTTAACTGAAATTCCGTTCCTTTTAAATGCAGTTTAACCTGGTTGAGCTTGCTCCAGTCGTGACTGAATATATATAAAGCATTTTGTTGTTGCATATCCAACATCTGCTGATAGTTTGCTGCTGGGAACTGGCTTTGTAAATTAGTCAGGGCAGCCGATTGGTCATCGTAAAAAGCCATGTGGCAAATGCCTTTTGGTGTGGCTGCTACAATAATATTCCCAAATGGGCTTTCTGCAAAACTGTAATTGATCTGCAGGTTTTCGCCTCCGTTTTTATATTCGCCCGGTGTCATGCCTTCAATGTTTACAAACAAATCATGCAGGCGACTGGTTCCCGATAAACCGGTTTCTAAAGCTGTGTTAAATAAACTCTGGTTATCTTTTAGCATTTCTTTTGCATAACCAATGCTAATGTATTGTAAAAAACGTTTTGGGGTAGTACCCGCCCATTCGCTAAATAAACGTTGAAAATGGAAGGGACTCAAGTTTACCGTTTCGGCAATTTCTTCTAAACCGGGTTGCATTTTGTAATTGGCCCTGATATAATCTATGGCTGCTGCTATCCGGTTGAAATTGATTTCTTCTTGTGCTTTCATGGTTTTGAATAATTATATCCAAAAGTACCTGATAAAGAAAGGGGGTACTACCCGAAACTTGCTAAGTTTAATTTATTGATCATAGCAAAGATCGATCTTCCCTCTAATTATTTAATGTTTATATGAGCGAAATTTAAGGGCTTAAAAGTTTTTTCGCCAGCGAAATAGTTAATGGGGACTGATCTGAAGCGAGCAAAAAATATTGCTTTTGCCACAGCTGTGTTTTCAGTGCCTGTTTGCTGGTTACAGTATCCCAGGGGGGATAAACCCTGATTCCTCTTTTGCCCGTGATTGTGTTGTACGTTATTATTTTTTGTGCCATCAATATGTTTTTCGGGAAAATAAACTGCCCGTAGAGATCGCCGTTTTGAACCGAAATAATCAACAGATCGAAATCATCTGAAGTGTCAAAAGGTATGGTAATTCCTTGTTCATTGCGTTTCCAGATGGTTACGAACTGCCCGGTTTTAGTTGGGGTAATTTTAGCCAGGCGATGTATTATCTTTAGCTGGTTCAGCTCAAAAGTTGCCGCCCGATATTCCTGGCTTTCCGCTTCTTTCTGGTAGTTTTCGATTTCATAACCCAGATGATTGTAGCAGTTTTTTACTGTATCCAGCAATGTAGGCGGTATATTTGTTGAATTTTTGGTTATAGCCATTGTAGATTAAAATGCTCCTGATTTGTCATTGTTCTTCAATAATCGATTCACCTTTTGATTGATCGCCAGAAGTCCATTGCCAGGTTTCATGAAGCCTGATTTTACCATTGGGAAGCTGTTCGGGTTTAGAATTGCAAATACCGGTCATTAATACCCCGGTATCATTTACCTGATGATAACGCATATCAATATTTCCCTGCTCATCAACCAGGCCGATTAAATGACCGGATTTTATTTTTCCTCCACTATATTCTGCAGTAAGCAAATTGCCTTCTTGCTTGTATTTAAAAACAGTTTCATCCGATGTTTCTCCGTTCTCCGAATTGCTAAACGGCTTGAAAATTTTATTGTTATAGTTTATCATCGGTTATAAAACTAGCAATCTCTTTAACAATAAAAAAATATTTGGAGCATCAGGCGAGCCAAAGTTTTTCCTCGCATTGAATATGAACATCATTGTAACTCAACAGGCTATTAAAGACATAGGTGTGAAAACTAAAGTTTAAGCAGGGTTTTATTACAGCATCAAACAGGTAATACATGAGGTTATTTTAGTTAAAGTTTTGCCGATAGGCCGGTATAGAAGTTAATGCCTGCCGCGGAATTAAAATACCTTCCGTTTGCAGCATTTAAATCGTTACCCAAACTGTAATTTACATTTAGCAGGTTATTTACGCCACCAAACAATTCGAAATGAGTTTTGCCAACTTTTAAATTTCTGATACCTGCTTTCGTCTCAATTAAGTGATACCTTTTTGCAAATACTGTATTGGCATCGTTTAGTGGGATGCCCGAAGTATAGTTGTGCTGTACAAAAAGGTAAAATGCTTTCGGGAAGTTAAATTCCAGGCTGTTTATCCAAATGTGCGCCGGTACACCTGTTAGCTTATTGCCGCTGTAAACTGAAGTGCCGATAATGAAATTTTCAAACCTGAAATGGCTGAAGGTATAATTACTCTTTAGCTGTAAGCCATTTAAGAAAGAATTCTGGTTTTTGATTATCCAAATGGCTGTTTCGAGTTCAATACCCTGTTGTTTGGTGCCGCCGGCATTAATAAAGTATTCGGCATCGTTTTGGTTCAGCCTTCGCACAATTGCATCTTGTGAGCGGTAGGTAAATACGTTTGCATTCGCATAAAAGCGGTTATTTTTGGTTTGATAACGCAGGCCAAGCTCATAGTTCCAGCCACGTTCGGCCTGTAAATCGTTATTGATGTTATTGTCTGAAGCACGTACTTCGGCTATTGTTGGCGGCGAATAGCCCTTACTGACCGAAGCTCTGGCCGAGATGTTTTCGCTTATCAGGTATGATAATGCCACTTTGGGCATAACCTGTGGATCAAATTTCCGGCTTTTGCTTGCAATGGTTAGCGGGAAATAACTTTGGTAATCGTAATTGAAGAAATTTAAACTAGAAGCCAACTCAATCAATAATTTGTTGTTGAGATCGAAATTTAAGCGGAGGTAGGCGAAATTCTGATTGGCTTTTAAACGGTCAGATGCCTGCATGGCCGCAGGTTCTCCGGCATTGTTGTTAAAATTTTTGATCTGACTTTTTGTACCCGAGCTTTCGAGCCCAATTTGTGCTCCATATTTAAAATGCTCTTTTACTTTATCATAAGCTAAAAAGGTTCTTAGCCCCAAAGTGCTTTCGTAGCGCTGCTCGTAATTGGTAATAAATGGGTTCTTAAAATCGGTATAGGTGGTAAACAATGCGATTACATGTTTTAAACCAGGCGTAATCTGGTAAGTGTTAGACAGGCCTGCGAAAACAGTTTTATTGTAAATGGCCGCCTGTTGTGCAATGGCACCAGGTAGGGTTGGGGTGGCCGGTCGGGCCAGTTGGGGATCTTGTTCCAATTGCGCTGCGGTTAAACCACCCGGTGTTTTGTAGCTAAGGTCGCTATAAAAAATAAAGGCCTTTAAATTGCCAAAAGAGCTATAATTCCATTGTTGCTGTGTTTGGATGTACTTGCGGTTCAACGCACTGTTTTGGCGGAAACCCGTACTTTTCTGGTATCCTTCGCTAATGCTAAAACTGTAATTCTTAAACTGATGTTGAATAGATGCTGTTTGATGAAAAAGGCCATAGGAACCTGCTTGTACAGTAGCATTGATTTCATTGTGGTCAATATTTGGCGGGTTAATAAGTATAGCGCCGCCAGTATTTGCACCAAATATACTGGCCTCCGGACCTTTGTATATTTCCATATTGCCAACTGCAGCCACATCGAGTGCATTTAAATAGGTGTTTCCTCCGGCATCGGTTAAGGGGAAATCGTCTAAATAAATTTTGATGTTGCGGATGCCGAACGGCGAACGGAGTAAACTTCCGCGGAGAGATAAGCGGTAACTGCCGGGCGAGCGCTCTTCCATGCGTACACCGCTAACCGTGTTTAAAGTACTTACCAGCGAATTGCCAGACTGGTTTTTAATTAGGTTACTATCCACCAGGCTCACAGCCGATACAGATCTTAATAAAGGCTGGTGGTTGTAATAACCTTTAACGGTTACTTCTTTGAGCTTTTGGGTTGAATCGGGTTTAAGGCTTTGTGCCAGGCTGGTAAAAGAAATTAAGCTTAGCAATAAGATCAGGTTCGGTTTCAATGGGATCGGTACTTGAAGGTTTAGCCATACATTGGCCAATAAATTTACAGGATATTCTGTCAAAATATAAGTTTATCAAGTATTTTGTGACTGGCGCAGCTGTTTGAGAGATAATGGCGAGCAACAAACAAATAAAGGAAAGCACTGTGAAGTACCTTCCTCTGAGAGCGTATTTATAATTATTAGATATGGTTTGTACGGAATAACTAATCCTCTTACCGGGTTGTATTAATCAAAATGGCTTAACCTATTGGCTATTTTGGTTCGTGAACGATTAGTTAAAACTAAATTAGGGCTTATAAATCAGATATTTAGTTAACGAAATGTTAAAACGTTTCCTTTAGTTTAAATAAATGAAACCTGTGGTTATTTCACCAGGTTTTCGAGTAGTTTTTTTTCAATATCCTTATTGTTGAGTAATAAGGCCGAAAACTGTGGGTCGGATTTTATGAGAAGGAATTTTCCGTCAGGAAGAATAATGGCCGAGGTGCCGCAGGTAGTTACTTCTTTAAAGAGCATCTTTTTTAGAAAGCCCGAATCGGTTTCTATTTCCAGGCCTTTCGATTTTACCTGACTAAAGTTTTCGCCCGCCTGACGATATTGGTATATGGCCACTGCTGGTCTGGCCTGGGCTTTTTCGATAATGTTTTTTTGGAATGTCCACCTAACATTGTTCAAAAAATCGGCGTTCTGATAATTCAAATCCCTCCAGCAAGCGTCGTTATTAAAATCGTATTTGATAATAATGGTGTCTTTGAGGGCTACGCGCTCGTTTTCTTTAAGGTAAGTGCGCAGCGAATCTACCTGCGCATCGCTTAAAGATCCCGCTTCGTAGCGTTTACTTTCGTCAACATAGAGTTTGGGCGAGCAGCTATATAAAAGTGTTATTAGTATAGGAAATAAAAATAATTTTAAGGTTTTCATTTGTGAGGGTGTTAAGTTCAATAACTGGTTGTTTACTGATATTGGAAGCTGTAAAATTTATGGGTATCGTCAATTGTCAACGGATTGGTACTAAACCATTTTAAAAAGTTGTTCCAGTTAGCAGTATTGGCAAGCCTCCACTTATTAAAGGCTACTTCATCACCCATCATTAAAATCCAGCAATTGTAAGGTTCCAAAAAGTCTTGTGCGTTTAGTTTTTGTTGGTAATCGAATAAGATATTGGGATATTTTTTGTCATTACCTGCTCCTAAAAAGGCATTGAGGAATTTGATCCGGATCTCGTTCATTGCGTTTAGTGTAATTTCTTTTTGTCCTGCTACCGCGATAGAGAGATCTAATTCATATACCATACTAAAGGGCAGTTTAAATTTTTTCGGGTCTGTAATAGCATCAATAGAAATATTATGGTTTTTAGCAAAGGATACGCTGACTGAATCTCCCTTGATATGAATTTCGTTTTTGTAGGTATCGAAAAGAAGTTTGCTGATTTCGGCAGTACGCTTTGAGTTCCTTTCCAGGTTCATGAAGATTTCGCCATATAACATTCCCCATATTTTGTCACTCGAACTTAGGTAAACTTTCGATGCCCGGTAATAGTTTGAAGAAAAGGTTGGTTCCATTTCAATCCCTTTTTCATAATATTTCAATGCGCTGTTAAAATCTTGTCTATTGAATTGCATATTCCCTAATTCGAGATAAATTTTTCCGGATTTGGGGAATTTTTTGATGCCTCTTTCATAGGTTTCCACTGCTTTCTCAGGCTTCCCCATGTAATCGTAGGCATTTCCAAGCGCCTGAAAAACCAGATCATAAACGGCTTTGTGCTCAGTTAATTTTTCTAAAATTTCAGCTGCTTTACTGTAGTCTTTTTTGGCGGTGTAGGAGTAGGCAATTTCGTAAGTGTAAGCAATGTTTTCCGGATCTAATTTTTGCGATTCTTCTAATAACTTAATGGCTTCATCATATTTTCCCTCTTCATCTTCGAGTTTGAATGCCTCCTTTGCTTTGGCTTTTGCTAAGGCTTTATTTTCACTGCTTTGGGCAAAAGCCGTTTGAACAAATAATAACAGCATAATGGAGAGTAATTTAGTAATGGTTTTCATTTGATTAGCGTTTATGGTGCTACTTCAAGATGCAAAACAAAGGCTTAATCCATAGCAGTATCATAAAAATATAACTAAAATGTTAAGTACCCGCTATTGAATGAAATTTTTATGTTAATTTTTTAAAAGTGCTTATAAAAAAAGAACGATTAATCTGCTTTTTAAGGTCATAAATAACACTACGATGTTCCTTAATTCGACTGATTATTTTATCTTTAGGCGATTTTAAAAAGATTGGTTTACAAATCTGTAAAACCAGTTGGATATTTAACCTTAATAAGCAAAATCAATATAAACATGTCAAATACATCAAAAATTATCTACACCAAAACCGATGAGGCGCCAATGTTGGCAACCTACTCACTTTTACCTATTGTACAAGCTTTTACCGCATCAGCGGGTATTGATGTAGAAACCAGAGATATTTCTTTAGCAGGAAGAATTTTGGCTAACTTTCCTGAGTATTTAAAAGACGACCAAAAAATTGGTGATGCCTTAGCTGAGCTTGGTGCATTGGCTACCACTCCAGAAGCAAACATCATTAAATTACCAAATATTTCGGCTTCTATCCCACAATTAGTAGGTGCCATTACTGAGTTGCAGGCTCAAGGTTTTGCCTTGCCAAACTATCCTGATAATGCACAGAGCGAAGAAGAAAAAGCAATAAAAGCTAAATATGCAAAAGTTTTAGGTTCGGCTGTAAACCCGGTTTTACGTGAGGGTAACTCTGACCGTAGAGCACCTAAAGCAGTTAAAAACTACGCAAAACAAAACCCACACTCGATGGGTAAATGGTCTGCCGATTCAAAAACCAAAGTGGCCAGCATGACTGAAGGCGATTTTTACGGTTCAGAAAAATCAGTAACTATTGAAGCTGCGAGCCAGTTTAAAATAGAATTTGTAGCTGCTGACGGCGCGGTTACCGAATTAAAAGGCTTATCGCCATTAAAAGCTGGCGAGGTGATTGATAGCTCTGCTTTGAGTTTATCGGCATTGAAAGCCTTTGTAGCAAAAGAAATTGCTGAAGCTAAAGCTGCTGGTGTGCTATTATCGGCCCACTTAAAAGCTACAATGATGAAGGTTTCTGACCCGATTATTTTCGGTGCTATTGTTGAAGTTTACTTTGCTGAGGTTTTTGCAAAATATGCTGATCTGTTTAAAGAACTTAACGTTGATACCCGCAATGGTTTAGGCGATGTATATGCTAAAATTGCAGGCAACCCTAAACAGGCAGAAGTAGAAGCTGCGTTAGCGCAGGCGATTGAAAACGGTCCGGCGTTAGCGATGGTAAACTCTGATAAAGGCATTACCAACCTGCACGTACCAAGTGATGTAATTGTGGATGCTTCAATGCCGGCCATGATCCGTACTTCGGGCCAGATGTGGAACAAAGAAGGCAAATCGCAAGATACCATTGCGCTAATTCCTGATCGTTGTTATGCTGGTGTTTATACTGCTACAATTGATGATTGTAAAACCTACGGTGCTTTTGATGTAACTACCATGGGTTCGGTACCTAATGTAGGTTTAATGGCGCAAAAAGCTGAAGAATACGGATCGCATGATAAAACTTTCCAGGCTACTGCAAGCGGAACAATCCGCGTAACGGATGCTGATGGCAAAGTATTTTTCGACCAAAAAGTTGAAAAAGGCGATATTTTCCGCATGTGCCAGACTAAAGATGCACCAATTCAGGATTGGGTTAAACTGGCAGTAACCAGGGCCCGTTTATCTGAAACGCCAGCTGTTTTCTGGTTAGATGAAAAAAGAGCGCACGACAGAGAAATTATTGCAAAGGTAAATACCTATTTAAAAAACTACGATACCACTGGTTTAGATATCCGTATTTTAGCACCAGTTGAAGCAACTAAATTTACTTTAGAGCGTATCCGCAAAGGTGAAGATACCATTTCGGTTACGGGTAACGTATTACGTGATTATTTAACCGATCTTTTCCCGATTTTAGAACTGGGTACTTCGGCTAAAATGCTTTCTATCGTTCCTTTAATGAACGGTGGTGGTTTATTCGAAACTGGTGCTGGTGGTTCTGCCCCAAAACACATTGAACAGTTTATTGAAGAAGGTTACCTGCGTTGGGATTCATTAGGTGAGTTTTTAGCACTTCAGGCTTCTTTAGAGCATTTGTCGCAGACACAAAACAATACAAAAGCACAAATTTTAGCCGATGCTTTAGATGAGGCCAATGCTAAATTCCTGGCTACCGATAAATCACCGGGTAGAAAACTAGGTACCATTGATAACCGTGGTTCGCACTTCTACCTGGCTTTATATTGGGCTGAGGCTTTGGCTGCGCAAACTAAAGATACTGAATTGCAAGCCAGATTTGCTCCATTGGCAAAAGTTTTAACTGAAAACGAAACTAAAATCAACGAAGAGTTGATCGGTTCGCAAGGTAAGCCACAAAACATTGGTGGTTACTATAACCCTAATGATGAATTGGCCGGCAAAGCGATGCGCCCTAGCGCAACATTAAATGCTGCATTGGCATCGCTATAAGCATTGTAATAGTTAAAAGCAAAGCTGTATCATAAATGAGAGTGTCATCCTGAGCCTGTCGAAGGACTTAGGTTGCTTTATCACTTTATGATACAGCTTCTTTTGTTTAATAAAGAATAAGAACTGTAATGATGCCTTTATTCAAACCATTCTTGTTCATTCTCTAGCCGAATAAGGAAATCAGAGAATGATGCTCCAATTTCGATATGATATTGTTTATCTAAATCTATAAATGGTGAAAGTACAATACGATATTGATCGTTTTCATCTCTTTCAATAGCAATAAATTCGCTACTGCCGTTTCCACCAATTGCCAATGTATCTGGTAGGTTTTCAAAGATACCACAAGCATGGTTTCGATCCGGTAACTCCTCTAAATCCCACAATTCAACAAATTCTTTTCCAATATTTGCCTCAAATCCCGAATAATTTTTAAGATAAGCCTTATAGTCTTTAGGAAGATTAAAATTCGTAAACTGTTCTATGTGTGCAATCGTTATCTGTGAGGGAGTTAACCGTTTGGGCCAATTGCATTTATCTAAGATCTCTTCAAACCTTTCCATTGGGGATAATTTATTCTAAAGTATAGAAAAGATAAATTAGCAACAAATTAAACATTCCTTTCACAAACCAAAGTCCTGTCAATTTGTTATATTCATATTAAATTATAGGAGACCCATCACATGGCAAATAATAAACCTTCACGCGATAAATTGCACAGTACTACCGAAAATGGTGGAATTAACAGGGAGAACTTATCGTACAATGAAAGCAAACAGAGTTATGAACTTGATGTAAAAGGTACAGATGAAGACTACGATCACCCGATGGGCTACGAAACAGTAGCCGCAGGTGCCCGTGATGATGATTCTACCTATGATGAGGCCAATCCTTACGTGGGAGATGAGTATGCACGCGATGAAGAAATTGCCAATGATGATTTAGAAGAACTGGGTATGCATGTAGATGATGGACAAAGTGTAAAGCTAAGTCCAGAAGATAAAATTCTTGGCCGTACCCCTGAAGATAGCCGCGATGATTTGGATGAAGAAGGTTATCCGGTTAATGATTTGCCCCAAAAATAGTCAATAGCATACCGTCGGGAAGATGGTGATTTGACGAAACAATCATATAAATGGAAAAGCAGGGTTACATTCGGTGTAGTCCTGCTTTTGTTTTATACCTTAATTTTATTGCTTTTTTATGGATTGATATCCAGGTTAAATCTCCTGCGCAGCTCATCCAGTTTTGGGTTTTTGTTTACCAGGTAATCGTATTTTTCGCGGTTACCATACAGCCTGTTTTCCAGTTTGCGTTCTACCTGTTTATAGGTTACCAGGACCCCAAAATTTCTAAGCTCGTTTCTTAAATAATTTAAGAGTTCAACAGATTCCTGCTGAATGAGGTACTCCTGCGTTTTACTTTCAACCGAAATTTCGATCAGCTCGGGTTTTAAAAGTACCGGTGCAAAGTTGTTCAGGATAGTAAACAGGTTAATTTTATCGGCAGCTTTAAGGATTTGTATGTAATTGTTCCATACTTCAAGCAAACGCTCATAACTAAATACTTCGCGCGCTTCGCCGGTTATTGCTTTTGGTTGACCATCATCGTCGCCCTCTTCAGTGCGCTCAAAATCATTTAACGAGGGAATTAAAGTACCTGTAGTCTTAGGCTTGGGTATATTGATGCTGATTGAAGTAGCGGTAGGCATGCTTGCAGGCCTTGGCGCTTCATTGGGTTTATTTAAGGCTATACTGGCCGGAACTTCAGCCTTAGGGATATTTACCGTTGCGGGGGCAGCATTTTCAGTTTCAGCTTTCGGTTTTACGCTTTCAGCCTGAACTGCCTTTTCGGCTACGACATTAGTTTTTTTTTTATCCTGATCTCCGTCAGTTGCTGTGTTACTAGTGTTTAAAGGTTGTTGAGCTAAATTGACGACTGACCGGATATGGCACATTTTAATCAGCGCCAACTCTACCTGTAAACGTTGGTTTTTAGAGTTTTTATAGTTTAGATCGCAGCTGTTGGCCAAATTTAAAGCCGTTAACAGGAATGATAATTCTGTTTGTCTGCACTGATCTAAATACTTTTGTTTGATGTTTTCGCTAACCTCTAAAAGTTTAATGGTTGCGGCATCTTTACCCACCAGCAAATTACGGAAGTGACTGGCCAAACCATTGATAAAGTTGTTGCCATCGAAACCGTTGTTTAATATTTCATCAAACAGGAGCAGGGTTTGGCTAACTTCGGCAGCGGTTAAAAATGAAGTAAGTTTAAAAAAGTAATCGTAATCTAAAATGTTTAGGTTATCGATTACCGCTTTATAAGTAATGTTCTTATTGGCATAACTGGCAATTTGATCGAACATCGAAAGGGCATCGCGTAAACCACCATCAGCCTTTTGCGCAATAATGTGCAATCCATCACTTTCAAAAGCAATGTTTTCGCGGTTGGCAATGGTTGAGAGGTGATTGGCAATATCTTCTACCTGGATCCGGTTGAAATCAAAAATCTGGCAACGCGATAAAATGGTTGGCAGGATTTTGTGTTTCTCGGTAGTAGCCAGAATAAAAATAGCGTACGAAGGCGGTTCTTCCAAAGTTTTCAGAAAGGCATTAAATGCACTTTGCGATAACATGTGAACCTCATCAATGATATAAATCTTGTATTTGCCGGCTTGTGGTGGTATGCGCACCTGCTCAATTAAACTACGGATATCATCAACCGAGTTGTTTGATGCCGCATCAAGCTCGTGCACATTAAAAGAATGCCCGTTTTGGAACGACTGGCAATTGTCGCAAGTACCGCAGGCTTCCATTTCGGCTGTAGGGTTAGTACAGTTAATGGTTTTGGCCAGGATACGCGCACAAGTGGTTTTACCCACACCCCGCGGACCGCAAAACAAAAATGCCTGTGCAAGCTGGTTGTTTTTGATGGCGTTTTTTAAAGTACCCGTAATGTGCTGCTGACCAACTACGGTTTCGAACGTGGCTGGGCGGTATTTACGGGCAGAAACGATAAAATTTTCCATCGGCACGAAAATAGGAAAAATTTAGATGTTGTAAGGTTGAAAAGATGGAATGTGGAAAAGTTGGGGCTGAAGGTTTAATGTTAGATTGTTAGAAGGGGATTGTTAGATTGCTTTATTGTTGGATGTTATAATGTTGTATAGTTGGAAAGTTAGACTTGACCAAACATTCACTCATTCAAAACTCAATCATTCATTAATGATTTACGGATGTAGCTTATAGAATTGTTTATAGCTTGCCTCGAAGGCACTAAAGCTACCATAGGTAAGCTCAATAGCCTTTTCAGTATCGTAACCTTGTGCAGTTAATTTAATAATGTTTTTTAACCCTTTGGTGCTTTTACTTTTGATGAAAAAATAAATGACACTATAGGCTGTATTATAATTGTCGTCTACACCATGGCCATAAAAAGTGCCATCGTATATTTTAAAAAAATTCTTCAACCTATCGGTATCTTTAAAGTCTAAACCTGCTTTAATGCTTTTAATCCGGTTGCTTTGCGGATAGGAGTATAAATTTCCTTCGCTATCAAAATCCAATGTTTCGAAAAATTCTGCCAGGCCTTCATTTAACCATTTTGGTGCTTTTTGATAATTGAATTGGAATATGCTATGGCTGGCTTCGTGTAATGCCACAGGTATAAAATCACTTCCTTTCATGATAAAAGCCTCATTTATTGCCGGAATATAAAATCCGGTTGGGGATGGCGCATTGTATTTGTTTTTTTCTATGCGATAATCTTTTGATTTCCCATAAAGATTAATTTTGACAGGGACAGTAATGTTGTTACTGGTTTCGAAAATTTCGTTGCAAAACATGCGCTCATAGGCAATCAGTTTTTCAATTTTCTTCTGTTCGGTATCGCTTATTTTGCAGTTTACCGTATTAATCTCCACATATTGGGCAAAGGTGGTAAGGCTGATCAAGTTAGCCAATAAGAATAGCAAGCGCTTTTTCATGTTGAAATATACTCCTTTTAGGGCCGTTTTGATTTATTTCATAATTGCTTTCAGTTCGTGCCTGTACTCCGATGCACTTTTACCTGTAAACTCTTTAAACAACTTATTAAAATGGCTAAAATTATTGAAACCGCTTTCGTAAGCAATATTGGCAATACTAACCGGTTTTTCGGCAAGTAGCTTTGAAGCATGTACTACGCGGTATTCGTTTACAAAATGTGTAAATGTTTTTTTGGTAATCTTTTTAAAGTACCTGCAAAATGAAGGCACGGTCATGCTCGACATTTCTGCAATATCATGCAAACTAATCGGTTCCTGAAAATGATCTTTCACAAAGTTGAAGATCATATTAATCCGGTCGTTATCCTGCACCTGCATTTCCATCGAAAAGCCTCTGGCATTTAAAATTTTATAATCCCTGGCGTTTTCGAGCACCTTTAATACATATAATAAGGATAACAGGCGCTCAAAAGGAGGCTGATCATCCATCATTTCTATTTTATCACCTATCAGGGCCTTGGTTTCGTTGCCAAATGCAATACCACCTTTTGCTTTATCAAATAATTCCTGAATGCCTTTAGTTTCCTGCAGGCTTAAAAAACCACTGCCCAAAAAATCGGGTTTCATCTGAATCACGGTTTCGTTTTTATTGCCGGTATTGGTGTCGGTAAAACCGCAATGAGGCAAGTTACTGCCAATTAAAATCAAATCGCCTTCGGTGTAGTAAGAAACGTGACTCCCAATTTGCCTTTTACCTGTACCGCCGTTTACAAAAACCATTTCAATTTCGGGATGGTAATGCCACAAGTGCGCCATGTTATTTTCATTGGCAATGTATTTCGAGTAATAAAAAGAGCTACCGAAAGAGGGCTCTACTACTTCAAAACTTGGCTTCATATTGAGTAATTATATATGCTAAAATAGGTTAAAAATATGTTAAATTATGTGTTTTACCAAAATATGACTGAATTAGGGGTAATATAGCATAGATATCGGCCAATATGCAATCGTCTAAATGTTATGGCTATATCTACCTTAGTACCATCATATAGTAATTAACTCTTTAAAAATATTGGTTATGAAAAAGTTCTTAAAAATCGGTTTAATAGCAGCGTTATTTTTTACTGCTACGGGTGTACACGCTAACGATGATGATTTTACTTTAAAAGTAAAAGGTGAAAAGGAAAAGTTTATCCGTTTTTCTGCAGATAAAGCAGAAGATCTAAATTTATCATTGGTAGGTGCTGATGATGAAGTATTGTTCGAAGAAACCATTCATGCTTCTGCTACAACAAGCAAGGTATATGATTTAAATGCACTTCCTGATGGAAAATATGTGCTAAAGGTAGAATCGGAAGCTAAATTGGCAAAATATAATGTAGTAATTGAAAATGGTGAAGCGATTGTTTCTGAGCCAACAGTTGCTAACGTATTTAAACCCGTTTACACTAAAACAGAAGATATAGTTACGCTTAGCTTAAACAACCTGGATAAAAGCCCGATCGAAGTAAAAGTTTACAACGAATACAACGATGAGGTTTACACAGAGTTATTTAAAGATAAAGCGCAGTTAACTAAAAAGTTCAATATCAGTAAAACAGATTCAAGATCGTTAACTTTCGTTGTAAAGTTTAAGGATGAGAGTTTTGTTAAAACGATTGAAACTTACTAAAAAAACTAACAGCTAATTGATTAGGGAGATTGTCGGATAGATAATCTCCTTTTTTATTTGATGTAAAAGGATAGATGTAAGACGGGGGATGTGGTTTTTCGTCATTGTTCTACATCTTCCATTTTACTTTATTACATCTTACATCATAAAATCTGATTAATCGTTTGATTTTAAGAAATATATTGTTACTTTTGCATCCCCGTAATATACCTCGGGATTAAAAAATTAAAAACATAATTTATAACAATGAATCAGTACGAAACTGTTATCGTTCTAACCCCGTTGTTATCTGAAGAAGCTGCTAAAGAGGCATTAGCCAAATTTAAAGCAGTTCTTACTGATAACGGAGCCGAAATTATCCAGGAGGATAATTGGGGTTTGAGAAAATTAGCGTATCCAATTGACAAAAAGTCAAATGGTTTCTTCAACTTAACTGAATACAAAGCTTCAGGTGATTTGATCGCAAAATTAGAGCTTCAATTAAAACGCGATGAGCGTGTGTTACGTTTCTTAACTATCCGTTTAGACAAACACGCTGTTGCTTACAATGAGAAAAAGCGTAGTGGTGCTTTTAACAAAAAAACTAAGGAGGTTGCAGCGTAATGGCAAGAGAACAAATTCAATACGTAACTGCCCCTAAAGTAGAGGATAACCGTAAAAAATATTGCCGTTTCAAGAAAAACGGAATTAAATATATCGATTACAAGGATGCAAACTTCTTGTTGAAATTCATTAACGATCAAGGTAAATTATTACCAAGACGCCTTACTGGTACTTCGTTAAAATTCCAACGTAAAGTGGCTCAGGCTGTTAAACGTGCCCGTCACATCGGTTTGTTACCTTTCGTTGCTGATCAATTAAAATAGGAGGCTAGAGATATGGAAATTATTTTAAAACAAGATATTAAAGGCCTTGGTGAGAAAGATGATGTAGTTACAGTAAAGCCAGGTTTTGGCCGTAACTATTTAATCCCTCAAGGATTTGCTGCATTAGCTACTTCTTCTGCTAAAAAAGTATTGGCAGAAAACTTAAAGCAAGCTGCTTTTAAACAAGATAAAATTAAGAAAGATGCTGAAGGTGTTGCTGAGCGTTTAACTGCTGTTAAACTTTCAATCGGCGCTAAAGCTGGCGAAAGCGGAAAAATCTTCGGAGCGGTTAATACTATCCAGATTGCTGAAGCATTAAAAGCACAAGGCTTTGATGTAGACCGTCGTCGTATTACTTTCGAAACTGAACCTAAATTTGTTGGCGAATATGTTGCTAACTTAAACTTACACAAAGAAGTTAAAGTTCAGGTTCCTTTCGAAGTAGTTGCTGAATAAGCATTCTTTAACGAATCATAAAAAAAGTCCTTTCAGTTTTCTGAAAGGACTTTTTTTATGCGTTAAGATGTAATGGTGTAAGATGGATGATATAAAATGGGCTGGATGAAGTTCCATTTTACACCTCCCATATTACATTTCGCTTATTATCCTTTCGGGGTTGTCGGTCTGATTTCTACCTTACTTGGCAAGGTTCGGGCTGGCATGGCCAATAAATCTACCAATAGTTTGCCCATATCTTCTGGCTGTATTTTCCAGGCATCGGCCTCCGCATCCGGATTGTGGTCGTTAAAATGGCTGGCTACCGAACCTGGCATAATGGTACTTACCTTTACGCCGTATTTTCTTAAATCTAACATTACCGCCTGGGTAAAGCCCGTTAGACCGAATTTACTGGCGTTGTATGCCGAACCGCCGGCGAAAAAGTTGGTACCCGCTAAGCTTGAAATGGTGAAAATATGCCCTTTCGTTTTTTTGATCTCCTCTACACTGGCTTTAATGCTGTAAAAAACACCTGTTAAATTGGTATCGATGATCTCATTCCATGAATTAATGTCAAGCTCATCGATGGGGGCAAAGTGCCCTACACCTGCGTTCGCAATCAGTACATCAAGCCGTCCCCATTTCTCAATAATCAGGTTTACTGCTTCCTGTTGCGAATTAAAATCTTTAACATCCGCTTCAATAGCCAATATATCGCCATGGGCTACTAAACCGGCTGCGGCCTGGTTGGCAGCGTCAATTGTTCTGCTGGTTATGGCTACTTTGTAGCCGTCTTTTAACAGGGCCTCAGCAATACCGAGCCCAATTCCTTTACTTCCTCCTGTAATTAATGCAACTTTCATATTCTTTTAACGTATAGCATTCAAAAATGTTTATTTAGATTTTGAGCTCGCAGGGATAGGGAGCTGTCTGATTTCGATATCTTTAAAATCAACAGGCTGACCTTCGCTTTGCAGGGCAATAAACCCCGATTTAAGCGCTTTGCCATCTATTTTAATTTTGGGATCGAAGCGGTTAGCCACACCTCCGCCTATTTGTGGTTTGCTGTACTCCAGTACGGTATCGCCATTAATGATGTGTGTAACCAGCGAATCTCCCAGTACAATCAGTTCTGCAGATACCCATTGGTCGCCATCGTAGGTTTTCGATCTCGAATCTAAGCAGTGCCCTGCGTACATTTTACCATTGTAGAAAATTTCGGTACCTGGCGAACACATGTTACCAGTTGGGCGGGGTCTGCCATCGCTCAAACCACCTAAAAACTGCATTTCGATTGAAATTGGCCAATCCTGCTCTTTAGGCATGGTTTTCGGATCCTGCGAATGGAACATCACACCGCTATTGCGTAAAGTATAACTTGGTGCACCTTTTTGCAACTCACCAACCATGCGGTATTTTAATTTTAAATGATAATAAGAAAAAGGTGTTTTATAGTACAGGTGACCAAACTGATCGTTAAAATCGCCATACTGGTCGTAGCGTACTTTGATAATGCCATCTTCTACACGGAAAGTATTGCCGAAGTTTACATTGTAATCGTGGTGGTGGATTTTAACATTCCAATCTTTAATATCTTTCCCGTTGAAAAGTGAAATCCACTTTCCATTGCTGGTGGTGTTTTTTGTGGTGCTGCAACCCAATAATGCTACAGCAAAAAATAGGTAAATTAGTTTTTTCATTTGTGTGAAATTTGTTGTGGTGTTAATTTTTTAACTATCTATTTGGCTTTTTAACAATTTTACAACAATTACCGTTTTTATCCATGAAATTTGATAAATATATTCCATTTTCCCGGATGTCCGATTTTTTGGCCAATGTACTGTCAAAGCTGACAATCCCATTTCTGATTTCATAAAATTGTGATGGATTGTAGTACATAGAATCGGGATGCTCAGGTACTTCATTCACATCAAATCCTCCATATTCCAGAAAACCATCATGATCAATATCGGTAAAAGGAGCACCACCACCTTGCTTGTTATCGTTATAAACACAGTCCGAAATAAAGGTGATGTTATTTTGGCGAATGGTGTAAGCTGAAATAAAGTTAAAATTCGGGCTACCATCATTCTCTAAAAACAGAAGTACATTATCGTGGCTTTTTATAACTCTATTGTATTTGCTTTCATAGAGAAATTGATGAGTGGTATCCTTATAAATCTGTTTCCCGTTTCTTAAAATCACCTCATGATAAAGGTTTAGGTTTTTTGGATTGTAATAGAGTCTTTTGATTGTTAGTCTATCGTTTTTGCTGATTTTTAGATACAAGGGATGGTAAAGTGTATCGGCTTTTTGTTGCACCACGGCCAGTGAATTACTTTTTTTAATCACCGCATTATCTTTCTTGTGGTTCTTGCAAGAAGCTAGTGATATCAGTAAACAGAAAAAGAATGCTCTTAACATTTTCCGAATATATGAAATCAAAAAGCATTAAATATGCAATCTGCTTTTTGTTACATTTGCGCTATGGCAAAAAACCGGACAACCAAGACGAAAAGTAAAGCAAAACATCCACTTTTAAAGAAGATTACCAATATTGCTACAAAAGTATTTTTATATTTTTTGCTGGTTTCGGTGTTTTGGGTAATTGCCCTGCGTTTTATTAATCCACCTATTACCTTACTGATGGTGTTGCGAAATATTGAGCGTAAAGCTGATGGAAAGCCTTTTAAAACCGAGAAAAAATGGGTCGATTTCGACGATATTTCGGATAACATGAAACGTGCTGCAGTATCTGCCGAAGATCAGTTATTTTTAAAGCATATTGGTTTTGATATGAAGGCCATCGAAAAAGCATTTGCCAGTAATGCCAAAGGTAAAAAAGTTAAAGGTGGCAGTACCATTTCGCAGCAGACAGCTAAAAACGTTTTCCTGTGGCCAGGCCGTTCTTGGATCAGAAAAGGCTTTGAAGCTTACTTTACGTTATTAATTGAACTTTTCTGGAGTAAAGAGCGTATTTTGGAAGTTTACCTCAACGTAATCGAAATGGGCGACGGTATTTATGGTGCTGAAGCTGCTGCGCAGGAATACTATGGTAAATCCTGCACCAAATTAACCAAAAAGCAAGCCGCCCTAATTGCTTCTTGTTTCCCTAATCCATTACGCTGGACACCTAAAAATGCAACACCATACATCAGGCACCGCCAGTATTTAATTTTAAGAAATATGAACAGGCTGGGACCGCTGGATTTTTAGTCTTCAGTCCAAAGTCCGGATTCTTCAGTCTATTTATCGACTAAGGACTTGGGACTCAAGACTAATCATGATCCTTGTTCCACCTGATTTTAATACCGCCTTTTTCATCGTCAACCGCTTTTAAGTGTAGCACAATACCACGCATACGGGCTTCGCGTTTTTCCTGTCTGGTAAGGTTTTCATCACCTTTGGGGTTTCTGAGCGGGATATCCATGGCTACATTGGTTCCAGCACCTAGAGCGTAGGTTCCTTTTACGTTAAAGTTCAGTGCGCTCGAACTGATCTGCATCGGGCTGATTTCAACTTTATCGCCTTTAATATTTAAGGTGCCATCAAGGTTTTTGATTTCTACGTTAGATAGATTACGGTTGGCAAAGGCAAATTTACCCACTTTCACCATCGGTTCGAAATTAACCAGCGCGGCGTTGTTAAGGTTAAATACCACTTTTCCGTTGATAGAACGGGGCAATATTTTGCCGGTATGTGAAATGCGTCCAGAGATATTAACCAAAGACGACAGGTAACCTTTCAGGTTTTTATTGGTAATGGTATTCTGCCCAAAGTTATCGAAAGAGTAGAAGAAATCTTTAACGCTTACATGGCTGATTTTAGAATTGATTTTAAAGCTGTTTGAGGTCGGCTGTTGAATAATATTCCCATCTAGCGATAATTGACCTCCTGCATGCGCCACACTGATTTTATTGAAGAAAATGCCGCCACCGCGAAGTGAAATATCTGCATCGAGGTTTTTAGCCATAAACTTTTCATAAATAGCTTTATTAACTTTTAAGCTAATATTCATTTGCGAAAGTTCTAAAACATTACTCAGTTCTTTCGAAACCACTTGCTTGTTTCCACTTGCTTTTGTTTTTTTTGCAGTCCGCGGGCCTAAAAATGGTAAAAACTCTTTTAAGTAGAGTTGTGGGCTCGACATTTTTAGGTTTACCAATATTTTTTCGGGAGCGGTATAATACAAATTGGCAAAGTTGGCAATATTGCAATTTACGTTAAGCTCGCTCTTGCCCAGTTGAAAATGCCCGTTCTGGATAGATAAATTGTTCTGATTGAAGTTGATATCCAATGCACTTTTTACCAGGTGCAGATTTCGCGGAATGTAAAGGATATCAGCATCGGCCACCTTTATTTTACCCGAAACTATCGGTTTGGTGAATTTAAAGTTATCAATATCCGCCTGGCAATATAATCTTAAGTCGGCTGTTCCGTTTTTAAATTCAAAATCGTTTGTGCCCAGCGAATTGTTGAGGTTCGAGAGTGGAAACTGCGAGGTAACCAATCCGGTAGCAATTGGACGCGATAAATTGTTGACCGTAAAAGTGTCTATTTTTAGTGGTGCATTGAAATATTTTGCGGTAAGCTTATGAAACTTGATGGAAGAGTTTTCATCTCCAATAATGCCACCTACGGTATCGCGGTTGGTAAACGAACCATCAAAATTACAGGCTGTTAATTTACCTGCCGGAATAGAAACCACGTTATCCCGTACGGTTATACCAACATTAATCAACGGATCGCCGTATTTGCCTGAGCCATCATCAATAATATTACCACGGATGTTGATGGGTTTTTCGATGCCAAATTTCAAGAGTTTAGATGAGATATTTGGTGAGAGCAACAAGGCTACATCCCTGAATAAAATATCATCAACAGCAATACTTATCGCAAAGGCCGATTTATCTAGATCTATTTTAGCGCCAATTTTAAAAGGATGACCACCAATATTTAAGATTTCGGGATCTAAAATAACGGCATCCAATTTACGGCTATAGTGGGCAGAAAGGGTTCCATCTAAGGTTTTATCCTTCAAAAAGCTGCCCTTACGCGTATTGAATGCAAAACTATTTACTTTTGTTTTTAGTTTAATTTTGCCCGTCCAGCCGCTATCAGGGTATTCCATTCGGCCTTGTATCTGGTCGATATTAAAATTGAAGAGCTTATGCCGCTTTTTGTTATCCAGTACGAGATCTACCTTGTTAAAATCTATTTTCTTAATCTCCAATGCAGATGATTTAGGTGATGACTTTTTTTCTGAAGCAGGTTTGCTTTTAAATATACTGGTATTGCTGTAGCCACTAGAATCGGTATAAATGTAGATGGAGGCATTATTGATAGCAATTTGTTTAATGTTTACATTGCCTACAATAAGTGAAAGCACGTTTAAGGATACATCAATATCCTGAGCTTTTAAAAGATCGTGTTTATGTTGTGCCCATAAGCTATCTCTGAGCAATACGCCATTCAGTGATACAGAAACCCCTGGAAAACTTTTCAACAAGGTAGGCTCCATGCTGGTGGCTGTTATCTGGCCATTTAAATTTTTGTTTAACTGTGATAGGATAGAGCTAAGCACCTCTTTCTTGTTGCGACTAATGTAAAATGCACCAGCCAGCCAGGTTAAAATAACCAGGACAACCAGGGCAGCTAATATCTTTAAGGAAATTTTGAGCCAGCGTTTCATACACATTATTTTTGGTTACCCAATATAATGCTTTTTAGGGGCTAATTGTTTGGCCACCAGTGAAAATTAACTAAGAATAGAGTTGCAGGTTTTAAGTATTTTGGCCGGCCTTTCCTGTTAACTTAATCTTTTAGAAGTTGCTGACAAAACAGTTGTGGTACAAATTAGTCAAATTATTTTGATGAAAAAATCACAGCAAATGTGCAAAAACGCTTGAATGCCAGCTGTTTTTAAATGGTACTTCCCATTTGGCATCCAAATCGGCCAGTGTTTGCACCATGTTGTTAAAAACAATCGTTTCTGGTGTAACCTGTTTAATGTTTACAAGGGTTTCGAAATCTTCTTTACCCTGAACTTTCACTTCATCATCAACCCGGTAGGCAATGTTAAAACGGTTAAAAAGATCAACATGATATTCGTTTTCTATCTCTTTAATTAATCTTACCGAGCTATCAATAGAGCATCCGGTAACACCAGCCTGGCTTTCATCAACGGTAAGGATAATAAAAAAGCCATAACGGATTTCGGCCTTTGCCAGCAATTCGTTGCCATGTGCTTTCCATTGGTTGGTAAAAGCAGCTAATTTATTCAGGATCTGGTTTTCTTCAGTAGAAGTAAACTTACGATCGCTTTGGTAGATCCAAACTCTTGATTGTGGAGAAAAACTCATATACAAATTTATGATTTTAATTAAATTGGTGTGTTTAAAACGCTGGCTATATGAAAAAGTTTACACTTTGCTTGAAAATGTCGTTTATTTCGGCGCTTTGTGTGTTTTTTTGTGCTTTTTCCAATCCCGATCCTTTAGAGCAATACGCTGGTTTTCTACAAAAAGCCTTTACCGATCATTACGATTCGGCGCAGGAAAGCAACCAGATTAAACGCTATGAGCTGAATGTTACTAACAATGGCTTTTGCCGGTACAAACGTTACTTTAATAACGGAAAAACGGAGTATTTCGCATTTAAGTTGTCGAAATTTAAAGATATGGATTATTATGGGAATACAGCTGCCGGTAAACTGTATCTGTATACCAAAGGTGATGATGTAATTGTGCAGACCTATAAAGACAGGGGAGGTGACGTAGATTCGATGGCAACCCAGATTATTATACCGCTTAAGAATATGGAGGCCGAAGATTTGAACCTGATCAGGGATAATTTAGAACAGATTGTTAAAATACCTGCACTACCAGCTAAAGAAGTGGCGAAAGTGGAGGAGTAGGAAACTGATTTGTTAAGGGGTAATTGCAAAATAGTATGCAATGATCCTTCGACAGGCTCAGGATGACAATCCGTTGTTGTAAAATCGCTTTAATAAAAAAGTCTCAGCAAGATGCTAAGACTTAAATTTCTTAATTGACTTATATGGTTAATTTATAGCTACAAGCCATTGGCCCTTGCAGTAATCTCAGCAATATCCAATACCTTAACTTCCTGCTCTTTATCTTTCAGTTTAACACCATCACTAAGCATCGTCATACAAAACGGGCAACCTGCTGCAATAACCTGTGGATTGGTTTCTAGAGCTTCGTCAACACGTTCTACATTAATGTCTTTATTGCCTTTTTCGGGTTCTTTAAACATTTGTGCACCGCCAGCACCACAACATAAACCATTGCTTTTGCAGCGTTTCATTTCTACGAGCTGGGCATCTAAAACTTCGAGTGCTTTACGGGGTGCTTCGTAAATGCCATTGGCACGACCTAAGTAACAAGGATCGTGGTAGGTGATTTTTTTACCTTTAAAGCTTTCTCCGCCTTCGGCTTTCAGTTTACCCTCGGTAATTAGATCCTGAATAAGTTGTGTATGGTGGATTACCTCGTAAGTGCCGCCCAGACCAGGGTATTCATTTTTGATGGTATTAAAGCAGTGCGGGCAGCCTGTTACGATTTTTTTAATGTTGTATGCATTCAAAACCTCAATATTGGTCATGGCCTGCATCTGGAATAAAAATTCGTTACCTGCGCGTTTAGCCGGATCGCCTGTGCAGCTTTCTTCGGTGCCTAAAACAGCATATTTAATGCCTACATGATGTAAAATTTTGCAGATATCGCGGGTTATTTTCTGAGCGCGCTCATCGTAGCTCCCTGCGCATCCAACCCAAAATAAAATTTCCGGTTCTTCACCAGCAGCCATTAATTCGGCCATTGTAGGTACTTTAAATTCCATTTGTCTATTATCTAGTATCAAGTATCAAGACTTGATGTAATTATTGTTTTAATTCAACTGAAAACTGCCAACTGTTAACTGCTAACTCTCTTGCGCCCAGTTAAAACGGTCGGCCGGAGAATATTTCCACGGAGCCTGGTTGTTTTCGATGTTGCCCATCATGGCGTTAATGCTTGCAGGTGCCTGCGATTCTTCCATCACCGCAAAACGGCGCAGCTCTACAATAATCTGCAATGGATCGATATTAACCGGACAAGCTTCGGTGCAGGCATTGCAACTGGTACAGGCCCAGATTTCTTCCCTGCTAATGTAATCATCCAACAATGATTTGCCATCCTGATGCTCTGCGCCATGTTTATCGATGTTTTGGCCAACTTCGGTAATCCGGTCACGGGTATCCATCATAATTTTACGTGGCGATAAAAGCTTGCCTGTAATATTTGCCGGACAAACCGAAGTACACCTTCCGCATTCGGTGCAAGTATAGGCATTCATTAAGTTTACCCATGTCAAATCTGTCACATCTTTTGCCCCAAATTTTCCTGGTTCACTTTCTGCCGGTACAAAAGAAGGATCGAGCATGGCTTTAACCTCATTGGTTACCGATGCCATGTTGGTAAACTCACCTTTAGGCTCCAGATTAGAGAAATACGTGTTTGGAAAAGCAAAAATAATGTGGAAGTGCTTAGAATAGGGTAGGTAATTCAGGAACAGTAATATGCCGATAATGTGGAACCACCAGCAGCTGCGCTCGATAATTACCAGCGCACTTTCGGTTGAAGGCAATAAATTTATTAGATACTGACTTACCGGAAATGCTCCTGCCTGTACGTAATGGCCGGCGCCTATGCTTTGTAATTTTGCATCAGCAGCATTCATCAGTAAAAAGGCACTCATTAATAATATTTCGGTAATGAGGATGTAATTGGCATCTGATTTTGGCCAGCTTTTCATTTCTACACCGCTGAAACGTTTGATTTTTAAAATATTTCTTCGAATCAGGAAGATGGCGCAGGATACCCAAACAGTAAAGGCCAGGATCTCAAACGAGGCAATTAAAAAGTTATATAAACCACCAAGACCATTAAAAATACGGTGCGTGCCGAAAATTCCGTCGATCATGATTTCGAGCACCTCGATGTTGATAATGACAAAGCCAATGTACACAAAGAAGTGAAGGAATGCCGGGATGGGGCGGACCACCATTTTCGATTGCCCAAAAGCCACACGTAACATCGTGATTAAGCGCTTTGCAGGCTGATCGTTGCGATCAACCGCTTTTCCCAACCGGATATTACGGATAATTTTACGGAGGTTAACTGTAAACAGCGCAATTGCTGCAAGTGTAAGTACTAGAAAAAGGATCTGTGCTACCATGCAATATTAGATTGTTAACGCTAAATTAGGATATTAATCTTAATAAAATACTATGCATGCATAAAAAAATAGATAAAATTATTTGTTTGTATTCATTCTAAGCAAGTATTAGCGGGCTTTTTTTGAAATCATGAAAAATTAATTCGCTGATAATCAGTTGAGCAGTGAATTTATCGAAAAAAAGTTTTGCTTTTGAAAAAAGAACACTACATTTGCAATCCCAAACGGATGGTGCCATAGCTCAGTCGGTAGAGCAAAGGACTGAAAATCCTTGTGTCCCTGGTTCGAATCCAGGTGGCACCACTTCCAAAAGCCTTTCAGAAATGAGAGGCTTTTTTGGTTTTTA